>Ga0315336_1000066_pt1 | contig 562342 bp, 455 predicted proteins | sample ASW5metaG_FD_204512 | JGI IMG/M metagenome (GOLD analysis project Ga0315336, IMG submission 204512) | Ammonia-oxidizing marine archaeal communities from Monterey Bay, California, United States - ASW #5 | ecosystem: Environmental > Aquatic > Marine > Intertidal zone | place: USA: California...
GCTCTGTGTGCCGCCGCAGCCCGCGAGGCACTCGCCCTCGCCGCCGTTGTTGGTACCGTCGTCGCAGGCCTCTGTGCCGTTGGGCGTGCCGTCGCCGCAGCTCTGTGTGCCGCCGCAGCCCGCAAGGCACTGGCCCTCGCCGCCGTTGTTGGTACCGTCGTCGCAGGCCTCTGTGCCGTTGGGTGTACCGTCGCCGCAGCTCTGTGTGCCGCCGCAGCCCGCGAGGCACCCGCCTTCGCCGCCGTCGTTGGTACCGTCGTCGCAGGCCTCTGTGCCGTTGGGCGTGCCGTCGCCGCAGCTCTGTGTGCCGCCGCAGCCCGCGAGGCACCCGCCTTCGCCGCCGCCGTTGGTACCGTCGTCGCAGGCCTCTGTGCCGTTGGGCGTGCCGTCACCGCAGCTCTGTGTGCCGCCGCAGCCCGCGAGGCACTCGCCCTCGCCGCCGTCGTTGGTTCCGTCGTCGCAGGCCTCTGTGCCGTTGGGTGTACCGTCGCCGCAGCTCTGAAGGCCTGTGCAGTTGATGCATTCACCTTCGCCACCGTCGTTTTCACCGTCGTCGCAGACCTCGCCGCCCTCCGACACCCCGTCACCGCAGCCCTCGAGGCTGGTGCAGTTCAAACACTCGCCGGCGCCGCCGTCATTGACGCCGTCGTCACAGACTTCGCTACCGTTGGCGACGCCGTCTCCGCAGCTCTGAACCGTCGTGCAGGCGAAGCACTCACCCTCGCCACCATCGTTTTCGCCGTCGTCGCAGGCTTCGCTACCGCCGACGACACCATCGCCGCAGTCGGTTGATGCATCACCATCGCCGTCGCCGTCGCCGTCCCCTGTGTCACCGTCACCATCGCCATCGCCATCGCCGTCGCCGTCCCCCGTGTCACCGTCACCATCGCCGTCGCCATCGCCGAACACGACGACGTTGTCGTCTCCATCACCATCCCCGCTGCTGCTGCTGGAGGGGCTACCGCCGACACAGGCGCTGGCGAACCAAAGGGCGACGATGAGAACTGGGCGAAGCGACATGCAAGACTCCGTGGCGAAGGTAGGCGTCCCGGGTAGGGACCAGGCGACCAATATCACGCGGGAGCCGGCTAGCACGACCAGGTTTCCCGGGGGGGGGGCCAAGGTCCCATCAGCGCCCCAGGCCATGCATTGTATTCGACCGTACGTACCCAGGCCGACCGCGCGCCCAGCACGGCCGAACGGTCACTCCAGAGGTCCACGAAGTGGAGCTGTGCAGTGGCTTCGACGGGTTCGCAGGACCCTGGTCAGCACGGCGGCACGCTGGCAGGGCACGACGAGGCGTGTTTGTCCCTCGTGTTGGGGTCGGGGCGTACGCGGGAGGTCGGTTGGGGTTGCCTCATCGGGTCATCGCGTCGTCGAGTCATCGGGTCCCCGCCTACGGCTTCGCGGTGCCCCGCGCGCGTGTCCTCACGGTGTAGACCGTGTCCCCGCTGAGGATGCCGCCGCGGCCGAACAGTCTACCCCACTGCCAGTTCGACAGCCCGAGCTCCGGGCGGCTGAGTGCGAACTGTCCGTCCACCCAGCGCGTGTAGCCGTCGCCGACGAAGGGTGCGTTGACGCCGTCGTAGAAGCGCTGCTGCGCGTCCCCGTCGTCGTCGATCAGGCACGCGACGAACTGCGGGCTGTACTTGTTGAAGAGCGTCACGGCGTGCGGCACGTCGTCGACGATCTTGAGCGTGACCTCCGGCGTCTGCTCCCACTCCCACTCGTGGCCGAGCGCGGACTGTGCGATCGTCTCGGCCTGCTGCTCGTCCACATCGCCCTCGGCGCGTCGCACCGAGATCGTGCGCGAGAGCAGCTCCGCGGGCACATGGGCCTCGTCGCCCTCCGCCACGTGCAGCTTGAAGCTCTGTCCCAGCCGCTCGCCCGCGGCCTTCATGCCGTCCAACAGCGCGGGCACCAGCACCGGCGCCGCGGCACGCGCGATGCAGCATGTGTTGAGCGTGTTGCAGACCTTGCGGTCGAGCGAGCGCTCCACGGCATCGCGTAGGGCGTCCGTGCGCGCGTGCTCCGAGGCGACGATCCACGCGCCGCCGGTGCCGTGCAGGCTCACCGGTACGCCCGCCTGCTGCGCGAGCCCGCCGAGCGTAGCGACCGCGGGGCCCGAGCCGCGCGCGACCGCGAGCGACAGGCGCGCGTCGCAGAAGAGTGCCCAGCCCGCGGCGTGCGTGCTGCTGTCGACGAGCGTGACCGAGTCCTCGGGGAGCCCCGCGGCCTGCAGCGCCGGTCGTAGCGCCCGCTCCATGATGCAACGCGCGGTCGACAGCGCGTCGCTGCCGATGCGGAAGACCACCGCGTTGCCGCCGCGCAGCACGCCGGTCGCGTCGGCCAGCACGTTGGGTCGCCCCTCGAAGATGAAGGCGACCACGCCGAGCGCCGCACCCACGAGCTCCGCACGCCAGTCGTCGTGCTCCACCGACTCGATGACCTGCCCGCGGCGGCTAGTCGCATCGACCCAGCCGCGCAGGCCGTCGATCATGCCCTGCCGCAGCTTCTCGTTTGCCACCAGGCGTGTGGTCGACCGTCCGCGCTCCTGCGCGTTGTCCACGTCGCCGTCGTTGACGGTCTTGACCTCCGCCCAGATCGCGTCGCTGGCAAGCCGGTCCGCGAACTCGGTGTAGAACTGCGAGATCTGTGCATCGCTCGCCGCCGACAGTCCCTCGAAGGCATCGGACGCGCGGCCGACCGCCGCTGCGGCGATCTCGCGCTCGGCGGATGGGATCAGGAGCAGCTGCTCGGTCTGCTCGACGACCACCACCGAGTCGCCCGGCCGGAAGCGCTCGGCCGTCGCCGCGTCCACGTGCAGCACACGGTTGCCCCCGAAGATGATCGGGGTGCCCGCCGTCAGCTCGGTCAGTTCACTCGTGCCCGCCATGGGGCGCAGTCTTAGGCCAGCGGCGGGCGTTGTCAAAGGTGGCCGGGACCACCCGGGGGGGCCTCAGACGTCCTCGACCTCGCCGCCTTCATCCGCCGGCGGCTCCTCGCTGGCGGTCTCCGCGGGTGGCTCGCTCGCGCCCTCGCCCTCGCCCTCGCCGCCGCCTTCGCCCTCTTCGGCGTTCATGTCGCCGTACATCGCCTCGGCGATTCGGTAGGCGCTGTTCTCGAGCGCGGCCAGCGCGTCGCGCACGGCGATCGCATCGCCCGTGCCCTCGATCAGGTCCTTCAGGTGATCGATGTCGGCTTGCACGTCGTCGAGGATCGGCTGCTCGACCAGCTCGGCGCACTCCTCGACTGCACGCTCCGATGTGTAGAGCAGCGCCTCGGCGTTGTTGCGTAGCTCCGCAAGCTCGCGCCGCTTCTCATCGCCCGCGCGGTACTCCTCGGCCTCGCTCACGATGCGCTCGATGTCGCCCTGGGACAGGCCGCTGGCCGCGACCACGGTCATCGCCGCCTCGCGCCCGGTGCCCATGTCCTTCGCGGAGACGTGCAGGATGCCCTCGGCGTCGATGTCGAAGTCGACCTGGATCTGCGGCAGCCCGCGCGGCGCCGGGGGGATGTCGGTCAGGTCGAACTTCAGCAGGCTCTTGTTGTCGGCCGACATCTCGCGCTCGCCCTGCAGCACGTGGATCGGCACGAAGGGCTGGTTGTCGACGCTGGTCGTGAAGATCTCGCCCTTGTGCGTCGGGATCGTCGTGTTGCGCTCGATCAGCTTGAAGAAGACGCCGCCGCCGGTCTCGACGCCGAGCGATAGCGGCGTGACGTCGAGCAGCAGCACCTCCTCCACCTCGCCGCCGAGGGCCGCGCCCTGCAGCGCCGCGCCGACCGCGACCACCTCGTCCGGATTGACGCCGCGGTGTGGCTCCCTGCCGAAGAACTCCTCGACGCGCTTCTGCACGAGCGGCATGCGCGTCATACCGCCGACGAGCAGCACCTGCTCGATGTCCTCCACCGTGAGCTTCGCGTCGTCCAGCGCCTGCTGGCACGGCGCGAGTGTGCGGTCCACGAGACCCTCGACGAGCAGCTCGAGCTCGTTGCGCTTGAGCTTGGTCACCAGGTGCTGCGGTCCCTTGTCGTCCGACGCGATGAACGGCAGGTTGATCTCGGTCTCGAGCGATGACGACAGCTCGTGGCGCGCGCGCTCGGCCTGCTCCTTGAGGCGCTGCAGCGCGATACGATCCTCGCTGAGGTCGATGCCGGTGTCGTCGCTGAACTTGCGGATCAGGTGGTCGATGACCGCGTCGTCGAAGTCCTCGCCGCCGAGGTGCGTGTCACCGGACACCGCGCGGACGTTGAAGACGCCCTCGGACAGCTCGAGGATCGATACGTCGAACGTGCCTCCGCCGAGGTCGTAGACGATGATGCGCTCTTCCTTGCCCTTCTGCTCGAAGCCGTAGGCGATCGCAGCGGCCGTGGGCTCGTTGATGATGCGCTTGACGTCCAGCCCCGCGATGGCGCCCGCGGCCTTCGTCGCGTTTCGTTGTGCGTCATCGAAGTAGGCGGGGACCGTGACCACGGCCTCGGTGATGTCCTCGCTCAGGTAGCTCTCGGCCACGGAACGCATGGTCTCGAGGACCATCGCGGAGATCTGCGGAGGTGCGAAGGTCTCGCCGAGCACCTCGACCTGCGCGTCGCCGTTGTCGGCCTCCACGATGCCGTAGGGCACGTGCGAGCGCACCGCCTTGGCGTCCTCGGAGTCGAAGCGCTGGCCCATCAGGCGCTTGACGCCGTAGACCGTGTTCTCCGGGTTGGTGACGGCCTGGCGCTTCGCGATCTGTCCGACGCGCCGCTCTCCACCCTCGACGAAGCCGATCACCGACGGTGTGGTGCGCGCGCCCTCGGCGTTGGGCATGACGAGCGCCTCGCCGTTGTCGACGACGGCGACGCAGCTGTTGGTGGTTCCCAGATCGATGCCGATGATGCGTGACATCCCTACTCGTCCGTCCCTTCACTCTCGTCGCCGGACGCATCCGCGTCGGCCTGCGGTGGCTCTGACTTCGCGTCGCTGTCCGGCGGCGGCTGTGACTTCGCGTCGTCGTCGGCCTTGGCTTCCTGCGGCTCGTCCTCGCCCTCCGGGTCAGGCTTGGGCTCCGGCTTGCGCGCGACCACGACCATCGCCGGGCGGATCAGGCGCTTGCCGAACATGTAGCCGGGGGCGACCTCGTTCATGATCGAGCCGGGCGGATGCTCGTCGGACTCCTGGTGCTGGATGGCGTCGTGCACCGCCGGGTCGAAGCGCGCGCCGACCGATGGGATCTTGTTGAGCCCCATACGCTCCGCCGTGCCCTCGAAGAGGTTGAGCACCATCTTGATGCCGCTCACCACCGACTCGACGTTCTCGGCGGACTCCGCGGCGGTCACCGCGCGCTCGAGGTTGTCGATCACCGGCAGGAACTCGAGCACGGCGTCGTCCTTGCCGCGCATGCGTGCCTCCTCCACCTCGCGGCGGCTGCGCCTGCGGAAGTTGTCGAAGTCCGCGGCGGTGCGCATGAGCTGTTGCTTCATACGATCGCGGTCGAGCCGCAACGCGGACTCCGCGCCCGGCTTCTTCGGTGCGGGCTTGCTCGCGCGCTCGGCCGCGGCCGGCTGCTCGCCGCCCCCGTCGTCCGCGCCCTCTGTATCCTCCGCACTCGCGGCATCGTCGACGACGGGCTGCTCGGCGCTGGCTTCTTCGCCGCCGTCGCCGTCGTCGTCGCTCGCATTGGCGTCGTCGGTTGCGGTGTTGTCTTCGGGCGCGCTCGCTTCGGCGTCGGCATTCTCGGCGGGCTCACTGTCCGAGGTGGCCTCTTCGGGCGCGTCGCTGGTAGCGGTATCGGTCTCGTTCATCGCCTTGCTCGTGGAACTTCCTGTCAATTCGCGTTCCTACGTCTGCGCGACAGGGAAAATCGAAGGGGTAGGATAACCAGCGCGTGCGCAGCGAACAACAGAGATCACCCCATCGACCCTCCACCGTCGCCTGTGTCGTGAATTGGACTACATGCATTCCCGTGGCGATAGTGAGGCCATGGGAGCCGCTGCGAACCTCGCGTGGATGATGCCGTTCGGCCTTCTCGTGTTCTCGATCGTCTTCGTGCCGCTGCGCATCCTCGACGAGCAGGGCCTGCCCCGCTACCGCGCGCTGCGCGCCGAGCTGACCCAGGTCGAGCAGAAGAACGATCACATGCGCCGGCAGCTGCGCGAGATGCGGCGCACCGTCGACGGGCTGCGCACCGACCCCGCCACCATCGAGCGCATCGCCCGCGACGAGCTCGGCATGCTCCGAGAGGGCGAGCTGCTGTTTCAGTTCAACGACTAGGACACGCGCGCATGGTGCGGTTGCACTGACCGACGCAGGCCGGATGCCCCCGGCGCGGGCGCGTGTTTTTTGACCAAGTCACCGCGGATTCGCTAACGCACTAGGTTAGCGATGACCACGCTCGTGCAGGCAGCTCTCACGGTACGCCGCGGTGCCCGTTCCGGATACGGCTACCTCTCCGCGTTCGGCCTCGCGCTGCTCGCGGCGCTGGGGATGTTCCGCGACCGCGAGGCGCTGTCGATCGAGCACGGCATCGTCGCCGGCTCCTGGGTGATCGTCTTCGGGGCGCGGGCCACCAGCCGCATGCGCGCTCGGGTGCAGGGCTCCCAGAGCTGGTTCGACCTCGAGCTGGGCCTGCTGCTGCTCTCCGCCGCCCACACCCTGCTGCAGGTTTTCGGCGGCGTGCTCAGCCCGCTGTATCCGGTGCTCTACGTCTTCGTCGCCTTCGTCAGCTCCTTTGCGGAGCGCACCGTGGGGCGCACGCTGCTGCTGTGCGCGCTGGTCTACGAGGGGCTGCTGTACTTCGTGACCGAGGGCCACACCGACCCCAAGCCCTTCGCGCTGCACGCCATCTTCCTGACGCTCTTCGGGCTGCTGAACGTGATCTTCACGCAGGCCGAGATGCACCGCATGCGCAGCCGCTCCGCGCGTGAGCTGCGCGATGAGCAGGAGCGCGTGCGCGCCGATGCGCGGCTCTTCCGCCTGGCGGCTACCCCCAGCGACGCCCCGGAGCGCGACGAGGAGAAGCTCTTCCGCTCGAGCGTCGAAGAGGTCCACCAGGCGCTCTTCTTCAACCTCGCGCTGCTCAAGCGCACGATGGGGCTGCACTCCTGCGTGCTGCTCATGGCCGACGCGCCCGGCGAGGCGCTGCGCATCGTGGAGCTGTCGACCGACAGCGACGACATCGCCGAGGGGCCCTTCGAGGCCGCGGGCGGCGCCGTGGGCGCGGTGCTCCAGCGCGGCCTGCCGATGAACCTCGAGAAGCTGCGCGAGGGCTACGGCGGCATCTGCTACTACCGCTCACCGGCCACGGTGCAGTCGTTCGCATGTGTGCCCGTGACGGACGGCGGCGACGTCCGCGGCGTGCTGTGCGCCGACCGGCTCGACGCCCGCGCGTTTACCGAGCACGAGATCGAGACGTTGAGCGGTGCGGTCGGCCACCTGCTGCGCGCCCAGGAAAACGAGCGCGTCTTCGTGCAGCTCGAGCGCTCCAAGCGCGAGCACGGCGTGCTGCGCCAGGCCTCGGAGGCGCTCGGCGCCGCGCTGACCGAGGACGAGGTGCTGGACGCGGCCCTGGGCGCAGCTTCGCAGATCGTCGCCCTCGATTTCGCGGCGGTCACCCGCTACGACCCCGACCAGGGCGAGCACTCGGTGCTGCGCGCGACGGGCGCGGGGGCTGACACCCTGGAGGCGCTGAGCTTCCCCGACAACACGTCGCTGACGGCGATGGCGGTCAAGAACCGCCACTACCTGCCGTACCGTGGCGAGTACGACAGCGGAAGCCAGATCGTCTACACGCCCCAGGCCAAGCTCAAGGGCATGGAGTCGCTGCTCATCCTGCCGCTGCTGGTGCGCGACACGCCGATCGGCACCTTCGCCATCGGTGCCCACGCGCCCAACGTCTTCGGCAACGGCGTGCGCGCCATCCTGCAGGTGCTCGCCAACCAGCTCGCCGTCGCGCTCTCGAACGCGGCCTCGGTCGCACGCCTCGAGGAGCTGGCGACCACCGACGGACTGACCGGCTGCTACAACAAGCGCTACTTCAACGACGAGCTCGGCAGCCGCCTGCAGGCCGCGGAGCGCTTCGGTCGCAAGCTCTCGCTGGTGATCACGGACATCGATCACTTCAAGGTGGTCAACGACACCTACGGGCACGCCACCGGCGACGTGGTCATCCGCGAGGTCGGCCAGATCCTCCGCAGGCTCAAGCGGGACACCGACATCGTGGCGCGCTTCGGTGGCGAGGAGTTTTGCCTGCTGTGCGAGGAGACCGACACCGAGGGTGCGGTGCAGCTCGCCGAGCGCGTGCGCACGGAGCTGCAAGAGACGGTCTTCGAGACCGAGCTGGGGAAGCTGCAGGTGACATGCTCGCTGGGCGTGGCGACCTATCCGATCACGGCCGGCGACGGCCAGGCGCTCTTCGTTGCCTCCGACCGCGCGCTGTACGCGGCCAAGGAAGGCGGCCGCAACCGCGTCTGCACCGCCTGATACCCGCGCCGGCGAACGCGGGCGAGATGGCGTTTTTTGGCGGCTAGCGTTTACCGCGGGGCCGTCATCGGGCAGAATTTTGCAGTGTCGGACGGATTCGTAAGAAAATCCGTTCGTTAGGTCATGGCTGATTCCAAGGGCAAAGACGACAAGGTTCCGCCGCCGCCCCCTGCAGAGGGCGCCGATGGGGAGATCAAGGGTCTGTTCGACGGCGAAGCGCCCGATCCCGCCAGCCCCGCCGACCCGCTCGGCAACCTCTTCTCCGGCGACAAGGCCGCGCCCGCGCCCGCCGCGCGCACAGAGCAGTCCACGCTGGCCGTGCTCGGCAAGTGGGAGGGCTCGTCGGGTGCCGACCTGAAGTCGACGCAGCTGGGCGTGGCGCCCGACGCCGCCGGCAACATCGCCGACGACATCGCGAAGGCCAAGGCCGCGACCGCCGGCGACACAGCCGCGGACGAGGGCCTGGGGCTGGCGAAGACCCAGATGGGCATCGCGCCCGAGACCGCCAGGCAGGTCGAGGACGCGCTCGCTGCGGTGATGGGCGAGAAGAAGGCCGATGACATCGCGCAGGCCAAGGCGGCCGCGCCCGCTCCGCCCAAGCCCGCGGGCAACCGACCGCTCGCGAAGACCCAGCTTGGTGTGGCGCCCGGTGTCTTGCCCGATGGCCTGGAGCTTCCCGCCTCGCCCACCGCGTCACAGCTGGATGCGATGCCGGTCCGTGAGTCGCTCGACATGCAGGAGCTGCACTCGAAGCCGCCCAGCCCGTCGGGGACACTCGACGATGGGCTCGGGGACATCCCCCAGCTGCCCGACCTCGGCGACCTTGGCGGCGAGCCGCCGGCCGGGGCCGATGGAGCGAAGGGGAGCTCGGACCGTGGTGGGGCGATGGACTCGCTCCTCGATCTCGCGCCGACGCCCGCGGGTCAGTCAGGTGCGCCGAGGGACACGGCCGACGACGAGGGTGGCGGCAGCAAGCGCGGTCTGCTCTTGGTGCTCGTGGGCGTGGTGCTGGTAGGTGGCGCTGTCGCGGTGACGCAGGGCGGACTGCTCGGAGGCGACGCGTCGCCGGCCCCGGTCGCCAAGCAGGCCGACAAGCCGGCGAAGAAGGCCGACAAGCCCGACGAGGCAGCGAAGGCGGCGCAGGCAGCGGCTGCTGCACCGGCGGACGGCGCCGAGGGCGATGGCGAAGCGCCCGCCGACAAGGCCGAGGCGATCGATCCGGAGTCCGGTCTCGACCCCTCTGCCGGCGACAACGCGCCGAAGGCGGCGCTGGGCGGCGACGACAAGGCCGCGCGGGCCGCAGCGGAGAACGCCGCCAATGCCGACAAGCGCGCCGCAGCGGATGCGAAGAAGGCCGCTCGGGAGGCCAAGGCCGCCGAGAAGAAGGCCGCTGCCGACGCCAAGCAGACCGAGAAGGATGCGAAGCGGGCTGCCCGCAAGGCGAAGCAGGAGGCCGCCGAGCGCGCCGCCGCCGAGAAGAGGGCCGCCGCGGACGCCAAGCGCGCGGCCGACCGGGCCGCCCGCAAGGCCGAGGCCGAGCGGAAGGCGGCGGAGAAGGCCGCGGCCGCAGCAGCCGCGCCCAAGAGCGCGCGCGAGGTCATCGTGCACGCCAAGGAGGTCGTCAAGAAGGAGCCCGCGCGTGCGGAGTCGCTGTTGCGTGAGGCGCTGACCGCGGACCCGCGCAACCACCGCCTCATGGAGGCGCTTGCCGGCGCGCTGCTCGCCCAGGGGCGTGGCAAGGATGCGGCGGAGCTGACGGCGCAGATCATCCAGCGCCGCCCCAAGCGCGCGTCCTACCGCGTGATCCACGGCGATGCGCTCAAGGCCGCCGGCGACGAGGCGGGCGCCAAGGCACAGTGGGAGGCGGCGCTTCAGGTCGATCCCGACAACAGCCGTGCCCTGCGGCGGCTCGGTCGCTAGCAGGTCGGAAAAAAAAAGGCATTCACGCGCCTGCCTGACGGGGCGGCGCCGTCTTCGCCCATCCACTCAGCTCCACAATACTCGGCATTGCGTCGCTTCGCGGACGGCGAATCCGACGCCGCCGCGTTCCGACAATCACGCAAAGCCCTTTTTCACCGACCTGCTAGCCCGGCGATAGACCGTTTTCTTGCCTCCGCGATCGCGCAGCGCCTAGATAGGTGTATGCGCACGACAAGCATGCTCCTCTCGGCCGCGCTGCTCTGCGGCGGCTGCTTCCTCGACAACGCCAGCCCGACCAAGCGGCTGGCCGACGCCGTTCACGAGATGAACGACAGCGCGCGATGGGGCCGCATTGGCGCGGCCAGCAATTTCGTGGACGCGAGCTACCGCCACGAATTCGTGCAGACCCACCGCCGGTGGGGGCGCACGATCAAGCTCGCCGACGGCGAGGTGCTCAGCGTGCAGTTCGCCGAGGACCGCGAGTCGGCCGAGGCGATCGTCACCTACAGCTGGTACGACCTCGACACGATGACCCTGCACGACACCGTCGTGAAGCAAGAGTGGCGCGCCGACGACGACTTCTACGGTCTCTCGAAGGAGACCGTCATCGAAGGCGACAAGCGTCTGCTCAAGATGCCCGACAACAAGCACGCCATGCGCTAGCAAGCGGCTGCGCGCATGCGCGATCACGTGCACGCCTACGATCGCGACCAGGCCGTGCCATGGGTTTCGGCACTGGAGCGCCCGTGGCGCGACCCGCTGGGGTGAATGTTGGTGTGTCCGGTGGACACACCAACAGAGGGGACGCGCGTGCGTCCCTTTGGGGGTTGTAGCGGCCGCAGTGCGTAGCACTGCGGACCGCGAAGGGGGCTACGCCCCCTTTGTCATTAACCTCTGTGGCGAGAGCGCCGGCACCGGACACACCAACAGAGGGGACGCGCGTGCGTCCCTTTGGGGGTTGTAGCGGCCGCAGTGCGTAGCACTGCGGACCGCGAAGGGGGCTCTGCCCCCTTTGTGATTAACCTTTGTGGCGAGTGCGCCGGCACCGGACACACGAGCAGAGGGGACGCGCGTCCGTCCCTTTGGGGGTTGTAGCGGCCGTAGTGCGTAGCACTGCGGACCGCGAAGGGGGCTACGCCCCCTTTGTCATTAACCCGTCGATCACATCCTGCGGGGCCTGCACCAGCTCGATCAGCACGCCCTCACCGCCGATGGGTGAGGCCTCGTTGCCCTTCGGGTGGATGAAGCACACGTCGTGCCCCGCGGCGCCCTTGCGGATGCCGCCCGGCGTGAAGCGCACGCCCTGCTCGAGCAGCCACGTCTCGGCGGCCGCGAGGTCGTCGACCCACAGCCCGACGTGGTTGAGCGCCGGGTCCTGCACCTTCGGGCGCTTCTCCGGGTCGATCGGCTGCATCAGGTCGACCTCGACCTTGTGGATGCCGTGGCCGGTCGACGCGATGTCCTCGTCGACGTTCTCCTTCTCGCTCTTGTAGTTGCCGTCGAGGCTCAAGCCGAGCACGTCGATCCAAAGCTTCCGCAGCCGGCTCTTGTCGGTCGAGCCGACGGCGATCTGCTGCAGTCCCAAAATATTGAAAGGGCGATCCATGGCCAGGCTTGGTACCGGATCGCGGGGGGCGCTGACAAGGGGGCGCAGCCCCACTTGTCACTAGGGCTTGGCGCCGAAGCGGAAGACGAAGTCCGCCGTCGCCGCGATGCCGAGCGGTGCCGCCGCCGGCCAGAAGCCCTCGCAGGTGCACCCGTCGGGCGTCGGGTCCCCACGACACTCCTCGTTGCTCGGCGCCCACGTGTTGCAGCCGCGCGCGAGCTCCGCGGGCGTCAGGCTCGGGGCGGGCCCGGCGGCCCACTCCACGTGCGCCGTCCCGAGGATGTACGTGTCGGGCTCGAACTCGTCGATGGTGACCTCCGCGACCTCCCAGGAGACCGAGCCGACGCCGTAGTTGCCGATGGGCCCGTTGAGCTGGATGTTGATCTCGTGGGCGCCGTCGTCGACCAGCTTGTTGTCCGGCCCCGGGCCGAAGGTCAGCGTCTCGCCCGCCATCGGCGCCACGTCGTAGTAGAGCAGCTGGAAGGCGGTGACGTCGATCTCCTTGTCGGGTCCGCCACAGCCGCCGTTGAGCGTGCCACCGGTTGCGCCCGGCAGTATGATCGCATCGCCGATCTCACCGCCCTCGCAGATTGACTCGTAGGTGTCGCTGCCGTGCACGAGCGTCATGTGCACGCACTTGGCGCTAGTCGCGTCGCCGTCGAGGCAGACCGAGTCGGTCGGGGTGCCGTCGCCACCGGGGTCGACGGCCTGCATCGCGGCGTCGTCCCCGTCCGCCTGCATCGCGGCGTCGCCGCCCGCCAGCGTCGCGGTATCGCCGCCCGCATCATCCCCGCATCCGACCGCCAGCAGCAGCGGGCACATCAGTGAAAACAGTCCACGTCGCATCGTGTCGCTCCCCCCCCGCGGGCCACCCTGTCGGCCCTCAGCTGCGCACATCCTACAGTGGAGTGCTCCGCGCTTGAAGAGGACGTGCGCCCAGGCGCCGGTCGGCGAGCGGTTGCGGCCTACTTCGCCTTGGTCTCGGCCTTCGCCGCCGCAGCTGGGCTGACCGTCGGGCCGGCGCCGCTACCGGCGCGCAGCAGCTCCTGGGCCATCGTGAACTCGTAGAAGTTGATCATCTGCGTGTCCAGGACCTGCTGGAACTTGGCGCTTGCGCCGGCCTCGTCGCCCGCGCCGAGCAGCCGCGCACCCTCGTAGAAGTGCGCCTCCGTGCGCTCGCCCAGGTTGTCTGCCCGCTCCAGCAGCTGCGGGTAGGTCAGCTGCCCGCAGCCGAAGGCCGCCAGCGCGCCGGGCCAGTCATCGGCATCGGCCAGGTCCTGCAGCACGTACGTCACGTCCTGGTCCGTCGGCACGCCCTCGCGGCTCGCCACCAGCCGCAGCCACAGCGCGAAGTACACCTTCCAGCGCGAGTCGAGGCTCAGCTGGTTGACCGCCTGCCGAAACACGCGGTGTGCGAAGCCCGCGTCCGGCTGCGCGACGACCAGGTACGCGAGGATCGTCCCATACGTCTCGCGCACCTCCGGCGCAGCGCTCATCGCCAGGCCGAAGGCCTCGAGCGCCTGGTCCTCGCGGGCGAGCCGGCCCAGCAGGATGCCGCGGTGCAGCTGCGCGACGCCCACGTTGCGATCGTGCAGGCGCGACATCAGTCCATCCCACAGCGACAGGCTCTGCGCGTAGGCGCCGGCCGCCGCGTTGGCATCGCCGTCGAGGCGCAGCACATCACCGAGCCGCTCCAGCAGCTCGGCGCGCGTGTCGACGTCGCGCAGGTTCTTGTCGTCGAGCATCGAGAGCGCGCTGCGGTAGTGCTGCGCCGCCGGTTCGGGCCGTCCCATGCGCTCGAGCAGCACGGCCAGCTGTCGGTGTGCGTCGACGGTCTCCTTGGCACCGATGCTGACGAGCAGCTTCTGCTCGGCCTCGCGCGCATTGCCGGCGTTCATCTCGGCGACCGCGATGTCGCGGTAGAGCTGCTCGGGCGTGACCGGCGGTGGCGTGTCCGACCAGCGCACCATGCGCTGCTCGAGGATGCGCGTCGCCTCGTTGGCGAGCATGCGCGTCGCCGGCGGGTCCTCCCCGGTCAGCCGCTTGCCGATCAACGTGGACAGGTCGCGCAGCGCCTCGTCGTAGATCGCGCGCTCGTCGGGCATCAGCTCGATCGCCTCGGCGTGCCAGGCGATGGCGTTTTCGTGGTCCTGGTCGCTGGCCGCCACGTGCGCCAGGCAGCTGAGGAAGCGGACGTCGCCGGGGAAGCGCCGCATGCCCGACACGCAGATGCCCTTGGCGACGTCGTTGGTCGAGCGTCGCAGGTACTTGGCGGCCAGTGAGATGAGCGCCGAGGCACCTTCGGTGTTGTCCTCGCGGGCGATCGACAGCCAGTCGACGAGCTTGGAGGTGTTGCCCATCGCCTTCACGCGCGACAGGGCCGAGCTGGGGTCGCCGTGTCGCAGGTAGACCGCCGCCACCTCGAAGGGCGTGTGCTGCCAGTTCAGGAACAGTGCCTGCGGCGGCACGCTGCGCTCCGAGGACTGGATCAGATGCAGCGCCGCGTCGCGGTGGGCCGCCTGCATCTTCGTCAGCAGGTCCATCGTCTCGGGCGTGGGCAGCATCCGCACGTGCTCCTCGAGCGCGGGCAGCAGGCCCTCGGAAAACCGCCCCAGCGGCTCCGACAGGGCGGCCCGCGAGTCCAGGCTCCAGCCCAGGATGCGCTCGTAGAGCTTGCGCGACTCACCTCTGTCCTGCAGCAGCGAGACGATCAGCGTCCCCGTCAGCACCCTCGCCTCGTCGCCGCGGGGGGTGCCGTGCTCGATCAGGTACTTCGCCAGCGGGCGTAGCTCCGCCGGCAGGTCGCCGGCGCCGAGCTCCGCCGGCGTGCCGAGGCTGGTGACCGTCACGATTCGCTCGACCACCCCGTCGTAGTCGTCGGCGTCGAGCAGCGCCTGGGCGTCCCGAAGCAGGTACGCCCCCAGATCGCCACGCAGGTCCGCGCGCCCCCGCGCACCGGGCGGCAGCCGGTCGTAGTGACGGCGGATCGACGTGTAGGTCCCATCGGTGATGACCGCCGGTCGTGCCACCGGGGCGTGCCGCGCCGAGCGCACCGCCGCACCGCCGCATGCGATCAACAGCACGCAGGGCAGCAGGAGGGTAATTCGGCGAAGCAAGGTTTCGACCCCGTGCGGGTGTGGCCGGCTGGCTCGCGCTCGAATTCGGCGAGGCTCCAGGCGGCTGTGCGCCACCTGGGCGCGATGCTTTTCAGTATACGTCGCCGTAGGCGCCCCGCCCAACCTCTCTTTGGGCCGCCCGCGCCCCCACCGGCGTGTCGACGAAAAACCGGCCAATAATCGTGTACAATCCCGACCCACCGAGCGGCGCCCATGGGTCTTGTGCGGGCGTCGGGACGCGTGGAAGGAGGCGTTGGGCATGAAGCGGGGCCTTTGCCTCTCCGGGGGCGGCGCGACAGGCGCCATGTACCAGGTGGGCTGCCTGGCAGCACTCGAGGAGCGACTGGAGTCCTTCAGCACGGCGGACTTCTCCGTCATCGTCGGGACCGGCGCAGGCGCGACCGTCGCGACGGGGCTGGCCGGGGGGCTGTCGGTCCAGCGCATGTACCGCGCGCTGCTCGATCCCTCCGACGATTTCTTCCCGCTGCAGCGCAACCACCTGCTGCGCATCGACCTCGGTGAGCTGATGCGCGTCTTCGGCTCTGCCATCGGGGCCGCGCGCCAGGTCGTCTCGTCGGCGGCGACGAACCCACTCGACGTGAACCTGTGGGCGGAGCTCGAGCGCTTCGTCGACTCGCTGCCGGCCGGCATCTTCTCGCTCGACCCCTACGAGCGCTTCCTGAGCGAGTTCATGGCGCGCCGCGGTATCCCCCACCACTTCGACGGCTTCGAGCGCGAGCTGCTGATCGTCGCCAACGACCTCGATGCGGGCCGCCGCGCGGTCTTCGGTGCGGGCGCGTTGCGCGACGTGCCCGTGGCGCGTGCGGTGGCGGCGGCCAGCGCGATCCCGGTGCTCTTTGCGCCCGTGCAAGCGAACAACCGCGACTATGTCGACGGCGGCATCGGCGACGTCGCCCACGCGGATCTGGCGGCGGAGCGTGGCTGCGATCTGATCTTCGTCATCAACCCGATGGTGCCCGTGCACGCGGGTGCCGACGGGGCGGACGTTCCGACGGGCCACGGCAAGAAGCGGCGCGTGCGCGACAAGGGGGCGATCTGGGTCTACAACCAGGCAACCCGCATGCGCATGGAGGGCACGCTGTCGTTGGGGCTCGAGCGCTTCCGCAGCGCGCGACCGGACACCGACGTGGTGGTCTTCGAGCCGCTGCAGACCGATGCGACGCTCTTCATGCACTCGCCGATGAACTTCGCCGCGCGCCGCGCCATCCTGGAGGAGGGCTACACGTCGACGATGCGCATCCTGGCCGACCCCGAGCACCCGCTGCGCCAGACGCTCGAGCGCTGCGGGCTGCGGGCGGCCGAGTGAGCACCCCGCCCGCGGTAGGCTCGCCCTTCCACCGCCGCGACTCCCCGCTGCCGCTGCTCTACGGTCACCGGGGGACGCGCGTGCATGCACCCGAGAACTCGATGGGCGCCTTCCTCTGGGCCGCCGAGGCCGGCGCCGATGGGGTCGAGCTCGACACGCGGCTGTGCGGCAGTGGTCAGCTCGTGGTCTTCCACGACGTCGACCTCAAGCGCATGGCCGACCTCGCTTGGGAGATTTCGGACACCGCCTACAGTCAGCTGACGATGGTCGACCTCGGCGACGGCTACGGGATCCCGCTGCTGTCGGACGTGCTCGACGAGATGCTTTCGCGTGGTGTGCTCGTGAACGTCGAGGTGAAGGCCGACGGTCAGAACATCGACGCGCTCAACGCCGCGGTGCAGCGCGAGCTACGTGGTCGTGACGACGCGCAGCGAGCGCACATCTGCGTCAGCTCGTTCTCCAGGCGCGTGCTTGCGGCGGTGCTCGAGGGCTGCCCGGGGCAGACGGCGGCGGCGCTGGTCGAGAGCCGCGAGCGTCTTCCGAAGGCCGATGGGGATGGCGCTGCGGCCGACGTGCGCGGCCGCACGGCTGGCCTCCACCCGCACCACGCGCTGCTGACGCCCGCGCTGCTCGGCGAGTACCGGGCGGCCGACAAGTTCGTCAACGCCTGGACCGTCAACGACGCCGCGGTCGCGCGGCAGCTCGCGGCCGATGGGGTGGACGGGTTGATCACCGATGACGTGGAGGCGCTGAAGCGGGCGATGTGAGGGGTGTGTGGGCTGTGCGCGTTGGGGCTTTGGGATGGCGTCTTCGTCACAGGGGTTAATGACAAAGGGGGCTGCGCCCCCTTCGCGAGCGGGAGGACCCACCGGGTCCTCCCGTCGCTACAACCCCCGAGGGGACGCACGCGCGTCCCCTCTCCAACAGTGCGCATCGCGCACTATTGGATTCACCCCAGCGGGTCGCGCCTGCGGCGCTCCACGCCCACCCGATAACTCAACACGACCCCGCAAACGCGACGGTAGGCGTGGTCGTGCTCGTGCTCGCGATCCATACCGCACGACTCCACACACGCCGCGAACAGGCCCCGCCTCGCAGTGTGCTGACCGGAGCGCCCGTGGCGCGACCCGCTGGGGTGAATGTTGGCGTGTCCGGTGGACACACCAACAGAGGGGACGCGCGTGCGTCCCCTCGGGGGTTGTAGCGGCAGCAGTGCGAAGCACTTCTGACCGCGAAGGGGGCGCAGCCCCCTTTGTCATTAAAGCTCCCGCACGCGGTCCATCAGGTCCTTCGTGTACAGATCGCCGACGAGCCGTTCCCTCAGCTTGATGCCGACGTCGACCCACCGGCCGCGGTCGATGTCGAAAGCGGTCAGCCCGCGCTTGAGCAGCATCTTGAAGGTCTTGCGGTCGTCCCGGCGCAGCTCCTTGACCACGCGCTGGTTGAGCTTGATCGTCCGCTCGATGAAGATCTGCGTCAGCTCCGGCGGCACCGCCTCGTAGCTGTGCCGCCCCATCACGAAGGCCAGCTCGGTGACGCCGAAGCCCTCGCGGCTGATGTACGGCAGGTGCGCGAACCACTGCATCGCCATCAGCATCAGCGCCGGCGCGTAGACGAAGTCGACCTGCTTGCGGCGCAGCGCGTCGCCCACCTGCGGCAGCGGCAGCGCCTGTCCCTTCAGGCCCAACATCGCGTAGAGGCCCTTGGTGACGTCGTCGCCCTGGTAGCGCCACAGCTTGAGGCCGCGGAGATCCTGGGGCGTGTGTACGGGCCTGCGCGACAGGATGCGCACGGGCGCGATGTCGGCCCAGCTGATCAGCTTGAAGCCGTTTTCGTAGGCCTCGCGCTGGAAGTCGTCCGCGAGCGCCCTGCGCGCGCGCTCGAAGTGCTCGCCGCTGCGGAACATGCCGGGCGCCTCCAGGATCTTCGCCTGTCGCACGAACGTGCTGATGGCCCCGCTGCCGACGTTGGCGGCATCGAGCTTGCCCGTGCGCAGCTTGCGCATCACCTCCTGGTCGGTGCCCGCGATGCGCGATGGGTAGATGCGCAGCTTGAGCCGTCCGCCGCTTGCGGCCTCGACGTCGCGCTTCCACTTCTTGACCTCGAGGTAGCCGTTGCCACCGGTGGGCATCAGCGTCGTGACGTTGAGCTTGTGGACCGCTGTGCCCGCCGCCGGCCTCGGGACCAGCGCGATGAGCCCGCCGAGCAGGGCCGTGAGCAGCAGCCGCATGCGATCACCCTAGCACCCGGCGACGACCCCCGCCGAGTGCAGCCGGGTGCGGCGAAATACCTGCGGAAATGGGCGGGATGCGCCGCGCACGCGGCGAGCCTATACTGCCGGCAGCGGCCGCTGGCCGTGGCTTTGCTTCGGGGAGGGATCATGAACGACTTTCGAGGGTGGATGGTTGTCTGCGCGGTGGCGTTGTGCGCCATCGCGATGGGCTGCGACGACGGTGGCTCCACGGCCGCCGGCAACAACGGTGAGAGCTGCACGCGCGCGAGCGACTGCGGCAGCGGCCTCGCCTGCGTCAACAACGTCTGCGTGGCCGACGATGAGCTGTCGGGTGGCGGCGCGACCGGCGCCGATGGCTCGATGGGCGATCCCGTCACCGAGACCCGGGGCGAGGCCGGCGAGAGCTGCGGTAGCCGAGGCGACTGCCAGGCGGAGCTGGCCTGCATCGACAGCGTGTGTGTCGAGCTCGGCAGCGAGCCCCGCAGCGCCAACCCCGGCGAGGCCGGCAGCCGCGGCGAGAGCTGCAGCAGCCACGACGACTGCATCGGCGGCCTGGGCTGCTACGCCGGACGCTGCCAGCAGGCGGACCTGGGCCTGTCGGTCACCGGCAAGGTGTGCGAGCAGGTGCAGTGCGAGGCGACCGCGGATTGCTGCGCGGCCTTCGTGCCGTCCTACCCTGCTGCCAACTGCCAGATGTTCCAGCAGGAATGCGCCCTCGACCCGCTGTCGAGCTCGTGCCTGGTCTACGACGCCAACTGCGCGTGCTCGCGCACCTGCGTCGACACCGTCTGCATCGAGGCCTGCGAGGATGACAGCGAGTGCCCCGACTTCTGCGTCGACGGCCGCTGCGTCGGCTGTCGCACGACCACCGACTGCGTAAACGACGTGCTGTTCTACCGCGAGGGTTACGTGTGCCGGGATGGTGGCGTCTGCGGACCGCCCGTGTGCGTGCGCGACGAGCAGTGCCGCTTCGACGAGCGCTGCGTCGACAACGCCTGCGTCTTCTCCGGCGAGTGCACCACCGACCTGCAGTGCAAGGACGCCGCGTTCGGTCCCAGTGCGCAGCGCGCCGAGTGCGTCGACAACGGCTGCGTCACGCCCTGCGAGGCCGACGGCGAGTGCGGCGACCTCCAGAAGTGCGACGAGGGCGCCTGCCGCGACCTCGGCTGCACGGACGACGACGAGTGCCGTCAGCTGCTGAACATCCAGCTCAACGCCGGCTGGCTGGCCCGCTGCGTCGAACCCTGAGCCTGCGCTTGGACACCAAGACGCTGTTCAGGGAGCGCCCGCTCGCCAAGCCGCTGATCGTCGGCGGCCTGGTGATCGCGGCGCTGCTGCTGGAGGGCGCCGCGTGTCAGCAGGGCGGTGCGGCGGCCGAGACCGCGGCATCGCCCCGCTACGACGCGAGCTACCGCGCGCGCTGGCGTGACGGCAAGGCCGAGCTCGCCGGCTACGCGCTGCGCTATCCCCGCTACGGCGAGCTGCGACGGGGCACGGCCGTGATGATCACGGTCACCGAGCCCTTCGACCCGGACAGCGGCGTCAAGCCCGAGCGCGCGGGCAAGGGTCACGTGCAGGCGATCAAGCTCAACCTCGCGCAGGACTTCGGCACCGGCGTCTACGACTACAACATGATGACGACCGCCATCGTCGCGACCGAGCCGCTGTTCGGGCGCACGGCGGGCTCCACCGCGAAGGTCTCCTTCGGGTCGCAGGAGTGGTGCGGTCACGTCTATGCGCAGCTGCGCTTCGGCAAGGCCGGCGTGCAGATGACATCGCACAGCTACTTCGAGGGCGAGGCCGATCAGAGCCGCGCACTGCCGCACCCCGCCGGTGGGCACGACGAGGACAGCCTGCCGCTGTGGGCGCGCGGGCTCGCGGCTCCGATGCTGCAGCCCGGTCAGGCGCTGCGCGTGCCGTTGCTGAGCTCGCTCGTGCGCTCGCGCCTGCAGCACGTGCAGCTGTCGTGGCAGCAGGCGGTGCTCACGCGGCACGCGGGCGTCGAGCAGGTCACCGTGCCCGCGGGCAGCTTCGAGGTCGAGCGCATGACGGCGGAGATCGACTACAAGCACGGCGAGGGACGCGTGTGGACGTTCCTGGTCGAGCGGGCGCAGCCCAGGCGCATCATCGCCTTCGAGCGGGACGACGGCCTGTCCGCGAAGCTGCTCGGGGACAAGCGCCTCGCCTACTGGAAGCTCCAGAAGGAGGGCCACGAGCGGCACCTGAAGGAGCTCGGGCTCTCGCCGCGCGGCCCCGCGATGCCCTAGCGCTCCGGCGGCGTGTTGATCGGCGTTCAGGTGCGCTCGACGTCGTAGATGCCGTCGAGCTTGGACAGCGAGCGCACGAGCTTACGCAGGTTGCCCACGTCGGTGACGCTGAAGGTGAAGGTGTTGACGGCGCGCCCGTCCACCGCCGCGCGACACGTGGCCTCGGTGATGTTGACGCCGTTTTCGTTGAACTCGCGCGAGATGCTCGCCAGCAGGCCCGGGCGGTCCGCCGTCACGATGCGCAGGCTGACCGGCAGCTCGACCTTGGTGGCCGCGCTCCAGCGCGTCTCGATGCGGCGCTCCGGCTCGAGCTCCAGCGCGCGCTCGCAGCCGCGCCTGTGCACCGTGACGCCGCGCCCGCGTGTGATCCAGCCGGTGATCGGGTCGCCGGGGACGGGGTTGCAGCACTTGCCGAAGCGCACCAGCACGTCGTTGATGTCGCCGATCACGATGCCGTCGTTGCCGCCGCGCACACGCTTGACGGTCTTCTCGATGATGCCCGGCTTGAGCGACTCGGTGACGACCTTGTCCTCCTTGGGGCAGATCGCGTCGAGCGCCTGGTCGGCGGAGATGCGGCCGTAGCCGATCTGCGAGTACAGCTCCTCGGCGCTAGTCAGCTTGAGGTCCTCGACGCCGCGATCGATGCGCCCGCTCTTGAGCAGTCGCGCGAAGGACAGCGAGCGGCGCTGCGTCTGCTTCTCGAGCAGCTCGCGCCCTAGCTTCATGCTGCGCTTGCGCTCCTCGCCGCGCACGTGGGTCCGCACGGCGGTGCGCGCGCGTGTGGTGACCGCGAAGTCGAGCCAGTCCTTCGACGGCTCGTGGCTGGTGTTCGTCAGGATCTCGACGGTGTCGCCGTTGCGCAGCTTGTAGCGCAGGGGAACGATCGAGCCGTTGATGCGCGCGCCGCTGCAGGCGTCACCGATCTCCGAGTGGATCGCATACGCGAAGTCGACGGGCGTCGAGCCGCGCGGGAAGGTGCGCACATCGCCCTTGGGAGTGAAGACGTAGACCTCGTCCTCGAAGAGGTCGGCCTTGACGCCGTCGAAGAACTCCTCGGGGTCGGCGACCTCCTTCTGGTACTCCATCAGCTGGCGCAGCCACTGGAAGCGCTTGGCGTCCTCGGCCGAGACGCCGCCGCCGCGCTCCTTGTACTGCCAGTGCGCTGCGATCCCCATGTCGGCGGTGCGGTGCATGGCGCGTGTGCGGATCTGCACCTCCACGCGCTTGTGCTCGGGCCCGATCACCGTCGTGTGCAGCGACTGGTACATGTTGGTCTTCGGCAGCGCGATGTAGTCCTTGAAGCGCCCGGGCACCGGCGTCCACGCCGCGTGGATGTTGCCGAGGGCGGCGTAGCATGCCGACAGCTCGGGCACGACGACGCGGAATGCGATCAGGTCGTGCACCTGGTCGAACTCGATCTGCTGCTCCTTCATCTTCCGATAGATCGAAAACGGGTGCTTGATGCGCCCGCTGATCTCCGCGCCGATACCCACCTCCGTCAGCAGCACCTGCAGCTTCTTGACGACCGAATGGATGTAGCGGTCGGAGTCCTTGTTGGCCTCGGATAGATCGCGTGAGACGTGCGCGTAGGACTCGGGGTAGAGGTACTTGAAGGACAGGTCCTCGAGCTCGTCCTTGAGCCACTGGATGCCGAGCCGTCCCGCCAGCGGCGCGTAGACGTCCATCGTCTCGCGCGCGATGCGCTCCTGCGAAGCGACGGACATGTAGTGAAGCGTTCGCATGTTGTCGAGGCGGTCGGCGAGCTTGACCAGCAGCACGCGGATGTCCTTGGCCATCGCGAGCAGCATCTTGCGGAAGCTCTCGGCCTGGCGGTCCTCGCGCGACTGCAGATTCATCTTGCCGAGCTTCGTCACGCCCGAGACGAGGAACGCCACCTCGTCGCCGAACTCGCGCTCGATGTCGTCGTCCTCGACCTCGGTGTCCTCGACCACGTCGTGCAGCAGCGCGGCGCAGATGCTCGCCGTGTCGAGGTTCATCTCGGTGATGATCCCCGCGACGCTCACCGGGTGGCTGAAGTACGGCTCGCCGCTCTTGCGCTTCTGCCCGTCATGCATCCGTGCACCGAACACGTAAGCCTTGTTGATCAGGGCGGTGTCGGCGGTGTCGTGATAGGCCTGGACCTTGTCCAGGATCTCGGTAAGCAGAACCATGACTGCGGCTACTTTTCGGCGGTTCGGGGCTGCCTTAAGTTAACATCCCCCGATGGGGTCAACAACTTCCCGCGCTGCGGCCGACGACGCCGGGACCTCCGATGCCTCATGGCTGGGGGCGATCCGCCGCCGGCTGGCCCCGCACCGCAAGCGGCTGTCGCGGCTTTTGGTGGTCGTGCTGCTGCTGGCGGTCGGCACCGAGCTTGCCCCCGTCGTCCCACGGGATGTCGAGGTCGAGTTTGCCCTCGGGCCCGATCATGGCGATATTGTCCAGATCCGGGTGGGGTATGTACAGGATGGCCATGTCTTTCAGAGTGTCCGCTTCGACCACCCCGACGGTGCGCCTGGGGTCATCGTCCATCGCCTCTCGCTGCCGACGGGGGCCTACGAGGTGACTGTGGAGCTCCTGCACAGGGATGGCGGCGAGCGCCGGGTACAGAGGCGGCTGGAGAGCCCTTCCGAAGGGCGGCTGCGGCTGCTCGTCGGGGAGACGCCGTGACGTCCACCTCCCACGCCCGGGCGGGCACGGAGGCGGCCGGCGCGCGCGTGCTCGAGCTGTCGCGCTGCGCGCTGCACGTCAAGAACGGGGAGCACGAGGGGCAGCAGCTCGTGATCGACGGTGACCTCTTTCGCATGGGCAAGAGCACCGACAACGACCTGGTGCTGACCGACGATGCCACCGTGTCGCGCGAGCACTGCGAGATCCTGCGCGCGGAGGACGGCTACCTGCTGCGCGACCTGGGCAGCACCAACGGCACGCTGCTCGACGGCAACCGCGTGCGCGAGGCGTTCCTCAAGCAGGGTGCGGTGATCACCGTCGGGCGCACGGAGCTCGAGGTGAGGCCCTACTCGGAGCGCATCGACCTGTCGCCGAGCAGCGAGAGTGCGTTCGGCGAGATGTTCGGCAGCGATCCCGCGCTGCGCGAGGTCTTCGGGGTGCTCGAGCGCCTGGCCCCGACGCAGGCGACGCTGCTGATTGGCGGTGAGACGGGCACGGGCAAGGACCTGCTGGCCCGCAGCGTGCACGCGCGCAGCGGGCGGGGCGACGGGCCGTTCATCGTCGTCGACTGCGGCGCGGTGGTGGGCTCGCTGATCGAGAGCGAGCTCTTCGGTCACGAGAAGGGCGCCTTCACCGGCGCGTCCGAGCGGCGGCAGGGCGCCTTCGAGCTGGCGTCGGGCGGCACGCTCTTCCTCGACGAGGTCGGCGAGCTGCCGCTCGAGCTTCAGCCGAAGCTGCTGCGCGCGCTCGAGACGCGGCGCATCCGGCGCGTGGGGGGGCAGACCGAGATCGCGCTCGACCTGCGCATCGTCGCGGCGACCAACCGCAACCTGCTCATGGAGGTCGAGCGCGGCAAGTTCCGACGCGACCTGTACTTCCGGCTGGCGGTCGTGCCGCTGCACCTGCCGCCGCTGCGCGAGCGGCCCGGCGACATCCCGGGGCTGGCGCGCATGCTGCTCGACCGGGTCTGTCGCGACGTCTCCCCTGGGCAGGAGGTGCGGCTGGGCCTCGCCGACTCGGCGCTGTCGGCCCTGTGCGGGCATGACTGGCCGGGCAACGTGCGCGAGCTGCGCAACGTGCTCGAGCGCGCCGCGCTGATGGCGCATACGGCCGGGCAGACGGAGATCGTGGGGGTCCCGATGCTCGGCGCCATGCCCGGAGCGGCGCCGGCGCCGCATGCCGAGGCGCCCGCGTCTCAGGACGCGGGGGCTGCCGGCGGGCTCGCGTCGGAGCCCGCGGAGTTCGACACCGCCCTGACCTATGGCGAGACGCGCGCCAAGTGGGAGGCCGAGTTCGAGGCGCGCTACGTGCGCTGGCTGCTCGCCACCCACGAGGGCAACGTCTCGGCCGCCGCCCGCGCCGCGGGCATGGACCGCAAATACCTGCACAAGCTCGCGAAGCGTCACGGGATTCGGTGAGGGCTGTGCGTGCTCGCTGAGGGGCGGGGTGCTTTGGGATGGCGTCTTCGCCACGGGCTTAATGACAAAGGGGGCTGCGCCCCCTTCGCGGACTGGAGTGCGTGCGCACTCCAGCCGCTACAACCCCGCAGGGGACGCACGCGCGTCCCCTCTCCCACAGTGCGCACCGCGCACTATGGGATTCACCCCAGCGGGTCGCGCCTTTGGCGCTCCGGGTGCTGGTCCGATGGCTGGGTGGTGGTCGTGCCCGTACACGTAGCCGTGGTCGTAGTCGTGCGCGTGCGCGTGCCTCGTCGTCGCGCTCGCCGAGAGGTGCTTGGGCTTGAGACGGCGTCTTCGCCGCAGAATTTAATGACAAAGGGGGCTTTGCCCCCTTCGCGGTCGGCAGTGCTTCGCATTGCCGCCGCGACAACCCCGCAGGGGCCGCACGCGCGTCCCCTCTCCCACAGTGCGCACCGCGCACTATGGGATTCACCCCAGCGGGTCGCGCCTTTGGCGCTCCGGGTGCTGGACGGATGCGCCCCGCGGGTGGTTTGGGTCGAACCCCTGCCCCTGGACTGCATTCGATCGCCTGATATGCTCCCGCCGCTTCGATGGCTGGTGACTCCACAGGGGCGCCCGCGCCCACGCGGCGGCGGGTGATGAGGGGCGGCGCGACAGCGCTGCTGGCGGCGTCCGGCGTCTTCATGCTGATGGCGCGCCCCGGCCACCTGCCGCACGGCGCCCTGTGGGGGATGCTGCTCATGGGCGTCGCCATCGCCGGCACGCTCCATGCCCTCGGCATGCTGCGCGCCGGTGCCGACGCGCTGCCGCTGCCCGACACGCTCTTTGGGCCCCAGCCCGGTGAGCTGCCGTGGTTGTCGCCCGGGCGTGCGGGCCTGGTCGCGACGCTGGTGCTCGTGATGCTCGGCCCGCTGGTCGGCTTCGCGGGTCTGCCGTGGGTGATCCTCGCAGCCCTCGGTCTGCTGCTGCCCGCCGCCCTGCGCCGCCCTGGGCTGCTGGTCTTCGTCGGCGCCTCGGCGCTCTACCTGCCGATCCTCGGCAACTTCGGCCTGTGGGATCCGTGGGAGACGCACTACGGCGAGGTGGCGCGCGAGATGCTCGCCCGCGACGACTACATCAGCCTCTGGTGGGCGCAGGACAAGTGGTTCTGGTCCAAGCCCATCCTGATCTTCTGGGCCGAGGCGCTGTCGTGGAACGCCAGCGGCGTGGGCTTCATGCCCGACAGCCAGTTCACCCACAGCGAGTGGCCTCTGCGGCTGCCGCACTACATCGCGGCGATGGCGTCGCTGCTCGCCATCTACCACACCGTGGCCCGCATCTTCACGCCGCGCGCGGGTCTGCTGTCCGCGGTGGTGCTCGCGACGACGCCGTACTTCGGCTTCATCACGCGCCAGGCGGTCACCGACATGCCGCTGGTCGCAAACCTGACCATCGCGGTCATGCTGCTGCTGCTCGCGTTCGTCGACGACGGCAAGGCGCAGGTGCGCAGCTATCGCCTGGGCCCGGTGCAGGTGTCGCTGCGCGGCGTGCTGTTTGCGATGGTGCTCGGCCTGGGGCTGCCGCAGGTGCTCTACCTCGCGAGCCGCAACGTCGCGCTGGTCGACGGCTACCTCTTCGCCTGGCACCTCGACGACTTCCTGACCGGTTCCGGCTTCAACCCGGACGTGCCCGGCAACACGTCGATCCGCACCACGCAGCCGAAGTTCCGGGGCTGGTACGTGCAGCCGATGGCGCAGGCGCTCTTCTGGCTCGTGGGTCTGGTGGCCGTGCTGCGGATGATCGCGGCCGAGCGCGGCGTGCGCGCGCTGCTCATGTACGGCTTCTACTTTTTCTGCGGGCTGTCATTCATGGGCAAGGGCCTGCCGGGCATTGCGCTGCCGGGGCTGGTGGCGCTGCTGGCGCTCGTCGCGACGCAGCGCTGGTCGCTGCTGCTGGGCGGGCACCTGCGCGTCGGCGCCGGTATCCTGCTGCTCGCCAGCATCTCGCTGCCGTGGTTCGTCGCGATGTTCGTGCGTCACGGGACGCGCTTCACGCGCCGGCTGCTGATCCACGACCACATCAACCGTCTCACGAGCGGCGTGCACGGCGACACGGGCGGCGTCGAGTACTACATCCAGCAGCTCGGCTACGGGATGTTTCCGTGGGTGGTGCTCGTGCCGCTGTCGCTTGCGCTCTTCGTCGGCATGCGCGCCGTCACCGAGCAGGCCGAGCTGAGCGAGGTGCGGCGCGCGCAGCGCGACACCGCGATGATCGTCGGTCTGTGGTTCGCGGGTACGTTCACGCTGTTCTCGGCGATGACGACCAAGTTCCACCACTACATCTTCCCGGCCGTGCCGCCGCTGGCGATCCTGATGGGGCTCACGCTCGATCGCCTGCTCGGCCCGCAGCCGCTGGCCCCGACCACGATGGGCACGCGCGCGCGGCTCGGGTGGGTCCTCGCACTGTGCGCGCCGGCGCTGCTGGTGGCGGGCGCAGGCGGGCTGTTCGGCGATGTCCGCGGTGTGATCCCCGCGTCGGTCGAGGGCGCTTCGATGGAGTACTGGATCTTCCAGCACGGCCCACCCCTGTGGCTGTGCGCCGTGCTCATCGGCGCGGGCCTTCTGCTCGCGGTGCTGTCGCGGGTGCTGCGGCGCCCGGGCGACGTCGGTGGCGAGTGGGCCACGTCGCTCTCCGCGCCGATCGGCGGGCTGCTGCTCGTCGGCGCACTGCTGTGCGCACTGGCGGGTCGCGATCTGTCCTGGGCCAATCACGACAAGGTGCTGGGGCCCCAGCGGCTGATCCACCTGTTCGTCTACAACTACTCGCGCGACTGGCCGGCGCACCTCGACTACCGCCCGGTGCTCTCCGGCTTCACCGTGGTCGCCGTCGCGCTCGCGGTGCTGTGCGCGTCCCGGCGGCTGCGCACCGTGCTGCTGCCGTCGCTGATCGGCACCGCGCTGTGCTTCTCGATCTGGTTGCTCGACGTGTACATGCTCGACCTGACGCCGCACTGGACGCAGGCGGGGCTGGTGCAGCGTTACTACGAGAGGCGCGCGGGGCCGCACGAGCCGCTGGTGGCGTGGCAGATGAACTGGAAGGGCGAGAACTACTACACGGGCAACCGCGTGGCGGTCTTCCAGCAGCTCAACAACAAGAAGGTCAAGAAGTGGGTCGACAAGCACCCCGGCACGCGCGCCTACTTCGTCTTCGAGCACAAGCGCTTGAAGCGCTTCAAGCGCATGATGAAGAAGCACAAGATCACCGAGGTCAGCACCCGCCGCGAGTGCAACAAGTTCCTGCTGGTGCGCGCGGACATCAAGGCGAAGGACAAGGGTGACGGGTAGCTTGGGTTGGGAGCGTCGTGTGACGCGCGTTCCCGGGGGCTTGCTTGCTGGCATGGTCGTGGCCTCGTGGCGGCGTCCTCGCCACAGGGGTTAATGACAAAGGGGGCGTAGCCCCCTTCGCGGTCCGCAGTGCTGCGCACCGCGGCCGCTACAACCCCCCAGGGGACGCACGCGCGTCCCCTCTGTTGGTGTGTCCACCGGACACACGAACATTCACCCCAGCGGGTCGCGCCACGGGCGCTCCGGTGTCGGGGTGCCGCGGGTCGTCGGCTTCTAGCCGCATGCCGTCGAGCCGCAGACGCCGGCGTCGCAGCGGGTGACGTCGCCGCAGTGACCGGTCCACACCGGCGGGCAGTCGTCGACGACCTCGCAGTGCACCGTGCAGTGCTTCCTGGGGCCAGCCACCGGCCCATCGTATTGCAGGCAGGTGTAGGGCGCCTCGCATACGTTCGCGTCGTCCGCGCACCGCACGCGGTAGCCGGGAGGCCACCCCGCGGGGGGTTGTTCGCCCTCGGCATCGAGCGGCACCGTGATCACCTCGCCCAGCGCGCCGGGCAACGTGAAGTCGACGGCCGCGCGGTGCGACGGCTCCAGGCCCCGCCGTCGCGCTTCGGCATCCCAGACCGGGACGGAGACGCGGTAGTCGCCCGGGCTCGCCACGCGCTGTCGGTGGCAGCGGTTGTCGGGCTGCAGGTTGTCGGTCACGTCGGCCTTCGGCTCGGTCGGGTAGAACACACCGTCCCAGGTGGCGCTCGCCGGGGCATCGACGCTCACCGGCGGCAAGCCCGGCTCCAGGCACGCGCCGCAGTAGACCGGGTCGTCGGGTGCGTCGCACGCGGCGGTGCACTCGCCGTGGTGCGGCATGCGTCCGAGGTAGCCGTCATCGGCCGAGTACAGCTCGTAGTGCACGGTGCAGCCCGATCGCAGGTACATCTCGGGGCCGCCCGCCACGGTGAACTCGAAGCGCACCACGTCCTGCGTATCGAGGGCGCTCGCTGCGTCCTGAGCGCCCGACGCGTCCTGCGCGCCCGCTGCGCTGGCATCGCGATTGGGTGTCGACGGCTCGCAGCCGCTGCAGCTCACGAGCAACCACACGAGCCAAACCGCGGGTGCGCCCCCCCGCCTTACACAGCTGCCCATGGCCGCGGCGCCACCGATGCGCCTCACCCATCGGTGCCTGGCGGCGATGTCGCCCGCACCCTCGACGAGGACCCGATCGCGCGCCTCCGCATGGTGTTGATCGCTGCTTGCGAGTTGCTCGACGAGCATCTTCACCACGCTAGCGCGGACCACGCGTCCGATCACCCACCGAGCCGCTAGTGCGGGAAGTCGCCCTCGCCCTCGCTGGCCGCGCCCGTCTTGCTCGTCACGAGCTTGAGCTGCTTGAGGTACTGGAAGTTGTCGGCGTCGATCGCCGAGCCGCGCTCGGGGATGGCGAGCATGCCGTCGACCAGCTCGGGCGTGAAGACGATCGCCTTGGCCTCGCCGTTGTAGCCAAGCTGCACCAGCAGCTCCTCCGGGAAGCGGCGGCACTTCTTGTCGCAGCAGTGGAAGGCCTCGACGACGCGGTAGAAGCCCTCCGCCGGGAGCGGCTCGAGGTTGCGCACGTCCGCAGGCGGGTCGGGCAGCACGTTGCCCTTCTTCGACAGCTGCACGCGGTTGCCCTTCCAGCTCTCGGGCAGGTAGACGCCCGGCCCGGGGTTGCCGTGGTTGTGGAAGTAGACCAGCCGCTCGGCGGGGATACCGGCCACGGGGGCCAGGGTCTTGTAGAAGCCACAGGGCGGCAGCTGCATCGATCGCCTTCTTTCAGTGCGCGCGGGAGCCGGGGGGCGCTCGCATCGGGGGCCGTTTCGTGGCTAAACTAAGACGCATCTGCGGTTCAGACAGCTGAACGCAAAAAACTGTACACCAGAAACTGGACACGTTTTCAGTACTGGGTCAGGGTGGGTACATGACCGACGCCATCGACAACCGAATCCTGTACGCCGTCTTCTGCCTCTCCCGCGACACGATGGCCATCGACGCGAGCTCGCTGGGACGCGTCTGCCACGTGAGCGCGACCGACGCAGCCGGCTCGCTGGTGAAGCTCGAGCGCGCCGGGCTGGTCGATGCGAGCCGTGCGCGGCTGACGATGCTGGGCCTGGCGAAGGCGGCTGCGGCCGGCGCCGATCTCGGGGGCACCGGCCTCGACCTGTCCCAGGCGCGCCCCGCGGCGCCGCCCGTGCGCGATTCCATCGCCGCCGCCCCTTCGCTCCCGGCCATCCCGGCCATCCCGGCCATCGCAGCGATCGCCACCGCCACACGCCAGTAGCACCGACACCCCATCCGACAGGGGTAGGGAATGTTTCGCTGTTGATACTAACGGGCGCAGTAAAGTGCCCGAACACCGGATCAGCCGCGCGCTGGAGAGGGGGCTCCTAAAGGCTCACCGGTGGCCGGGCACTATGGAGTCTAGGGGCATTGGTCCAGCGGACACACTGAAAATCTGCCCCTACCGTACCGGGTAGGTGTCGATTGGTGAATTTTGCCCGTGAAAGCCGGCGAAGTCTGGCCACGACTCGCCGCGCAAATGGGCCAGAAGGCTATTCCGCGGGCACTGCGCGCTGCGCCGCCCACGCCTGCAGCTTCTCGACTCGCTCCTTCGCTGTCGTCGACAGCGGCACGGTGCGCTCGATCTCCTGCAGCAACATCCGGTCGTCGAGCGGGCGCTGGGCGGAGAACGCGGCGTAGAGCCCGGACACGACGACCTGCTCGATCTCCGCCCCGCTGAACCCGCGCATGTGTGCCGACAGCGCCTCGAGGTTGAAGTGGGCCGGATCGCGCTCGCGCCTCCGCAGGTGGATCTCCAGGATCGCGCGTCGCGCCTCGTCCGATGGCAGGTCCACGAAGAAGATCTCGTCGAAGCGACCCTTGCGCACGAGCTCCGGCGGCAGTCGCGAGATGTCGTTGCAGGTGGCGATCACGAAGACGCCCTCCTTCTTCTCCTGCATCCACGCGAGGAAGGTGCCGAAGATGCGGGAGCTCGTGCCCGAGTCCTGGTCGCCGCCGCCGCTGGCGAACGCCTTCTCCATCTCGTCGATCCACAGCACGATCGGCGCCATCGCCTCCGCGGTGTGGATCGCGCGCCGCAGGTTCTTCTCCGACTCGCCGAAGTACTTGTTGTAGAGGATCGACGGGTCGAGACGGATCAGCGGGAGCTGCCACTCGGCCGCGATCGCCTTGGCGCACAGGCTCTTGCCGCAGCCCTGCACGCCGAGCAGCAGGATGCCGCGCGGCGCTGTCAGCCCGAACTCGCGCGCGCGCTCCGGGTGCGAGAACGCGACGCGTCGCTGCCGCAGCCAACCCTTGAGGTTCGTCAGGCCCGCCACGTCGGCCATGCTCTCCTCGGCGGTGAAGTACTCGAGCACGCCGGAGCGCTCGATGATCTCCTTCTTCGCCTCCGCGACCTTCGGGATGTCCTCGGCGCTGAAGCGGCCCGCTTCGACGATCACCTTGGTCAGGATCTTCTTCACCTCGAAGAACGACAGGCCATTGAGCTGGTTGATCAGCCGCCCTACCTCGGCGCCGCTGAGCCTGACCTCGATCGGCATGCGCCGGTGCAGGTCGCGCAGCAGGTGCGTGACCAGCGTGTGGTACTGCTCCGGCGTTGGCGGGGCCATGCGCACAGTCGTGGAAACACGCGTCAGTCCCGCCGAGACGTCGGCGGCGCGCGGCAGGTCCATCAGCACGGCCGCCTTGCGGCTGAAGAGCTTCTGGCTGACCTTGATCAGCCGCTCCTCGACGAGCGGGTCATCGAGCTGACGCTCGAAGCTGCGCAGGTGGTAGAGCGTGTCGGTGGTGGACTCGAGGATGTAGTCGAGCGCGACCTTCGGGTCGTCGCTGTCCTTGACCTCGAACGACGGCAGGTCGCTGCGCAGCAGGCCCTTGTCGGCGGTCCAGTGCACGTACGCCATGTTGAGGCGGTCGGAGACCCACTCGATGAGTGAGCGCGCGCGCTCCGCCTCGTCGCTCTCGACGACGATCAGCGGGTGGTGCGCGCGCACGAGGACCTCGAGGTCGTGCACCTCATCGTGGGATGGTGGGACGTGTCCGATCAACGCTCTGCCGCTCGACCCGAGTGTAGCACCGGCGGGTCGCGGGGCGTGAGCGCGCTCGATCGCCCTCAGCCCGGCCCGGGACGCTCGCTGTGGCGCCGCGCCCGCTTGTCCGCGTAGAGCTTCTTGTCCGCCTCGGCGATCAGCGAGCGCGCGTCGGTGTCCGGGTCGTGCATCACGGCGGCGCCCACGCTGATGCCCACGCCGTGGCTGTTGGTCGACTCCATCGCGAGCTTGCGCCGGATCCGCCGGTGCACCAGCTCCGCCTGCAGCTCGTTCGTCTCCGGCAGCACGACCGCGAACTCGTCGCCGCCGATGCGAGCGACCATGTCCGAGCCGCGCAGGCTCGCGGTGCACGCCCTGGCGACGGCGGTGATCGCCTCGTCGCCCGACAGGTGGCCCTCCTCGTCGTTGATGCGCTTGAGGCCGTCGAGGTCGAGCATGAGCAGCGACAGGGGCCGCGCGCTGCGCCGGCAGCGTGACACCTCGCGCTCGAGCACCTCGTCGAAGGTGCGGCGGTTGGGGATCGCGGTCAGCGCGTCGCTGCCGGCCAGCTCGCGCTGCGCGTCGAAGTCGGCCGCGCGCTCTCGCAGCGCTCCGATCAGCTCCGCATAGGGCGCCAGCTCCTCGTCGAGCTCGTCGAAGGAGCGCGACAGCAGCGCGGCCTCCTCGGCGGTGCGGGCACGCGCCATCGCGACCAGCAGCTCCATGAGGGCGCCGTTGCGTGCGAACTGCCCGCTGGCCTGCCGGGAGCGGGCGGCGGTGTCGCCATCCCGGGAGCCACCCCACGCGGGGTCGTCTTTCTTCTTCGGCATCACGTCGGTCTTGCTCCAGGCCCACCCCGCGCCGAACGCTCGCAGGCCGCGGAGGGCCGCTGCGAGTGGGGTCGCCGGCGCCCCAATTGAGGCGTGTTGTTACCACACCCACCCCCTATGTACACCCAGGTAGCCCAACGTATGTCCAGGCGCGTTCGGGCCGGATGTGAGGGGCCTTTGATTTCCCGCCGGACATGTAATACACACGTCGGCAGGTTGAAATTACGGAGGAAATCCCAATGAAACCGCTCTTCACCGCTCTGCTGTACGTATTTGTGTCAGCGATCCTACTCGCCGTCCCGCCGGTCGCTCTGGCCGCGGATGATGACGAGGAGGGGGATGCGGACGCGGAGGGCGGCGACTCCGAGGGTGGTGACGGAGACGCCGAGGAGCCGTACGTCGAGCCCGACGCCTGGGAGCGCCCGCCGGCCGAAGAGGAGAAGCCGAAGGAAGAGAAGAAGAAGAAGGCCGACGACAGCGACGCGCCCGCGGGCGACGGCCGCAGGTTCCAGGTCGGCCTGACCCTCACCTGGGGCTTCCCCGTCGAGAAGGCCGACGAGTTCCCCGACGACGCATGGAACTTCGGTGCGGGTCTGCGCACCGGCTACACGTTCACGCCGGGGGTCTACGGCGGCCTCATGTACAGCTACTTCCTCGGCAGCGAGGACCGGGGAGCCTCGGCGACCTTCGCCCAGCTGATCGCCGCCGAGGCGGGCTACGACTGGTGGCTGGCCGACACCGTCATCGTCAGGCCATCCGTCGACCTGGGCGCGGTCATCGTCGAGGGGCCGGACGTCGCGGGCAACAGCTCCACGATCGTGGTTGGCGGCTTCTACTTCGGTCCCGGTCTGGTGGTGATCGTGCCGATCGACATGCTCTACACGGGTGGCGAGCTGCGCCACGCCGTGGTCACGAGCAACCTGCAGTCGACCACGATGATCACCGCCTTCTTCGGCGCCCGCCTATAGCGGCGCTGGCTCGTGGCGCGGGGCGAGCGGGATCGTCGACGTGACGCGCGTGTGGGTCACGACGCGCTCGGGCTGGCACGCGGTCGCCATGCGATCGAGCGTGCGTGCGCGCTCACTCAGGCGCGACAGCAGCTCGCGCTGACGCTGCGCACCGTCGCGCTCATTGCGGCGGACGGCGGCGCGAAGCTGCTGCGTGTGTTCGGCCGCCTGTGCCCGCAGGCTGTTGGCCTGGGTCAGCAGTGCATCGAGGCAGCGGCTCTGTCGCTGCATGCCGCGGTGCCGCGCGACGGAGAGGCGCTGCATGAGCGCCGTGGCCACGCGCTTGCTGACGCGGACCGCCTCGGCGTCTGTCGCGGTCGGCGGCTGGGCGCCGGCGGGCGCTGCCGTCAACAGCGCAATCAGTAGCCAAAAACGTCTAAAGTCCCGTGTTCTTCGCAGCATATCGACCTCGCGGCGGCGGGCGGTACGCCCCGTCGCTGTCGAGTGTGTTGCGCGCAGGGCGCTGGCCGTTCAATCGGCCGCTGGCCGCACGCCGAAGACGCTGGCCAGCAGCGCCCGGTCCGTCGGGTAGCTCAGCGCGTCGACAGCCTGCTGCGGGGTCAGCCAGTGCAGCGCCTCGACCTCGTGCGGGTCGAGCGCGCCGCCCTCGGCGAGCAGTCGCATCTCGAAGAAGACGACCAACTTCGGCACGCCGGCGGAGAGGTAGCTGCAGGGTTCGAGCATGCGCACGATTTCCGCATCGCATCCGGTCTCCTCGCGCACCTCGCGCAGGGCTGCGTCGGCCAGCGACTCGTCACGCTCGGGGTGGCCCTTCGGCAGCGTGAGGTCGTCATGGCGGCTGCGTTGCACGACGGCGATCAGCGCCGGCGCACCCTCGCCCGCGTCGCGCAGCAGCACGCCGCCGGCGGCCAGGTCGATCTCGCTCAGCGCGCGTCTGGCATCACTCATCGAGCAGCTCCGTCTCGCGAAGGTAGGTGATCAGCTGCTCGCCCGCCAGCCGATGCCCCATGGCATTCGGGTGGTCGTCGATACGCGACAGGCGCACGCGCCGCGGGTGCTGCTGCTCCATCGCTGGCAGCAGGTCGAGCGTGAGGAAGCCGTGGCTGCGCGCCTCGTCGGCGACCTGGCGGTGCTGCTCGCGCAGCGGGTAGTGCGCCCACAGGTCGACGATGCAGTGGGGAAAGATCGCGACGAGCACCGGGGTCTCCAGCTGCGCCGCCACGCGGGCGATGCGCGCGAAGCCGCGCTGCACGGTGGCCCACTTGTCAGGGCTGCGGTGCAGGTAGCGATGGTAGTCGCCATCGCCGTGGCGCCGGATCCTGTGCCGCAACGCGGTCAGCGCGACGAAGCGAAGCAGGTGCGAGTGTTGCCACGGCTCGACCTCCGAGTAGAAGCTGTGAACCGGCTGGATGGGCGCGTCCTCGGGATCGTTCATGGAGTAGGCCAGCACGATCAGCGCGGGCGCCCACGGCCGCACCCGGTGCTCGACCACCGCCGCCTCGTCGAGCGTGCTGTAGCCGCCCACGCCGAAGTTCATGACCTCATAGTCGACCGTGGAGTCGGGGGGCTGGGCGTCCGTCGAGTCCGGGCGTCTACCTGCCCGAGTATTGAGGCCGCGCTCGAGAACCGACGCGAAGGTGTCGCGCATCTGTACACCGAAGCCGAAGGCGTAGCTGTCGCCGACGACGGCGATGCGCACGCGCTCGTCCGACGCTGGCAGCGGCTCGTAGCTCCTCAGGCCCATGCGGTTGGTCTGCACCCCTGCGCCGAGGTGCACGACGCGGCGCCCGGGGGCTAGCTCGTAGCTCAGCCCGGGGATGTCGGAGCGGCGATGCACGAGTCCGCGCCAGCGCTCGTCGGGCACCGGCGCCGCGGGCATTCGGTACAGCACCGGCCGAAACCAGCGCAGGTACAGCTCGCCCCCCCCCGCAGGCAACGCCACCGCGACCACCAACAGGGCAAGACGGGGCAACAGGTAGGACAGCCAGCGCACGGGACGCTGACGACTCTACAGCAACGAGGACACCCACGTCGTCCTCACAGCGCCCACGGAGCGCCGGCGGCGCGACCCGCTGGGGCGACTCAGGATCGCAACTCCGCTTCCGACGTCACAGGGCACCGGAGCGCCGGCGGCGCGACCCGCTGGGGCGACTCAGGATCGCACCTCCGCTTCCGTCGTCACAGGGCACCGGAGCGCCATCGGCGCGACCCGCTGGGGTGAATGTTGAGGTGCCCGGTGGGCACGTCAACAGAGGGGACGCGCGTGCGTCCCCTTGGGGGTTGTAGCGGCTGGAGTGCGCACGCACTCCAGTCCGCAAAGGGGGCTACGCCCCCTTTGTCAATCAACCACCGTGGCGAAAGCGCCGGCGGCAAAGCGACTGCGCGTGTTTGCGAGCGCGCGGCATCGAGCACGGGCGCGTCTGCGAGTACGACTACGATCACGCGCACGCGCACGCGCCCGCGCACGACTACGCGTACGTGTACGGTCACGCGCGCGAGACCCTGCCCGTGCCGCTACTCCGCCGGCAGTGCGTCGCCCAGGTCGAGCTCCGTGCCGGGCTCGACCTCCGGGATGCGCAGCTGGGTGAGCAGGGCCATAGCCAGCACGTAGGCGCCCATGAGCAGTGTGAACGCGGGCTCGTAGCTGCCGGTCGTGTCGTAGACGTAGCCGGCGAAGGGTACGCCGATCATCGTCACCGGCATCATCACCGGGCTCATCATCCCCATCACGCGCCCGAAGGCCTGCCGGCCGAACACCGAGCCGATCAGCGCCCCGTGCAGCGGCACCACGCCGCCCATGCCGAGGCCGAAGACGCCGCTGGCCGTCAGCAGCGCGCTATACGTGTACGCATCGAGCAGCAGCGCCACACCGCCGAGCTGCAGCATGGTCGCTATCAGGCAGGCGAAGCGCTTGTCGACACGGTCGGTGATCATGCCGAAGACCGGCTTGCCCACCGCACCGCAGATCGCCATCGTCGACAGCACCCACGCGGCATCCGCCGGCGAGAATCCGAGGTCAGTCGCGTGCGGCACGCTGTGGGTGAGCACCGCGCCCATCGTGCAGAAGTTGAGCGCCACGACCATCGCGATGATCCAGAAGTTGCGGTTGCCCAGCAGCTCCCGCGCCGTTGGCGTCGGCGGCTCACGGCTGGTGGCGTTGTCGACGAGCACCACGCCGTAGGGCGTGCGCCCCACGTCCTCGGGACGTGTCACGACCCAGCGCAGGATGGCGGGCACCACCACCAGCCACGCGACGGCCGCGTAGATCAGGAAGGTCGTGCGCCAGCCGAACTCGGCGATCAGCGCGGTGCCGATCGGCGGCATGAAGGCGCCCGACAGCGACACACCGATCGTCGCGATGCCGAGGGCTGCACCGCGGCGCTCCACGAACCAGTTGGCGATCAGCGTCGAGCTCGGCAGCCCACCGAGCAGGCACACGCCCACGCCCATCATCAAGCCGAACACGAGGTAGAACTGCCACAGCGCGGTGATCGACGAGGCGACCACGAAGGCCAGCCCCATCATCGTGGCGCCCAGCGCCATCACCTTCTTGATCGCGCCGCGGTCGAGCCACACGCCGACGACGGGCGACAGCAGCGCCGTCATCAGGTTGGTGCAGGTCAGCCCCAGCGCGACGCCGAAGCGCGAGCCGCCGAAGTCATCCGCCAGCGCCTTGAAGAAGACGCCGTAGCTATAGAAGACGAAGCCCACCGAGATGAAGTTGGTGAGGAACGCCAGGGCCACCATGCGCCAGCCGAAGAACATCGGCTCGGAGTGTGGTCCTTCGGGTGGGGCTTTCAATCGCTTACTTCGGCCAATCCGCAGCCGGAATTGGGGCGGGCTGGTGGCGGGCCGGGCGCGGGCGCACGCGCGTAAGCCATCACTATGCCGCCCGACCCGCGGGCGTTACATCTCGTTGCCCTGGCCGCCGTTGACGATCGTTGCGGTGTCCACCGACAGCAGGTTGCCCAGGTCCATCAGGTCCGTCGCCTGCTGGCTGAAACGCGATGCACCGACCGCGTCCGTCGCGCCCAGCGCAGGATCTGCGTTGCCGTCGCCGCGGAAGCGCGACAGCGCATCGAGGCAGGTCATCGGCACAGACATCACGTTGTAGTAGTTGATGCCGCCGCCCGTGCTCGTCTCGTGGCCGAGCTGCAGCGCATGCCCGAGCTCGTGGGCGATCGTGCTGGCGGTGGCCTCGTCCGCGCCGATCGGCGTGCCGCACTGGCCGGGCACCAGCGCGAGCGCTTCGGTGTAGATGAGCACGCCGGTGTTGCTCACGTTGCCCGCGCCGTCGGAGACGGTGTCGCCGCCGCGGCTCGGCTGGTCGGTGCGCTGGCGTGCGATGATCATGTGGACCATGCGGCCGTAGGGGATCGGCGGCTGCGCGCCGTCGCCAAAGCCGGGGCCGTTGCCCGACAGTGCGGCGTGGCGCTGCGGGAAGCTGCCGTCAAACGTCGTCGAGGTGACATCGCTCTGGTCGCGGTAGAAGTGCAGGTCGATGCCGAGCCCGACCGGCAGGTCGTCGAAGACCGCGGCCGCCTCGCGCAGCACCGCGTCGCCGACGGTGACGCCCGCCATCGCGTCGAGCTCGACGAGCAAGCTCGGCCGCAGCGGGTCCGGCGCGCCCCGGTCGTCGAGGCCGGGGGCGCCGACACTCGGCAGGCGGGCCAGCGCGAGCTCCTGCAAGTTCGTCAGTCCGTCGTCGTCCGGATCCTCGTCCGCGTCCGACAGCCCGTCGCCATCGGTGTCGCCGTTGCGCGGGTCGAGGGCGGCGACGTCGCCCGCGCGCATCTCGAAACCGTTGGGCAGTCCGTCGGCGTCGGCGTCGGCGTTGGGGTCCAGGTCGCCGTCGCCGTCGCCATCGCCGTCGCCGTCACCGTCGCCGGGTCCGTTGCCATCGCCATCGCCGTCGCCGTCGCCGTCACCGTCACCGTCACCGGGGCCGTTGCCGTCGCCGTCGCCGGGTCCGTTGTCGTCACCGTCGCCGTCGCCGTCGCCGCTGCCCTCGACCGAGGCGTCTGCGGTGTCGCTGGTGCTGTCGTCTCCGCACGCGGTCGTGAGCATCAGCAGCCATACGATCGAGGCGAGCGCCCTACCCATGGCTGCGAGTGTATGCGCCCGCGGCGCCGAGCGCACGCGCGCGCTGCTAGCCCGTCAGCGCTTGGCCGGGCGGCAGCTGCTTGATGTACACGTCGTGCTTGCTGTACGGGATCTCGATGCCCGCCTTGGCGAACGCCTTGTAGACCTTGAAGTTGAGGTCGCTCAGGACGAGGCCGCGGGTGGCCGGGCGGTCGGACCAGACCAGCAGCTCGAATACGAGGCCGGAGCCGCCGAACTCGCGGAAGCGCACCTGGGGCGCGGGCGATTCGCAGACGTTGTCGGTGCCGGCGGGGCAGGTCAGCAGCACGTCGTGCACCTGGTCCACGTCGCTGCCGTAGGCGGCCTCCACGCGTACGGCCAGTCGTTGCTTGATGTGCGGGCCGCCGCTCTCGTTGACGATCTTGGCGCCGGCGATGACCGCGTTCGGTACCGTGATCTCCACGTCGTCGCGCGTCAGCACGCGCGTGGAGCGCACGCCGATGTGCGAGACCTCGCCGCGCAGCTCGCCGTCGAGCACGATGTAGTCGCCCACCTGGTAGGGGCCGTCGACGACGATGAAGACGCCGGCGAAGAGGTTCGCGAGGCTGTCCTTCGCCGCGAAGCCCACCGCGATGCCGACGATGCCTGCCGAGGCGAGCCACGCCGTGAGATCGATCTGCCACGCGAGGAAGACGAAGTAGATCGCACCCGCGGTGACGGCGACCTTGAGCGACATGGCGAAGATCGGCAGCGTGCGGTTCTGCACCACCGCGGTCTTCTTGGCGCGCACGACGATGGCCTCGAGCACGGCGTGCCCCGACGTCGACAGCGCCCTGGCCCACAGCAGCACCGCCAGCGTCTCGAGCGCGGCGCGCGTCATGCGGTGGGCGGCGTCGGGCAGCCCCAGACGCATGGCCGCGTAGTACAGCCCGAGCATCAGCACCGACATGAAGACGGGCATCCGCAGCGCCGCGACGATGCGGTCGTCGAGGTCGCTCTTGGTCTTGCCCGCCAGCACGCCCAGCGTCAGCCGCAGCAGCCCCTCGACGACGTAGGCCGCGATGACCGAGACGATGACCAGCCCGATGGCGATCACGTAGGGCTCGTTGGCCCACTGCGGCAGCGACTGTTCCATTGGGTCGACCCCCTACCGCTGTACCAGAAGGCGCCGACGGGTCGTAAAAAGTGGCGCTCACTCGGCGGCGGCCGCCGCAATCACCCACCGGTGCTCAGCCGGCGGGTCCGATCAGCGCGGCTGCAGCACGATGACCGGGATCTCGCGGTCGGTCCACGCCTGGTAGTTGTCGAAGTCGGCGTAGTGGGCGACGAGCCGCGGCCACAGTGCAGCGCGCTCATCGGCGTCGGCGGTCTGCGCCGTCATGGCTCGCCTGCGCATGCCGATCTGCACATCGCACTGCGGGTCGGCCTGCAGGTTGCGATACCACAGCGGATCCTTCGGCAGCCCGCCCTGGGAGCCGACGATGATGATGCGCTCGTCGTCCTCGATGTAGATCAGCGGTGCGACGCGCCTGCGCCCGCTCTTGCGACCCGTGGTAGTGAGCAGCAGCACCGGAACGCCCCATGGAAAGGCCGCACCGATGCGCCAGCTCGAGCCGAGCAGGCCGCCCGTGAGCCGGTACACCAGGACGTTGAGCCGTGACATCGTGCTGATGATCTTTCGCACGATCGGTGCATCGAGTCCGTCGGGCTTCGGCTTCGTCGGCAGGGCGCGGTCGTCCACGATGCGGGACGCTACTCCCAAAGCTGCGGCGACGCCACGCACCGGCGCCGGCATGCTAGCCTCGGCGCGGGGTGCGTGGGGCCTAGAGGCGAGGGCTAGCAGTATGTACACGATCAGCGCGCGGATCATCCGCGCCCGGCTACTGGTGAGCGTGGTCACGGGACTCCTGCTGACGTCGGTCCCGGTCCATGCCCAGGGCCTGACCGACTACGACAGCCTCATACAGGAGGGACTGTCGGAGTTCGAACTCGGTCACTGGGTCGAGGCCTACAACCTCTTCAAGCAGGCCCACCAGCGGTCGCCCAACGCGCGCACGCTCCGCGGCATGGGTATGGCCAGCTACGAGCTGCAGAAGTACCCGCGTGCGCTCGAGCAGCTGCAGGCCGCGCTCGACAACCCCGACAAGGCGCTGCAGGGCGAGCTACGGCAGGGCGTCGACGTGCTGATCGCGCGTACCCTGCGGCTGGTCGGTACCCTCGAGCTCTTCGTGACGCCGCCCGAGGCGATCGTGCTCGTCAACCGCGAGCAGACCGACAAGCGCAGGCTCGTGGTGCCGGTCGGCGAGCTGACGGTCCGGGCGGAGCTCCCGGGCCACCCGCCGCAGGAGCGCGTCCTCAGCGTGGACGGCGGGCAGGACTATGCGGTCGAGCTCGACTTCGGCGCCGCGCCTCTCGTGCCACCGCCCGAGGCCGCCGCCGACAGCAGTGCCGAGGGGCACGGTAGCGACCTCGGGGTGCAGCACACCGCGGGGCAGGCGCCCGCAGGCGACGGCGGCATCGTCTCGAGCCCCTGGCTGTGGGCCGGCGTGGGCGCGGCCGTCATCGCGTCCGTGTTGGTCGCCATTGCACTCGGCGGCGACGATGACCCGGGCGACAACCCGCTGCCCACCGGCAACGTCGACAGGTCCTTCGTCGTACTGGAGATGCCATGACCCGCCCGACCCCAGCGCGCGTCGTCGGATCGATGGCGTTGCTAGCGTTGGCCCTGGTCGTGGCCGGCTGCGACACCGCGGGCGAGGGGACCACCGAGACCGGTGTCATCGCGCGCATCGACGCGCAGGCGATGACCAAGGAGGCGCTCGTCGACGTGCGCTTCGTGATCTTCAAGCAGGTGGACGGTGAGTGGGTGGTCTCTGACGAGACGGTCATCACCGAGGCCGAGGTGCCGCAGTGGCCGATCGAGATCCCGATCCGGCCGGCCGGTGACCTGGGGCAGATCTTCGAACTCACCGCCCAGGCACGCGATGCCGACGGCATCGTGATCAGCGAGACGCGCGCGATCACCGGCTTCGTGCGCGACGCGCACTCGAGCGTGCCGCTGCTGCTCGAGGACGGCTGCGACGCGATGGCCTGCAGTCCGGCCAGCTGCCACGGCCCACAGTGCGAGGTCTGCCGCGAGGGCGCTTGCGCAGAGTTGCTCATCCTCCCACCCGTCCCATACAGCGACGGCGTCTCGGTCATCTCCGAGCTCGCCACCTACCTGGACGGCATGCCGATCGACGCCGACCCTGATCCCACGATCGGTGACGGTGACGGCGACGGCGACGGCGACGGCGACGGTGACGGCGACGGCGACGGTGATGGCGACGGTGACGGTGACGGTGACGGCGACGGTGACGGCGACGGCGACGGTGACGGCGACGGCGACGGTGACGGCGACGCCCCCGTCTGCGGCGACACCCGCGTCGACGACGGTGAGACCTGCGACGACGGCGACAACGACGGCGGAGCCGAGGGTGACTGCGTCGCTTGCACCCACGAGCAGAACTGCGGCGACGCCGCCGCCGAGGGCGACGAGGTCTGCGACGACGGCGACAACGACGGCGGAGCACCGGGCGACTGCGTGGCATGTGTCCGGGTGCAGCGCTGTGGCGACGACATGGTCGACGGTGACGAGGTCTGCGACGACGGAGGCACCGAGGGCGGTGATGGCTGTTCGGCGGACTGCATGTCGGACGAGACCTGCGGCAATTGGATCGTCGACGACGGCGAGCAGTGCGATGACGGCGACCGGCTCGATGGCGACGGCTGCGAGGGTGACTGCACGCTGCCCACAGCACCGCAGCTCTCGGTCGGCTTCTCCCACGCGTGCGCCGTGCGGCCGGGTGGCAAGCTCAAGTGCTGGGGCTGGAACCTGCACGGACAGCTCGGCCTGGGCGATGACATCACGCGGGGCGACCAGCCCAATGAGCTGGGTGACTTCTTCGCGTACGTCGACCTGGGAACGGGTCGCACCGCCCGCGCGGTGTCGGCTGGCCACCAGCACACGTGTGCACTGCTCGACGACGCATCGATCAAGTGCTGGGGCGATGACTACTACGGGCAGGTTGGCCTCGGTGACTGGTCCGAGGACCATGGCGATGCCCAGGGTGAGATGGGTGACGCGCTGCTCGCCGTGGACCTGGGCACCGGCAGGACCGCGCTGTCGGTGGTCGCGGCCGACTCGCACACCTGCGCCATCCTGGACGACCGGTCGGTGAAGTGCTGGGGCGCCGGCGAGTGGGGGCAAAACGGCCAGCAGGATGGGCTCGACTACGGCGACGATCCGGGGGAGCTGGGGGATGCGCTTTCAGTGGTCGATCTCGGGACCGATCGCACGGCGGTGACGCTCGCGGTCGGCGACTACCACACCTGCGCGTTGCTGGACGACGCCTCCGTCAAGTGCTGGGGAGCCAACGGAATCGGGCAGCTCGGGCAGGGGCACACCGAGCACCGCGGGCTCGCGCCCGGTCAGCTCGGCGACAACCTGCCGGCCGTCGATCTCGGCGCCGGCCGCACCGCCGTCGCGATCGCAGCCGGTGGGAACATGACGTGTGCGCTGCTCGACGATCAAAGCCTCAAGTGCTGGGGCAACAACTCCGATGGGCAGCTGGGCCAGGGCGACACCTCCCCGCGCGGCAATGGCATCGGGCCGGTGGGCGACCTGCTTTCGCCCATCGACCTCGGCACCTCGAGGAGTGCGACACGCGTCTCGCTGGGAACAAAGCACGCGTGCGCCATCCTGGACGACACCACCACCAAGTGCTGGGGCTATGCCTTCTACGGGTCGCTCGGCAGCGGTGACATGAACGACCGGGGTGACGTGCCGGGTGAGATGGGCGATGCGCTGCCGGTGCTGCAGCTGGGCACCGGGCGCACGGCCCAGGCAACCAGCGGTGGCGACCGCTTCTCCTGCGCCGTGCTCGACGATGGCGCGATCAAGTGTTGGGGCTTCAACATCGACGGCCAGCTCGGGCAGGGCCACGAGGACCGCCGCGGCGATGCGCCGGGCCAGATGGGCGACGCCCTGATGTCGGTCGACCTCGGCATGCCGTAGCGCGCGCCAGAGCTCGAGCCGACTCGTATTTGAAGTTACTTCAAAGGTTCGACCGAGGTGGCACCCGCCACCCCCTCGACGCTATGATGGAGGCATGCGTGGTGCGAAGACGACAGTGGGTCATCGGCTGCGCGTGTGCGCCAGCCTCGCCCTGCTGGTAGCCGGTTGCAGTTCGGCCGACGATGCCGGCGATGCGGGCGCGGATGCCGTCGGGCCGAGCACCGAGGACCGCCGGGCCGCATGCACCGTCAGCGACGACACGGCCCGATGCGACTCGATGCAGGTCGTCACGATCGATCTCGGTGGCGACCCGCGCCGCGCCTACTGGGCGCTCCCCACCACGGCCGCGCCCGAGGGCGGCTACCCCGCTGTCATTCTCTACCAGGGCTCGCTCTACGGGCCGAGCATGAGCTGGGATGTCGAGCTCGCCAGCGACACGCCCTTCGGCGGCTACTACCAGCTGGTGCTCATCGACTCGCTGCTCGAGGCGGGCTTCGTCGTCGTTCAGCCGGAGGCGTCGGGCGGCCTCGTCTGGAACACCAACGGCCTCGCGAGCTACGACTCGACCGGCGATGCCGTCTTCATCCCCGAGTTGCTCGCGCAGATCGGCGACGGTGTGTTCGGTCCCGTCGACACCGGGCAGCTGTACGCCACCGGCATCTCGAGCGGCGGCTACATGACCAGCCGCATGGCCGTCTCCTACCCGGGCCGCTTCGTCGCGCTCGCGATCATGGCCGGCTCCTACGCGACGTGCCTGGGCCCCCAGTGCAACCCACCCGACTCGCTGCCCGACGATCACCCACCCACGCTCATGCTGCATGGCGGCGCGGACACCACGGTGCCGATCGGCTCCGCGCGGAAGTACGAGACGCTTCTACTGTCCGAGGGTGTGGAGACGCGCTTCGTGGAGAACGCGAGCGCCGGGCACGAGTGGCTACCGAGCGCGCCGGGGGAGATCACCGCGTGGTTCGAAGATCATTGAGCGGCGGCCCCGCTTGGCAGCGAGAGGTTGTCATTCGCCCTGAGTAGCGGTCTCCGATCGTGACATCGTACACTGTAACGATTAGGGTGCCGGCCATGGAGTTCAATGGCCGACGGCGATGACCCGCCCCCCACGCGTCTGAAGAATCCCCTGTGGATTGCGCCGTTTCTGGGCCGTGTGCCGGTCGGTGTTCAGCCGCAGCAGCTGAGCCTGCTGGGCGTGGTCGCGCTCGCGCTCTTCTTCGAGGAGTACGACATGGCCATGCTCGGCATGGCGCTGCCGCAGATCGCGGCGGACCTGAACATCTCGGTCGAGGCCCTCCCGGACTACCTGTGGATGATCCGCGCCGGTGCGCTACCGGCCTTCTTCCTGCTCCCCTACGCCGACAGCATCGGCCGGCGTCCCGTCTTCATCGCGGCTACCGCGCTGATGGGGCTCTTCACATTCCTCACCGCGTTCGCGCAGACGCCGATTCAGTTCATGCTCTGCCAGGCGCTGACGCGCACCTTCTTCCTGACCGGCTCGGCGGTCGCCTTCGTAATGATCGCGGAAGAGTATCCGGCCGAGCACCGCGGCTGGGGGATGGGGATCCTGTCGGCGCTTGGCGCGGTCGGGCACGGTCTGGCCGCCGGTCTCTATGCGGCGATCCACGTGCTGCCCTTCGGTTGGCGCGCGCTCTACGCGGTTGGCATCGTGCCACTCTTTCTGATCCCGATGTTCCTCAAGAAGCTCCCGGAAACCGACCGATTCACGGCGCACAGCGAGGGGGACGACGCGGCCAAGACAGCAGGACTCATCGCCGCCCTGCAACCGATCATCGAGCTCGCGCGCATCCACCCGCTGCGAGCGGCGGTCGTGGCCGGCGCCGGTTTCCTGGCGTCGTTCGGAACGATGCCGAGCTTCCAGTTCACGAGCTACTTCGCACAGGAGCAGCTGAGCTGGACACCGCAAGACATCATGATGATGGTGATCGGAGCGGGCGCCCTCGGCATCATCGGCAACGTCGTGGCTGGCCGTCTCGGCGACACGTTCGGTCGCAAGCCCGTCGGCTTCGCGTTGATGAGCCTCTTTCCGGGGATGAGCTACGGGTTCTTCCACTCGACCGGCTGGCTGGTCGGCGCCTCGTTTGCGGGTCTCGTCTTCTGCTCGATGGGTGGCCGGCTCATGCTGCGCGCGCTGTCCACAGAGCTGTTCCCGACCGCCCAGCGCGGCGCAGCGGGCGGGCTCTATTCGGTCCTCGAGACGCTCGGCGGTGTCACCGGGCTGTTCGTGCTTGCACGCTTCGCCGTCGATGAGACCGCGGCACTCGCCGGCGTCCTGCCGCTACTCGCGTGCGGCATGCTCGCCGCCGGCCTGACGCTGCTGGCGCTGCCCGAGACGAAGTCCCGCGAGCTCGAGGACCTCAGCTAGGAGCGTTGCGGCGCGGGCGGGGCTGTGGCACGCAGCTTGGCCATGAACGCAAGCAACCCCGCCACCAAGCTCGCCAACCTCGACGGCCGCGCCGTGCTGCTGCGCGACGGCCGCTGCATCGACGTCGAGCATCGCAGCGGCGGCAAGCTGTCCAGCGATCCGATGGCGTTGATCGCGGACATGGGCGCGCTGTGCGACTGGGCGACTGACGTGGCGGCGACCGACGACGACGCCGCGCTCGACGAGGCGAAGCTCGGCCCGTGCGTGCCGATGCCATCGCAGGTCTTCGCCATCGGGCTCAACTACCGCGACCACGCGCAGGAGGCGTCGATCCCGATCCCGGCCAAGCCGATGGTCTTCACCAAGTTCCCGAGCTGCCTCGCGGGCCCGCGCGCCGAGGTGAAGATGAAGGGCGACACCACCGACTACGAGGTGGAGCTCGTGGTGGTGATCGGTCGCGGCGGCGTGGACATCGCCGAGGGCGACGCGATGGCGCACGTCGCCGGCTACTGCATCGGCCAGGACATCACGGACCGCCGCATGCAGTTCTCCGACAAGCCACCGCAGTTTTCGATGGGCAAGTCGCTGCCCGGCTTCGGCCCCATCGGCCCCGCGGTCGTCGCGCTGCGCGACATCGCAAGCCCGCAGGACCTGGCGATCACATGCGACGTCAACGGCGAGCGCCGGCAGGACAGCCGCACCAGCAAGATGATCTTCTCGGTGCCGCAGCTCGTCGCCGACCTCTCGTCGCGCTGCGCGCTGCGCTCGGGTGACCTGGTCTTCACCGGAACGACCTCCGGGGTGGGTTCACTGCGCAATCCGAGGTCGTACCTGAAGGCGGGCGACGAGGTCGTCAGCGAGATCGAAGGCCTGGGCACGATGGTCAACCGCGTCGTCTCGTGAGGTGACCCCGTGCGTGCTAGCGTGAAAGTCACGGGGCGGGTGTCCCCGGTGGGACGAGGAGAGACGATGAACGCTTACGGCCTTCGACAGTCGATGGGGCTGCTGACCGCGGTCGCGCTGTGCGCGCTTTGCGGGTGTTCGGACTCCGGTGATGGCGGCGGCATGGACGCGGGGTCGGTCGGCGACGGCGACAGCGGCGGCAGCGGTCGCTACGACAGCGGCTTCGGCAACGCGGGCGGCGACGGCGACGACTCCGTGCTGACCACCGGCAACGCGGACTTCGTCAACGACGATCACTTCTTCATCAACGACGACCCGCCGCCGATCTGCGAGGCCGACGGCGGCATGCGGCCGGCTCCCCCGATCGAGGGCGACGCGGACTGCCCCGGCGACAAGAACCGCCAGGGCTGCCCGTGCGACACGCCCGGGGAAGAGGCCGCGTGCTGGCCCGGGCAGCGGGCGAGCCGCAACCACGGCAACTGCCAAGACGGCGTGACCAAGTGCTTCGACACGGAGGAGTTCGGCACGCGCTGGGGTCCGTGCGAGGGCTACGTGCTGCCCGAGCAGGGCGCGCTGCGCGGCCCCGAGGCGTGCCGCTGCTTCTCGAATGGCAACTGGGATCTCAGCAACCTCTCGCCCTGCTACGGCGCCTGCGACAACCAGCCCGACTGCTACCTCTACTCGAGCGGCGCCGACCTGGTGGATGGCAAGCTCGACTGCAGCGGAGCCAGCACGTCGCCGCCGTCGGTGCCCGCTGGCATCTGGGGCACCAGCGCGCTGACGATGGACTGCGGCGGGCAGTTCCGGCTGTGCTTCTCGATCAAGGCCGGCTTTGCGAGCGACCCGCAGCCGGACGACTGCGTGATCACCGAGCAGTGCCAGGACGTCTGGTACGGCAGTGCGGGCGAGCGCATGGAGCTACCGGACATGCCCGGCTGGGCGTCGAGCGCGGGCGCCTGCGGCAAGCAGTTCGTCGAGACCAGCGGCTACGGCGAGATGAGCATTCAGGGTGTGAGTCGCGAGTGCAACGACGTCGACAACGGCGAGGGCGAGCCCCTGGTCTTCTTCCGCACGAGCTACTGCCCCGCCGCGTGCCAGGACACGCCGGACACGCCCGACTGCGCCAAGTGCTCGATGGGCGGCTCCGGGGATTTTTAATGACAAAGGGGGCCTTGCCCCCTTCGCGAGTTCGAGGGGCCCGGGCCCCTCGAATCGCTACAACCCCCCAGGGGATGCACGCGCGTCCCCTCTGTTGAAGTGCGCACCGCGTACTTCAACATTCACCCCAGCGGGTCGCGCCGTTGGCGCTCCGGCGCGGGCTGAGGGTGGGGAGGCTCCTGGTCGTGCGTGCACGTGGCCGTGATCGTGGTCGTGCACGTGCACGTGGTTGTGGTCGAGACCCGGTGATGGTGTCTTTGCCACATTGGGTCAATGACAAAGGGGGCGTAGCCCCCTTCGCGGACTGGAGTGCGTTCGCACGCCAGCCGCTACAACCCCCCAGGGGACGCACGCGCGTCCCCTCTGCCGAAGTGCGCACCGCGCACTTCAACATTCACCCCAGCAGGTCGCGCCAAGGGCGCTCCGGGTGCTGTGCTTCGAGGCTTGCGCTGAACACTCGCCCGTGCAGCACTGCGCTCCCGGTCAGCTCCGGGTGAAACGTCGCCGCCCACACCGCCCCCTGCCGTAGCAGCACGGCATCTCCGTCGAGACGCGCGAGCACCTCCGCACGCGCGCCGACGCGCTGGACCCTTGGTGCCCGGATGAAGGGTTGCGGCTCGCCGAGCTCGCCGTCGGCGGCCATCGCCGTCGGTGTTGCGATGAAGCTGTCGAGCTGGGTGCCGTAGCCGTTGCGGCGAACGCGCGCATCGAGCCAGCCGCGCTGCACCGCCACGATCAGTCCCGCGCACGTCGCGAGCACGGGCTTGCCGGCGCGCCACAGCCCGTCGAGTGCCTCGCCGAGGGCGAAGCGTTCGACCAGCAGCCGCTGCACGGTGCTCTCGCCCCCCGGCAGCACGAGTCCGTTGCAGTCGCCGATCGCACCCACGTCCGCAACCGCCCGCGCGTCCAGGCCGTGTGCCGAGAGCGCGCGCAGGTGTGGCTGCACCGCGCCCTGCAGTGCCAGCACGCCGATCACGACGTCATCTATTGACCCCGCAACGCGAAGCGCTGGTCCTGCGGCAGCGTCGCCACCTCGAGCCCCGCCATCGCGCCGCCCAGCCCACGGCTGACCTCGGCGAGCTTGGCCGGTTCGTCGTAGAACGTCGTCGCCGCGACGATCGCGCGGGCGCGCCGCAGCGGGTCTTCGCTGAGGAAGATGCCGCTGCCGACGAAGACCGACTCGGCGCCGAGCGCCCGGCACAGCGCCGCGTCCGCTGGGGTCGCGATGCCACCGGCGGCGAAGTTCGGCACCGGCAGCGCCCCGTGCTCCGCGACGTGCTGCACCAGCGACAGCGGTGCGCCGAGCTCGCGCGCCTCGCTCACCAGCTGCGCGTGATCGAGCGTGGTCAGCCTGCGGATCTGCGTGCGCAGCGCGCGCAGGTGGCGTACCGCCTCGACGATGTTGCCGGTGCCGGCCTCGCCCTTGGTGCGCAGCAGCGCCGCGCCCTCGGCGATGCGTCGCAGCGCCTCCCCCAGGTCGCGGCAGCCGCACACCACCGGCACGCGCAGGGCATGCTTGTCGATGTGGTGCGCATCGTCGGCGAGCGACAGCACCTCCGACTCGTCGATGAAGTCGACCGCGAGCGCCTCGAGGATCTGCGCCTCGACGAAGTGGCCGATGCGGCACTTGGCCATCACGGGGATGCTGACCGCATCGCGGATCGCGAGGATCATCTCGGGATCCGACGCGCGCGCGACGCCGCCCTCGGCGCGGATCTGCGCGGGCACTCGCTCGAGGGCCATCACCGCGCATGCCCCCGCATCCTGTGCGATGCGCGCCTGCTGCGCGTCGACCACGTCCATGATTACGCCGCCCGCGAGCATCTTCGCCAGACCGAGCTTGGTCTCAAAGGCCGTTTCCTGCCGTGCGTTGTCCATCAGATCACCTCCATTCGCTGCGGCCGCTCTTCGGCCGTCTCATTGGCAAGCAGCTCGCGCAGCACCTTGCCCACACGCACGCCGCCCTCGCGCAGGCGCGCCTCCGACTCCGCGCAGAACGCCAGCCGGATGCCGTGCTCATCGCCCTCGCCGACTCGCATCATCGTGCTGGGCATCACCAGCACGCCGGCGCGCAGGCAGCGGTCGTAGACCAGCTCCGGGTCGAGCTGCTGTGGCAGTGGCAGCCACAGGATCAGCCCGGCGATGGGCCGTCGCGGCTGCAGCTGCGGCGGCAGGTGCTCGCGCAGCCCCTCCTCGAGCGCCCCACGGCGCGCGCGGTACTCGGGCACGATGCGTGCGAGATGCGCGCGCAGGTAGCCGCGCTCGAGGAACTCCGCGAGCGCGTGCTGCATCAGCGCCGAGGTGCCGAGGTCCATCGTCTTCTTCATCAGCTCGAGCCGCGTACGCAGCGCGGGCGGCGCGACCACGTAGCCGACGCGCAGCGCCGGGATCAGCTTCTTGCTGTACGTGCCGATGTAGATGACGTCGCCATCGAGCGCGCGCATCGGCGCGGGCGGCGCGGCGTCGTCGAGGTGCAGGTCCGAGACGTAGTCGTCCTCGATCAACGGCACGCCACTGTGCTGCGACCACTGCACCAGTGCCGCGCGACGTCGCTGCGAGATGCACATCCCTGTCGGGTTTTGGCAGCCCGGCATCAGGTAGACGGCCTTGGCGCCGCTGTGGGCCAGGCGCTGCATCGCCACCATCGACGGGCCCTCGTCGTCGTTGGGCACGCTGATGAGCCGTACGCCGGCGGCCTGCAGCACGTGCAGTGCGCCGGCGTAGGTGCTGGCGTTGACGATCACCGCGTCGCCCGGATCGCACAGCACCCGCGCGAGCAGATCGAGCCCCTGCTGGCTGCCCGAGGTGACCTGGATGTCGCCCGTCTGCGCCGAGACGCCGTTGCGCAGCAGGTCCTCGGCGATCAGCGTCTGCAGCCGCGGCACCCCACCGCGCGGTGCGTAGCCGAGCGCGCGCGGCCCCTGGGTGCGCAGCACGTGGTCGAGACAGCGCTTGAGCTGGTCGGTCGCCATCAGGTCAGCGGCCGGCTCCATGCGAGCGAGGTTCAGCACGCCCGCGGGCGCCACGCCGCCGCGCAGCAGGCGCTCGGCGCGTCCCAGCGACTCGGCGCCGCTGGCCTCGCTGAACAGCGATGCCCAGGCGATGCCGCCGGCGGCCGGGCGCTCCCGCGTGTCGCCCGCGGCGGGCACGTCGCGCACGAAGGTGCCGCGGCCGACCGTCGACACCACGAACCCCGCCTCCTCGAGCGCACGGTAGGCGCGCACGACGGTGTTGCGATGGGTGCCGATCTCGCCCGCCAGGTGGCGGGTGGGCGGCAGCCGGTGGCCCGCCGACAGGGCGCCGTTTTCGATGCGGCCAGCGATCGAATCGAACAGCTGCCGGTAGAGGGGATCGGTCGAGGCGGGATTCAGGCTGATGGGTCCAATTTGGTCCATTTGGTACCTTCTATGTGAAGCCGGTACCCAGTACTACACCATCTATTGCCGCCGAAAAGGCTCCACACTCGACAAAGGGTGGGTACAAAAGGTGCCAATCACGACCAGGCGCTGGGTCCAATCGCGCTTGCGCCGACGCCTGAGATGGCCTAGTCCCGAACACGCGCCGCGACCTGTGTCGGACAGCGGTGACGGGAGGCGCGGGATGGCATTGCGACGGGTTGGCCTTGCGGCGGCGGTGATCGCGCAGTCCTTCATGCTGGGTTGCGGTAGCGGCAGCGACGGTGGAGACGCCGGCCCCGGCGGCAGCGGCAATGCCTCCGGAGAGGTGGGCGCCGGCTGCGGTGACGCCGACGACTGCACCCAGGTGGCGTACCCGGAGTGCGTCGACCTCGCGGAGACGGGCGACAAGCTGTGCGAGTCCGTCTGCGAGGGCGACAGCGACTGCAGTGACAACGCGCAGTGCGTCCGGCTCGGCCCCGACACCTCGTCCCAGGTCTGCCTGGTACCGTGCAGCCGCGACGCCAATTGCCAGGAGGGCTGGTCCTGCGCCTTCGACCCAAGCGGCGTCGGGTTCTGTCTGTGGCCCGAGCTGCTCGACTCCACGGGCCCGGGTGGCGTGACCGCCGGCAGCACCGATCCCGGTGAGGTCAGCGCCGAGTGCGAGGACGCGAGCGACTGCGGCGAGGTCGCGTTCCCGGAGTGCGTCGACCTCGCGGAGACCGGCACGACGCTGTGCGAGTCGGTCTGCGACGACAACACCGACTGCAGCGACAACACGCAGTGCATCGCCCTGCAGCCCGAGAGCGGCGGCATCTGCCTGCTGCCCTGCGATGCGACCGCCGACTGCCAGGACGGCTGGTCGTGCGTCCTCGACACCAACGGCATTGGCTTTTGCCTGTGGCCCGACCTGGTCGGCGGCGGCACCGGCGCCGGCACCGGGGGACTCGACACCAACGAGGCGTGCGCGCAAGACGCCGAGTGCGGCGGGAGGTTCCCGGTGTGCGGGGACCTGGGCGACGGCGTCGACCGCTGCGTGGGTCAGTGCCTGGGCCACCCGGACTGCCCGACCAACGCCGCGTGTGTGGAGGTCGACGTCGACATCGCCCTGTGCCTCGAGGAGTGCACGGAGGCGGCCGACTGCCCGGCCGATTGGACCTGCGACGCGAGCGACTCCGGCCCCAGCTTCTGTCTGCCACCGCCCGCGCCCTAGGGCGTCGCGCACACGGGAGCACACACGACTGTCGGCTGGTGATTTGCCGGCGCTGGGGTATGCTAGCGCGATAGATCCGCGGCGATTTGCGGCAGCAGGCAGGCCGCCGTCGCGTGGGGCAACTTGGACGGGAGCCATTGGCGTGAACCATCGGAACTTCGTTAGCTTGCAGTGTCATCTCGTGGCGGGTGTGTTCATCGCGACGCTGCTGTCGGGTTGCGTCGACAAGGAGGGCTACCGGAAGCTCGCCGACGAGGCCGAAAGCGGCGGCGCCGGAAACGGCAGCGCTGGTTGCGAGGGCGACGCCTGCCCCGACGGCACGCCCACCTGCAACGACGACGGCACGTGCGACGAGGACGACGGTGAGAGCACGGTCAGCTGCCCCACCGACTGTCCCGCCGAGGGCGATGCCTGCGGCGACGGCACCTGTGACCCGGGCGAAAATGCGCTGAGCTGCCCGCTCGACTGCACCGTCGCGGTCACCTGCGGCGATGGCGTCTGCAGCGGTGACGAGGACGCCACGAGCTGCGACGAGGACTGCCCGGCGGTCTGTGGCGACGATGTCTGCACCGGCGACGAGGACGTGGAGAGCTGCGAGGAGGACTGCCCGGCGGTCTGCGGCGACGGCGTCTGTACGCCGGGGGCGGGCGAGGACACGGCGAACTGTGCGATGGACTGCTGCGGGCACGCGTTCGGCGGCGACGTCGAAGGCTGGTACCGCGTCCGGCCCGACCCGATGGGCAACCAGGCGTCCGACGTCTACATCGGTCAGATGGGCGACATCAGCGGCGGCGGTGGCCAGGAGCTCGTGGAGACGGTCTTCCGTGACGGCGTCTCGCGCTTCCTAGGCGGCACCTTCGATCTGGGCACCGGCAACAACGCGCGCCAGGACGACTGCGAGCAGTGCGTGCGCGTTCTGGAGGACATCGACCCCAACGACCAGATGCCGGCGCGGGCGTACTTCCAGACGGCGGGCACGCTCGACGTCACCTCCAAGCCCTTCCTGGGCGACTCCGTGCTCACGCTCCGCAACGCGGTGTTCCACGTGCTCGAGGGCGGCGATGTGAACCCGGCCGGGGAGTGCTTCTACATCGACGAGCTGGTGATCGACACCGAGCCCTCCTGCGGTGATGGGGTCTGCAGCGTCGGCGAGGTGTGCCCCGACGACTGCCCGTGTGGCAACGGCAGCTGCGATGTGGGCGACGAGGACAACTGTCCCGGCGACTGCGTTCTGCAGACCACGCAGGGCAACTTCCGCTGCGACGGCGAGGAGAACAAGCAGAACACGCCGCAGGACTGCTGCGAGGTCTCGCTGCGCTTCGAGCCGGGCGACGAGCCCCTCGATATGATGAGTCTCGTGGACCCCGGAGACATCGATGGCTTCTACGGCTACGGCACCGCGCTGCCGAACCTCATCGGTGGGCCCGACGAGGAGTGGCTGGAGCTGCAGTTCTTCGATGCGGACGTGGGCGGGATGACGGTCGATCTGTCGGCCGGAAACAACGTCAACTTCGCGACCTGCAACCAGTGCGTGATGCTGCTGCAGGACCGCGACGACCCGTTGCAGGACCAGAACTGGGCCGCCGAGTACTTCCAGCGCGAGGGCTCGCTGGTCGTCAGCCAGGCGCCGACGCCCAACAGCAACGCGATGATGGTGCGCCTCCAGAGCGTCGTCATGGAAGAGGTCACGATCGACTGGGAAGGCAGCTTCGAGTCGACGTACATCCCCGGCGGCCGCTGCATGTACCTCGACGGCGTCGAGATGCGCGCCGACCCCTGAGGCCGTCTCTGCACCGGGTGCACCGGGTGCACCGGGTGCACAGCGTGATCACGGTGCTCAGCGTGATCAGGGTGAGGCGGCGCCCGTGTCTGCAGCCTCGGCTGCGGGCGGTGGCGGCGCGACAGCCGCGGGCCCGCCGGGCTTGACGAAGCGCAGGGTCATGCGGTCGCTCTCGCCGATCGCCAGCCACCTGTCGCGGTCCTGGTCCTTGAGGCTCAGCACCGGCGGCAGCGTCCAGACCCCCTTCGGATGGTCGCGCGTGTCCTTGGGGTTTGCGTTGATCTCCGAGCGTGCATCGAGGGTGAAGCCCACCCCCTCGGCGATCGCGATCACGTAGGCCTCCGAGACGTAGCCCTTCTTCGCGCTGACGGCGGGGTCGCTGCCCTCCGCGGCGCGGTGCTCCACGACGCCGAAGACGCCGCCGGGCTTCAGCACGCGGAAGGCGTCGGCGAAGACCGCCGACAGGGAGTCGCTGTGCATCCAGTTGTGCACGTTGCGGAAGGTCAGCACCATGTCCGCGCTCGCGTCCGGGCCCAGCTCGATGCTGCCCGGCGGAGCGAGCCTCGCGACCTCGACGTCGCCGTAGACGTCGCGCTGCTTGGCCATGCGCTCGACCAGCCTGCGAATGCCGCCCCCCCAGCGCTTGTCGGTCGGGTCGGAGTCGCCCACCACCAGCTTGCCGCGGCCGCGCAGCACCGGTGCGAGCACGCCCGTATACCAGCCCCCGCCTGGCCACAGCTCGATCACGGTCATGTCCTGGCGCAGGCCCATGAACGCGAGCGTCTCGGCCGGGTGGCGGTGGACGTTGCGCGCGATGTGCTTGTCGCTGCGGTGCGGCGCCTCGATGACCGCGGCGACCGCCGTGGCGATGTCCGCGGCGAGCGGGGCCGGCTCGACCGGTGGCAGTGGGGCCGCGGGCGTCTCGTCGCCGCTGGCCGCCTCGGCGCCCGCGCTGGTCGCCTCAGCCTGCGAGCCGCAGCCCAGGGCGCCCAACGACAGCGCCATCGCGGCCAGCCACAGCGCAGCAGGCTGTCGCCGTCGACCGTAGTCAGCACAAGCCCCCGTCCCACTGTCACGTCCACTTCCGTTGTCGCCTGTCGTCATCGCTACCTCCACGGGTTGGGGTACGGCCTGGCCTGCATGGGCCCCGCCGTCTCTATAGAATGGGTACGGCCCAACCGCCAGGGCGTGACGGCGCGACGATTAACGGCTTTGCGCCCTGGCTGTCCCATGTAGACTCCGCATCGATCGCAGGCCGGCCAGGCCGCGCAGGGAGGGGTCCATGGGACGATTCAGCGACGACGAGCTGCAGGCCTACCGCCACAAGACCGACCCGGTCGCCGACGCGGTGATCGAGCGCATCCTCGATGCCGGGCGCGCCGAGGACATCAACGCGATGTACAAGCAGCTGATCGAGAACGACGACGTGGTTCCCGCGCAGCTGCCGCAGTTTGCGCAGGACTACTTCCGCGACAGCGACGCGCTTCCCGAGTGGGCGGACATGGCGCGCGTGCGCAACGGCCAGGAGTTCTTCAACAAGTACGCACCCGAGATGGCGCTGATGCTCTCGCTCGCCTCGCTGCCGACCTGCTACGGCTGCGCCGACGGTGCCCAGGTGCTGTGGCGCTCGCACCGCATCGCCGACCCCGCCAACCGGCGCATCCTCGAGACGACCCAGTTCGTGCTCGACGTGATGGAGGTCGGCGGGCTGGACCCCGACAGCGACGCCCGCGGTCTGCGTGTGATCCAGAAGGTGCGCCTGATGCACGCGTCGATCCGCTACTACATCGGCCAGCACCAGTCGGCCGACCCCTTCCCGGATGCGGACTGGGGCAAGCCGATCAATCAGGAGGACCTGGTCAACACGTTGATGTCGTTCTCCCGCGTGACGGTCAACGGCCTGCGCAACCTCGGCCACCGCATCGACCCGGTCGAGGAGGAGGACTTCTTCCATGCGTGGCGCGTGATCGGCCACCTGATGGGCATCGACGCCGACCTCAACCCGACGACCGTGTCCGAGGGCCAAGCGCTCATGGAGCAGATCTGCAGGCGCAACTGGAAGCCGAGCCCCGAGGGCAGCGAGCTCACCGAGGCGGTGATCAAGTTCGTCGAGGAGGTCGTTCCGCTACGGCTCTTCGACGGCATCGTGGTGAGCCTGCTGCGTCGCGCGGTGGGGGAACGGCTCAGCGACATGCTCGAGGTGCCCCCGGCGGGGCTGACGCGCTACCTGCTCGACTTCGCCGACGGGATCTCGCGGGCGGAGGACCTCTTCGGTCGCGACCTCGGGCGCGAGAAGCTCATGGCCTTCGCGGGGCGCCAGCTGCTGCTGGGCTTCGTGGAGCTGGAGCGCACCAAGCCCGCGAAGTTCCGCATCCCGCCGAGCCTCAGCGCCAACTGGACCTAGCAGGTCCTGCCAGCAGGTCTCGGGTCGGCGGTTTCGCGCGGCGGGGATCTCGTCTAGATAGGGACGATGCCGCTCGACGCCCAGTCCCAGGTCATCGCGGACCTCGTCCACCAGCCGGGGTCGCCCGACTTCTCCGAGTGCACGCCGGAGCAGGCGCGCGAGATCATGCGCGCGATGGCGCCGCCGCCCGGGCCACCGACGCGCATACAGGACGAGCAGATCGAGGGTGCCGGCGGCGCGATCCGGCTGCGGCTCTACTATCCCGAGGCGTCCGGTCCGCTGCCTGCGATCGTCTACTACCACGGGGGCGGCTTCGTCGTGGGCGACCTCGCGGGGCACGATGCGCTGTGCCAGTCGCTCGCAGTGGAGACCGACTGCTGCGTCGTCTCGGTGGACTACCGGCTGGCGCCCGAGCACAAGTTTCCCGCCGCGACCCTCGACGCCTACACGGCGCTGTCGTGGGTGCACGAGAACGCCGACGACATCGGCGTCGACCACCGGCGGCTGGCGGTGGCTGGCGACAGCGCGGGCGGCAACCTCGCGACGGTCGCCGCGCGTCAGTCGATGGAGCGGCGCGGGCCGCAGCTGCGCATGCAGGTGCTCTTCTACCCGGTCACCGATCTGCGCAGCCTCGACACCGGAAGCTACGGTCAGTACGCGCAGGGCCACGTGCTGACGCGCGCCACCATGGGTTGGTTCCGCGACCACTACCTCACAGACGCTTCGCAGGCGGCCGACCCCTCGGTGTCGCCGCTCGCGAGTGACGCGCTTGCAGGCCTGCCGCCAGCGCTGGTGGTGACCGCCGAGTGCGACGTGCTGCGCGACGAGGGCGAGGCGTACGCCGAGGCGATGGCCGCCGCTGGCGTGAAGACGACCGTCCGCCGCTACGACGGCATGCTGCACGGCTTCGTCAGCTTCGCGGGCTTCATCGATGGCGGCAAGCGCGCGCTATCGGAGTCCGCGGCCGAGCTGCGCCGGGCGCTCGACGTGCCCGATCAGGGTTGATGGCGGCCCGCACACCACCCCACAGGTGTGTTCGGCGGCCGCAATATCGACCGCCTCGGCGGTTGTGCTAAATTCCTCCCGATGACGTCTCTTGCCTTGTTTTGCCGCGCAGCGCCTCCGCCGGCCGTTTCGCTTGTCCTGCTTGGCGTGTTGCTGGCGGTCGCCTGCGGTGGTGATACGAAGGTTCCGGTCGCGAACAACACCAACCGCGGCGACCCGGGCGACGGCGACGGCGCGGGCGGTGACGGCGACTCCAGCTCGGACGGCGACGCCGCCGTCGACGACGACGGGCTGACGGAGGTCAACTACCCGATCGACTTCGACCCGCCCGACGCCAGCGTCGGGACCTGCGACTGCGGGGTCCACGGCGAGTGCGTCCTGGGCGACGACAACACGCTGGCGTGCGAGTGCGTGAAGGGCTACGTCGCCAGCGACCCGCTGGGGCCGTGCGAGGAGGACCTCAACTGCGTCGAGCTCAGGGGGCTCGAGTGCCGCTCGGTCTGGGGCGGCAACACCGGTGCGGGCAACGGCATCCTGATCTCGTCGTCGTATTGCTCCGGCCGCCCGTTCACCGAGGTCCTGACCGAGGAGCTGATCGTCGAGGAGAAGGAGGGTAACAACGCCTTCAAGGTGATCTCTCCGACCGAGTCCTTTGCTCGTGTGATTCCGCGGGAGACCAAGCCGCACCTCTACTTTGCGGTCGACATCTCGAGCTCGATCGCCTCCACGCCAGAGAACCTTCCGGCGATTGCCGAGGGTATCCAGGGGCTGCTCGATCGTATCGAGCAGTTCTCGGACGACTTCCGCGTGGCCGTCTACCTCTTCGACGGCAGCTGGTACCTCTACGAGTACGTGCCGGAGACGACCGAGCTCGACGACGTGCGGGTCAAGCTCGACAAGCTCCACGAGCAGACGGGAGTCGACCCCAGCTCGTCGAACGTCTTCGGGGCCATCTCTACGGTGATCGACCGCATCGAGCGCTCCTTCAGGCTCAAGATGCTGACCAGCTGGATGGGCGCGCTCAACACCGGCACGGTGGTGGTCATCTCCGATGGCGACGATCGCGCGCGCCGCGTGACGCAGGCGGCGGTCGAAGAGAAGATCGACGACACCCAGGTCAAGGTCATCAGCATCGGGCTCGGCGACGAGGCGGAGTTCCCGATCCTCGCGAGTCTCGGGCGGGACGGCAGCTTCAACGCCGACAGCCCGGAGCGGCTCACCGAGGCCTTCGAGGCCATCGCCGATCGCCTCGAGAGCTTCGATCAGAGCCTGAAGTTCATCGGCTACTGCGCCGGTGCGCGCGCGGGCACCGCCACGGTCAAGGTGAGCCTTAGCGGCAAGCCGGGCGCCGAGGTGGCCTGCACCTTCAACGCTGACAACAATCAGGGTGGCTGCGGCCCGGACACGCTCGACCCCGCCAGCGACAGCGGCTGCTTCCTGCCGGATGGGATGCCGCGCCAGTGCGGCGGGCTGCTCGCCTGCGGCCTGTGCCCCCCGGGCAATTGTTGTTCCCTCGGCCGCTGCGTGGCCCCCTCCGCCCGCACCCTCGGCCAGCCCTGCGCGACCGGGCGCCACTGCGAGTACGGCCTGACGTGCAAGGAGGACATGGGCGACAAGACGTGCCAGCAGGAGACGCCGGTCGAGGACGACATGTGCGAGAAGGACGGGGTCTGCATCTCGGGCGTCCTCGCGTGCGAGTCACTGGACCTGGTGGAATACTGGTGCGAGCCGGCACGACCCGTGGGCTGGACGTGCGATCGCTACGAGGACTGCGAGAGCCTCAACTGCGCCCCGCTCCCACCTGCGACGACGGGTCAGCGCTATTGCCTGCCGGTCGCCCGCATGTTCGAGCGCTGCAACAACAGCGCCGAGTGCGAGCCGGGGAGCTACTGCAAGGACAACAAGTGCGCCTCCCAGAGGCTCTCGGGCAATTCGTGCGGCGGTGACAGGGAGTGCCGCAGCGGCTTCTGCTTGAATGGGCAGTGTGCCTACTCCAGCTCGTGCCTGTTCGACTTCGAGCTCGACATCGGTACCGAGATCCACAACCTGCAGCCCTAGCAGGCCATTCGATGCCGGTCCCCAAGGCCAAGCCGCAGGTTGAGGCGCTGAGCCCCTACGTGGCGCCCCTCGAGGGGCGGCGGGGCAAGCTGCGCCTCGACTTCAACGAGCACACGGTGGGTCCGAGCCCGCGGGTGCTCGAGGCGATCCGCGGCCTGCCCGCCGATGCCTACGCGACCTATCCCGAGTACGACGGCCTGCATGACGACTACGCGCGGCACTGCGGCGTCGAGCCTGGGCAGGTGCAGGCCTTCAACGGCGCCGACGCCGCCATCCGTGCCGTCTTCGACGCCTTCGGTGAGCAGGGCGCGACCTTCCTGACCACCGCGCCGACCTTCGGCTACTACGGCCCCTGCGCCCAGCAGCAGGGCATGGTCGTGCGCGCGATCGAGTACCCCGCCGACCTGAGCTTCCCCCTGTCCGCGATCGAGGCCGCGCTGGCTGAGCGCCCGCGGCTGCTCTTCATCTGCAACCCCAACAACCCCACGGGCACGCTGCTGCCGCCCGCGCGCATCGCAGCGCTCGCGCGCGCGGCACCCGACACGCTGGTGGTGGTCGACGAGATCTACGCGCGCTTCGCGGGCGTCACCACGCTGCCCGATGCGACGACGCTCGACAACCTGCTGGTCCTGCGCTCGCTCTCCAAGACCCACGGGTTGGCCGCGCTGCGCGTCGGCTTCGCCGTGGGCGCCGAGGCGCTGGTGCAGCGGCTGTCGCGCGTGATCGGACCCTACGACCTCAACATGTTCGCGGTGGTCGCTGCGCGCGCGGCGCTCGCCGACGATGCACACGTGGAGCGCTACGTGCAGGAGGTGCTCGCCGCACGGCAGTGGACGCTCTCCGAGCTCGAGCGCCGCGGCATCCGCCACGCGCGCGGCGAGGGCAACTACGTGCTGGTGTGGCCGGGGCAAGATCTTCAGGCGGTCGTCGACGGACTGTCGGAGCGTGGCGTGCTGGTGCGCAGCATGGCCGGCAAGCCGGTCATCGACGGGAGCTTCCGGCTGACGATCGGCACCGAGACCCAGATGCGCCGCTTCTTCACCGAGCTCGACGCGGTGCGCGGCACCTAGCCGTCAGCGAATCCCGACCTGCTAGCAGGTCGTCAGCGGCGGCGACGCAGCCTGCCGGCCAGCAGCAGCGTTGCGAGGGCGACCCAGCCACCTGCGGGTCCCTCGCGGTGCGCGGGCGCGCCGACGGTCCGGCAGCCGCAGGTGTCCTCGGTGGGTTCGCGCTCGGTCCTGCCGACCGAGTCGGTTGCGCCGCCGTCGCTGCCGGCGCCCGAGAAATTATCCTGCCCGGGGCTGTCGCCCCCGCCCGTGCCGGGGGTGCCGTCGCTGCCGGCGTCCACGCCATCGCCGCCGTCGCCGGCGCCGGGTACGCACTCGCCGTCGAGGCAGCCCTCGCCGTCCGGGCAGACGGCGCCGTCGCAGGCGTCGACGCAGGCGCCCGCGCGGCAGGTCTCGGTCGCGCCGCAGCTCAGCGCCTCGCAGCCGGGCTCGACGCAGCGACCCGAGGCGTCGTCGCAGGCGAGGCCGTCGCCGCACGCCTGGCAGCTGCAGGGCAGCACGCACACGCCGGAGTCGCACACGCGATCGCCGTCGCAGCTGACGCCCTCGCAGGGGTCGAAGCAGCGGCCCACGCGGCAGACCTGGTCACCCGGGCACACCACACCGTCGCAGGGCGCCTTGCACACGCCGGCGCGGCACGCCTGGCCCGGGTCGCAGGTGACTCCCGCGCAGTCAGGGTGCACGCACAGGTCGTTGTCGCAGACGTCGCCGTAGAGGCACGGGAACTCGTCGCCGCAGTGGGGGACGCAGTTGCCGCTGGCGCACACCTCCTGGTCGGGGCACAGGTCGTCGCCGTCGTCGACCTCGCCGTCGCAGTCGTTGTCGACCCCGTCGCAGGCCTCGTCGGTGGGCTGCGACAGCGGCTTGCAGCCGAGCACGCCCAGCGCGTCGCACTCGGTCAGCCCCGGTGCGCACACGCCCTGCCCGCCATCGACCACGCAGGGCTCGCCCGCGCCCTCGCAGGCGATGCCGGTGAACAGGAAGACGTAGTCGTTGTAGTCGCCGTCGTTGTTCCAGCCGCTACTGGTCGTATTGCCGTCCTCGAAGGCGACGTAGTAGGCGTTGTCCTCGAGCACCGAGGCGTAGCTGAGCGAGAGAATCCACGGGCCCGGGGTGCCGGCGCAGAGCAGCAGGTTGCAGACCGTGTTCCACTTCGCTTCCGTGAAATGTGGCGGCACGCGTATCAGGGCGAAGCCGACCGCGCCGCCGAGGTAGCGGGGGTCGTCGCGGATGGTGCTGCCGGCGACGGTTGCGCCGGCCTGGGAGCCGGCGGGGAGGATCTCGAAGATCTCGCCAGCGGTGGGTGCTGCAGCCGCGCCGGGCACCACGTTGTACCAGCCCACCGCCAGCGTGGAGCCGCTCTCCTTGAGCACGAGCGTGGCGCTGAAGCCGCACAGCGGTGAGAACGTGTCCGGCGCCGCCGACGCGTCATTGACCCAGTCGATCGCCTCGCCCCGCTCGCTGAACAGCTCGTACAGCTGCTTCTCGCTACCGGAGTCGACGGGAACGATCTGCCCATCCGGCAGCGTCACCTGGGCAACGACGGGGCTCGAGAGGACGAGCAGACCAGCGATCGCCACCACACGCAGAGCATTCACAAGCATCCCAGGATGGTAACAGAGAGCCCCCAACACCGACCACCCACGCCGGAGCACCCGCGGCGCGACCCGCTGGGGTGAAACCCATCGGTCCAGCACCCGGAGCGCCTCTGGCGCGACCCGCTGGGGTGAATGTTGGTGTGTCCGTTGGACACACCAACAGAGGGGACGCGCGTGCGTCCCCTGGGGGGTTGTAGCGGCGGCAGTGCGCAGCACTGCCGACCGCGAAGGGGGCTGTGCCCCCTTTGTCATTAACCCATGTGGCGAAGACCGCACCGCGAAGTGACCGCGTGCGTTCGCGAGCACGCAGCACGAGCACGCTTGCGATCATACGCGCGATCCCGACCACGCCCGCACGACCGCGAAGGGGGCTGTGCCCCCTTTGTCATTAACCCCCCTACCGGCGTCGCAACCGACGCGCCACGACCAGCATCCCGAGTGCCACCAGCGGCAGCAGAGGCGAGCTGCCTCCGCGTGCCGGGCCGCCGACGGTGCGGCAGCCGCAGCCGTCGTCCTCGCTGCCGCCGCCGACGCCGGCGTCCGCGCCGAAGCTCACCAGGGGTGGGGTTCCACCGGTGCCCTGCATTGCGCCGGTGCCCTGCATCGCGCCGGTGCCCTGCATGCCGCCGCTGCCGACCATTCCGCCGCTGCCCATCATGCCGCCCGTGTTGACCGGGTCGTCGGTGCCACCGTCGTCGTCGCCGCCGCTGCCCATCATGCCGCCGGTGCCGCCGCAGCTGCCGTTGTCGGTGCTGCTGCAGGTGCCGCCGGGGCCGCTGCAGCTGTCGGCGGTGCACATGTCACCGTCGTCGCAGTCGGCGTTGTCATTGCAGCAACCGGCGATGGCCGCGTGCTCGCAGTCGCCGTCGATGTTGCACATGTCGCTGGTGCACGCGTCGTTGTCGTCGCTGCAGGCATCGCCGGGCGACATCCTGGCGTCGCTGGGGCACGTCGTGCTGCCGCCGTCACAGACCTCGACCGCATCGCATTCGAAGCCCGCATCGCGGCACACCGTGCCGGCCGCCGCAGCCGACAGCGAGTCGGGCGGGCACACGAAGCTACCGCCGTCACAGACCTCGGCCGCGTCGCAGCCGAAGCCCGCGCGCGCCTCGCGGCACACCGTGCCCTGCAGGTGCTTCAGGTCCTCGCTCGGGCACTCCGTGTTGACGCCGTCGCACTCCTCCGGCGCGTCGCAGCCCAGGTTGGGGTCGCCCGCCCGGCACAGCGTGCCCTCGGCCGCGACGATGTCGACGCAGGCCGTGGTGGCGCCATCACAGACGTCGGGTCCGTCGCAGGCGACGCCGGGGTCGGCCGCGCGGCACTCCACACCCGCCTCCGCGAATGCGGCGTCGCATGCGAGCGACTGTCCGTCACAGACGTCGTCGACGTCGCAGGGCTCGTTTGGATCGGCGGCCGCACAGACCGTGCCCGCGTCGGCGATGATCGGACGGCAGTAGTCGCCGCGCCCGTCGCACAGATCGTCCGTGTCGCAGGGCTCGTTCGGGTCGGCCGCGTTGCAGACCACGCCGTCGGGCTCGAGCTCGTCCGCCGGGCAGTCGATGCCCACGCCGTCGCAGCTCTCCGCCGCGTCGCACACGTCGCTCGGCGCGCGGCACTCGATCGAGTCGACCGCTGCCACGTCATCGGCGGGGCACGCGGCGTCGACCCCGTTGCAGACCTCCTGCGCGTCGCACACGCCGGCGCTGCCGCGACACAGCGTGTCGGCCACCACGGCGCCGCACACGCCCAGGCCGCCGCAGCTCTGGCAGTCGTTGGGGTCGCCTGCGCCGCAGGCGTTCTCGCAGCAGATGCCGTCGACGCAGAAGCCGCTGTCGCACGCGTCGTCCATGGCGCACGCGTCGCCGAGGTCGAGGGAGCCCGCGATCAGCTCGACCTGCACCGCGCCGGAGTTGGCGCCGGGGTCGCTGTGGTTGGGCCGGCCGATCATGCCGACGGTCCCTTCGAGCGCGACCGCAAAGCCCATGAGCTCGTTGTTCTCGGGGTCCGATGACGCGATCTGTCCCTGCACCCACGCTCCCTGATCGAGGTGCATGCCGTAGACCGTGCCGGGCGCGGTGAAGCTGCCGTCGCCGCTGTCGCTCGGGGCGCCGACCAGCATCGCGTCACCCGAGAGCGCGACCGAGAAGCCGAACTCGGCGCCGCCCTCCGCGTCGTCCGCACGCTCGGTGTCGACCAGCGAAAACGCGTCGCCGAGCTGGCCGCGCTCGAACACGTAGACCGCGCCGGCGTCGCTGCTGTCGCCGGGCGCGCCGATCGCGAGCCGCAGTCCGTCGAGGTCGACCGAGAAGCCGAAGCGGTCGCCGTTGCTCAGGCCAATCGGCGAGATGTCGGTGCCGCCGTCCCAGTTGCCATCGACGTCGCGCTCGAAGACGTGGGCCTCCGAGGCGTTGCCATTCTCCGCCGACGGAGCGCCGACCACCATCGTGTCGCCCTCGATGTCCACGTCGAAGCCGAGCTCGTCGGCGCCACCAACCGTGATCTCCTCGGCATCGAAGTCGTTGCCGTTCTCCGTGAAGACGTGGACCGCCTCCTGCAGCGAGGCGCCCACCACGATGGTGTCGCCCGAGGTCGCGACCGAGACGCCGAAGAGGGCCGCCGCCAGGCCGCCGCCGCCACCCTCGAGGGTGTGGGTCGGCTCCCAGATGTTGCCGTTCTTCTCGAAGACCTGCGCGGCGCCGACGTAGGTCACCAGCCCCAGCAGCCCACCGGCGACGCCGGGTGAGCCGACGACGATACGGTCGCCCTCGATCGCGACCGACCAGCCGAAGAGGTCGCCGGCCACGCCGCCGACCGCGCTGATCGTGTTGGTCTGGGTCCACACGCCGTTGGCCTGCGCGTAGATGTGGACCAGGCCCGTGTTGTTGCTGGCGCCGGGGGCGCCGATCACAGCGACATCGCCGTCGATGGCGACGTTGAACCCGAAGGTGTCGTCCGCGTCGACGCTGTTGCCCTGCAGCTCCTCGACGAAGACCCACATCGTCGGGTCGATCGTAACGGGGAAGCGCGCGGAGTCGGTCTGCACGTCGATCAGGATGCCGCCGTCGACGAGTTCGAAGCGGCTGGGCAGCTCGACGCCGTCCGCATCGAAGGCGTGCAGCGCGTCATAGGTTGCGCGGCGGCTGCCGTCCGCGGTGACGAAGCGGATCGCCTCGCCGTCGAGTGAGAGCTCGGGGCGCAGGTCGCCGCCCACGGACAGCTGCACCTGCAGGCTGTCGGGCGCGCTGTCGCCGTCGTGATCGATGGTGAAGCCCTGCTCGACGCCGCCGGGGCGGTTTTCGAACCACTCGCGCACCGCGTGCTCGTCGGCGTTGTGGCGCAGGTACTCCACTCGGCTGCCGCGCACCCGCCTGCTCGAGGCGTCGACGGGCGAGAGCGCGCGCTCGAAGCCGAACGCGGTCAGCCGCAGCGCCACGTCGAAGCGTGCATCCACGTCGCTCGAGCTGAAGTGCACGCCGTCGTGGGCGAAGGTGGTCGTGAAGCGCTGTGCCCGGTTGTCGGCGAAGGGCGTCGTGACACCCTCGTCGATCACCGCGTAGCCGGCGACGGTTCGCGGGGCCGCGAACGCGCCGGCGCTCCCGGCGGTCACCTCCGCAGTGCGCGAGCCGGTCGGGCTCTGGGATCGATCTTCAGCACAGCCGGCCATTGCCAGCATGACCACGGACACTCCAAGACAACTTACGCGCATGACATCACCCTCGATCACCCTCGAACGTTCCCGCATTGACGCTAGCACGTGGGTGGGCGCCACAATAGGGCGCGGATTTTTCGGTCAGCGCGTGTCGGAGACGGTCAGCTGCCGCCGATGCACGCCTCGGCCTGGCCACCGGTGAGCGTCACCTGCAGGCTGCCCGTCACTGTCTGTGCGAGGTTGTCGCCGTCGCCGCAGGCGCTCAGGACGTGGTTGAAGTTCGCGCCGATGCGCGTGTTGGCGGTGGTGCTGATGTTCTCGATGTTCAGGAGGCCGTCGGAGCCGGTGCAGTTGCCGTAGAGGCCCGGGTCGTCGATGCCCGACGGTCGGCGGTAGCGAACAGTGAGCCCTGACTCGGTGCTGTCGACGGAGACGACGTTGGGGCCGACGATGATGTCGCCGCCGAGGATCGCTGCGGCCTCGACGTAGTACGCCAGCCGGTGTGCTGCGGGCTCGAGGCACACCTCGTCGGATCCGAAGACGTCGCCGGCGCAGGCGTCGTCGCGCACGCACTCGCCCTCCGACAGGCCGAACACGATGGTCGGCGTGGAGCAGTCCGCAAGCCAGCCGGCGAAGATGTGCGTCGGCGAGAAGTCGCCGGGCGACGTGATGGGTGCGCTCTCGCCGAAGACCAGTGCCTCACACTCGAAGAACGTCAGCATGCCGGACGACGCGCTGCTCGGCGCCGTGCCCGAGGGGCCCGCGTCGCTGATGCTCGAGCTGCCTTCGGGCATCGAGCTGCTGTTGTTGCCCGTCGATGCGTTGCCGCCGCCAGGAGCGAGCGCCGCACCCGACTCCTTGTCTTCGGCACACCCGAGCCCTGCGCAGGTGCCGCACGCGATGAGTAGCGCGAGGCGAGGTGCTGCGGATCGTGTCGAGATCGCGTTCACCATCGAGATCTTACAAACAGCGCCTTGCGCGATCCACCCTCGAGCATCGCCTGGCGCCGGTTGCCGCCGGCTTCGGTCGGGAAACATCCTACAGGTGAGAAAATGGCGCCGCCGTGGTAGCCAGGGGCATGGGCGATTCCAGCGCTGATTTCGACGGCCGCAGCCTGCGCGACACGGTCGGGCGGTTTGCCACGGGAGTGACGATCATCACGGGCCGCAGCGCCGACGGGCAGGACGTGGGCTTGACCGCCAACTCCTTCACATCGGTCTCGCTCGACCCGCCGCTGCTGCTCTTCTGCCTGGCGGAGACGGCCCAGAGCCACGACGCTTTCGGCGAGGGCAGCCACTTCGCGGTCAATATCCTGTCGGCTGACCAGCAGGAGCTGTCCAACCGCTTCGCGAAGTCCGGGGGCGACAAGTTCGGCGGGCTCACCACCGAGCGCTGGGACAGCGGGGTGGCCATCCTGCCCGGGAGCCTCGCCAACCTCGAGTGCGTGACTCACTCGCAGGTCGTCGCGGGCGACCACGTGATCGTCATCGGCCGCGTGCTGCGGCTGCGCAGCGGCGAGGGCGCGCCGCTGCTCTTCCACCGCGGCGGCTACGCGCAGCTCGCATAGCTGCTGTCCACCCGCCCGCCGTCCGCCCGCCCGCCCGCCGTCCGCCGTCGTGCAAAAGGGTCGCGCGGCGCGATGGGCGTCGATAGTATGGTGGCCTCGCCGGCTCGGCACCGCGGCGGGAGGGAGAACCACGATGCGTTATCACTGGCCGCTGGTCGCTGCCCTGGTCGCTGCCCCGGTTGTCTGGTCAGCCAGCGCGCGCGCGCAGGAACCCGCCGCACCGGCACCGGCACCGGCACCGGCACCGACGCCTGCGCCGGACGCCGCACCCGCACCCGCACCGGCACCCGCACCCGACGCCGCGCCTGTCGCCGAGGTTGCGCCGCCGGCGGACGCCGCGCCCGCCGCTGCACCGCAGGCCGCGCCTGTGCCCGTCGCCGCACCGCAGGCCGCGCCCGACCCCGACGCGCCCGATCCCGCCGCGCTCAAGCAGGCGATCGTGCACTTCAAGCAGGGCCGCGCCTTTGCCCAGAGCGGCGACTGCCGCGGCGCGATCGTGCAGTTCCAGGCGGCCTACGACCTGGTCCCGCGCCCCAGCGCGCTCTACAACATCGCCCAGTGCCAGGAGCGGCTGTTCCGCTACGACCTGGCGATCGAGTTCTACAACAGCTTCCTCGAGCGCAGCGGCCCCGACGAGCCCGACCGCGACGCGGTGCTGACCGCAATCGGCGTGCTCAAGGGACTGCTGGCGACGATCACGATCGAAAGCAGCGTGCCCGCGGAGGTGTGGGTCGGCGAGCGGCTGGCCGGCAACGCCCCCGGCCGGGTGCTGGTGCCGGGCGGCACCTACACGGTCGAGCTGCGCGCCAAGGGCTACGAGGCGGAGCGGCGCGAGGTGACGGTGATCGGCCAGCAGCAGCTGACGATGGAGTTTTCGCTCAGCGAGCTGTCGACCTACGAGGGGCTGGACTCGCTCTACTTCTACAGCACGGCCGCGGCGACCGTCGCGCTCGCTGCGGTGGGCACGGTCTTTGGGCTGCAGGCGATGGGCAAGAGCAGCGACGCGGACTCGGGTGACCCCGAGCGCAACACCGAGGCGACCCTCGAGGACATCCGCGACACGCAGAACCTCGCCGACATCTTCTTCGGCGCCGCGGGCGTCGTCGGCATCAGCTCGATGGTGCTGTACTTCATGACCGACTGGGACGACGAGGCGGCGCCCGATCCGACGCAGGGACTCGATGTGCAGGCGGTCGTCCACGGCGACGGCGCGGCGGTCATGGTGAGGGGGTCGCTATGAGGCCCGCGCTTTCGGCGACGCTCGCGGCCGTCCTGCTCGGCGGCTGCAGCCTGGTCCCGCTCGACGACGTCGAGACGGTGGTCTGCGAGGAGGACGACAACTCCCCCTGTGCCGCGCTCAACGAGAAGGAGGGCACTGACGGGCAGTGCGAGATCTACCAGTGCGCCGAGGGCGGCATCGGCTGCGAGCTGCGGCCTGCCGACTGGGACAACGACGGCTTCTTCGCCAGCGCGTGCATGGGCCAGGTCTCGGGGCAGGACGCCTTCGACTGCGACGACGACGCGGTCAACCGCGCGCCGAACGTCGACGAGGCGTTCGACGCGGTCGACAACGACTGCGACGGAGTCATCGACGAGCAGGCGCCGATGCCCGCGGCCGAGCAGGTGGCCGAGACGCTCGGCGCGGACGTCGACAACGTCGCCTACACCGACGGCGACGACGAGCTGATCATCACCTACGCCGGCGGCGCGACGGACCGCGCGGCGATCCACCGCGTGGCCGCGGATCTCACCGCGGAGGGCTCGCTGCTCGAGCCGGACTGCCTCGGCAGCCAGGGCGCGTGCAACGTCGCCGAGCTGTCGACGGCCCGTGCCGGCGAGCGTCTGCTCGGTGCGCTCGTCGAGTTCGCGGGTTGCGGCAACGGACGGCTGCGCGTTGCGGAGCTCGACCTGACCGCCGGCCAGGGCGGCGTCGGGTTCCCGGCGCCGGCATGCACCGCGACCAGCGGTGGCATCGATCTCGATCCCGATGAGAACGACTGCACCGGGCTCTCCCGCGACGGGGCGAGCCGGGGCGCCGCGCGTGTGGCGCTTGCGGGCCAGGCCGAGGGCAGTCAGGGCCAGGCGCTGGCCGTCTGGCTCGGTGACGAGGCCAGCCGCGACATCTGCGGTGGCGGGCCGGTGCCGCTCGAGGCGCTCGGGCTGTGGGCGGACGGCGACGCGGCCTCGCCCTCGCTGTCGGCGAGCGCTGCGGGCGTACCGCTGTCGCTGGGGATGACGACGGCTGGCTCGCGGCCGGCGGTGCTGTCCTGGGGCCAGCGCGGCTACTTCGTGGCGCACGCGGATGGCGACGGCGCGATGGCGCTGCAGTTCGTCGACAAGCTCGACACCGCGGCGGGCAGCTGCGGCGCTGACAACCCTGCGCTGATCGTCTCGGGCGCCCCCGCGGTGGTCGGGGGTAGCGCGGTCGATCACCCCGCGATGGCCCGGGGCAAGCTGCGCAGGGTCTGCGGCGACGCGGATACCGAGCTGGGGATCGTGTGGCAGGAGGACTGCGGAGCCACAGGCCGCGTGGTCTTCGCCCACGTCGGCTACGCCCGCGGAGACGGCGCGGGCGAGCTGTGCGTCGCTGCGGGCCCCACGGTGCTCGCCGAGGGTGATACCTCCGAGCGGCGCATGCGGCCGAGCATCGCGTTCGTCGAGCGACCCTTCGTCACCGAGGCGTTTGCGCGCCCCGATGCACAGCCGGTGGACCCTGAGGATGCGGTCGTCGGCGGCTTCGTGGTCGCGTGGGTGCAGGCGGGCGATGCAGGCGATGAAGTCATCGCGCAGCGCATCGCCGCGCAGGATGGCTTGCCCGTCGGTGACGCGCAGGTGCTCAGCGATGTCGCCGCGTTGTCACAGCCGACCGACGTGCACCTGCACACGCTCGACGGAGCACTGCGCGCGACCTTCCACGCTGCGGACAAGTCCGCGTTCTTCAGCCTCTCCGTGTTTAGCGATGGCGAGGACACGAGCGCGGGCGGCGACGGTGATGGCGACGGTGATGATGGCGCGTCGATGTGATCGCGCGCACACACCTTGCGCACACATGATCACAAGCGTCTGACAAAACTCCGCACGCTCTCTTCTAGGGTTTGACACTGTTGTCGCGGGCGGCGCACCATGACTCCCCCAGGGGGTAGTGCTTGCTTGGTTTCGCGTCGCGGACGCTGCTGATTCTGCTGTGCGCTCTCGCTGCACTGTCGTGCGGCGACGACAGCACTTCGAGCGCGTACGTGGACGCGGGCGACGCCGGTGGCGCGCAGAGCGGCGGCATGGACGCGGCCGTCGGCATGGACGCCACTGTCCCCGACCCCGTCGCCGAGTGCGAGCAGGACAGCGACTGCGACAACGGCATCTTCTGTGACGGCGCCGAGCTGTGCATGCCGAGCGAGTCCGATCAGCCCAGCGGCTGCGTGGACAGCGTCATGCCCTGCGAGGACGGCGAGCTGTGCGACGAGGCCGGCGGGGCGTGCATGCCGAGCTGCGAGGTGGAGGAGGACGCCGACGGCGACGGCCACCTGGCGATCCTGTGCGGCGGCGACGACTGCGACGACAACGACCCCGGGCGCTTCCCCGGCAACCCCGAGTTCTGTGACGCCGAGGGGCGCGACGAGGACTGCGACAGCACGACCTTCGGCGATCGCGACACCGACAACGACGGCTTCATCGACCAGCGCTGCTGCAACACCGACGCCGACGGCGTCGCGCTCTGCGGCGATGACTGCGACGACTTCAACCGCACGCGCAACCCGGCCGAGACCGAGGTCTGCGACGAGCTGGACAACAACTGCGACGGTGAGACCGACGAGGGCGTGCGCGACAGCGGCTTTGCCGACCTCGACGGCGACCTGCACGGCGACCCCAACTCGCCCATCGCGGAGGCCTGCGCGGGCCGGGCGGGCTTCTCGCTGCTCGATGACGACTGCGATGACACCGACCCGGCCATCCACGGCGCCCAGGCCGAGGTCTGCGACGCGGTCGACAACGACTGCGACCTGACGATCGACGAGGACGCCATGCCGGCGGCCTGGTACCCGGACACCGACGGCGACGGCTTCGGCGACCCCGCCGGCCAGGTGATGCAGTCGTGCTCGCCCCCGGCGGACCACTCGCTGCTCGACACCGACTGTGACGACACGGACGCGGCCATCCACCCGGCCGCCGCGGAGATCTGTGACGTCATCGACAACAACTGCGATGGCCGCATCGATGACGGCGTCACCTCGGATGGCTTCGACGACGCCGACGAGGACGGCTACGGCAGCGACGCCTTCCCGCGGCTCGGCTGCGACGGCGTGCCCGGCTTCTCGCTCGTGGGCGGCGACTGCGACGACGACCGCGCCGACGTCAGCCCGATCGACGTCGAGACCTGCGACCAGCTCGACAACGACTGCGACGGCGACATCGACGAGACCGTGCGCGTCGATGGCTTCGCCGACGAGGACCGCGACCTCTACGGCGACGACGCGCGCCCGATCGTGGGCTGCCAGAACACGCCCGGCCTCGCGACCGAGGGCGGCGACTGCGACGACACCGACCCCTCGGTGCACCCCTCGCAGCCGGAGCTGTGCGATGGCATCGACAACGACTGCGACCTCGCGATCGACGAGGAGTCGATGCCGGTCACCTGGTACATCGACGCCGACGCGGACGGCTTCGGCGCCGCCGACGGCGACACCCAGGTCTCGTGCTTCGAGGTCCCGGGCTACGCGCTGCTACCGCTCGACTGCGATGACAGCCGCCCCAGCATCAACCCTTCGGCGCCCGAGCGCTGCGATGGCATCGACAACGACTGCAACGGCGTCGCCGACTACCTGATCGGCCCTGGCGACAGCGAGGACAACGACGGCGACGGCTACGCCGACCTGATGTGCCCCGGCGGCGGCGGCAGCGACTGCGACGACACCGAGGGCGCGAGCTACCCGGGTGCGGCCGAGATCTGCGACGGCAAGGACAACGACTGCAACGGGCAGGTCGACGAGAACATCGAGACGCTCTTCTGGCTGCCCGACCTCGACGGCGACGGCTACGGCGACGACCTGGGCCTGCCGGTGGAGTCCTGCCTGCCGGTCGCCGGCCACGCGCCACGCGGCGGTGACTGCGACGACGCAAACCCGGATCGCCGCCCGGGCCTGCCCGACACCTGCAACGACATCGACATCGACTGCGACGGAAGCATCGACGAGGACGCCGCGCGCAACGCCTACTACCTCGACGAGGACGGCGACGGCTTCAACGGCGGCGAGCCGATCGTGGCGTGCGTGGCGCCGTCCGGCGGCAAGCTCGTGAGCGCGGACTGCGCCGACGACGACAACACTATCTTCCCCGGCGCGGCCGAGGTCTGCGACTCCATCGACAACGACTGCGACGACACGGTCGATGAGGGCGTGAGCATCTCGGGCTGGGTCGACGACGACGGCGACCTGCACGGCGACCCGGCCCGCCCGATCACCGTGTGCTCCGGCATCGGCGGCGTCGCGCTAGTCAACGACGACTGCGACGACACGGACCCCTCGCGCCACGGCGGCCAGGTCGAGGTCTGCGACAACGTCGACAACGACTGCGACATGCTGGTCGACGAGGGCGTCCAGAACCAGGTCACCCCCTGGTACAACGACAACGACGCCGATGGCTTCGGCGACCCCAACGACCCTGACCCCATTGTGTCCTGCACTCCGCAGCCGCTGCACAGCATCCGCACCGGCGACTGCGACGATGCCGACCCGGACATCCACGAGGGCGCCCCGGAGCTGTGCGACAACATCGACAATGACTGCGACGGCAGCGCCGACGAGGGGCTGCTCGACCTCGTCCCCGAGGTCTGCGATGGCTCCGCGGACGACGACTGCGACGGCCAGGTGGACGAGGGCTGCGAGTGCGTCATCGGCAACATCGAGACCTGCGGCATCCAGGTCGGACAGTGCGAGCTGGGCGTGCGGGCCTGCAACAACCCCGGCGTCTGGAGCGCGTGCCTGGGCGGCGTGGAGCCGCAGCCCGAGCTGTGCGACGGGCTCGACAACGACTGCGACGGCGTCGACGACCTGGCCGAGGGCTGCACCTGCATCGACACCGACCCGCCGCGGACCTGTGGCGAGTTCGCGGGCATCGGCGTCTGCACCACCGGGCTGCAGGCGTGCATCGGCGGTGACTGGGCGAGCTGCGTCGGCAACATCGCCCCGTCCACCGAGCAGTGCGACGGGCTGGACAACAACTGCGATGGCGACACGGACGAGGGCGACACCTGCCGCATCTTCGCCGTGGGCGGCACCATCACGGGGCTGAGCGGCGAGATCGAGCTGACCAAGGGCGGCGAGAAGATCGTCCTCGACGCCGACGGCCCCTACGCGTTCGGCGTGCTGCACTTCGAGGGCGACCCCTACCAGGTGTCGATCACCGGGCAGCCCGATGACCAGGAGTGCACGATCGCAAACGGCCAGGGCACGGTGCCGATGGCCGACGTGGCCGACGTCGACATCACGTGCACGACCGTCTACCGCGTCGGCGGCGACGTCAGCGGGATCCTCAGCGGCACGCTGCAGCTGGCACTGACCGCCGAGTCCGGCAACGTGCGCGGCGCCCTGTACCTCTCGCAGGACGGCAGCTTCCAGTTCGGCAACACGATCCTCGACGGGCAGGACTACGAGGTGACCGTCAGCCTCGCGCCCGCCGGCCAGGCCTGCTCGATCGTGAACGGCACGGGCGTGATCGCCGCGGCCCAGGTCAGCAACGTCATGGTGACCTGCCTCGATGCGCCCTACACCATCGGCGGCACGCTGATGGGCGCGGGCGGCGACGTGACCCTGGGCCTTGGGCTGTCGGGCTACGGCACCGACTCCGTCGTGCTGGGCGGCGACGGCTCCTTCACCTTCGCCATGCCGGTGCCCGACGGGGCCAGCTACCTGGTGATGATCCTCGACAGCCCACCCACCCAGTCCTGCACGCTCACCGGCGGCGTGGGCCAGGTGATGGGCGCCAGCGTGATGAACGTCGACGTCGCCTGCGTCAACATGCAGCCGGTCGCCGGCACCGCCAGCGGCCTCGGCGGCGATGTGGGCGTGAGCCTCAACGGCGGACCGGTGCTCGACGTCACGCAGGACGGGACGTTCAAGTTCCCCGACTACCTGCTCGAGGGCACGCCGTATGCGGTCACGCTTGTGTACGAGCCGCTGGGCCAGGCGTGCATGCTGACCAACGCGAGCGGCACGGTCGCAGCAGTGCCGGTCAGCGACGTGCTGCTCGACTGCGTGGACCACCCCTACACCGTGGGCGGCGACGTCACGGGGCTCTCCGGCGTCGCGCGGCTGCAGCTCAATGGCGGCCCCGAGCTCACGGTGAGCAGCGGGTCGTTCACGTTCCCGGAGAACGTGCCCGAGGCCTACGACTACGACGTCACGCTGGTCGGGCAGCCTTCGGGCCACATCTGCAGCGTCGTTGGCGGTACGGGCACGGTGGCTGGCGCGAGCGTTACCGACGTGCAGCTCGACTGCCACCCGGAGATGACCTACTCGGTGGGCGGCGACGTGAGCGGCCTCAGCGGCGCACTCACCCTGACGCTCCAGGTCCTGGGTGACACCTGGGACGAGGTCGTGATGGTCGACGGCAGCTTCGCCTTCGACACGTGGTTGAGCGACGGGCTCATGTACGCGGTCAGCGTCAGCTCCGAGCCGGCCGACCAGACCTGCACCGTCAGCCAGGGCCTCGGCGTCATCGCCGGCGCCAACGTCACCACCGTGTCGGTCAGCTGCACCGACACCGAGTACCGGGTGGGCGGCACGGTCAGCGGGCTGACCGACCCGATCGTGCTCAGCGTCAACGGCGGCGACGACCTGGTGCTCAACGCCGACGGCATGTTCCAGTTCCCCGACAAGTTCGAGGACGGCGCGGCGTACGCAGTGGCGATCGTCACGCAGCCGATGAACGCCAACTGCACGCTGACCAATGGAAGCGGCAACGTCTCCGGCGCCGACGTCACCAACGTCGCCGTCGACTGCGACGGCAACCCGACCATCGTCGACAGCTTCCTGCGGCCCGGCGCCGTCAGCGGACCGATTGACGTGGTGAGCATCACGGCCAGCGAGCCGCTCGATCCGGGCAGCATCGCGGGCGTGGTGTTGGTCACCTGGGCGGGTCCCGACGGCGCCTTCGGCAACCTCGATGACGTGCCGCTCATGGCCTCGATGACGGATCTGATCAACAGCGGCACCACCATCGAGCTGAGCTTCGCGCAGCTGCTGCAGCCCGGCAGGTACTACATCGACATCGGCCCCGGCGCGACGGACCTGGCGGGCAGCCCGCTGGCGCCCGACGCCTGGTACTTCACCATCTTCGGCAGCGGCGACATCGACTTCGACGGCGTACCCGACTCGGACGAGCCCGCGCTTGGCCTGACCGTCGGTCTGTTCGACACCGACGGCAACGGGATCAGCGACGGCTTCGAGGACTTCGATGGTGATGGCCTGGTCAACACCGCGGAGTACCTCTCCGGCACCAACGCGACGGTGACCGACAGCGACGTCGACGGCATCACCGACGACGTCGAGGACGAGGACTGGGACGGCCTGGGCAACGCGGAGGAGTTTGCGTGGGGCACCGACGCGGCCGAGCCCGACACCGACTTCGACGGCTGGTACGACATCCTCGAGGTGCAGCGCGGTGGCGATCCGCTGCGCACCGACAGCGGCCCGGTGCTCTACCAGGTCGCCTACCCGCCGGTGCAGGCGACCGTGGTCGACCCCACCGACGAGGGCCGCGGCAACACCGTGGTGGCGTACCCGCCCATCGCCGCAACGATCGTCGACGTGTCCAGCCAGGGCAGCGCCACGAACATCGTGATCGGGAGCCCGCCGATCCAGCTGACGGTGGTCGACGTCACGGGCGATCCGGAGGGCGAGCCCAACATCACCATCGCCTACCCTCAGAACATCCAGGTGACGGTCGTGGACGTCAGCGGTCCGGACAGCGGCGGCAACATCGCGATCGCCAGCCCGCCCGTGCAGGTGACCGTCGTGGACGTCTCGAGCGTCGGCGGCAACAACATCGCGATCGCCAGCCCGCCCATCCAGACGACCGTCGTCGAGATGGGTCAGGGACAGGGTGGCATGGGGAACATCACCGTGGGTGCGCCCCCGGTGGAAGTGGACTTCGAATAGAGACAGCGACCAGAGACAGTGACGCATCAAGGAGAAACCAATGGCTCACAATCACAACTTCAACCGCAGTCGAGGACCGTGTGTCCTCAGTCTGCTCGCCGTGTGGCTGCTCGCCTCGCCGGTCACCGCACAGAGCTTCGACGCTGGCAGTGATGGCAGCGACGGCGCCCTGGTGGTCGACACCAACACTGTGCTGCAGGTGCCCGACGACGGCATCTTCAACTTCACCACGGTGCAGGTCGATGTGGGCGTCGTGCTCGGGTTCACGGCGAACGCGCTCAATACGCCGGTCTACATCCTGGCGACTGGCGACGTGACGATTGCGGGGACGGTGCACGTCAACGCGGGTCACGGCACCGCGGCCCTCGCCGGCCTCGGGGGTCCAGGAGGCTTCCGCGGTGGCATCCCGAACCCGGTCGCCGGCGCGGGCGGTCCAGGCCTCGGCCCGGGCGGCGCAGCAGGTCGAAACACAGCCACCTGCTACTTCGGCAACACCGGCTCGTACGCGACGACCGGAACGCTCTACAGCGGCGGTACAGCGTCGACCCCCTACGGGGGCAGCCTGCTGATCCCGCTCGTGGGCGGCTCCGGTGCCGGTGGCATCCAGGGCTATGGCGGCGGTGGAGGCGGTGGTGCGATCCTGATCGCGTCCAACACCCTGGTCAACGTGACCGGAAGTGTGCAGGCCCAGGGTGGCCGCACGAGTAACAACAACAACGGAGGCGCGAACTGCGCCGGCGGCTCGGGTGGGGCCGTGCGACTCGTCGGGACGCGTGTGACGGGCAACGGCACCGTGCATGCGGACGGCAGCGGCTACGCGCCCAGCTACCGCGGCGGCGGGGGCCGCGTGCGCATCGACCGCATGGTCCAGAGCGAGGGCATCCCGACCGTGTCAGCGGGGCACTGGGTCAGCAGCAGCCTGATGCTGGTGTTCCCCGACAATCTCTCGCAGCTCGACGTCACGCACGTGGCGGGGACCGACATCGCGGTGGGTCACAACTCGCCCGTGACGGTCTTCCTGTCCAACGGCGAGTCGCCGACCCAGGACGTGACGGTGCAGGCCCAGGGCTTTGCCGGCTCGTCGGATGTCGACATCAGCGTGGTGCTGGCGCCGACGCTGGGGGCGGTCACGACCTTCCCCGGTACGATCCCGATCGGCAACGACGGCACGGGCCAGCTGACCCTCTCGGTCGACTTCCCGGTCAACGTCGTGACCCACGTGCAGGTGTGGACCTCCAACTGATCGCTGCCTGAGCTCCCCCTCCTTCCTTATACGAGCCCCATGCACGAGCCCGTCCAAGCACAGCTACTGCACAGACCGCCCCGAGTGAGCCCGGGTCGGCTGTGCATTCTGCTCTTGGGCCTGCTCATCGCATGCGGCGACGACAGCGGCGGCGGCTCCACGACCGCAGGGCCCGACGGCGGCAGCGCCGCCACGCCCGACCCGTGCACCGACGACGCCCGGTGCGACGACGGCAACTTCTGCAACGGCGCGGAGCTGTGCATGCCGGGCGCCGCGGGCGCCAACGAGATCGGCTGCATGCGCAGCGAAGAGGCGTGCCTGAAGACGCAGGTGTGCGACGAGGACGGCCAGCGCTGCATCACGGTCTGCGATGGCGACCCCGACGCCGATGGCGACGGCTCCGATGCCCTCGAGTGCGGCGGCGACGACTGCGACGACAGCGACGGCAACCGCTTCCCGGGCAACCCCGAGGTCTGCGACAAGGAGGACCTCGACGAGGACTGCGACCCGACGACCTTCGGCGACCGGGACGGCGACCACGATGGCTTCCACGACGTCGCGTGCTGTAACGTGACCGACGACGGCCTGCGGCTGTGCGGCACCGACTGCGACGATGACAACGACACCGCCCACCCCACCGCGGTCGAGGCCTGTGACCAGGTCGACAACGACTGCGACGTCACCGTCGACGAGGGCGTCTCGGTGCGCGGCTACTACGACGGCGACTACGACCTGCACGGCGACCCCGGCATGCCGCTGACGGCCTGCGCCGACACGGCGATGTTCGCGGTGGTTGGCGACGACTGCGACGACAACAACCCGGGCATCCACGGCGCCCAGCCCGAGTTCTGCGACGGCCTCGACAACGACTGCGACGGCGCCGTCGACGAGGACGCCAGCGCGGTGCCATGGTACCTCGACAACGACGGCGACAGCTTCGGCAGCCCGAGCAGTGGGATGATGGAGTCCTGCGAGCAGCCCCCCGGGCACTTCATCCTGGGCAGCGACTGCAACGACGAGAACGCCGAGATCAACCCGCGCCGCAACGAGGTGTGCGACGGGGTCGACAACGACTGCGACGACAGCACCGACGAGGGCGTGCAGTCCGACGGCTTCCTGGACGGTGACGGCGACGGCTACGGCCCCGACGGCGCACAGCTGGTGGGCTGCCCCGGCGACGAGGGCTTCGTGCTCGACGGCGGCGACTGCAACGACGACCGCGCGACCGTGCACCCCGGCAGGCTCGAGCGCTGTGACGACCTCGACGAGGACTGCGACGGCGAGGTGGACGAGGGCCTGCGGGTGGTCGGCTACCCCGACCTCGACCACGACCTGCACGGCGACAGCAGCGCGCCGTCGCAGATGGTCTGCGGCGCCGGACCGGGCATCTCGCTCGTCAACGACGACTGCGACGATGGCAACCCCGCGGTGCATGCCCTGCAGCCCGAGATCTGCGACGAGGGCTCGGTCGACGACCCCAAGACCGACAACGACTGCGACGGCGACATCGACGAGGACTCGGGCGACGCCACCTGGTATGCCGATGGCGACGACGACGGCTTCGGCGATCCCCACGGCGACGTGCTCGTCGCCTGCGCGCGTCCCGATGGCTACGCGCTGCTGCCGTTCGATTGCGACGACTCCGACGGAGACGTGAGCCCGGGGGCCGATGAGGTCTGCGACGGCATCGACAACGACTGCAGCGGCTTTGCGAACTACCGCATCGGCCCCGGCGACCTGGAGGACGACGACAGCGACGGCTACGCGGATGTGGCGTGTGCGCTCGAGCCCGGCGGCTCAGGTAACGACTGCGACGACCTGCACCCGGACGTCCACCCCGGGGCCGATGAGGTCTGCGACGGCATCGACAACGACTGCGACGGCGAGGTCGACGAGAACGCCGAGTTCCTCGACTGGTACGTCGACCTCGACCGCGACAGCTACGGACGGCAGGGCCCGCCCTCGCTCTCCAGCTGCCAGCCGGTGGCCGGCTACGCCACGCGCGGCGGGGACTGTGACGACACCGATCCCGGCATCAAGCCCGGCACCACAGACAGCTGCGACCTGGTCGACCAGGACTGCGATGGTGAGTTCGACGAGGACGCCGGACGGCTGCGCTACTACCGCGACAGCGATGGCGACGGCCACGCGGGCGGCCAATCGCTGCTGACCTGCATTGCGCCCGAGGGCTACACCATCGTGTCGAGCGACTGCAACGACATCGACGTCTCCGTCCATCACGGCGCCGCCGAGCAGTGCAACGGGGTCGATGACGACTGCGACGGCATCGTGGACGAGGCCATCAGCATCGCCGGGTTCGCGGATGCGGACGGCGATGGCCATGGTGACGCCAACACGCCGGTCCTCGCGTGCCTCGGCGACGGCGGCTTCTCGCTCAGCGCGGGCGACTGCGACGACGGTGACCTGACCGTACACCCCGGCGCGATCGAGATCTGCGACGCCAGCGACAACGACTGCGACGTCACGGTCGACGAGGACACGGACGTCGCGGACTGGTACCCCGACGTCGACAACGACGGCTTCGGCGACGCGGGCGGCTCGGTGCTCTCGAGCTGTGATCCCCAGGCCGGCTACTCGTTGCTTGCGACGGACTGCGACGACAGCGAGCCGCTGAGCAATCCGATCCGCCCGGAGATCTGCGACACCGAGGACAACGACTGCGACGGCATTGCCGACGAGGGCCTCGAGGGGCTTCAGCCCGAGGTCTGCGACGGGCTCGAGGACGAGGACTGCGACGGCGTGGTCGACGAGGGCTGCCAGTGTGTGCCGAACACCGCACGCCTGTGCGACGGCTCCGACGTGGGCGAGTGCCGACGCGGCATCCAGGTCTGCGATGGCGGCGGTCTCTGGAGCGACTGCCTGGGCGGTCAGGACCCCGGCGCCGAGTGCTGCGATGGCCTCGACAACGACTGCGACGGCGCCGTCGACAACGCATGCATCTCGTGTTCGACCTGTGGCGACGGCAACCCCGAGCCCGGCGAGGCCTGCGACAACGGCATCAACATGGGCCTGTATGGCGGCTGCGAGCCGGGCTGCCAGGCGCGGGGCCCCTACTGCGGCGACGGCAACACGGACGACGGCTTCGAGGCGTGCGACGACGGCAACATGACCAGCAACGACGGCTGCGAAGACGACTGCACCGTGACGGTGGACCCATGAGCAGGCGCACGCGACTCATCGCGCTGGCGGTGGCCGCCTGCCTGGGCGTGTCCGGCTGCGGAGACGACACCGGCAGCGGTGGCGGCGCTGGCAGCGGTGGGCAGTCCGGCGACGCCTCCGTGTCCTCGCTCGGCGACGCACCGCCCCGTGAGGTCTGCGATGACGACAGTCACTGCGACGACGGGCTGTTCTGCAACGGCACCGAGCTGTGCATGCCGAGCGACGACGGCGCCAACGGCAGCGGCTGCGTGGCGGGCGAGGCGCCCTGCGAGTCGCTCCAGGTGTGCGACGACGTGGCCGACGCGTGCGTGACGCTGTGCGACGCAGAGCCCGATGCCGACGGGGACGGACACGATGCGCTCGCCTGCGGCGGCGACGACTGCGACGACTCCGACGGCGACCGCTTCCCCGGCAACCCCGAGGTGTGCGACCCCGACGGCCACGACGAGGACTGCGACTTTGCGACCTACGGCCCGCGGGACCACGACGGCGACGGCGAGGACGACATCGCATGCTGCAACGTCGACGGGGCCGGCGAGCTGCATTGCGGGAGCGACTGCGATGACTTCCACCGCAACGTCCACGGCACCGCGACCGAGGAGTGTGACGGCTTCGACAACGACTGCGACGGCGAGACCGACGAGGGCGTGCTGGTGTTCGGCTACGCAGACCTCGACTACGACCTGCACGGCGACCCCTTCACGCCGCAGACCGCCTGTCCCGGGCAGTCGGCGTTCGCCGTTGAGGGCGACGACTGCGACGACGGTAACCCGGCGCGCCACGGCGCGATGGTCGAGTTCTGCGACGGCATCGACAACGACTGCGACGGTACGGTCGACGAGGAGAAGCAGTCGGTGCGCTGGTATCCGGACGGCGACGGCGACGGCTTCGGCGACGGTCGTGCCACACCGGTCGAGTCCTGTGAGCCGGTCGACGATCACGTCGTGCTCGCCACCGACTGCGACGATAGCCGCGGGGGCGTCAACCCCAGCGCCGCGGAGGTCTGCGACGACGTCGACAACGACTGCGACTTCCGGCTCGACGAGGGCGTGCTGTCGACTGGCTTCGTCGACGCGGACGGCGACGGATTCGGCGATGCCTCTCGGCCCGAGACGGGCTGCGCGGACGCGCCCGGCTTCGCGGTGCAGGCAGACGACTGCGACGACAGCCGCCTGGACCGCTACCCCAACCGCCCCGAGTCCTGCGACCAGATCGACAACGACTGCGATGCGATCATCGACGAGGGTGTGCTGCTGGTCGGCTTCGTGGACGCGGACCGCGACCTGCACGGCGACCCGAATCGCGAGGTGACGCTGTGCGCAAACAGCCCCGGCTTCGCGATGCTGGGCGACGACTGCGATGACGATAACCCCGCCCGGCACCCCGCGCAGGCGGAGTTCTGCGATGGCATCGACAATGACTGCGACGATGTCACAGATGAGCAGACCGGGGCGGTGACCTGGTACCGCGACATCGACAACGATGGCTACGGCGACCCGCGCGGCGAGACGGTCGCGGACTGTCGGCGGCCGGAGGGCTACTCGCTGCTGCCGCTCGACTGCGACGACGCCCACGCTGGCATCAACCCGGGCAGCCCCGAGCTGTGCGACGCGCTCGACAACGACTGCAACGGCGCGGCGGACTACCTGATCGGACCAGGCAACGCGGAGGACGACGACCGCGACGGGGCGCCGGACCTGGCGTGTCCGGGCGTGGGCAACGACTGCAACGACTGGCAGCCCGACCAGCGCCCTGGCGCGCCGGAGCTGTGCGACGGCGTCGACAACGACTGCGACGATCTCACGGACGAGACGCTCGATGCCATCACCTGGTTCGTCGACGCCGACGGCGACGACTTCGGCGACGCGCTCGGCGCACAGGTCGTCGCGTGCTCCGAGGTGTCGGGCTTCTCTGCGACGCCGGGCGACTGCGACGACGCCGACCCCGACTTCTCGCCGATCGCGCGCGACCTCTGCGATGGGCTCGACAACGACTGCGACGGCGTGCTCGACGAGGATGCGCTGCACCTGGCGTACTACCCGGACCAGGACGGTGACGGCTACTCCGGTGGCGTGGCCGTGCTCGCCTGCGCCCCGCCCCCGGAGCACACGGACCTGCCCTCGGACTGCGCGCCGCTCGACCCCGGACGGCACCCCGGCGTGGGCGAGACCTGCAACGGCATCGACGAGGACTGCGATGGCACCGTGGACGAGGGCACCCAGCTGTCGGGCTTCGCCGACCTGGACGGTGACCTGCGCGGCGACCCGGACTCGCCGATCCTCGCGTGCATCGGCAGCGCGGGCTTCTCCCAGTCGAGCGATGACTGCGACGACGCCGACCCGTCGGTCAACGGCACCCAGTCGGAGATCTGCGACGAGATCGACAACGACTGCGATGACGTCGTCGACGAGAACAAGGCGTCGACCGACTGGTACCTGGACGCCGACGGCGACGGCTACGGGACCGCGCTGTCGTCGTCGATGAGCTCGTGCGATCCGCTGCCGGGCTACTCGCTGCTCGACAACGACTGCAACGACGGCGACGGCGCCATCTTCCCGGCCTCACGGGAGCTGTGCGACGGCGTGGACAACGACTGCGATGGGCGCGCGGACGAGGGCCTGCAGGGCATCAACCCGGAGGTCTGCGATGGCGACATTGACGACGACTGCGACGGTGCCGTGGACGAGGGCTGCGAGTGCACCTCGGGCGACGGCCGCCGCTGCGACACCGGGAGCCCGGGGCGCTGCGCCGACGGCATCCAGGTCTGCAGCGACCTGGGTCGCTGGAGCATCTGCCAGGAGCGCGTCGAGCCGGTGGCCGAGACCTGCAATGGCTTCGACGACGACTGCGACGCCCTCACCGACGAAGGCCTAGGCTGCCCTTAGACAGCATCGCCTGAAGCGCGATGCATTGCACCAGACACGCCCGCCGTCTGCGGTGCGTGCTCACGTACTGAAGTACACTCCGCGCGCTCCTCGCCGTCGGCCGCGCGTGGCACAACGCCTCGCGCTCCATGCGACGCTGTCTACCTGCAGATCGGAGGCCCTACGCCATCGTGATGCGGATCATCTGCACCGGCGTCTTGGGGCGGTCGCTGCCGTCGGTGGGCGTGTTGTTGATCGCCTTCACGATGTCCATGCCCTCGGTGACCTTGCCGAATACCGGGTGCTTGGACTGGCCGGGGGAGAAGAAGTCGAGGAAGTCGTTGTGCACCGTGTTGATGAAGAACTGGCTGCTGCCCGACTGCGGGCCGGAGTTGGCCATCGAGAACGTGCCCGGCTCGTTGGAGAGCTTCTGGTCGGCGGGGTGCTCGTCCTTGATCGCGCCGTGGGGCGAGTCGCCGGTGCCCTGCCTCGGGCTGGCGGGGTCCTTGCTGTGCGGGCAGCCGAACTGGTTCATGAAGTTGGCGATCACGCGGTGGAAGTGCAGGCCGTCGTAGAACCCCTCGCCCACGAGGCGCACGAAGTTCCCGCCGGTGATCGGCATCTGCTCCACGAAGATCTCGGCCTCGAAGTTACCCAAGGACGTCTCGAATTTTGCGGTCGGATTTGCCATGCCCCGGACTAACCCGAAGGGGCCGACCCGATCAACGGAATGTGGCGGCAGTGCGCACATTCGGCGCCATGCGGCCGCGGCCACGCCGTAAATTCGCGGTCGATCCAAGCGTGCGTCCCGATGTGGGCGAGGTGGCCTTGGCGCGATCCTTGCTGGTTTCTCGGTGACGAATCAGCCCAGACGCAACGCCTGCCTTCACGGAGCACCGATGGGATTTCTGCAGAACTATTCGATCCAGCATTGGCTCGAGTCCTGCCCGCAGGGCTACCTGGAGGACACCTATTACGGGCACCACGAGGGCGAGGTCGAGCCGACCGCGCTGCTCGAGGACGAGCTGCTGCGCAACCAGGCCATCGGCACCAGCGTGCAGCTCGTCGTGGGTGAGCGCGCGGCGCTCGCGGCCTCGTCGGGCCTGATCAACTGCGCGCCCGACCACTACAGCAAGTGCTTCCTCTCGACGCAGACGCTCGACGAGGCGCGGCACGTGGAGGTCTTCACCCACCGCCTCTACGACCTGGGCATCAAGAAGGCCGACCTCGAGTCCACGATCGAGCGGTACGCCAACCCCGACCTCGTGAAGTTCGCCGAGATCCTGCTCGAGAAGGTCGACAAGAAGGACTTCTTCGCCGGTGTCGTGGGTCAGAACATCATCCTCGAGGGCATGGCCTTCAGCGTCTTCGAGCTGCTGCGCAGCGCCAACATCCAGTTCAACCCCAAGTTCGCCCACACGCTCGATGGGACGATCGCCGACGAGCGGCGCCACGTGGGCTTTGGCGAAAACCGTATCGGTTCCCTGCTGCAGCAGTTCCCGGAGCGCAAGGCCGAGATCGAGGGCATGCAGCGCGACATGAGCTACCACATGCTCGCAGCGTTCGCGGGCCAGCTGCGCTCGCGCGATCGTCGCGAGGAGATCAAGCGCGTCAAGGAGACGGCCGCGCAGGCCCCGCCCGACCCGCAGCGCACGCAGAGCACCTGGAAGGGCAAGGTCGTCGCCGACCTCGCGCCGGAGGAGATCGAGGAGCTCCTGTCAGACACCGTGCTGTCGGAATTCAAGAAGCGCCTCGGCCGCATCGGCCTCGACTACCAGACCCCGACCCGGCCATGAGTACGCACCCCATGCCACTCGATCCACAGCCCGCCCCATCACCCGCGTCGGCCTCGGCACCACCCGCGTCCACCCTCGATAGCTACGACCCCCTGGCGCGCGCGATCCCGACGCCCCGGCCGCGCAAGCGCTACGAGCTGCACGACGAGGGCTTTCGGGAGGTGCCGAAGAAGTACCGCAGGTTCTACCGTGGTTGGGAGGGCGCAGACGACGTGATCGCACCCAACGAGGCGCTGTGTCCGGTGTGCAAGATCGTGATCCGGTCGAGGTACGAGATGCGCGCGGGCGACCGCGTCTTCTGCATGACGTGCATGATGCGATTCGACCTGGTCGCGGGCACCGGCGGTGGGCTGGAGATGATCGCAGTCTACTGACGGTGGCTCGGCAAGCTGGACAGCCCGGAGCAAATCCGAGACCATCGTCGCGGCGCGCGGGCGCCGACAGTCGACCGAGAGCGAGACGAGGTGGGCCGTGAAGTTCCAGAAGATCCTTTGCCCCAGTGACTTTTCCGAAAACTCCGAGAAGGCGCTGAGCTACGCGATCGAGCTCGCCGGCGACGAGGGCGCGTCGATCGAGATCATTCATGTCTTCCAGAAGCCGTACTACGTGGCGCCCCTGGGCACGCCGCACACGCCCGAGGGTGGCATGGCCTTCTTCGAGCGCGTGCATGGGGAGCTCGGTGCGCAGCTGACGAAGCAGGCCCAGTCGCGGGGGACCCCCGGCATCGAGCTGACCCACCGCATGCTCGAGGGGATCGTCTACGACGAGATCGTAAAGATATCCGGCGACTACGATCTGATCGTGATGGCGAGCCACGGTCGGCGCGGCCTCGAGCGCGTGGTGCTCGGCAGCGTCACCGAGCGCGTCGTGGCACGCGCGAGCTGCCCGGTGCTCACGGTTCCCCTGCACCCCTGAGCCACTGAACAACGAGGACACGTGATCCCGATCGTCCTCATGGTGGTGGCGCTCGCGGGACTGCTCTACGGCAGTGAGCTCGCCGTGGACGGAATGCGGACGCTCGCCGCGCGCCTGGGCCGCTCGCCCCTCACGGTGGGCCTGACGATCGCCGCGGTCGGCACCAGCCTCCCGGAGATGGCGACGAATGTGGCCGCCGCGCTGACCGATGCGCCCGAGCATGGCTCGGGCATCGCCGTGGGCAACATCGTCGGCAGCTGCCTGTCGCAGATCACGCTGCTGCTGGGGCTGACCGCGCTCGTGCGTCCGCTGCATGCGCCGTGGAGTGAGCTGCGTCGCGACGGGATCGCGGCCCTCGCGGCGCTGTCGCTGATGGCGCTGGTGATGGCAGACGGGGTGGCGTCGCGCTGGGAAGGCATCGCGCTCGTCCTCGTCTACGTCGCCTACCTCGCCCATGTCTGGCGCCGCGTGGGCCCGGCCGACGCGGCGACGCCGTCGCCGCCACCCTCGGCGGCGCGCGGGGCGCTGCTGAAGTCGCTGGTCGGGACGGCCGTGCTGGTGCTCTCGGCCGACCTGCTCGTCGACACCGGCGTGCGCATCGCCATCGACATGGGCGTCGACGAGAACAAGGTCGGCCTGGCCGTCGGCGTCGCGACGGGCATCCCGGAGCTCGCGTTTGCGCTGCAGGGCGTGCGCCACGGGGCGCCCGGCCTGGCGATCGGCAACCTGATCGGGAGCAACGTCACCGATCCGCTCGCGTCCTTCGGCCTGGGTGCGAGCATCCGCGCCGTCGAGGTGGCGCCGGAGGTGCTGCGCATCGACACGCCGGTATGGGCGGTCTCGACGGTGCTGGCGCTCTTCCTGCTGTCGCGTCCCGCAGGGCTCGGCCGCGCAGGTGGCGCGTTTCTGGTCGCGGCCTTCCTCGTCTACTCGGTTGCGCGTGGCGCGCTGTGAGCCGCGCTAGTCCTTCCCGATGCCCTCGTTGCGCAGCTCGGCCGCGAGCAGTCGCTGGTAGACCGTCTCCTTGAGTGTGCTTGGCTCGTGCAGGCCCATGCGCTCGAGGTACGGGCGCACGTCCCCGTGGATGGCGCCGTCGACCACGCCGTCGGCCAGCGCTTCGAGCGCGCCGGTGGTGGACTCGATCTTGCGCTTGAGCACCTTGAGTGCCCGGCCGAGCACGACCTCCTCGTCGGTGAGCTCGGTGCCGAAGGGGAAGGCCGGAAACAGGCCGTCGGTCTTGAGCGTCGCGAGCTTCTCCTCGTAGACCTCGGCCGTGTTGTTGCTGTGCTCGGCCGGGATCTCGTAGTCGTCGGCGAGCTTGCCTGACTTCTTCGCCTTCTCGAGCAGCTCGTCCTGGAAGTGCGAGTCGGTCACGCAGAGCAGCGCCTTGATGACCTCCTCATCGGTCTTGCCGCGAAGGTCGGCGATGCCGTACTCGGTGATCACGATGTCGCGTAGATGACGCGGGATCGTGATGTGGCCGTAGTTCCACACGACGTTCGATACCAGCTCCCCGTGGCGCATGCGCGTGCTGCGGATCTGCAGGATCGAGTACCCGTCGGGCAGCGCCTGCGCCATCGCGACGAAGTTGTACTGCCCACCGACGCCGCTGATCACCGTGCCGTCCTCGAGTCCGTCGGACACGACGGCGCCGGACATCGTCACCATCATGCCGGTGTTGACGAAGCGCCCGTGGCGGCGGTGCAGGCGGTCGAGCGCCTCGTGCCCGTAGAGCTGGTTGATCGCCGAGATGCTCTTCATGTGGATGCGCTGCCGCTGCGTCTCCGGCATCTCGCGCAGCCAGCGGTAGAAGTCCTGCGGGCCGATGAAGAAGCCGCCGTGGATGATCGCGCCGTGCTTCAGTTGCTCGCCGAGGCAGCTGTCGGTGATCTTCTTCAGCGACTCCGGGTTCGTCAGGTTGGGGTCGAGGCGCTCGCCCCCCGGCGCCACGAGCTTGCCGTCCTGCCAGCCAACGTCGTGATGCAGCACGCCGTAGTAGCGCAGGTACACCACGTCGCGCTCGGTCAGCGTCGAATGCAGCGCCCGGGCCTCCAGCAGCGCGGTCAGGGTGTGCGGCGTGACCTCCTCCGTGATCGCGCCCTCGTTGAGCAGGCGCTGGATGGGCAGGTCGTCGTAGACGCGGCGCTTGATGATCCCGCGCTCCACCAGGTGCATGAAGCCGTCCACCATCATCTCCGTGGCGGCGAAGAGCCCCTGCTCGAAGGTGCCCGTCTCGCCCTTGCGCTCGATGACGGCGCCGAAGCGCTTCTCGACGTCGAGCGTCTGGAGCACGCGCTGGTAGCTGGCGTTGTCCTGCTGGCGCATGCACAGCGCGTGGACGATCGCGTCGCTGAGCGCGCCGATGCCGACCTGCAGCTCGCCCCCGTCCTTGACGAGCGAGCTGGCGTACAGGCCGATCATGTAGTCCGCGTCGCTGACGCTCATGCGCGGGGGCCCGAAGGGTTGGTAGTGGCCATCCTCCGAGTCGATCACGAAGTGGAAGTCCCCGGGCTTCACGAGCGCCTGGCCGTACATGAACGGCAGCTGCGAGTTGATCTGGGCGGCGAAGGCGACCGTCGCGCCCCCACGCTCCCGCGCCTGCAGCGCGGTCATCAGGTCGGGGCTCACATCGGCATTGCAGCTGAGGCTGAGCATTGGCTTGCCGTCGACCTCCCCGCGGGCGACCTGCTGCACCAGCACGTTGATGTCGCGGTCGAGCAGGTCGCGCGCCACGTGCGTGTAGTTGCTGCTGATGTAGTCGCGCTGCGCCTGGGCGTTGCCGGTGTACTTGCCGGCGGGGAAGTAGAACTCGAGGACGCGCACGTTGTCGGGCAGGCCGTCGCCGGTCCGGTCGAGCTCGTAGTCCAGGTCCGGGTAGTCGCCGAAGACGCGCTCGACGAAGGGTCCGAGGAAGCGCGTCTCGAGCTCACTGGCCCCCTTGGGCCGCTCGAGCGTGAGCGCGGTGTAGAGGGTCAGCTCGATCTCGGGGTCGGCCTTGGCGCGCGCGTACAGCGCGTTGAGCAGGCGGTTGGGCTTGCCCACCGCAAGCGGCGCCGCCACGTGCAGTCGCTTCCCGACGCGCTCGATGATCGCGTCCGCACAGGCCCCGGTGTCGGTGAACTCGTCCATGCCCCACCTCGATGCACAGCTCGTGCCGATGTGGCCCGCGTCAATGCACCGGTATCGTAGCGCTTCGCCACCGGTGGCTGCGCAGATTCTGCGTTCCGGCGTCCGGTCGACGCCGCCCGCCGCGCAGATCCCCCGAAGTTGGCGCCTGGCATGCCGGTTGCACCGCTGGGCGAAGGAGACGTCGCGCATCCATCCCTTCACAGGACGACACACCATGGGATTCACGAAGAAGATACTCGTACCGACCGACTTCTCGGAGGGCTCGGGCAAGGCGGTCCACTTCGCCACCGCCATCGCGCTCGAACACGGTGCGTCCATCGAGCTGATGCACGCCTTCGAGATCCCCTCGGTGGCGTTCCTCGAGGGCTCGATGATCGCCACCCCGGCGATGGTCGCCGACATCAGCGGTCTGGCGCAGAAGCAGCTCGACGTGGCGGCCGACCAGATCCGCGAAGCCGGCGTCGAGGTCAGCGCGCACCTGCTGCAGGGCGTCGCCTACACGGAGATCACGCGCGCCGCCCAGGACCTGGGCTGCGACCTCGTCGTGATGTCGACCCACGGCCGCACCGGCCTGCGTCACGCGCTGATCGGCAGCGTCGCGGAGCGCGTCGTGCGCACGGCGCCCATCCCCGTGCTCACCCTGCGTCCGCCGTCCGACGACTGAACCCAGCACCGACCCCATCGACACACCGGGGGCGCCGTGCGTCGCCGGGCACGAGGCGCCTGTACCATGGTCCGTGACCGTCGCATCAAGATCCCACGCTCCGCCCTGCTCAGGCGGCGCAGGCGCGCCCGCACGGTGCGCAGCCGGCGCATGTTTGTGCTGCAGGGCCTCGCGCTGCTCGGCGGCGGTCTCACGCTGTGGGCGCAGCGTCCCGAGCAGCGGCAGCAGCGCGCGGGCGTGGAGGGCAGCCCGCCGATCCGCCCGCCGACCGCCTCACAGGACGACGCGCGCTTCCGCGACGCGTGCATCCGCTGCGGCATGTGCGGCACCGTCTGCGAGAACGGCTGCATCCGCTTCCTGGGGCTGCAGGAGGCGGCCCACGGCGCGCTGACGCCTTACCTCGACGTGCGCCGACGCTCCTGCACGCTGTGCATGCGCTGCACGCAGGTCTGCCCCACAGGCGCGCTGTCGCACGTCCAGGACGAGCCGAAGGCGATCGCGAAGACCGTGCGCATGGGGCTGGCGGTGGTCGACCCCGACCGCTGCATCTCCTACCAGGGTCGTCTGTGTGGCAATTGCCACGACGCCTGCCCGCTGCCGGGCACCGCCATCCGCCTGAGCTCCCAGGCCAAGCCGGTGGTGCTGACCGACGGCTGCGTTGGCTGCGGGCGCTGCGTGGAGTCCTGCCCGCAGCAGCCCACGGCCATCGACGTCTTCAGGGGGCTGTCATGACGGTGGGGCTGTCACCCGGGCGCGGCTACCGCATCGCGCGCCGCATCGTGCAGAGTGCCGTGGTGCTCGCGATCGTCGCCTCGCCGCTCGCGGGTGGCTACCAGCGCTCGGACCGCGCCAACGTCGCCGTGGTCGGCGATGACGGGTGGAACCTCCCGCCTGCGCTGCGCGCGATGCTGCCGGGCGGTGAGATGCCCGCGCGCGCCCACGACGCCAACCGTCTGCTCGGCGGCGGCATCGCGTCGGACTACCTCGGCCTGCCCGCGATGGACCCGCTTGCGGGTCTGCTGGCGATGCTCTCGGAGCCGTGGACGCAGCGCAGCGCGCTGTCGCTGGCCCTGCCCGTCCTGCTCGCGCTCGCGGCGGGGCGCCTGTTCTGCGGGTGGCTGTGTCCCTTTGGGATCCTGTCGCGCGCGCTCGAGTCGCTGGCGCTGCGCGTGCGCGGGCTGCCGCGCTATCGCGTGCCGGCGTTTCGCCCGCTGCGCTTCGTGGTGCTCGGGGCGGGTGTGCTCGGGGCGGCGGTGGGCGTGCACGCCCTGCTCTACCTGTCGCTGCCGTACCTGCTCGTGCAGCACTCGGTCTATGCGCTGTGGCTTCTCGGCGGGGGCAGCGCCGTGCTCTCCGTGCTGCTGGGCCTGCTGCTCGCGGGGCTCGTCTTCGGGCCGACGATCTACTGCGCCGCGCTGTGCCCGACGGGTGCCACGCTGTCGGCGCTGGGCCATGCGCGCGTCGTGCGGCTCAAGGTGGTCGACCAGCCGAGCTGCGGCACGGTCTGCGGCATGTGCAACGCCGCCTGCTGGCTGCAGCTCAACCCGCGCAGCGGCGACCCGGGTCCCGACTGCGATCTGTGCGCCCGCTGCGTGCCCGCCTGTCCGCGCTCGAACCTTCGCATCGAGCTGTCGCGCCCGCAGCCCGGTGCCCGCACGGCGCTGGCGGCGGCCGTCCTGCTCGCCGTCATGTCCTGGCCAGCCACCGCGGCGGCCCAGACTCAGATCCAGCCCGAGCTCGTCTTCGAGCGCGAGCTTCGCATCGACGGTGCGACCCTGGCCGTCTCGGTGTTCGGCGTGCACGCGCAGGGCAGTGCGTCTGCGGACGACGCGGCGCGCTCCGAGCTCAGCGTCTTCATCACGCGCGGCGAGATCGGAGAGCCCGACGAATACGGTGTGCTCCCGCAGCGCGACTACCACTCCGGATCGCTGCGCGTGGACGTGCATCCCGCCGACGGCGGTGAGGTCACGCAGCTGCGCTTCGAGCGCGCCAACCATCCCATCTCGACGCAGCGCCCCTCGATCTACCGGCGCCTGCTGCCGAGGCGCTTCGCAGCCGGCGACAGGGTCGTGGTCCACGCCGTCGACGGCTACCTGCCGCAGTCGGTCGAGCTCGTGGTGGCGCCCCCCGGTACGCGCGTCGCCCTCTCGGAGCACCTGCTCTACCTCGCGGCGGCGGCGCTCCTGTTCGGCGGGCTCATGTCGCTCGCGCTCGCGGTCCCGACCCGCGCCGACCAGGCCTGACCGGGCGTGACCGGGCTCACCACGCGCGGTAGCCGACGAAGAGCGTCGTGCCGACCACCCCCTGGACCTCGTTGCGATACGCCTCGTAGGTCGCCTCGAGGTCCGAGGCCCACGCCTCGATGCCCACGTGCAGCCCGTCGTAGACGTTGACCTGGCCGCCGAGGCCGTAGAGGCCCGCGAAGATCCAGCCGTCGGAGCCCGCCACGAGGTTGTAGTTGTAGCGGCGCACGCGCAGGAAGACCTCGCCATGGCGCCGGTGTGAGATGCGTAGCCAGAGCTTGGCGTTGCCGCCCGCACCGAAGCTGTAGTGGAACCGGCTGTCGCCCGCAGCGTCGAGGTTGAGGTCGGAGTGCGGGTCCTCGATGCCGCCGAAGTGCGCGAAGACGGCGGCGCGTGCGTGGAGCTTGAAGCCGCCACCCAGCGAGTGGCTGCTGAGCAGCGCGGGCCCTACACCGGACGTGCTCAGATCGAGCAGCTCGTTTTCGAAGTAGTCGAACTCCACCATCACGCCGAGCACGGCGTTGTCGCTGTGGTGGAGCAGGCGGAACTTCGTCCCGTTGGTGAGGCCGGCGACCGCGAAGCGCGCGCCCCGGAAGGTGTCGGTGTCGTCGCCGACCATGATGGCGCCGACCTCGAACGTCATGTAGTCGAAGGGGTCGAAGTCCTCCTCGAGGACCGCGACGTCACCGTAGTACAGCGCCAGCCGGGGCTCGTGCACGAGGTCGTGGAAGTCGTCGTCCGCCGTGATGTTGTGGACCGCCAGCTGAAAGTCCATCACGAAGGGAGGAGGCAGCCCCGGTGGCCCGTCGGTCCAGGTGTCTCCGTGTCCCATCCGCGCGAGCCCGTGGATCGGGTTGAGGCCCAGGGCCAGCGACTCGCGCGCGCCGCGCTCGACGCCGTCGGAGCTGTCGTCGCGCATGAGGTTTGCGAGCCGGTAGCTGAGCTCACCCAGGATCGACCCGGCGAGCGTCGTGGTGATCAGGTCGTTGTACGCGGGCGCCTCCCGCTCGAGCAGCAGCTCCCAGGTCAGCGCGCCGAAGAACGTGTAGGGGATCGACTGCCAGAACCCCAGCCCCGAGGCGCGCGCGACCGAGTAATAGGAGCTGCCCTGGTAGGGGTGGCCGAACTGGTTGGTCTTGAACTTGTTGTCGTCCCACTCGAAGCCGCTCTCGAGGTTGTTGCTGGCGGAGTCGAAGTCGATGCGCGCCCAGCGCGCATCGAGGATGTAGCGCGACCCCAGCCAGTAGGCGCCGTTGACGAGCTGCACGCCGAGCGCGGGTATGACGTAGGTGACCAGGGTCGGGCTCGGGTTGGGATCGTCGTAGTCGACCGGCGCGGCCTGCTCGGCCTGTTCTTGCACGGCCGCTGCCGGCTGGACCTCGACGCCGCCCACCTCGGCCCGCTGCGCGTGGACGCTGGCGGGCGAGGCCCCGAGCGCGGTGACGAACGGTGCGATGACGAACAGCGCCATGGCCAACCGGTCCGTCGCAGGTGACGGCTCGCCCGTCGCCCGTCGCCCGGTGGGCGTTGCCCGGTCCTTGGGGTCCTGGGGGTCCTGGGGGTCCGTCGGCGCGGTCTGCACGGCAGCAGCCTCGCCCACCGCTGCGGGCGCGTCCAGGGTCAGCGCGCACTCGTTGCACCGGCGCGCATGCCGGCGCGCACCATCTGCGCTCTGCCGCGCGTGCACCCGCGAAACCCCCCGTGGCACGCGACTTGCTCACTTGCTCACTTGCTCACACGGCGGCAGGCAAAGGTAAGAACACGATGTCGAAATTCAAGGCGCCCGTCGCCGACTACATGACCAAGCCGGTGGTCGCGGTCTCGCACCACCAGAACCTGGACGCGGTCGACCACATCCTTCAGCGCAAGGACATCACCGCGATCGCCGTGACCGGTGACGACGAGGGGGTGACCGGCGTCGTGTCGCAGACGGACCTGCTGCGCGCCGGACAGCAGGAGTTCGGTGAGACGCTGCGGCTGCCGGATGTGCCGGTCGCGCAGATCATGGCTTCCCCGCCCCTGACGGTCGACGCCTCGGCCACGCTCGCGGTTGCCGCCGGTCTGATGCTCGGTAGGCAGGTACACCGCGCGATCGTGCTCGACGGGTCCGACCCGGTCGGCGTGATCTCGGCGACGGACCTCATGCGCGCCGTGCGGCAGGAGCGAGTGATCGACCCGCTGCGGGAGCACATGACCACGACGGTGGTCACGCTCTGCCCGGACGACCCGCTGGCGCTCGCCGTCGACCGACTCGACCTCTCCAACCGTCACGGCCTGGTCGTGGTGGACGGCAAGTGGCCGATCGGCGTCTTCACGCAGCGCGATGCCCTGCTGTCCCGTGCCAGGTCACCGAAGACGCCGGTCGCCGACGTCATGGACCCGCGTGTGGTCGCCCTGCCCCCCGACGTCGCACTCTTCCGCGCGGCGGAGCAGTCGCTGTCGCTGGGCGTGCGCCGGACGCTCGTCGTGGACGACGGCCTGCAGGGCATTCTGAGCGGCCTGGACTTCGCGCGCGCCGTCGTGTGACGCGTGTGACGCGTGTGACGCGTGTGACGCGTGTGAGGCGTGCCTACTTCGGCAGCCGGACGTGGCAGCCGGCACAGCGACCGAGCAGGTCGCCGTAGACCTCGACGCGCCGGCCCACGTCGCTCGCCCCGGCCGCACGCTCTCCCAGACGCCGCAGGTCCGCGATCTCGGCCTTCAGCTGCGGGTCCACGGTGCCGTCGGGATGCTGCGGTGGATTGGGCGGAGCGTCGACGAGAATCCGCGCGCCGCCGCCCCAGGTCTTGTCCGATGGGATCACCAGTCCGTGCCACAGCTCGTCCGCTGCCCACTGGTGGCGCACCATGCGCGTCTCGACGTGCTCCGGCCCCACCGGTGCGAAGCCCTGCGCCTCTTCGGCGCCGCGGTCCTCCCCGGTCTTGAAGTTCTGGTGGCACTCGCCACAGCGCTGCGCGACGGCGGCCACGCGCTGGGCGGCATCCTGAAGCGTCTGCGCCTGCGCGCCTGCGCGTGCGGTCTGTTGCAGCCGCGCCGAGTAGGGCTTCCACCTGTCCGGCAGGAGCCCATCGAAGTTCTGTTCGGCGATCCAATTGAGCGCCTCGATCGCGCGCACGAGGTCGCCGTCGATCACGGCGTCGCGCGCGTCGACCGCGACCAGAAAGTTGGCGCGCATGTGCAGCTCGAGCTCCCTCTCGCTCTGGCGATGCTGCACGGCGACCTCGTTGCCCGCGCTGCGCTGCGCCGGCGCCTGCGCGGGGGCCTCGGCGGGCTGGGCCGCCGGCTCGCCGCCCGATGCGCACGCCGCGATCAACAGCGGTGCGGTCAGTATCCACGGCGACTGTCTCGGTGACCGATGCATCGAAGCCCAACGTACCGCGACCGACCGCGCCGGACAAACCCGCGGCGACTGCGCAGATCGTGCGGATGCTGCGAGGGTGCAGCGCAAGCGGTGCGCATTGTGCTCGGTGCGTCGGCGACGGGCGCGTCGAAAGCCGGTGGCGCGGATCTTGCGGTTTAGCGGTGGCAGCGGCGCGACGCCGTTGGCCAAGGAGAGCCATGAAGAACATTCTCGTCATCACCGACCTGTCGCAGCAATCGGAGGCCGCCGCCGAGCCTGCGCTGGCGCTTGCGAGTGCGCTAGACACGGGAGAGGCGAAGCTCACGCTCCTGCATGTCACCGAGCTCGCCTCCGACGTGCAGACGAGTGCTCCGCACACGGCGACGCTCGACGACTACAAGAAGAAGGTCCGGCGCCTCGCCCACGCGCGGCTCAAGGAGCTGCAGGTGAAGCTCTTCGGCGACCGCCCGTTCGTCCGCCACGAGCTGGTCGACGGCAAGGTCGTGTGGAAGTCGATCTGCGACTACGCGGAAGAGCACGGCGCCGACGTGATCGTGATGACCACCCATGGTCGCTCCGGGGTCGCCCACGCGATGCTCGGTAGCGTGGCGGAGCGGGTCGTGCGCGCGGCGACCTGCCCGGTGCTGACCGTGCGAGTGCCGGGCGCCGCCTGATGGCCCCGATGGGCCGGCGCGGTGTCCCTCTCTCGTCGCTCGCGGCCCTTGCCGTGCTCGTCATGATGGGCTGCGCCCCGGGCGCGGCCCCGCGGACGACACTGCCCGCGGTCGAGCAGCCGGTCGACCCGGCGGCGGCGGGGGCCGAGCAGCTCGCCGCGCAGACCACCGTCGCCCTGCGCGTGTCGCGGGAGGTCGGTGCCGAGCCCGGTGCGCGCGTGCGCGTGGTCGCTGTCGTGCACGATCGCGATGGCGGTCAGCGCGAGACCGACCTGGGCGCCTATGCCGGGTCGGTCCTCGAGCGGCCACCGGAGGGTGACGAGCTCATCCGCATCGCCATCGAGGACGGCGACCGCGTCCGCGCGCTGCACCTGACGGTGCGCGGCGACCATATCGAGGCGGCCCACTCCAGTGTCGGTGACGGGGGCGCGGAGGTGATCGAGCGCATCCCCGTGTCGGGCGATGTGCCGGTGCGCGTAGGCGATCCCGCAGTGGAGACGCCAGGCGTTGCCGCCGACTAGCCCCCACTAGCTGCCGAGCCTGTCGCGCAGGCGCTGGGCCACGTGCCCGGAGCAGAGTGACGCGAGGTCACCGCCGGCGCGCGCCACGTCCTTGAGTCGAGTGCTGCTCACCGACCGCAGCTCGGGGGCGGACGGCATGGCGAGCGTGACGATGCGGGGTGAGAGCTCGCGATTCTCCTGCGCAAGGGCGATCTCATCCTCCGCATCGTCCGCATCGCGGATGCGGCGCGCGCGGCCCGGTCGACGCCCTAGCGCATGTGTGGGACAAGGACGCGTGGAGTTGTTCGGCGAGGAGATCTGGTACTGGGGGGCCCTCTTCGCCATCGTCGAGGTGTGGGGTCTGCTGGCCGCATTCCAGGCGCTACAGCAGGGGCGATCGCCCCAGGGGACGCTGGCGTGGACGGTGAGCCTGGTGCTCATTCCGACCCTGTCGCTGCCGCTGTACTTCCTCTTCGGACGCGATCGGTTCGAGGGCTACGCGATCGCGCGGCGTCGCGGCGTCGAGGAGCTCAACGAGCTGGCGAAGAAGGTCTACTCCTACGGGCTGATGTTTCGCAGCGAGTTCGGCGAGGACATGACCGGCGTTCAAACGCTCGAGCACCTCGCGCGGCTTCGCTTCACGAAGGAAAACCGTGTCGACCTCCTGGTGGATGGCAGGGCGACCTTCGACGCGATCTTCGATGCCTTCGAGAAGGCCGAGCACTACCTGCTGGTGCAGTTCTACATCATCCACGACGACACGATCGGCCGTGAGTTCAAGCGGCGCCTGATCGAGCAGGCGGCGCGCGGCGTGCGCGTGTACTTCCTCTACGACGAGTTCGGCTGCCTCTCGCTTCCCCAGCCGTACCTCGACGAGCTGTGCGACGCGGGCATCGAGGTCGTGCGCTTCGAGACCAGCCGCCGCACCAACCGCTTCCAGGTCAACTTTCGTAACCACCGCAAGGTCGTGGTGGCCGACGGGAAGGTCGCGCTGCTCGGCGGCATCAACGTCGGCGACGAGTACCTCGGCAACGATCCCACCTTCGGGCCGTGGCGTGACACCCACGTGGCGATCACCGGTCCCGCTGCCCAGGGTGTACAGCTGGCGTTCGTCGAGGACTGGTTCTGGAACACGCGCGCGCTGCCTGAGCTCGAGTGGGAGCCCGCCCCCGCGCCCAAGAGCGACACCAACGTGCTCATCCTGCCGACGGGTCCAGCAGACGCCTTCGAGGCGTGCGAGCTGTTCTTCATCCACACGATCAACACGGCCAAGGAGAGCATCTGGATCGCGACGCCCTACTTCGTGCCGAGCAGCGAGGTGATCCAGGCGCTGCGGCTGGCGTCGCTGCGCGGCGTGCGCGTACGCATCCTGCTGCCGGAGCGGCCGGACCAGCTGCTGGTCTACCTGTCGGCGTTCTCGTACCTGCAGGAGATCGAGGACTTCGACATCGAGATCTACCGCTACCAGGCGGGCTTTCTGCACCACAAGGCGATGCTGGTCGACGACTGCGTGGTGGCGATGGGAACGGCCAACTTCGACAACCGCTCCTTCCGGCTGAACTTCGAGATCACCGCGGTGGTCGTCGACCGGTCCTTCGCGGCCGAGGTGCTGGCGATGTTCGAGGCGGACCTGGCCGACAGCCGCCTGGCGGGCCTGACCGACCTGAACGACCGTCCATGGTGGTTCCGGCTGGGCGTCGCCCTCGCACGCCTGTTTTCGCCGATACAGTAGCGCACTCGACTGCCACCACGTCTTTACACCCGCGCCGATGTGGTTAGCTTGGGGTGACCGGGTGCGGCCCCCGGTGGGCGTCGCCATGAACCGGACTTTCCGCGTCATCACGTACAACATCCGGAAGGGCAAGGGCTCGTCCGGTGCGCAGAACGTGACGATGTGCGCGCTCGGCGATGCGCTGGCCCCGCACGCAGCGGACCTCGTGCTGTGTCAGGAGGTCTTCCACGCGGCGGACGGCAGCGTCCTGCAGACCGGGGAGCTGGCCGATGCGCTGAGCTTCGAGGGCTATTACGGCGCCAACAAGTTTCGCAAGGTCGGCGACCACGGCAACAGCACCTTCAGTCGCCGCGCCGCGCGCGAGCACCGTAACCACGACATCTCGACCAACCCCATCGAGCGCCGCGGTGTGTTGCACGCCCGCTTCGAGGTCGACGGTCGCACGCTGCACGTCTTCAATGCCCACCTGGGCCTCAACGGCTACCAGCGGCGCGCGCAGGTGAAGCAGATCGACACTATCGTGCAGACGCAGTGCGGCGACGATGACCCGGTGCTGCTCGCGGGCGACTTCAACGACTGGCGCGGCGAACTCGACCGCCACGTGGTGGAGGACCTCGGCCTGCACAACATCTTTCACCAGCACGAGCGCGAGGACATCCTGACGTGGCCCGCGCAGCGCCCGATGCTGAACCTGGACCGCATCTACGTGCGCAACATCGACTGCCGAGACGCCGGCCGCCTCCACGGCGACCCCTGGTCCATCCTCAGCGACCACCTACCACTGTGGGCCGACCTCGAGTTGTGAGCGGGGCCGGGGCCCCCCACACCTTGACACCCCCAAACCGCTGCTTACGTTGGGCTCATGGTCGCGACGTAGTTGGTTCGCGGGCCGTTCCAGACGAACGTTTTTTCAGCACGTGGCGGCGCCCTTGGGGTGCACGCGTGCCAAGGGAGAGGTGCATCATGGGCAAGGTGATTGGAATCGATCTCGGGACGACCAACTCGGTCGTGTCCGTCATGGAGGGTGGCGAGCCGAGGGTGATCGTCAATGCGGAGGGCGACCGCGTCACTCCATCTGTCGTGGCGTGGAGTCCCGACGGCGAGATCCTGGTGGGCCAGATCGCGAAGCGTCAGGCCGTCACCAACGCGACCGCAACCGTGCACTCCGCCAAGCGCTTCATCGGCCGGCGTCACGACGAGTGCGGGCAGGATGCCAAGCGCGCGGCGTTCGAGTTCGTCGAGCGTGATGGCGGCGCCGCCGGCATCAAGATCGGCGACAAGGTCCTGTCCCCCGAGGAGGTCTCCGCACACGTGCTGCGCAAGCTCAAGAAGGCCGCCGAGGAGTACCTGGGTGGCGAGGTGAAGGAGGCGGTCGTCACGGTGCCCGCCTACTTCAACGACGCCCAGCGCCAGGCCACGAAGGACGCCGGCAAGATCGCGGGCCTCGACGTCAAGCGCATCGTCAACGAGCCGACCGCCGCGGCGCTCGCCTATGGCATGGACAAGGACAAGGACGAGCTGATCGCGGTCTACGACTTCGGCGGCGGTACCTTCGACATCTCCATCCTCGAGGTCAGCGACGGGGTCGTGGAGGTGATCAGCACCAATGGCGACACGCGGCTGGGCGGGGATGACCTGGACCACACCCTGGTGGACCACTTGATCGCCGAGTTCAAGAAGGAGACCGGCATCGACGTCGCAGACGACGTGATGGTGCGCCAGCGCCTGCGCGACGCCGCCGAGACCGCCAAGATCGAGCTCAGCAGCGCGATGGAGGCGACGGTCAACCTGCCGTTCCTCACGGCGGACGGCAGCGGGCCCAGGCACATGAACGTGAAGCTCACGCGCGCCAAGTTCGAGGCGCTCGTCGGCAAGCGAATCGAGGACACCCTCGAGCCCGCACGCCAGGCGCTGCAGGACGCCGACAAGACGCCCGCCGACATCGCCCAGGTCATCCTGGTCGGTGGCAGCACGCGCATCCCGCTGGTGCAGCAGACGGTCAAGTCGTTCTTCGGCAAGGAGCCGCACAAGGGCGTCAACCCCGACGAGGTCGTCGCGCTCGGTGCTGCCATCCAGGGCGGCGTCATGAGCGGCGAGGTCAGCGACGTGCTGCTGCTCGATGTCACGCCACTGTCGCTCGGCCTCGAGACGCTCGGTGGGGTTACCAACGTGTTGATCCCCCGCAACACGACGATCCCCGCCACGCGTGAGGAGACCTTCAGCACCGCCGACGACAACCAGCCCGCCGTGGACATCCACGTCCTTCAGGGCGAGCGCACGAGCGTCGGCGACAACCGTACGCTCGGTCGTTTCCGGCTCGATGGCATCGAGCCGGCGCCCCGCGGCACGCCGCAGGTCAAGGTGACCTTCGACATCGACGCCAACGGCATACTGAGCGTGACCGCGCGTGACGAGCGCACGGGCAAGGACGCCAAGATCACCATCACCGCGGGCGAAGGACTCGACGAGGCGGAGATCGGCAGGCTGATCGACGAGGCCAAGGACAACGAGGGCGAGGATGCGCGGCGGCGGCAGGAGGTCGACGAGCGCAACCAGGCCGACCAGCTGTGCTACTCGCTCGAGCGGTCGCTCGCCGAGTACGAGGGCAAGCTCGCCGCACCGCGCCTGGTCGAGGCGCGCGAAGCCATCGGCCGGCTACGCGAGGCGATCGAGAAGCACGCGATGGATGATATCCGTCGCGAGCGTGAAGCCCTCGAGACGCTCGCGCGCGAGCTTGCCACCGAGGCGGCCGCGGGTGAGGCACCGGAGGCTGGCGGCCAGGCCGACGAGGACGTCATCGATGTCGAGTACGAGGACGTCGGAGACGGCAAGGCGGCTTGATGGGTTGAATGGGTTGATGACAAGAGGGGACGCATGCGCGTCCCCTCTCTTCGTGTGCGCGCTCGGGGCGGTGTCTTAGCCACATTGGTTAGTGACAAAGGGGGCTTTGCCCCCTTCGCGGACTGGAGTGCGTTCGCACTCCAGCCGCTACAACCCCCGAGGGGACGCACGCGCGTCCCCTCTCTTCGTGTGTCCACCGGACACACCAAGATTCACCCCAGCGGGTCGCGCCTTCGGCGCTCCGGGTGCGGCGTAGGATGGGTCTTAGCCACATTGGTTAATGACGAAGGGGGCTTTGCCCCCTTCGCGGTCCGCAGTGCTGCGCACTGCGGCCGCTGCAACCCCCCAGGGGCCGCACGCGCGTCCCCTCTGTTGGTGTGTCCACCGGACACACCAAGATTGGCCCCAGCGTGGTCGCGCCTTCGGCGCTCCGTGTGTTGAGCTGTTAGGGTTGCGGTGTGTACGTGGAGTTCCATGGTGCGGCGGAGCAGGTGACGGGGTCGCTGCATCGCGTGCATGTCGGCGATGTGGATGTGGTGCTGGACTGCGGGCTGTACCAGGGGCGTCGCGCGGAGAGCAACCGTCTCAACCGTGAGCTGCCGGCCTTTGCGACCAAGGCCGATGCGGTCGTACTGAGCCACGCGCACATGGACCACAGCGGCAACCTCCCCGGCCTCGTCAAGGCGGGCTACGCCGGCAACATCTACTGCACGCCGGCCACGCGCGATCTGTGCTCGGTCATGCTGCGCGACGGCGCGATGATCCAGCAGCAGGACGCGCGCTACCTCAACCGCCGGGCGGAGCGCGAGGGCAGCGACGTGCGCGTGGAGCCGCTGTACGACCTGAAGGACGCGATGGCGGCGCTCGGTCGCATGATCGCCGTGCCCTACGGCCGGCCCATGCCGATCGCGCCCGGCGTCACGATGACGCTGCTCAACTCGGGGCACGTGCTGGGCTCCGCCCTGGTGCAGCTCGACCTGCAGGAGCGCGGGCGCAGCATCCGTCTGGTGTTCTCGGGCGACCTCGGCCGCCCCGAGCTGCCCCTGCTCGACGACCCGCAGTGCGTCGACGACGCCGACGCGTTGCTGCTCGAGGCGACCTACGGCGATCGCCGCCATCCGGCCCCGGCCGAGGCCGACGACAAGGTGCGCGGCATCATCGAGCGCACGATCGCCCGCGGCGGGCGCGTGTACATCCCGGCCTTCGCGCTCGAGCGCGCACAGGAGATCATCTACAGCCTGTCGCGCATGCTCGACGACGGACGGCTGCAGCCGCTGCCGATCTACATCGACAGCCCGCTGGCGACCGCGGTCACCGAGATCTACAAGCTCCACCCCGAGGCGCTCGACGCGAAGATCCAAGGCGAGCTGCTCGAGCGGCGCGCGCCGCTGTCGCCGCCGGGGCTGCGCTACGTGTCGGGGGTCGAGGAGTCCAAGGCGCTGCAGCGCAGCGGCGAGCCCTGCATCGTGCTCGCCGGCTCCGGCATGTGCGAGGCCGGGCGCATCGTCCACCACTTCGTCCACGGCCTGCAGGACAAGCGCAACAGCGTGATCATCGTCGGGTTCATGGCGCAACACACGCTCGGGCGTCGACTCGCCGAGGGGCACCGGCGCGTGCGCGTGCTCGGCATCCCGCGCGAGGTGAGCGCGGAGGTCTATGCGGTCGAGGGGCTGTCCGCCCACGCCGACGAGCGCGGCCTGTTGGCGTTCGCCCGCCAGATCGCGCGCCGCGGCAACCTCCGCAAGCTGGCGCTGGTCCACGGCGAACCGGACGCCCTGGCCGCGCTGCAGCAGCGCTTGCAGGACGAGCTGGGGACCAAGGCCCAGATCGCTCGCCGCGGGGAGCGGATGGAGCTGTAGAGGCCACGCGCATAATTTGCGCCACGCTGGCTTCGCTCGCAGAGTGGCGCAAATTGTGCGTGTGGCCCACGGCAGGGCGTATGATCTGCCCTCCGGGTGGCTCCGATCCGCCGGGGATCGCAGACCGGCACATGGGCTCACCGTGGAAGTCACGCGTGGCATGGAGCTTGCGACGTTTCCCGACATGCCCCCCCTCCGGCCACGCGCGCGGGGCTAGACTCCCGACAGAGAAGGCATCATTCATGACCCAAGAAAAGACGCTCCTGGTTCCGGTCGACTTCTCCGATGGCTCTGCCCGTGCGACCGAGGTCGCGGTCGACCTCGCCAAGTCGCTGGGGGCCGAGCTGTTGCTGGTGACGGTCTTCGACCTGCCGATGTACGCCGCCTCCATGGGGGTCGTGCCCGGCGGCACCGCCATCGCAGCGATCAACGACGTCATGGAGAAGGTGCGCGAGGGAACCGAGGGTGAGCTGACCAAGCTCGCCTCCGAGCTGTCGAAGCGCGGGCTGTCGGTGCGCCACCGCCTCGCCGAGGGCGTGCCCGCCGCCGCGATCGTATCGCTCGCGGAGGACGAGGACGCCGCCATGATCGTGATGGGCACCCACGGCCGTACAGGCATCGAGCGGCTGGTCATCGGCAGCGTAGCGGAGAAGGTCCTGCGGATGGCGAGCTGCCCTGTGTTGACTGTTCCGCTGGGTAAGGATGACTGAGTGGTCGCGCGCGCTGCTGGTCTCGGCACTCGCCTACGGCTGCAGCACCACGAGCAGCCAGTTCGATGGCACCGTCTACCAGAACGAGTCGACGCGCTTCTCGGTTGGGGCGCTGCCCGGGTGGACGCGTGTCGAAGAGACCGACAGCAACCTGGCGTTTCGGCGTGATGGCATGGGCGTCATCGGCGTGCACTCCTCCTGCGAGGACTACGAGGACGTCACCCCGCAGGTGCTCGCCAACCACCTGCTCTTCGGCACGACCGAGCGCAAGTACGTGCTCGACGAGACCGCGCCGGTCGACGGCCGCGACGCGCGCCACGTGCTGGTCGAGGCGAGCCTCGACGGCGTGCGCCTGGAGCTGGAGATCTTCGTGCTCGTCCGCGACGGCTGCGTCTACGACCTCACCCACGCACGCCCGGCCGGCAGCGGTGAGCCCGTCCGCGGTCCCTTCCTCGAGTTCGTCGGTGCCTTCGCGGTCCTGGATGGCCCGCGATGATCGAGAGCGGCATCGTATGGACGGGCGCGGGCGTACGCCAGGCGATCGAGCGCCTGGGGCAGACGAGCAGCTTCGCTGCGCACACCATCTACGTCGCCTTTCGACATCCACCGTCGCTGTCGAGCGTGGTGCAGCAGATCGACGCCATCGGCATCCGCTCGATGAGCATCGTGATCCTCACGGCCGTCTTCTCCTCGATGGTCATCACGCTGCAGTTCGGCGAGCAGCTGGCGCGCTTTGGTGCGCGCGAGTGGACGGGCAACGTGGTGGCCGTATCGCTGGCGCGCGAGATGGCGCCCGTAATGACCGCCCTGATGGTCGGCGGGCGCGTCGGTGCCGGCATCGCAGCCGAGCTGGGCTCGATGGCGGTCACCGATCAGATCGACGCGGTGCGTGCGCTGGGCGCCGACCCCTTCCGCAAGCTGGTGGTGCCGCGCGTGATCGCCACCACCTTCACGCTGCCGCTGCTGTCGACCATCGCGCTTGCGCTCGGCGTCTGTGGCGGCGCGCTGATCCACGCCGCCGACGGCTACGCGACGGCCTCGCACTTCTACAACGCGGCGCTGCGCTCGGTGACGCTCGACGACTACCTGTCGGGGCTCACCAAGACGGTCTTCTTCGGCTTCAGCATCGGCGTGATTGCGTGCCAGCGCGGCATGCACACGCGCGGCGGCACCCTGGGGGTCGGCCGCGCGACCACCGAGACCGTCGTCACCACCTCGGTGGTCACGCTGGTGTCGGACTTCTTCCTCACACGCCTCTTCATGTCGATCGGATGACCACGATGGCCGACCACGACATCATCATGGAGTTCACGGGCGTCTCGAAGGCGTTCGGCGAAAACGTGATCTACGACGACATGGATCTGGCGATCCGTCGGGGCGAGGTGCTGACCGTGCTGGGGCGCAGCGGGACCGGCAAGAGCGTGATGTTGCGAATGATGTTGGGGCTGCTGCCCGCCGATGGGGGCAGCATCGCCTTCGACGGGCAGGACATCGTCGACCTCGACGAGGTGGGGCTGCTGCCGATCCGGCGCGCCATCGGGATGGTCTTCCAGAACTCCGCGCTCTTCGACTCCCTGACGGTGCTCGAGAACATCGCCTATCCGCTGATCGAGCGCGGCATCGAGGACGAGCAGGTGATCGCCGAGCGTGTTGCGGAGGTGCTGCAGATGGTCGGCCTGCCCGGCATCGAGGACATGCTGCCCGCGGACCTCTCGGGCGGCATGCGCAAGCGCGTGGCGCTGGCGCGCGCCGTCGCGGAGTCGCCGTCCCTCATGCTCTACGACGAGCCGACGACGGGGCTCGACCCGCCGAACGTGCGCCGCATCTGCGATCTGATCCTCGCGCTGCGCTCGAGCCTCGCGCTCAGCTCCGTCGTGGTGACCCACGACCTGCCGAGCGCCTACCGCGTCAGCGATCGGCTCGCGCTGATCGCCGACCACCGCGTCGCATTGATCGATGACGTCCAGCCCTTCCGCGACAGTGCGGTGCCGCAGGTCCAGTCGTTCCTGCACGCGATGGACGTCGACCCCACCGGGGAGGTGCGCTGATGCCGAGGAAGAAGCAGGAGCACTTTCGCGCGGGCGTCTTCGTGCTCGCCGGGCTGCTCGCGGTCGGCGCGACCGTCTTCGTGATCGGAGCGCAGCGCTCGCTGTTCGCGCGCAAGGACTCGCTGCACGTCCGCTTCGAGGACTCAAGCGGTCTCGTGGTGGGCGCACCGGTGCGGCTTGCGGGTGTCGACGTGGGGACGGTCACCGAGATCGACTTTCCCGAAGACGTGACCGACCGCGATACGGTCGTGACGCTGGCGGTCGAGCGGCGCTTCATGAACCGCGTCCGCCGTGACTCGGTGGCGTTCATCGACTCCAAGGGCCTGCTCGGCGACAAGCTCGTCAACCTCACGGTCGGCAGCCCCAAGGAGGCGCAGCTGGTCAACGGTGAGTTCGTCAAGACGCGCAGCAGCTACTCGATCGAGGGGCTGGCGCGCAGCCTCGACGACACGCTGCTGTCGATCGGTCGCGCGGCATCCCAGGCCGGTAGCACGGTGGACAGCCTGGGCGTCCCGCAGCTCAAGGGCGAGCTGCAGCAGTCGCTGACGTCGCTATCCGCGATCCTGCGCACCATCGAGACCGGGCCGGGGCTACTGCACGAGCTGATCTACGAGCCGCGGCTGACCGAGGACGCGCGCACCTCGATGGCGGAGCTGGCCGCGGCGACGCGCGAGCTGAAGGCCGCCGCCAAGCAGGCCAACAAGGCGCTTGCGAAGGTCAACAGCGGCGAGGGCACGCTCGGTACGTTGATCCACGGCGAGCAGGGCGCGCTGGCGCTCGACGAGCTGCACGTGGCCGCCCAGGGCGCCGCCGAGATCGTCACCGAGGTGAAGGAGGGGCAGGGCCTGTTGCACGAGGTCGTCTACGAGCAGCAGTCGGCGCAGCTGCTGATCGACATGGCCCTGCTCGCGGGCCGCCTCGACGGTATCGTGATGGAGGTCGAGCAGGGCCGCGGCACCGTCGGCGGGCTGCTCAAGGACCCGACCGTCTACGAGGATCTGAAGTCGGTGATCGGCAACATCGAGCGCAACAACGTCTTCAAGCAGCTCATCCGCATGTCCATCAAAGAGGGCGAGCCACGCCGCGTCAGCAAGAAGGGAGGCCAGTGATGGATGCTCCGGAGAAGCGCTCGCCCCGCGGGGCCCGTCCGTCGGATCGACCACCGCTGAGCCAGGTCAGCCTGCCGCTCATGATCGCGCTGGGGCTGGCGGTGCTGGCGTGGTGGGCGGCGGGCCAGGCGCTCGGCGGGCAAACCATTCGCTACGACCAGTTCAAGACCTACCTCGCCGACAAGCGCATCAAGAGCGTCGTGCTCAGCGATGACATGATCCACGGCGAGTACCGCGCCGGCTCCGCGCCCGCCTCCGCGTCGAAGGGTGAGGGCAAGCCCGTCGAGGACAAGGGGCGCGCCTTCCGCGTCGCCCGCGTCGAGGATGAGCAGCTGCTCGCGCTGCTCGACGAGCATGGCGTGCAGTACACGGCCGTCGCGGACTCCGGGTCGATGATCTGGCTCTACTACATCGGGCTCGGTCTGCTGCTGCTGTGGTTTCTCTCGCGCGGCGCCGCCACGGCCGCGCGCGGTGGTCCGGCGGCGGCGCTGTCGTTCGGCAAGAGCAAGGGCCGGCTGTTCCAGGAGGACGAGGTCGACATCAGCTTCGAGGACGTCGCCGGCATCCCCGAGGCCAAGGCGGAGCTCGAGGAGATCATCGACTTCCTCAAGCGCCCCGAGCGCTACCGCTCCCTGGGCGCAAAGATCCCCAAGGGCGTGCTGCTGGTCGGCCCGCCCGGCACGGGCAAGACGCTGCTGGCGCGGGCGGTTGCCGGCGAGGCGAAGGTCCCGTTCATCTCGATCAACGGCTCGGAGTTCGTGGAGATGTTCGTCGGCGTCGGTGCCTCACGCGTGCGCGACCTCTTCGAGCAGGCGAGCAAGGCGGCGCCCTGCATCGTCTTCATCGACGAGCTCGACGCCATCGGACGCACGCGCGGAGGCGTGCGCTTCGGAGGCGGCGGCAACGACGAGCGCGAGCAGACGCTCAACCAGCTGCTCGTCGAGCTCGACGGCTTCGAGCCGCACCGCGCGGTCATCATCATGTCCGCGACCAACCGGCCCGAGGTGCTCGACCCCGCGCTCCTGCGCCCCGGACGCTTCGACCGCCAGGTGCTCGTCGACCGCCCCGACCGCCGCGGGCGCGCGCAGATCCTCGCGGTTCACTCGCGTGGCGTGCCGCTCGACGACGACGTGGACCTCGATGAGCTGGCATCGCAGGCGGCGGGCTTCGCCGGCGCCGACCTCAAGAACCTGGTCAACGAGGCCGCGCTCGCGGCTGCCCGTCGCGATGGCAAGACGGTCGGGGCCAGCGATTTCTCCCAGGCGATCGATCGCGTCGTCGCCGGGCTCGAGCGCAAGTCGCAGCTGATGACCGACGACGAGCGCAAGCGCATCGCGGTGCACGAGATCGGCCACGCCATCGCGTCGGCAAGTGCGTCGAGTCACGAAAAGGTGCAGAAGATTTCCATCATTCCCCACGGCCTCTCCGCCCTGGGGTACACCCGCAAGGTGCCCCACCAGGACCGCCATCTGATGACGGAGTCGATGCTGCGCGACGCGCTGTGCGGCATGCTCGGTGGCCGCGCGGCCGAGATACTCGTGCTCGGAGAGCCGTCGACCGGCGCCACCAACGACCTGCAGCAGGCGACCGATCTCGCACGCGCGATGGTGCTCGAGTACGGCATGGGCCGGGGCATCGGGCCGATGAACCTGCGCGGTGCGGGCGCCTCGCCGATGGAGTCGCCGCTCGGCTTCTCTCCCGGCGAGAGCCATCTTGGCGCGGAGCTGCTCGACCGCATCGACGCCGAGACGCGCACGACGCTGGAGCGGGCCGAGCAGCGCGCCACCGCACTGCTCGAGCTCAACAGGGCGCTGCTGCGCCGCATGTCCGACCAGCTACTCGAGGAGGAGCAGCTGGAGGGCGAGCAGCTCCAGGCGCTGCTGTCCGAGGTGGTTGCACTGCCGGGAAGCTCACCGTCACGCGGTTCCGACGGTGAGGCCGACACGTCCGAAGGAGAGAACCATGCCGAAAATTGAGAAGCTCCTCGTTACGACCGATCTGTCCGACACCTCCGAGCAGGCGCTCCCGGTTGCTGCGACGATGGCGAAGCAGACCGGCGCCGAGGTCACCCTGCTGACGGTCATCGACTTCGACCCGCAGCTGCCCCCCGGCGCCATCGCACTGATGCCGGCGCGCGAGCAGGCGCTCAAGGACGAGGTGCGCGACAAGGTCGGCGAGCAGCTCGACAAGCTGGTCGCCACGCACCTCGGTGATGCGGGGAACGTCCACACCGAGGTGCTCGAGCAGAGCGGCGCCGCCGGCGGCATCTGCGCCTTCGCCAAGCGGGGCGGCTTCGACCTCATCGTGATGGCGAGCCACGGCCGCTCCGGCATCGCCCGGCTGGTGCTGGGCAGTGTGGCCGAGCGGGTCGTGCGTCAGGCGCCCTGCGCCGTGCTGACGGTGCCCGCGAAGTAGCCCGGCGCATTTTTTGCGCCGAGCGCTGCGGCTCCAGTCACCACGACCGACGAAAGCGTTCGTTTTTACACAGGAATTTGAGATCATCCAGATTCGCAGCGCTTCGGCATCTGTCTTGCAACCCCCCGAAGCGACAACCCAAGAAGGAGGACCCATTGATCGTTCAGGACATCATGACCGCGGACCCGACGACCGTTTCCGAGACCACGAGCATCGGTGAGGCGCTCAACACTCTCTCGGAGGAGGGCATCAGGCATCTGCCGGTCGTCCGCCACGGCGACGTCGTGGGCATCCTGAGCGACCGCGACCTGAGCAGCCTCGGCTTCTCGATGGTGAACGACATGGCGGGCTACGAGCAGATCCGTGCGCGCCTCTCCCAGCCCGTATCCGCGCTGATGAGCGGCGGCGTCGTGAGCATCGGCCAGGACGCCGAGCTGTCGGAGGCGGTCGAGCTCTTCGTCGAGGAGAAGCTCAGCGCGCTGCCGGTCGTCGAGAGCGGGACCTCCACGCTCGTCGGCATCATCAGCTACATCGACCTGCTCAAGGCCGCCAGCACAGCCCTCGAGAGCCTGTAGGCGCATAGCATCGCAAGAGGATGAAAGCCCAATGACCCACGAGATCCGTACCATCATCTGTCCCATCGACTTCTCCGAGTCTTCCAAGGCCGCGCTGAACGAGGCCCTGTCGCTCGCCGAGCGGTTCGGCAGCAGCGTCGAGGTCGTCCACACGGTCGAGGTGCCGCACCCGAGCACCCAGGCGATCGCCGACGGGCTGCACGAGTACGCCGACAAGGAGCTTGGAAAGCTCGTCAAGCACCTGCCCAAGGGTGGGCCCAAGCTCAGCAGCAAGGTGCTGCAGGGACCGCCTGCGGCGTCGATTGTCGAGTACGCCAACGGGGCGGGCGCCGACCTGATCGTGTTGTCGACCCACGGCCGCAGCGGCTTCATGCGCGCGATGCTCGGCAGTGTGGCCGAGCGCATCGTGCGCACGTCGCGCTGTCCGGTCCTGACCATTCCGGCCGCCGAAGGGGATGACGCTTCGGCGAGCGGCGGCTGAAACACGCGCTCGACGCGGGAGGGCAAGGCGTGGACGAGAGCGACTCCCAGCATCCGGTCGATCCTCCGACGATGGATCGCATCTACTTCCTGATGCGCGCAGCCGCGCTCGTGGTTGGCGTGCTCTACGCGTACATCACGCCCACGGGGCAGGTTGCCGACGACGTGCTCATCGCGTTCGGCGTCTTCCTCGCCTACGGCACGTTCTTCTACGTCGCGTTCTATCGGGTGGTCGGGGGCGAGTACAACCGCACGTTCTACGCGGCGCTGGGTGCGGCTGACCTGATCTTCGTCGTGTGGTTGATGCACCTGACGGGCGCGCAGGACAGTCCCTTCTTCCGCGCTCTGTACCTGTGGGCGGCGATGCCGGCGTTCTACTTCGGGCTGCGCATGGGCACGATCGCATCGGCGGTCGCCTTCTGCACCTACGCCTGGTTCTTCCCGCCCGGTGACGCCGACCTCTGGGCGTTCGGGGTCAAGTCGGGCGGCCTGCTGCTTCACGGGCCGCTGATCGGCTACCTCGTCGACCGCGACCGCCGCCACATCGTCGCGCTGCAGCGGGCCAATGCTGCGCTGGAGCAGACGCTCGAGCGCCTGCGCCGCGCGGGTAGCCAGCCGTGAGCCTCGCCGCTGACCTCGCCCGCGACGCCGGGGAGCTGCGGCAGACGCACATCTCGTGGGTCTTCATGCACGAGCAGCGCGTCATCAAGGTCAAGAAGCCGGTGTCGCTGGGGTTCGTCGACTTCAGCACGATCGAGCTGCGCAAGCGCGCGTGCGAGGCGGAGCTGTCGCTCAACCGCAGGCTCGCACCGCGCATCTACCTCGGGCTGCGACGCATCACGCGGGGCCCCGACGGCGTGCACCGCGTCGAGGGTGAGGGCGAGACCGTGGACTGGGCCGTCGAGATGGCCCGCCTGCCCGACGACGACGCCTGCGAGGCGCGGCTGCTGACGGGCCGTCTCGACGCCGGTGACATGGGGCGTGTCGCCCGCCGGATCGCCGACTTCCACGCGGCCATGGCACAGGACGCGGGTCCACCGGCGTTCGACGTCGTGCGGGCGGTGGCCGACAACGTGGAGGAGAACTTCGAGCAGACGCGACAGTCGGCACCGCGCTACGTGGAGGCGGAGCACCTCGAGGCCATCCAGCGTTTCCAGCGAGGCTTCCTCGAACAGCACGGACAGCTGCTGCGCCGGCGCGTGCAGGCAGGTCGCGTCTGCGACGGGCACGGCGACCTGCGCCTCGAGCACGTCTACCTCGGCGCGCAGGGGGGCATCGACATCATCGACTGCGTCGAGTTCAACGAGCGGCTGCGGATCGCCGACGTGTGCGCCGACCTCGCGTTCCTCTCGATGGACCTGCGCTACCACGGTCGCGATGACCTGGCGGAGAGCCTGCTCGCGGCGTACGCGCGGCAGTCCAACGACTTCGAGCTCTACCGGCTGGTCGACTTCTTCGAGAGCTACCGCGCCTACGTGCGCGCCAAGGTCACCTCGATGACGGCCGAGGGTGAGGGTCGCGACGAGGGGTTTCGACGAATCGCCGCCGAGCGCGCGCGGCGCTTCTACCTGCTGGCCGAGGCCTGCGGCCGACCCCCGCTGCGCCCGCCTGTGGTGGTTGCGGTGGGCGGCGTGATCGCCTCCGGCAAGAGCACGATCGCGTCGGGGGTCGCCGAGCAGCTGGGGCTGTGTGTGGTCGACGCGGACCGCACGCGCAAGTTCATGGCCGGCGTGGATGCGACGCACAAGCTCGGCGGCGACGCCTTCGAGGGCGCGTACTCGAGCGATGCCACCGCGCGCACCTACGACGAGGTGCTGCGGCGCGCCTCGGCGGTGCTCGCATCGGGCCGCAGCGTGGTGGTCGACGCCAGCTTCCGGTCGCGCGCCCACCGCGCACGGCTCGCCCACCTGGCGACCGAGCGCGGCGTCCCGATGCTGCTCGTCGAGTGCCGGGTGGACGAGGAGACCTGCCGCCACAGGCTCGAGCGACGGGCGCGCAGGGCACACATCAGCGACGGTCGGCTGGCGATCTTCGATGACTTCGTGAAGCGCTTCGAGCCGTTCGAGGAGCTGCCGGCGAGCCAGCACCTGGTGCTCGACACAGCCGGCTCACTTGCCGACAACCTCGCCGCCGTGCGCGGGCGCGTCGACGACCTGCAATCCTAGCGGAGGCCACCCCGCGGCGACGCAAAGAATTCGTACTAGCCCGACTGAAGGCCCCGATGCAGTGCTATAAACGCGACTCGTTTGCCCCAGGCCGCCAGGCCGAACTGGCACGGGTCGTGCGAAGCATTGGGCGGTTGCATCTCCCGCGCGCGTGCGCGTCCAACCGTCGTAACCCGTGGAGAACCCCGCCATGCACAAGACCGTCACAACACTGCTCATCGCCGCGCCGGCCGCGCTGGCGATTTTCGCGACCGTCCCCGCGACCCAGTCCCCGGTGCTCGCCGCGCCCAAGGCCGCCGCCGGGAAACAGGTCTTCCTCGACTACAAGTGCAACAAGTGCCACACGGTCGCCTCCGCCGGCGTCAAGCAGGCCAAGTCGAAGAAGGGGCGCGAGCCCGCCGATCTGTCCTCCGTGGGTGCGAAGCACTCTCGGGCATGGCTCGGAAAGTACCTGCAAAAGCAGGAGACGATCGAAGGCAAGAAGCACAAGAAGAAGTTCCGCGGCGACGCGGCCGAGGAGAAGGCGCTGCTCGACTGGCTCGCGGCCCTGAAGACCGCGAAGAAGTAGCCACAGGGCAGCGCGAACGACCACAGGCTGACCGAGCGCCATCATGGGGACCCAACACGTCGATAGCAGCTGGAGAGTCGCGGCCCCGCTGCGCATCGCTCTTATGCTGGCCACCGCGGTGGGACTGTCCCTGGGTCCTGCGCCGCGCCCTGCGCACTCGATGCCGGACGCTGTGCGTATTCCGAAGAAGGTCCCCCACGGCAAGGGCGATCCGCCGGACGCCGCCCTGTTCTCGCACTTCGAGCACAACCGCTACTACTGTTACACCTGCCACCCCGGCGCCTTCCCGCAGCGCAGGCTCGGGTTCACCCACGACGACATGGACGCCGGGCGCTTCTGCGGCGGGTGCCACGACGGCAAGCGCGCATTCTCTCCCGATGACGACGACGTCGAGTGCGAGCTGTGCCATCGGCCGCCGGCGTGGACGTCGAAGTGGGGTCGGCCGTGAAGCGACTGTGCCTGCTGGCGCTGCTGCTCGCGCTGCCGCACTCGGCCCGCGCGCAGTCGGACGACGCAGCCGAGGTGCCGGCCACACCCGACGCGCCCGCCGAGCCACCCCCGGCTGACCCCGCGCCCGCGCAGCCGCCGTCCACGCCGGACGCGCCCGCCGAGTCGCCTCCGGCCGAACCAGCGCCGACCGAGTCCGCGCCGGCGGTCTCCGAGCCGAGTCCCCCGGCGGACGCGCCCGCGGCGCCGTCGCAACTGTCACCGGCGGCCGACGCACAGTCGGGTGCCGAGGTCGAAGAAGCGCAGGAGGCGGAGCCGCGCGAAGACGAGGCGCAGGAAGTTGAAGAGGAAGCTGAAGAGGAAGCTGAAGAGGAAGCTGAAGAGGAGCAAGAGGACGCCGGCTACTCGCACCGCGGCATCGAGCTTCCGGGCGACCTGCAGCTGCACGGCATGTTCGACGTGGGCTACGAGCGCCACGGCTACACCGACGACCCCACCGACGGCCAGCACGCGCTGCGCAACTACCACCACTTCCTATTCTTGCGGCGCGAGGTGCGCGGTGACCCGCTGTCGCTCGAGGTCGAGCTGATCGACCTGACCTTCTATGAGATCGGCCTGCGCCTCTCCGAGCGCGGCGACCCGTGGCAGCTCGACATCAAGCTCGGCAAGATCCTGGTGCCCTTCGGTGACGAGCCGCTCTTCCACCACCTCTATGGCGGCCAGAGCGGCTTCGACCAGCGCTTCGTGCCCGCGGTGTGGGCGCGGCATGGCGCCTCGGTTCGCATGCGGCGACGCATCGGCGACCTGTCGCTCCAGAACGACGCCTACGTCGTCCAGGGTCACAGCATCGACGCATCGGACGCGGTCATCGATCTGCAGCGCGACCTGTCGAGCGCCGACGACGCACGGCTCGCGGTTGGCGACCGCGTCGGGCTGTCCTGGGATGCGATCACGGTGTGGTACTCGCTCTACTACAGCCGGCTCGGCTTCGACCGGCAGCTGTTGCTGCAGGCGATCGACGTGGGCATCCACCGGCTGCGCGACGTGCCGGTGCTCGAGGACCTGGCGATCTCCGTTGGCGTGGCGCGGGCGGACGTCTCGGGCGGGACGTGGACCGAGGAGCGCGTGCCGCTCGAGCACTACTACCACTTCGCCGACTACCTGCAGCTGCGCTACTACCTGCTCGACTGGCTGCGCATCGATGCCCGCACGGGCGTGCTGACGACCAACAACCGGAAGGGCGTCTACCGTGACGACGCCCGCGATGACGTCACCGACGTGGACACCCACAACCTCGGTGTGAGCATGCGCTACCGCGGGCTGTCGGCCAGCCTGCACCACGTGTGGCGGCTTGAGGCGAGGGACGAGCGCACCGACGACTTCATGCGCCTGAGGATCGGCTATGCGTTCTAGAGGCCGCTCAGCCGCGATGTTCGCTTGCGCCGCGCTCGCCTGTGGGTGCGGTGGCTTCGAGCGCGGCGAGGCCTCCCCCGACGCGGGCTGCGAGGCCGCGATCGACGCGATGTTTGCCGCGGAGGTGCATCCGATCCTGCTCGACCGCTGCTCGGCTTGCCACGGCGCCAGCAGCGCCACGGCATTCGCGCTGTCGGGCGACGCCGCCAGCGACCGTGATGTCGCACTCGCGTTCGCTGACCTCGCCGCGCCCGAGCGCAGCCCGCTGCTCGCAAAGGCGCGCGGCGATGGCCACGGTGGGGGCGAGGCGCTGTCGGCGTCGTCGCCCGACTACGCCACCGTGCTGGCATGGCTGCGCGGTGATGCGCAGGTCCAGCTCGCGGGGTGTGACATGGATGCGGGCACGGGGGGCGGCGGCACGGTGCCGGATGCGACCGTCGATGCTGCGCCGCCTGATGCGGGTCGGGAGCCGGACGCGGGGCCGGTGGACGCGACCGTCGAGGACGGTGGCCCGCTGCCGGATGCGGCGACGGGTCCTGACTTCGAGACCGAGGTGCATCCGCTGCTGTTGTCGGTCTGCGTGCCATGCCACGCGGCGGGTGGCGGCGGCGGGCAGACGAGGCTGTCGCTCACCGGCGATGCGGCCGACGACTACGCGACCGTGGTCGCGCTGGTCGATGTGGATGATGCGCAGCAGAGCCTGCTGCTGACGAAGGCACGCGGCGTGGCCCACGCGGCCGGTGAGCGGTTTGCGACGGATTCGATCGAGTACGCGCTGTTGGCGGAGTGGATCGAGGCGGGAGCCCTGCCGTGATGAGGGAGGTCGACGATGTGTAGCCGAAACTATTTGTTGTGCGCGATGGTGGTGGTCGCTGGCTGCAGCGGGTCGACCGGTCCGGCCGGGCTGGATGCGGAGCAGGGCCCCGAGGGGCCGCCGGGCTCGACCGGCGAACCCGGCGACACCGGTGAAGCTGGCCCCGAAGGACCCACGGGTGCGGACGGGCCGCAGGGCGAACCGGGCGCGGGCGGCGACCCGGGCAACCCGGGCGGTGAGGGTCCGGCGGGCGTGGCGTGCTGGGACCAGAACGGCAGCGGCGTCGGTGATCCAGGTGAGGACGAAAACGGGGACGGCGTCTTCGACGTGCACGACTGCATCGGTGCTCCAGCGGCGAGCTCCAACGAGACCTGCGAGCTGTGCCATGGCCCGGGCCGCATCGCCGACCTGGCGATCATGCACGGCATCGAGCCCTCGCCCGTCCAGCTGGCCGAGCCGGCGGAGCTGCTCGTGACCATCGACGACGTGACCGTCTCTGTGGGCGGCGAGGTTGACGTGGCCTTCACGATCGTCGACGGCGACGGCGACGCATGGGTCGACCTCGGCGGCTCGGACGTGCGCATGACGCTCGCACAGCTGCAGCCGGCGGTCGGCGGCGACCCGAGCCGCTGGCAGAGCTACCTGGTGAAGACCGAGACGCCTGCCCCCGGTGTCGGCACGGGCGACGGCGGCGATGAGCTGCAGGCCACGTACCAGCACGCCAGCGGTGGGACGCTCGCGCATCTTGGGGCGGGCGCCTACGGCTTCCGCTTCGGTAGCGACGACGGCTCGTCCGACATGGACATTCGCGACGTCGTCGCCAGTGGCGTCAGCCCGGTGGCCGTCCCCTACGACGCCGACTTCACCCACCGCGTGGCCATGCAGTTTTCGAACTCGCTGCCGGTGCGCGGCAATCCGACGCTCGACTTCGTGCCATCGGGCGCGGCGCTGTCGACGAGGGCGATCGTCGACACCGCCACGTGCAACAGCTGCCACAACGAGCTCGCGCTGCACGGGGGGGGTCGCAAGGACGTGGAGTACTGCGTTACGTGCCACAACCCCGGGAGCGTCGATGCAAACAGCGACCAGTCCGTCGATCTCACCGTGATGACCCACCGCATCCATGCGGGCAGGCACCTGCCCAGCGTGGAGGCCGGGGGGGAGTATGCGATCTGGGGCTACCGCGACAGCAAGCACGACTACTCCGAGGTCGGCTTCCCGCAGACCCTGTCGAACTGCGAGAAGTGCCACGACACGGACAACGGGCAGACGCCGGACGCGGACAACTACGCGACCATGCCCAACCAGGCGGCGTGCGGCTCGTGCCACGACGACGTCGACTTCCCCAGCGGCGCCGGTCACAACGGCATCGCCCAGGCCGACAACAGTGCGTGCGCGGGTTGCCACGACGCGGACGCGATCAGGGCCGTGCACACGCCCCCGGAGCAGGTGCTCGCGGCCAACTTCGAGTACAACGTCGAGGACGTGAGCCACTCGATCGTCACCGGGATGGTCGACGTGCGGTTCTCGGTGACGAACCCCGCGGACGGGGACTCGGCCTACGACATCCTGCAGGACCCGGAGTTCACTGCGGACGCCTCGCGGCTCGCGGTGCTGGTGGGTTGGGACACGCGCGACTACCACAACACGGGCAGCGGGCGCGCAGCTGCACAGCCGCTGTCGATCGATCCGCTCTCGGCCGGCTCGACACCTGCCACCGACAACCTCGACGGCACCTTCACCGTCACGGCCACGCTGCCACCCGGGGCGATGGGCAGCGGCGCGGTCGCCATCGAGGGGCACCCCGCGGGTGATCCGGGTGACGGCGTGTACGACGTGCGGGTCCCGGTGCGCAGCGCCTTCGAGTTCTTCGCGATTACCGACGTGGGGCCGGTCCCACGGCGCGCGCCGATCGACGTCGTCGATAGGTGCGGCAACTGCCACGGGTCGCTGTCGATGCACGGGGCCAACCGCACAGACGAGGGCCAGGTGTGCGTGATGTGCCACAACCCCAACGCGACCGACATCGCGCGCCGCCCCGACGACCACACGTCGATCGACACGCTGACGGCGGACGGCAAGAAGGAGGAGACGATTGACTTCAAGGTGCTGATCCACGCCATCCACGGCGCGGCCAAGCGGCCAGAGCCGTTCGTGGTCTGGGGTTACGGCAGCACCGAGCACGTCTTCGGCCCCGAGGAGGTGACCTTCCCGGGCATCCTCAGCCGCTGCGATGCATGCCACAGCGACGACTCCTACACACTGCCCCTTGCGCCGGGGGTGCTGGGCACGACGATCGACACCGCGCCCGACGCGGCCATGCGGGCTGATGCGAGCGATGAGGCGCTGAATGACCCGGACGACGACCTCAACGTCTCACCGACCGCGGCCGTCTGCTCGGCCTGTCACTCGGCACAGGTCGCGAAGGCACACATGGAGCACAACGGCGCGTCCTTCGAGGTGCGCCAGTCGCAGATCGAGTAGCCATGGAGCTGATGGACCGGCAAGGACGCACAGCGGTTGGATGCGGTGCGGTGGCGGTCGCCGTCGCGCTGTGCGCGTGCGGTCATCCCGAGCCGTCGTTCACTGCGGAGCCCGGCGCGCAGCGCGATGTCGCGCCCTACGCGCTGGCCCCGAAGCAGCTCGACTCGCGGGAGCTCGCGCGCTGGTGGTCGCTCCCCGATGGCAAGGTTCCCGGCGACAGCGAGTACTACCCGTGCAGTGACTGCCACGACGAGGACATGCCACCGAACCCGACGCGTCGAGCGCTGTCGGAGGAGCACGAGGATGTGCAGCTGAAGCACGGTGGCGAGCAGGTGTGGTGCCTGAGCTGTCACCATGCGCAGGACCGCGACAGCTTCACCGATGGCGTCGGCCGCGCGGTGGCAGCCGAGCGCCCCGATCGCATGTGCGCCCGCTGTCACGCGGCCGAGCACCGCGACTTCGAGCACGGCGTGCACGGCAAGCGCATGGGGACCTTCGTCGGTGAGCGCGTGCTGGCACCCTGCGTCGGCTGCCACGATCCCCACGCGCCGGCACTGCAACCGCGCAAGCCCGTGCCGCCGGCGACCGGTGGGCGGCAGCGTGGAGGAGCGCGATGAGCGACGAGCCAAAGCTAAGCCGCCGCCGCGCCCTGCGCGTGCTCGGTGCGGGCCTCGCCGGCGCCGCGAGCGCCTGCGGTTCCGGCGGCGGTGGCGGCCGTGGTGGCGGTGGTGGCGTTGGCAACGGAGACGAGCCCCACGTCCCGACCTCGGACGGGTGGTTCAGGCGCTTCTTCCAGAAGCACTACCGGAAGATGACGCCGCAGGAGGTGGAGGCCGCCATCGTTCGCATCGAGGCCGGCTACCGCACGAGCTACGGCCGCGACATCGAGGTGGGCAACGCGCCCGCCGCCGAGGGCGTCGTCTACGGCTACGCCCTGAGCATCGACCGCTGCAAGGGCTACCGCGACTGCGTGGACGCGTGCGTCAAGGAGAACAACCAGGGCAGCGATCCCGACCTGGAGTACATCCGCGTGCTCGAGGTGGAGCGCGGGCAGTGGAACCTCACGCAGGCCAACCACGACTACGACCACGAGAGCGTCCCGCAGCCGGGTCAGATGTACCTGCCCGTGCAGTGCTTCCAGTGCGACAACCCGCCGTGCGTCGACGCCTGCCCCGTCGACGCGACCTGGAAGGAGCGCGATGGCATCGTCGTCATCGACTACGAGCGCTGCATCGGGTGCCGCTACTGCCAGACGGCCTGCCCCTACGGTGCGCGCCACTTCAACTGGTCGGCGCCCGAGCTGACGGCCGAGCAGGTCAACCCCGACACGCACTACCTCGGCAACCGGCCGAGGCCCGCGGGCGTGGTCGAGAAGTGCAACTACTGCGTGCACAGGGTGCGCGATGGCCGCATGCCGGCCTGTCAGGAGGCGTGCCCGACGGGTGCGCGGGTGTTCGGCAACCTGCTCGATCCGGACAGCGAGATCCGCTACGTGCTCGAAAACAAGACCGTGTTCCGGCTCAAGGAGGAGCTCGGGACCCAACCGAAGTTCTGGTACTTCTCGGGGTGACGGCGATGGCGACGCTCATACGCTTTGCGCGCGACTGCGCCGGCCTCGCCCTCAGGGGCTCCGCCGCCTACTACGGCTTCCTCGGCGCGATGGGCGTGCTCGTCGCGGTCGGCGGGCTCGCCTACGTGGACCAGCTGCGGCACGGGCTGGCCGTCACGGGCATGCACGACGCGGTGACCTGGGGCGCGTACATCGCCAACTTCACCTACTTCATCGGCGTCGCCGCCGCCGGCGTCATGCTCGTGATCCCGGCCTACGTCTTTCACCGGCAGGACGCCAAGCAGCTGGTGCTGATCGCAGAGGGTATGGCGGTGGTCGCGTGCCTGATGGCGCTGTGCTTCGTGGTGGTCGACCTCGGACGGCCCGAGCGCATGTTCTATCTATTGCCGTTCATCGGCACGCCCAACCTGCCGCGCTCGCTGCTCGCGTGGGACGTGGTCGTGGTACCCGGCTACCTGCTGCTGAACCTGGCGATCCCCGCGGTCGTGCTCTACGGGCGCTACCGTGGCCGCGAGGTGAGTCCGCGCCTGCTGCTGCCGTGGGTCCTGCTGACGATCCTGTGGGCGATCGCGCTGCACACCGTGACCGCCTTCCTGTTCTCGGCGGACATCGCGCGCCCCTTCTGGCACAGCTCGCTGCTGGGGCCGCGCTTCCTCGCCAGCGCATTCTGCTCCGGCCCGGCGCTGCTCATCCTCGCCCTGCACGCGCTGCAGCGCTGGGCGCGGCTCGAGCTGCCGCGTGGCGTCGTCGGGATGCTGGCGGTGATCGTGACGGTCGCGCTGCAGGTCAACCTCGTCATGCTCGGCTCCGAGCTCTTCGTCGAGTTCTACGCGCCCACCGAGCACAGCCTCAGCGCGACCTATCTCTTCGTGGGCCTCGACGGCAAGGACGCCCTGGTGCCATGGATTCGGCTGGCCCTGGGCGGCGAGCTGCTCGCGGTGGCGATCCTGATGGTGCGACCCCTGCGCGAGCGCACGCCCGTGCTGCTCGCCGCCTGCGCGGTGGTGGTCGCGGCGGTGTGGGTGGAGAAGGGCATGGGCCTGATCGTCCCGGGCTTCATTCCGACCCCGCTCGGTGAGGTGATCGAGTACACGCCGAGCGCCGCGGAGCTGCAGGTCAGCGTGGGTATCTGGGCCCTTGGCGCGATGGCCTTCGCCGTGCTCGCCAAGGTGGCGATCGCGATCGACCGTGGCGACGTGCGCGCGCCGTCACCTCCGTAGTGCGCGCCCGCTACGGGCGCTCGCTCGGATGCTCGCTCGGATGGACGCTCGGGATCACGTAGCCGTCCTGGCGACCGACCCATGCCATCACGTCGAGGGACGAGAGCATACCGACGGCGTCGCGGTGCTCGTCGGTGACCACCAGGTGGTGCACGTGCTCGAATGCCATCAGGGCGGCGGCGCGGTTCACAGGCGCCTCGGCCGGGATGCCGAAGACCATGGGCGTCATCACGTCCGCGACCGTGGCTTCGCCGTGGACGTCGACGTGGAATCCCTGCTGCGGATCGAGTCGTGCGTCCATGGCCTCGTCCGGCCGCGGCGCCGCGCCGGAGGTGTTCGCACCTCCGGTCTCGTAGAGATTGCGAACGATGTCGCTCATGCTCACGATGCCGATCGCGTGCCCCTCGGCGTCGATGACCGGTGCGGCGCTGATGCCCTGTCCGACGAAGGTCGAGGTGACCTCGGACACCAGTGTATCGACGCTGACGGCGCTGACCCAGTGCGTCATGATCGCCGAGACGGTTGCCTCCGGACCCACGCCGTCGCCGGTGCTGCGAGCCTGGGTCGCGGCAAGCCGTGCGTTGTTGCACCGCAACGGTGCCCTGTCATCCACATCGTGGTGCGCGATGCCGTCGCACTCGTCGCACGCGCGGCAGTCGGTGAGCGACACGTAGAGCTGCTGCTCGCGGCAGTAGACCGGGGGCGTCGAGACGCCCTCCACGGTTACGTCGAAGCGTCGCAGCGTGACCTTCGGCTTGCGCTGCTCGCCGGCGCCTTCGCCCTGCCCTCCCTTGCCTGCTGCTGCCATGTCGATCCTCCCGTCCCCATGCAATACGATCGCAAGCGTCGTGCCACGGCGGTCGAGATGAAACGCGGACCATCTTCCGGCGATCCTCCGCAGCCTGCGCACCGGCTGCATGCGGCCAGCGGCTGCACGCAAAGTTTGCATTCGCCCGGGTGGAGCGATGCCTGGCTTTCGACCGGTGGCACGGCCGTTGCTTTGTCTAGGGGTGAGAAGAGCAAGACCAAGGAGGCTGCGATGATCGGTGTTGGCAGACGACCCTTCCCGAGCCTGGAGAGCTCGGACCTCTCCTTCCACCGCGACCAGGCGATGCTGGCGCTTCGTAGCCGTGCGCACCGCGACGACCAGGAGGCGCTCGCGCTGAAGCGGCAGCTCGAGGAGATCGACCGCGCGATCGAGCGCGGGGTTCACCTCATGCCGGAGGACGAGCGACGTCGCTTCCTGCGGGAGCTGTACGAGGTCGAGCGCGAAGAGCCCAACGCCTGAGGCGGCGGTGGTATTGGTCCGCTACGGGCTCGCACTCGCCGTGGTGATCGCGCTGTCGGCCTGCGCGCCGCCCGCGCACCTGCGGTCGGCCGCGCTGCCACCGAACGCGCACTCGGAGCTCGGCGCGGCCGCGGTGGCGGTCACGCCGCGCCCCTACGTCGACGAGCCGACGCGCCGCGTGCTGCAGGCCTGGTACACGGGTCGGCTGTCCGACCGCTGGGCCTGGTCGCTGATCGGCGCCGCCGACGACGGCGCGGCCCTAGCGGGCGGCGCCCTGTCGGTGCAGGCGCTGCGCTTCGAGCGGGTGACGCTCGGCGTCGAGCTCGAGGGCGGCGTGCTGTGGGCCGCGGCGTCGGTGCCGGTCGAGCTGCGGGGTCCCGGCGAGCTGCGCTTCTACGCCGCGCCGAAGCTGGGTCACTGGGGTCCGCGCTTGTCGCCCTTCGTCCCGGTCGGGCTCAGCGCGCCGCTGGGCGCCGGGGTGTTCCTGCGTGCCGAGGTGATGTGGAGCTGGGCGGAGCTGCAGCACTACAATGCGCGGCTGCACGGCTCCGCCGGTCTCGCCTACGCGTGGTGAGGCAACGCCTCGCGGTGCTGCTGGGCCGGTCGGTCAGGGAGCGACCAGGGGCTCGGCGATCACGGGCTCGGGCAGCCGCTCGCCGTCCGGCTCGAAGTGCGCGACGACCTGCAGGTGGTCGGAGTTGCCGCGCCGCAGCACGAACGCATTGAGCGTCTCGAGCGTGTCGTCGAAGAGGATGTGGTCGACCGTCGCCTCGAGCTGGTCGCCCACCGAGCGATGCCGCCACGTGGGCTGACCCGGGTGGTAGAGCGGCAGCGCGTTGTCGAAGCCACGCCGCTCGAGGAAGCGTACGGCCGCCCCATCCGGCTCCTCGTTGAAGTCGCCGACCACCAGCGATGCGTACTGCGCCTCGCACTCGGCCGAGAACCCGGCGATCTCGAGCTCGTGATCGCGGTCCGTGTCGAGGTAGGACGTCACGAGGTTGCCATCGCCCCCGGAGATCGAGCGCAGGTGCACGTTGAGTATCTGCAGCGGGCCCACCGGCGTATGCACCAGCACGTGCCATGCGGGGTGCCATCCGCCCGGGCCGACCTTGATGCCCTGATCGCTGAGCGGATACACCGACAGCGTCGCGAGGCCGCCTGCGCCACCCTTGTCGCGAAAGAGCATGTACGGGTAGCGCTCCGCGTAGCGCTCCGCGAGCACTTCCATCCACTCGGGGGTCACCTCCTGCAGGCTGAGGATCTCGGCCTGCGCCGCGCCGACGGCGGCGACCGTGGACTCGTCGTCGTGCTTGCCCTTCTCGACGTTGTAGCTGACGACCTTGAAGTGACCCTTGCCCGGCGTCGGCTCACGCGGCTGCAGCGGCGCCGGTCCGCAGGCAACAGCCTGCAAGAGAAGCGCGCATACAACCCACCGCAACGACATCGCGTCACCTTAGCGCGTACATCGCCTGTGCGCCCGCGGTCCGCGCGCGCAAAGACTTCGCGCGCATTTCTACCTCAGGGAAGGCCGCTGATTCGCGTCGCCGATGACACGTGGTGGAGCAGGTGCAGCGGGCGCGACGAGCCCGAGTGCAGATCCTCCCCCGGTCGCGCTGCCTCGGCCTTGTCGCTGCGCTTGATGCCAGCGAAGTCCTTCGGGTGCGCGACGATCACCGGCAGGTGCGCCACCTTGATCAGCTCCTCGGCGACCGAGCCGAGTAGCAGCTTCTCGACGCCGCGCCGCGCGTGGGTGCCGACGACGATGAAGTCCGCGTCGATGTCCACCGCCACCTGATGGATGGCTTTGACCGGGTCGCCGAGCCTGATGTGGCTCACCGTGGACCCGTGGCCATCGGAGGCCTTGTCCTTTGCGCCCAGCGCCTTGAGCGCATACGCCTCGAGCTGCTCGTGGGCGGCGTCGATGTCCTCGGAGAGCTTGTCGATCTTCTTGGCGTCGTGCAGCTCGCCGCTGACCTTGAGTACGTGCACGAGGTGCAGCTCCGCATCCTCGATGTCGTGTGCCATCTGGAAGCCGCTGAGCAGCGCGTGCTCACCGGGCTCGTCGAAGTCCACCCCCACGACGATGCGTCGCTTTGCGTTTTCGCTTGCTACGGTATTCATACCTACCTGCCTTTCAGTCCGTCGGTTCGGCGGCGCGTACGACCAGCACCGGGCACGTGGCCGACCGGATTACCGCCTCTGTGACGCTGCCCATCAGCGCGTGCGTGAAGCCGGAGCGTCCGTGGGTCGTCATCACGATCATGTCCATCGACATGTCTTCGGCGTGCCGGGCGATGGCCGCCGCCGCATGCCCGTCCGCCGAGATGAGCTGCAGCGTCACCTCTTCCACGTCGGCGAACTGCGTCTCGCGCACCCGCTTCAGCAGCGCCTCTTCATCGCCCACGCCGCTCATCATCTTCGCGGGGGGCGGGCGCGAGGCGCGCCCGGGAACCACGCTCGAGCGCCCGCTGCCGCTGACGACGTGGACCAGCGTCAGGTCCGCGTCCATGCACTTGGCCATCTCGAGCGCGATCGGCATCGCCTCGAGGCAGACTTCGGAAAAGTCGACCGGAACCAGGAGGTGTTTCTTCACGCAATACCATCCAAACTGCGGCCCCGGCACCGAAGGGCCACGTGACGATCGACTGCAGGATCCATGCCCCGTGCGCGGCGCGGCGTTTCTCGGCGTGCCGAGCGTAGTCCGTGCAAATCTCGCGCCCCCACGCCCCCGATCGGCGCAGGGCGTGCGCGTGCTGTCGCGTCACCGCGCGCTTCCACGCCGCGCGCGAGCGGCACCGTTCATGCATGGGATGGGAGCACCATGGGACGCCTAATCACACCCCTCCTCGGTCTTCTGGTTGCCTGCGGCTCGAGCACGGCTGCGGCCCCCCCACCCCAGAGCGCGGACGAGCCCGCCGCCAACATCAACACGCGCGAGCAGATGTGGCACCACTTCTGGGACGCCTCCGACGCACGCGAGGCCGTCATCAACGGCGACCTCGACGGCGCGAAGCGGGCGCTCGGCCGGCTCGGGAGCTCGGCGCGCAGCGCCGAGATCGACGAGTCCTGGGGCGAGTGGGTCGAGGAGGTGCAGGGCGTTGCGCAGCAGGGCGCCGCCGCGGGTACGCTCGAGCAGGCGGCCCGTGCGATCGCGGCGGTCGGCAGCACCTGCGCCGAGTGCCACCGCGCCACCGGCGGTGGGCCGACGTTCGGGCAGGAGCGCCCGGCCTATGAGCATCGCGGCAAGACCGGGCTGGCCGAGCGCATGGCGCGTCACGTCTACTCCGAGGAGGAGCTGTGGCTCGGGATGAGCGGCCCGGTGCACCCGGCCTGGTCGCGCGGCGCCGCGGCGCTCATGAACATCGAGGTCCCGAAGCTGGTCACCCACAAGGGCGAGTCGGTCAACGACGACCGCGCGCCGACCGGCGACGGCGAACTCGCAGCGGGTGAGGGCGAGCCGCAGCCCGCGGCCGAGGCAGCCGAGGGCTCTGGAGCGGCCGGCGAGGCGGGCGCCGCGGCGATCGAGCCCGAGCGCGTCGACCTCGACGTGTCCTTGCGCGAGCTGCGCGAGCTGGGCAAGCAAGCCGACACGACGTCGGTCCCGAAGCAGCAGCAGGCGCTCTATGCCGAGGTGCTGTCGCGGTGCGGAAATTGCCACGCGCACCTGGGCATCAAGCCTGGCACGGGAAACTGATCGCGGATAAGTAGAGGACAAGCCTGCAGCAGGCCCTGAGGTCATGGGGCAACACCACATTCAGCTCTTCACCTTTCGCAAGGGCGTGGCCGCCAGGTTGGGTCACGATCTTCGCTTGAGCGTCGAGCACCTGTCGCTGTCGTATGCGGACGGCGCGGTGCGCGTGTCGATCGCGGCCGGCGACCTGCGCGTCGATGGAGCGGTGAAGGGCGGGAAGCTCGACCCGCGAGGCCTCGACGAGGACGACCGCGGTGACATCCTCGAGACGATGCGGACCGAGGTCCTGCATACGGTCGACCACCCAACGATCGTCTACGAGGGGACGGTGTCGACCCACGGGGAGCGCGTCGATGTCGACGGCCGGCTGACCCTGCACGGGCGCACCGTGGCCCTGCCGCTTTCACTGCAGCGACGCGGCCCGCGGCTCGCCGGTGAGGTGACGGTCGTGCCCAGTCGCTGGGGCATCCCACCGTACAAGGCCCTCGGCGGCACCCTGCGCGTCGACGATCGCGTGACGGTGACGATCGACATGGCCCTCGACGCCGCCGCCGCGTGGCCCCCCGTGACGCTCGGCTGAGCGGCTCGCCGACTCAGTGGGGGATCGGCGCGATGTCCATCGGCCCCGCGTCGTCGCCCTCCCACGGGATGGCGAAGTGCACGCCGGCCTCGAGGTCGACGACGAGGATCTCCTTGCTCGCGGGCACGCTGAGCAGTGCGCGGTCCGCGTCGTCGACGTACACGCCGTAGGCGCCGAAGAACGTCCCCGCCGCGCCGACCTCCAGCCGCTGCAGCGTCTCGACGGTGCCGTCGTCCTGCAGGGCGATCTCTTCCAACGCAAGCACGCCATTTTGTGCCGTCGGCACGACGACGGTGCCGCGTCCAGGCGCAGGGGCCGCCGGGTAGGCGATCGGTGCGGTCTCGGAGCGGACATCGTCGAGCACGACGGGCGCACTCGGGTCCGTCACGTCCAGGACCGTGTGCCCGCCCAGGGCGCTCGTCAGCGGCATCGGGGCCTGCACGACGTACGCGGTCTTCGTGCCGGGGAAGAACGCGACGCCGGCCGCATCGCCGCTGAGCTCGATGTCGTCCGAGAGCGTGCCGGCGAGGTCGTCGGTGCCGAAGGTGCGCACGTTGCCCGCAGCGGAGTACGAGAAGATCGCCACCTCGCCCCGGTCGTCGGCCGCGATCTCCTCGCTGTAGATGCCGACCTGCACCTGCTCCACCACCTCGCGCGCCTCGACGTCGATGACGGCCAGCGAGTCGGTACCGAAGTGCGCGACGACCGCGCGGCTGCCGCCTTCGGTGTAGAGGATGCCCATCGGGCCGTTGCCGGTGTCGATCTCCGCGACCACCTCGAAGCGCTCGAGGTCGACGACGATCACGCGACCCTCCCCCATCGGAACCTCGCTCGCGTTCAGCAGCAGCATGCCGGCAAGCTCGGACAGGCCGAAGAACCCGTCGGAGAGCGCGACGAGCGCGAGCTTGCCGTCGGGCGTTACCTCGGCGTTGAGCGGACCCTGGTGGTAGTCCGACAGGTCGAGCGAGGCGACGAGCGCATCGGCGCGGCTGCCGCCCTCCTCGAGTGCGTCGAGGTCGACGAGGTCGAGGCGCTTGTTGAGCCAGTCGGAGACGAGCGCCGGCTGTTGCGCGAGCGACACCGGCGATACGTCGTCGGCCGCGCCGTCGCCGGCATCGGTCGCGTCGTCGGTCGCGTCGTCGGTCGCGTCGTCGCCGCATGCGGTCAGCAGCGCGGCCGTGGCAAGTATCCACAGCGCGCGGCGCGCGGCGGCCCCAGAGGTGTGTCTCTGCGATGGCATGTCGTCCCTTTCGTTCACTCGATCGATCAGCGTGACACCAGGTTCCAGCACGCGTCGCGCGCGGTCTCGATGCGCGCGTCGTCCAGCACCAGATAGCCCAACCGCTCGTACTTCATGACGCCCACGAACGCGCCCCAGACCATGGCCATGAGCAGCTCGGTGGGAGCGCCCGAGCCGATGCCCTGCTGCTGGAAGCCCTGCGCGATCACGAAGATCGGCGCCAGCACCGACAGCTCCACGCGCTGGCTCTGCTCGTCGAGGTAGGGCACGTGGTCCTGCATCTCGAGGAAGCGGAACGAAAGCGGCTGCTCGCGTGCATAGACGACCAGCCGCGCCCACAGGTGATCGAACTGCGCGCGCGGCGCGGCCTGCGGGTCGTGGCCGAGCTCGAGGCACACCAGCAGCGCGGACTTGGCGCTGCGGAAGACCTCGTTGACGAGCACCTCCTTGGACTCGAAGTGCCGGTAGATGCTGCCCGCGCCGACCTGCGCGCGCTCGGCGATCAGCGGCACCGCCGTGCCGTGGAAGCCGCGCTCGGCGAACAGGCCCAGCGCCGCGTCGAGGATGCGCGCGCGCGTGCGCTCCTTGCGCTGCGCTGCGGTGGGTTGCGGCTCGGTCGCACCGGTCGCGTCGGTCGATGCGTCGGCCGTCATCGGCGTGAGACTAGCAGTCATCGGTGGTCAGCTCGCAACCGCTGCGTGCTCGCCGCCCGACGGCGCGGCTGCCGGCTCGTCGTCCGTTGGCGCATCGAAGCACAGCGGCGCAAACAGTCGGCCCAGCCGGCGCCGGTCGAGCAGCCAGTAGAGCAGCGCCATCCCGATCGGCAGACCGATGACGTAGCTCGCGATGTGCGCGCCGGTCGCGGGCGGCACCTCACCCAGCGAGCGCGCCACGTGATCGGGCACGCCCAGCGCGGTTCCGATGCCCGCCACGATCAGCGCGCACAGCCCCGCGCCGCCCAGCGCGATCACGAACACGCACACGAGGTACGCCACCACCAGCTGCGGCGGTTTCGGCAGCCGCAGCTGGGGCTGCTGCGCGTAGAGGTGCCGGCTGTCGCCCATCCAGCTGAGCATCAGCCACGCGAAGGCGGGGATCAGGAAGACGCCGTCGAGCAGCAGCGTGACCAGCACCGAGCTGCCGAGGAAGGTGCCCACGCCGGTGAGCAGTCCGTCCACGCCCGCGCCGGTGCCCGCGCCGGCGGTCCACGCCGGGCTGCCCGGGAGCATGTCGCGGTCGTAGAAGAAGCGGTCGTAGCCCAGCCCGTCCCAGCCGTAGATCAGGATGAAGAACATCCCGAAGTAGCCGAACATCCAGTTGAGCTGCGCTCCCCAGACCTGCTGCCGACGCATGAGCCACAGGCCCACGGCGAAGCCGAGCATGCCCTGGGTGACGTTGGTGACCCCGAACAGCAGGGTCACCCAGGGAGGTATGTGCTGCAGCGTCTCGGCTGCTTGCATCGTCTCCCAGCTGGGGTGGCGCAGCAGCAGCAGCAGTCCGGTGGGCGCCCAGATCAGCGCCAGGAACAGGATGCTCTGCACGAACTGCTTGGATTCAAAGGGCTTTTCGACCTTCGCCAGCGGCCGCGCGGCCGCCGTGGCAAGCGAAGCCCCAAACCCATACGCCCAAAACACATCGACCTGCACCATGGCTAGACCCTCCCGGTAGATACGGACGGAACGTTCATTCCGTTAACGTTTACACGCGGTCGCGGCCCATCGCAACCCCTCGTCGGTCGAAAGCCCGCGCCTGGCATCGCCGCCACCGCCTTGCAGGACAGCGCCACGTTGTGTGGGTCCGGTGACCGGATCCAAAGTGTCTCTTTGGATGGACGTTCACAAATATGGCACTATTATGATGTGTTAGTAATCGGGGGCCCTACGCGAATCGGACAGGTGACAACCCTGGCGGTGCTCGCGTGGATGGCTGCCGGCTGTGGCCGCATTGGCTTCGAAGAGCGCGCATTGATGGACGCGGGCATCGCCGATGGCGCGGTCCTCGGCGGTGATGGGTTCGGCGGCGCGGGTGGCGGTTTGCCGATGGACGCCGGCGTCGACGGTGGGCCAGGCGACGCGGCCCTGGACGCCACGATGGATCCGCTGCGCGACGCCGAGATCGACTACGAGCCGCCGGACCCCGATGATCCCGTGGCGTGCACGCCAGCCGATGCGGCCGACGTGTGTGGAGGCGGCGGCTGTGTCGACGGCTACTGCTGCGACACGGACTGCGATGCCCAGTGCGAGGCGTGCGACGTGGCCGGCTCCGAAGGACTGTGCACGCCGGTGCCCGATGGAACCGCCGATGCGCTGACCGGTACGGCGTGCGACGGTCCCGACACCGACCTGTGTACCGACGACAGCTACGGCGCATGCATGCAGGGCAGCGTGGTGTGCGAAGCCGGCACCGATGACCTCGAGCTGTGTGACGGCGTCGACAACGACTGCGACCCGGCCACGCCGGACGGTTCGGATGAAGCGACGTTTGGCGACATCTGTGATGGTGACGACCCCGACCAGTGCCCCTCTGGCGCGATCGCGTGTGACGGCGCCGCGCTGTTTTGCACCGACGCCGACGATGCGGACCCAGAGCTGTGCGACGGCATCGACAACGACTGCGATCCAAACACGCCTGATGGCGCCGACGAGCCGACGCTCGGCAACGGCTGCGACGGCGGCGACAGCGACCTGTGCAACGAGGGCGTCATCGCATGCGGAGGCGGCGTGCTCGCATGCAACGATGCCACGGGTGACAGCCTCGAGGTCTGTGACGGCGCCGACAACGACTGCAATGGCGCGACCGCCGACGGCGCCGACGAGCCGACGCTCGGCGACGGCTGCGACGGCGGCGACAGCGACCTGTGCAACGAGGGCGTCATCGCGTGCGGTGGCGGCGTACTCGCGTGCAACGATGCCACGGGCGACAGCCTCGAGGTCTGTGACGGCGCCGACAACGACTGCAATGGCGCGACCGCCGATGGCGCCGACGAGCCGACGCTCGGCAACGGCTGCGACGGCGGCGACAGCGACCTGTGCGAGGAAGGCGTCATCGCATGCGGAGGCGGCGTGCTCGCATGCAACGACGCCACGGGTGACAGCCTCGAGGTCTGTGACGGCGCCGACAACGACTGCAACGGCGCGACCGCCGACGGCGCCGACGAGCCGACGCTCGGCAACGGCTGTGACGGCGGCGACAGCGACCTGTGCAACGAGGGCGTCATCGCATGCGGAGGCGGCGTGCTCGCATGCAACGATGCCACGGGTGACAGCCTCGAGGTCTGTGACGGCGCCGACAACGACTGCGATCTGGAGACGGACGAGAGTGGCTGGAACAACGACTGGTGGGACTGGCGCTGGAGCCACCGCAACAAGCTGGAGTTCCTCAACGGCGGTCAGGCACAGACGCTTACGTCGTTCCCGGTGCTGGTCAAGCTGGCCAACGCGAACTTCAGTTACGCCAACGCGAAGGGCGACGGCACCGACCTGCGGTTCATCAGCAGCGACGGGGCCACGGAGCTCACCTACCACATCGAACGCTGGACGCCCGGAGGCGACAGCTACGTCTGGGTCAACGTCGATGCGATCGACGCGAACTCGAACACCGACTTCATGTGGATGTACCACGGCAACGTAGACGCAGCCGACGTGCGCGACGTGGCGGGCACATACGACCTGTACCGCGCCGTCTATCACCTGAGTGAGACGTCGCGGACCTCGGGGGCGTACAATGACCACCTCGACTCCGCACAGGGCAGCCATGCGGAGGCCGTGAACTTCTCGGGAGGCGGGCTGAACCCGAGCGTGACCGGACAGATCGGCGGCGCCGACGACTTCGACGGCAACAACGACTACGTCGAGGTCGACAACGGCGGCACCGTCGACGACATCTTCAACGGTGGCGGTACGGTCTCCGCCTGGATCTATCCGCAGGGCTGGGGCGAGAACAGCTTCGGACGCATTGCCGACAAGTCGAACAACACAAGCGCAACGCTGGGATGGTCGTTCCAGCTCGACAACGGCAACACGACGGGCGCGCTGCGTTTCGAGGTTGGCTTCAGCGGCGGCCAGGGCGGCTGGCTGTGTCCGGCCAACTCGATCACGCTGGGCAGCTGGCAGCACGTCGCCGTCACCTACGACGACGACTCGGCCGGCAACGACGCGACCCTGTACGTCAACGGCATCTCCTGCTCCGCCACGCGGGTGCAGAGTCACTCCGGCTCGTGGCCAGGGGACAGCAGCTACGTGATGCGGCTCGGCACCTGGTCGGGCGGCACGACGCGCACGTTCGACGGGCTGATCGACGAGGTGCGCTTCTCGAGCGTTCCCCGTACGCAGCCGTGGCTCAGGGCACAGGCGCTCTCCCACGCCGACACGTTCCTCAACCGCGTCGGCGAAGAGCAGGACACCTGCCAGTAGGTTCCTTCCCCCCCTGGCGAGCGGGCGATGCGACTGCCATCAACGACACGAGTCCGCGCAGGTCCGACCGCGCCGTGGCGCTCCTCGATGGGGTCGCCGGATGGCAACGGGTGCGCAAAGAAGCCCGCCCCATGGACGAACCATGGAGACGGGCTTCGGTGCTGTAACCAACCGCAACGATTACCGGTAGTTACGGGGTGGAGCCAAGGGGGATCGAACCCCTGACCTCTACACTGCCAGTGTAGCGCTCTCCCAGCTGAGCTATGGCCCCTTGGTTTGGGGTGCAGCCTATACAACGAACCCTGCTCGGCATCAATGCTTTGAGTGCGCCCCCGGCGGCGCCAGACCGCGGCGCTAGGCCCGGCGCCAAGACGGCGGAATTCTGGACGAAAGATCGGCCCGCGGCGATGGTCGGTGGATGCGTTCGAAGGCCCGCATCCGGCTGCCCCTGCTGCTGGTCTCCGTGCTGTGCGCGGTGGCCGTCGGCTGCGAGCCGACCCACGAGGCGCGCCTGCTCGAGCTGCTCTCGGTGGCCCCCGAGATGGTCTCCCCCGGCGATGCCCTGCGCGTGCGCGGTGAGGGCTTCCCGACCGGCGAGCATGCCCGCATTACGCTGTCGGGCTGGACCCACCGCGCCGGCCTGCGCCCCGAGCGCACCCACGTGACGCTCTCGGGTCGGGCGGCGACGGCGGACCGCGTGGAGCTGACGCTGGAGCGGGCCGCGTTTCTGAGCCTGCGTGGGCCCGGCAGCTTCTCGGGCGAGCTGAGGATCGCCTTCGACGGCGCCGAGTCCGGCACGCTGGTCACCGGTGTCATCCCTCTCGAGCTCGACCTGCGCGTGCCCACCGCGGCCGCACTGCGTCAGCACCACGACCGGGAGCTCGAGGCCGAGCAGCTGCTGTCATTCCTCGGCATCGTGCCCGACCGCTCCGTCCCGAGTCACGACGGTCTCGTGGTCGACCACGCCCTCGAGGACAGCCGCGGCGCGCAGGCGGGGCTCGTGCGCGGCGACGTCATCGTCCGCAGCGCGGGCGTCGGGGTCCACTCGATGGGCGATCTGTCGCCGCCGCCCGGCGCCGACACGCTGCAGATGGTGGTGCTGCGTCCCGGCAAGACCCACCCGGTCCCGATCGCGCTGCCGCTCGCCGGGCTGCGCGCGCCGCGGCTGGCCGCGCATCTCGTGCCGCTGTGCCTCGTCTCCGCGGTGGCCCTGTTGTGCCTGCTGCTGCTCGGCCCGCTGCCCTCGCTGTCGGTCTGGCTCGCGCGCTGTCGCTCGCGTCTGCGCAGCGCCGCCGGCAACCCGTGGCTGCGGGTCTGGGACGACCGCCCGGTCGATGTGGATGACGGCGACGGCGCGCGCGGCTTGCGCCTGCGCCTCGTCCGCTTGCGCCGCCTGGCCTGGCGGCTGCTGCTGCCGGTGACGGTCTCGCTGCTGCTCTTCGGCGTGGCCTACCTGCAGCCGGTCCTGGGACTGAGGTTCAATTCGCTGCCGATCTACCTCGGGCTCACGGCGGTCAGCGTTGCGCTGTCGGCGATGCTGGCGCGCGGTGAGCCGGTGCGCGCCCGGGTCGCCCACGCGGCCGCCCAGCTGTCGCGCATGCTCGCCGTCGGCGTGGCGATCGGCGCCGCGTCCGCGCTCGGCGGCACGCCTTCGCTCGAGGGCATCGTCGCCGTTCAGGGCGGGCTGCCGATGGGCTGGTTTGTGTTCAGTCAGCCGGCGATGTTCATCGCGCTGCCGCTCTACGTCGTGTACGCGAGCCGCATCGTGCCGATGGAGTTTGGCAGTGGCGTGCATGCACATGCGCTGTCCTTCATGACGGACGTCGGCGGGCGCGTGCTCGTCAGTGCCATCGGCGCCGCGGTCTTCTTCGGCGGCTGGCAGCTCTCGGGCATCCCGCAGATCGACCGCGTCGATCCGTTGATCGCCTCGGCGACGCTCTTCACGCTCAAGGCATGGGGCGTCGCGATCCTGCTGCACCTCTGCCGCACCATCGGCCTCGGCGACCATGCACCGGGCTGGCTCGGCGCACTCGCGGCGGTCGCTTCGCTAGGTCTCACGGCGCTGTGGATCTACCTCTCGGTACCGCCGAGCGTGTCGCTGGCTGTGGGCCACGTACTGCTGGCCACGACGCTCATCGCGCTCGCGGTCGCGTGGCTGCGGGTCGTGCGCGCGCGACACCCCATGGGCGCGCCGGCGGCCTACCCGCTACCGACGGCTTGACCCGCTAGCCCTCGAGCGCCGAGAGGAAGCGCTGCAGCTGCGCCTGCTGCAGCCCCTGCAGCTCGTGGAAGCGCAGACCGACCATCGTCTCGCCGTTTTCGGCGGGCGCAGACCACATCACCATCGCGTGGGTCTCGAAGGGCTCCTCGTTGGGGTCCTCGATGCCGTCCTGCGTGAGGATGAGCGTCAGCGGAAGCACCGCACCGTCGGTGACCGCGTGGCTGAACGCAGCCGAGACACCGCCGCCGGAGATGTCGTGCGTCTCGCCCTCCACGATGTCGCCGTCGATCTCGACCTCGGCTGCCACCTCGGCGTCGTAGCGTTTGAATTGACGTCTGTTTTCCATGTTTAGCGGGCGCCCATCATGCGCGACAACGCCCCGTTCGTAAAGACGTCGAGCAGCGCTTCGAGCTCGATCAGGCGCGCATGAAGGGAAAGGTCGGCATCGCCGACGAGGTCGCGCTGCAGCTGCAGGCGTCGGCGCTCGAAGTACAGCGCCACCACCTCGCGCATCAGTGCGCGTCGGTCTTCGGCCCGCGCTCGCTGCTCGCCGGCGATCGAGACCTCTGCGCGAGAGAACAGCAGCCGTGGAAGGTCGAAGCTCAGCACGCCCTGCAGCATCAGGTCGTCATCGGTCGACGTCCGCAGCGCGCCGTCCTGCGCTGCGGTCGCGGACAGATCGATCGCCTGCCCGCGTCGCACCGTCATCTGCACGCGCGGGATCCACCCGGCGGCGCGCGCGCGCGCCTGCATCGACACCATCGCGCCGGGTCCCGCCCCCGCCGCGCGCTTCGCCTCGGCGACCAGCTGAGCGACGCTCGGCTCGTGCCGGTAGCGCCGCAGTGCCTTCGCGATCGTCGCCGCGTCCGGCGGACGCGGCACGGGCGCCTTCTGCACTGCCTTCGCTGCCTTCGTGGCCTGCACTGCCTGCGTAGCCTGTGCCGCCCCTGTCGCCCGCGCGGTGGCCTGCGTGTGTTCGACCCGCTGCGCACCGGCGACGTGTGACAGCAGCAGTGTGGGCGCAATCGACAGCACGCCGAGCCATCGTCGAGCGGTCATGGGCGTGCACCGAGTGCGAGCAAGGCGTCGGTACGCGCGCGCAGCTCCCACGCACACAGGTTCGGGCGCGTGCATGGGCCCGTCGTGGCGACCCGCCTGCGGCGTCGGGGCGGTGCGGCGCGGGATCGTGGCGGCTCACTGCGCCAGGCCGCCGACATCAGCACGACCGAGCGCAGCGACTCACTGCCCGCCGGCGAGCTGCTGCGCGGCTGCGCGCGCCGTGTCGAGGTGAGCGCCGCGCTGAGCGACAGCACCGGAAGCAGTGAGCTGGCGCAGCCGCCGACAGGCAGCAGCGCGATGAGCAGACAGGCCATACGCATGACCGGACATCGGCCGCACGCCGCGACCGGTTGCGCTAGATCGGTTTGACGTGGGCGATCGAGACGAAGCGGCTCGCTGCGCCGTCGCGAAGGCCGATCGCGGCCAGGCAGCGCGCGCCGTCGTCGATCGGCGCCGCCTGCCACTGTCCGCTCGGATCCACCGGGCCGTGCTCACTGATGTCGGAGCGCACGACCTGCTTCGGGTCCGGCACGATCGCGACCACGCGCACGGCGAACTCACCGTCCTCGCCGAGCACACGCCGGGCGCGCTCGATGCCCTGGTCCGTCACGCGCCAGCGCAGGGCGATGCCGCCCTCGTCGCGGCGCTCGCATACGATCTCGTCGTCACTGCCCGGCAGCGTGGGCATCGGCGGCGTCGGCAGCTCGCGCGCGACGGCCTCGCCCCTGGCCTGCCTGCGCAGCTCCTGCATCTCGCGCTGCAGCGTGCCGTCGTCGCTCTGCTGGGCGAGCAGCTCCTCGTAGATCGCCAGCGCGCGGTCGCGGTGCCCCTGGCCGGCGAGCAGCCGCGCCATCGAGTGCGTGCGGATCGGCTCCTCGGTGAAGGCACGCGTGACCGGCGCCTCCGGCGTGGGAGGCGGCGGCTCGGGCCACCTCGGCCGCTCCCGCTCCCCCGTCTGCTCGTCCGCCTCGTCGGCGGTCTCCGCAGCGGTCGCAGTCTCGGTCGCAGTCTCGGTCTCGGCCGCGGTCTCGGTCTCGGTCGCGATCTCGGTCTCAGCCGCGATCTCGGTCTCGGCCGCGGTCTCGGTCTCGGCCGTGGTCTCGGTCGCGGTTGCGGTTGCGGTTGCGGTCTCGGTCTCGGCCTCGGCTTCGACCTCCGGCGCCGACACCTCCACGGCGGTCGTCGCGTGGACCGGCGCCCTCGAATCCTCCTGCGGTGTGTAGGGCGGTCCCGGCGCGACGGGATGCTCGCCGATGGACGCACGCGATCGCAGGCGCATGAACGCCTCGAACGGCCCCGGCGCACCCGCCATCACGGCGTCGAGCGCCACGCCCGCCAGGTTGCGCGCCTGCTCGAACGTGCGCACACCGACTGCGACACGTTCGCGGCCGCGCGAGATGACGTCGCCGTACTCGTCGCGGATGAGCAACCGTATCAGCTCGCTGCGCCCCCGAAACTCAGGGTCGCGGATGCCGCGCCTGCGCGCCTCCACCTCGAGCACCTGTCGCGTCCACACCTCGATGCCATTCAGATCCACGCGCTCCACCCTTCGTCGCTTTCGTCGAGCGCCCGCAGGGCCGCCCGCGCCTCATCACAGTCGCACTGTAGCTGCGCCTTGAGCGCATCGACACCCTCGAAGCGTCTTTCACCGCGCAGCCGAGCTCCGAAGCCGACGCGCAGGCGCTTGTCGTAGAGGTCGCCCTCAAAGTCCAGCACATGCACCTCGAGGGACCGGCCTGCCTCAAATGTCGGCCGCACGCCCAGGTTCGCGACCGCCCGCCACAGCGGCGCCCCCGGTTCGCCCGGCTCGTCCTCGATGCGCGCGTACACCGCGTAGACGCCATCGGCCGGCTGAAGCACCGGGTCGGCCTGCAGGTTCGCCGTGGCGAAGCCCAGCTGTGCGCCGCGCCCGTCGCCGCGGATGACCGTGCCGGCGACCTCGTGTACCCGCCGCTGGGCCGCGGCCGCGGCCCGCACGTCTCCGGCCTGCAGGGCGGTCCGGATGGCGCTCGACGACACCCGCTTGCCCGCCTGGTTGACCGGGCCCTCGACGAACACCTCGAACCCTAGCGTCTCGCCGAGTGCGCGCAGCACCTCGACATCGCCCGCGGCTTTCGCGCCGAAGCGGAAGTCGTGCCCCACGACCATCGCGCGCGTGCCCTGGGTCAGCAGGCTGCGCACGAACGCATCCGGGCTCTGCGCGGCGAACTCGTTGGAGAACGGCTGCACGAAGACCTCGTCGGCGCCGAAGGCCAGCAGCAGCTCGCGTCGCCTGTCGATCGTCGTCAGTGGAGTCGCGGCGTGCTCGGGTGACAGCACGGTCGTCGGGTGCGGGTCGAAGGTCAGCACGCGGGTGCGCAACCCGCTGTCGCGGGCGCAGCTGCGGGCGCGCTCGATGAGCGCCTGGTGCCCGACGTGCACGCCGTCGTAGTTGCCGGGTGCGATCACCAGTGGAGTGGCGCTATCCTCGCGCTGTCGGCCCGGAGCTTCGTGCATCTGCTGAACTGTGCGGGATTATCGCGGCCACCGGGGACGGTCAATGCGGCTCAGCGACAAGCCAGTCACATATCGCAGCTTCGGTGCCCTGGCTGCCCTGGGCGCCGTGGGCGCCGTGTGCACGCTGCTGTGCTGCGCGTGGGGGCCGAGCGCTGCGGCGCAGGACTGGGTCGGGCCGCTGACGCGGCTGTCGCCGCCGGACTGGTCGCTGGTCACCGAGGACGGCGGCTCGGCCACGCTCGAGACGCGCATCGCCATCGCGCGGCAGCTCGGTCGCTTCGGGCCCGTCGCTGACGCGCAGGCGCTGCTGCTGCAGGCGCTCGAGCACGAGCTCGACCCGGCCCTGCGCGACGAGGTCCTGCGCTCGCTGGCACGCCGGGGTGCGGCCCAGGCGGTCGCGCCTGCGACGGCGCTGCTCGAGGCGTCCGAGACTCCCGTGGGCGCGGCGTTCCTCGTGCTGTCGGCGGTCGCCGATCGCCCGGCCGTGCTGTCCGCCATCGCGCAGCTGCAGCGGCCGGCGATGGCTGCCCAGGCCCGCTGGGCGCTGCTGCGCATGGGCGGGCTGTCGCTGTTCCCGCTGGTCGAGGCGCTGTCGCGGCCGCAGCCGGGTGATGGGGGTGCGGCGCCGGACCAGCGCGCGCTGGCCGAGGTGCTCGGTGCGCTGGGGGATGCGCGCGCCGTCGATGCCCTGCTCGGCTACCTCGGGCGGTCGACCGCCGCGGGCGACGGGCCGCAGCGGATCGCCGCGCTCGATGCGCTGTCGCAGCTCGGGCGGTCGGGCTCGCTTGGCAAGCCCGGGACGCGGAGCCACGATGCGGTCGCTGCCGCCGCGGTGGTGGCGCTCGCGGGGGACTCGGCTGCGCCGGTGCGCTCGGTGCTCGCTGCGCTCCGCTGCCTGCGACACGTCGCGAGCCCACGCGAGCTGCCGGCGCTGACGGCGCTGCTCTCCGGCCGATCCGGGCCCGTGCGCGCGGCGGCACTGCGGGCGATCGCGCACGCGGACCGCGCCGCCGCGAAGCCACACCTCGATGCTGCGCTGCGTGGGCCTGACCGCACTGCGAAGCGCGCGGCGATGTCTGCGCTGTTCGAGGAGCCCCACGTGCGCTGGGCGCCGCTGCTGCGGGAGCAGCTCGCGACCACCGCGCTCGAGCACGCGGCCAGCGCCCTGACCCGCATCGCCGACGGCCGCGGGCTCCCGGTCCTGCTCGAGGCTGCCGAGGCGATGCCCGAGCGGCGTGCCCTGCTCGCACGCGCTGTGGCTATCGCCCTGCACCGCCACGCCACGCGGCTCGACACCGCCCACCGCGATGCGGGACTGGCGCTGCTGCGCGGCCTGCCGTCGTCTCCGCGTGCGCTGCGGCTTCGGGCCCTCGCCCGCGACCCCGCCGTGGTGGCGCCGGTGCGCGCTGCCCTGTCATCGAGCGATCCGGCACTGCGCGCCGCCGCCGGCGCTGCGGCCGAGGCGCTTCTGGACGGCACCCTCGCGCCACACCTCACCGACGCCCTCGACGGGGAGACGGATCCCGAGGCGTTCCGGCGCATGGCCGACGCCGCCCTTCGGCAAGGCGTCGCGGTCCGGATCACCGCCCTGTGGCCGCACCTCGAGGACGACGCGACGGCGCCCGAGGCGCTGCAGTTGCTCGCAGCCGCCATGCCCCGCGCGTCGGGCACGGCGCGGACCGCGGCCGCGCGTGCCCTTCGACTCGCCCTGCGCAGGGATGGCCGCAGACCCGCGCGCACGCGTGCCGCGGCCGCACTGGCGCTCGGGCACTCGGCCGACCCGTCGGCACACACACCCCTGCTGATGGCCCTCGACGATCCTGACGATCGCATTCGACTCGCCGCGGCGCGCGCCCTCTCGCAGCTCGGTGGCCGGGGCCTCGACGCCGACCTGGCGCCCGCCGCGCGCGTCGAGCGGAGCGCGGCGGTGCACGACGCGCTGCGCGAGGCCATCGAGCGCGCCGGTGGCGTCGAGCCATCCGGCGCGTCTACCGGGGCGAGGCGACCGGGGGAACTGCTGGAGGTGCGTGCAGGTGTGCAAGCGCCCGGAGGCGGTGAAGTGCTGCTGGACGTGAGGACCGTGGACGGCCGCTGGCGTCGCGTCCGCAGCGGTGGTCAGGGTGAGCTGATCCTGCCCGATCTGGTCGGCGGCTCCGCCGAGGTGACGCGCGTCGACGCGCCGTGAGAGGGTCGCCGAGCGGGCCCCCGGTCGGCTCCCGGGCGGCGTTTCGGCACTTGTATCCAATGCTTGGCTCGGGCAACCTTACACCGCGGAGAAAGCTGAAAATTGGTCACTCCCAACGAAGAGATGGACGCATTGTCGTTCGAGCAAATCCTCACCCGTCTGAGCGGGCTGGTGGAGGAGCTCGAGGACGGCGAGGTGCCCCTCGAGCAGGCGCTCGGAACCTTCGAGCAGGGGGTCTCGCTGGCCCGTGTCGGTGCACGGCGGCTGGATGAGGCCGAGCGACGGATCGAAGTGCTGCTGCAAGACGATGAGGACGGGCCGCGGACCGGTGCCCTGACCCCGCAGACAAGGGAGCTGCCAGCCGATGAGTGATGCGCTTAACATCATGACGCCCTTCGGCGACGTGGCCGCCCTCGGCCAGGGATACGCCCAGCGGGCCGATGGCGAGCACCTCTGGTTGCCGATGCCGCAGCCGCTCGAGCCGGGCACGGCGATCGAGTTTGTGATCCTCCTGGCGGATGGAACACCCGCGTTTGCCGGCGCAGGCCAGTGTCTCCAGGTCTCCGACCTCGGCGAGGCGGCGGATCCGCAGGTGCGCTTCGAGACTGCGGTAGGCGCGCTGCAGTTCGACGAGCGTTCCAAGCCGGTATACGACTACCTCGTTGCGATGCACACCGCCGCCGCCGAGGCGCAGCCCGAGGGCGAGGTCGCGCAGGACGCGGCCGCCGACGTGGGCGAGGCTGGCGAGGCTGGTGAGCCGGGCGAGGCCGGCGGCGAAGAGGACTACGCCGACGCGGACTTCGATGGCGAGGTGGCCCAGGAAGGGTCCGAGGGCTTCGAGGGCGAGGTTGCCGGACTCGATGACGAGGGCGCCGACGAGATGTACATCGAGGGAGGCGACGCCGGCGACGAACCGCCCGCTCCCAAGGTCTCGATGATCCCCAAGGGCATGCTGCAGCGGGCCGCGATCGCGATGCACTGGAAGCCCGCGCCCGCCGAGTCGCCCCAGGCGAGCTCATCGAGCGGCCTGTTCCAGTACAACGGTGCGGGGCTGCCGGTCCCGGAGCAGCCGCCACGGCCCGATCTCGATCCGAGCCAGTGGGTGCAGCCCGCCGTCCGCCCAGGTGGGCAGGACGCCGGCGAAGCCGAGCTGGAGGCATCCGCGGACGGCGCCGAGGTGCAGCCGGAGGCTGGCGAGTACGAGGGTGGCGAGGCCGAGGTCGCGCTCGACGGCGAGGGTGGCTACGACGAAGCGGCAGTCGAGGTCGAGGGTACCGAGGACTACGCGCACGGCGCCGACGAGGGGCCGGAGGGCGAAGCCGGCGAGCAGCCGCTCGAGGCTGCTGAAGACGATGCAGCAGCCGAGCAAGACGCCGAGCCCGCGGGCGAGGAGTATGCGGAGGCCGCCGCTGACGAGACTGGCGAGACTGGCGAGACCGGCGAGGCCGACGAGGTCGATGTCGAGGAGCCCGGACTCGAGGCCGCCGGTGACGAGACTGGCGAGGCCGACGAGGCCGGCGAGGTCGCCGTCGAGGCGGGCGACGATGCCGAGGCGGGTGACGAGTACGGCGAGGGCGATGCCGACGCTGACGTCGCGGTCGAGGAGCCTGCGGAGCAGGACGTCGCCATGTCCGACGACGCGGCAGACGACGCCCCGATGGAAGAGGGCGAAGTCCTCTAGCGGCTAGCGGCCCCTGCCGCTACTTCGCGCTGCTACCGATGTAGCCGAGGGCCTCGAGCTGGGCCTTCGTCTGCGAGTCGATGTGCACATCCTGCTTCTTGTGCACGCGCGGCCGTCGACTGGCCCGGGTCTTGACCGGTGAGGCGTCGGCGAGCGTCAGTCCCAACAGGCCGCGCGCATAGCGAACCGCGAGCGGCTGCTCCGGCGCGAGGTTGGTCTTCTCGCCGGGGTCGGCGGCGGTGTTGTAGAGCCAGGTGTGGCGCAGCGTGCGCTGCACAAGCTTGTAGTTTCCGACGGCTAGCGTGCGCCAGCCGCGCATGAAGCCCGACACGGCGGTGCGCGGCGCGTCCGACGGGCTGCCCTTGAGCTGCGGCAGGAAGGACTCGCCGGTCAGGTGCTCGGGCACCTCCTGTCCGAGCGCCTCGAGGATGGTCGGCATGATGTCGACGAGCCCGACCGCGTCGTCGAGCTTCATGGCGCCGTGGGTCACGCCGGGGATCTTCACGATCAGCGGCACGTGCAGCAGCTCGTCGTAGACGCTGTGGCCGTGGCCGACCGAGCCGTGGTCCCAGAACTCTTCACCGTGGTCGGAGGTGATGATCACCATCGTGTTGTCGGAGAGCCCGCGCTTCTCGAGCCCCTCCATGACCGCGGCGAAGTGCACGTCGTGGTAGCTGATCTCCGCATCGTAGAGCGCCATCAGACGGCGCTTGTCGCGCTTGTTGAGCTTAACACTGCCTATCTTCACCTTCTCGAGCAGGCTGCTGGTGGCGCGGAAGTCGACCGGGCCGCTGTAGTCGTCGGTGTCGTATGCCGACACGAAGGAGTGCGGCGGCTTGTACGGCACGTGCGGATCGATCGTGTGCATGTAGAGAAAGAAGGGCTTGTCCTTCGGGCGCTCGTCGAGCCACTCGAGCACGTCGGCGCGCACGTACTGGGCCTTCGACCGGCGCCCCTCGCGGATGTAGTTGCGGTACGTGTGCCAGCCCTGCTTGAAGCCGAACTTGTCGGAGACGTAGCCGTTGGCGATGAACGAGCCGGTGTAGTAGCCGCGCTTGCGCAGCAGCTCCGGCAGCAGCTCGACCGAGTTCGGCACCTTCGACTCACCCTTGGTGGCGTTGTGCTCCCAGGGCAGCAGTGACGACAGCAGCGTCGCGACGCTCGGCTTGGTCCAGTTCTCCTGCGTGCGCGCATTGAGCATCACCGCCGCGTGGCGCAGGAAGGTCTGCAGCCCCGGCGTCTTGACGCGCGACTCGCCGTTGTAGGGGCTGAGCTTGTCGGCACGCAGCGTGTCGATGAGCACGACGATCACGTTTTCGATCTTCGGCCGCTCGCCCCCGGTCGCCGCCTTTGCCGCCCTCGTCGCACCTGCCGGTCCGGTCGTATCGCCCAGCGTCTCGACGCGCGCGCCGCCCAGTGCGACCGCGCCTCCCTGTGGGATGAGGTCGATGCGCGCCACCTGGCCGCCCAGGGCGCCGAGGTCGATGTCCACGCCCGCCTGCGCGTCCGGCGCGATCTCGGCGAGCGTCAGCGGCGCTTCGCCGTCGCGCTGTGCCACGACGCGCAGCGTGCCCTTGCGCTCCTTCGACAGTGTGCCGCGCAGGCGCGCCGCCTTGGGCAGCTCGACCGTGTAGCCGAGCGTCCAGCCGTCGGGCAGCTGCAGCGACCGGCCATCGTCGCCCGCAACGCTCAGCATCTCGGGCGCCGGCGGCTGGGGTCCCTCGGCCTGACCGCCCGGGGGGGCGAGGCGGATCCAGTCGATGGCCATCGCGCGCGATCCGATGCCCTTGGCGACGCCGGTGCGCGACACTCGCAGCTCGAGGCGGTTTTCGCCCCGCTTCAGCGCTCCCTTTGGAAGCGCGATCGCGTGCACCTGCAGGGCCTTGCCGTCGAGCTTGAGGTGGCCGACGGTCTCACCGTTGACGTACGCGGTGAGCGGTCCCTTGTGGAAGCCGCGCATGCGCAGCGTGAGCGTGGCGGCGGCGTCGCTCTCGGCGGGGAGCGCGAGCTCGACACGCTTGCGCTTCACGGTCATCACCGATGCGTCATCGAGCACGCGGTTGTCCCCTGCGCCGCTGAGCCACCCGCCGAAGGTGTACTTCGCACCACCCTGGACGCCGAGGTCCATGGTCAGCACGCCGTCTCGGCGCAGCTCGGCGCGCTCCGGGTGCGCCGCGAGATCGAAGAACAGCCGCCCTGGCTTCGGCGCTGGTTTAGGCGTCGCGATTGCAGGCGGTGTTGCGGCCCCGTGGCTGCCGGCTCCACGGGTCCCGCGCTCGGAGCTGGCGGCGGCCTCGGCGGTCGCCTGCTGAGGTGCGATGGCGGCGTTCTCCGCGTGTGTGTCGACGCCGGCGTGGCTGCAGCTGCAGCCCAACAAACCGGCGGAAAGTGCGCACGAAATTCTCCAATCCAGCATGCGCTCGACGTTACCACCGGTCCCGATCCACTGCACAAAAGGTGAGCCCTCGTCGCGTCACCCGCGGGGTCCTCGGTTGCGGCTTGCCGACGCGGGGGTTGCGCAAGTCCACGTAAACAGCGGACCCCGCGCTGGCGCGCGCTGCGCCTAATCACGTATAAGGGGAGCGGATGCCGAAGATCTTCCGACACCGGGCGCCGGCAGCGCTGCTCGCATTCGCGATGGTGACCGGGGTCGCGTCCAGCGCGTCCGCCGATGCCGAGGTGACGGTGCAGCTGCGCGACGCCGCCGGGAAGCCCGCCGACGGCGATGTCTCGCTCGTGGACAAGGCGGGCGCGGTCAAGGCGAGCTGTTCCACGACCGCCGGCAAGTGCCAGATGAGCGGAGTAGCGGGCGGTAGCTACACCGTGAAGGTCGCCCCGAAGAAGGGCAAGCCGCCGAAGCCCCGCAAGGTGATGATCCCGCCGTCGGGCAAGGTGTCGCTGATCGTCTCGGCCAGCGCCGAGTAGGGCCCCGGCGCGGGTCGTTGCGGCGACGTGAGAAGGCAGTTTTTTTGCGCACCTCGCGGCACCCCCGCAAAAAGTGGTCTAGGTTGGCAAACCATGGGTAATCGCTTTCTCTTACAGGTACTCGTGATCGCAGGGCTTGTCGGGGCCATGGCGCTTGGTCCGCTGCCGCTGTCGGTGGCTGCCGCGCAGGACGACGAGTTCGACGACGAGTTCGGCGACGAGTACGACGAGTACGAAGACGCGCAGGACGAGTACGAGGACGCCAACCCCGATGACGGCGGCGACGACGAAGCCGACTCCAGCGGGCCGCTGTCGCCCGAGGAGAAGCGCGCCCAGGCGTTCCGTACCCACAACACTTGGTTTGGGCCGACGGGAGGCCTGCACGTCGTCGACGCGGGCTCCGGCCTGCCCGGCAGCTTCCGTCTGCAGCTCGGCTTCGAGTACTTCGGTACCACCGACTGGCTGTCGCCCGACGACGAGCACGGCTACGCGGGCGGCACCCTCTCGGGTAGCTGGACGCTGACCGACTACCTCGAGGTGTTCGGCAGCCTGACCAACCACGCGAGCTGGAACTCCGCGGGCGACCGCGACACCGGCGGCGCGATGTTGCTGCAGGTGCTCGGCGACTCGATGGCGGGCGCCAAGCTGTGGCATCGGCCGATCCCGTGGATTGCCGTAGGTGGCGATCTGCGGATGCTCTTCCTCAACGCGATCGGCGGCATTGGGCTCGACGCGGTGAGCGTGGGCCTGCGTGGCAACGTCAGCGCCGACCTGCGCAAGCTCGACAAGCCGTCGCCGGTGATCCTGCGGTTCAACGCGGAGTACCTCTTCGACAACTCCGCGAGCCTCCTCGAGGAGCACGAGCAGGCGGTCTATGACCGGTTGCCGGATCCGATGCCCAAGACGGACGAGGACGACCACTTCGCGATCCGCCAGGAGCGGTTTGGGCTCGGCATCAACCGCGCCGACATGTTCACCTTCTCGCTCGGCGGCGAGCTGCCGCTGCGCGCCGACGAGGGCTTGTACTTCCACCCGCTGCTCGAGTGGCAGCTGGGCATTCCGATCATGCGCGAGGAGTTCGACTGCCTCATCGTCACGACCGACAGCGGCAAGGGCGGTGAAGACGGCTGCCTCGACATTCAGGGCCTGGCCGCGTTCCCGTCGGCGCTCACGATCGGTCTGCGCGTGTTCCCGCCGGTGCGCGGGCTCGGCCTGCTGTTGGCCGCAGACATCGGACTGACGGGCACCGAGGTGTTCGTGCGCGAGCTCGCGCCCAACCGACCATGGGCCCTGCTCTTCGGGCTCTCCTACGCCTATGACACGGCGCCACCGCCGTCGGCTGGCGAGCCGGTCGAGGTCATCCGCGAGGTCGTGCGCACGGAAGCGCCACCCCAGAAGGCGCGCGTCCGCGGCCTCGTCGTCGAGACGGGCATGGGCGACATCGTCGCCGGCGCGATCGTCAACTACCCCGGCACCGAGTTCACGCCGCAGGCGACGGACGCCCAGGGCCGCTTCGTCAGCTACGGCCTCGACGCAGGCAGCGTGCAGATCGAGGTAAGCCACCCCGACTACGAGAGCCGCGTGTGCATCGTCGAGGTCCCCGCGGTTGCGGGTGCTCCCGCGCCTGCGGCCGCGCCTGCGCCTGCGCCGACCCAGGGAGATGCGGCCGCGGGCGGAGACGCCAAGGCCGAGGGCGTGCTCACGATCGGAGCCGCGGGCGTCTCAGGAGATGCCAACGTCTCCACGGATGGCGCCGCCGGACCGGCGCTACCGACGCCCGCTCCGACCACGCCCGAGACCGCCGCTGGAGTCAGCGCCGCCGCGGGCCCGGTGTTCGTCGACCTCCGCTGCGAGCTGACCGCACGGCCGCGCTTTGCGAGCGTGCGCGGGAGCGTCGTCGACGGGAGCGGCGCCGCGGTGCCCGGTGCGCGTGTGCAGCTATCGGGGACCGGCATGGACACCTTCACCACCGACGCCGGCGGCATCTTCGCCTCCGCCAAGCTGGCGCCCGGCAGCTACCAGGTCTCCGTGGACGCCGAGGGCTTCCTGCTCAAGCAGGGAAGCTTCGCGGTGGCGCCGCGCGGGGAGGCGACGCCGCGCCTTCAGCTGACCGCGAAGCCGAAGCGGTCGCTCGTCAGGATGAGCAAGCGCGAGGTCAAGATCCGGCGCCAGATCCAGTTCAAGAGCGGCAGCGCGGAGATCCTCGAGAAGAGCAACGCGCTGCTGACCGAGATCGCCGACGTCCTCATGCGCAACGCCCAGGTGCAGCTCGTCGAGGTGCAGGGTCACACCGACAACCGTGGTGGCTCGAGGAAGAACCTGACGCTCTCGCAACAGCGCGCCGAGTCGGTGGTGCGCTGGCTCAGCAGTGCGGGCGTTGCGGCAACGCGGATGGAGGCGAAGGGCTACGGCGACACCAAGCCGCTGGTTCCGAATCTCACGCCCCGCAACCGCGCGCGCAACCGGCGTGTGCAGTTCATGATCAGGAAGATGGAAGCCCAGTAGCAGGCCCCGTTCTTCGTTCTGCTAGCAGCGCGCGCGACGGCGGTAGGCGCCGCCGAGGATAGCCAGCAGGAAGAGCGCGAAGGGGATTGACGATCGATCGCTGTGGCGACCGACGCGTCCGACGCTGCAGCCATCCTCGCCTGCGCCGCACGCGGGGGACCAGCCGTTGCGTGGCGCGAAGTCGGCCGACTTGCAGCCCGGCTCCTCGAGCCCCGCGTAGATGCTGCAGATGCCCTCGACGTCGTCGTCGTTGAGGAAAGCCTTGCGTATCTCACCGCGCGTCGACTCGCCGTACATGCTCGCGTTGACCTCGTCGGAGTGCCCGAGCCCCAGGAAGTGCCCGACCTCGTGCGTGACCACGTTCTGCAGGTCGACGCCGTCGCCGCTGCAGCTCGACTCGCAGAAGTCGATCGTGCCGGCGGTCTCGTTGAGCTGCATGTCCGCGTCGACGATCTCACCGCTGTTCGGGTCGTGCCAGACCAGCGTCACACCGTAGGCCTCCGGCGGCAGGCCCCGGTCCTCCCAGTTCTCTACGAAGGCGATCGAGTTGGAGTTCAGGCCATCGGAGTTGTGCTCCGGGTCGTCGCACTTCGACAGCGGCACGGTCTGCCGCACCTCCACCGGGAGCTGGCCGCCGCCACACTCCACCTCCGCCCAGGTGGCGAACGAGGAGTCGATCGCATCGCGGATGTCGAACGCGTCCTCGTCGTCGAAGGCGGGCGTATCGCGCTCGCGCCCCACCACGGAATAGGTCAGGCACTGGCTGTCCCACGTGAGCGGAACGCCCGAGACGTTGCAGCCGCCGACGGGGCCCGGCATCGGCATGCCGGTGGACAGCCGGCAGAAGGCGTGCGCCTGGTGGGGTAGCAGCAGGCCAAGCAGTGCGAGACCGAGCGTCACGGACGCCCATCGGCGAGCGGTCGGCCGCATCTAGCGTGCCCGCTGCTGCAGCACCACGCGCCGAACCTCGGCTGCGAAGTCCTGCAGCCGGACGGTGGCCGTCAGTGCGCCGCTGCCGGGCCGCAGCACGCCGTCCTGTCCGGCGGTCATCAGGGCCGCCCCGTGGCCACCTGGCCGCACGGTCCGCACACCGTCCTGCAAGTCGACCGGCAGCATGCCCTGTGACATGCCTACCGTCCGCCACTCGCCGGTCGCCGGATGGCGGCTGAGGAACACCACAGCGCTCTCGCCGAGCCGGAACGTTGCGCTTCCAGGGACCTTGAGCCCCAGTCCGTCCATCTGGCCGCCCATTCGGGTCACGATAACGTCGGAATCAGGGGATAAATCACCCTTGAGGGCCTCGTCCACGCGAATGGAGATGTCCGTGACGATGAGTTTTCCGCGGTGGCCCCAGCGCGACTGCCGCTCCCGGGCCTGGCCGATGACGATGAGCTCGGCGCGCTGTACCAGCGCGGGCAGGTCCAGCGCCTCGACGGTGGCGGCGTGGGCGGGGCCCTGGATCGCTGGGACCATCAGCGCCCCGCAGGCCACCGCAACGATGGCGCTGAGGACACTCGCCCTGCGTCGGAGGCAGCCTCCGCCGAGGTGCCGCGATACGTGGGTAAGCATGCGTTGTGATCTAGCGCGCGCGGGCGTCACCGTGCAACCCGCGCGCGTCCTCGAGCTACCCTCGGATGGGCTGGTGCTGAGCTGCAAGTGTGCCGAGCGCACCGCCTGGATAGGTAGCGCAACCATTGCGGAAAATGCTTGCTGCGAAGCGTCGAAGCGCGGCCCTCCCCGTTGACAGCGCGCCCCGCTCCCGACTATCACAGAATCGCTATGCGACATCTCCCATGCACCCACATCGCCATCCTCCTGTGCGCACTCATCTCGTCCGCGTGCAACCTGACCGGGCTGCTGATCCGCAGCACGGCTGACGCGACCGCCGAGGCTGGCGCGGAGATCGGTCCAAAGCTCTCCGACCCGGAGTTGCTCAAGTCGACGATGGAGTCGGGGATCATCGCCACCCAGGGCGTCCTCTACTACGAGGACGAGTATGAGCCGGTGCTCATGGGCTACATCCTCACGCGCCTCGGCTACGGCCTCATCTGGATGGGCGAGGAGAGCGCCCGCCTCGAGCAGGCTGGCAAGTTCGAGGAGGCCGAGCGCGTCAACGCGCGGGCTGACCTGCTCTTCTCGCAGGCGCTGAATCAAGCCAAGCGTGTGCTGCGGCTGCGCGACGACGGCTTCGATGCGGCCATGGCCGGCGGCGTCGACGTCTTCAAGGTGTGGGTGGACGAGCAGTTCTACCGCGTCGACGACGCGGAGCCTCTGCTGATGCTGGCAGGCGCTTGGTTCATCGGCGCCCTGTCGTCGGACGAGGGGCTCGCCGGCGCGGTGGACATCCCCTACGCGCGCTACATGGTCGAGCGCTCGATCCAGCTCGACCCCGAGGCCAACGCTAGCCTGGGTATGGTCGCGCTCGGCACCTACGAGTGTGTCATGCCGGAGCTGATGGGCGGCAAGCCCGAGCTGGGCATCAAGCTGCTGACGAAGGCGATGGAGCAGACCGAGCGCAAGGCCCACGGCATCCTGGTGACGCTGGCCGAGCGCTGTGCCGTCGCCAAGCAGGATCGCAAGATGTTCCACGACCTGCTCATGGAGGTCATCGAGGCCGGCGACGAGCCCGAGTACCGCCTGTTCAACAAGATCGCTCGTCACCGCGCCGAGCGGCTGCTCACCCAGATGGACGAGCTCTTCTACGACTAGCCCGTCGCGTCGGTGCCCGGGCCCCGACCGCGCGCCCAGACAACCCCGTTGGCGAAGGCCGGCGGGGTTTTTTCGTCACTGAACCGATGCCTCCTACCGCTCGGGATCGGGCCGCGCCCCGCGGGCGGACTCGACGCCCCGAACGCGGCTATGCCCGCGAAGAAACTTCACAAAACCGGGAGGACTTCTCTTGTGTGCTGACACTGCTTTCGATACGTCGCTGCTAGTTTCTGCGGCCTAGGGGCTGTGCGGGCCGCTCGGTTGGGATTCCGAGGGAAGGGCATTCTGATGGAGTTGCTGAAGAAAATAGACAGTGGCTGGGCGCGCGTGGAGGGCTGGCTCACGGTCTCGGTGCTCCTGATCATGGTGCTCGTCGCTGGCTGGCAGGCCTTCGTCCGCAATCTCACCCGCTTCGACATCCAGTGGGCCAACGAGCTGCTGACGGACCTCGAGTGGGCCGATTCATTTCTGCGCAAGGGCACGATGTGGCTCGCCTTCCTCGGGGCCTCGCTCGCCACCCGCGCCGGCAAGCACATCGGCATCGACGTGCTGACCCGCATGGCCCCTCCCAAGGCGAAATACTCGATGATGGCGATGGCCGCCCTCTGTGCCGGGGTGATCACCCTGGGCCTGACCTACTCCTTCAGCTCGGCGGTGCATCTCAACCTCACCGAGCGCCCGATCGAGTACGAGCTGCTCGGCGAGGACGGCTCAATCCACGCGTGCGACGCGTCGGACGAGGAGATCGCGATCCTCGAGGACTTCGAGAAACCCGCAATTTTCTGCGCGTTTCGAAGCATGCTTGGGGCGGTCGGCGTGCCTGCGGAGACGCCGGGCGCGGCTTTTCAGTTGATCGTGCCCATCATGTTCGCTGCCATCGCGATCCGGCTGCTCGCCCACGGCATCGGCTACATCATGGTGTTGACGGGTGGGCCGGAGTCGATCGCCCGTGCCATCGAGAAGGAGCGCAAGGAGATCGAGGCCCAGGCCGTGGTCATGAGCCAGGGGCTTGTGCCAGCAGACGGGCCGGGCAGTCCCGACGCCTCGCCGGCAAGCGAACCCGAACCTTCGGGGGTGGATGACGATCCCGGGGGCGATGCCGATGCTGAAGGCGACGCCGACTCCGACGGCGAGGAGGGCAAGTCGTGATCTGGGTCATCCTCATTCTTCTCGCGCTGATCGGCACGCCGCTGTTCACCCTCTTCGGGGCCGCGACCATCGCGCTCTTCATGGGCATGCCCGAGGGCAGCATGGCGTCGGTCGCCATCGACGTCTTCAGTGCCAAGTTCGCCGAGAACCCAACGCTCATGACGCTGCCGTTGTTCACCTTCGCGGGTTACATGCTCGCCGAGGCGGGCACACCGCGGCGCCTGGTGGACCTGTCGCGCGCGTGGCTCGGCTGGATGCCGGGCGGGCTGGCCGCCGTGTGCCTGATGGCTTCGGCGTTCTTCACCACCTTCACGGGCGGCAGTGGCATCACGATCGTCGCTGTGGGCGCGCTGCTGCTTCCCGCGCTGGTCAGCGAGAAGTACCCCGAGGACTTCTCCATGGGTCTCGTCACGACCGGTGGCTCGCTTGGGCTGCTGTTCCCACCCTCGGTCCCGCTCATCCTCTACGGCATCGTGGCGGGTCTGGTGATCGACAAGGTCCTGGTCGCAGGCATCCTGCCCGGCATCGTCGTGGTGGGAGTGCTCGCCATCTACGGCGGCTACGTCGGAATCAAGGCAGGTGTCCCGCGCTCGGGCATCAGCATCAAGGAGGCGTTCCGCACGCTCTGGATCGCCAAGTGGGAGGTCGCGATCCCGATCGTCCTGATCGGCGGCATCGCGCTCGGCGTCCTGCGTATCCACGAGGCATGCGCGTTCACCGCGGTCTACGTCCTCTTCATCGAGACCATCGTCTACCGCGACATCAATGTGCGCCACGACCTTCCGGGCATCGTGATCGAGTCGATGACGATGATCGGCGCCATCCTCGCCATCATGGCGACCGCCATCGGGTTCACGAGCTGGATGATTCAGGCGCAGATCCCGATGCAGCTGCTCGAGTGGATGGAGACGCTGGTCGAGAGCCAGTTCTTCTTCCTCCTCGCGCTCAACCTGTTCCTGTTGCTGGTCGGCATGCTGATGGACATCTTCACCGCGATCGTCGTGGTGGTGCCGCTCATCCTGCCGCTCGCCTATGCGTACGGCGTCGATCCCTATCACCTGGCGATCATCTTCCTGCTCAACCTCGAGATCGGCTACCTGACGCCTCCGATGGGCATCAACCTGTTCATCTCGTCGATTCGTTTCGGCAAGCCCGTCACGTACCTCTACCGGGCGGTGCTGCCGTTCATCGGCATCCTGGCCATCGCGCTGGTCATCGTCACCTACGTGCCGAGCATCACGACTGTGGTGCCCAACATGATGGGTGAGGAGACCGAAGACGATCAGGAGCTAAGCGACGGCTACACGATGGGAGACGATGAAGACCTGGAGGACGCCGGAGCCGGTAACCTCGACGACTTCTTCGATGACGACGATGCGGGCCTCGACGACGACGAGGACGACGACGAGGACGACGACGAGTTCGGTCTCAGCGATGACGAGCTCGACGACCTCGAGGCCGACATCCGCGAGGACGACAAGAAGGCGGAGTAGCGCGGCCGTCGTCGCGGCGGTTCCGGCTGCCGCCTCAGGGGCTGAGCGCGGGCTCGGCCCCGGCGGCCACGCCCGCGTCGGGCTGGCCGGTCGGCGCACCACCATCGGCGGTCGTCGGGGCTATCGCCGAGCTCACGCTGGCGGCGGTTGCGCCTGTCAGCTCGCGGATGCTCGAGGCGATGGAGCAGTCCACCGCCGCGCCCTCACGCAGCTTCGTCGCGCTGAGCTCGGGGGCCGCACGGAGTCCCTTGGACAGGATGCGAGCGGGGAGCAGCACGCCGCGGGAGCGCACGCGCGCGGACAGCAGTCGCTCGCCACTGCGCATGTCCCAGAGGAAGACGTCGACCGGATCGCGCGCCCTGGACGGACCCTGCTGGAGCACCAGCAGAAACCAGTCGCTGCGCAGCAGACCCAGGACACCGGTGAGGTCCGCCCTCATGTGGCGAGCCAGCATGTTGTCCTTGACGCGCATCGTCATCAGGTCGTCGGTCTCGTGGACATCCTCGACCCACTCCGGAAGCAGGAACGCCCCCTTCTCGTAGATGCCGCGCGCGGACGCAGGAGACAGCCCCAGGCAGCGGGTGATGGCATCCGCCTGCATACGGACGGCAGCAGCGGAGATCGTCTCCTTCTTCTTCGCGAGGTCGGCTCCGATGCGCAGGTACAGCCCGTTGCCAGCGCGCAGCCCCTCGAGCTTCAGGCGCTCGTCGACGGCGCGCTCAGGCGGTCTGGAGGCAGCCTCGACGATCCAGGCGTCGAGTCGATCGCGCAGCTGCACGTAGCGCTTCGAGGCGTCAGCCAGCTCCTGCTCGTGGACCTGGAGGATCTGGCTGCGCAGGCGGTCGACCTTCGCCTGCTCCTTGGATTTGTGCAGGACGATGACGAGTGCGGCCACGAGGACGAATGGCACGATGAGCCGCCAGGGCAACCTGGGCATGTAGTCCCCGTCCGCCACGGCCTCCGGCCGCGCGGGGATTAGCTTGCCCGGCTTGCGATCGTTCATGGTTTCCTCGTCACGGGTCTACGCGGACCCCGCCACAATTGAAAAGGGCGCCGACCCGGAGGCGGCGCCCTCTGCTTGCAGCAGCTCAGCTCAGCCGCCGCCGTCGCCCTTCTGGTTGACGGCGAACGTCACGTTGGCGTAGCCGGCCTGGGCCGCGCTGAACATGATCTTCTTGATGACGCGGAAGTCGATGGCGATGTCGGCCTGGACGACGACCTGCCCGGCGAAGGGCTCGTTGGGGTGCAGGATCGCCCAGTTGCGCTTGAGCGTCTCGAGGTCGGTGATGAGCTGCTCGATCCGTTCCATCTTGGCGTTGGCGGCGAGCGTCGACGTATCGGCCATGCGGCGACCGTCGAGGGTGACGACGACCGCATCGATTGCGATGACGGGCGCAATCTCGAGCATCGTGACGTTCGTCGCCTCGGGAAGCTTGATGGACGGCTTCTGCGCGAGCAGTTCGCCCGATGCGCTGAACGACATCAGGAGGAACATGACCACGCACAGCAGCAGGTCGATGAACGGGATGAGCGGAATCTCGGTGTTGACCGACTTGCCACCGCCTCCGTGCGCGACCCGGTCGGACACGAACTTGAGCGGCAAGTGGTGGAGCAGAACCTTACCCGGCATATGGATGGACATTGGTTTCTTCTCCCAGTGCCTTAGAGGGTCGAGCCGTCAGAGAGGGACATGTCGGGGAAGTCTTCACCCACCACGATGTCCATGGCGTTGATGACTTCTGCGTAGAGCACACCGTCCTCGGGGGCGACCACGAGGTCCTTGCGATTGGGCTCCAGGCGCTTGCGCTCCTGCAGCTTGGTGCGGAGCTGCTCGTCGTCGAATGCGTCGCCGACCTTCGGGATGTCGATGTGATCACCCGCCGTGGACGAGATGACGTAACCCGTGGCCTTGATCTGCAGCACGACCTTGATCTTCTCCTCCGGCGGAGGCTGATCAGGGGCCTGCTGACCCGGCTGCTGCTGGTTGGCATCGATGCGCGCCAGCTGATTCCAGACCGCTGTCACCAGCAGGAACATCACGCAGCACAACAGCAGGTCGATGAACGGGATGAGCGGAATCTCAGAGTTGCACGACTTTTTGTTGCCGTGTCCGCCGCCTACGTCAATACCAGCCATGGTCGCTCCTCGTCACAAAGGTCGGTTGAGCCGACGCGGCGCCTGTGCGCCGCATGGCCCTGCGAGCAGTTCGTCTCAGCCAGCGGCTTCGTCGAGCTGGATCTTCGAGCGGTTGTTCACGACGAGATTCACGACCTGCACGGTGGCGGCGTTGATGTCGTCGAGCAGTCCCTGCGTCTTCGTGTTGTGAACGGCGAAGCCGACCAGCGCGACGATCGCGGCGCCGAGACCGAAGGCCGTGCAGTTCATCGCCTCCGAGATACCGGCGGCGAGCATGGTCGCCTTCGAAGCACCATCCGCGTTGGCGACCGCGCCGAACGCCATGATCAGGCCACTCACGGTGCCAAGCAGGCCGCAGAGCATTGCGAGGTTGGCGTACAGCGCCAGCAGGCCTGTGCGCTTCTCGATGAGCGGCAGCTCGATGAGGGCCGCCTCATCCATTGCCGCCTGCACTTCGCCGTCAGGACGGTTGACCTTCATCAGGCCCGACTTGACGATTCGCGCCAGCGGAGCATCGGCCGCGGAGCACAGCTTGATGGCTCGCCCGACGTCACCTGCCAGGATGCACTTCTGCATCGTGGCGAGGAAAATCTCGCGGTTGATGGAGCACTTGTAGAGGAACATCCCGCGTTCGATGATCACGCCGATCGAAAGGATGAGCCAGAACAGGATGGGGTACATACCCCAGCCGCCCTCTTCAAAACTGTGCGCGAGTGATGACATTGATGTCTCCTAACTAGGACCGCATTTCCGCGGCCGTGCTGTGCGTCGCTACGCGAGCTATCGTTCGATGTGTCGTTGCTGAGCTGCGGCTAGGGAATTCGGGTGAAACCCGAAACACGAGTAATTACAACAACTAAGATCCGCTCTAGACATGGGCCCAGTCAAAACTCGGGTCATCATATCGAGCCCCGCTCACAAGTCAACATGGATCTGCGCACATTTCTCACACCGCTTTCGCACCGCTTAAAGAGGCCGCCTTCAGGCGGGTCGTCTGGGTAGGACACGGGTTGCGGCGGAAGGTTCCGGGACAGGCTGGCTGCCGCACGCTTGGGCGTGAGGGCGCGCCACCCATAGCGGTTGACCGATCTGGCACGTGGCGAGGTGCGGCGCGCGCGAGCTGTAAGCCTCACCGACCGTTAGATCAGTTCGGCCGGCTGGTCGCGCCGGGTCATCGAGATGCGCTCGTGTCGGCTATCCGCCTCGCTCTTGCGGGCTGCCCCGAGCCCTGCTGCGGGCAGGCAACATACATATCGGGCGAAGTCGGTTGGCCATTTCTGGCACCCGCCGTTCGTAGTCGGGCGTCGTGGCTGGCCCTTTCTGTTCGTTGACAATCCGAGATCCGCTGCGGTAACTTTCGTTTTCTCTGGATCTCCAACCACCGTTGTTCGATGGACAAAATTTTCTTGGATTCCATCCCTATGCGGTACCCACGGCGACGTTATCGGGCGTAGCATTCGCTAACCCTGACCGTTGCGCGGGAGCTGCCAGCTGGGCAGCACGCCACGGGGTAAGGATGAAAGGAGCCTTGAGGGGCTATGCATAAAGTCTGGGAGTTCATGCAGGACGGCGCGCCGTTCTCCTTCATTAACGTCGCCATCCTGGCATTCGTCATCGCCGTCGTGGCGGAGCGCTTCGTTCACATCCTGACCAAGCATCAGGTGAACGGCGAAGAGTTCATGGCGCAGATCCGCAAGCTCGTGCAGGCCGGCAACATCGACCGCGCGATCAAGCTCTGCGAGGCCGCTCCACTTCCGCTCCTCCAGGTCGTCAAGGCCGGGTTGACTCAGGTCAACCGGGGTGAGGAGGCGGTCATCGCCCAGATGGAGGACCGAATGGGCGAGGTCGTGCCGAACCTGGAGAAGCGCATCGGCATGCTCTGGTCGCTCGCCAACATCGCGACGCTGGTCGGCCTGCTCGGGACCATCTCGGGTCTCATCAAGTCGTTCGCGGCCGTTGCGTTCGCGGAGCCGGCCCAGAAGTCGGCGCTGCTGGCGCGCGGCATTTCGGAGGCCATGTACAACACTGCGCTGGGTCTCGGCATCGCCGTCATCTGCATGGTGTTCCACCTGATTCTCCACAGCTGGTCGAAGAAGATTAAGCACGACCTCGAGCGCACGACGATGAAGCTCGAGAACTTGCTGACCCTGAAGCGCGAGTAGTCGTGTCCGCGGTCCCGTCTTCTTGAAGCCGACCAGCTCATGTCCAAACTAACCCCGATACAGCGCGCCTACATCCGGAAGAAGGCCAGGCCGGTCGAGCTGGACCCGTCCGAGATGCAGGGCGAGCTGAACATCGTGCCGTTCCTGGACATCGTGATGAACCTCATCATGTTCCTGCTCGCGACGAGCGAGGCGGTGCTGTTGATCTCGCAGATCGAGTCCAATCCCCCAAAGATCTCCAGGGGGGGACGCCCGAGCAACGAGCCGGTCACGACACCCTTGAACCTGAACGTCACCGTGACGAGCAAGGGCGTCATCGTGACCGGGTCGGGGGGCAAGCTGGCCAAGGGCTGCGATGGCACCGAGGTCGGCAGCGGAATCACCGTGCCGTCCAAGAAGAAGGGCGAGTACAAGTGGGCCGAGCTGACCAAGTGCGTCGCCAAGGTGAAGTCGAACTTCGAGGACGAGGACACGGTCATCGTCAGCGCCGACCCGCAGATCGAGTACGAGCACATCATCGCCGCGATGGATGCCGTTCGTAACGAGGGCGACGAAGAGCTCTTTCCGAAAGTGTTGATCTCGGTCGGTGTGCGTTAGGGGACTCGATGGCGGACGACGAACAACCAGCCAGCATGAACGAGGTCAAGCGTGCGATCCGTCGGAAGATGGCGAAGCACGAAGAGGAAGAGGAGATGGGCCTCAACATCTATCCGATGATGGATATGATGACGATTCTCCTCGTTTTCCTCATTCAGAGCTTCGCGTCCGGGGCGGCCGAGGTCGTCCAGAGCGAGGAGCTGCAGGTCCCGACGTCGACCGCGACCGTCGACGCGGTGGCGTCGATCGGCATCATCCTCTCCAGCGGCGAGATCGTCGTCGAGGGCAAGCAGGCCCTCACCCTGCGCAACGGCAAGGTCGACCCCAGCCAGAAGCAGGGTGGCGGCAATGGCTGGCTGATCACCCCGCTGTTCAACGTGCTCAAGCAGCACCGCGATCGTCTGAAGTTGATCGCTGCGCGCAACCCCCAGCGACCGTTCAAGGGGGAGGTGCGCATCATCGCGGACAAGAGGACACCGTTTCGAACGCTTGGCGAGGTGATCTACTCGCTGGGCCAGGCCGAGTTCGGGGCGCTGCGCTTCATCGTGCTCAAGCCCGTCGGCGACTGAGCGCTCAGCGAAGGCCGCGCGCGATCCGGATGCGCTGAAGGAACTCCTCGGCGAGCATCTGCTGAGCCTGGGTTCCCTCGCGGCCGAACATGCGCCACAGCCGGCCAGCCGTCGGCTCGTCGAGGATCGTGCGGCAGAGCGCCTCGACCCGCAGGGCCTCCTGACGCAGCGCAGCGGTCGCTAGCCCGCGAGCACGGGCCACTGCCATGAGGTTTGCTGCCCGTGCGTGTTCGCCGCCGAAATAGAGCTGTCGTGCCTCGAGGTAGTGCGGCAGGCCGTCCGATCGCTCTGCCCGCAGCTCTCTGGCCAGATGCGTTGCCACTGCGCCCGGTGCCCTCCGTCCTGGCTGCGGAACGAGCAGGTCGGCCATCAGCGCCTGTCCCCCGCTGCTGCCCTGTAGGATCATGCGCTTCACCTCCAGCAACCGTCGCACGTTGGGCTCCTGGGGCGCCTCGAGCAGCGCGTCGTAGGCCGTCAGAGCGCTGCCCACGTCGCCGCGCCTGAACAGCTCGTCCGCGAGCTCGTGGCGGGCGGTCGCCAGGGCGGCCTTTGGTCTCGGCTTGCTGTCCTGAAGCCTCGTCAGCTCGCCGACGGCGGACGGGTCGCGCAGCCTCGAGAGCGTCCCGACCAGGGTTGCGCGCGTGGTGGCGCGATCCGGGTCGAGTGCGAGGATCGCCCGGCAGCTGTCGGCGGCGAGGCGGTCGTCGCCCGCCGCCAGATCGCCCGCGAGCCGCCGCCGCAGCTCCGCCACCCGGTGCGGACAAACGGCCGAGAGGATCGAGGCCCCGGAGAAGCGCTGTTGCGCCAGCGCCAGTGCCTCGCTCGGAAGCGGCACGGCGCGGAGGTGCGCGTGCCACGCCAGCTCCAGCTCGGCCAGCGGGGTCCCCGCCGCCAGGGCGACGTCGCCGCCCATGTAGATCGCGCGCAGCACCTGCCGCCCGTGCGTATCGCGCAGGTGGCGGATGAAGGACCCGCTCAGCACGTACGCGAGGCGCTTGTGGGTGGCGAGGAACCCGGCGCCGAGCAGCTGCGCGAGCGGCGGGATGCGATCCAGCTCCAGCGTTGCCCGCGCCCACTGGTCAGGGGTCATCCCGGAGGCACTGCGGAAGTCCGCTGCGACGGCCATGCCCTCGACCAGTCCGAGGTTCGGCCACAGCCCGCCGAGTTGCCCCGTGACGCGCAGCGGCCCGCGGCCCGCTGCGGCAACCACGATGTGGGCGATCTCGTGTCCCATGATCGGATGCGGGAAGCTCTCCTGCTGCAGGTAGATCTCGCCGCGCCAGGGTTTGGCGATGTTGGTCTTGCCTGCGCCCATCAGCGCACGCTTCTCGGCGGCGCTGCGGAAGAGGTAGACGCGCACGGGCTCGCGGCGTCGCAGCCCGAAGAAGTGCTCCATCTGCCGAACGCGCACGTCGCAGTCGCGACCGAAGCGCGCCTTGTCTGCGAGCTCGCGAGGCACGAAGAGCTCGCAGCGCTCCGACTTCACCTCGGCACCGAGCGCTGCAGCGATGTACGCGTGCGAGGCGCGCAGGCCGAGCGATTCGCCCCGCCCGTGGGCGGCGGCGCACAGCGTGACCAGTGCGATGGCAGCGGCGAGCGGACCGCGCCGCAGCTCGGACAGGGCGAGGGGCCTGCCCCTGTCCGTCGTGCCACGCAGCAGCAACAGGCCGCTGCCGATGAGCGCGGCGGTGATCGCTCGCAGCACCCACAGCGAGCTCGGCAGGTGGATCAGCTCGTCGTAGATCGAGCCGGCGAAGTAGCCGAAGTAGTGCCCGTAGAAGAACACAGCTGGCGTCTGCAGGAAGTCCGCGACCGACAGGACGATACCGAGCAGCGGCGGCACCAGCGACAGCACGATAGCGAGCGCGCGACCGGGCACGAGGCTGCCCGCGAGCAGCCCGGTGACCAGCGCAAGTGCGACGCCTGCGCCCGGGCCAAGCAGCATGAAGGCAACCCCTTCGAGCGGTGCGCAGTTTCGGACGCGCAGCGCACCGATAGCGAGCAGCACAAATGGGATCGTCCAGAGTACCAGCCCTGCCCACGCGGCCTCCGTGCCGGGGGACCGCTGCGGATCGTCACGCGCGCGCAGCGCGATGCACGCGGCCACCACGGTCGCGAACAGCGGAAGCACCACGCCCAGCACGAGCGCGCTCTCCACGCCATGGATGGCGGTGAGCGACGAGAGGCTCAGCGCGGCCGACGACAGCACGGCTGCGGCGACGGCCAGTCGCATCGACGACAGCGCCTTGAGCGATGACAGTGGCCCCGTCGGGCGAGGCGCCGAGCTTGTCGCCCCGGGCACGTGACAACCGCTAGGCGGCCGTTTCCGCCGAGGGCCTGCTCATCACGAACGTCACGGCTTCGTCGACGCGCGAGATGAAGTGGATCTTGAGCTCGTCGCGGACGCGCTCCGGCACCTCCTCGAGCTCGTACTCGTTGGCCCGCGGTAGCAGCACGTGTGACAGCCCCGCCTGATGCGCGGCCAGGCATTTCTGCTTGATGCCGGAGACCCGCAGGATCTTGCCGCGCAAGGTGATCTCGCCGGTGACCGCGACGTCCGGCCGCACCTTGACGTCGAGCAGTGCGGAGAGGGCGGAGATCAGAATCGGGAGCCCGAGCGCCGGGCCGTCCTTCGGGATCGCAGCCTGCGGCAGGTGCACGTGCACGTCGCTCTTGGCGAGCACCTCCGAGTCGATGTGCAGCTGTTCGGCGCGCGCGCGGATGTACGAGAGTGCCGCCACCGCGCTCTCCTTGACGATGCCGCCCATCTTGCCCGTCAGGTGCACCACGCCCCGACCTGGCATGACGCTGGACTCGACCTGCAGCAGCTCGCCGCCGGCTGGCGTCCACGTCAGCGTCGGCACGACGCCCGGCCGCGCGAGCGTCTCGGCGCGCAACACCTGCCGCTTCGGTGGCCCCAGCACCTCCTGCACGAAGGCGCCGTCGGCGTCGACGTGTTCGCGCTGCCCGGCGGTCACGCGCACGGCGACGGCGCGGCACAGCGCTGCCACCTCCTGGGCGAGCTGCCGCACGCCGGCCTCGTGCGTGTACTCGGAGATCAGTCTGTGCAGCGCCTCGTCGCCCACCTCGAGCTGCTCGGGAGTTAGCCCGTGGTCCGCCAGCTGCCGCGGCACGAGGAAGTCGCGCGCGATGGCGTGCTTGTCGTGCAGCGTGTAGCCGGGGATGTCGATCACCTCCATGCGATCGAGCAGCGCCCGCGGGATCGTATCCTTGCGGTTGGCGGTTGCGACGAACAGCACCTTCGAGAGGTCGACGCCGGCGTTGATGTAGTGGTCGACGAAGGCGCTGTTCTGCTCCGAGTCTAGCGCCTCGAGCAGCGCACTGCCCGGATCGCCCGAGGCGTCGGCGCTCATCTTGTCGACCTCGTCGAGCACCATCACCGGGTTGGAGGTGCCTGCCTTCTTGAGCGCCGCGATCAGGCGACCCGGCATCGCACCAACATACGTGCGCCTGTGGCCGCGAACCTCGGCCTCGTCCTGCACCCCGCCGAGCGAGATGCGTACGAACTGCCTGCCGGTCGCGCGCGCGATCGACTTGCCGAGCGACGTCTTGCCGACACCCGGCGGCCCGAGGAAGCACAGCAGTGGCCCCCGCTGGTTCTTCTGCAGCTTGCGTACTGCGATGTACTCGAGGATGCGCTTCTTGGGGCGCTCGAGCCCGTGGTGGTCCTCGTCGAGCACGCGGCGCGCCTCCGCGACGTCGAGGCGGTCGGCGCTCACGTGGCTCCACGGCAGGTCGCAGATCCACTCCACGTAGCTGAGCGCCACCTGGTACTCGGCGCTGCTGGGATTCATGATCGACATGCGCCCGAGCTCGCGCCGCGCGGCCTTGCGTGCCTCCTCCGTGGCGTCGACGCGGGCGAGCCGCTCGCGCAGCTCGTCGAGCTCGTCGTCCTCGTCGCCACTCTCGCCAAGCTCGCGCCGGATCGAGCGCAGCTGCTGGCGCAGCAGCAGCTCACGCTGCGAGCGGCTCATCTCCTCGCGCACCATCGTCGCGACCTCTTCCTTGACGCGGTGCACCTCGGTCTGGCGGCGCAGCAGATCGAGCACCATCTCGAGGCGCTTGGTCAGGTCGAGCGTGGAGAGGATGTCCTGCTTGCGGTTGGTGTCGATCGGCAGGTGCGACGCGACCAGATCTGCGAGCGCGCCGGGCTCCTGCACGTTGTCGAGCACGACGTGCACCTCGCGCGGCGGCTGCGGTAGCGATGCGAGCAGCTCGCGCGCGGTCTCGCGCAGGCACAGCGACAGCGGCTCCACGTCGGGGCCGTCCTGACCGGTGTCGACCAGGCGCTCAACCCGCGCACGCAGGCACGGCTCGCGCTGCAGTGGCTCGAGCACGCGCATACGTCCGATACCCTGCAGCACCACGCTGTAGTGACCCGAGCTCAGCCGGATGACCTTGAGTACGCGCGCGAGTGTGCCGACCTCGTGCAGGAGCGTGAAGCCCGGGTCCTCGTCCTCCGCGTCATGCTGCGCGAGCACGCCGATGGTCGGGCGGTCGGTCCCGAACGCCTCTTCGATCAGCCGCACCGAGCGCGGACGCCCGACGTTGACGGGTACGACCGAGGCGGGGAAGAGGACCGAGTTGCGCAGCGCGAGCACCGGCAGGGATGCGAGGCTGCTGTCGGGAATGATCGAGTCGGCCATGGCGGGCTACCGGCAGTGCATACCGTAGCCGATCCGAACTCGGCCGTGGTCGAAGACGTCATGCACGCGCACGTCGCGCGCGCCGTATCCAATTCGATCGCTGTGTCCAATTTCGTGGTCACGCCCGTGGTCGATGGTGTAGAAGTTTTGACCCGATCGCGGCGATGTGGGACACAAACTACATGCTAGGTGCTTGTCGGAAAATGCGTATATCCTCTTTAGTCGCTATCGGCCTCGTGCCCTTCCTCGGGGGCTGCCACGTAGCGGTGCTCGGAAACCTGCTGTTGTTGGCGCTGAGCGTCGGCATCTTCATGGGCACGCTGTCGCTCGGCACGTCCTCACGCGACTAGCTGCGCCGCGGACGTCTCCGGCCGACTGCGCACGCGCGGCTCGTCGAGACTGTCGATCATCGCACGCAAGCGTTGCTCATCCGGGCTAGACTCCCGCCCCGACGATGGGCGCCACGCCAGAAACACCGCCGAGCGGCTACCGAACGCTCAAGGAGTTCCGCCTAGGCGACCTCGAGGCCATCCGCATGGTCCTGCGCGGTGGCTCTGTCATCGACTGGCACCGCCTGAACTTCGGCTCCGAGCAGGAGGCCCGCGAGTTCATCCTCGCCCAGGAGTTCGACCCGTCCAACGCCGAGGACGCCAAGCGAATGGACGCGATCAAGAGCGAGGCGATCGCCTACCTGCGGCGCAACTTCGACTTCCCGATCCCCAAGCCCGTCGCGAACCTCGACCTGACGGGTCTGCTGATGCTCGCCTCCGGCAAGGGTCACCGGCAGTTGTGCGCCTGCACCATCCTCAAGGCGATGCACATCATCCACCACCTCGAGGCGCGCGAGCTGCTCTTCATGCTGCCGATCTCCAACCAGGAGGTCTTCTACATGGTGGAGGAGAAGGTCTACCGCGTGATCGGCGGGATGCTCGCCAACGGCTTTCCGATCCTCGAGTTCATCGGCGGCCGCAAGCACAAGGACTCGCTCTACACCAAGCTGCTGTCGAAGTCGGAGACCGTTGCGGCGAACATCTACGACAAGCTGCGCTTCCGCATCGTGACGCGCACTCCCGACGACATCTTCCCGGTCGTCAGCTACATGCTGCGGCACATCTTCCCGATGAACTTCGTGATCCCGGGACAGTCGACCAACACGATGTTCCACTTTCGCTCCTACTGCGAGTCACACGCGCACCTCAAGGACCTGTTCTCGCACCTGCAGCTGTCGCCTGATCTCGAGGACGACCTCACGCGCATGGACAACCGCTTCAGCGCCGAGGACTACTCGGTCGTGCACTTCGTAGTCGACATGCCGGTGCGGCTGAGCGACGAGATCCTCTCGCAGGCGCCGAGTGCGGGGAAGACGCTGGGCAACGTGATCTTCGTGCAGACGGAGTTTCAGATCATCGACCGCCACACGGAGCAGCGAAACGAGATGGGCGAGGCCAGCCACGCTGCGTACAAGGAGCGCCAGAAGGACGCCGTGCGCAACCGGCTCAAGGTCGGCATCGAGCTGCCTTCGAAGAAGCCGAAGCGCTAGCGCTCTCGAGTGGGCGCGAGTGGACGCGGCTGTCCCGCGCTACTTGGTCGCCGGGACCATCGACACGTCGAGCAGCGCGGTGGTGCCGCCCTCGAGGTGCACGTCGCGCGTCACCTTGAGGTAGCCGCTGGCCTCGACCTCGACACGGTGCCGCCCCCCCTCCACGCCGTCCATGCGGATGGGCGTCTGGCCGCGGAAGATCTCGTCGAGCTTGACGGTCGCTGGCACCGGTGGGTTGGTGCGGATCTCGATCGAGCCGACCGTCGCGCGTCGCAGGCCCAGCGCGACGCCGACCTTCGTCTTCGCGATTAGCCCGGCCACCGACAGGCCCAGCAGCAACAGCCCGACGGTGAGCATGATCATCGACATGCGCTCGGTCCGCCGGATCTGCGCGGCCGCCATCTCCGCCGTGATGCGTTGCGTACGCTGTCCGGGGCGCTTGCCGCGGGCGCGCTGCGGCAGCGCCTGGACGGTCTGCGCGGAGGGTGCCGCCGCGGCGCCGTGTCCCGCCGGCTGCGGCGGCATGGGCGCCGGCATCGACGAGCTGACGTGGACGTTCGGCGGTGCAGGGGGCGCGCCGGTCTTGATCTCGCTGAGCATCTCCGGAAGCCCGTCGTCGTCCTCGGTGTTGAAGAAGATCTCCGTGGCGTCCTCGTCGAAGCCCGCCATCTCGACGCCGTAGGCGTTGGCTACCGGCTCGACGCTCTCGATCAGCTCGTCGGCATCGACCTCCTGTGCCGCGCCGGGCGGACCGCCCGCGCCATCGACCCGCATCCCGTCGAGGTCATCGCCATCCAGGAACTCGGTCGCCTCGCCCTCGAAGCCCGCGCCCTCCGCGGCCGGTGGCGCACCCGACTTGGCACTGGCGGAGCCGTCGACGTCGAAGAACCCCGTCGGCTCCTCGTCGAGATCGCCCAGCGCTGTCGGTGCCTGCACGTCGTCCTTCGCCGCGCCGTCCTCGTCGATCAGATCGAGCGCGTCGATCTCGTCGCTCGGCTCGGCCGTGTCTTGCTCCGGCTCGAGCGCGTCCGCGAGCCCTTCGATCGCCTCGTCGAGGGCGTCGGTGCGACTGGCGGGCGGCGCGTCGTCCTCCTCCGCCGCCGCCGTGTCCATCGCCTTGGCGACCTTCGCGTGGTCCATGCCCTCGAAGATGGTCGGCTCGTCGGTCTCCGTGAACGAGCCCTCCTCGACGATGCGCGTTTCGTCCGAGTGCGGGTCACCCCCAAGCGGTGCGCTCTCCGCGGGCGCATCGCTCAGCGGTGGGTAGCTCGTCTTGGCTTTCTCGGCGGCGGAAGTAGGGATGCTCGGCACGCGCGGCGCCTTCGGGATGCTGTCCTTCGGCCGGTCCGAGTCGCGCTTGGCCTCCGCCCGCGCCCGCGCCACCATGCCGGCCGCCGACGTGAAGAAGCGCTTGCGCTCCTCGAGCACCTCCGGGTCTCCGCTGGCCTCGAGCAGCTCGTTGACGCGCGCCTGCTCCTGCGTCGAGTCATCGCCGAACCACGTCGTCATGAGCTCCGCGAGCTTGCGCGGGCCGTACATCGGGTCGGTCGTCAGCACGTAGCGCAGCAGAGCCTCCCCCATGTCAGCCGCCGTCTGGTAGCGGTCGTCGGGGTCCTTCTCGAGCGCCTTCATGATGATCTGCTCGAGCTCCTCGGGCGGATCCTCGGCCACGGCCGACGGCGGTGGAATCGACGCGCGGCCCACGAGCTTGAGGGTGGCGATGTCGTCCTTGGCGTCGAACAGTCGCCGCGCTGTGACCATCTCGTAGAGCAGCACACCCACGCCGAAGACGTCGGAGCGCGCATCGAGCGGCTTGCCCTTCACCATCTCGGGGCTCATGTAGCCGAGCTTGTTCTTGAGCGCGTCTACGTTCGTCTGCTGCGCCCTGCCCGACGCCTTGGCGAGCCCGAAGTCGATCAGCTTGACCTGCCCCTCGAAGCTGATCACCACGTTGGCGGGCGACAGGTCGCGGTGGATGACGCCGGCGTTGTCGCCGCGGGCGTTCTTGAGGCTGTGCGCATAGTCGAGTGCGTCGCACAGCTTCGTCGCGATCCATGCCGCCACCACGTGTGGCAACGTGCCCTCGGTCGGCTCGACGCGGGCACGCAGCTTGCCGAGGTCGCGCCCGGCGATCGACTCCATCGCCATGTAGAGCGACTCGCCGACCTTGCCCAGCTCGTAGATCGGACAAATGTTGGTGTGCGTCAGCCGCGCCGACGTCTTGGCCTCGCGGACGAAGGTCTCGACGAACTCCGGGTCGCCGGCCATGTGCGGCAGGATGCGCTTGATCGCGACGATACGCTCGAAGCCCGCTTCGCCGCGGATCTTGGCGCGGTAGACGGCAGCGGTCGCGCCGGAGCTCATCCGGTGCAGCAAGATATACTTGCCGAAGGGGATCAACTCGTCGGCGGACCAACGTGAGTCGCTCTCGGCCTCTGGCACGTTCGCGCCCGTCATTGGAAGCGCTACGTTCATACCAGTGCCGACGATCCAAACCAAGGGCAAGTGCGATTATTGCGCGCTCGCAAGCTCCTGGAACCCAAGGGTTTTCGGCACACACACACACCTCTCGGTGGTGGTCGTCCGGGTTGCCGTGGGGGACGGTTCGGCCAGCGCCGTCCGCAGATGGCCGGGCTTGTAGTCGGCCGGGCTGCCCTCCGCTGGCCTGGGTTCGCGGCTCGCTGGCCGGGCATCGGGCCGCTGCCCGCTTTTGACTCGACAACGCCCCGGATTGGCGAAATAAACGCTGCATGTCGCAGGTACCCGAGGCAGGCGCCGGCGTGCGCCCCCATACGATTCTGGCGATGGTGCAGGACCGCCCCGGCGTGCTGCACCGCATCGTCGAGTGCTGGCAGGCCGAGGGCTACAACATCCGCAGCCTCGCCGTGGGTGCGGGCGAGCGGCCGGGCTTCTCGCGCATGACCTTCGTGGTCGATGCCGCCAGCGACGCCGAGCAGCTCGTGAAGGACCTGTCGAAGCTGGACGAGATCGCCGAGATCCAGGACGTCAGCGATCGCGAGTTCGTCAGCCGCGAGCTCGCCCTGGTGCGCGTCAAGGGATCGCGCGAGATGCGCAAGCGGCTCATGGACATCGTCGACACCTTCAACGCGAAGATCATCGACGTGGCGCCCGACTCGATGATGATCGAGGTGACCGGGCACGAGCACAAGATCGACTCCCTGGTCGAGCTCCTCAAGGACTTCGACGTACTCGAGCTCGTACGCACGGGCCGCGTGTCGCTGGTCCGGGGCGCCAACCGACCGTCGCCGCGGCTCTGAGCGGCGCGGCGAGGATCGCGTACGTGGGCTGTCTTCGTCTCATGCGGCTGCTCTCGCTCGCGGCGGTCGCCTTCAGTGCGGCGAGCGCCGTCGACGCCTACGCCGCGGCCAGCGGAGTGCGAGAGTTCTGCGGAGAGGGGGGCGGCTGCGATGCGGTCGCCGCCTCCGCCGCGGGGCAGCTGCTGGGGCCGTGGCTTCCGCAGCTGGGGCTGAGCGCCTACACCTTCGTGCTCGCCGGCAGCCTCTTCGAGCTGACCCGGCGCGCCGCGCTGTGGGTGGCCGTGCTCGGCGGGCTGGGTGGCCTGGGCCTGGTCGGGCTGCAGGTGTCGATGGGGCACTTCTGTCAGCTGTGCCTGGGCGCGGATGTCTCGGCGTTCGGCATCGCCGCCTGCGGTGTGTTCGAGCTCAGACGCGGGGACGCGGGCGCATCGGGTGCATTGGGTGCCGCGAGCTGGCCCCTGCCCGCCTGGGCCGCGCTGTATGTGCTGGCCATCGGCATCCCGCCGGCCTACGCCGCCTCCAAGCCGACGCCGGTGCCCGCGGCGGTGCGCGCGATGTGGCAGCCGGGCAAGATCAACGTCATCGAGTTCAGCGACTTCGAATGCCCGTACTGCCGGAAGCTCCACCCGGTGCTCACGGCCGCCCTCGAGCCCTACGCGGGGCGCGTGCATCTGGAGCGGCGCTCCTACCCGCTGTCGTCGCACGCACACGCCTCCGGTGCCGCTGCGGCCCACATCTGCGCGCGCATCCAGGGCAAGGCCGAGGCGATGGCCCACGAGCTGTTCGCGCGTGCCGACATCTCCAAGCCTGCCCGGGAGGTGATCGCCCGTGACATCGGCCTGGACGTCGGGGCGTTCAACGAGTGCGTCGACGATGCGCAGACGCACGCCGAGGTGAAGCGCGAGATGGAGCTGGTCGAGGCTGCTGGCATGCAGGGGCTGCCGACCGTGTGGATCGGGCAGAGCGTCGTGCTGGGCTTCGACGCGTCGGCCGGCGAGGCGCCCTATCGCAGTGCGCTCGCGATGGCCGAGGCCGGGCAGCCCGCGCCGCGCCGCCTGGCGCCGTGGCTGTGGGTGTTCGGCACATCGCTGGCGCTGGCAGCGCTCACGTTGCGTCGGCGACGCGATTGAGGCGGCCGCTACGCCTCGCGCTCGGCGTTGAGCACGTCGATGATCTCGGCGCGCCGCTGCTGGTCGACCTTCTTGAAGTCGGGCGACCGCAACAGCGCCTTGAGCTCGTCGGCGCGGTCGAGCATGTGCAGGCACTCGATGGTCGCCTCGACGCTCACCGCCGTGGACGGCGCGCGCCCGAGGTACTTGAGCCCCTCCTCGTGCTTGCCGAGCCGGGCGCTGCTGACGCCGAGGATGAGCCACAGCCGCGACATCACCTTGTCCGGCAGGTTGCCCTCAGAGCGCAGCTGGTGGCAGACGCGGGCGGCATGCTTGAAGTCGCCGGCATCGAATGCGCGCTGCGCCTCCTCGATCATCTCACGCGCCTGCGGGTTGTCCCTCTGGACGGCTGGCGCTTCTGCGCCGCCGCCCTGCAGTGCCCGCAGGTTGTCGAGGCCGAGCCATCCGCCGAGGATGACCATGAACATCGACCCCATCATCGTCCAGCCAAGCACTCCCCACAGCACGGCCAGCGCCAGCCCCACCTGGTGCGTCACGCGGTCGGCCGTCACCGGGCGCGCCACGCGGTACATGAACAGCCGAAACAGCTGCCCGCCGTCGAGTGGATACAGCGGAAGCAGGTTCACGAAGGACCAGAAGAAGTTCACGTACAGCAGGTTGGTGATCACCATCGACTGCACCTTGTGGCCGCGCGCGGTGCTCGCGAGGTCGATGTCCATCAACAGGAACGCGAGCGTCAAGCATCCGAGCAGCAGCCCGGCGCCGGGCCCTGCCGCGATGATGAATGCCTCGTGGCGCCGGGTCTTTGCCGGCTGGTGGAAGCACAGCCCGCCCAGGCCGTGCAGCAGGATACTCGGCTGCAGTCGGTAGTGGCGCGCGACCAGCGCGTGCCCAAGCTCGTGCACGAGGATGCTGACGGTCACGACCGCGCCGAAGATCAGGCCCGCGGCGATGTCGCCGCCCATCACCCAGAAGGCGAGGATCAGCAGAAAGAACGGACTCAGGTGGACCGGGATGTCCCCGACCGAGAAGATGCGAAAGCCGTTCACCGGCAGACCATAGCAGATCGCCGCCGCTACGCTTCGCCCTCCTGCTCCTCGAACCGCATCTTGTCCGCGGCATTCATGTACGCGTCGTGCGGCGTGATGATGCCCTTGTGGCGCAGCTCCATCAGGTGGTCGTCCATGAGCTGCATGCCCTGCGCCTTGCCGCCCTGGATGGTGGAGACGATCTGCGAGGTGTTGGCCTCGCGGATGATGTTCGGCAGGCCGCTGGTCTTCAGCAACACCTCGACCGCGGCGACACGACCCTGCCCATCCGCGGTCTTGAGCAGCAGCTGTGCAACGATTCCCGCCAGTGCCTCGGATAGCCCGATGCGCACCTGCTCCTGCGCTGCGGGGGGCACCGCGTCGATCAGGCGGTCGATGGCCTTCGATGCGCTGTTGGTGTGCAGCGTACCGAACACGAGCATGCCCATCTCGGCGGCTGCGATCGCGAGCTCGATCTCCGGGCCGCGCAGCTCACCCACGAGGATGACGTCCGGGTTCTGACGCATCGCCGCGCGCAGCGCCGACGCGAAGCTCGCCGTGTGGTCCAGCACCTCACGCTGCGAGATCATCGAGCGCTTGGGCGGGTGGACGAACTCGATCGGATCCTCGAGCGTCAGGATGTGGCGCTGGTAGGTGTTGTTGATCGCGTCGATGATCGCGGCCAGCGTCGTCGACTTGCCCGAGCCGGTGGGGCCGGTCACGAGAATCAGCCCGCTCGGGGTGTGCGCGAGCCGCTCGACCACCGGTGGCATCTTCAGCTCCTCGATCGAGAGGATCTTGTCGGGGATGATGCGGAACACGACCGCCGCCCCGCTCGACTGGTTGAAGGCGTTGCCACGAAAGCGCGCGACGCCCGCGAGGCTGTACGCGAAGTCGAGCTCCAGCTCCTCGTTGTAGGCCTCCCAGTGGGTGTCGTTGACGATCTCGCGGATCAGCCCGCGCACCTGCTTGTTCGACAGGCCGGCCATGCCGGAGATCGGCACGAGCCCCCCGCGTACGCGAACGCGCGGCGGCATGCCAGCTACCAGGTGCATGTCGGAGCCGCCCTGGTCGCGCAGGTACGTCAGCAGCTTGTCTACCGCCGCCACGGTGCACCTCCCGTCATGCGAACATCGCCTTGCTGTCGGCGTTCGCGCGCGCGACCTCGCGGGTGATGCGCTTGTCCTTGACGAGGCGCATCAGCGACTCGTCGAGCGTGCTCATCCCGGCCGCCTTGCCCGTCTGGATCACGGACGCGAGCTGGAAGGTACGGTTTTCGCGGATGAGGTTGCCGGCGGCGTGGTTGACGAGCAGCAGCTCGTAGGCGAGCGCCATGGGGCCCGCGTCGACCGACGGAAGCAGCTTCTGGGAGACGACCGCTCGCAGCGACTCAGAGACCATCGCGCGGACCTGCGACTGCTGCACGGGCGGGAAGGCGCCGATGATGCGGTTGATCGTGCGCACCGCCCCGAGCGTGTGCAGGGTACCGATCACGAGGTGGCCGGTCTCGGCGGCGGAGAGCGCGAGCGAGATCGTCTCGAGGTCACGCAGCTCGCCGATGCAGATGATGTCGGGGTCCTCGCGCAGCGCGGACTTCAGCGCGGCGGAGAACGACTTCGTGTGGCGGCCGATCTCGCGCTGGTTGACCAGGCAGCGCTTCGACTCGTGCTTGTACTCGATGGGATCCTCGAGGCTCAGGATGTGGTCGGAGCGCTCCTCGTTGATGATGTCGATCAGCGACGCCATCGTCGTCGTCTTGCCGGAGCCGGCCGGTCCCGTCACCAGCACGAGTCCGTTCTTGTAGTTCGTCAGGCGCGCGAGGGAGGTGGGCAGCCCGAGGTCGATCAGGTCCGGGATCTCGGGCGGGACGTAGTGGTAGCAGGCACAAAGGCCCGCGTGTTGCTTGTTGACGTTGCTGCGGAAGCGGCCGACGTTGCGCACCTCGTAGGCGAAGTCGACCTCACCCGTCTCGTCGAGCGTCGCGATCTGCTTGTCCGTCATCGACGCGCGGATGATCGCGTCGGTGTCGCGCGCCTTGAGGCTGTCGGGCGTGAGGTCGCCGAGCGTGCCGTTGACGCGGATCTTCACCGGGCTCTCCGCGTGCACGTGGATGTCGCTCGCCCGCGAGGACGAGGCGTGCGTGAGCACCCGGTGCAGCCACTCGACGCGTGGGTTGCCCTTGCCGGGTGGATCGGTCTGCCCCGGCGTGCGTTCCGCGGGCTGTGCCACCGCGGGCGCCGCTGCGGGTGGCTGCGGGGGCGCAGCCGGTGGCGGGGCCTGCGGAGCCCGCGGGGCGAGCGAGCCGCCTCGCGCCTTCGTTTGCCGCGTGGCGGTGTACTGGCGCTGCGCCTCGAGCAGCTGCGTGAGCTGCGTGGCATCGATCATCTGCAGGGCGATCATGATGTCGCCCAGCCTGTGCTGCGGCATCCGGCCCTGCTCGGAGACAGCATGCTGCAGCTGCTCCATCGTGATCATCTTGTAGTGGACGGCGAGGCGTCCCAGCAGATCGGTCGCGGACATCCGACCCCTAGTGTGACATGCGGACGGCCGGGGACCCAAGCCCGACTTCGGCCGGCGCGTCCCAGCAGGCCTCCACGAACCGCCACGAACCTCCACTAACCAGTGGCGCTCAGCAGCAGCCGTCGCCGGAGTAGTGCCACGTGGGTGCGGTCACGACCACGTCGTCGCGCCCCAGCGCCGACAGCGCGCGCGCCGTCTTGTCGCACACTCCCATCGGCAGGTCGCGGGTCAGCACGTGGCCCTTGCCGTCGTCGAAGTGCGAGTCGGCACCGACGTAGATCGCCGCTCGCCCCGTGAAGATGCACGCCCCATCCTCTGGGATAGGATCCTTGATCGCGACCACCTCGACGCTCTCCAGCAGCAGGTCCTCGGGTAGCGCGTAGCGCTCGCGGTCGAGCACGCGGTAGGGCCGGCGCGCGCGAACCTCCACGGTGCCGAAGCCCGCATCCACGATGGCCTGCAGGTAGTCGGCCAGCGGCAGCGCACCCGACAGGCACTGCGCACGCAGCCGAGCGTCGTCGGCGAGGTGGGCCGGAATCGGCCGCGATGCGACCGGGTCGCTGAGCATGAGCCTGCCGCCCGGGCGCAGCGCGCGGTGCATCTCCGACAGTGCATCGGCGAGGTCGCCGCGCTCGAAGATGTTGAACAGGCAGTTCTGCGCAGCGACGTCCACGCTGCCATCCTCGACCGGGAGCTCGCGGGCATCTCCGCGGCGTAGCTCGATGAAGTCGCGCTGCAGCCACGGGTTGAGCGCGGCCGCCTCGTCGAGCAGCTCGCCCGCCGTCTGCAGCATCGAGTCGAGCCGGTCGATCGCGAGCACGCCGCCGGGCCTGCGCACGAAGTACGACAGCTGCAGGGCCTCCATGCCGGCGCCGACGCCCACGTAGAGCACGCGCTGCGCGTCGGCGAGGTCGCGCGGGTGCACGGTCGAGCCGCAGCCGTAGTTGCGCTCGAGCATCCCGGTCGGCACGTGCAGCTCGGGCAGCTTCCACGGCGGCGTCATCGTGCAGCACAGCGCAGCCTGCGGGCTCAACGCGGCCTCGTCGTAGACGGCGTCGACCGTGTCGAAGTAGCTGTCGGCTGCGGGGGCTTTGTCGTGCGGCATCGGATGTGAGTACGCCCGGGGCAAGACAACGTTACCCCGGGCGTGACCCGCATCGCTAGCGCGACTTTTCTGTGGTCCACCCTCTCGGATAGACCACCCGTCGCTCAGGACATGCGCTCGATGATCGTGCAGTTGGCGGTGCCGCCACCCTCGCAGATCGCCAGCAGGCCGTAGCGGCCCTTGCGGCGCTCGAGCTCGTTGAGCAGCGTGCCCATGAGCTTCGCCCCCGTCGCGCCCAGCGGGTGGCCCAGGGCCATCGCGCCGCCGTTGACGTTGAGCTTGTCAGGGTCGGCGCCCAGCGCCTTGTACCAGGAGACCGGTACGGGCGCGAAGGCCTCGTTGATCTCGTAGACGTCGATGTCCTCGATCTTGAGGCCCGACTTCTTGAGCGCGAGCTCGGCGGCGGGGATCGGCCCCCCGAGCATCACGACCGGGTCGCTGCCCACGACCGTCATCGTGTGGATGCGCGCGCGCGGCGTGAGGTCGTGCTGCTTGACCGCGGCCTCGCTGGCGAGCAGCACGGCGGCCGAGCCGTCGCAGATCTGGCTCGACGACGCTGCGGTGATCATGCCGCCCTCGGCCAGTGCGTTGAGGCTCTTCATCTTCTCGAGCGACGCGTCGAAGCGGATGCCCTCGTCGGTGTCGTGGGTCACCTTCTCGCCCTCGACCTCGACCTCGACCGGGATGATCTCGTCCTTGAACTTGCCCTCCTTGGTCGCCGCCGCGGCGCGCACATGGCTGCGGTAGGCGAACTCGTCGAGTTCGTCGCGCGTGAGGTTGTGCTTCTTGGCGAGTAGCTCGGCGCCGGTGAACTGGCTGAACTTCACACCCGGGTAGCGCGCCGCCATGTTCTTGCCCTCCCAGGGATGGCCGTGGCCCTGCTTGAGGCCGTCGACGATGTTGGCGCCGATCGGCACCTTCGACATGCTCTCGACGCCGCCGCCGATGACCAGATCCTGGGTGCCGCTGAGCACGCCCTGGGCCGCGAAGTGGATCGCCTGCTGGCCGGAGCCGCACTGGCGGTCGACCGAGGTGCCCGGGACGCTCTCCGGGAAGCTGGAGGACAGCACCGCGGAGCGTCCGATGTTGCCCGACTGGGCGCCCACCTGGCTGACGCAGCCGAAGATCACATCTTCGATGGCGGCGGCATCGACGCCGACCTTCTCCACCAGTCCGTCGAGTGCCTTGCCGCCCAGGTCGTTGGGGTCGATCCCCGAGAGCCTGCCGCCCTTGCGGCCACCGGCGGTCCGGACCGCCCCTACGATGTATGCCTCAGCCATGCTCGCCTCCTTGGATGCCGCAACGCCACGTTACGGAGTGGGATCCCATAGCCCTTCACAAACAAACAGTCAAGCCTGCTTTTATCTTGCCTCCATCGTGGGCCCCGGTTTTTGGCGTTGATTCATGGTAGACGGCGCCATGCCTTCGCCCCGAACGGTGACCCCGGTGCTGCTGCTGGCGCTGTCGTTCGTCTGCGCGAGTCTGCTCGTGTGCGCCCCGACCCACGCCCAGCACGGAGGTGGTGACCCGCAGCTCGTCCCGGCAGCGGTTGCGGCTGCGGCCTCGGCATTCGAGCCCGCGCGGCAGCGGCCCGATCGGGCCGAGCGCTCGGACCCGGCCTACGATCCCTACCGCCACGACCTGCGCATCGGCCTGTTCCCGGCCCACGTCATGGGCGCCTGGACCCAGACCCACGTGGGCTCCTCGGCGCGCGCCGAGCTCGACGTGATGCCGAGGCTCGCGCTCGCGGCCTGGGGGCGGCTCGGCTGGGCGCGCATCGGAGGCCAGGACGGTGCGACGGCCTTCGGCGCCGGCGGCGGCCTTCGCTACTTCTTCATCGACTCGACGGTGACGCGCTCGGCCTCGGGGACCATCTACCCGCTCGACCCCGGCATCCCACCGGATGCCGATGCCATGCACACGGCCACGGGCGACGACCTCGACGTGCCCGTGGCGCAGCGCATGGGCGGCCCGCAGATGGTCCCCCACGAGGTCGACTACCAGGCGGTGGTGCCGATGCGAGCCGTGCACGCCCTGCGGCTCGGCTACGACTTCGCCGGGGGCCCGCAGGCCGGTCGTGATGAGGACCTCCCCGACGAGAGCCCGGCGATCGACAACCGCTTGCACATGCTGCACCTCGGCTGGGGCATGGGCAGCCACTGGAACCTGCCCGCGGCGGCGACGGGCCAGCGCGAGCTGGGCTTCAAGCGCGGCTATGTCGACGTGCTGGTCACGCTGCCGGCGCTCGCGGAGCAGCGCGCGATCGAGACCCCGCCGGATGGCTTCGATGCGTCGTTCATGCCGGTGGGCGTGCGTCTGGGGCTCGAGGGCGCGATGGATGCGGTGATCGACGCCTGGCAGGGGCTTGGGCTCGCGTACAAGATCGAGGGCGGAGCGCTGCCCGGCTACAGCGGCTTCGAGGCCTATGTCTACGTCGCCCTCGGCGTCGAGCTGGACGCGGCGACTGGCTCGAACGCGCGCGTGCAGGCACGGCCGTAGGCGAGCTAGTTGTAGGTGACCGACAGGCCGGCGGTCGCGCCCAGGTAGCTGCCGTCGCCCTCGATGGCCGCGAGACGTAGCTGCACCACGCCGCCAACGGCCAGCGGCCCGCCATCGATCGGCCACTCGCGGCCGCCGGACACGGCGAAGCTGGTTCCGCCCCGATCCTGGTCGTCGCCCTCCTCGTCGATGAAGTGCACGGTGGTGCCGCCGAGCTGCGCCGTGAACATCAGGTTGGATGGATCGAGGTAGTAGGCAAGGCCAATCGCTAGCGTGCCCACGCCGAAGGCCCGAGCCGACTGGTCGCCGACGAGGTCGACCTTGATGAAGCCAACGAGGCGCTCGACCCACGGTATCGAGTACCCGAGCGCGACGCCCACGCCCGTGCCGCCCTCGATGCCCTCGGTGAGCTCGCCGACGCTGAACAGTGCGCCCTTGAGCTCGATGTGCGTGTAGAAGCCCGAGTGCAGTCCCGCAGCTGCGTCGGCGTCCGGGTCGTCCCACTGCCAGCGCTTGCGCGGCGGCGGTGGCCGGCTGTGATAGTGCGGTGCCGCCTCGGGCACGTGGGGCTTCGGGGCTGCGGTTGGCGCCGGCGCTTCGGGCTGCGCGGCGTCGGCGTCTGCACCGGGGGGGTCGGACGGCTCGGCGATGGGCGCGGGTTCGGCGGGCGCTTCAGCCGCCGGCGGTGCGCTCTCGACCTCCCCTTGCGGCGGCCCCGCGGGCTGAGCCGACACGGGCACCGACCATGCGAACAGCAGAACGCCGAGAGCCGTCGCGCGCGATGCCATGGCCGCGATGGTGGCATGCCGCCGCGGCCGAGGCGAGCATGTGCACGACAGCGAACCCGTGCACGCGCACGACCACGAGGACGATCACGAGGACGACGACGCCCTGCTTTGTGCTAGGCACTGGAGCGCCGCAGGCGCGACCCGCTGGGGTGAATCTTCGTGTGTCCGTTGGACACACGAAGAGAGGGGACGCGGGTGCGTCTCCTCGGGGGTTGTAGCGGCCGCAGTGCGCAGCACTTCGGACCGCGAAGGGGGCGCAGCCCCCTTTGCTATTAAACCACTGTGGCAAAGACCCCGTCACAGAGGCAAGGCACTCGTCGGCGAGCCGCCTGCTGAAGACCCGGTGGGCCCTCACACTCGCGAAGGGGCGCAGCCCCCTTTGTCATCAAAGCCCCCTTTGTCATTAATGCCCGCGGTACTCCGTCAGCACGTAGTTCCCGTCGGCATCGCGCGCGACGGTGCCCCGGTGGATCGCGTAGCGGTCGTTGCCGAGCTCGTCGACCCACAGGCGTAGCGTCTCGCGGACGACCGAGAACGCCAGGTCGTCCCACGGCAGCTGCTGCGGCGTCATCCACTCCACCTCCAGGCTCTCCGGCCCCGCCGCGTAGGCCTCGGTGCGCATGCGCGCGCGGTAGAACATGTAGATCTGTCCGATCGACGGGATGTCCAGGTGCGTGTACGGCGCGATGATCTCGACCGAGGCGCCCGCCTCCTCGTGGGTCTCGCGCGTCGCACCCTCGGCCATGCTCTCGCCCAGCTCGAGGAATCCGGCCGGCAGTGTCCAGTAGCCTCGCCGCGGCTCGATCGCGCGCTTGCACATCAGCACCCGCCCATCGTGCTCGACGAGGCAGCCGACCACGACGCGCGGGTTCTCGTAGTGGATGTGGTCGCACTGCTGGCAGACGGCGCGCTGCCGGTTGTCGCCGTCGGGGACGCGCTGCGCGATCGGTCCGCCGCAGCGGCTGCAGAACTTCATCCGGTGGGTCTAGCACGCTGCGGCTCGCGGCGGTCCGCGGCGGTCCGCCGCGGTCTGCGTTGTCCGCGCTGCGTACATTGCAGCGCTGCACGGATCGGCGTTGCAACGTCGCAAGATCACGTGACGCAGCACGAGCCCCACGCCCGGATCTCCGCGGAAACGCCACCTGGCACGGCCTTCGCAAGGCGGTGAGTACCGGCGGTGACCCCGTGGCCGCACGACCCCCCCCGTTGTGGCCCGGTCACCGTCGGCCTTTCCCAACCTCCGCTGCCGTCGTCAGTTCGCGGCGGGCTGGCCGGGCGTCTTCTGCGGTCCAGCCGCCGGGTTCGCGGGCGCCGCCGCCGCGGTGTCAGTCTGCGCGAGCAGCGCATCGATCGTGGGCACCAGCGCATCGAAGTCTGTCGGGTTTTCGACCCGCTCGCCGTTGATGAACATCGTCGGCGTACCCTTGACCCGCACCTGCTCACCGAGCTCGAGGTCGGTGTCGACCGTCTTGCGCATCGAGCCGTCGTCGAGCGCCGCCGTGAACGTCGCCATGTCGAGGCCCGCCTGCTTGCCGTAGCGCTCGAGGTCAGCGCGGCCCAGTGCGCGCTGGTTCTCGAACATCAGGTCGTGCAGCTCCCAGAACTTCCCCTGCGCGTGGGCCGCGAGCGCCGCCTGCGCTGCGAGGTGAGCGTCCTGGTGGAACGACAGCGGGAACTGCCGGAAGACGATCCGCACGCGGTCGCCGTACTTCTCGTGGATGCTGTGCGTAGTGGCGGCCGCCATCGCGCAGTACGGGCACTGGAAGTCGGAGAACTCCACGATCGTCACGCTGGCCTGCGCGCCACCGAGGCTCGGCGGGCTGCCAGCCGTGAGCGTGGCCTGGACGTCGTCACTCAGCGGCTTGGCCAGGTCGAGCATCTTGCGCACCTGCGCGACGAGCTCCGGGTAGCGGTCCAGCAGCTTGCCGCAGGTGCCCGGCGGGATCTCGCGCATGTCCTGGGCCACGCGCACGCAGGCCGGGCTGCCGCTGCCGAACTCCTCGCACACGCGCCGCGAGAACTCGCGGCAGTCCGCCCGCTGTTCCTGAATGCGCTCTACCGCGTAGTCGACCTGCGTGAGCGCCTCGCTGCACGCCGCCGGGGGCAGCCACGCGGAGACCTGCGCGGTGGCTGCGCATCCCTCGGTGCCGCGCCCCAGCTCGTCGCACAGCCGCGAGGCGAAGCGATCGCAGGCCTCGGCGGCCTCGCCGCCCGCGACGTGCTCGCTCGCACGCGTGCCGGTCACCTCGCCCTGCGCCGCGCCGCCGCAGCCGAGGGCGATCGCACACAGCATCGCCGCACCGAGCCGCGCGCTCACTTGACGCGCTCCAGCGTCAGCAGTGCCTTCCCGGTGTGCAGTCGCATGTGGGTGTCGGTCACGGTGAGGGCCATCTTGTCCTTCTTTCCATCGGGAGCCTCGCGCTGCAGCTCGAGGTTGTCGCCCGACTGACGCAATATCTCATAGTACCACCGGCGCTCTTCCCGCGAGCCGAGGCCCGCGAGCGACAGCACCATCTCGCTCTTGTCGAAGATGTAGTGCACGGCGGCGTTCGGCGGTAGCTCGCCGCCCCTGAGGTGCGCCTTGAACTGCTCGGTCAGCGCGCCCTGGGGGACCTTCGAGAGGTCGAGCTTCCAGCGCCCGACGAGGCGGTTGTCGCTGCTGGGCTTCGGCGGCTCCTCGTCGCGCGTAGCGGCGCCCGCAGCTTCCTGCGGCGCCCCACCACCACAGCCCTGGTCGGCGCCGGCGGCGAGCAGCAGCACCGCCACGCGAAGACCTCTCCGAACACGCATCTTTGCGTCCTCCACGGCCAGGTACTACACCATTGGACGGCGGCGTCCATCGATAGGTGCGCGCTGCCCACGCTCCATGGACGAAGCCGACGATAGCGAGGGCCCCCCGGGACGCGGCAGCGCCGCCTCCATCCCCGCCGCCTCCACCTCCGGTGCCCCCGGCGCGGGGCGGGGCGGTTGGATTCGCGGCCTGCTCAGGGACGTGCTCGTGGTCGCGGTCATCTTCCTGGCCGTCCGCGCCTACCAGCAGCGGGGGCTCCCGGCGGGCCCCGCGCCCGAGCTGTCGGGGGTCGGCGTGCACGGTCAGGCGCTGTCGCTCGCCGACTACCGCGGCAAGCCCGTGCTGCTGCACTTCTGGGCCACCTGGTGCGGGGTCTGCAAGACCGAGGCGCCCAACATCAGCGCCGTGGCGGAGGATCTGCCCGTGCTCACCGTGGCGAGCCACTCTGGCAGCGACGACGAGGTGCGCGCCTACATGCGCGAGCAGGGCCTGTCCTGGCCCACGCTCAGTGACCCGCGCAGCGAGGTGGCGCGCCGCTTCGGCGTCACCGCCTTTCCGACCACCTTCGTGCTCGATGCCGACGGTCGCATCCGCCACGCGGAGGTCGGCTACACGACGACGCTTGGTCTGCGCGCACGCATGTGGTTGGCTTCGCTCTGATGACGACGCCATTGTTCCACGGCGCTGCACCGCGCTGTCTCGCGTTGCCCGTGCTGCTCGTCCTGCCCGTGCTGCTCGTGCTGGTGGCCTGCGGCGACGACCTGCCGTCGAGCAGCATGTCCCTGGTCGACTCGCAGTCCGTGCCCACCGCGGGCGGATCCGACGCGGGTGAGGGCGGCATAGGCACCCGCACGGACACCGACAGTGGTGTGGCGTGCGGAGACGTACTGCTGCAGTCCTTCGAGATCTCCGGGGCGGCCCACGTCGATGCGCCGGTCTACGGGGATCCGCCACCGGTCGGCGGGGATCACACGGGCTGCTGGGTCGACTACGGCGTCCACGACGAGGTCGTCGAGCCGGGTCGCTGGGTGCACAACCTCGAGCACGGCGCCGTCGTGCTGTTACATGACTGCCAGGGCGAGTGCGAGACCGAGCTCGCCGCGCTCCGGGCGCTGACCGAGGCACGGCCGCGCATCGTGATGACGCCGTTTGCCGGCTTGCCGACGCGCTTCGCCGCCGTCGCCTGGGGCCACCGGCTCACCATGGAGTGTCTGCACATGCCGACGGTCGAGGCGTTCTACGACGACCACTTCGATCGCGCGCCCGAGAGCGTCGCCGCCGGTGCGCCCGACGGGTGCTGACGGCCTCTGGCGCGTGCTGACGTCCGCCGGCGCGTGCTGACGGCCGCTAGCGAATCGTGACTTCGATCTCGGCCGAGCCGATGTTGCCGCGTGCGTCGCGCGCGCGCACCGCGATCGCATGCGCGCCCTTGTCGAGCGTCGGAAGCTCGAAGTCGAAGCGCTCCGTCGCGGTGTCGAGCAGCGCGTCGTCGGGGTAGAACACCCGCCAGTCCTCCGCGTCGAGCTTGTACTCGAGCCGGCTGATCGGCCCCATGCTGTCGACGGCGCGTCCGCGCAGCTTGCCGCCCTTGAGCTCGAGCTGCTCGACCCGCGGCGGGTGGTTGTCGACCAGCACCGGCTCCGAGAGGGTGGCGTGCAGCTCGCTTCGGCCGCGAGGGTTTTCGAGCTCGTCGGAGGACTCGACGCGCACCCGGTAGTATCCGTCGGCGACACCGTCGGTCGGCCAGCTGAACTTCTTCTTGGTCACGACCACGGTCTCCTTGTGCAGCGGCCGCCAGACCTCGCCGCCCTCGCGCCGGTAGCCGATGCGGTAGCGCAGCTTGTCCCCGTCGGGGTTGGCCGCGTCGTAGCTGACCTCGTAGAGGCTCGAGGCGCCACGGCTGGCGCTGCTGGTCTTGGCCTTGCTCGTGGTTGCCTTGGGCGCGACCTTGACCTTTGCGACGATCGCCGGCTGGTTGCGCGGCAGGTAGTAGGCGGTGGCGGCGTAGAGCGTCGCGCCCTTGCCGACGTGGGCGCGCAGCTGCAGAAAGCGCGCCGCGGGGCTGCGCACCGGGCCGGGCGTGCTGGTCACCGTCGACCACTCGCTCCACGTGTCGTCGGCCTTCTTGGTGTTGCCGGAGCGCGTCTGGAAGCTGAGCTTGCCCTCGCCGCGCCAGCTGAGCTGGCCGAAGCGCGCATGGAACGAGGCGTCGAGCACCTTGCTCGTCCACATCGCCTGCTGCCCTTCGCCACTGCGCACGCGGTAGATCGCGCCGGCATCGCCGGTGACGAAGCGCGGATGGGTCGAGCTCAGATCGATCGCGAGCACCTGACGCTCGTCCACGTCGACCCACAGGGCGTGGTGCCCATCGGGCGTGACGCGGTGGATGTGGCCGTCCTTGCCGGTGGCCGCGTAGATCACGCCGTCCGGGCCCCACTGCACGTCGGTGATGTGACCCTTGGGCGAGTCGAAGAGCTGGCGCGCGCGGCCGTCCTTGGCGATGCGCCACAGCTGCCCCTTGCCGGCCTTGGCGGGCTTGGTGCCGTTCTTGGCGGTCTTCTTCTTCTTGTCGTCCTTGTTGTCCGTGCTCTTGTTGTCCGTCTTGGACTTCTTCGACGACGGCGCCTTCGGAAAGAGGTTGGCGGCCACGGCGACCTGGCCATCACGCACGTCGATGGCGGTCACCTCGTTGCCCTCGAAGTCGTAGACCACCTCCGCTTGGCCCGGCGCGGTCAGCCGCAGCAGCAGGGCCTCGTCGCTCGTGCCGGCGTAGAGTGGGCCGTCGCCCTCGCGCGCCAGCGCCATCACGTGGACGGCCTCGCTGTCGTGGTAGACCTCGGCCTTGCCCTTGGCGTCGATCGCGAACACCTGCCCGTTGGGCCCGGTGGCCGCGTAGAGCGTCTTGTTCTTCGCGTCGTAGACCAGCGCCCAGATGTGCTCGACATCCTTCGGCTCGCTGAAGGTGCTGACCTTGCCCGCCGCGTCGACGGCGAGGATCTTTCCCTTCGGCAGTGTCCCCGCGTAGGTCACCCCACCGGGCCCGCTCACCATCGACGTCACCATCAGCTGTTTCGTCTCGGCGAAGAGCTTCACGTCGTTGCCTGCGAGCGCGTAGATCTTGCCGTCGTTGCTGGTGCCGATGAGCGTCCTGCCGTCGGGCGTGGTCAGCAGGCTGCGCGCGACCTTGACGCCCTCGAGTGCGATGCGCTCAGTCGATACACCGCGCACGACGGTCCCATCGGAGTTGACGGCCGTGCCGTCGAGCTTGCCCTCCGACAGCAGCTTGGCGCTGTCGAGTACGAAGCTCTTGGTGGTCACGGCAAACGCGGTGAACGCGAGGCCGAGCACACACGACGCGGCGAGGATAGACAGCAGAAATTTCGGGCGCTTCATCGGCGGGGCTCGTGACGAACTTGGAGTTGAATCTTGGCGATCCCGTCCAGCATGTGGCCGAAGGGGATGCGCTTGCGACTGTAGGCGGTGAAGGAGGATGCCTTGTCGCTGGAGTTCTTGACCTGCAGGGTGTCGAGGACCGAGCCGGGCAGTCGGTGCACGACGTGGCCGCGCATGCGCAGCCCGCGCGAGGGCAGCTTGGTGGTGACCGCCAGCGACGTGGCGGGCGCCCCGACCTGGATGGCATCGAGGATGTCGCGCAGGCTCTCGGGCTTGGGCTGCTCGGGCAGCGCGAGGTCGGCGGGCTGCACGACGATGTCGACCTTCTGGCCAGCGGCACTGCGCGGGATGTGGACCGTGATGGGCCGCACCTCGTCGTCGTGGCCGAAGCGCCGCAGCGTGACGTACAGCTCCACGTCGGCTCCGGGGTCGACCTCAGTGTAGGGGGCCGTGACGTCGAGGATGTCCGCGACCTCGTCGCCGAAGCGCAGGTGCAGGTCGACCTCCGCGCCGAGCACGCGCGCACGCTCGAAGGGGTTGCCCATGGCGGCGTCCATCGCGCTGAACATGCGCAGGCCCGCCAGTGCGCGTGGGCTGCGCACGCCGCCGCCCGCGTAGCCCTCGTCGGTCATCGAGATCGTGCCGTGGCCCTCGATCTTCACCTTCGTCTCCGCCCGGAACATGACCTCGGTGCGGTCGACCGCGGTCGCGCGCACGGCGTTGACCATGCCGGCAAAGGCCAGCATCGGGGTCATCGCGCGCTGCGCGACCACCTCGTAGTTCCAGGTCGTCTTCGGCGCGCCCTGGACGCCGTGGATGCGCACCGTCACCGGTACGGTATCGGCCTCCAGCTGGGTGTCGACCACGATCGCGGCCTGGCGGTCGTGCACCAGCGCGCCCAGCGGCGTGCGCGCCTCGGCGATCTTGAAGGAGATGCGATCGCTCGCGAGCATGTGCAACACGCGCGCCGTGCACGTCGGCAGCGCGGTCTGGCCGACGTTCATCATCGGGTGGCCAAATGCCACGAGCCTGCGGTCGGCGACGTGGGTGACGGTGCCGATGCCGGTGGCCGTGACGTCGCCGCGGATCAGCTGCACGCCGATCGCCCCGCCATCGACGAAGCGGTCACCGGGGTGGGCCGACGCCTTCGTCCCGCCGCCGCCGCCGGCCTGCGTCGCGATCAGTCCGAAGCGCGACAGCTCGTCGGTGAGCAGGTCGGCCGCCGTGTCAGCGAAGCCCGACAGCATGATCGGTGTGGCCGCGGGCAGCAGCCGAGGCACGCCTTCGGACGGCGCCGGGCGCACGGTCTTCTTCGCGTGGGCGCGCAGGGCCCACAGCGCGTCGTGGCGCTCCTCACCCAGGTAGGCGCGCAGTCCAGCCGGTGTGCCGCTGCGTGCCGACCTGCGCGCCGCTGCTGCCCGGCGCTTGCTCTTCTTCTTCGCCTTCTGCGCCTTCTGACCGAGCAGCGTCGGCCGCGTGCCCATGCGCTTCCAGATCTCCGGGTCGATGGGCCGGTCGATCTCGGCGAGCATGCTGGCGATCGGTGTCACGCCCGCGACCGGCTCCACGCCGAAGGACCAGCCGTAGGCGTAGGCGCCCGCGAGCTTGCCCTCGAAGTAGACGGGGCTCCCGCTCATCCCCGCGACCGACTTGGTCGCATTGAGCCGTGGGTGCGGCGTCTTGATCAGCAGCAGGTCCTGGTTGGGGCGGAAGTTCTTCAGCACGTCGATCAGCTCGACGTCGAAGCGCTCCGGCTTCATCCCGCGCATCACCGTCAGGCCGTAGCCCTTCATGCCGGGGCGCAGCTCCGCGGTGCCGATCGTGTCGACGGGGGTGCGGGCCACCGCAATCGCGGTCACGAGCAGGGCGCAGATGGAGAAGAGAAGTCGGAACAAGGCGCGCTATCCGGGTAGATGGGTCGGTCGGCGGGAGGGTTTCGGCGGGCCCGTGGCGACCGTGCGCACCGGAAACGACAGGCTACACCGTCCGCGGGCCACCGGCCTGCCGAAACTCGGCCCGCGGCCGGCGCGCGGTACCGACCCTCGAGTGACCGCCCGGCGCGATCAGAATACATAACTACATGAAAATTATAGCTAAATTTAGATAGCCGCATCGATCGTTCATCGCACGAGCTGTTGTCCCTCGGCAATGATGCATCGCTCGCATCAGCTCGCCCGTCGCAACCTTCCGGGCTAGCGTGATCTCGATGGGGATGGGCCACCGCGCGCTCGGCTGCCTGCTGCTGCTGCCGCTCGGCGCCTGCTACAGCAGCGCCCCCTTCTCCGGAGAGGACGCGGCGGACAGGTCGCCGGGCCCGCCCGCCGTCGGCTCCTGCGACGCGGGCGAGCGTCGCAGCTGCGAGTGCGCCGACGGCTTTCGCATGGACGTCCGGTGTGAGGGCGGGCAGTGGCCCGGCTGCCCCTGCGCCACCCCCGAGTGCGCGCCCGGCGAGACGCGACAGTGCACCTGTGCCGTGGGGCAGCCGGGGCGGGAGGCCTGCTCGCCGGGTGGCTTCTTCAGCGTCTGCGAGTGCAGCAGCCCGCTGCCCGATCCGGATCCCGAGCCGCCCGCCGGGCAGCCGGGCGTCATCGTCGCGCAGCCCGACGACGAGGCGAGCTTCCTGTGGGACGAGGCCCAGCTGCAGACCTTCGAGCTCGAGCTGCGGCCCCAGGACCTGGCGATGATCGACGGGAGTCCCGCCGCCGAGCTCTACGTGCCGGGGAATCTGCACCATGGCGAGGACACCTACGAGGTCGGCATCCGCTACAAGGGCAGCTACGGCGCCTTCCTCGCGCCGTGCACCGGCGACGGACTCGGGCAGCTCGGCGGCCCGAAGGTCGGCAAGTGCTCGATCAAGGTGAGCTTCCACTGGAACAACCCCGGGGGCCGCTTCCACGGGCTCAAGAAGCTGCAGTTCCACTCGCTCGGCCACGACCCGTCGCTGATGCGCGAGCGGCTCGGCTACGCGACGTTCCGGCAGATGGGTGTGGCGGCCCCGCGCGCGGTGCACGCGCGGCTCATGATCAACGGGCGGTACGTCGGCCTCTACGCGCTGGTCGAGAACATCGACGGGAGCTTCACGCGCGCGCACTTCAGCGAGGGCGGCGAGGGCAACCTCTACAAGGAGGTCTGGCCGACCCACGACAACCCCGACATCTACCTCGCGGCGCTGCGCACCAACCGCGACGAGATGCCGTCGGTGCAGCAGATGCGCGACTTCGGGGCCGCCGTCGAGGCGGGACCGGTGGCCGCCGCGCGCTGGCTCGACATGGACGTGATGGCTCGCTACCTGGCCGTCGACCGCGTGCTGATCAACGACGACGGCATCATGCACTTCTGGTGCAGCACGGGCGGCCAGGGCGGCAACCCCGGGCCCTACGGCAACCACAACTACTACTGGTACTTCGCCGCCGACAGCAGCCGCGCGTGGCTCATCCCGTGGGACCTCGACAGCAGCATGCAGATCGATGGCTTCGTGCAGGTCTACAGCGACTGGCTGTGGCCGCAGGAACAGTGCGGCTGCCAGACCTATCCGCAGCAGTCCTTCCCCGTGGCGCAGGCGCCGCCCAATTGCGATCCGCTGATCGGTGGCTGGGCGACGATGCGCGAACGCTACGACGCGCAGGTCGACGCGCTGCTCGCCGGTCCGCTCGCAGGCGAGGCGGTCGATGCCAAGCTCGATGCCTGGTCTTCGCAGATCCGCGCGGCGGTGGTCGAGCAGCAGGACGCGGGCATCATCGCGGTCGAGGAGGGCGTGCTCGACGTGCCGAGCTGGGAGTACGCGCTGCAGACCCTACGCGCCGACCTCGCCTACATGCGCGACAACCGCGGCTACGGCTACTGACAGGTCGGTACGCCGTCGGCGTCGTCCGCGCAGCCGAGGCCCGGGCAACGGCCGAGTAGATCTTCGCCCGCGAGGTAGTCGTCGCACTAGGCACGGCGCGCGGGCACACGTAGGATCGGCGCGTGTCGATGGGTCCAAGCCTGGGCGCGCCGCCCCCGCGGCGTCCCGGTCACGTTGCCGTGCTGCGCGCACTGACGGCGCTGCTGCTGATTGCCGGCTGTGGCGGCTCGTCGAGCCCGCCGCCCGCTGCATCGGCCGCCAAGCCCGCCAAGGCGCCCGCGCCGCCGCCCGTCGATGCGGTGATCCACGGACCTGCCCCGTCCCGGCCGACCTCGTCGATCCGCGGGTTGCAGGGGACGCTCAACCACGACGACGTGATGCAGGCGATGGAGGCGCGTCACAACGAGCTGATCGCCTGCATCGAGACCGGCCGCCGCTCGATCAACTTCGTCAACGGCGACATCCACTTCGAGTTCAAGGTCGACGCGGAGGGCAAGGCCGCCGACGTGCGCGCGACGCGCAGCAACATCGGTCACCTCGAGCTAGAGACCTGCCTCACCGACGTGCTCGCGCAGACCCCGTTTCCCAAGCCTGCGGGCCGCCAGCTGACCAAGGACCTGTCGTGGGAGATGGCCGTCGACGCGGCCTATCGCGAGGCGTCGCCGATCGACGAGTCGCAGATCGCGTCCATGCTCGAGATGCGCACCGAGGCCCTCTACGAGGCATGCGAGCTACCGCGCCGCTTCCGCTACACGGTGACGACCTACTTCACCAAGCGCGGCAAGGCGCGTACCGCCGGCGCCGTGGTCGACAAGGGCGGGGCCGAGGCACGACAGCACGTGCCGTGCGTGATCGAGCAGGTGCGCGGCTGGAGCTTCCCCAAGGCCAAGCGACGCAGCAAGGTCACGTACCTGCTCAAGTTCCAGAAGGCGCCCAGCGAACAGGCGATCAAGGCGCGCAAGAAGCGCGAGGCGGCGGCGAAGAAGCGCGAGGCCAAGCAACGCAAGCGCGAGGCCAAGCGCGAGCGCGCGAAGAAGAAGCGCGAGCGTTCCAAGAAGAAGAAGAGGAAGTAGCCGAGCGCCTCGATCTCGGCCGCGCCGCGGTGGGCGGGCCACCAACAGGGCTAGGCGACGAGCGTGGCGACCTGGTCCATGCGCGCGGGTCGCTCCACGTATTCGACCTGGGGGACCCCGGTGTGGAAGCTGCCCAGTGGGCCTTCGCCGATGACGAGCACGCGCGTGCCGTTGCGATGGGCGGCGGCGGCCTGCGCGATCGCAGCGACGTCCTTCGAGGGGCACTCCTCGGCGACCAGCAGCAGGTCGACGGGGAACTGCGACAGCAGCGCGAGCGCGCCGTCGACACTGGCCGTGCCCACGACGCGGTGGCCCTGGATGGTGAACATCCGTGCAAGGCGCGACTGGAAGTCCGGGTCCGGTTCGACGATCAGCACAGCCGATCCCGACGTGACCTCCCCCGCACCAGGTACCTGGCTGAGCCTTGTCTCCACGGCCTCTCCTCCCCCCGGAACAGAAGTTCGTCGACCACCTGATCGACGGCAACAAGAGTACACCGCCGCCACACCAAGACAACGAAGAATTCTCAATAGGTGTGCAATTTCACCGGTTTGCTAAACATTTTCGGCTGATTCAGGGGATGGACCGTACAAAGATGCAATTGCTTGGCGACCTCCTGGCTTGTCATATGGCGCGGCAGGCTCTATCTCGCCGCTGTGCCTGAAATGGTCCCGTCGCGCCGTCCATTCCGGTCCCACCGGATGTCGGGCCCTTGGCTGCTCGTGTCGGCGTGGGCGCTGGCCGCGTGTGACGGAGGCTCGCAGCCAACCCGCGAGTGGCGGCCGAGCGACCATGGCCAGCCGGCCGGCGCGGCGCAGGCCGGGGCCGCGCTTCCCTCTGCTCCTGCGGCCGGGGCCGAGGGTGGCGAGGCGAGGGCCGCGCGCTCGCTCTGGAACGTCAGCTGCGCCAGCTGCCACGGCGCCGACGGCCGCGGCGGCGGCCCCGGACTGCCCCCCGGTGCCCGCGTGCCCGACCTGCGAAGCGCGGCCGTGCAGGCGGCCCGAACCGATGAGGCGCTGGCCAAGGTCATCCGCGCGGGCCAGGGCATGATGCCCGCCTTCGGCAAGCAGCTCGGCGAGCCCGGGATCCGCGCGCTCGTCGCCCACGTGCGCACGCTCGTGCAGGCTCCATCGCAGCCGGCCGCGGCTGCGGCCGCGCCGACGGGGCGCGCCGACGCCGGAGCCAACCGGGCCCCCAACCGGGCCCCCAACCCGGCCCCGCCGACCGCCAAGCCGACTGCCAAGCCGGCCCCCAACCCGGCCCCGCCGACGGCCCCCTGAGTTACACTGCCGGCCATGGGACGCCGCCTTCCGACGTGCGCGTGGTCTGCAGCGCTCGGGGCGGGCCTGCTGCTGCCGGCGCTCGCGGCGGCCCAGTCGTTACAGCCGGCCCCTGCGCCCGCGCCCGCGCCTGAGGCCGAGGTGGCCGAGGTACCGCCGCCCGCCGACGCGCCGCCCGCCGACGCGCCTCCGGACGCCGAGACGCTCGCGCCTCAGCTGGCTGTGGTGCCCGGGACGGCGGTGCTAGTCGAGACCGAGACCCAGGGTATCGACCCGGTGGTGGGCCGCTTCGTCGGCACCCGCGTCGCGGCCGAGATCGAGGCGCTCGGCTACGAGCTCGTCTCGACCCGGGTGGCGCGCGACCACATGGTCGAGCTGGGGCTGACCTACCCGCCCTCGGTGGCCGACCTGTGGCGCATCACCTACCGCTCGCAGGCCGAGCGCGGCGTGTTCGCACAGGTGTGGGCGGAGCGCGGCCGCTACGTCGTGCGCCTCTACGTCGCGAGTCACGACGGCCGCGGCCCCTACTTCGCCCATGGAGAGGCCGCCCACGACGGGGTCGAGGCGCTCGTCGCGCGTCTGGTGAAGGACTCGCTGCCGCCGCCGGGCGAGGGGCTGGATGATGTCGATCAGGCGGCGGCGGTCGCCCGCGATGCGCGTGAGGGGATGGAGTTCTTTGACACCGGGCTGCGGCCCCGTCGCCGCATCCGCTTTCGGCCGATGCGGATCGCGTTCAATCTGGAGCCCGCGTTCGGGGTCGCCGATGACGGTTTCTTCAACCAGCTGGTCGGCGTGCGCTTCGACTATCGCTTCAGCCGCGACACGTCGCTGGGCATCAGCAACGCCTACGCCAACCTGCGCGGTCGGGACGGCCGCGCCAGCAGCATCCTGACGCTGCTGCAGATCGACAACCGCGTGACGGTCGCGCGCGGCAGCCGCGTGCAGATCCCGCTGCGCGGCGCACTCGGCTACCTGTGGCGCAACGGGGCGGTGCTGCGGCTTGCGACGGGCGTGGCGATCCCGCTTGGCCGCCGGACCGAGCTGGTGTTCGATGTCATCGCGCCGACGTTCTGGCTCACGCCGGAGCAGACGCTGTTCTCGTTGAATGTTGCGGCGGAGCTGGGCTGGAAATTCTGAGCACGCCTACGCCTCACGCCCCAGCGCCTCGCTGATCTCCGCGTGTCGGCTCTCGCTCAGGTCGTAGCGTCGGTAGATCATCATCGCCGTTCCGATCACGACAACCACCGAGATGCTGAGGATCCAGCCGAGGCGCGTCACCACCTCCGCGGGTACGTCGGCGGGGTCGGCCTGCGTCTCCAGGCCTGACAGGTCCAACAGAATACCGACGATCTGCGCGCCGAGGCCGACCGCCGCCTTCGCCGCAAACGAGACCGCACCGAAGAGGATGCCCTCGCGGCGCGCGCCGTGGGCCAGCGCATCCTCGTCGGCGATGTCCGCCATCATCGAGCCGCCCGTCACCATCGTCGAGGCGATCCCGAAGTGCGCCACCAGCCCCACGAGGCCGCCGTACAGCGCGTAGTACGCGGTCGTGCCCTCGTCGGGGAACAGCCCGATCGTCTTGCATACGACCACCGGCGCCGTGCACGCGATGTAGATGCCGAGCCCACTGACGAAGACGTCGCGCTTCTCCCGCGTCTGTGCCTGGCGCGTCCAGTAGCCGAGCCCCGCGAAGATTCCCGTCGTCATCGCCACGCCCCACAGGAACAGCCCCGCCGTGTCGACGTGCCAGAAGTAGGTCGCCATGTGCAGCCCGGCGTTGCCCATGATCCCCCAGCCGGTGAACGCCACGATCGAACCGAAGAAGTGGACGCGGAAGTTGTGCAGCCCGAGGATCTGCCGCGTGTCGCGCAGCATGCCGGTGAACGCCGGGCCCGCATCACCGGATGCCCGCGGCAGATACGGAATGCGGCCGCGGGTTCCGAACGCGCTGATGTAGATGGGCACCAGCAACAGCAGCGCAGTGGTGAACGCGAAGGGTGGATAGGCGTCCGGGTTGAGCTGACCGTTGTCGTACTGCGCGGTCGGCGCCATGAAGACGAGCAGGCCGAGGGTCGGTGCGATGCCGGCGCCCACGCGCGAGAACAGCATGCGCGTGGTGACGATCACGTTGCGCTCGCGGTAGTCCGTGCTGAGCTCCGCGCCGAGCGCCATGTGCGGGACATGAAAGAGCGTCATCGACAGCCGCGCCATGACCAGCATGCCGACCAGCCACGCGAAGAGCTGGGGCTGCGACAGCCCCGCGGGCGGCACGAAGACCGCGAAGTAGAAGACCGTGACGGGCAGTCCCGAGGCGTACAGGAAGACGTGGCGCCTGCCCCATCGGCTGCGGCTGCGGTCCGAGATCGCGCCCACCAGTGGGTCGGTGACGGCGTCCGACAGCAGCCCGATCAGCAGCGCCAGGCCCGTGAGCGTTCCCGAGAGCCCGAGCACCTCACGGTAGTAGAAGAGCAGAAAGAGCCCCAGCGACTCGTTCTTGACGCCCTCCGCGATCTGACCCGAGCCGTACAACAGGCGGTCGACCGGGCGCAGGGGCGGGTGGCTGTCGGCGGCTGTCACGCAGGGGCGAGCCTTGCGGGGGCGCAGCGGATCTGTCAAGTGCACCACGTGGGCAAGCTGCTGCTGCTATTCACGATCGTTCCCGTCGTCGAGCTCTACCTGCTCGGCCAGCTGGCGGCGATCATGGGCCTGGGTAGCACGCTGGCGCTCGTGCTCGTGACGGGCGTACTCGGAGCGTCGCTCGCGCGTGCGCAGGGCCGGCAGGTGCTGCTCGACTGGCAAGCGTCGCTTTCGCGCGGCGAGCTGCCCGAGTCCGGTGTGACCGATGCGCTGCTGGTGATCGTCGGAGGCGTGCTGCTGGTCACGCCCGGCGTGCTGACCGACTTCGTGGGGCTGTCGCTGCTGCTGCCGCCGCCCCGTCGCCTGATCGGGCGGCTGCTGGTCGCATACTTCAAGCGTCAGATCGCCGCGGGCCACCTCCACGTGGCGCGACCCGGCGGCTTCGGCCCCGGCGGGCGAGCCGGCCTCGGTGGCTTTCGCGGACTCGACGGTCTCGATGGGGTCGATGGCTTCGACGCGCTCGGTGGCCAGCCGCCCGGCTCCCAGGGCGCCGCACACCCCGCAGCCGAGGGTCCGCGCGAGGAGATCCGCGTCAAGGCCACCGTCCGCGACGTCGAGCCGGACCGCGACGACCCCTGAGGGGTGGCGTCCGGACTCCGGGGCTTGAGTCGTCTGTCGTGGGAGGCGATGATACGCCCTCACAACCGTCCGCAACGGAGTCGCTCGTGCGCACATACGCTGGTCAAAAGTCGCTGCTGTCGTTTTCCCTGGCCCTGATCGTGGCCGGCTCGGTCGCCTGCAAGCGCGGGGCCGACGTGGAGGAAGCCGCCGGTGCGTCGACCTCCGGCGCGGCCGCGCCCGCCGCCGAGGCCGTGCCCAAGGGGAAGCTGGGGCGCAACGTCGTGCCCACCAAGTACACGCTCGAGCTGGTGGTCGCACCGGCGATGGAGCGCTTCAACGGTCGCGTCCAGATCAAGGCCACCGTCGCGGAGGCCACGCAGAAGGTCTACCTGCACGGCAAGGACCTCAACGTCACCGTGGTGACGGCGAAGGCCGGCGAGCAGAGCCTCGACGGTCGCTACTCGCAGGTGGACGACACGGGCCTGGCCCAGCTCGACTTCGACGCGCCGCTGCCCGCCGGCGAGGTGACCTTCACGCTCACGTACGACGCGCCGTTCGGCACGCACCTGCGCGGCCTCTATCGCATCGAGGCCGAGGGCCGGCCGTATGTGTTTTCGCAGTTCGAGGCGACGGCCGCGCGGCAGGCGTTCCCGTGCTTCGACGAGCCCGCGTTCAAGACCCCCTTCGATGTCTGGCTCACGATCCCCGAGGCCCACGTCGCGGTCAGCAACAGTCCGATCCAGGCGGAGGATCCGCCCGCGGGCGGCTACAAGCGGCTGCACTTCAAGGAGAGCAAGCCGCTGCCGACCTACCTGCTGGCGTTTGCGGTCGGCGAGCTCGACATCGTGGAGGCTGCGCCGCTGCCGATCAACGCCGTGCGATCAACCCCGATCCCCTTCCGCGGCGTCGCGATCAAGGGCAAGGGCCCGCAGCTCGCCTACGCGCTGCAGCAGACGCCGCCGATGGTTGCCGAGCTCGAGGACTACTTCGGCATCCCCTATCCCTACGACAAGCTCGACATCATCGCCGTGCCTGACATGGGCCCGGGCGCGATGGAGAATGCCGGCGCGATCACCTTCCGCGAGTGGCTGCTGCTGGTCGACGCGCAGAGCGCCGGCGAGTCCCAGCGGCGCGCGTTCGCCTACGTGATGGCGCACGAGCTCGCACACCACTGGTTCGGCAACTACGTGACGATGCCGTGGTGGAACGACATCTGGCTCAACGAGGCGTTCGCTACGTGGATGGGCCACCGCGTCGTCGAGAAGCTCCACCCGGACTACCATGCGGACACCTCGTTTCTCTCGCGCGTTCACCACGCGATGGACAGCGACTCGCTCGTGTCGGCGCGCATGGTGCGCCAGCCCGTCGAGAGCCACGACGACATCGCGGCCGCGTTCGACGGCATCACCTACAGCAAGGGTGGCGCCGTGCTGGCGATGTTCGAGCACTTCCAGGGCGAGGACGAGTTCAAGGCGGGCATTCGCAAGTACCTCTCGGACCGTCCCTTCGGCTCGGCCACGGCCGTCGACCTGGTCGGTGCGGTGGCGGGCGACTCCCAGGACCTGAAGACAGCCTTCGCCAGCTTCCTCGACCAGGCCGGCATCCCGCTGCTCCAGGCCAAGGTGGCGTGCAAGGCGGAGGGCAACGTGCTGACCGTGTGGCAGTCGCGCTACCTGCCGGCGGGCAGTGCGGGCAAGAGCGACCGCATGTGGTACATGCCGGCGTGCGTGCGCTACGGCGTGGGCGACAGCACCGCCCAGACGTGCACCCTGCTGGCAGCGGCCAGCGCCGTCGTGGAGCTGCCCGGGCAGGCATGCCCGACGTGGATCATGCCCAACGCCGACGCCGCCGGGTACTACCGCTGGGCGCTGCCGCCCGAGGAGCTGGCTAACCTCCGTCGCGCGGGCTTCACGTCGCTCACCGTGCGCGAGCAGCTCTCCGTTGCGCGCAGTCTCAAGGCCGGCCTCGACGGCGGCTACATCAGCGCCGCCGACGTGCTGTCGAGCCTGCCGGGCTTGGCGCAGAGCAGCGAGCGCGAGGTTGCGACCGCGCCGATGGCGATCCTGCGCATCGCACGCGACCAGCTCGTCTCCGACGCCGACCGCCCCAAGGTCGAGGCGTACGCGCGCGAGCTCTACCTGCCGCTCAAGGAGCAGCTGGGCTGGAAGGAGCGCCCTGACGACACCGGCGAGACGAAGCTGCTGCGCGCCTCGGTGATGTCGTTCCTCGCGGATGTCGGCCGCGACCCGGGAACGCGCCGCAAGGCCAAGCGGCTGGGCAAGCGCTACCTCTCCCGCGGCCCGTCCGCCGTCCCGAGCGATCTGCGGGGCCTGGCGTTGCGCATCGCCGTCGAGGACGGCAACGAGGGTACCTACGCCAGTGTGCTCAAGGCGTTCGGCCAGGCGACCGACTCGGTGGTCCGCGGTCACTTGCTGTCGGCGCTGTCGTCGGTCCGCGACGGCCGCAGCGTGCAGGCGCTGGGGCTCACACTCGACCCGCAGGTGCGCACCAACGAGGTGATGGTGCCGCTGCGCAAGCAGCTCGGCAACGCATCGACGCGGGAGGCGGCATGGGGCTGGCTCGGTCGCAACTTCGACTCGGTGGCCAAGCGTGCACAGGCGCGCTCGCTGGGGCACCTGCCGTGGCAGTCGATCGGCTTCTGCACCAAGGCGCACGCCGAGCGGCTCAAGGCGCTGCTCGAGCCGAAGCTCGGGCAGATGAGCGGCGGCAGGCGCTCGCTCGACGGCGCCATCGAGGCGCTCGGTCTGTGCGAGGCCCGCGCGACGCTTCAGGGCAAGAGCACCGCGCAGTTCTTCGCGGGTCGCTAGGGCCGCGTGGGCAAGCCGGCGACGATCGAGGGCCCGGACGCGCTGCGGCGCTGCTTCTGGGCGCACAGCACCGAGGACTACGGCGCCTACCACGACACTGAGTGGGGCTTCCCCGTCGTGGACGACCACCGGCTGTACGAGAAGATCTGCCTCGAGGGCTTCCAGTCCGGTCTGAGCTGGCTGACGATCCTTCGCAAGCGCGAGAACTTCCGCGCGGCCTTCGCGGGGTTCGACTACGAGCGTGTCGCACGCTTCAACACGCGCAGCGTCGAGCGCCTGCTAAAGGACGCGGGCATCGTCCGGCACCGCGGCAAGATCGAGTCGACGATCCACAACGCCCGGCGCGCCGTCGAGCTGGTCGACGAGTGCGGCTCGCTCGCTGCGTACTTCTGGCGCTGGGAGCCGCCCGCGTCGGAGCGCCCCAGGCGCATGACGCGCGCGGCGCTTTCCAAGCTCGCGCACACGCCGACCTCGACTGCGCTGAGCAAGGACCTCAAGGCCCGCGGCTGGACCTTCGTCGGCCCGACCACCGCCTACGCCTTCATGCAGGCCATGGGGCTGGTCAACGATCACCTCGAGGGCTGCCACTGCCGCGATGCGGTGCAGCGGGCGCGCAGCACGTTTCGTCGCCCCTGAGCACCGCCGCCGCGACGGAGTCCGGGAACCTTCCGCGCCCGAGCGTGTCCCAAGAGCTGTAGCAGGAGCTGCACGCCGCGCCCTTTCGGCGGTGCGGTGAACGCTCCCTGCGCTGCGCCGACCCCGCCGCAGCGCTTCCAGTGAAGTTGTCAGAAGCGTGCGCTTGGTCGCACGACAGTGGAGGTGTGCATGTCCGAGCCCGCAATGAATCGATCCGCGCCCAGTGCGTCCCATCCAGTTCCCGAGCCGGTCGGCGCCGGTGATGGGCAGTCGGGGGGCGCGCGCTTCGCCTACCAGCTGCAGCCCACCGCGCCGCCGCTCGATCCCGCCGAGGTCGACGCGGCGCAACAGACCGTCGAGGTCGTGGTGATGTGGGGCGAGCTGAGCATCCTGCACGTCGCACACATGCCGCCGCAGCGCGGCTTCAGCGTCGGTGACGACGGCGAGGCGGACTTCCTCATCGGTCGCGAGAGCATCGGGGCAGGCAGGCTGCCGGTCACGGTCGGCAGCGGTGACGGCGCCGCGGTCGTCGTGCCGCCGGGCGCCAGCGGTGAGGTGACCGTCGACGGGCAGCAGCGCACCTTCGAGCAGCTCGCGGACGCGGGACACATGCAGCCGTGCGTCGAGCTGCCCGGCGCCATGCAGTACGCGCTGCCGGCGGGCGCCACCGCACGCGTGCACCACCGTGGCTTCACCTTCATCGTGCGGCCGATGAGCGCGGCGCGTCCGCTGGGAGTCGGTGGCGCGACCATCGACTGGCGCAGCCACGTGTGGACGGGCGCCTCCGTGCTCTTTCACGTCGCGGTGCTGGTCGCGTTCTACTTCCTGCCGCCCAGTGGCACAGGGCTGAGCCTCGACCTGCTCAACGCGGACTCGCGCCTGGTGCACTTCGCGACGCAGGCGCAGTCGGTGGACATGGAGGAGCCCCCCGACTGGCTGCCCGAGCCGGAGGCGACGAAGGAGGGCGGCACGGGCGAGCGCCACGAGGGCGACGAGGGCCAGGCCGGCGACGAGCAGGCTGCGAAGACCGACAGCCACTACGGCGTGAAGGGTCCGCAGGACAACGTCGAGCCGGTGCTGGCCAAGGAGATGAGCGCGCAGGAGATCGCCGACAACAGCATCATCGGCGTGCTGCAGCGCGCGGTCGTCGCCTTCAACCAGCCGACCTCGCCTTACGGCGCGGAGCAGGCGAGAGGGAGCGACCCGATGAATGCGCTCGGCGCCATCATGGGCAACCAGGTCGGCGCGAACTTTGGCTTCGGCGGCATCGGCATGCGCGGCACGGGCGCCGGCGGCGGCGGCAACGGCGTCGGCACCATCGGTGTTGGTGACGTGGGCACGATCGGTCACGGCAGCGGCCCCGGCAAGGGCAAGGGCTACGGCAGCGGTGCCGGCGGCCCGATGCACATTCGCGACGCCAAGGTGCCGCGGATCCGCACGGCGCCCGCCGTCGTGCGCGGCTCGCTCTCCAAGGAGGTCATCCGGCGCACCATCCGCCGCCACCTCAACGAGGTCCGCTACTGCTACGAGCAGTCGCTGGTGCAGCGGCCGGACCTGTCGGGCCGCGTGGCGGTCAAGTTCATCATCGCGCCGACCGGGGCCGTCCGCATGGCTGTGGTCGACAAGTCCACCGTGGGCGAGCAGCGCGTCGGTCAGTGCATCGCAACGGCGGTGCAGCGCTGGAGCTTCCCCGCCCCGGATGGCGGTGGCCTCGTCGTGGTCACCTATCCGTTCGTGCTCGAGCAGGCAGGTGGCTAACCGGCTGATCGGCTGAGCGGTCGAGCGGTCGAGCGTGTGCGCGCCGCCGCCGCGACGCCGCCTGCCCGGTCCGTGGATGTGATACCCATCGGTCGTGATGGCTCCTACGGGTCCCACGGCGCGCGTGGCCACGGGTGCGGCGCTCGCCGCGGCCGCGCTCGGCGCGCCGCTGGCCGTGCTGTGGTGGATGGCGCGGCCGATCTACCCGTTCGTCGAGGACGACGCCCTCATCTCCCTGCGCTACGCGCGCCGTCTGCTCGATGGCGACGGGCTCACATGGACGACCGGCGAGACGGTCGAGGGCTATTCGAATCTCCTGTGGGTGCTGTTGACGGCGGCCCTCGGCGCGTTCGGCATGGACCTGATCGATGCCGCCCGCGTACTCGGGGTCGCCAGCATTGCGGGCTGCCTGTGGGCGCTGCTGCACCAGGCGCGCGTGGTCGAGCGCGGTGAACGCGAGGGTGGGCAGGCGCGACCGTGGCCCGCACCCATGGCGGCCATGGCTGCGCTGGTCGCCGGGCTACTGCTGTGCGCCTCGGGGCCGATCGCGCTGTGGTCGATTGCGGGCCTCGAGCAGCCGCTCGTCGCCGCTCTGCTGATGTGGGCGGCCGCGGCTGCGATGCCGCTGCTGCTCGGCCCCCACGCCGAGGGCCAGCGGCGGTCCCCCGCCCGCTCGCGCGATGCCTTCCGGCTGGGTGTGCCGCTGTCGCTGCTGGTCTGGACGCGACCCGACAGCCCGCTGTTCGTCGCGCTCTTTGCGCTCGCGCTCGCGCTCGGTGGGCCTGGCAATCGATCGGCGCGCATCCGGCTCGCTGTGCGCGTCACCGTGCTCCCGCTGTCCGCATGGGCCGTGCAGCTGGGCTTGAGGCTGCTGTACCACGGCGACTTCCTGCCCAACCCCGCGTACCTGAAGGCGGGGCTGTCCCCGGATCGCTTCGGCGGCGGCGTCGACTACCTGCTCGCCGGCGTGCGCTACCTGTGGCCGCTGCTGCTACTCGCCTCCGTGGCGGCCATCGACGGACTGCGCGACGGGCGCCGCCGCGGCTACACCGCGCTGCTGCTGTCCTGCGCCCTGGTCTGGTCGCTCTACGTGGCGGCGATCGGCGGCGACCACTTCCCCGGCCACCGGCATCTGGTGGTCGTGGTGGCGCTGTGCTGCGCGCTCATCGCAGCCGCCCTCGCGACGCTGCCGCAGCGCAGCGGCCACCGCGCCACCGCGCCGCTGGTCGCGCTCGTGCTCGCCGCTTCGGCGTTCGGGCACGCGAAGCTGCAGCAGCGCGACCCCGACTATGTGATGGGCATCCGCGCGCGCTGGCAGTGGGACGGCAAGGCGCTCGGCGAGCTCTTCGCCCGAGCGTTTCAGGATGCGCAACCGCTGTGGGCCGTCACCGCCGCCGGCTGCATGCCGTACTTCTCCGGCCTGCCCGCCCTCGACATGCTCGGGCTCAACGATCGGCACATCGCGAAGACGCCGCGGGATCCGAGCATGCCGCTGGCCCACGACCATGGCGACGGCGGCTACGTGCTGGACCGCGCGCCCGACCTGATCACCTTCGGGCTGCCGACAGGCGGGCCGCCCGTCTACCTCTCCGGCGTGCAGATGCGCCGCGACCCGCGCTTCGCACGCGACTACCGGCCGGTGACCTTTCGCGTCTTCGAGCCCCACGTCGTAACGAGCACCACCTACGTGCGCGTGGAGGGTCGGGCGGGCATCGTGCGCGGGGCGGGCGCACTGCGCTACCCGGCGTACCTGCTGTCCGGCGCCGTGGGCCAGCCGCTGCCCGACGGCCGGCTCGGCGCGCGGCTGCCGGCCCGCGCTGCAGCCACGACGGTGGAGCTGTCCCTGCCGCCTGGCCACCACCGCATCGCGCTGTCGCCCGACACGCCGTTGCTGGGGATCGATGCGCGGGTGATCGCCGGCGACGTGCGCGCGGTCGCGGGGCCCGAGCCCGGACTCCACGTGGTGACCGCCGCGCGCGTGCAGCTGTCACTGCGCTCGACGGGCACCGAGACGCTGCTGCACGGCCTCGAGCTGAGGCGCGTGGGTGCTGCCGCGCCGCCGCCCGAGGCCGAGGCGTGTGCTGTCGGTGGTCGGACGGTGCTGCGCGCGCCCGGGCCGGACGTTGACGACGTGACCGCACCGCTGCTGAGCATCGACTTCGAGTCGGCCGCGGCGGGCGTGCAGCGTCACGGCGCCGCGATGGTGGTCACCGCGGGCGCTGCGCCGGGGCAGCGGCCGATCGCCGGCGCCCACGGCAAGCTGCTCAACAGCTTCGTGGCCGGGCTCGGCGACCGCGGCACGGGCGTGCTCTTCACCGAGCCGTTCACGGCGACGGAGGGCAGCGTGCTGCAGCTGCGCATCGGCGGTGGCCTCGCGCGCGACTTCCACAGCCAGGTGGGCGTCGCCATCACCGAGGGGACGCGCGTGCTGCAGGTCCTGACGGGCCGCAACAGCGAGCAGCTCGTGCAGCGTCGCCTCGACATGTCGGCCTTCGCCGGGCGAGAGCTGCGCATCGAGGTCTTCGACCGCGCGCGCGGCCCGTGGGGGCACGTGCTCGTCGACGAGCTTCGCGTGCTGCGCTAGCACGTCGGCGAGGTGTTAGTCGGGCGCGGGCAACGCGATGTCGCCGGCGAGGATCGCTGCCACCGTCTCGACGAGGAACTCGTGCTCGCGCGCCTGCACCCGCGTCTGCAGCGTCGTCGCATCGTCGCCCGCTTGCACGGCGACGCGCGTCTGCGCGAGGATCGCACCCGCATCGTACTCGGCGTCGACCAGGTGCACGGTGACGCCGGTGTGCGCCACGCCCGCGGCGAGCACCGCCCCGTGCACGTGGCTGCCCCACATGCCCTGGCCACCGAACTGCGGCAGCAGCGCGGGGTGGATGTTGATGATGCGCCCGTCGTAGCGTGCGAGCGTGCGCGGTCCGAGCTTCTTCATGTAGCCCGCCAGCACCACCAGCTCCACGTCGTGCGCGACGAGCGCATCGCAGATCGCCGCGTCGAGGTCGTCCGGCTCTGGGTGGGTCCTGCCGTTGAGCTTGACCGCGGGGATGCCGTGCTCGGCCGCGAAGCGCAGCGCCACCGAACCGGCGTTGTTGCCGACGACCACCGCGGCGACGGCGTCCAGCCGGCCCTGCTCGCAGGCGCGCACGACCGCCTGCATGTTGCTTCCATTATGCGAGGCGAAGAACGCCAGCCGCCGTGTCATCTCGACCCTCCGCGCATGCCCCCCACTAGCACCCGGCCGCGCCGCGGCAAAGCGGGTCAGCGGCGATCGCGGGCGAGTCGCGCCCGGGCCCGCCGCGCCGCCTCGGCGTAGCTCAGCCCTTCCTGGTGCTCCATCTCCGCGTAGATGAGCCGCTCCGCGAGGTCCTGATCGCCATCGCATGCCTGCATCAGCTCGGTGAGCTCGCGCCGCTCGCGCTTCTTCGGCCGCCGGCCGTCGATGAATCGGTAGGCGAACACCGCCAGCACCGCCAGCACCGCCAGGCCCATCAGGTCCATCTCAGCCCACCACGTCGAGCTGCAGCAGGTCGCGGGCGTAGTCGTCGCCGAAGTCGTACTGCGCGGCCGCGTCGAGCATGAGCTGCCGGTAGCCCGCGCGCGGTGCCACGAAGCGCGGCTGCCTGTGTGCGGGGGTCACGGCGTAGACCCACGCGGGGTGGCTGCGGCCCGCGACCGACAGCGGCAGCTGCGCGCGTCCATAGACGCTCGGGTAGCCCTCCTTGAGGTCGAGGTTCTCGAACGTGGGCGCATCGACGTGCAGCAGCAGCCCCTTCACCTGCGCGCCCGGGGCGGGCCGTACGTTGGCGGCACCCGCGCCACGGCTCGCCGAGTGGTAGTCCCAGCAAAGCGCGTGATCGCCGAGCACCGCCACCTCGATCGCGTGCACGGTCGGCAGGCCGCGCTGCCGCTCGCGGTGCCAGCGCGCGAGGTCCCCCATGTGCATGTTGGAGCCGTAGGCGAAGATCGCGTGGCTGTCCGTATGGCTGTCCGTCACGGCGACCATCGCCGCTCGATATAGCACCGCCGGCCAAACGCTGTCACGCTGCCGGCCATGGCCACCGCGCCCACGGCTGTCCGGCAGCCCCCGTGGCTCACGCGCTACCTGTCGTCGGCCTCGCCGGCGACCTTCACCCTGATCGCGACGGCCGCGGCCTTCAGCGGCTACTTCTGCATGTACGCCTTCCGCAAGCCCTTTGCGGCGGGCAGCTTCGAGGGCGAGTCGGTCGCGGGCGTGCAGCTCAAGATCGCGTTCGTCGTCGCGCAGGTCATCGGCTATGCGGCCAGCAAGTTCCTCGCGATCAAGTTCGTCTCCGAGCTGCCCCGCGCCCGCCGCGCGCGCGTGCTGATCGCGCTGATCGCGTTCGCACAGCTGGCGCTGCTCGGTTTCGGCGCGCTGCCCCCGGGCGGCAAGGTGCTGGCAATGTTCCTCAACGGCCTGCCGCTCGGCGCCGTGTGGGGCCTCGTCTTCGCGTTCCTCGAGGGCCGCCGTACCTCCGAGCTGCTCGGCGCGGGCCTCAGCATGTCGTACGTGATCGCCAGCGGCGTCGTGAAGTCGGTCGGCCGTGCGCTCGTGCAGGCGGGCATCTCCGAGTACTGGATGCCCTCGCTCGTCGGCCTCGCCTTCCTGCCGGCGTTTCTGCTGTGCGTCTACGTGCTGCACTGCCTGCCGCCCCCGGATGACGGCGACGAGCAGGCGCGCAGCGCGCGGGCGCCGATGGACGGCAGTGCGCGACGCGGCTTTTATGCCAGCTATCTAGGCGGACTGTCGGCCCTGTGCGGGCTCTACGTGGTGTTGACCGCCTACCGCGACTTCCGCGACAACTTCGCGCTCGAGCTCTGGATCGAGCTCGGCCACGAGGATGCGCCCGAGATGATGACGCTCAGCGAGCTGCCGATCGCGGTCGTCGTGATGCTGGCGCTGGCCCTGATCTTCCGCGTCACCGACAACCGCCGCGCGTTCTTCCTCGTGCACGCCATGATGGCGGCGGGCAGCATCCTGATAGGTGCTTCGACGCTCGCGTTCATGGCCGGCGGCCTGTCGGGCGCGCTGTGGATGGTGGCGGTGGGCGCCGGCCTCTACCTCGGCTACGTGCCCTACGGCTGCGTGCTCTTCGATCGGCTGATGGCGATGACGCGCAGCATCGGGACGGCCGTCTTCATGATCAACGTGACCGACGCGCTCGGCTATGCGGGCTCGGTCTCGCTGCTGCTCTACCGCAACTTCGGCTCGCCACAGCTGGCCTACCTCGACTTCTTCACGACGCTGTCGCTGTGGACGGCGGGCCTGTGCACGCTGGGGTTTGCGATCAGCGCCTGGTACTTCGCGCGCCTGCGCGTCTGAGGTCGCCCCTCAGCCGCCGGCGCGCTCGAGCACGTCGTCGAGCCAGCCGCGGAAGTCGTCGGAGGAGAACAGGTCGCGCGCGATCCCCTCGCCGCGCTGCACGGCGATGCCGCGGATCTCCTCGCGCACGCCCCAGTCGTCGAGCAGCTCCGACAGCGTCCGCTCGCCCTCGATGGCGAAGTACGCCTCGAGTGCCTCGGTGAGGGCCGTCTGCCCCAGCTGCCGGCCGAGGTTGTGGGCGATGAGCGGCGGGTGCAGCGCGAGCAGCTCGCCGATCTTCAGTCGCTGCAGGTCCTCGTCGATGGCGCTCAGCTCGACGGCCATCACGTGCTCGAAGGCGCCCTGCTGCAGCTCGGAGAGGAGCTCGCGCCCCTCCTGGCTCCGCAGCCGCTTGCGCAGGCTCTCCTGGAACGCCGACACGGCGCCGCGGCTGAAGTCCTTGGCGACGTGCCGCAGGTTCGACTCGAACTCCTTGCCGAGGCCGCCGACAACGCTGCGGCCGGCGTTGAGCAGCCGGCCGGCGCCACTGCGCGCCGAGGAGCTCAGGGCGCCCATCAGCGCACCGGCTCCCGCCGCCGCCGCACCACCCGCTGCGCCGCCCATCGCGCCTGGCACCTTGCCTGCAAAGCCCACCAGCAGGTCCTGGAACACGGGGGCCATCAGGTCTCGCACCAGCTTCGGGTCGAGTGCACCGCGTAGCCACGGCAGCCGCGGCCCCTCGGTGTCGCCGATCAGGTCGAGCATCGCACCGTGCAGCTCCTTGGGCACGGCGTCGCCGACGGTGCCACCTTCGGCGGCCAGGCGCGCACGCAGCCGTGCGATCGCGTCCGCCACGTGACGATCGATGGCGCGCTCGAGCCGCGGCTCGCTGAGCGCAGCCGTACAGAGGCTCGACAGCTCAGCTGGCTGCACCAGGCTCGACAGCGGCTGCGACAGCACGTGGTCGACCACCAGGGCCGCCGCGCGCCCGCTGAGCTCGGAGTCGCTGGCCGTCAGGGCCTCGATGATCGCGCTGCTCGACATCGCCGTCTATCCGAACTGAGCCATCGCGAACATCGCGGTGAGCTTGTCGTTGGTGCTGCGCAGCCGGCGCGAGAAGGTCCGCAGCATCGACGAGGTGATCGCCAGCGCCAGATCGCGGTCGGAGCCCATCAGGTCATCCAGCTCCTGGTAGCCAAATGTGTAGAGCACGGCGCGCTCGTGGATGGTGGCGCGGGCTGCGCGGTTGAGGTCGCGGTCGATGTACTCCATCTCGCCGAAGTAGGCGCCGGACGAGAGCACCGCCAGCGCCTCCTCGCCGATGCCCGGCACCATCTTGCTGATGCGCACCTTGCCCTCGCCGACCACGTAGATCTCGGAGCCGCTGTCGCCGTCCTCGAACAGCACCGTGCCGGCCTTGTGCTCGCTACGGCCCGCGATCGACGACAGGTGCGCCAGGTGCAAGGCATCGAGGTTCGAGAAGAGGTCGATCGTCTTGAGGAACTCGACGTCCATGCTCACCACCCGCAGGTCTGCGATGACGAGAAGCCGCCGGAGCTGCATTGCATCCCGTCGGGGCAGTTTTCGCCCCCACTGCAGTCGAGGACGCACCCGGTGCCCGTGAATGGCGAGGACTCGCACGTGGGCACGGCGGTGCCGGTCGCCGCCGCTGGGCACTGCTGCATGTTGAGCGAGCACGCCGGCGCGCAGTAGCCGCCGCTGCTGCTGCAGCTGAGGCCCATCGCGCAGTCGCGCGTGTTCTGGCAGGCGTCCCAGGCACCGGGCACGAGGTTACTTGCGTCTCCATCGCCGTCACCCGGCGGTGGGGTGCCGTCCCCGTCACCACCCATGCCGTTGTTGCCGTTGCCGTTGCCACCGATGCCGCCGCTGCCGCCGTTGCCGCCGTTGCCTGCCGGCAGGCACGCAGCCTCCGGGTCCGCGGCGGTGCACGAGCCCATCTCGCCGCAGGAGGCGAGCTGCTCGCAGGCGCCCCACTCGCCGGTCTTGTCGCAGATCTGCACGCCGCTGGTGCCGTCCGAGCAGGGGCACTCCTGCACGTGGCCGGGGGCCCCGCAGGTCAGTCCATACTCGTTGCTGCAGCCGCCCAAATAGGCCGCGCACAGCACCCACAGTCCCGCAAATCCGCGCTTCATCGTGCCCACCGACGGCGAGCCTAGCTCGGATAAATCACACGCGGCAAGCGCCGTTGCCCGGTCACCCACATTGGGCGCGTCTGTAGGCGCGTGTCCGGCGGTGGACACGTGCGGTCGTGCCGGGCTAGACCCGCCCCATGGGGGACGACCCGCAGCCACCCGAGGCCGAGGCGCCCGGCGCGTGGCAGCGGTTGCTCGACACGTTCGCGCTCGACCTGCGTGCGCTGGCGCTGTTGCGCGTGCTGCTCGGCGGGATGATCCTGGTCGACCTCGCGATCCGCGCGCAGGCGCTGGCCGACCACTACAGCGACGAGGGGCTGCTGCCGCGCGCCATCCAGCAGCGCTACTTCCTCGACGGCTACCCGGGTCGCTTCAGCTTCCACATGTGGAGCGGTGAGCCGTCGTTCCAGGCGGCGCTCTTCGGTCTTGCCGCGCTGTGCGCCGTACTGCTGCTGGTCGGCTACCGCACGCGCCTGTTCCTCTTCCTCTCCTGGCTGCTCATGATCTCGCTGCACAACCGCAACGAGCTGATCGAGACCGGCGGCGACTACCTGCTGCGGCTGGTGTGCTTCTGGGCGCTCTTCTTGCCGTTGGGCGCGCGCTGGTCGGTCGACAGTGCCGCGCAGCTGGGGCCGCGACAGCAGAGCGACCGCCACGTCTCGGTCGCCAGCTTCGCCCTGATCATGCAGATGGCCTTCGTCTACGTCTTCAGTGCCTGGCACAAGGGTCACGCCCACTGGACGGTCGACTACCTGGCGATCCACTACGCCCTGCACATCGACGCCTACGCCACGCCGCTGGGCCTGTGGATGCGCCAGTTCAGCGACCTCAACAAGCTGCTGACGCAGGGCACGGTGCTGTTCGAGTTCCTCGCGCCGCTGCTGATCTTCGCCTGCGGCGTGCTGTCGGTGCTGCCCGGCCTCCGTCGCCTGTCTCGCATGCAGGGCCCGGTGCGCACGCTTGGGGTGCTGTCGTTCATCTGCTTTCATCTCGGGCTCGGCCTGTCGCTCGCGCTCGGTACCTTTCCGTGGTTTGCACTGCTGATCTGGGTCGGCCTCTTTCCGACGTGGGCGTGGGACAGGGTCTTTGCGCGGCTGGCCACGCCCCAGCGCCTCGGGCTGCACATCTACTATGATGGGGAGTGCGGCTTCTGCCGGCGCATGGCGACGCTGTTGCGCACGCTGCTGCTGTTGCCACAGACGCCGATCACCCCCTGCCAGGACGATCCGTCGATCGCCGCGGATCTCGAGCAGCACAACTCGTGGGTGGTGGTCGACGCGCAGGGCGGTCGTCACTACGGCTACGGGGGGCTCACGACGGTCTTCGACCACTCGCCGCTGCTGCGTCCGCTGCGCGCGCTCTACACCTCGGCGCCGCTGGTCGCGCTCGGCGCGCGCATCTACCCATGGATCGCTGACAACCGCGTCGCAGCCTCGCGGGCCATCGCCTTCACGCGCCCGCGCCCGCTGCGTATCTCCACGCACTGGAGCGTGCAGGTGGTCGCCGGCGTGGCGCTGCTCTACGTGGCGCTGTGGAACCTGCGCACGGTCAAGGGATACGGGCGCACGTTCCAGCCGTACATCACCGGTGCGGCTGCGACCGTCTTGCCCGATGCGCGCAGGGCGATCCGCACAACGCGTCTCGATCAGCACTGGGGGCTGTTTGCGCCGTATCCACGCCGCACCGACGGCTGGTACGTGATCGTGGGTCACCGGCTCGACGGACAGAAGGTCGACCTGCAGCGTCCGGACGATGGCTATGCGCTCACGTGGCAGAAGCCGAAGTACGTGTCCTTCAGCTACCCCACGTTTCGCTGGCGCAAGTACTTCCGCAACATCCGCCGCGGCTCCCGCCGCAACAAGGCGCAGCTACCGGTCTTCACCGGCTACCTCTGCGACAACTACAACCGCAGGCACGCCGGTGACCGCCGCATCGAGAGTCTCGACCTCTACTTCATGCGCATGAAGACGCTGCGCAAGGGCGGCCACAGCGGCCCGCGCAAGAAGCGGCTGTGGCACCGCACGTGCCTGCGTGAGGGAGACTGAGGGAAGCCGCTAGTACACCGCTTCAAGGCTGGAGGTCGCTAGCGCTGACCTAGTTGGGGTGCCACGGCTTCACGTCCGAAATCCAGGTCCCGCCGTGGCGCGAGACCTCCTCGCTTCCCGCGGACATCTCGTCGGTGCCCAGCCAGTACCGAGTCTTGCCGCACCACATCGCCAGATCCTGCGCAAGGCGGCAGTTGCCGGCGCTCGTTTCGTCTTCGTTCACTTCGTAGGAGTCGACCTGCGCCATGACGCCGTCCTCATACCTGATGGTCCACAGGTCGTAGCCCCCGCCCGGGAGGGTGCCGAGGATGACGAAGCCCTCTTCCTGCGATCGACCGTCCGCAATCCGTACGATGCCCTCGGTCCAGTACTTCTGAACACTGGGAATGGTGACGAAGACCGAGGGGCGCCCGTCGATGTTGCCCACCGAGCCGACGTGGGGTGTCCCGACGCGCGAACCGTCCGGGTGGTCCATCGGACCCTCCCGCAGGGTGAGGTAGAAGCCGCCGTGCCCCATGACCCGGATTTGGCCGTCCGTGGTGAATTCGCCGCCACTCTCCGTCTCGTACACACCCTCACATTCCGTGTACACCTCGCCCGTCTCCGGGCCGATGACCCACTCGCCTTCGCAGCTTGAGAGCGGCTCGTCGTTCGACCGGCCCGCCCCGAAAGCCTCGTGTGCCCCCGGCCACAGTGGAGTGGGCCTTCCAGAGCCATCGGTCATCGCAGACTCGCCGATGCCGACCTGGAACACGTCGGGAACGGCGAGCATGGGGCCTGACGTCGTCAGCAGGTTGAGGTCCCTTCTGTATTCCACGATGAGGCGCCCTCCATGGACGTCGAAGGCAGCGAACTTCGACGCCCATCCCAGGAGCGTCGGCGGCTCGCCGAGCGGATGCACGAGAAAACCGATCCGCTCCTGGCTGTGTGCGTCGGGGAAGAGGGTCGGATGGCCGTCGCGCATGTAGTTCGAGAACTTCAGGATGGTTTCGTCGGCGACGCCGCTCGGGGTCCCGCCGTCCGAGCCCGGGTCGTCTCCCATTCCGCTGTCCACATCGTCGCCGCCCGGTGGTACGAAGCCGCCGCTGGCGCCGGTCCCGTCATCGCAGCCCTGTGCGGTCGCGACGAGCGCGCCCCCGAATACCAGTCTCAGCAGAATTAAGCGCATGCGACAATGATAGACCATTGCCTCGGCGCCTCAAGGCAATGTCACGGATTTGGGGAGCCGCTCAGTGCTTGAGCGGGCCTTTTGCCCCAACGAGCGCCCCCACCGCCTCCGTGATCCCGGCCACGCTCAGGTGGTACATCGGGAACACCTCCTGGATGATGCGGCAGGTGTGGCTGTCGTCCCAGATGCCCTCCGCGTCGGGGTTGAGCCAGACCGTGCGCTCGAAGTGCTCGCGGATGCGCCACAGCCAGTCGATGCCGCGGGTCTGTGTCTCGCGCCGCGGGTTGATGTTGCCGCGCGCCTGCAGCAGCTCCGACGGGTGCATGCTGGCGTCGCCTACGATCACGACCTTCCAGCGCTCGTCGTACTTGCGCAGCAGGCTCGCCACCGTCACCGCGTCCTTGCGGTAGAGGTCGGCCGAAGTGCCGAGCAGCTCGTAGATGCAGTTGTGGAAGTAGTACGCCTTGAACTCGCGCAGGCTGCGGTCGCCGAAGAGCGCCGTCAGCAGCTGGCTCACCGGCTCGTAGTACGGGTCCATCGTGCCGCCGACGTCCATGAGCAGCAGCAGCCGCACGTTGTTGCGCCGCTGGGGCCGGTACACGAACTCGATCTCACCGGCGTTGCGGCACGTCTCGTCGATGGTGCCGTCGATGTCGAGCTCCTCCGCGAGGCCCTGGCGCGTGAGCTGTCGTAGCTTCTTGAGCGCCATGCGGATCTTGCGCACGTCCAGCGTGTCGTCGATGCGGTAGTCCTGGAACTCGCGCTCCTCCCAGACCTTCATCGCGGAGCGGCTCTTGCCCGGGCCCCCGACGCGGATGCCCGTGGGATGCTCGCCGCCGTGGCCGTAGGGTGAGCGGCCGCCGGTGCCGACCCACTTGCCGCCGCCGTCGTGGCGCTCGTCCTGCTCGGCCATCGTCTCGAGGAACTTGCGCATCAGCTCATCGGAATCGAGCTTCTCGAGCATCGCGCGCTGCTCGTCGGTGAGCTCCGGCATCCCCTTGGGATCGCTGAGCCACTTCATGATCTCTTCCTGCACGCTCGCGTCGAACTCGATGCCCTTGAAGATCTTGCCGAACACGCGGTCGAAGGCATCGAAGTGCGCCTCGCTCTTGACCAGGCACGCTCTTGAGATGTTGTAGAAGCGGTCGAGGCTGGAGCCGTGCAGGCCGCGCTCGAGCGCACCCACGAGCGTCATCCACTCCTGGATGCCCACCGGCACGCCCTCCTGGCGCAGCTCGTAGAAGAGGTTGAGGAACACGACGTCGACCTACTGGTTGTAGCGCGGTCCCAGGTCCGCCCACTTGCTCGGCGGGTTGCCGCCCCGCTCGGCGAAGTCCTCGAGGTTCTCGGTGTCCTGCTCGTTCTTGAGCAGCGCGCCGATGAAGGGGATGTGCTCCTCGATCTCGTCCTTGGTGATGCCGGCCTTCAGCAGTGCGCCGATCCAGTCGACCAGCTCCGAGGTCGAGGGCTTCTTGCGCAGCTCCGACTGCTCGCGCAGCCAGTAGAACTTGATCAGCACCTGATCGAGCAGCGCCGCCTCGACGTGGGGGTGGTGGACGCCGATGATCTTCCTCATCTGCGTGACCTTCGGGAACTTGATGAAGTGGAAGACGCAGCGGCGCAGGAAGGGGTCGGGCAGCTCCTTCTCGTTGTTCGAGGTGATGATCACCATCGGTCGGTGCTTGCTGACGATCTCGTCGCCCGTCTCGAGCACCGAGAAGCGCATCTCGTCCAGCTCGTGCAGGATGTCGTTGGGGAACTCGATGTCGGCCTTGTCGATCTCGTCGATCAGCAGGACGTGGCGGTTCTGCGCTGCGAAGACCGAGCCGAGCGGCCCGTGCTTGATGTACTTGCGCACGTCCGACACGTCGCCGTCGCCGAAGCGCGCATCGTTGAGGCGCTGCACCGTGTCGTAGACGTAGAGGCCGTCCTGCGCGCGCGAGGTCGACTTGATGTGCCACGACTCCATCGGCATCTTCAGGCCGCGCGCCACGTTGCGCGCCAGCAGCGTCTTGCCGGTGCCGGGCTCACCCTTGATGAGCAGTGGTCGCTCGAGGGCGATCGCCAGGTTGACGGCGTCGAGCAGAGCCGTGGAGGCGATGTAGTCCTCGGTCCCGACGAACTGGTTGAATGCGGCATTGTCAGACATCGAGTTCTTCCTTCCGGGCGGTGGCACGCCCCGTGGTGTGTCTACAGCCCCCCCCCTGGGCTCGCAAGGCCGACGGTCCCGTCGGCGGGCCTGCGGATCCGCGCAGGAAGCGTCCTGCGGGCAGCTGCCCGCGGCCGAAAGCTTGAATTCGGGGGCCCGCTGGATCGAAGATCGCACCGTCACGCACGTTCGCGTCGTGGCGTCGCCGCCCCCGCGGGCTGCGGGTTGCGGAAAGGAAGGGCAGTTGGCGATGCGTAGCTCCTGGACCGGTCCCCTGATCGCGGTGTCGATGATCGGCACTGCGGCGTGCGGCAAGCTCGTGTACAGGCCGGCGCAGCTGAGCGACGCGGGCCGGGGCGTCGTACTCGCCATGCACACGCACGCGGGTGCCGACTGCACGTGGGTTGCGGACGTCGAGGCGCGCAACATCCACGACGACCCGAAGTACATGCGCTACAAGCTCCGCAACGACACCGCCAAGCAGGGCGGCAACGTCGTCAAGGTCGACAGCTGGTCCCCGCGCGCCTATGCGTCCGGGCGCGGCTTCAAGTGCCCGGAGGCGACGCTGCGGCGGATCGCCACCGCGGAGCCCATCATCGCCGGCGACACGCCCGCGCCGGCCCAGGAAGCCGCTGCTGACCCCGCGGTCACCGCGGATCCCCCTGGCGCTGCCGACGCCGCGGTGGACTCCTTGCCGCCGCCATCGGTGGTCGCGCCCTCGGCGGCCGAGCCGGATGAGCTGCCGCCCGCTCCGCCGCCACCCTCGTCGGTTGGCGAATAATCGGGGCGCGCAGGGCAATTCACAGCCGCACACGCGAGTTTTCATTCGCCCCCGTTTGTTGCTATGCAATGGGTGTGCGCGTTCCCCGGATGGGTCGGGGATGACAGGGTTGGTGTTGTGTGACCGAGTTTTGTTCGCGATGGTTGGGCGCATCCGCGCTCGTCGTACTGGTACTCGCTGTAGCCGCTTGCTCGAGCGATGAGGACGCGCGCTCCGGCGGCGTCGGGGGTGATGGCGATGGCCGGCCGGGCGGCAGCGGCGGTCTTGGAGGCAACCTCAACGGCGGCGGCAACGGTGTCGGCGTGGGCATGGACCTTGCGCCAGGCGGTGCCGACGCATTGCGCGACCAGGGCTGCGCGAGCGCTGCATCGGAGGCGGTCAACAACCGCCAGCCCGCGGACATCATCTGGGCGGTCGACAACGGCGGCAACATCCAGTCGGACATCGAGTACATCCGCGACAACATGAACGCGTTCTCGCAGCAGATCGTCGACAGCGGTATCGACGTGCACATGGTGCTGATCACCGACTCGCTCGACCCCGACGTGGCCACCATGGCCACGCCGCTCGGCGGTCCGGCGGGTGACTGGCGTGCGCTGTGCATCGATGCGCCGCTCGGCTCCGGCAACTGCCCCGACGACTCCAACCCGCCGGGCTTCCAGCATGTCGACTACGAGGTTGGCACCGGCCACGACATCATCCCGCTGGCTGGCAACCATCCCCTCAACGTCTTCGTCGATCAGTACCCGCAGTACGCGGGGTCCATGCGCGACAACGCGACCAAGACCTTTGTCGCTGTCTCGGACGTCGACGCGGTCGGCGCACCCAACGACACCGGCGACGCCTTCATAGCGAACGTGACCGCGCTGGGGCCGAGCTTCGAGGGCTTCAAGTTCTCTGGCGTCGTGGCGGTCAGCAACACGTGTCCGTCGACGTTCTTCCCGCCGCAGGTCGGCCACGTCTACATCGATGCGGCGTTCAAGACCGGCGGGATCATCGGCGACATCTGCCTGCAGGAGTTCGGGCCGGTCTTCGACGACATCGCCCAGGGCGTCATCGGCGCCTCCCAGCTCGAGTGCGAGTGGGCCATCCCGCCGGCGCCCGACACGATGACGTTCGACAAGAACCTGGTCAACGTCATCTTCACCTCTGACGGTGGGGAGCAGGCGATCGGCAAGGTCGACGGGCCGGGGGCGTGCGCGGGCGTGGGCCACGCGTGGCACTACGACGACGACAACAACCCCACCAAGGTGCTGGTGTGTCCCCAGAGCTGTGACCTCATCCGCGGGGTCGACAACGGGAAGATCGACGTCATCTTTGGCTGCCAGTCCGCCGGGCCCGAGTAGCCGCAGTCCGCGTGCGTTGACGGTCGCGCAGCGCATGCCACAATGCGCGGCGTGATGCGAGTGATGCGAGCCCATCGCACGGTGCGGCGGAGTCTGCTGGTGGCGGGCCTGGCCGCCACCGCGCTGCTGTCGCCGACCGGCGTCGTCGCGCAGTCGGATGACTCGGGGGATGATGTCGAGGCTGGGGAGCTCGATGTCTACGCGCCGGTCGCAGCGCAGCGCCGCTCCGGCTTCACCGTCGGGGTCAACCTCGGCTTGATGGTCGGCGACGTCAGTGGCTTCCCCGCGGACTTCGACAAGGTCGGCGTTGCCGAGCACGAGGTGGACACCGGGGCCGTCGCGACGCTGGGAGCCAACGCCTGGATCGGCGGGGCGCTGCAGGACTGGTTCACGTTCGGGCTCGGCGGCACGGGCGTCGGGCTCAGTGGCAACGGCCTGGACGCCTCCGGGGGCGCCTTCCTCGTACACATCGAGGTCTTTCCTTTCTTCCCGCTCGGCGGAGGCCTGCGCGACCTCGGCTTCGCAGCCAACTTCGGCGTGGGCGGCATGACGATCGAGCGCGCCGGCAAGGAGCGCGCACAGGGCTCCGGCATGTCGGTGGTCGGCGCCGGCGTGTTCTGGGAGGCGCTGAGCTGGGGCGGACTGAACGTCGGCCCCTCCGCCGAGTACCTCCACATGACGATGCGCAACATCACGCTGCACGCGGGCCAGGTAGGCCTACGCGTCGCGTGGTACGGCGGGCCGTAGCGCGAGCTGCCGACACGGGTCTATGCTCGGGTGATGGACCTGGCCGCCGCCTACCGCGACCACATCGCGAAGCTCTGCGCGCAGTACGATACGGCCCTCGGCCGCTGTGGCTTCGACGGTGTCGTGTTGCACTCGGGTAGTGCGGCGACGAAGACGGCCTCCGACGATCAGGCGTGGCCCCTGCGCCTTGCGCCCCACTTCCAGCACTGGCTTCCGCTCTGCGAGCCCGGCTGCGCGGTGGTCTATCGACCGGGCGTGCGGCCGACGCTGCATCGGCCCGATGTCGATGACATCTGGGAGGGGCAGCCACCCGCGTGCGATGCGCATGTGCTGTCGGCTTTCGAGGTGACGGGGTCGCTCCCGCGGCTGGGCGCCGGCCGCTGGGCACTGATCGCCGAGGGTCCCGCACCTGCTGGTCTGGGCGCGCTCTGTGACGGCGAAGACGTGACGGAGCTGCGCGCTGCGCTCGACCTCAGTCGATCCATCAAGACGCCGTACGAGCAGCACTGCGTGGCGATGGCCAACCGCACCGCCGCGGTCGGACATGTAGAGCTGTCACGCCGCTTCGCTGCCGACGACCGGCGCGACGGTGGCGACAGCGAGCTCACACTTCACCTCGCCTACCTGGCGGCGACCCGGCAGGACGACAGCTGGACGCCGTACAAGAACATCGTCGCGACCGGCCGCAGCGCCGCGGTGCTGCACCACGTGCACTACGCGACCAGCGCGGCACCCGCGGAGACGTCGCTGCTCGTGGACGCGGGCGCGACCTTCCGGGGCTACCACAGCGACGTGACGCGTACGGCGGTGCGCGGCGACGGCGCGGACGCGCACGCATTTGGCGAGCTCGTCGATGCGATGGATCGCATGCAGCGCGCGATCTGCGATGAGATCGTGCCCGGGCAGCCCTACGAGCAGCTGCATGACCGTGCGCACCATCACCTCGCGCGCCTGCTGCTCGACGTCGGGCTGTGTCGGGGCGATGCCGACGAGCTCGTGCACACCGGCGTCACGCGCGCCTTCTTTCCGCACGGCCTCGGTCACTCGCTCGGACTACAGACGCATGATGTGGGCTGTCGGCCGCGGCCGCCCGCGGCGACCAATCCGTACCTGCGCAACACCTCCGCGATCACCGCGGGGCAGGTGTTTACGATCGAGCCGGGCTGCTACTTCATCGATGCGCTGCTGGCACCGCTGCGGCAGGGCCCGCTGCAGCAGCGTGTGGAGTGGGCGCGCGTCGAGCAGCTCGCACCCTTCGGCGGCGTGCGCATCGAGGACGATGTCCTGGTGACGACCGGCGGCCACGACAACCTCACGCGCGCGGCGTTCGCGGCGCTCGACGACGCCTGACGCGTCTCACGGCTCGGCGGTCTGGCAGGTGGGGCTGTCGGGCGCCACGCACACGTCGCCGCACTGGATGCACTCGAGCCACACCAGCGCCGCCACGTAGCGCGCGCCGTCGGGTTGTAGCTCGATGCCCAGCGAGGTCCCGCCACAGGCGGAGACGCTGACCTCGGCGCCGTAGCTGCGCGCCGCCTCCACCGCCATCGCCTCCTCGCCCGCGCTGAAGGCGATGCTCTGCCAGGTGCCTGCGATGGGACCGGGGCCGAGCCCCTGGAAGTCGTCGGACGAGTAGGCATCGACGCCGATAGTGATGAGGTCGCCGGCCGCGGAGTTCGCCAGCACGTTGTCGTCGGGCGCGCTGGCGCAGTCCTGGGCCTGCTGCCACGACTCCGCCGCCGTGCTGCGGATCTCCGACAGCATTGCCGCCGTCCATGCCGCGCCGCCTGTCCCGTCTCCGGCGTCCTCGGTGGTGGTCGGCTCGTCGGTGTCGCTGCACTCCGGCACGTCGGCGTCGCCGCAGTCGAGGGTGAGGGTGCGCTCGCCGTGGGCCCCGACATCGCCGGCCATCGTCCGCCCCGCCTCGACGAGTGTGACGGTATAGGTGCGTCGGCAAAGCGTGGCGCAGATGTCTTCACTCACCGTGAAGGCGTTCTCGATGTCGGCCGCTCGCGCCTGGGCCCGCGGGACCTCGATGTGGCGCGGGCTGGCACCGACCTGAAGGAGGGTCGTGTCGATCGGGTCCGTGTCCTCGGTCGGACTGCGGACGCTCAGCGCCAGGATGCTGGTCTGCCCCGGCGACACGATGACCGACTGCTCGACCGGCTCGATGCGAACCTGCGCATTCGTGGTGGACGGCAGCGCTGCCTCGATGATGGTGGCGCCCTCGAAGGCGACCTCGTCCGTCAGCAGCTGGTTGACCGTATCCGCGTTGCTAGCCCGTGACGTCTCGCCGGAGTCGCTGCAGCCGCCTGCGAGGATCGCTGCCATGCATCCGAGCCAGCACACTCGCACCACGTCCATCGTCGCCTTCTTCATGCCCCCATCCTATTCGTACACGCGTCGTCGCGCCAACATCGGGCATCACGGCTGGATGTCGAGCACGAAGCTGGCGCCCGACGCCGTGCCGGCCCCGTCCACGCGCAGGTAGCGGTCGCTCATGCCGTCGGCCTGAAGATCGCAGGGCGTCCCGCTGTTCGATGGAATCATGCACAGTGGGTCCGCGAACTGCCGGTCCGCGTACACGTAGAGCTCGAGGTTGTCGGTGGCGCCCTCGAGGTAGACCCACCAGCCCGACTCCGGCGCGCCGATGATGTAGTAGCTCGAGTCCGTGCCCACCGTGCCGTCGTACTGGCCGATGCTGTCGGCGGGCCCGAGATGCAGCGGGTTGGCGAGCGTGCCCTGGCTCGGGTATCCATCGCCGCTTCCGCCGCCAACCCCGCCGCCGCCGACTCCGCCCGCGCCCCCTCCGCAGTACGGACCGTCGACGGGTGCGCAGACGTCACCGCACTGCACGCACTCCGCCACCACGATGCCGCCGATGTACCCGTCTGCCCGGTCCGGGTCCGGCTCCACCGCGACGCCGATCGAGGTCCCGCCGCAGCGGCTGACATGGCTGCCCTCGACGAGCTCGCGCGCCTGCTGTCTTGCGCGGTCTTCCTCGTCCATCCCGAACTCGACCGTGTACCACGTGCCGGCCACCGCCTCCGGGCCGAGGCTCTGCAGGTTGTCGCCCGCGAAGTTCTCGAGCCCGTCGTGGACGAGCTCCAGCGCTAGCATGTTGACCATCGAGTTCTGCTCCGGGTCGTCCGGACAGCCGTGGGCGTCGCGCCACGCCTGGGCGGCCTGGATGCGCATCTCCTCCGCGATGCGATCGCGAAAGGCCGGGTCGTCGCCCACGGCGGTCGGTCCCTCCACTGCGCCGGGCGCGTTCGTGGACCCGCCCTCGCCCGAGGGGTCGCCAGCCACCGGGCGGTCGCCGACCGGGTCGTCCGTGGCGCCGCCCCCCTCGCAGTCCGGCACGTCGGCGTCGCCGCAGTCGAGCACGAAGCTGCGCTGCGTGTGTCGCCCGACCTCCCCTTCGGTGGTCTCGAAGGCCTCGGTGACGGTCACCGAGTACGTCCGGCGGCACAGGTCCGCGCAGATGTCGCCGTCGGCCGTGAAGGTGTTGTCGATCTGCGTTGAGCCACTGTCGCGGCGCGCCACGGCAACGTACTCCTCGGTGTCGCCAAAGCGCATGAGCGTGGTGGCGACCGGGTCCTGGTCCTCGATGCGGCTGTCGATGCCGAGCGCGACGACGGTTGTCCGACCTGGCTGGGCGATCACCGTCGCGTTCAGCGGCTCGATGCGCACGTCGCTGTTGGTCTCACCGGGCAGCGCGCCATCGATCGTCGTGCCGCCCTCGAAGTCGAGCTGATCGGTCAGCCGCTGCGCGACCGCCTGCGCATCATCACGCGCCGGCAGGTCCCCCGCACCCAGCGTACAGCTTCCGACGAGGCCCCCAAGCACCACAAAGCAAGCACCGCGCATTCCGACCTCCAGTACAGACCCGATCGTAGCGCCGAACCCCCCACCAAAAAACGGTATGCCCAGGTGCGCCCAAGCCCACCCGCGGACGAATCCGGAGAAATAGCAGAGCTATTTCGACTGACCAGGCATGCCGGTTGGCGTTCAGGGGCGTGCAGGAGCGAGCGCCCCCGCAGCGAAAACCGGAGGAGTAGCGGAGCTACTTCGAGGATTTTCGCGAGGAGGTAAGCCGCTCCTGTGCGCCCCTGGGCGCCAACTTACCCGACGTTGCGGGAGTGGCCTTCCCAGTGGGGAGCCCTCAGCTCGCGCTTCAGCACCTTCATCGCGCCCGACAGCGGCAGCGCCTCGGTGCGGAACTCCACCGACTTCGGCACCTTGTAGCCGGCGATCCACTCGCGGGTGGAGTCGATGATCTCCTTGTCCGTAGCCTCGGCGCCCGGCAGCAGAACGACCACGGCGTGCACCGCCTCGCCCCACTCCTCGCTCGGGATCCCGATGACCGCGACCTGCCCGACCGCGGGGTGACGCGCGACGGCGTTCTCGACCTCGGCGGAGTAGACGTTCTCGCCGCCGGTCACGATCATGTCCTTCACGCGATCGACGAGGAAGAGGTAGCCCTCCCTGTCGATGTAGCCGGCATCGCCCGTGTGGTACCAGCCGTCCTTGAAGACCTCGGCCGTCGCCTCCGGCTTCTTCCAGTACTCGATCATGAAGTTGCCACCACTGGCGCAGACCTCACCGGTCTCGCCGCGCGGCAGGAGCTTGCCGTCCTCGTCCTGGATGCTGAGCCGCGTGCCGGGGATCGCCCGGCCAGCCGACTTGAGGACGTCGCCGCCGCGCGCGTGGTCGTCGGGCATCAACACGGTCAGCACTGCCGAGCCCTCTGTCATCCCATAGCCCTGGTAGAGCTTCGCGTTGGGCAGCTGGTCGATGATCTTCTGCAGCAGCAGCTCCGGCATCGGCGAGGCGCCATAGACGAGGTTCTCCAGCGACGACACGCGCTTCGGATCGAACTCCGGGTGATCGAAGACCATGCTGATCATGGTCGGCACCATCATGGTCTGTGTGACCCCGTGCTGCTCGATCGCCTTGAGCACCTCGCCTGCGTTGAAGACCGGCGTGAAGATCGAGGTGATCCCCAGCGCCGCGCCCAGGATGCCGCCCATCGAGGCGGCGTGGAACATCGGCGTCTGGTGCAGGTAGATCGTGTTCTGCTCGAACGGGAAGACCGCCAGAATGTGCAGGAGGTTGAGCATCTCCGCGCGCTGATCGATCAGCACACCCTTGGGCAGACCCGTGGTGCCGCCCGTGTACATGAGCACGACCGGGTCGTCCTCCTGGGGCTCCGGGAGCAGCTCGGGCTTGGCGGCCGCGAGCAGCTCCTCGATCTTGTGATCGTGGGGCACGTCGCCGTCGCCGATCAGCACCACAGCCTCGATGTCGGTGCCGCCGCGCACCTCGTCGATCACGCCGGCAAACCAGGCGTCCGCGAAGACCACCTTGGTGCCCGAGTCCTTGAGGATGTACTCGAGCTCCTTCGGCGCCAGGCGCAGGTTGAGCGGGTTGATCACGCCGGCACCCAGGAAGGCCGCATGGTACAGCTCCATGAAGTGGTGGCTGTTCATCGCCATCACCGCGAAGCGGTCCTGCTTCTGCACGCCCAGGGCCTTGATCGCCTGGCCCATCTTCAGGACGCGCTCGAGGTGCTGCGCGTAGGTCGCGGTGTAGTCACCGTCGATGAAGCCGACCTTCTCGCCGAAGCTCTCGGCCGAGTCGAGGAAAAACTGGTTGTAGACGAGTTCCTTCACGTGATCCTCCTTGTCCCCCGTGTCCCCTTGGGGTCGCCAACAAGACACGATCTTGCCAGCGGGATCAAGGATCACATGGGGGCCGCGCCGACTATTCGCTGGCCGCGTCGGGGCCGGCCGCGAGGAAGTCCGGAAGCAGCGCCACGCGCGCGTCGGTGGCGGTCGTGATCTGGGTTCCCGACTTCACCGAGACCAGCGCGGGTGACCCGCAGCGCTCGCCGTCAATGGTCGCATCGCCCTGCACGACGAAGGCGTAGCCGGCGGCATCGCAGCCAAGCTTTCCGCCCTGGGGCAGCGCATGCACATCGAGCTTGCGTGCCCACTGGGTGCGTGTCGTCTCGTCGAGGTGCTCGAAGCGCGGGTCTTCGCGCAGAAGATTGCCGAGGCTGCGCTGCGTGTACGCCAGCCACACGCCCTGCGAGAGGCTCGGGCGCTCCGACAGCAGCTTGAGGAAGGCGTCGCGCTGGATGATGCCCACGGTCAGCGTGGTCGCAGCGCGGATCGATGCCTGCCGCGGCTCGCCGCTGAGCAGCGCCATCTCGCCGAGGATGTCGCCGCCGCCGAGCACGTCCACGACGTTGTCGTCGGTGTCGCCGCCGATCAGGATGTGCACGGCGCCGCGCGCGATGATGTAGACCGCATCGCCCTTGTCACCCTGCTTGAAGAGGAACTCGCCCGGCGAGTAGACGCGCTCCGCGGTCAGGTCCGCGAGCTCGCCGATGGCCTCCTCGTCGAGCGCGGAAAACAGCGGCGCCCGCCGCACGAGGTCGGCGGTCTCCGGAAGCTCCACGCGCGTGGCGCTGTGCAGCAGGCGCTTCATGCGCGTCTCGAGCTCGGACAGCGCGGGCGTCGCGGTCTCGTGATCGAGCACGCCCTTCTTCACGAGCTTGTGGAAGTTGTCGCGCTCCATGTTGAGCTCGATGCGGTGCGCCAGCCGTGTCTCGATGGCCTCGGTCATCTCCGGCAGGTTCGTGCGCAGGTCCTCGAGCCGCTCCTTGGCCTCACGCCGGTAGTGCCGGTAGGTGCTGCGCAGTGACTCGACCACCTCGTTGTCGGCGTCCTTGAGGCCGTCGACGAAGTCCAGCACCTTGTCGGCGGCCTTCGCCTCCGCGCGCGACAGGTCGTGGATCAGCACCAGCCGCTCGAACGCCGCGCCCGCGTACAGGTTGCTGACGGTCTTCGCCAGGCCGCTCGTCTCCGCCAGCCGCGTCTTCGGCGCGTCGAGCTCGCCACGGCTGACGCTGTCGATCTGCGCGTCGAGCTCGCGGTTGAGCGCGCCGAGCGCCCGCGCACCGACCATGCCCTGCCCGAGCAGCGACCAGTAGGCCTGTCGCTCGACGGCCAGCGCCTGCTGCCAGTAGCCGGCGGCGCGCTCCGCGGGCGTGGCGTCGTGCAGCTGGGTCCGCAGCACCGACATGCGTGCCTGCACCTGTGCCCGTCGCGCGTCGAGGTCGGCCTCGACCTCGTCCCAGCGGACCGTTCGAAGCTCCTTCGACAGCTCGTCGATGCTTCCGCGCACGCTGTCGAGCACCGATGCCTCGGCGCCGACACTGGCGAGCGCCACACCCGGCGGCGGCTGGTCGAAGCCGAACATCTTCAGCACGCGGCCGATGGTGCCGCCGTTGACGACGATGGTGAGCATGACCACGCCGGCGGTGACGAAGAGGATCTGGTTGCGGATCTCGAGTGGGATGTCCTCGCGCTGGAACACGACGAGCGCCAACGCCAGCGAGACCGCACCGCGCAGGCCGCCCCAGGTCATGACCGCGGCCTGGCCGACGCTGATACGCTCGCCCACCTTGTTGAGCAGCGGCAGGAAGCCGAAGGTCAGGATCGTACGGATGATCATGATCACCACCCACGTGACGAGCACCGTGACGACGTGGCCGAGGGTCGCCTGCTCCATCTGCGTGCCGACGAGCAGGCCGACCAGCAGGAAGATCACGGTGTTGGAGATGTAGGCCAGCATCTCCCAGAACTCGTGCAGGAAGTGGGCGACCTCGGGCGAGATGCGCGAGCGCCCCACCGAGCTCATCCACAGCCCCGCCGTCACGATCGCCAAGACGCCAGAGACATGGAAGCCGCCCTCGGCGATCAGCATGGCCGAGTAGGCGCACACCACGGTGAGTGTGATCTCGACCATCGGGTCGTTGAACGTGCGCGACAGCCAGATGGTCGTCGTGATGCCGATCAGCAGGCCCACCACGATGCCGCCCGCCGCGACGCGCAGGAACTCGATGCCCGAGGCGGCCACATCGAGCTCGGCGGTGGTGCCGGCGAGCAGGCCGATCAGCACGTTGAACACCACGATCGCGGTGCCGTCGTTCATCAGCGACTCACCCTCGATCAGCGTGCCGAGGCGCTTGGGCGCGCCCAGGTCGCGCAGGATCGCGACGACCGCGACCGGATCTGTCGCGGAGATCAGCGCACCGAAGACCAGCCCCGTAGCGAGCGTCCACTGCCAGTGGCCGGCCGTGATCACCTGCATCGCGAATGCCGTCAGCACCGTCGACAGCAGCAGTGCCGGAATGGCGAGTATCAGGATGGCGCCGAGGTCGCGCTTGAAGCTGTAGAACTCGAGCGCGAAGGCCGACTCGAAGACGAGCGCTGGCAGGAACACGAAGATGATCAGGTTGGGCGAGATTTGCGCGCCGACCTGCATCGCATGGTTGAGCGCCGAGACGTGGTGGGGATCACCACCGAACTCGACGAGCATGCCGGCGAGGAAGCCGAGCAGCAGCAGTGCGATCGTGTAGGGGAAGTTGAGGCGCTGCGAGAGCACCCGTGTCGCGGCGCCCACGACGAGGCTCGCCGCGACGATAACGACGATGGTGAACTCGATGCCGTGATGCACGCTGGGCTGCCCCTCCCGCGGCGCCTGACGCGGCGTCCGCGGACAAAGGGTACTCCAGCGAGTGCGCGCGACTCTAGCTGGAAGCGGTCGTCGCGGCGGCGAGCGGTGCCGTCGGGGGCATCAGCTTGCCCAGCGTCAAGCCGAGCAGCGCCCACGAGCCGAGCTCGTAGATCAGGCTGCCGAGCGGGAAGTCCCAGGGTAGGTGGAACCACACCGGATCACCGACCTGGATGAACAGTGTTCCCATCCACCCGGCCAGGAAGACCAGCAGCGTGCGCTGGCGCAGCAGCGGCAGCGCCGGCAGCGCAAGCCCGAGCAGGCACGCGGCGAGCAGCGCGACGCAGTAGTTGTGGAAGATCCCGAAGAGCATCTTCTGCGGCGACTGCGGGTCGATGCCCTCGGCGACGTAGCTGAGCTTGAAGAAGGGGCCCTGTCGGTGACGCTCGAGGAAGCTCGCCATCTGCGCCTCGGTCGCCCGTGGCCAGGGGTGGAAGTAGGTGCCCGTCGTCGTGCCCGAGTCGCGCAGTGCCGCCACCACAGCCGCGTCGTCGGGGAGCGTGTGGTAGACGCCCGCCGGCTCGTAGAGCAGGGCCCAGAAGAGCATGCCCCAGGCGACCAGGGCTGCGGTGCCGCCGAGGGCGGCCTTGGGGATGCGTCGGTCGAACATGGGGGCTCCGTTCAATGCCCCGGGTGGACAGGGTGGATCGGGTGGATCGGGTGGACCGGGTCAGTTTACATTGGCATCTGAATAGGACAATCATGTCTCTGGATGACAGATAGTCACTTTGACGAGACAGTGAACCTCGACGACATGCAGTATTTCCTGCACGTCGTGGCGGCCGGCGGGTTCACGGGCGCGGCTCGGCGGCTGGGCGTCACGAAGCAAACCCTGAGCCGGCGCGTGGCGCAGCTCGAGCAGCGCCTCGGGGTGCAGCTGCTGCATCGCACGACGCGCTTCGTCGGGCCCACCGAGGCGGGGGCGACCTACGCCCAGCGCTGCGAGGAGGTGGTGCGGCTCGCGCAGGAGGCCGACGCCCAGCTCAAGTCGTCCGGCGTCCACGACGGCGGCACCCCCACGGGCCGGCTGCGCGTGACCGCCGACCCGCACTTCGCCGAGACCTTCCTGGTCGACGTGCTCGCGGCCTACACCACGCGCTTCGCCGAGGTGACCGTCGAGCTGGTCGCCACCGAGCGCCACGTCGATCTGATCGAGGAGGGCTTCGACGTGGCCTTTCGCGTCGGTGCGCCGCCCAACTCCGCGAGCCTCGTCTGCCGCCGCCTGGGCCCGGCGAACATCGCGTACTGCGCCACCCCGGAGTATCTGCGAGTGCACGGCGAGCCCACGACTGCGGCGCAGCTGCGTGCGCACCGCTGCATCGTCAAGGCCACCGACGGCGGTCCGCCTCCGCGCTGGCCGATGCTCGGCGATCGACCCGTGCGCGGTCGGCCGGCGGTGCGGATGCTCGAGGTGCCGGCGGCGGTGCTCGTCAACCACCAGGCGATCGCGCAGCGCCTGTGCCTGGCCGGCGGCGGCATCGCCCTGTTCCCGCGCTTCGCCTGCCGCGATCACCTGCGCGACGGAACGCTCGCGGCGGTGCTCGGCGAGCTGACACCTGCGGTGGGCGACGTCCACCTGCTCTACCACCGCAGCCGCCACCGCAGCGCGCGCGTGCAGCGCTTCGTCGAGGTGGCGAGCGAGGCGCTCGGCGACGCGCCCTGGCAGTAGCTAGAACTGCGTCAGCAGGCCGACGTTGGGGAAGAAGATCGGCTCCGCGAGCACTGCGCGGCAGGTGCTGAAGAAGCACTCCGCATCGACCGCCTCCTGGGCGAGCGTCACGTTGAGCATCTCCGCGTAGAGGTCCATCGCACCCCAGTCGAGCGCCCATCGGTAGCCCACGCGCGCGTCCGCTTTGACGAAGAACGGCAGCTGCAGGTCGTGCGACGCCGGGATGCCCTGGTCGGTGAACTGGTTGACCGGCTTGCCGCTGCGCGCCTGCAGCCTCAGCCCCGCCGACAGCCCGCCCACCACCCGCACGTGGGTCACGATGTTGGCGACGTGGCGGATGTCGAACTCCGGGCGGAAGCTCGTGTTGGTGAGCGGGTCGGTCGTCTTGGCGAAGGCGAGGGTGTAGCTGATCCACCCGCTGACCCGCTGGCTGATCTTACGAAGGAGGAACGCCTCGACGCCATACGCCACCGAGTCGGCGCGCTGTGCGTCGTCGCCGAGCGCCCGCAGGTAGACCTCGGGCAGCAGCAGGTCCTCGTAGCGGTGCCAGAAGAGGTTGGTCTCGAAGCGCGTATCGCCGCCCAGCTCGATGCCCGCGCCGAGCTCGGTCTGCAGGGCGCGCTGCAGGCCGCGGTCCACCGCCACGTCGGTCAGCGCCGGCAGTGGAAAGACGAAGACCACCGGCTGGTGCACGAGGCCGGCGCCGATGTGTACGTCCAGGCCGTCAGCGGGATAGACGGTGAACCTCGCCCGCGGGTCGAAGGCGGGCTCGGCGTGGCCCGCGATGATCCACACGTCGCTGCGGCCGCCGAGCGACAGCAGCGACCAGTCGGCCAGGCGCAGGTCGAAGTCGGCGTAGACGCCGGCGGTCATGCGCGAGACCGCCGTCGCCGCGCCGCTGTCGAAGGTGTCGGCGCGGGGCAGCTCGCGGGCCTCGCCGGCCGAGCCCTTGATCGAAGCGCCGGCCTCCACCACGTGGCCGCCCGACAGACGCTTCTTGAGCCACATGCGCGGGGTGACGCTGTGCGCCGAGGCTGCGACGTCGCGGCCGATGTGACTGTTGTCGTATCCCGCGCGCAGCGCCGCGCCGAGTTCGAACCCCGACAGCCGCCGAATCAGTCGCGCCTCGATGCGGTGGAAGTCGAGCTCGAGGTCCTGGCCCTCCTCCTCGTAGCCGACCGACGCGCCGACCGCCTCCGCGTTGTCGAGCTGGTCGTGGGAGCCGAGTGCGATCACCTCGACGCTGTCGCGGCTCGACAGCGGGTAGAGTGCGCGCAGCTGGTAGTCCCAGTACGAAAACGACAGCTTGATGCCGAGCGCTGGCATGAGCAGCCCCGGATAGCCGAAGCGGCCGGCGGTCGCGAGCGTGCCCTCACCGATCGGAGTGACGACCACGGCGTTGGCGTCGAGCAGCCGCACGTCCAGCTCGCCATAGGTGCGGTGCTGCAGCGTCGGCCCAGCCGCATCGATGACCGCCCCGACGCGCTGCCCGTAGCGCGCGGGTGAGGCGCCGGCATGGAACGCGATGGGCCCCAGCAGCATCGGGTGCAGGACCGCCGGCCCCAGGCCCAGGTGGTAGAGCTGGGGCAGCGGGATCCCGTCGTAGTAGTACGCGTTGCCCGACGGCGGTGAGCCGCGCACGTAGAAGTACGGCAGCCCCGAGACCATCGGCGCGGCGCCTGGCATGGTCTCCGACATGCGGAAGGGATCGCCCAGCCCGCCGGGCAGGATGCGCGCTTGCCGGTCGCTCAGCGCGGCGGCCTTCGGCGCCTTCGTCTGGTCGACCGTGGCGCGCGCACCGTAGCTCGGCTCCTCGAGGACGGCCTCGTCGAAGACCTCGATGACGGGCTGCTCGACCGATTCCTCGTCGCCGCCCCCGCCTCCGTCCCCGTCTCCATCCCCGTCCGCGTGGTCGTCCACATCTTCGTAGTCGTGCGGGTGCACGTCCTCGTGCTCGTGTTCGTCCTCGCCCGCGCCCTCGCCAACGCCCGCGTCCGCCAGGTCGGGCCCGGCCTGAGCGGCAGCCGCGCTCGTCAGCAATGACGACAGCGCGACGAGCAGTGCGCAGCTTAGCGCGGCGCGAACCATAGGCCCTGACGCTCCGGATCGCTGACGCTGTAGACGATGCCCCGAGCGGGGCCGTTTTCGATCTGCACGAAGCTCGACACCTCGCGGTCGAGGTCCACGACTGCGCCGGTCTTCGTGTTGACGACGGTGAGCGTACCCCCACCGGTGCTGCGGCCCTCTGGCCGCTGATAGTCGTGGATGTATGCCAGCACGATCGGGCCGTCGCCGATGCGCTCGAGGGTCGTGTACCGCCGGTAGCCACCGCGGCGCACGTCGCTCGCGATCTGCGCGCAGCTCTCGTCGCAGACCGACAGCGTGCCGACGCCCGCCTCTTCGTCGTAGTCATGCAGCACCAGTGAAGTCTCGGGCGTCCCGCGGACGTTCTCGAGCAGCGGCTCGAAGCCGGAGTCCGGATGCCACAGCCCGAAGCGCGGCGTATCCTCCGCGGTGGTCATGCGCACGCGCGGGTAGGCGTTGACGTCCTCGACGAGCAGCTGCAGGTCGACCGGGACCTCGATCTCGATCGGTGCCTTCAGCCCGCTGCGATAGAAGTAGTCGCGCTCTCCATCCGAGTTCGACTTGCTGTAGAAGACCGCGGGGCCCTCCGCGCTTCCCCGCGCCGCCACCTTGAACTGCATGACGTTGTCGTCGAAGGTGTAGCTCGCGCTGTCGAGCACGCGCCGCAGCACCAGCCTACGCGCCGAGCACGGGCGGAACATCGACAGCCACGCATGCAGTCCACTCGCGAGGGCGGGATCCGCCGCAGGCTCGCAGTCGTCGTCGTCATCGCACTCCAGCTCGCTGAAGTCGTCGATGTCCTTGAAGCTCTGCGTGCACGCGCCGGCGACGGACCAATGCTCCTGCAGCTCGACCATTGCACCGGGGATGCGCGCTGCGTCGAGATCGTACTGCACCAGGTGCACGCCCTCGGAGTCGGTGTAGGCCATGAGGCCCTCATCCACCGCGGTCGGTCCGTGGTAGACGGTCATCCGCGTGACCCCCTCGATGCGCTCGCTCAGCGCCTTGCCGTGCATGTCGTGCAGCCGCAGGCCGTCGTCGGAGAGCACCCACAGCGCGAGTGGCGGCGGGTTCGCCTGCTGATCTCGCGCGCCGATGCGCGGCGTTCCGATCGAGACGACGTCTTCGGCGATGAGATCGACGCGCCCCTCGAAGGGCTCGACGACGTATGCCTCACGGTTCTCCGTGCGCACGAGGAACTGAGAGTCGGCGATGTAGTCGATGTGGATCGCGTCTTCGAAGGCCGGGCCGACCCGGTTGCAGCGCGCGTCGAAGAAGTCGAGCATGCGCCCGGGGTCGCGATCGTTGATGACGGCCATCCTGAAGGCGCCGTCCCTCCCCACCGCGATGAAGCCCGTGCCGGCCATCGTCGAGCAGGGTTCGATGCCGATGTCGCTCAGCGGCACGAAGCGCAGCACGCGCTCGCCGTCGGGACCCTCCGCCCGCGAAGCGAAGACGACCGGCAGCGTGTCGAGCCAGTGGGCCGCCGCGACGTGGTAGTCGCCCTCGTCGAGCAGGCGACCGCCCCGGTACTCGAAGCTCTCCCCAAGGTCGTCGCAGCCCTGCGAGAGCCCAAGCAAGAAGCACAGCAGGGGAACGCCCCAAACGCGCATGCACCAAGCATTGTAGCTGCACCGCCCCGCGTCAAATCGCGGTCGCCCGCCAAGGGCGCGACGGCTCATTCCGGAGTCGACGTGGTCTGGGGCCCCGGCGTCGCATCCGCCGCCGCATCGCCGTCGCTGTCGCCGTCGTCGTGGCCGGACTTCGGGTGGTGCCGTGCGGCGCGCGCATCACGGCCGTCGTAGGCTTCGACGATGCGCCGCACCAGCGGATGGCGCACGACGTCGACCGAGCTGAAGTGGCAACACCGCACGCCATCGACGTTTGACAGCAGCTGCACCGCATCGCCGAGACCACTGCGAGTGCGACCCGGCAGATCAACCTGGGTGACGTCTCCGGTGATCACTGCCTTGGAGCGCAGCCCGATGCGCGTCAGGAACATGCGCATCTGGGAGACCTGTGTGTTCTGCGCCTCGTCGAGGATGACGAATGCGTCGTTGAGCGTGCGGCCGCGCATGAATGCAAGCGGGGCCACCTCGATCGTGCCGCGCCCGATCAGCGTCTGAGCGCGTTCGGCAGGCAGCATGTCGTAGAGCGCGTCGTAGAGTGGGCGCAGGTAGGGGTCGACCTTGTCGGTCATGTCGCCGGGCAAAAACCCCAGCTTCTCGCCCGCCTCGACCGCCGGGCGCGTCAGGATGATGCGCTTGACGCGCTGCTCGAGCAGGCACGAGACAGCCATGGCCATCGCCAGATAGGTCTTGCCCGTGCCGGCAGGACCGACACCGAAGACGACGTCGTCGTCGCGGATCGCCTGCACGTAATGACGCTGCGCGAGGCCCCGCGGACAGACCTGCTTGCCGCGCCCCGCCGACAGCGCGATCGGCGCGAACACGTCGCGCAGCTTCACCTCCGGGTGCCGACGCAGCAGGCCGATGCTGCCCTCGACGTCCACGTCCTGCACGACGGTGCCGCCGGACATCACATCGAGCAGCTCGGAGACGACCCGCTCAGCGAGCGCGACCGAGCCCGCGTCGCCCTGCAGCAGCAATGTCTCGCCGCGTAGCCCAACGGACAGCCCGAGGGTTCGCTCGAAGATACGCAGGCGGTCGCTGCTGGTCCCCGTGAGCGCCATCAGGAGCTCGCGGTCCTCGACCTCTACCTCGGCGCTGACGTCATCCGCGCTAGACGTTGGATGCATGTACTAGGCGTAGGCTAGCACAGTCGGCGATCAGCGGCCCAGGGCGATGCCCATGCGCTTGCGCAGGTCGAAGTAGGGCTCCGAAATGCTGTAGGAAAGCAGCTCCTTGACGCGCTCCTTGCGGCCGACCGTCGAGCTGTCCTCGGGGCTTGCCTCGATCACCGCGTGGGCGATCTTGAGGTCGTTGGACAGCACCAGCCCGACGCGGTCCGCGGTCAGGTCGATGCCGGCCATCCAGCGCTTCATGTCGAGCTCCGGTGCGGCCTCGAGCAGCTTCTGCGTCATGCTGCGAAGCGCATCGCGCTGCGGTCCGGTCAGGCCCTTCGCGATCGCGGCCGACGCCTCCTTGACCTGCGCCTCCATCGTCGGTGGCACCGCGAACTTCGGTGACACGGTGCGGATAGCGGCCATGAGCCACGCGCGCAGTCCGGTGCCGGTTGGCACGAGGTGGCGCAGGAAGTGGCCGTGGCGGTAGTAGCTCAGGTGGCGCGCCGCGACGAATGCGAGTGCCTGCTGCGGGCCGCCCGCCGCCGCACCCTGGCCGATGCCGATTGCGGGCGGGGCGGTGAAGAGAAACGACAGGCCGCCGCTGTCCTGCGGGCAGTGGTAGACGTCCGGCAGGTTCATCGCGATCGAGTCGCCGACGTGGGAGAGCATGCGCCCCATCGCGGTCGTGTCGTGCGCGGGGTCGGTGCGGTTCTGCGGGCCGAGGCCGAAGGATTCGAGCGGCTGCGTCTGCGCCGCGATCACGGCGGGGGTCAGGGCGCTGAAGATGCCGGTCAGGCCCGGGTCCTGCAGCGGGTGCACCACGGTCTCGCGCCACAGCTCCTCGTCGAGCGGGTGCTTGGCCTTGGCCAGCCGCGTCAGGCGGTACTTCTTGAAGAACTTCTCCTCCTCGAGGTCCGCCATCTTCAGGCAGCGCAGGGCCTGGCAGATGCACCACGACTCGTCGGGCTTCTTGCCGCTGGTGTAGATCTTACGCAGCGACTGCATCGACTCGATGCGGTACGGGTCCTCCACAAGGAAGGCGCGGTGCGACGCCACGGCGCGCTTGAAGAAGCGCTTGGGCTCCTTGGTGTAGATCGCCGTCAGCATGGCACGGCGATCGCGGTTGTCGGGGTCCATCGACTGCGCCTGCTCGAAGAGCCGCAGCGCGTCGGCGAGGCGTCCCTGGCGATCGCGAACGACCTCCGCATGCGAGTCGAGCAGGGTCGCGATCTCCTTGACCTCCGCGCCCGACGCCTGCAGCCGGTCGACCCGCGACTCGTAGGCGCGCTCGAGACGCTCCCAATCCTGGTTCTGCGTGAGGCACTGCACGAGTCCCGCGAACTGCGCCTCGCCCTTCTCAGGCGACAGGTGCGAGAGCGCCGCCTCGTAGTAGTTGGCGGCCTCGTCGAAGCGACCCAGCTCGTGGTGCGCGATGGTGGCTGCCGTGTTGAAGTATTTCGACAGTTGCGCTGCGTCGTCGACCATGTCGGCGATGCGCAGGATGATCTCGATGAGGTGGGTCCAGTCCTGCGCGTCCGAGTAGACGCCCATGAGCTTGGTGAGGATGTTGCGGCTGTCGGGCTTGACGTCCAGCGCCATCACGTAGGTCTGTGCGGCCGCGTCGCGGTCGCGAATCTGGCCCAGGAAGATGTCGCCGGTGCGCACGAGCAGATCGCAGCGTGCGTCCTCGTTGTCTGCGTGGCGTGCACGTTGCTGAAGCAAGTTGATCACCTCATCCCACTTACGCGTCGCCTCGTAGGCGCGCGTAAGCAGGTCGAGCGCGTCGTCGTCATCGGGCTTCAGGTCGACGACCTGCTTGGCGGTCTCGACCGCCTGGCGCCCGCGCTTGCCGGCGAGCTGGGACTTGCCGAGGCCGATCAGCAACCGCACCCGCTCCGACAGCTCGCAGTCGTCGCCGAAGCGCTTGATCGCGCGCTCGTAGGTGCTCTCCGCTTCCTGGTGCTGGTCAGCGCCCAGCAGCGCCGCCGCGTACTGCTCGACCGCATCCAGATCTTCGGAGGCGAGCTCAGAAGCGCGCTTGAATGCCGACAGTGCCTTGTCGGTCTGCTCCACCTTCGTGAAGGCGGCGCCGGCCAGGCCGCACACGCGCGCAGCGCTCTCGGACGGCATGTCGTCGAGGCGCCCCATGACCGCGTCGTAGTGCTCGGAGGCCAGCATGTAGTCCGCGTTCTCGTAGGCGATCGCCGCAAGACCAACGGCGGCCTCGGTGTTCGCCGCGTCGAGCTCGATCGCCTTGGTGAAGGCATCGAGTGCCTCCTTCGGGTCGTCGAGGCGCTCGCGGTAGGCGGTGCCAAGCTCCGCGTAGAGCGCCGCGCGCTTGTTGTCGCCCTCGGTGATATCGATCGCCTGCTGCAGCATCTCGACGGCGCCGTAGGCATCGCCGCGCTTGGCGTAGATCTCGCGCAGTGCGATCGCCGCGTCGCCCGCGTGCTTGTCGACGTCGAGCGCGCGCTTGTAGCGGTTGATCGCACCGTCGCGGTCGCCGGCGTCGTCGAGCATCTTGGCTGCGCGGATCCACAAGTCGGCTTGCTTCTTGTTGTCGTCCTCGCCCTCGGCGAGCCGCTCGACGGCGTCGACCGCCGCTTGCGTGTCGCCCGCGGTGGACTTCAGCCGCGCGATCTCCGCGAGCGCTTCGGTGTGCTCCTCGTCGATCGCAAGCACGCGCTCGCACATCTCGATGGCGCGGTCCGGCGAGCCGATGTCGACGGTGAGCACGCGAACGGCCTGCAGCAGCAGCTCGACCTTGCGCGCGTCGTCCTCGACCGTGGCGGCGTGACGGTCGAGCGTCTCCACCACGTCCTCAAAGCGCGACATCTGACGGTAGAGCCGCGCGAGCGCTGTGTTGGAAGCGTCGTGCGCCGAGTCGATGGCCACGATCTCCTCGAAGGTGATCGCCGCCGCCGCATGGTCGACGAACTCCTCTTCCTGCATCAGGCCGACGCGCTCAAGCAGTCCGATGCGCTGCTTCGGGGTCGCCGCGACATCCACCTGCGTCCTGAGATTCTTGAGCAGCGCACCGAAGTTGTCGTTGCGTGCGTACAGCCGCTCGAGACCCTTGAGCGCCGCCAGGTTGCTGGGCTCGAGCTCGATCGCCTGCTCGTAGAGCACCTGGGCGCGCTCGACATCATGCAGCTGGTCCTCGTTGAGCTCCGCCATGAGGATCAGTGTGGCCACACGCTCCTCGGGCTCCTGGCCGCCGAGTCGCTTGCCAAGCAGCTCGACCAGCGCGGGCCAGTCCTTGCGCTGCGTCAGCACCTCGGCGAGCGCCTCCTGTGCGGCGGGGTTGGCCGGGTCCTCGGCGAGCACCGCATCGAAGTGGATGGCGGCCGTCTCCGGGTCGTTGAGCTTGCGCAGGATGATGACCGCCGCCTGCGCGCGGTACTCGCGTCCCTTGACCGGGTTGGTCGCCGTCTCTGCGCGCTGCAGCAGTGCGCCACTGAGCTCTGGCCACGCCTGTGTCTCGCGATAGAGATCGATGACGCCGTCGTAGGCCGCCTCGTTGCTCGGCTCGAGGGCGAGCGCCTGCGAGAAGCACGGTAGCGCGAAGTCGCGGCGCCCCAGGCGCTCCGCGTACCAGGCGCCCATGATGTTGTAGAGCGCGACCGCTTCGCGCGTATCCGCGGCGCGCTGCTCGGCGACGTCGCCGGCGTCGAGCGACATCATCGCTTCGACGAGCTCGCTCGCATCGGCGAGCTGCTGTTCGGCGGCGGACATCTGCCCCTGCTCCTCGTCCGTGAGCGCGGCCTGCAGCTCCGCGTCGCCGACCTCGTCCTCGTCGGCGTCGGGCCTCGCGGCGACCGCCGCATCGACGCGCGCCTGCAGCGGCTCGAGCTCCGCGTGCAGCGCGGCCTCCTGCGTGCGTGCCTGCTCGAGCGCCTGCGTGGCAGCCTCGAGCGCGGCTTCGGCCGTGCCCGCCGCGTCGACGAGCGCCTCGGCTTCGCCGGCGAGCGTCTCGAGCTGCTCGAGCTGCTCCTCGGACGGCTCCTCACCGGCCTCGTCCTCGAGCGTCTCGTAGGCGTCGACCTTCTGCTCGGCTCCGAGCCGCGCGGCCTCGTCGGCCTCGGTGCACTTCTCGACCTCTGCATCCGCTGCGACGAAGGCCTCCTGCGCCTGCTCCGCGCGCGTGGCGACCTCGTCGAGCACCTCCTGCGCCACGTCGAGCTCCTGTTGCAAGGCGGCGTCGCCCTGGGCCGCGGCCGTGCGCTGTGTCGACAGCTCCTCGTTGCGCTGCGACAGGATGCCGTCGAAGTGCGTCTTGTACTGGGCGAGCGTCGCCTCGGCCTGCGCGAGCTGTGCCTGGGCACCCGCGAGCTCCTCCTGCTCGTCCGCCTGCAGCGCCTCCATCGTCTGCTGGACCGCACCGGTCATCGCGTCGAGCGCCTCGGTCCAGCGCCCCTCGGCGCCGCTCGCGAGTCGCTCGACTGCGAGGCGCGATGTCTCCGACTGTGGATCGGTCGCCAGTGCCTGCAGCGACGCCACGAATGCGTTGTCGATCTCGCCGAGGTTCTCCTCGTAGATCGTCGCGGCGTCCATCAGCATGTCGCGGCGGCCTTCGATCGACTCGGCGGCCTCGATCCGCTCGAGCAGCACCTCGACCACGCCGGCGTGATCGCCCGCCGCGCGGCGGGCGGTCTCGACGCCGCGCAGTGCGAGATCGTTGTCCTCCTCGATCTCCAGCACCTGCTGGTACGCGGACTCCGCACGCAGGGGCTCACGCGTCTCGGTCTCGTGGATGCGCGCCGCGCGGAACAGCAGTGTGAGCTTGGTGTCGTGGTCGGCGCCCTCGGCCGACTCCATGAACGCGTCGGCCGCGCGCTCCCACGCGTTGCTGTCGCGGCCCATCTTCTCGAGTGCATCGGCCTGGTCGGCCGACGTCGGGTCGCTGATGAGCGCCGCGCGCGCCTCGCTGAACTTGGCTTCGTCGAGTGCCTTGGTCTGGGTCGGCTTGCGCGCCGCGGAATCGAGCGCCTCGAGCAGCTCGTCGATGCTCTGGAAGCGATCGTCGGGATCCTTCGCGAGCGCCTTGAGTACCAGCTCGTCGAGCGCCTCGGAGACCCAGCCCTTGCGGGCGAACTGCGAGGGGGGCTCCGGCATGGCTGACAGGTGCTGGGCGATCACGTCGATGGCGCTATCGCCCTCGAACGCCGGCTTGCCGGCGAGCACCTCGTACATCATCGTGCCGAACGCGTAGATGTCGCTGCGCGCATCGGGCTCCGAGCCGCGCGCCTGCTCCGGTGCGACAGCCTTGGCCGTGCCGAGCACCGGCAGAAGCCCCGTGCTGCTGGCCTTGCTCTCGATGCGCGTGAGCAGCCGCTCGACGCCAGCGTCCACGAGCATCCCCGTGGTGTCGCGCGAGCCGTCGTGGCGCACGATGTAGACGTTCTCCGCCTTGACGTCGCCGTGCACGATGCCGCGATCGTGCAGCGCCTTGAGCCCGCCGAGCACGCCTTCGAAGACGGGCCTGGCCTCGTTCATGTGAAGACAGCCGGTGCGCCCGACGCGCTCGGCCAGCGTCTGGCCCTGCACGAAGGACGCGGCCACCCACGGGCGGCTGTCATCGAGGCGGCCCACGCCGAGGATCTCCGGCAGCCCCTCGGCGTGCAGCCGCTGCATGACGCGCGACACGGTCGTGAAGCGATGCACGGCGGCGCGGTCGCGCGCGTACTCGTGGCGGATCACTTTCAGCGCGGCGCGCTGCGGCTTGCCGCCGTCCTCGTCCTTGAGCTCCGCGAGGTAGACGTGCGAGACGCCGCCCTCGGCGATCTTCTTGATGACCTTGAGCGCGCCGACCACTGCGCCTGGCTTGAGCTCGCCGTTGGCGGTGCCACGCAGTGCGGAGCGCAGGCCGTCGTCGGCGTCGCGCGACGACAGCATGATCGCATCGACCAGCGCGTGGAGGGCCTGCTGTCCTTCACAGTGTCCGATCAGCGACTTCGCGAACGCGCCCTTCGTGTCCGTCCCACCGATCTCCTCGGGATCAAATCCGAGAACCTCGGAACTGAGTTCCTTCATCGCGTCGAGATCGAAGAGCCGCTCGAGCTCCCCCTGAATGGTCTGCAGCGTATTGGTATCCATGCGATGAACCTCGGGTCCCACTGGGGGACTGGGCGGATGTGCGACGAAGGGGAGCTACGTTACCAAAGACTAGGACTCTGACCGTGCCGAACACCGGAGCGTCCACGGAGTGCCGGGCAGGTAAGTGTATCTGCGCGCGTGTACGGAATCTACACATCGCGCGACCTCTCGAATTACTCCCCCCGCGGCAACCCCGTCAAGCTGAAAGAATCGCGGATTCGAGGTACAATTTCGGCGTTTTGACCGTGCGGTTGATACTGCTCCCAGACGGCGCCAGTGCCGACGTCGACCGCGGCGAGGTCGGGGTGGATATCTTCGACGAGCACCCGCAGATCGCCGTGCCGCTCTCCTGCCGGTCGGCCCACTGCGGCAGCTGCCTCGTGCGGGTCGTCGGTGGAGCGGCCGACCTCGAGCCGGCCAGCGACTGGGAGCGGCAGACGCTGGCGAAGTTCGGCGACGACCCGGCGCTACGCCTGGGATGCTCCCTCGTAGTCACAAGTGATACCGGTGAGATCACGCTTGAGCGCGCGACTCCATCTCCCCCATCGCCGTGACTACTCGGGCGCGGGGGGCTCGATCGATTTGATCGGCGGGTCTTCAGCCATGCGCAGGTACATCTGGGCGGACTTGTCGTCGGGGCTGATCTCGAGCGCCCGCTTCCACTGTTCGATGGCCTTGCCGCGCTGCCCCGAGACGAGCAGGGCGAGCCCCATCGCGGTGTGGGCGCGCGCGTAGTTGGGCTTGACCCGGATCGCTTCCGCGAACTCGTACTTGGCGGCCGCAAGGTCTCCCGCCTGCTGGTAGACCTCGCCGAGCCGCACGCGCAGATCGGCGAACTGGGGCCGCAGTCGCACGCCGTTTCTCAGCTCCTGGATCGCCTCGTTGACCAGGCCGACCTCCAGGTATGCCTGGGCTAACTCCGCGTGAAGGTTCGCGATTTTACCCTTCGCGAAGGGGTCGATGCCGTCCTCGTCCGCGGCGTCCTTGCGCACCACCGTGCGGTAGATGCGCTGCGCTTCCTCGTACTCGCCCAAATCGTTGAACGTGACCGAGAGGTTGAGCGCGGCCTCGGTGTAGCGGGGATTGAGGCGCAGTGCCTCGCGGAACTCGTCGCGCGCGCGGTCCAGCTCGCCCTTGTCGTGCTGGATCACGCCCATCATGTTGTGGATGTCCGCGAATCCGTGGTTCGGATTGGCGATGACCTGGGCCAGTTGGTACTCGGCCTTCTCGTATTCGCGCTTCTCGTAGTGCTCCCGCCCGAGCGCGATCGCCTGCTTCTGCCGGTCGTCCATCGACCGCAGGTTAGCGTGTCGCCATATGCGGAAGCAACAACGGCCGGTTGGACCGGCGGCGGACCCGCGGCGCGGGGTGTTGCTAGCCGCCGAGGCTGGCGAGCTGGTCGCGGGCCTCGCCCGCTTCGGAGCTCTGGGGGAAGCGGTCGACCAGCTGCTTGAACGCCTTGCGCGCGCGTGCGGGGTCATTCACGGACAGGTAGGTCTCGCCTAGCATGTGCAGGGCCTCGGTCTCAAACTCGCTCCCCGGGTAGCTCTGGACGAGCGTCCGCAGCCGTCCGATCGCGGCCATGGGGCGCTCCCGCGACAGGTAGAAGTCCGCCACGTACAGCTCGTGGGCGGCCAGCATCCGCACGGCGTCTTCCGCCAGGCGCTGGGCCCGCGGGACCTGCGGATCGCCGGGGTGATCGAGCAGAAAACGCCGCAGCAGGCGCATCGCCTCCTGGGTGTAGTGCTGGTCGCGCTCGTGGGACGGCGGGGTCAGCCACCACTCGCTGGGGATCTGCTCGTAGTGGCTGAGCGCGATGCGGAAGTGGGCATAGGCCAGCTCGACGTGGGACGGGCGGTAGCGAGCGAACTGGCGGTAACCCTGGATCGCCTCCGGGAACTTGGCGTCCTCGAACAGGCAGTCGGCGGCCCGAAGCTCGGCGAGGGCGGCGAATCGCGAGTACGGGAACTTCCGACGCACATTGCGGAACGCCGGCTCGGCCACGAGGCAGTCCTCGTCGTAGAACTCGTCGAGGGCGTTGCGGTAGGCCAGCTCCGCGCTTGCCGCGTAGCTCAGGCCGTCTTCGCCGCCGCCGCAGCCCAGACCCGCCGTCCCGCAGAGGACCGCTGCGAGGGCAAATCGCCAGGAAAACCGCGCTGTGAGCGCGCTGCGGGGGGCTGCCATGGGCGCGCTACCCTACCCGAGCGCCGCCCATACGCAAGCGCCGTGCACCGGCTGTAGCAGGGGGGATCGCGGGTGAATCCCACCGCCTAGCGCCCGTCCCTTCTATTGCCACGTTTGTGGGCAAGGGTAGGATATGGACCCCCACCCCTGTTCATGGCATGCAGAGGCCGGGTGGTTGCGCTCCGGCGTCCGGAATGTCCCATGTCGGGGCACACGGCAATCGGCTGACTGAAGAGAGAGCAATGGCACGACTCACCCACATTCTGATCGCCTGGTTGCTGGCGTCCGCCACGGTGCAGGCCCAGGATCTGTCGGCCCTCGAGCAGGCCGCGAAGAAGGGGCGACGCGATGCGGACGCCCAGTCGGCCTACGGGCACGCGCTCGTCGAGGCCGCGCAGTACAGGAAGGCCGAGCGCTTCCTCAAGCTCGCGGCGCGGCTGCGCAAGGACGACGCCCGCGGTCTCTACGACCGCGTCGCCATCCCGCTGGCCCAGGGTGACTACCGGCGCTCCAAGGGCGCGTGCAGGGAGCTGCAGAACAAGCACCCCGACTCGGTGCTGGGCGACGTGTGCATGGCGCGGGCGTTTCTCGCATGGCGACGCGCCTCGCGTGCCGACGAGCATCTGACGCTCGCCGCGAAGAAGGCGCCGCAGGATCTCGAGCTGCAGATTGCGACCGCCGACGCGCGTCGCATGCAGGGCAGGACCGCGGATGCGCTCGCCGCCTACCAGGCGGTGCTGCAGGCGAGTCCGACCCTCGGTCGGGCACACGTGGGGCTGGGGCTGCTGCACCTGGCCAGCGGTGATCGCGGCAGCGCAACCGCCGCGCTGCAGACGGCCATCACGCACAGCCCGTACAACGTGCGCGCGCTCCACGAGCTCGGGCAGCTGCTGGAGGGCAAGGAGGCGGTGGCGATGCTCGAGCGCGCGCTTGCGCTCAAGAAGAAGTGGCCGGAGGCGAAGCTGGCGCTCGCGCAGGCGAAGCTCGAGGCCGGCGACGTCGAGGCGGCGGAGGCGCTGTTTCGCGTCGCGCTCAAGGACAAGCGCTTCACGGCGCGCGCGCAGATTGGCCTCGGCACGGCGCTGATGGCGCGCGGCGATCTGGTGGCCGCGGAGGAGGGCCTGAAGGCGGGGCTCTCCGCGCTGCCGCACAGCCCCGAGGCCAACTTCGCGCTCGCACAGCTCTACGAGCGGACCGAGCGCTACGAGGATGCGTTCGAGCAGTACCGCGCCGCGGCCGTCACGCGTGGCCACAACACGCGCGCGCTCATGGCGGCGGCGCAGCTGGCGGTCAAGCTGTCGCGCAACCTCCTGGCGGGGGCGTTCCTGCGCAAGGCACTCGAAAACGCACCCAAGGCCGGCGGCGTGCACGCGCTCTACGCGGACCTGCTCGTCGCCCGCGGCGATCGCGAGGCGGCGAAGAACCACTACCAGCAGGCGCTCGCAGGCGAGGGCGAGGTCGACCGCGACGCGGTCGCTGGCAAGCTCGCCGCGTTGAAGTAGGGACGCGGTGGCTGTGAGCCTGCAGACCGCCATCGGCTACTCGCGGAGCACGGCGCGCGCCGCGGCGATGGCCACACGCACGGTCGTCGGGCTGCAGGTCGCCAATGCCCACCGCAGCATCGCGCAGCCCGACGCGCGCTACGACGTCTGGCAGCAGCACATGAAGGTGTGGGCTCGGGACATGCTGCGCGTCTTCAACTTCGACGAGAGCTGGGCATCGGCCCCGCCGTCTCCCGGATCGGGCGGCCGACTGATCGTCGCCAACCACCGCTCGCCTATCGACATCATCCTGCTGCTGCGGCACTTCGGCGGTTGCGTCGTGAGTCACAGCGCCGTGGCGCGGTGGCCCGTGCTGGGCCGCGCCGCGCGTGAGGCCGAGACGATCTTCGTCGACCGCGATGACACCCACAGCGGCGTCGCCGCCATCCGCGAGATCCGCCGGCGCCTCGGCGATGGCCGCACGGTGATCGTCTTCCCGGAGGGCACGACGTATCCGGGTGACGAGGTTCGACCGATGCTCGGCGGTGCATTCGCCGCCGCACGCGGGCTGTCGGTCGAGATCGTGCCCGTCGGCATCGCGTACCAGCCGGGCGCGGAGTTCTACAAGGAGAGCTTCACGCGGCACATGGCGCGCGTGGCTGCCCGCGAGGTCACGCCCGTCGCGCTGTGCGCCGGCGAGCCCCGCCCGATGGAGGGCTCGCGGGCGGCGCTCACGAAGAGTCTGCAGACCGAGGTCCAGGATCTCGTCGACACCGCGCGGCAGCACCTCGATGGCGCTTCCGCGACAGCAGGGAGGACATGACATGACGACTGCGAAGATCTCCATCGCCACGATCGCGCTCGGTGCGCTGCTGCTGACCGCCGCCGCGCACGCGCATGACACGCCGGCCAAGCCGGCCAAGCCGAGCAAGCCGGCCAAGCCCGCCCTCGAGTGCACGCTCCAGACGCTCGAGGCGCCCGCCGGCGGCCGGCTCGAGGTGACGGGCAAGCGCTTCGGGAAGAGCCCGCTGGTGCGAATCGCCGGCAAGGTTGCGCGGCTGATCGATCGCTACGACGACACGATCGCGGCGCAGATCCCGAAGAAGTCCCAGGGCGGCGAGGTCAGCGTGCACGCATCCGGCGAGAAGGCCGTCTGCGGCAAGCTGACCATTCTCGGCAAGAACTGAGCTGCCGATGGACATCGCTCCGGCCTCCGGTCGCCGCGTGCTGGTGATCGGGCTCGACTGCGCACCCCCTGCGCTCGTCTTCGACCGCTACCGGCACGTGATGCCCAACGTCGGTCGGCTGATGGCCGAGGGCAGCTACGGGCCGCTGCGCTCGACCACGCCACCGATCACCATCCCCGCCTGGACGAGCATGCTGTCGGGGCACGACCCCGGGCAGCTCGGTCTCTATGGCTTCTCGCGCCAGGTGGCTGGCAGCTACGAGACCGTGCTCACAGAGAGCGGTGACATCGGCGTGCCGCGCGTGTGGGAGGTGCTGCAGGCCGCCGGCAAGCGCGTCGCGCCGCTCTTTGTGCCACCTACCTATCCGCCGTCGGCGGTCGACGGCGCGATGGTCTCGTGCTTCATGACGCCGGGCGCCGACCAAGTGCACACGCATCCGCCCGAGCTCGGCGCCGAGCTGTCCGCACGCTTCGGCCCCTACATCCCCGACGTGGTCGACTTCCGCACGGACGATCGCGCGCGCGTGCTGTCAGATCTGACGGCGATGACCGAGCAGCACTTCGACATCGCACGTCACGTGTGGACCACGGTGGCGCCCGACTTCATGGTGCTCGTCGAGATGGGCCCCGACCGGCTGCATCACGTGCTGTGGCAGGCGATCGACCCCAGCCACCCTGGCCATGACCCGAGCGATCCGCTGCTGTCCGCGGGCGAGCAATACTACGGCTTGCTCGACCGGCAGATCGGTGCGCTGCTGTCGGAGGTCGACGACGAGACGCCGGTGCTCGTCGTGAGCGACCACGGTGCACGTGCGCTGCGTGGCGGCGTGTGCATCAACGAGTGGCTCGTGCGCGAGGGCTACCTGGTGCTACGCGAGCAGCCGACGGCCGTCACCGCGCTGTCGGACTGCGACGTCGACTGGGAGCGCACGCGCGCCTGGGCAGCGGGCGGCTACTGCGGGCGCGTCTACCTCAACCGCAGCGGACTGCGACCGAAGGGGCACCTCGACGATGCCGCCTGCACTCGTCTCGCCGACGAGCTCGCGGAGGGGCTGCGCGCGATCGAGACGCCGCACAGCGACCGGCCTCACCGCGTGTTGCAGCCACACGAGTGTTATCCCCAGGCCAACGGTGTGCCGCCGGACCTCAGCGTCTTCTTCGGCGACCTCGACCTGCGCGCGATCGCGTCGATCGGCCACGGCAGCCTCACGATCACGGGCAACGACACGGGGCCCGACGGCTGCAACCACGACTGGGACGGCATCTTCGTGCTCAGCGGCGGCGGACAGCCAGCCCGCGGCGAGCTGTCGGGCCTGTCGATCCTCGACGTCACCCCGACCATCCTCTCGCTCATGGGAGTCGAGGCGCCGGCGGGGCTGTCGGGCGTGGACCGGAGCATGGGTGCGTAGTACGTAGTCGCGATGGGCGCGCGTCACCTGCTCATCGGCCTCGACGGCGCCGACCTCGACCTGGTGCGGAGCCTCGGTCGCAAGCGGCTCCCGAACCTTCACCGCTTGATGGCGCAGGGCGCGTTTGCGGCGCTGCGCAGCGTCCAGCCCCCCGCGACGCTGCCCAACTGGACGACCCTGCTGACCGGCGTCGACCCCGGACGGCACGGCGTCTTCGACTTCACCACCCGCAGCGGCTACGACGTGCGCTTCACGGCCGGCAGCGTGCGCGAGGCGCCGACCATCGCATCGCGCCTCGACCGCATGGGCAAGCGCTGCGCGTGCCTCTACTTCCCCGCCACGTGGCCGCCCGAACGCCTCGAGCACGGCGTCTTCATCAGCGGCTGGGACGCGCCGGTCGCCTTCGAGGCGGACCGGTCGTTCGTGTGGCCGCACTCGCTGCACGACGAGATCACGCGTCGCTTTGGGCCGCAGCGCTTCGACGACGTCGACGAGTTCGACGCGGATGCGGCCGGCTGGCATGCACGCCTGCCCGCGCAGCTGTGCGCGCGCCTCGGGCGGCGTGCAGAGCTCGGCCGTTGGTTGCTCGAGTCGCGAAGCTGGGACCTGTTTGCGATCTACTTCGGTGAGAGCGACACCGCCGCGCACCACCTGTGGGCGCTGCACGACGCGGACTCGCCGCGCAGGCCCGCGCGTGTCTCGCCGCAGGATGAGGGCGGGCTTGCCCGCGTCTACACGGCGCTCGACACCGCCGTCGGCGAGCTGATCGAGAGCGCCGGCCCGGATGTGGAGGTCACGATCGCAAGCGACCACGGCTTCGGAGGCGCATCCGACAAGGTGCTCTACCTCAACCGTGCACTCGCCGACGCGGGGCTGCTCACGTTCGCCCGTCGCGGTCTGCGGCAGCGGCTCGTCGGCGTCGCGAAGGAGACCGCGCTGACTCACCTGCCTCCGCGGCTGCGCGAGCGCGTCTTCCGCGCCGCGGGCGCGCGCCTCCCGAGCCTGCTCGAGTCGCGCGCGCGCTTCGGCCCCATCGACATGACGCGCACCCGCGTCTTCAGCGACGAACTCAACTACTTCCCCGCCCTGCACCTCAACCTGCGGGGTCGCGAGCCCTCCGGGTGCGTCGATCCGGCCGAGGTCGAAGCGCTCGTCGGGCAGGTACGCGAGGTGCTCGGGCAGCTGCGCGACCCGTGGCACGGCGGTCCCGTGGTGTCCCGTGTCCACAGGCGCGAGGAGCTCTTCAGCGGTCCACACGTCGAGCGCGCGCCGGACCTGCTGCTCGAGCTGCACCTCGACGACGGCTACAGCTACAACCTGATGCCCTCGGGTTCGGCGCCACCGGCGGGCAGCTGCGCGGGTGCGGCGGGCAGCTTCCGACGCCTCACGCCGGACGAGTACCTCGGCCGCAAGGGCCGCAGCCTGCAGGGCAGCCACCGCGACCGCGGGTTGTTCATCGCCCACGGACCGGCGGTGCGTGTCGCAGGTGAGGTGGACGCCGCGATGGCCGACGTGACCGCCACGCTGCTGTCGAGGATGGGGGTGGACGCCGGGCTGCAGCTCGACGGCGTCGCGCTCGACGCGGTCCTGCGGCCGCATCGCAATCCGGCGCTCCCGCTCGTGCAGGCAGGACCCATGTCGAAGCCGCCGCCGGCCGACGAGGGCCGCGTCGCGCGCCGCCTGCGCGCGCTGGGCTACATCGACTGATGCGAGTGCTTCACGTTGCCGCGCAGCCGTTCCCGACGCGTCAGGGCACCCAGGCGGCGATCGCATCGATGCTCGACGCCAGCCAGCGCGCGGGCCGGGACGCGCAGCTGTTGACGTACGGAGGGCACGGGGAAGGCGCGGCGACGAGCGCCGCGCCGCGCTACAGCCATCGCCGCGGCGCGAAGCTCGTGGGCCGTGACTCGCTGCGCTCCGGCCCCAGCCTGCGCAAGCTCGCGCAAGACGTGCAGCTGTCGATCGCTGCGCGCGCGCTCGCCGAGGTGCAGCGTCCTGATGTGCTCGTCGGTCACCACGTGGAGGGCGCCGCCGCGTGCATGGCGACGGGCGCACGCACCGTGTTCTTCGCGCACACCGATCTCGCGGACGAGCTGCCGGCATACTTCCCGTCCCTCCTCGCCGGCGCGCTGCGCGGTGCGGGGGCAGCGGTCGATCGCGCACTGTCGCGGCGCTGTCATGCGGTGGCGACGATCTCACCCTGGCTGCGGCAGCGGCTCGTCGCGGACACGCCCCAGCTAGCGTCGCGCATCCATCACGTGCCGCTGCCCTGGCCGGTCGCGGCGCCGATCGAGTCCGCCGAGCGCGCCGGCGCACGCGCTCATCTCGGCATCGACGCAGGCGCGCAAGTCGCACTCTACGCGGGCAACCTCGATGCGTACCAGGGCATCGACGCGCTCGTCGCTGCGGTTGCGCTCGCGCGGCGGCGCCTGCCGAGACTGCAGCTGCTGATCGCCACCGACAGCGATGGCGCGCCGCTGCGACGTCATGCGTCGGCACAGCAGCTCGAGGCGCTTCGGTTCACGACGCTCGCACCAGAGGGCGCAGCGGGTGGAGCGGACGCCGAGCACATGCGCCGGCTGCTACACGCGGCGGCGGACGTCGTGGTCGTCCCGCGCGGCTCGCGCGGCGGGTTGCCGATCAAGCTGATCGACGCACTCGCGCGGGGCGTGCCGACGGTTGCGATGCCGGCGGCCCTCGCCGGCATCGACTACGGCGACGCGCTCGCGGTGTCGCACGCGGCCGATGCATCCGCACTGGCCTCGGTCCTGATCGAGACACTCGCCAACCCGACGCGCCTGCAGGGCCTGCGCGATGCCGGGCCGCGCTACGTCGCGCAACACCACGACGACGCTGCGTACCTGCGTGCGATCGATGCGTGCTGTGCATCCGCGATGCGCCCCTGAGCGATCACCGAACGGAAGATCAGTGCCGCGACGTCGCCGGATCTGCACCCTGAAAAGCAAGGAATCGGTCGCGCGATCCGATAATTTCACGAGCCCCGATGCGGCTTACTAACATGGTCATTCCGGTCGAGGTGACCCGCGAAAACGCGATGTTCGAGCCACACACTCCATTCCCAATCCCTACCTCCCCCGGCGCGGCCGTCGCGTCTCCCGCCACCGATCCCAACCGCTGCGCGCCCCTGCAGCGCTTGCTGGTCGGGGAAGGCGGCGCCATCGCGGAGCTGCCCGCGCTACCCGACATGATCGGCGGCGCCATCGCACTCGCGAGCGGCGCGCGCCGCAAGGTCATGTTGCCCCTCAGTCAGTCGCCCGCGGAGTTCGCGCTGGTGCGGCACGGCCGACACGTGAGCATCGACTGCTACACGACCGAGAGCGCGCCGGAGATCATCGTGCGGCGTCGCACGGTTCCGCTGCGCGACCTGCTGGAGGCCTGCGCCGCGTCGGGCAGTGCAGCGGCAGCGCTCGAGGGGCCGACGACCGCGGGCCGCGTGCTCACGCGTCTGGTCTCTCGCGTCGAAGAGACGGCCATCCATCCCGACACGGGCGCCGACGTGAGCGCCGTCGAGTGCACGGGCGGTAGCCTCGCCCACCCCGGCGACGCGATTGCACTGGCGTTCGGCTTCCGCGCCCGCGTCACGCCGCCGCTCGACCAGCCCCGCGAGGCGCATGCGTTCGCGGACGTGCACGCGCTGCTCTTCGAAGGCGAGCTGTGGGCGTTCCATGCCGGCCGCCGCGAGCCGCTGACCCGCGGCCCCATCCTGATGACCGCGCAGCGCATGGTGCGTGCGGTGCGCGCGCTGATCGACGCCTGGCAGGCCGACCGGGACATGCACGTGCGGCTGCGCAGCGGCTCGCTCGGTATCGGCGTACGCAAGCAGGGCAGCGATGTGACACTCACCCTCACGACGGCGTCCGGTAGGCAGCTGACGTGGCAGACCCTCGATGTGCCGAGCTGCGCGCTGCCCATCCTTCGGCTCACCTCGGATCTACTTCGGCGCCTCGTGGCGGTGGACCGTCACCAGAGCCACAACCTGCGCGTCACCGCGCTGCGCACCGAGGTGCGGCAACTGCGCCGCGTGGTGCGTAGCCGCAATGCCGTCGAGAGCTTCGAGAACGTCGACCCCGAGCGCCTGCGGCTCTCCTCCCAGGCACCGGCTGCGCCGTCGCTCGATGCGGCCACGGCCCCGCACCCGGGTCGGCTGCGCTACTCGGAGCGCTGGAGCGCGGAGATCGACGGCCTCGATGCCTCGTCGGTCTTCCTGTGCGGGCAGCGCATGATCGTCGCGACCCAGAAGCTGACCTTCGCGGTCGACCGCAACGACGGCGACGTGCTGTGGTCGACCCCGAGCGCGCGCGCGACCTCGATGATCGCCGGCCGCCACCTGCTGCGGCTACACGAGGACGGCGAGCTCGAGCTGTGCGACGTCGCGACCGGTGACGTCGACGCACGCGCACGTCTCGCCGCCCACCCGGGTGGTCACCCCTCGGCGCAGTTCGTTGGCGGCGGCGACCTGCCGCCCATGGCGATCATCTGCGAGGGTCACCGCAGTCTCGTGGCGGTCGATCTGCGGACCGGTCAGCCACGCTGGCGGTTCAAGTGTCGCGGCGAGGCGGGCATCCGCATGGCCAGCAGCGGGCGCGTGCTCGTGGTGGTCTCCGGTGACAGCGCCATCGATGCGCTCGACATCAGCAGTGGCGAGGTCGTGTGGCGCTTCTCCGACCGCGTGCGCTTCTGTCTCGCGCCGGCGATCGTCGACGACGTGGTCGTGGCACCCTCGGGCGAGCCCGGCGGCGGCGCAGGGGCGATCTACGGCATCGAGCTCTACACCGGGCGGCTGCGCTACCAGGAGAAGCTGCCGGCGGCACCCTCGGCGCGACCGATCGCCGCCGGTGGACTCGCTGTGCTGCCGTTTGGCGGCTCGCGGCAGGCTCGCCTGGCCGCCATCGATCCGCAGGACGGGCGCGAGCGCTGGGTGTGCCACGACCCGGGCCTCGACAACGGCGGCTGCGCGCTCGAGGTCGACGGCACCCTGATGGTCAACACGCCGCGTGGTCGGTTGACCGCGATCGGCCTCGACAACGGCGAGGCGCGGTGGAGCAGTGCGTTGTCGAATCCGCTCACCGACGACGTGCCGCGGCAGCTCATGCCGCAGCTGCGCCAGGGGGCGCTCTTCGTGCCCTCCGCCCAGGTGCACGTCGTGCGCCCGTCGGATGGCGGTTCGCTCACCTCGTCGATGGCCTGCGACCTGGTCCCGGACTTCATGTGCGTGGACGAGCGCGGCTGGCTCTACGTCGCCGAGGAGAGCGGGCACCTGCGTGCCTACGCGAGCGCCCCGCACCTGAGCCTCGTCGGTACGTGATCGCTGCCGCCGGTTGGCGGGCTTGACCGGCGGCGTCACAGCTGCACAGTACGGCCATGGTCGATCGACCCCTCGTCCGCGTCGCCGCCGTGCAGATGACGTCCACCGCGGACGTGGCGCGCAACCTCGAGACGGCCGAGCGGCTGACGCGTGAGGCCGCCGGGGCCGGTGCCGCCCTGATCGTCCTTCCGGAGTGCTTCGCCTGCCTCGGGCCCGAGAAGGACAAGCTGGCGATCGCCGAGTCGCTCGAGCCGGAGGCCGCGTCGGGGCCGATCCGCGGGCGCCTGTCCGCGCTGGCGAAGGAGCTCGGCGTCGAGCTGGTGCTCGGCGGCTTCTGGGAGCGCGGCAGCACGCCGCAGCGGGTGCGTGCGGCCAACGTGCACCTCGACGCGACCGGTGCGGTGCGCGCTGTCTACCGCAAGATCCACCTCTTCGATGTCGACCTGCCGGATGGCAGCGTGATCCGCGAGTCGGACACGATCGAGCCGGGTGACGAGGTGGTCGCGACAGACACCTGCGCTGGCCGCCTCGGCATGTCGATCTGCTACGACGTTCGCTTCCCGGAGCTCTACCGCCAGCTGGTCGACCGCGGGGCGACGTTGCTGACCGTGCCCGCCGCTTTCACGGCCACAACCGGCAAGGACCACTGGCACGTGCTGCTGCGCGCACGGGCCATCGAGTCGCAGTGTTACGTGATCGCGGCGGCCCAGTGCGGCCATCACTTCGGCAACCGTCGCAGCTACGGCCACGCGCTGATCTGCGACCCCTGGGGGCGGGTGCTGTCGGAGTGCGGTGCCGAGGAGCAGGGCTTCGCGCTCGCGCAGATCGATCCCGCGGAGACCGCGCGCGTGCGCGCATCGGTGCCGAGCCTGGCGCACCGTCGCCTGTAGCCTCCGCGCCCAGTCGGGCTATCCTTGCGGCCATGGACCTCTTCGACGCACTGGGCCCCGATGTTGGACGCGAGCTCGCCGAGCGACGCGACGCCGTGCCGGCGCACTACTTCGTGGGACGCGAGGCCGTCACCCAGCTCGCTTCCCAGCTCGCTGCCGAGCACCCCGGGCAGCGCGTGGGGTTGGTGGCGGACGCGCGCACGATGGCGGTCGCCGGCGACGACTGCGCGGCTCGGCTGGGGGAGGCGGGCCTCGGCGTGCACGCCCACACGGTGCCCGACGTGGCGGGGCACCCACCGGCGTGCGACGACACCACGCTCGCGGCGCTCGAGGCGGCGCTGCCCGCGGTCGATGTCGTCGTCGGCGTCGGAAGCGGTGTGATCAACGATCTGTCCAAATGGCTCGCGACCGAGCGTGGCTGTCCAAGCGCGATCGTTGCGACCGCCGCCTCGATGAACGGCTACGCGGCCGCGAACATCGCGCCGGCCGTCGGGGGCGTGAAGACACTCGTGCGCGGCTGCGCCCACCGCGTGATCGCCGCCGACCCCGCGGTACTCGCGGCGGCACCTGCCGAGATGACCGCCGCCGGACTCGGCGACGTGATCGCCAAGGCGGTCAGCACGGCCGACTGGCGCATCAACGACATGCTCTTTGGCGAGGGCTACAGCGCTGCGGTGGCGGGCATCATCGATCGGGTAGAGAGGCGCTTCCTCGCCGACCCCGCGCAGCTCGCGCGCGGTTCCCACGAGGCGGTGTCCGCGCTGCTCGACGCCCTCGTCTACTCCGGCTGTGCGATGACGCTGCAGGGCAGCAGCATGCCCGCCTCGGGCGGCGAGCACCTCATCAGCCATGCGCTCGACATGCGCGCGATGGCCGAGGGCATCGACCACGACCTGCACGGCCGGCAGGTGGGCGTGGCAACGATCTTCGTGGCGGCGCTCTACGCGCGTGCCCTGTCGCACGAGGCGCCGCCGGCGCGCACCGCGCCGCTGCCGCTCGATCGGCGCGCCTGGGGCTCCATCGCTGACGAGGTCGCGGCCCACCACGCAAAGCAGGGCGCGCGCCTCGCCCAGGCCGTGGACGCGCTCGCGGCGCCGGGCATGTGGCAGCGCGTCCGCGAGGCGGCCACGCCCATGGTCCCGAGCCCCGAGTGGGTCAAGGGCGTGCTGTCGGCGGCCGGCGCTGCGCACCGCATCTCCGACCTCGGAATCGATCGCGAGCGCTTCCGCTGGGCCGTGCTCAACGGAGCGCAGATCCGCGAGCGCTTCACGTCGCTCGATCTAGCCTGGGCGACGGGCGTGCTGCCCGACGCGGTGGACGACATCATCGACGCCTACCTGCTCTAGACCGGCGCTCTACGCGCGTCTGCGCTGATCGGCCGGCCGTCGGCGCTGTACGCCGGACGGATCGCTAGTGGGCGAAGCGCCGCATCGAGATGTTCATGAGCAGCCCGATGCCCATCATCACGGTCAGGCAGCTGCTGCCGCCGTAGCTCACCAGCGGCAGCGTCACGCCGACCACGGGCAGCAGCCCGGCGACCATGCCGAGGTTGATGATGGCCTGCCAGAACACGAGCGCCCCGACCCCTACCGCTGCCACGGCCCCGAAGCGGTCGCGGGCCTCGGAGGCGATCTTCAGGCTCCACATGATCAGGAAGAGGTAGAGGGCCAGCAGGATGATCGAGCCGAGGAAGCCATGCTCCTCGGCCCAGACCGCGAACGGGAAGTCCGTCTGCTGGTCGGGCAGGAAGCGGTGCTGGTTCTGCGTCCCCTGCATGAAGCCCTTGCCCGACATGCCGCCGCTCCCAATCGCCACCTTTGCCTGGTGCGCGTGCCAGCCCGAGTCGAGCAGGTCGGCTTCCGGATCCCAGAACGCGATGATGCGCTCCTTTTGGTAGCCCTTCAGCAGGTAGGTCCAGGTGAGCGGCGCGCTGAGGATCAGCGAGCCCACGAGCGTCAGCAGCGACCGCAGCTTGAGGTGCGTCAGGAACATGATCGTCGCGAAGATGAAGAGCAGCAGCAGCGCCGTGCCGAGGTCGGGCTGAAGCAGGATCAGTACCAGCGGAACCGAGAGGATCAGTGCCGGAATGATCAGGTCCTTGAGCGTGCGGCCCTCGGTGCGCGGATCGTTGTGCAGGTGCTTGGCGAGCGCGATGATCAGGAACAGCTTCATCAGCTCGCTGGGCTGTAGCGAGAAGCCGCCCATCGGGATCCAGCGCTGTGAGCCGCGCACCTCGCGGCCCAGCAGGAAGACGAGCATCAGCATGACCACGCCCGCGCCGTAGGCGAACCAGCCCTGGCGCTCGTAGTGGCGGTAGTCGATGACGGCGACCAACACCGCCGCGCCCGCCCCCAGGGTCAGCCAGTAGATCTGCTGGATGTAGATGTCGCGCAGGTGTGGCGCTGCAGCACTCGTCGCGCTGTAGAGGTTGACGATCCCGAGCACGGAGATCGCCGCCGTGACGACGAAGAGCGTCCAGTCGAAGTTGTCGCGAAACCCGCGGCTAAGCGCCATGTCCAGTCCCCCTCATCGGCTCGCCCTGCGCGTGCCCGCCTGGCCTGGCGAAGCCGCCTCGGCGCGCTGCTTGCGCGCTTTCTTTCGCTTCTTCCTTCGCTTCTTCTTCTTCGGCTTCTTGGCGTCGGCGCTGTCCGTCTTGCCGCGACCCTTGGGCGCGACGTCGGTTCCGAGCGCATCCTGCAGCACCTGAGTCGCGATCGGACCGGCGTACTTGCCGCCGTCGCCGCCGTGCTCGACGAGGACCACCACCGCGAGCTCCGGGTTGTCGGCCGGCGCGAACCCGGCAAACCACGCGTGGCTACGTCGGTAGTACCAGGCGCGCCTGCGGTCCTCGCCCGGGCGCAGCTTGCGGCGTGCCACCTGTGCGGTTCCCGTCTTGCCGGCGATCGGCACGCCGCCGTCGATGCGCGCATCGAACGCCGTCCCGTTGGGGTCGTTGATCACGCCGAACATCCCGTCGATGACGTAGGTCAGGTGGCGGGGGTCGACGCTCACGCGCCTGCGCACACGCGGCTCGAAGCGCTCGACCGTGGTGCCGTCGGGGGCCTCGATGGCATCGACGAGCTGCGGCACGTAGAGCGTGCCGCCGTTGGCGATCGCCGCATAGGCCATCGCCAGCTGGATCAGCGTGACGCGCGTGTTGCCCTGGCCGATGGCGGCGTTGAGCGTGAAGCCGAGGCGGTACTGGTTGCCGTGGCGCTTCTTGTACCAGTCGCGCGTTGGGATGAAGCCGCTGGCCTCCGTGTTGATGCCGAGCCCGGTCGGCTCGCCGAGCCCGAAGTCGCGCGCGAATTCCGACAGCCTGTCGAGCCCGACCGACTGCCCGAGGCGATAGAAATAGACGTTGCATGACTGCACGATCGCGGTGCGCATGTCAGTCTCGCCGTGCACGTGGCCGCAGCGGAACTTGCGCCCGCCCAGCTCGTAGAAGCCACCACAGTCGAAGCGCGTGGTGCCCTCGAGCAGATCGTCCTGCAGCGCGGCAAGCGCGCTGATCGGCTTGAAGGTCGAGCCAGGGAAGAAGCTCTCGTAGGTCGTCTTGTCGATCAGCGGCCTGAAAGGATCCTGCTGAATCTCGTCGGAGCGCTCCTGTGTCAGCCGCCCCGACATCTCGTTGAGGTCGTACGAGGGCTTGGAGAACATCGCGCGCACGTAGCCCGTGCGCACGTCGACGACGACGGCGGCGCCCGACGGATGGCCGCGGAAGGCGCGCTCCACGGAGCGCATGATGCCGAGGTCGAGCGTCAACCGCAGGTCGCGCCCCGGCGTCGGCTCGGTGCGGGTCACGGTCTTTCGTAGCCGGGCACCGACCGGGTTGAACTCCTGGCCGCGGACGTCCACGACCACCTTGAGCTCGCCGTCACGGCCACGCAGGTAGCTCTCCCATGCGCGCTCGATGCCGGAGCGTCCTATGCGGCTGCCCGCGCGGTAGCCCTGGCCTTTCAGCCGCTCGATGTCCTCGGCGTTGACCTCGTTGAGGTAGCCGACGGTGTGCGCTGCGAGCTTCTTGAACGGATAGGTTCTCACCGGCTCGACCACGGCGTGCACACCGGGAAGCTCGCGGTTGTGCGTCGCGAGCGCCGCGTACTGGTCGCGGGTGATGTCGTCGAGCATCTGGATGAAGTGCGACCGTCGGCGGGCTGGCACGGCGTCGATCTTGGCCTGCAGCGCGCGCCGCTCGTCACCCTGCAGGCCCATGAGCTTGGCGACCAGCGCGATGCTGCCCTTGTCGAGCAGCTGCGGCGTCATGAAGACGTTGTAGGAGGGTCGGTTGTCAGCGATGACGCGCCCCGCCTGGTCGCGGATGATCCCGCGTGTGGCATGCAGCCGCACGTGCTTGGTGATGTTCTTCTTGGCCTCCAGGGCCCAGTGGTCGTAGGTGATCAGCTGCAGGTAGACCAGCCGGAAGAGCACCGCGCTGAAGCAGACGACCACGAACAGCGCCATCCACTTGTAGCGCTTCTTGAACTCGCCCACCTCGCGGCGGACCGACAGCATCGTCATCGCGGCGCGCCCCCTGCGAGCGGACTGCCGCGGCGGCGCGCGCCGGGTCGGATGTGGAGGTGGGTCCGCATGCTCGGGTCAGGGCGCCTAGCGGGCCGCCTTGTCCTCGGGCCGTGCGAGCAGCCAGGTTCCGATGCGGCGGATGGCCCAGAAGGTCGGCGGTGCGAGGAGTGCCGTCGAGACAGCGTACTCGATCAGTCGGTACGTGTTGCGCATCGCCTCGGGTGTCATGAACGGCGGGCGCCGCTCGAAGATGGCTCGCAGTGCGATCAGGGTGCCGCCGCTCAGGAGCGCCATCGCGAAGGTGAGCACGATCTGGAAGCCGGGCCCCTGCGGCACCAGGCGCAGGCCGGCTCCACGCGCGACCATGTAGCTCGCCACCAGCACGAAGGTCTGCAGTCCCATCGGACTGCCGCAGAAGGCATCGAGCAGGTAGCCGAGCACGAAGCAGATGAAGGCGCCGCGCACGATGTGCACGTCGGCGGAGATGCCCAGGAAGATCGCGAACGGCAACAGAATGTTGGGCGCGAAGGCGTGGACACTGACGAGCGTCGCCAGTGCCGTCTGCAGGATCAGCGCGCCGAAGCCGAGCAGCATGACCGCAAGCGTGTGCACCTCAGCGCTCCTCCTCGATGTCCTTGGCGCGCGATCCGGCGGTCATGATCAGGACCTCCTCGAGGCGCGAGAACTTGACCGCCGGTTCGACGGTCGCCTCTTGGTAGAGGCCGAACTCTTTCTTGCCGATGTGCTTGATCGTGCCCACCACGATCGAGGCCGGGAAGCGTTGTCCAAGCCCCGAGGTGACGATCAGGTCGCCGTGCTTGACGTCCGCGTCGCGCGGGAGGTGTTCGAGGCGACATACGTAGTGCTCCTCGTCGCCGGTGCCCTTGAGCATGCCACGCGCGCCCGTGCGCTGAACGACCACGTCGATGGCGCTGGTCTTGTCCGCCGTCAGCAGCACGTCGCTGTAGCGGCCCCACGTGCGGCGTACCTGGCCGACCAGTCCATCGGCGGTCAGCACCGGCATGCCGGGCTTGATGCGATCGCGGTCGCCACGGTCGAGCCGCACGCGCACCACGCGGAAGAAGGGCGAGACCTCCTTGCCGATCACCTGCGCCGACATCATCGAGCCCACCAGCTGCTCGCGCAGCTGCAGCAGCTTGCGCAGCCGCCGGTTCTCCGCCCCGGCCGCGCGCAGCTTGTGGGTGACCTCGCGCAGCCGCGCGTTGTCGGCCTGCAGCCGATCGTTGTCGCGCTTGACGTCGATCAGGTAGACGTAGTCCTGGACGAAGCCGCTGAGCCCCAGCGCCAGCTGCGTTGCCACGTACTGGATGGGCGCGCTGGCCTGCAGCATGACGCGGTCGATGCCCGTGGTCGACGCCGGGTCGCGCAGGTTGGCACGCAGCACGAAGAACGGCAGCGCCAGCAGCACGACGCAGATCGCTGCGTCCCTAAATCGCCTGAAGAAGTTCATGCCCTTGGACCGAGGCTAGCCAACATCTCGGTGGAGGTCACTAACCCCGCCGTTTCGCGCATATGCCCGCAATCATGCAAGAAATGCAGGGCGGCGGCGCTATGTGATCGTGACCTCGCGCAGTAGATCGATGTGGTCGAGCGCCTTGCCGCAGCCGAGTACGACCGCGGAGATGGGGTCGTCGGCGACCATCACGGGCAGCCCCGTCTCCTCGCGCAGCAGCACGTCGAGGCTGCGCAGCAGGGCGCCGCCGCCGGTCAGCACGATGCCCTTGTCGACGATGTCCGCCGACAGCTCCGGCGGTGTGCGCTCGAGCGCCAGCAGCACGGCCTCCACGATCGCGTTGATGGGCTCCAGCAGCGCTTCGCGGATCTCGTCGCTGTTGACGACGACCGTCTTGGGTACGCCGGCGACCAGGTCACGCCCCTTGACCTCCATCGTGCGCACGTCGTCATCGGGATATGCGTTGCCGACGCCGCACTTCACGCGCTCGGCCGTCTGCTCGCCGATGAGCAGGTTGTACTTACGCTTCATGTAGCCGACGACCGCCTCGTCCATCTTGTCGCCGCCGACGCGCACGGACTGGGAGTAGACGATGCCCGCGAGCGAGATGACCGCGACCTCGGTGGTGCCGCCGCCGATGTCGATGACCATGTTGCCGCTCGGCTCGGTGATCGGCAGCCCGGCACCGATCGCCGCGGCCATCGGCTCCTCGATCAGGTGCACCTCACGGGCGCCCGCACCCTCAGCGCTCTCGCGCACGGCGCGCTTCTCCACCTCGGTGACGCCGAAGGGCACGCAGATGATGATGCGCGGCCGGCCGACCAGCCGCTTGTTGGAGGCGCGCTGCATGAAGTAGCGGATCATCGCCTCGGTGATCTCGAAGTCCGCGATCACCCCGTCGCGCAGTGGCCGGACCGCCTCGATGCCGCCGGGCGTCCGTCCGAGCATCTCCTTGCCCTCGGTGCCCACCGCCAGCACGCGCTTGCCGCCCCGGCTGTCGCGCTGCACGGCGACCACGGATGGCTCGCACGAGACGATCCCGCGCCCCTTGACGTACACCAGCGTGGTGGCCGTCCCGAGGTCGATCGCGAGATCGTTTGAGTAAAACCAGTCCCAGGCCATCGGTCGCTCGAGTCGCCGCCCGGCGCGTCTCCGGCAGGGCTAACAACCACATGAAATGATTCGTCTTTCGCGGGAGTACAGGCCCGCGGGGGCCGGGATTCCTACCAGATCGACGCCCGCCAATCAAGCCGACGCCAGGGCGCCCGATGCGGTAAAAACGCGCCAATTCTGCGTCGATCGGCGCTTGCGCTTCGCCCGCCCCACACCCCAGGCTGGGGTTGGACGTCCATACAAACGATGATCGCCCAAGGAAAGCCTAGCCCGCGGGTCCAACCCCATGTGACCGACCCCACGCGACCCAGCGCGGTGCCTCCGCCGCCGCCGGCCCGCCACCCGTCCGCCGCCGCCGGCCCGCGTGGCTGCGGCGAGGCCGAGTTCGCGGCGCTCGTGCGCGACCATCGGCACCGGTTGCTGGCCCTCGCGCTGCACATCACCGGAAGCTCGAGCGATGCCGAGGACGTGGTGCAGGACGCGCTGCTGCGGGCCCACCGCAACATGCATGGCTTCCAGGGGCGCAGTCAGCTGTTCACGTGGATCTACCGGATCACGCTCAACCGTGCGCTGAGCGAGACGGGCCGGCGCGGCCGTCGGCATGCCGCTCCCTTCGACGACGATCGCGTCAGCGCGGCGGTGGAGGTCGACGCCGGCACCGACCCACGCAAGCGACTGGAGCTGCGGGAGCGCTACGGGCAGCTGGTCCACGCGCTCGACACGCTCACTCCCCAGCTGCGCTCGACGGTGGTGCTCGTGACCCTCCAGGGCCTGAGTCACCGTGAGGCCGGCGCACTGCTCGGCGTGGGCGAGGGCACGATCAGCTGGCGCGTCCACGAGGCCCGCCGACGCCTGCGCCGCGCGATGGCGAAGGCGCCCACCCGCCCGCTCGACCGGGACAAGCTGCCGACCGTGGACGAGCTGCTCATCGCCTGCGGCGTACTCCCCGCCCCAACCTGACGCGTCTACTTGCGCTCGGACAGCGGCTGGTAGTCGCGGATGCCCGGGCCCAGGTAGACCTGGCGCGGGCGTGCGATCTTGGTCTCGGGGTCGTCCAGCATCTCTTCCCACTGGGCGAGCCAGCCCACGGTGCGCGGGATCGCGAAGAGCACCGTGAACATGTCCATCGGCAGGCCCATCGCCTGGTAGATGATGCCCGAGTAGAAGTCGACGTTCGGGTAGAGCTTGCGGTCGACGAAGTAGTCGTCCTCGAGGGCGATGCGCTCGAGCTCGAGCGCGATGTCGATCAGCGGGTTCTTGCCCACCGAGTCGAACACCTCGTAGGCAAGGCGCTTGATGACCTTCGCCCGCGGGTCGTAGTTCTTGTAGACCCGGTGACCGAAGCCCATCAGCTTCTCTTCGCCGGCCTTCACGCGCTTGATGAAGCTGGGGATCTCGCTGGCCGAGCCGATGCGGCTGAGCATCCGCACCACCGCCTCGTTGGCGCCTCCGTGCAGCGGCCCATAGAGGGCTGCGGACGCTGCTGCCGCCGCGCTGTACGGGTCGGAGTGCGACGAGCCGACCGCACGCATCGCGCTCGCCGAGCAGTTCTGCTCGTGGTCCGCGTGCAGGATGAAGAGCACGTCGAGGGCTCGCTCGATCGCCGGGTTGGGCACGTAGCTCCGCTCGGTCATCCGAAACATCATGCTCAGAAAATTGCCTGCGTAGCTCAGCTCGTTGTCCGGCTGCGACATCGGCAGTCCGCGCCGGTTGCGATACGCCCAGGCCGCCAGCGTCGGCATCTTCGCGATCAGCCGGTGCACCTGCGTGCGTCGCGTCTCCGGGTCATCGATGTTCTTGGCCTCGGGGTAGTACGTCGACAGCGCGGCCACGCTGCTGAGCAGGATGCCCATCGGGTGCGCGTCGTAGCGGAAGCCCTGGATGAACTTGCGCACGTTCTCGTGGACCATCGTGTGGTACGTGATGTTGTGCGTGAACTGGTCGATCTCGGCGCGCGACGGTAGCTCCCCGTAGAGCAGCAGGAACGCCGTCTCGAGGAAGGTCGAGCGCTCCGCGAGCTGCTCGATCGGGTAGCCGCGGTAGCGCAGGATGCCCTTGCCACCGTCGATGAACGTGACGCGGCTGGTGCAGTGGGCCGTGTTGGTGAAGGCCGGATCGTACGTCATCATCCCAAAGTCATCGTCCTTCACCTTGATCTGGCGTAGGTCGATGGCCTTGACGGTGTCGTTTTCGATCGGCAGCTCGTAGGTCTTACCCGTTCGGTTGTCGGTGACCGTAAGCGTGTCCTTCGCCATCCAGCGGGCTCCCTTTCCGGCGTGTTTGCCGGCCGTAGTTAGTTGTGTGGGACGCGAACCCAGTCCCCCACCCGCGCCGCGTCGTAGCGGGCAGGACGGGTATTGTAGCCCAAACCGCCGAGCCGGATCAAAGCGTCATTCCGCCGGCGCTGCACTCACCGGCGGGTGACTTCGCATCCCCGGGCCGCCCATGTCCCGGTTATTGGGCGTGTTCGCGCAGCGCCTTGAGCTGCGCCTGCGAGCGCTGGAAGGTCTCGACCTTGCGGATCGGCTCGAGCGACAGGTCCTGGATCATCACCTCGTTGACGTAGATGCTCTTCGAGGTAGGGCCGATGCGGACGTTCACCAGGTGCGGTTCATCCGTGTCCTTGGTCTTCGCCTTCACGTACTTGTAGGTGCTCTTGCCGTCCGGGACGATCCGCATCGTAACCAGCCTCGGCCCGAAGTAGGCGCGCAGGTGCGGCAGCGGTACCTTCGAGTGGTAGTAGTACCGGTTCTCGACCTGAAGCTTGGTCGTGAGGCCCCGCGGTAGCCGGATCCCGGCGACCACGTCGTCGGACGGCAACAGGCTCATGTCCTCGTCGTAGAGGCGCTGGGCCTGGAGCTTCTCGGAGCGCTTCTTCGCGACGTCGACCGGCTTGAGCGCGACCTGCCGGCGCGCCTGGCGCTGCTTGGGCTGCTGTGGTGACTCGCAACCGCCCGCCGCGAGTGCGACTACCAGAGCCAGTGCGCCCGAGACCCGCAGCGCACGACCCCAATGCACGGCGCCGACGGACACGTCAGTCGGTGGCGCCTGCGTAGGCGTGTATCTTGGTGAGCTGCTGCGGCTTGGCGAGGTTTGTTCGGACACTGGGAACCTTGGCTCCACCGACTTGCAGTGCGATGCCGCCCATGCCGCCCTGGGCGGCCGGCGCGACGAGCATCATCGTCGGCGCCGCCTCCTGATTGAGGTTCTGGTTGATCTCGGTGAACCCGCCGACATTGCTCTCCGACGCGACATTGTAGTTGGTGTCGTAGTCGAAGTCGACGTCGACGAGGCTCGGCGTGATCACCGTGCACGAGACGCCCTCGTTGATCGTGGGCGTCTGCAGCAGCAGGTCCTCCTTCGCGTTGTCCTGCGTGATGTTGACCAGCTTCTGCTCATCCGGGACCGCGAACCCATTGTAGACGTCGAACAGCTTGGGTGTGTACGTCACGGGACTCACCTGCATGTTCAACGCACCCCGCTGGAACGCGTCGACGGCCCACATGCGACCCTTACCGAAGTCGCAGGGGTCGGCACCCGGCACCGAGATGAAGCTCGAGAAGTAGACGATGCCCTCGAACAGCGTCAGCGCACCGGTGGTTAGCTCGCTGATCGCAAACCCCGGGAAGTCCGGCTGCACCATGAGCTGCCAGTTGAGCGCCGCCTGGTAGTTCTCGGGATCGTCGCCGCCGAGCCCGGGCTTGAGCACCTCTGCCACCGACACGATGCGGTTCTCCGCGGTGATCTTCGCGAAGTTGTCCGTGTCGCCGGTGCCGACCAGCACCACCAGGTTCTCGTTCGTATCCCGGGTGAGGATCGGCGCCGGGAGGCTCACCTCGCCCGCGTCCGGGCCGCGGCCCTGGAAGATGTCGTGGAAGGGCCGGGCGGTCCAGCCGTTCTGGAAGTCCCTGCCTTCGCTGCCGCGCTTCTCCATCTGCTGCTCGTTGTCGCTGATGTCGATGCGCCAGATGACGCCGTCGGCGTCGGTCACGAACGCGCGCGACGCCTCGACCCCGACCTCGTTGCTGAATGCCACCGGCGTGCCGACGATCGGCGAGGGGAACATCACGTTGCCGCCGCTGTCACGGTGCAGCTTCTTGATCAGGCGACCGGTCGCGATGTCGACGAAGTACAGCGCGCGCCCCACTCCCTCCCAGCAGCGGATGTCGCTGCGGTGCTGGATGGTCCCCGTCTCCCCGACGCCCGTGAGCGTCTCGAACACACCCATGCCACCCTGCTGCTGGTAGCTCTGGTTCGTGTTCGACATCGGATCGCACCCGGGCTCGTCACCGTTGAAGTCCGCAGCCTGGCCGAGCCCGCCGGGCAGGATCGCCACACCGCGGCTTAGCCGCTGGAACCCGCCGCCGACCTCGTAGTCGTAGGTCGCCTGCACGAGCGCGGGCTGCGCGTAGGTGAAGCCCATGTCCGGGTCGGTGAACTGCCACAGGAACCGGGGCCTGCGGATGTCGGTGACATCGAGGGCGATGTACGAGTTACCGCCGCCGCGCATGCCGGTGACGAGCACGGTCTTGTAGACGGTGTCTGCGGTGTTGTTCCCAAGCCCGGTCAGCCGCGACATGTACAGGTCTTTGATGGTGGGCGTCCCATCGAGCAGGAACTGGTGGGTCGTGAGCTGGTCCTTGAGGCGCCGCATCTGGACCGGCGGCACGAAGCTCCAGATCTCCTCGCCGGCCTTGTAGATGGGGGAGCCCAGGTTGTCGAGCACAGGCTCCACGGCGAAGGCGTGGATCAGGCCGTCGTTGCTGTTGACGAACATCGTCAGCGAGCGCGACCGCACCTCGGGCTGTTGGCGGAAGAGGTTGAACGCCGCGTCGCCGCGGTCCGCTAGCGGCGGGCCGATCACCTGCGGAAGCGAGTGGAAGATGTCGCCCAGGCGCTTGCCGTCGCGCGGCGAGCCGGCCTCACCGACCATCCAGTCGATGACATCCTGGGCGTTGGGCAACACACCGGTGTTGAGGTCGGCGTCGGTGATCGGCTGGGGCGCCAGGAACATCCCGGCGTCGTTGATGAACGTCGCGACCTTGCACTGCGTTCCAGTGGCACCGCAGCTCGCGAGCGGGTGGCCCGTCTCGAGCACGCCCGGCGGCATGGGCGGGTTGTCCGGGATGACCGTCCACATCGTGCGGTTGACTGTCTGGCCATTGAGCTGCGTCTCGAAGCGGTCCGAGCTCTGCGTGCTCTCGTCGGGCAGGTCCTGGGGCAGCAGGTCGGGCCCGATGCACTGGTAGCGCTTGCGCTCGATGAAGCCTCTCCAGGGGTCGCCGTCCTCGTCGGCCACGGTGAAGCCCGTGGTGATCTCGTACTGCCGCGTGCCCACGATGTCGGGCGTCCTGGAGTTGAGGAAGAGCGGCACGGTGCGGGTCACCGCCGAGAACGACTTCTCGACGATGCTGGCGAGCGACTGCTGCAGCAGCACCTGATTGCTGACGTCCTGGACCGCGTCGGTGCCGCCCTGCAGCGCGACCTCGTCGAGGATGGCGCGCGCTTCGTCGTCGAGCGAGAGGCCGATCACGTGCAGCTCCGCCAGCTGCGCCAGGCGTCCCGGCCGTCCCATGACCAGGTCGCGGGCGATGTCCTCGGGCTTCATGTAGGGGCAGAAGAGGCTCAGCGGGTCGTTGCCGCCGGCGGCGCCGCAGTAGCCGGGCGCCTGCGAGTCGACGTCCTGGTAGCAGTCGCAGCCGAACTTGCGGTAGTCGTCGTCCGGCTTGCCGTCGGTGATCAGCACGCCGAAGGTGCCGCGGCAGCTGGCGTAGGAGTCGGTGTTCTCCTGGTCGAGGTGGAAGTAGAGGTCCTCGAGCATGGCGGCGATCGGCGTGCCGCCCCAGGGGCGCGTGTCGAGCAGCACCTCCTGGATCTTGTTGGCCAGCCCGAGCATCGAGCATGGCGGCGTCGCGCACGTGTCGATGGACAGCAGCGCTCCCTCGGCCGCGTTGGGACCGCGCGCGCCGGTGTCCATCTGGTAGGTCGTCGGGCAGTTGGGGTACTTGAAGTGGCCCGGGATGCGCATCGCCGCCGAGCCGGCAACCGAGTCGGACTCGTTGCCGTCGAAGGGACGCGTGTACTCCTGCGCGAGGTTGCTCCCGTAGAAGCTGCCGTAGGACCACAGCCCGTCCTGGATGAACGCGCGGTCGCGGTTGTAGTCGTTGAAGTCCACCAGCGGCGGGCTGCCGAGGTACGTGTCCCAGCCGTCGAAGGTCATCAGGCCGAAGCGCGCGCGCTCGCCGTACTGGTCGAGGATGCCGCTGCTCGTCTGGTTGAGAAATGCTCCCGAGGGGCCGCCGCCAGGCGGGTAGGCCTTGCACGCGTCGCCTGCTCCGTCCGGCGTGGTGCAGGCCCAGGGCTGGCCGTAGGTGCGGTAGTAGCCGACATCATAGGTCGCACCGTTGACGTCGGTGCGATCGAGCGGGGTGCACTGGTAGTCGACGAACTCACCGGTCAGCGCCTCGAGCGTCACCATCCAGCGGCTCTTCTTCTCCTGTGGCGGCCGCAGCATGCCGTCGTTGGCTGCGCCGCAGTCGGGCATGCACTCGTTGCACGAGAGCGTCGAGCAGGTGCAGTTGATCTGCAGCTCCATTGAGCCCGACGTGTCGACCATCATCATGACGAAGGGGCGCAGATCGCGCAGGTCGGGTCCGCCGTCCTGTGCGTGGGCCGGCTGGGCGGCTGTCATGCACAGCGCCACGGCGATCGCGCCGTAGAGCCACCGCGAACGTGCCATGTGGATTGCGGCCTGTCTCATTGTGGCACCGCCAGGGTCTCGATGACGGCGCTCGCATTGTGCAGGTGCGCGAAGCGGCGCTGCCGGAACAGTTTACGCTCGCCATCCGCGGCGAAGCTGCGGATCGACCACGCCGACGCGATCAGCCCGCCGGTGTCGGTCGCCAGCAGGCCGCTGCGGTGTCGCGAGACCGCCATGCACATCAGCGGCACCGGCTTCGCAGCGCCCTGGCCCACGCCCAGCTGCTCTGACAGGCCCACCACGCAGTCGTATAGATCCGTCTCGATGGTGGGCGACGGCTGGAACGCGGCCAGGCCGAAGCTCCCGGTCGTGTCCACGCCGAGTGTCGTAGCCTCGCCAGGTGCTGTCTGCAGCGGGATCTCGTTGGCGCCGTCCGAGGTCCCCACGAACTGCTGCGAGTTGACCCGCGCCGGATCGTGGTACCAGGACTGGGCGAGCGTTGGGGTGACCCCGCTCTCTCCGGTCCAGACGGCGAAATTCGGCTCCGCGTAGCGCGGCAGCGTGTAGAGGATGACCGGCGGGTTGGACGGGTTGGTGGGCTGCTTCCAGGGCGCGATGACCGCGTTGTAGAAGCGGTCCGGGCCGAGCCTGTCGAACCAGGCGAGTGTCTGGAGCATCGCCGTCTCGGCGCCGTAGCGCCCTTGCACGTCGCTGCGGTCGTGGCCCGCCGAGCGCAGCGCGTAGCGCGTGTCGTGCGCGGTGGTCATCGCGATGGCCGTACCCATCAGGATGACGAGCAGCACCGAGATCAGGACCAGGCCGTCCTGCGTGCCCGGACGTCGATTGGGTCGACTGCGTCGAGCGTGCCGCATGCGGCGCCTGTCTCGGTGGCCGGTGGTGGGTGACCGGTGCTGCATCTCAGTGTCCCCCGATCGCGATGTTGGGAGTGAAGACCTCTGCGCGCGCGTAGCGCACACGTGCCGAGCCCGCGCGGCCGTCCTCATGTACGAGGAAGCGGCTGACGGGGTCGGGCGTGCCGGCCGACGGCCATGGGAACCGAGGGTCCTGGATCGGCGAGCGCGTCGCCATCTCGACGATCACGCTGCGCACCCACTCGGGGCGCTCGCCCGGGTTCATCGGGTTCATCAGAACCGTCCGATTGACGACGTCAGGCAGATCCTGGCCATGCTGGGTGTTGCCGATGAACTGCACGTTGAACATCGAGGCATAGTCGAGGATGACCGTCTGCGAGCCAGCCTGGAACACGACGTCGGGCTCGACCGGAGACATCTCCGTGCGCTTGAGCTGGATGTTCAGGCCAGTGACCTCCTGCTCGAGCGCCACGTCCGGGCCGATCGGAATGGCCTTCTCGAGATGGTACTTCATGAAGCTGATCGGGGCGGAGAACGCAGAACCCCGCGCCTCGGCCTGGCAGTCGTTGGGGACCGCGGGCTCGAAGGTAATGCACAGCGGCCTCCAGGGCTCGGTGCCACTGTTCATGCAGGCTCCGCCCGCCGGGTCCACGGCGCTGATGACGGCGAAGTGCTTCTTGCCGGAGACGGTCTGCAGGCGCATCGCGCGCCCCACCCGGAATGCCTCGCGGAACGCGTCGATGTCGACGATCACCGGCGTCGTGGGGTCGCCGGCCCAGGTCGTGAAGTCGTTCTCGAAGGCGTGCCACGTGGGTTCGATGGTGATGCGGTTGGTCAGCCCGGGGATCAGCGAGGTGCCCGCGTACTGCGAGCTCGTCTCGTAGTTGGCCAGTAGAGTCAGGCTGTCCATGCGCGTGCCGAGCCCGGGCACCGCGGCGCCCGCGTAGTTGGGTTCGAGCACATCGTTGGCGGCCGCGTACAGGCCCGGCGGCGACAGCTCGGTCCAGTTGGCGATGGCCGCGAAGTGCGTCCCGTCCAGGTAGATGTCGCGCAGTGGCAGGCCCACGCCCCTGCCGCTCGTGTCCGGCTTCTCGCAGGAATCGTCGTCGGCGTTGGCTGCGGGGGTGGAGAGGTAACCTGCCCGCTGGATGTCGCGTGTCACCCGCGTCATCGCGTTGCGCAGCGAGGTCTGCATGCCGGACAGGCGGTGCTGTTCATGGAACACGCGCGTGGAGCCGCCGATGACCGTGTAGATCGCCGTCAGTGCGATGCTCCCGACCACCAGCGAGAACATCAGCTCGATGAGCGTGAAGCCGCTGCCCGACCGCCTCCGCCGCGTGCTGCCGACCGCTGCCTTCACGGCTGCACCAGATCGTCGTCGACCATGCGGATCTCAGTCGAGAGGTAGACGAAGTGGTAGTTTTGGACGTAGGCGCCACCCGGCTCGAGCTGGCCCGCTCCCGGGTCCCTGCAGCCGCCGGGCAGCTCGTTGGGGTCACCCGTTACGCTCTTGTCCTTGCGCCAGTAGACCCGCACGTCGGACCGCATCGCCATGCCGTAGGTGGTCCAGGTCAGGCGCATCCCCGTGCAGTAGTGCCGGTTCAGCAGGCTCGGCGCGTCGCCGGGCAGGTCGCGCCCGAAGAAGTCGGTGGCCGGCGACGCGGTGAGGTTGGTGCCGGCCGGCACCCCGGCCGTGTTCTCGGGAAACTCGAAGGTCATCCAGGTGAAGTTGTTGGCGATGATGTACTGGAGCCAGATCGTATCGCCCAGTACGTTGGCGTCGCCGAGCGTGCTCGTCATGAACAGCGGGTTGTTGCGTCCCACCTGTATCCAGGTTCGACCGTCCAGCTTGAGACGTTCGATTGCGTTCTGTGCGATCTGAAGGGCTGTGTGCATCTCCCTGGCATGCACCGTGTTGCGCACCGTCTGCGCCTGCAGCTGCACGATCGACATCACGCCGAAGATCATGATCACCATCGCGACCATGATCTCGATCAACGTGAAGCCGGCCCTGCGCCGCCGCGCCGTGCGTGTCGTAGCGGGCCTCATAGTCTCGGCCTCGGTGTTCCCGCCGGCGGGAAGCTGACGATGCGCGTGCGCTGCGCCGAGCCGCCCGAGCGCGTGATGATCGCCTCGATCATGCCGGTCTGCAGCACCAGGCCGGGCATCGGCTGCGAGATCCAGTAGGTCTTGCCGCTGGGCTCGTAGCAGATGTCGATCAGGTCCAAGGCAGTCAGCCACTGTGCGCCCTGGGACGTGTACGTCGTAAACGTGATCTCCAGCTTCTCGGTCTCGGCGAGGCGGTTGTGCACGTCGTACCTCCCCGTGTCGGGCATGAACGGAACCCCGACCTCCGCCGTGTCCCAGAACGTCTGACGGCACTTGCGCGTCATCCCCTGCAGCACCTCGAGGTTGAACTGCCCGCTGACCGTGGTCAGCCGCAGCGTATGGGCGCTGCCCGTCTCGCGCGCCCGCGATGCGGCGCGGCGCCCCATGTTCGCGACGTCGAGCGTGAGCTCGTACTGACGTGAGGACATCTGCCAGCCGCCCATGCCCGGCCGCGCGAGCAGCAACAGCACGGTAATGATGCTGATGGAGACCATCAGCTCAAGCAGCGTGAAACCCTGGGACCTACGGCGAGTCATTCCCGCCCCCATGGTCTGCAATCCCCATACCGCCTTGCGATCGGCGGTCCAAGAACCCGAAATTCATCCTTTAACGCTATCCCATCCCGTCCTGGGACACCGCATTTGCTGCGGACCGTGCACTTTTTTCCGCAGGAAACGTGGGCATCAGCCCGACATATCCCAGGTTCAGGTACCACAACATAATTACAGTAGTATCGAACGTGATTAGGATGCCGCGCTTGACAGCGGTCTTCCCCTCGATTAACCACCCGTACCCCACGATTTCTCGCGAAAGTGGCGGAATTGGCAGACGCGCTGGATTCAGGTTCCAGTGGGGGCAACCCCGTGGAGGTTCAAGTCCTCTCTTTCGCACCGGAAGCCCGCATGATCCCATGCGGGCTTCCTTCAATTCTACCCCTCCCCCAGCCCCAGGAGGTCCCGATGGCTGAATCCACGCGACATCTGTACGTGTACGAGGGTGCCGAGGCCGACGTGCAGTGGGACGAGCGGCTGTGCATCCACGTGGGTGAGTGCGGTCGCGCCGAGGGGGAGCTCTTCGTCGGCGGCCGCAAGCCCTGGTGCCAGCCCGACGTCACCACGGTCGACGAGGCGATCGACGTGGTCCAGCGCTGCCCGACGGGGGCGCTCGTGGCCAAGCCCCACGACGGGCGCGCGGTGGAGGGCGCGCCGTTGCCCAATACGGTGGCCGTCGCCAACCACGGTCCGCTCTACCTGCAGGGCGAGCTCGACATCGACCGCGCCGACGAGGACATGGCGAGCGTTCGCTACCGCGCCGCCCTGTGCCGCTGCGGGCACTCGAAGAGCAAGCCCTTCTGCGACAACGCGCACGAGGCGGCCGGCTTTTCGGACCGCGGCGCGATCGGAAGGGTCGGCGACGGCACCGACGAGCAGGGCGGCCCGCTCGAGGTCAAGTGCATCGCAAACGGCCCGCTGCTACTCAGCGGCAACTTCGCACTGACCACTCCGAGTGGGCGGGTTGCCTACCGCGGCAAGCGCGCCATCCTCTGCCGCTGCGGGCACTCGAAGAACAAGCCCTTCTGTGACAACGCCCACAGGGCCAAGGGCTTCGTCGCGGACTAGGGGGTGTCCCTGGCTCGACCACCTACTACGCCCGGAGATCGCGGCGAACTCGACCCGTACTCGCGCTGCGCTGCGCGGCGTACTTCAGTACGCCTGTGCTGCTCGCGCTACGTGCGGCCCGGTTTCACTCGCGCTTTCCGAGCTCGCGACGGAGTTCAAACCAGGGACCCCCCCTAGCGATCGCGGCGCCGTGATAGCTTGCTGCGCACAACCATGGAGGCGGCATGACGGCCCACCGCACTGGCAGCACGACGGGCAGTACGGCGATCGAGATCGAGCAGCAGGGTCCTGCCGACGGCGTTCCATTCCTGCTGCTGCGCGGGCTCGGCACGCAGCTCGTCCACTGGCCCGCCGTGTTCATCGACGCGCTGTCGGACGCGGGCTACCGCGTCGTCACGTTCGACAACCGCGACGTCGGGCTGTCCGACAAGATCAATGACGCCGGCGTGCCCGACCTCGGCGCCATCGCGGGCGGGGCGCCGCCGCCGTACACGATCGCCGACATGGCGGGCGACAGCGTCGGCGTGCTCGACGCGCTCGGCATCGACGCGGCGCACGTGATGGGCATCTCCATGGGCGGCATGATCGTTCAGCACATCGCGGCGAGCCATCCGCAGCGCTGCCTCTCGATGACGTCGATCATGTCCTCGTCGGGAGCCAAGGGTCTGCCCACGGGCACGCCGGAGGCGATGGCGGTGCTCGGCTCCGTGCCTGACGATCCGAACGACCCCGAGTCCGTGATCACCCACAAGATGCAGACGCAGCGCGTGATCGAGAGCCCGCGCTACCCGATGGACGATGCCGAGCTGCGCCGGTATGCCGAGGTCGGCTACCGTCGCTGCCACCATCCCGTCGGCGTCGCGCGTCAGCTCGCAGCGGTGCTCGCCGACGTCGGCCGCGTCGACCTGCTCGCGGGCATCACCGTGCCGTCGATGGTGGTCCACGGGGCGGACGATCCGCTCGTCCACGTCGAGGGCGGTCGCGACACCGCGCGGCGCATCCCCGGCTGCCGGCTCGAGATCATCGAGGGCATGGGGCACGACGTCACGGTCGCGAACACCCCGCTGTTGACCGCGTTGCTGCTCGACCACGCGCGTGGCGCGGCGGCTAGCAGTGGCGGCTAGCGTCAGCCGAGCAGCTCGCGCACCTTGGCGACGATCGAGTCGGGGTCGATGCCCTGGTGCGTCATGTGCTCCCACAGCCCGCCGTTGCCGGCGCGGGTCGAGCCCATGTGTGCGTAGCGCGGCGAGTGGCCGCGCTCGAGCAGCCAGCTGCCGTAGCGCATGCCCAGACCCGTGCTGCGGTTCTGGCTCTCGACCACGAGAACGAACGGGCTCTCGCCGACCGTCGCCATCGCCTGCTCGTCGATCACGTTGAGCGTAGGCTTGGCGATCAGGCCCACGTCGATGCCCTCGGCGCGTAGCCGCTCCACGGCGTCGAGACTGCGGTAGAGCATCTCGCCGTAGCTGACGATCGTGCCGGCGCTGCCCTCGCGGATGACCTCGTCGCGCCCCGGCGAAAAGGCGTAGTCGCCCGCGTACATCGGTGCGCCGTCCGCGGTGAGGATCTCGGGCGTGCCCGAGCGCGTCGAGAACACGAAGCGCAGGCCCGGGTCATCGAAGATGCGCGCCACGAGCGCGCGCATCTGGTGCACGTCTGAGGGGAAGTACAGCCGCGTCTCGTCGCCCTCCTCGAGGCCGCCGTCGGCGAAGAAGTTGTTGAGCCCGAAGTGGCACGTGTTGTCGGCCATGTCGTCGACGCCCGCGTGCGAGAAGTGCGCCAGCACGTTGGACTCGTTGAGGCGCGCCATGGTGATCTCGCTGATGCACATCTCCATGAACGCGGAGAACGTCCCGAAGATGCCCTGCTTGCCCTTCTCCATGCCGAAGCCTGCGGCCGCCGAGTAGTTGCCGCGCTCCATGATGCCGGCGGAGATGTACACCTCCGGGTAGGCCTTGCGGATGTGGGTCAGCCCGCAGCTGCCCTCGAGGTCGTTGTCGAAGACGCGTACCCGTGCGACGCGATCGGCCTCGGGCATCGCCTCGAGCGCGGCGCACACGCACTTGCCGAACTCGTCGCGGTTCTTGCCCATGTTCTCGCTGCTGCCCTTGAAGCCGCCGGGGCGCTTGGGCTTGACCACACTCTTCAGGTAGTCGACCGCGGCTGCCTGGCCGCGCGCGCCGAGGTGCTCGATGGCCGCGGACGCCTTGACCACGTCGTGGCCCTTGGGCGTGCCCTCGATGCCCTCGAGCCCGGGCGCCATCGGCCGCTTGAGCACCAGCGCGTAGGGGCCGTCGGTTTGCATCGCCGTGCACATGCCGGCGTGCACTGCGGCGTAGTCCTCGGCGTCATCGACAGTGCTCACGGACAGCCCATGGCCCGTGAGGGTACGCGCGACATCGAAGCCGGGCATGTACTCGCTGGGATGACCCGCGATCGTGACGTCGTTGTCGTCGATGAAGAGCTTGATGGGGATGTTGCGGGCGACGGCGAGGCGCGCGGCCTCCGCGTTGTTGCCCTCCTGCTGCGAGCCGTCGGAGCCGAACACGACGACCGTCCTGCCAGGGTTCGCGAGCGCCACACCGTTGGCGTAGGGCCACATGTGTCCAAGTCGTCCCGACGAAAACTCCACGCCCGGTGTGAAGTGCCGCTCGGGATGGCCGGGCAGCTTCGAGTCGGCCTCGCGGTAGTGCAGCAACCGCTCCGCCGGCATGTGACCGTTGAGTGCGCTCATCAGATACTGGATCGCGACGCGGTGGCCGGCCTCGTCGAAGTAGATCGGCACGACGTCCGCCGGACCGCGCATGAAGCCATCGGCGATCAGCACCTCGGGCACGATGTCGTAGGGTCCGCCCGTGTGGCCGCCGAGCCCCTTGGCCTCGGCCACACCGGTCAGGAAGATGATCGCATCGCGGCACAGCTCGACGTTGTCCGACAGCTGCTTCTGCTGCGCTGCGGACAGGCCTGCCTGCGGGTCGAGGGACAGCGGTTTGTAGGCTCCCAGGTCGATCGCGAAGTCCATGGCCCGGGGGTCATAACACTTGATCGGCGCCTAGGACAGCACCTCAGAAGCGCGTCAGCGCGTCCGATGTGGGGGCGTGCCTACAGGCCGCTCATCGGGTCTTCGTCGTCGATGCCGCCGAGCGAATCGAGGACCTTGCCCTTCTTGGCTTCGTTCTTGCGCGCGTGCATCTTGCGCTGCTTGCTGACGGCCGCGGCGCGCTCGCGCTTGACGCGCTTCTTGTACGCGCGCTCGCTCTCCTGCTGGCCGCCGCCGCCGCCGAAGATGCTCTTGCGCTTCTTACCGGAGCGGGCGCTGGCCGGGGCCGGGCTGCGCTCCCCGCGATCGCTGGACGCCACCTGGCTGCCGCCGCGCCGCTTCTGCTTGCTGCGCGCCGAGGCGAGCTCGCGGTCGGTCGAGAGCTCGACGAAGACCAGCGAGAATTGCCCGTGCTCGCGCGTGACGTCGACGGCCCGCATGCGCGAGCTGCGGTCGCGCCACTCGATGAAGCGCTGCTTGCCCGCGGTGGGGTTGCGCTCGGCGCTCTTGGTGTGGCCCTTGCCGAAGCGCCCCTTGAGCTTCTTGCCGACCTTCTTCAGGTCGCGCCCGCCGAACTTGCGGCTGTCGACGGCCTTGACCCACTTCCACAGCCGGCCCTCGTAGAAGAGGTAGTGGCTGGCGTAGCCGTCGCCCTCGAAGACCAGCATCGACTCCTCGTTGCTGCGGTTGTACTCGCCCGCCACGACGCTGCGGTCCCAGCGGCTGCGCCCCTCGAACTCGACGTGGCTGCTGCGGACCTCGCGCATGAGCCTGCGGACCTCGTCGCGCAGCTCGGTCTCGCGTCGGCCGCTGGCCTTCTTGATGAGCGGCTTGTACTTGCCCTTGATCCGCCCCTCGACGTAGCGAATGACCTCGCTCTCGCTCATGCCCCAGCGCAGGTCGCCCATGTACTTGGCGATCTTGCTGCCGCCGGCAGCCGCGGTGCTCTCGCTGGCCAGCAGGCCAACGAGCGAGATGATGATCCACAACGAACAACGCTTCATGTCTCTACGCCTCCCAGGCACGCACACACCGGCCTACTCTTGCGAGTAGACGCTCGTGGAGCCTACATCTTTCATGTGCAAGATTGGAACAGGCGATTTAGGCCGGAATTTCGGCCATCGGGCGCGCGGCTGGCGAGATCGCGAGCGTTGTCGCCTAGTTAGGCACAGCGCCCGTCGGTCGCCGCGGCAGGAAAATTCATCCCAGTTTAGGGACGTTTATTCGCACTGCCCGAAGTTGGCGTCGATCGTGCCCAGCTCGAGGCCCGATTCGCCGAACGGCACGCACGTCTGGCCCAGCGGACAGCTGGACAGCCCGCCCGCGTCGACCGGCTCCATCGGGTCCATGCCGCCGTCGTCGACGCCGCCGTCGCCGTCACCGTCCGTCGGCAGACAGGTCGGGCGGCAGAGGATCTCCGCCTCCTCCCAGCGCGCCGGCGGTACGCGGACCGGACCCCAGCAGAGGCTGCCCGGGTTGCAGTCGTTGATGAACTGACACAGCTCGCCGTCCGGCACGGCGGGCTCGAAGGTCGGGTAGCACTCCGACAGCGCCGCGTCCGCCCCGCTGGCCTGATCGCCGGGCCGCAGGAAGCACCCCTGGCCCTCGCCACACGCCAGGGTGTCGGTCGGATCGCAGCCGGCGCTCTCCACGCACCACTCGAGGTAGGGATTTCCCTCCACGGTGGAGCAATAGTCGCCGGCCCCATCGCACGCGCGGGGCTCGAGACCTTGGTAGCGGCCCGACTGGCACGACTGCTGGCACGTGGTGAGCCCCGGGACGCTCGGGTCGGCGGCGCAGTAGAGCCCCTGCTCGCACGGGTCGAGGAACACCTCGTCGGCGAGGCCGGCCACCGCGTACTCCACGCTCCACTGCACGCACGGCGCGCCGAGGCCGCGCTCCTTGAAGACGTCGACGCAGCCGTTGTAGACGCCGAAGCCGTCTTCGCCGGGCGCGCGTCGGATCACGATCGCGCACTTCTGCCCGGCGCCGCAGCCGAACTGATCGAAGCGCAGACACGGCGGGATGGGGTCGCCTTCGGTCGAGGCGTCCGAGCGCGGCAGCCCGGAGCCGCCGGTCCCGAAGATGTCGCGGATGCTGCCGGGACCGTCGCCGCCGCCGTTGTCGCCATCGCCGTTGTCGCCGGAGCCGCTGTCGGGGCCACTGTTGCCGCCACCGCAGCCCCAGCCGCCCCAGCTGCCCATCGAGAGGACCGCCACCATCAGCAGGCTCAGGGGGAGGGCCGGGCGCGGGGTGCGTCCACGGGACGGTGGGCGAGGGGCTTTCATTACCGCGACACGCTAGCCGCTGCCCATTGCACGGTCAATTGGCCCCCATGCGGGACGCATGCGCTAGAGGTCGTGGGCCATGCGGTGGCGCGGGCCGCGGAAGTAGTGCGCCGGCGAGTAGCGCACGAGGTTGGTGGCGCGGTCCGTGTAGAGGCACGCGTAGCGCTCGACCTGCTCGCCGAAGCTCGACAGCTCGGAGCCGGTGTGGAACGGCGAACCCCAGAACGGGTGCACGCTGTGGGCGAGCTCGGACTCGAGCTGCCCCTGCTCGCTGTGCAGCGCCTTGAGCTGTGTCTTGGCGCGGTCGACCTGACGACGCAGTCGCACACGCTCCGCCTGCAGCTCGGTCGGCTGCTCGCTGTTCGGCAGTCCGTCGAGGCGCTTCTGGATTGCCTTGAGCAGCACCTGCCCGTCGCGTTGCTCGTCGAGCAGCGCGTCGTGTCGCTGCTCGAGCCTGCGCAGCCGACCGATCTCCTCGGCGAAGCGGTCGGCCGCCGCGAGCTCGTCGGTCAGCTCGGAGATCACCAGCAGCGTGCGCCATGAGCTCTCCTTCTTCGCGCGCAGCATGTCGCCGTAGATGTGGTCGCCGACGTAGAGCACCTGCAGGCGGCCATGCCCGGTCATGCGCTCGAAGTCGCCGATGTTGCCGCCCTCGTAGATCACGTCGCGCTCGAGCGTCTCGACCTGCGCGCTGTGATCGTCGCTGCGCAGGAACGGCGCCTTCTTCATGAAGAAGGCCGGCTTGCGCGCCTGCACGACGGTGGCGTCGAAGTACCCGCGCCACGAGCTGTACTCCGGACGCGCATCATCGAGCAGGTAGGACATGAGGCACTCGGTGTACTGGGGCCCGGAGTTGGTGAGCAGGAACAGATGCTTGCCGGCGCTGCGCAGCTTGTGGAGCATCGCGGGCAGGTGCGGGTCGCGCTCCACGAAGTCCTGCGGCCGCCGCATGATCGCGTCCTTGATGCTCCCGTCCTGGTGCGCCTCGTCGATGCTCGCCCGCACGTCCGCGAAGAGCTTGGCGTAGTCGGGTTTTCCCTCCTGCGAGTCGAGCACGTCGATGGCTGCGGCGTAGATGCTGACCTCGCTCAGCGCGTAGAGCGTGTCGATCGCGTGGTAGCGCTTGTTGCCCGGGCGGATGCGCCGGGTCGTGCTGTAGGCCCGGCGGCGCTCGTCACCGGTCAGCTCGCGGCCGCCGTGGAACGCCTGCTTGGGGTAGCGGTAGCGGTCGGTCTTGAGCACGTTGCCGAGCCGCGTATCGACGAGCAGCCCGCGGATCGGGAAGTGCGGCTTGACCTCCACGTGCCGCAGCGACTCGGGGTAGCCGCGCTCGATCAGCTTGTGCGTCGTCGCCTCGATGCTGATGCGGTCCATCGCGTCCTGCCGATAGACCGCCAGCGTGTAGTCCATGTCGAAGCCGACGCTGTGGATCTGATCGAAGCGCAGGTTGCGGTTGCAGAAGATGCGCTGGGCCCGCGGCGGTTGCTCCTGCTCGAGGTCCGCGGCCTGCTCGGGAAGCGGCAGGGCCTGCTGCGCATCGCGTTCGTCGTCGGGCATCCGATCGACACTGTAGCGGGTTTGCGCAGGCACGATCGGCGCGCCGAAACGAAAAAGGGCGCGCCAACCGAGGTCGGCACGCCCTGCGCGGTGCGTGGGCGGGTTGCGCCCGGCCGCTCAGGCCTCGGGGTAGACCGCGATGCGCTGCCGGTCGCGCCCCTGGCGCTCGTACTTCACGAAGCCGTCGATGCGCGCCCACAGCGTGTAGTCCTTGCCGGTGCCGACGTTGGCGCCCGCGTGGAAGCTGTTGCCGACCTGGCGTACCAGGATGCTGCCGGCGGTGACCTTCTCGCCGCCGTGGGCCTTGACGCCGCGGCGCTGCGCGTTGGAGTCGCGCCCGTTGCGCGTTGCGCCCTGTCCTTTTTTGTGTGCCATGGTGCTTCCTCTCCGCGCTCAGGCTTGGATGCCGGTGACCTTGAGCTCAGTGTACGCTTGGCGATGGCCGGCCTTGCGGCGGTAGCCCTTGCGGCGCTTGATCTTGAATACGACGATCTTCTTGCCGCGGCCCTGGCCAACGATCTTGGTGGCCACCTTGGCGCCGCTCACGAAGGGCATGCCGACCGCGACCTTGTCGCCACCGAGCATCAGGACCTCGCCGAAGTCGAGTGCGTCCCCGACGGCGCCGGGTAGCTTCTCGACGCGAATGCGATCACCCTCGCTTACGCGATATTGCTTGCCACCGGTTTTGATCACCGCGTACATGTGTCGCTCCTCGCCGGGCCCGCTATGGGCAGGGGCAGGGAGTGTACGGATCACACCGACTCCCGCAAGAAAAAACGCCCAAGTGGCGGGCGCGCCAGGAGGCGCGCAAAGATGGCCACGAAGCGACCCAAAAGTAGCACAGATGATTCCCCCGAAGACGGGGATGCTCCCGAGCCGCGTCCCGGTATCCGCGAGCTCCCGAAGAATTTCGAGGAGCTGGCGGCCAGCGAGGACGAGAGCCCACGGCTGCGACGTCCCCCCCCTCCCGAGCGGCCCGACGACGTCCGCGATGGGCGCGAGAATGTCCTCATGCCGGGGGTGAACAACAGCGACGGCCGGGCGGTCATCGACCGTCGGGTGGAGCAGCTGCAGGCGCTTGCCGCGGCGGGCGACGAGGCGGCGCTGGCCGAGGGCCTGTCGGAGCTGGCGCGCCTGCGCCTCTGGCGCGCACGCAACATCGTCGACCTGCGCGCGCTGGCCGAGAGCGTCGTGGGCCTATCGGTCGAGCTTCTCGACCGCATCGGCAGCCCCGAGGTGGAGCCGCTCGACGATGCGCGCGTCGCGCTGTGGGTGCGGATGGAGGCTGGCCTCGGCGAGATGCTGCCGGACGCGCGCGTGCGGCTGCGCGGCGAGGGCGAGGCCGCTGTCTTCGAGCTGACCTTTGGGACTGCGCAACCGCTGCGCGTGCTCGATGCGCTCTCGGGTGTGGGACGCCGTGCCGCCGGCCTGCAGCGCTACATGAGTTCCACCGGCTTGCAGGCGCCAGGGGACGCGTCCACGGGCGGCACGCAGGACGGCCAGCGCCCGCCCGCGCGACAGCGGAGTGGCGGCGGTGAGTCGTCGTTTGCCCGGGGCCGCGACGACCGCGGTGGGTCGGGCTATCAGGGGCGCGACCGGGGCGACCGGGGCGACCGGGGCGATCGGGGCGATCGGGGTGACCGGGGTGACCGGGGTGATCGTGGCGATCGTGGCGATCGTGGCGATCGTGGTGGGCCGCGCGGCTTCGGGCATGACCGCGGTGGCGGTCGCCAGGGCCGTGACGACGACCGGGGTCGAGGCGGCGACTCGGCACGGGGTCCGCGCCAGGGCTACGGCGGCGGCGGCGGCGGTGGTGCTGGCGGCTCCCATGGCCGAGGACCTCAGCGGCAGGACCGGGGCCCCGCTCGCTACGGTAGCGGAGATGATCGCAGCCGCGGCGGTGGACCGGGCCGCGACGATCGCGGTGGTCGCTCCGGCCGCGACGACGACCGGGGCGGCAGCCGCCATGGGCGCGGCGGTGGGCCGGGCCGCGACGATCGCGGCGGTCACTACGGCCGCGGACCACAGCGCCAGGATCAGGGCGGTGGACGCTATGGCCAGGGGCCGCCGCGTCAGGATCAGGGGGGTGGTCGCTACGGTCGCGGACCGCAGCGTCAGGATCAAGCCGGTGGGCGTCACGGTCGTGGAGATGACCGCGGTCGGGAACGTGGCGGCGACGATCGCGGTGGCCGCGTAGGCCGCGACGATCAGGGGGGCGGTCGCTACGGTCGCGGACCGCAGCGCGACGATCAGGGCGGTGGTCGCTCCGGTCGCGGTCCGCAGCGCGACGATCAGGGTGGCGGTCGCTACGGTCGCGGCCCGAAGCGCGACGATCAAGGCGGCGGTCGCTACGGTCGCGGCCCGAAGCGCGACGATCAGGGTGGCGGTCGCTACGGTCGCGGTCCAAAGCGCGACGATCAGGGCGGCGATCGCAACGCTCGCAACGCTAGCGACGACCGCGGTGGACGAGGCTCCGGTCCCGACACCCGTAGCGGTGGCGGCGACAAACCACCGCAGCGCAAGCCCAAGGTCGATGGCCGCGACGACGACGAGGGCAAGTCCTAGCGGCAGCTCGTTGATCGCCGCCCCTCGGCGGCAGGCGCGCCGCTAGAGTCGCTCGAGGGCGCGCTTGGCCGCGGAGTTCTTCGGGTTGAGCTCGACGGCCTTCTCGTATGCCTTGCGCGCTCGACGTGCGTCGCCGCGCTGGTAGTACGCGCGGCCGAGCGCGGCGTGGAAGCCGGAGGTTCGCGGCTTGAGCTGCACCGCGCGCTGGTAGGCGCTGATCGCCGCGCCCGCGCGGCCACGCGCCAGCTCCGAAGCGCCCAGTCCCGCGAACGCACCCGCATCGCGCGGCGACTTCACCGCCGCCTTCTCGTAAGCGTCGGCGGCCTGGGCGTAGCGGCGCGCCTTGTAGTGCTGGCGAGCGAGCTCCTTGTAGTCTACGCGCTCATCGACCTTGGGCTTGCGCGCACGTGGTGCCGCCGCCGTGCGCTCCCGGCGTGCAGCCCCGGCGTGCTTGGCTGCCGGGGCCGCAGGCTCGGCCTGTGCTGCGGGCGGTGCCGTCTGCGGCTCGGCTGCCCCGGCCGGCGCGGCCTCGCCCGCCGGCTGACCCGCAGCGGAGGGCTGCGCGGTGTCCTGTGCCGGCGCAGTCCCGGCCGCCGCCTGCTCGTCCTTTGTGGGCGCGTCGTTCTTCGGGCTGGCCGAACCCGCGCCGGCGGCTTCCGCCGTGCCGTCATCGGTTGACGCGGCGGCGGCATCGTCCGTGCCTGACGTCGCGGGGGGCGTGTCCTCGCAGGTGAAGAAGAGCACCGCGACGGCCGCAATGCCCACGGCTGCGACCGCGGGCATCCAGCGCCCGCGTTCTTGGTGCTTCATCCTGACGACGACGGTGCCGTCCTCGGCGGGCACCGAGGAGGCCTCCCGCGGCAGTCGGGCCGCCGGTGGCACCTGGGCGGCGAGGTCGGTCGATGATGCCTCACCCTGGAACGGCTGCTGCGCGCCGATGTCGGACGGTGGCGGCGCACCTGAGATGCCCGCACGCGGCGTGGGCGGCGGTACGGAGCCGGCCGGTGGCGGTACGGAGCCGGCGGGCGGCGGCGCACCGGACGGCGAGTGGTTGCGCCCGGCTGCCGCGAGCAGCTCCGCGGGCGCTTGTCGGATGACGGTCGCGTCCTCCGGCGTCGCGCCGGGTGGAAGCTCATCCGACGAGTCCTCCGCGACCATGTCGTCGACGTCCTCCGCCGACAGGATCTCACCCGAGCCCTCTCCGCTGAGGCTCGCCGCTGCGATCACCTGCGTCGGCTCAACCTCCGACGGGTCGACGTCCTCGAGGTCGAACTCCTGCGTATGCTCGCGGCCCGCGTCGGGGGTGGGCGGCAGGTCGGCGGGCGGCGGAGGGGTCGATGGCCGCGGTGCCGGCACGTTGCCGACCGCCGTCGTGCTGCCGCTGCGCGCCGGTGGCGTGCCCTCGGGCAGCAGCGGCTCGAGCGTGCGTCGCACCTGCTGCGCCGAAAACGGCCTGCGACGTGGCTCCTTCGCCAGCAGGTTGGCGACGAGCTGCACGAGCGCCGGCGGGAAGTCGCCCTCGAGCGCCGGCGGCGGCTGCTCCTTGTGCGCATTCAGCAGCTCCTCGCCCTCGCCGGCGAAGGGCGGTGTGCCGGTGAGCGTCTCAAGCAGTACGCCGCCCATCGAGTACAGGTCGCTGCGGAAGCTGACCGCCTTGCCCGCGACCTGCTCGGGCGAGATGTAGCGCGGCGTGCCCACCAGGTCGAACACGCCCGTCGTCGGCTGGTGCTGCGCGATGGCCGCGTCGATGAGGTTGACCCCCGGCACGCCCTCGGGCCGCTCGGTGAGGATGATGTGTCCGGGCGTCACGTCGCGGTGCAGCAGGCCCTGGCGGTGCAGCTCGTCGAGACCGCTGGCGACCTGCGCGATGATCGCGACCGCCTCGGGCACGTCGAGCTTGCCCTGGCGCGCGAGGCGCGTGCGGAGCGACTCGCCCTCGACCTCGTCGCGGAACAGCCACACCGTGCCGTCGATCTCGCCGCCGTCGACGATGCGCACGAGACTGTTGTTCGTCAGGCTCGCCTGCTTGCGCAGCTCGCGCTTGAGACGCTGCCGCTCCTGCGTGCTGGTTGCGAGCGCAGGGTCGACGATCTTCAGCAGGCCGCGGAAGCCGCCCTCGATCTGGTCAGCGACGTAGGTCGTGCCGGTGTTGCCGTGGGCGTAGGGGTGCACCACGCTGAAGCGCTCGGCGATCCGTGGCGGAACCGCGAGGGGCTGAACCTCGTGCGGTGCTCCTCCACAGTGCTCGACCGGGTTGTCGTCGGCCAGGTGCAGGCCGCATTGCGAACAGACGCGCATGATCTCCGTGCGCCGAGGCCCGGAAGGGGTCGTCGGAGCGGCTGAGCTTAGTCCGTTCCGGTTGTAGCGGTCAACGGTGACCCACATGTAGGTGATGGCGTGCTACCGCGCATCTCGATGATCAGGCAGGCGATCACGGGCACGTACTGCAGTCCGATTGCCCACGGGCTGTCCTGCCAGACGCGATGCAGCTGCCAGTCGGTCAGCGGCGCGTAGGCGATGAGGGCGGTCGCGCTCCAGAGGATCGCTGCGCGCTTGCCCAGCGCGATGTCGACGGGCAGCAGCCACAGCAGGTACCAGGGATGAAGCTGCGGGCTGGTCAGCAGCAGCGTCCACAGCACCGCGCGCAGCGCCGAGGGGGCGCTCCAGCGACGGCGGATCGCGACGACCGCGATCGCGAACACGAGCGCGAGCGACAGCCCGCGCGCGAGCATGAATGTGACGTGAGCGCGCGCGAAGGTCGCCGGCGGCCGCGGCGCCTTGCCCTCCTCGGCGAACACGTTGCGGGTTGGCCACAGCGACAGCGGACCCTGGAGGAAGCGCAGCTGCAGCTCGCCGGGGCCGATCGGTGCCGTCGGTCGGCCGGTCGCGAGCAGCGGGCCGATGGGCGCAACCACCGCCTCGAGCAACCGGAAGGGCCCCTCGTTGCCGCGCCAGCGCTGGGCGTAGTGCGACAGGCCCGCGGCGCTGCTGTCGTCGCCATAACCGGCGGTCAGCGGCGGCACGACGCCAAGCAGTGACAGCGACAGCGCGACGCCCACGGCGAGGCGACCGCGCGGCAGCCGCCACAGCAGCGGCATCAGCACGGCCCCGACCAGCTTGAGTCCTGCGAGCGCGCCGGTGAGTGCGATCGCGCGACCGGTCCGGTTCGACGCCAGCGAAAGCGCGAGGGCGGCGACGCCGAGGCCGACGGCCGCATCGACGTGCCCACCGAGCGCGGCCTCGCTCAGGCACAGCGGGTTGAGCGACAGCAGTAGGGTCGCGCGCGCGCCCGCGTCCGCGCCCGGACTCGAACGCGCAATGCGTCCCACCGTCACGATCGTCAGCAGGTGGCAGCCGAGGGCGACGAGCTTGAAGGCCGCCGGGTGCGCCCACAGCGCCGCGGTGAGCGCGAACAGTGCCTGCGACAGCGGCGGATAGAGGGTGGGGATGTGGCTGTGGTTGATGTGCGCGAAGTCGGCCGTGCGCAGCGAGGACAGCGAGGCGTGATCGGGGGGCAGTGCGTAGGCGTCGCGTCCCGACAGCCACATGCGCCCATCCCACAGGTAGCGGTGCACGTCATCCGACAGCACGCTGTCGCACGCGACCATGCACACGCCGGCGACCGTCGCCCCGCACAGCGACACGCGCAGCGCGAGCGGTCCGGACGGTGGCTGCGCGAACAGCAGCACGCCGTACGGCAGGAAGCACAGGGCCAGGCCCCGGGCCGTGGCGCTCGGATCGCCCGCATCGACGCGCAGTGCGACGATACACAGCGCCGCCACGGTGCAGCCCGCAGCCGCAAACGCCACGCTGACGTTGGGCGGCTGCGCAGTCGTCGGCCCGCTTGCCATGGACGCTGATACCATCTGTCGGGCAGTCGGTTGGGGCAGCCGAGCGTTTCAGCTCATGCGGCCGGGCGCTCGAGCAGCAGGTCGCGCACGCGCTGGGGGTCGGTGATCTCGTAGAGCACCGGCGCCACCGCCGCGCGCGGCGGTCCGCTGAATGACATCATCGCGCCGCTGTCGTCGAGTGCCTTGCCGTTGGGGCCGTCGAGGATCAGCACCAGGTTGCTGTAGCCGCCGTTGGTGGGCATGTCGGCGACGTCGACGATGCGCCGGCGATCGATCGACAGCTCGGTCAGGCCGCGACGGATGAGCAGCCGCGAGTTCGTCAGCAGGTACTCGGTGTGCGAGCCCTCCTTGCGCGCGCCCCACATGCCCTTCCAGAGCAGGAAGCCGCCGACGCCGAGCATCACCGTGCCCGACAGGACGATCACCAGGAACAGCAGCAGCCACTGCGTGGTGTGGACGCTCAGGCCGAGCTCCTCGAGCGTCACCAGCACGAGGCCCGTGCGGTACGCGTAGACGAGTCCCGCGGCGACGGTCAGCACGCCGAGCACGGCGGTGACGATCTCGGCGTAGCCGATGCGCAGCCCCGCGGGGCCATCACCCCAGACCACGTGCTCGCCCGTGTCGAGGCGGTCGGTCAGCCGCACGTCGCTGTAGCCCGCGTGCTCGGCGGGGCTCTCGTCGCGGATCAACGACAGCAGCCGGTCGGGCCCCTGCACGTCGTGGAAGAGGATGCGCTGCCGGCGCGACAGTGGCCCGAACGGCACGGCGCGCACCAGCTCGAGGTGGCCGAGCCCGGCGACGCTGCGGTGCCAGTGGATGCGCGCGTAGGTGATCGCGCTGCGCTCGAGGGTCCGCCGCAGCAGCCCGCGGCGCCAGATCACCTGACGGTCGGTGATCATGAACTCGCAGGGGTCGCGCAGCTGGCGCGGCATCGAGTGGATGCCGAGGGCTATCAGACACAGGTAGGCGCTGACGAACGCCATCGAGCGCGCGCCCGGCAGCTCGGCGTCGACGAGCAGCCCGGAGAAGAGCGCCGTGACCACCGCGATCGTCAGCGTCAGCCCGGTGGCGATGTGCCAGCCGCTGTCGCGCGGAACACCGGGACGCGGCTTGCCCTGCCAGAGCACTTGCTCCGACGGCAGCAGGCGCCAGCGGCGTTCCTGGCTCGGTGTCATCTCGACTCCATGTTTAATAGTAGCAGCTCACGTATCCCCCGCAATGGCGGTGCCCGTGGCCGATCGGGCCCGTGCATGGCGTCCGCGTGCGCTAGCGACTAGCCTATGGGGTGTGTCGACTCAGTCGTCCAGTGAGCACGCACGGCTGGCCCGCGCTGCGCGCAGCATCGCAGCCCAGGTGACGACACCGCCGCGCGTTGGGCTGGTGCTCGGGTCGGGCCTGGGGTCGTGCGGTGAGCTGCTGCGCGACGCGCGGAGCATCGACTACGCGCAGATCGATGGCATGCCGCGGCCGCGCGTCGAGGGCCACGCGGGGCGCTTGCTGCTGGGGCGGATCGGCGAGACGCCGGTCGTCGCGATGCAGGGCCGCGTGCACCTGTACGAGGGCCACAGCCCCGCGGACGTCGTGTTCGGCGTGCGCCTCATGATCACCCTGGGCGCATCGACCATCGTGCTGACCAACGCCTGCGGCGGGATCGACGCCGGCTTCCGCCCCGGCGACCTGATGCTGGTGCTCGATCACATCAACCTGACCGGTCGAAACCCCCTGTGCGGCGTCCACGAGCCCGAGCTCGGGCCGCGCTTCCCGGCGATGGGCGACGTCTACGACGGCGAGCTGCGTGCGCAGGCCGAGCGACTCGGCGGCGAGCTGGGGATCAAGCTGGTCGCGGGCGTCTACGCGGGCGTGCTGGGGCCGAGCTACGAGACGCCGGCGGAGATTGCGATGCTGCGCACGCTGGGTGCGCACGCGGTCGGCATGAGCACCGTGCTCGAGGCGGTCGCCGCGCGCGCGATGGGCGCACGCTGCCTGGGGCTCGCGTGCATCACAAACCGAGCCGCCGGTCTTCCGGGTGCGATCCTCGACCACGCCGAGGTCCAGGCGGTGGCCGCCGCCTCGGCGACGCACACGAAGAAGCTCCTGGCCGCGCTGCTCAGGTAGCAGCGTCGGCGGCTAGAACTCTTCCTTGCGGATCTCCACGCCGAACTCGCGCAGCCGGCGCTTGACCGTCTTCTGGTCCTGGTGGCCCGGCGGGGCGACCTCCATGTACGTCTTGTAGAACTGGATGGCGGCCTTCCGCTCGCCGCGGTCGCCCGCGAGCTCGCCGGCCATCATGTAGGCGTCGGCCAGCCACAGCGGCCGCGGATCGAGGTTGGCGCCTTCCTGCAGCGCGCGCTTGATGTGCGTGTAGCCGTCGCCGCGCTGTCCCTTGTCGACGGTGATGCGCGCCAGCCGATACCACCACCCACCGTTGTGGGGCTGCGCCTTGAGCGCGTCGTTGTAGGCGGAGATGGCCTTGCCCAGCTCGCGCATCTGGTCGTAGCAGTCGCCCATCGTGGCAAACGCCTCGGCGCGCGCCGGGTTGAGCTTGAGGGCATTCTTGAGGTCGCGCAGGGCGTCCTTCACCGCGCCGATACGCAGCTTGACCTCGCCGCGCACCCAGTAGGCATCGCCGAGGTTCGGGTCCCGCTTGATCGCGGCCTCGACCTCTTCGCGCGTGCGGCCCAGGTTCTTCATCTCGAGCGCTGCGCGCGCCGCATACAGGTGGAACTCCGCCTGCGTGCCGTCCAGCGACAGCGCGCGGTCGAAGCGCGTCAACGCATCGGGTGTCCGCCCACGTGCGAACTGCACGCGCCCGATGAAGTACTCCGTCTCCGCGGAGTTGGGCATCTCGCGTGCAACCCGCTGCAGCGTCTGCTCGGCGGCGTCCAGATCGTTGGCCGCCACCTGCGCCGCGCCGAGGCGCAGCACGAGCTGCATGTCGTCCTTCTCCTTCTCGTTCTCGAGCGCCGCCTTGTACGCGCGCACCGCGCCCTCGAAGTCGCCCTCCGCCTCGAGCAGCAGCCCGCGCTCCATCGACAGCCCGGCGTACGCGTCGTCGCGACGGCCCAGCTCGGCGAAGAGCCGCTTGGCCACCACGAGGTCGCCGTTGCGGCGCCGCGACTGGCCGAGGCCGAACTTGGCCTCCATGTCCTGCGGGTCGAGCTCGAGCGCGCGCGAGAACTCGTGGATCGCGCTCTCCAGTCGGTTGCGCTGCAGCTCCGACTGGCCGAGCATTGTGCGCATCTGCGAGGTCTCCTCGACGTGCGACGCCGCATCGTTGAGCGCGGCCGATGCCTTGGCCGGCTCCTTGAGGTCGAAGAAGAGCTGGGCCAGCGACAGGTAGCCGTCGAAGGTGGCCGGGGCCAGGTCGATCGCCTTGCGGAACAGCGACTCCGCCTGATCGTTCTTCTTGAGCGACTTCTCGGCTTCGCCCCACGCGAGCAGGATCTTGTAGTCCTGCGGGTTCTTCGTCGACAGCGGCTCCAGCTTGGCCTTGGCCTCGGTCCCGCGGTCCAGACGCGTCAGCGCGCGGCCCATACCCAGCTGCGCCTCGACGTCCGCCTTGCGCCCGCTGAGCACGGTGGGGTTCTTGGTCTTCTCTGCGGTGTTGAGCGCCGCCTCGAAGCGCGCCAGCGCGTCGGCTGAGCGCTTCTCACGCAGCATCACGCGGCCCGCGCCGAGCAGTGCCTGTACGCGGAAGGCGTCGAGCTCGAGCGCGGCCTCGTAGCTCCTGCGCGCCAGCGTCAGCCGCCCGCGCCGCTCGTGGATGTAGCCCATCATGCTGTTGCCCGCGGCCTGTGCGCTCTTCGAGGTCCACAGCCGCTGCTCGTCGACCGGCTCCTGCCCCAGCGCCTGCGCCAGCAGGTGCGTGGCGCGCCCCTCGCGGCCCTTCTCCCAGACGATGCGCGCCTCCTCGATGCGCGCCTCGACGTGGTTGGGGCTGAGCTTGAGCGTCTCCTCGACCGCCTGGTCGAACGCCTTCTGGTCGGAAGCGGTGGCCGCGGCGCGGGCGATGCCCCACTGGGCGCGCGCGCCGCCGCCGTTCTTGAGCGCCTTGCCGAACGCCTTGTCGGCCACCTTGGGCTTGCCCTGCGAGAGCGCGATCTCGCCGACGAAGAGGTCGATGTATGGATCGCTACCCGCCTTGGGGCGCGCCTGCTCGACCAGGTCCAGGGCCTCGCCGAACTTCTTGCGTCGCGCGGCGTCGGCAGCGCGGGCGAGCTCCATCTCCGGCGCCTCGCCGCCGCGATCCTCGAGACGCTTCATGATCGCGATGATGTGCCCGCTCGATTGCTGATCGTCGCCGAAGCGCAGCTGGTACAGCCCCTCGTGGATGACGCTGCGCGACAGCAGTCCGCGGCTGAGGCTCGCCTTGCCACGCGCCTCGCCCAGCACCTTGAGCGCGCCGCGGATGTCCGCGAACGTGTCGGCGCTAGCCATCTTCTCTGCACGCTTGATCGCCTGGCGCGTGAAGTCGGGAGTGCCGGCCTCGGGCATGTACTGCTCCAGCAGGTACTGCCCGAAGTAGCCGTAGTGGGTGAATGCGCCGAGCGCACCGCCGACCGCCATCGCCACAATTGCGACCACACCGACGACGCCGACGACGGTGGTGGTGCGGCGTCCCGCGGCCGCCTGCTTGGCCTCGAACTCCTCGCCGCGCTGGCGTCGAAGCACATCCGGAGGCAGTGAGAACGTGCCCTCGCCCTCGCCCTCGGCCCCGGCTTCGCCATCGATGCCGAACTCCATCTCGTCTTCGCTGTCGCCGAACTCGGTCTCGCCGAACTCGTCGCTCTCGCCGTAGCCGGGTGCATCGCCCTCGGGGCTGCCGTAGTCCGGCGGCGCGTAGGGCTCGGGACCGCCCGAGGCTGGGCCGCCCATGGCGCCCATCGTCGGCGTCCCGGGCGCGGTTGGCGAGACGGGCTCGGGCAGGGGGCCGGTCGAGATGTCCGCGCCGAACGCCGGCGCGCCCTGGATCGCGGTCGGCACCGACGGCGGCATCGGCTCGGGCAGGCCGGCGGGGATCTGCGGTGGTGGCGGACCCGGTGGGCCCGGTGGCGGTGGTGGTGCCGGCCCGTCGAGGTTGAGGTCGCCGAAGCTCGTCTCCTGGACGTCGTCCGCCAGCAGCGACGGCGGCATCTCGGAGTCGCCCTCGTCGTTGAGACCCCCGAAGCTGGCCTCGTCCCCGCCGTCCGCCGGCGTGGGCTGGTAGCCGATCGCCGTGGCGTTCTGCGGAGGCACCATGTGGGCGTTGGCGACTGGCGGCGGTAGCTCGATGTCCGCGAAGCTCTCCTCGGGCTGCGACGCTTCCGCGGTGAGGTCGGGCAGCTCGAGGTCGCCGAAGCTCGCCTCGTCATCGCCACCGCCGAGCGCGGGCGGCATGGACGTGGCGGCGCGGCTTGGGGCGGGCGGCGCAGGCGTCGCGCCCGAGGTGGGCACGTCGAGCTGGCCGAAATCGGCGGCCCCCGGACGGGCGGGCAGGTCGGCCGCCGGCGCGGGCAGGTCAGCCGCGGGTACGGGCAGGTCGATGCCGCCGTCCACGGACCTGGGTACGGGCAGGTCGATGCCGCCGCCTGCGGACTTGGGCACGGGCAGGTCGATGCCGCCGTCTGCGGACTTGGGCACGGGCAGGTCGATACCGCTGTCTGCAGACTTGGGCACGGGCAGGTCGATGCCGAAGTCGTCGCTGGACTTGGGTACGGGCAGGTCGATACCGCTGTCTGCAGACTTGGGCACGGGCAGGTCGATGCCGAAGTCGTCGCTGGACTTGGGTACGGGCAGGTCGATACCGCTGTCTGCAGACTTGGGCACAGGCAGGTCGATGCCGATGTCCGGGGACTTGGGTACCGGGAGGTCGATGCCGAAGTCGTCGCTGGACTTGGGTACGGGCAGGTCGATGCCGCTGTCGGCACCCTTGGCGACCGGTAGATCGACGCCGCCGACGTCGTGGCTGGCCTTGGCCACAGGTAGATCGAGCTCCTCCATGCCCGGTCCGCCGGGGGTCGGCACCACGAAGCCGCCGGCCTCTCCCGGTCCCTTCAACGCGGGCAGGTCGAGGTCGATGCCACCGGCGTCGCGCTCCGGCGCCTCCGGTGCTCGCACGCTCGGCTTCAGGGGCTCGGGCGCGGGTGGCATCGCGTCGCCGCCCGGCTCGGGGAATGGCGGGGCGATCGGTGCTGGCCGACTCGGCCTCTGGGGCGCGGGCGCGGGTGGGGGGGGCGGCGGGGCGTCGCCGCCGGGAAACGGCGGGGCGATGGGGGGCGCTGCGCCAACCATCGTGCCGGCCATCCCCTTGGGCTTGGAGCCAAACGTTCCGATCGCTGCCTTGGACGCTGCGGCTGGCGGTGGCGCTGCGGCTGGGGGGAAGCCGGGCGGTGCCGCGCCCACGAGCGTACCCTTGGGCAAGCCCGGTGCTTTGGGAGGCGGGGGCGGTGGCGCCCCGGCGGGAGCCGGCGCCAGCGAGCCGGCCGGTGCCTTGGGCGGACCGCCGAGTTGGGGCGGCGCGACGCCGACCATGGTGCCCTTCGGGATGCCACCCCCACCGAGGCCGGGGGGCGGCGCCAGCGGCGGTGCCGGAGCGGCCGTCTGCGTGTCGCCGCTCTTGAGCACCGTGAAGCTCTCGCTGCACTGGGGGCAACGCATCTTCATTCCCTTGTCGGGAACGCGGCGTTCGTCCATGTCGTAGGAAGCCTTACAGGAAGGACATTCGACTTTGATCATAGGCGTCGCGGGACCGCGATATCGCTCGCGGAGAGTCGGTGGACAGGGCCGGGGGTTATCGTTGCCGTGCTCGGCGCGTATCGCGTTTGGGCCGTCTGACCCATACGCAATCAAGGGTACCACGGCTCCCTCTGGGCGTGCACATTCGCGGTCACCGTGGAATTCCAGCGGCGGCGGCCGCTCCCCACAGCGCGGCACACTTGGGCTACACTGCCGCCATTCGCGAGGCCGAGCGGCCCGAGCGGCCAACAGAAGGGACCGACCATGAAGCAGACCGTGACCCTCGACATCGCCGGCACGAAGTTCCGGCTGGTCGCCGACGCCGAGGCCGAGCAGCTCCGCGAGCTGGCGTCCGTGGTCAACGAGCGCGTCAAGGCGCTGCAGAAGGGGTCGCGCACGGCGTCGAGTGCCCAGCTGCTCGCGATGGTCGCGCTGGGCCTGGCTGACGATCTGCGATCGAGCGAGGCGCAGGTCGCCGAGATCGACCAGCTCATGCGTCGCGCGATCCAGGGCGCGATTCAGCGCATCGATCAGCACATCGACCAGGACGCCGATGCGTCGCCCGCCTCCTGACGCGCGCATCTGCCTGCGCGGTGCGGCGTGACCGACAAGGCGAGCCTGCGGCGAAGCATGCGCGCCGCACGCGCGGAGCAGTCGCCGGCGGTGTGCGCGCTGCGCTCGAGTGAGATCTGCGCCCATATCGTCGCCGACGTTGCCTACCGCGACGCGACGGTACTTGCGGGCTACGTCGCGGTCGGTGCCGAGGCCGACCCGACATCGCTGCTGCGCGCGGCCCACGCGGACGGAAAGCGCGTCGCGGTCCCGCGCGTCGAGTCGGGTGGCAAGCTGTCGATGCGCCTGTGGACCCCGGATGCGGTGCTGGTCGTCGGGCCGATGGGCTTGAGCGAGCCGTCGGCGGATGCGGCGGTCGTGCCGCCGGCCGATCTGCAGCTCGTGATCGTGCCTGGCCTCGCGTTCGATCTACGGGGCGGGCGCGTCGGCTACGGCAAGGGCTACTACGATCGCTTGCTGCACCTGGCCCCCGCGGCGCTGCGGGTCGGCATGGCGTTCTCACTGCAGGTGGTGACGCAGGTGCCGATGCACGCGCACGACCTGCCGATGCACCGCGTGGCGACCGAGGATGCGCTTCACGTGTGCCCCGACCCAGCGCCGCGCGCTACTTGAAGGCGTTGTCGATCGCCTCGTCCTCGCTCACCTCGGCCTGCGCCTCGTCCGCGTGGAAGTAGGCGTGGATGCGGCTTGCCTGTCGGCGGGTCGCGCCGGCGTCGATCAGCGTCTGCTCGTCGGCCGCCAGCACACCCTTCATCGACCCGAGCTTCTTGAGCAGCAGCTTGCGCGTCTTGGGCCCGACGCCGGGCACGTCCTGCAGCTCGCTGCGCAGCTGTCGCTTGTGACCGAGCTTGACGCGCAGCGCGTTGCTGGCGCGGTGTGCCTCGTCGCGCGCATGCGCGAGCATCTGCAGCGCGCGGCCGCCTGAGCGCAGCTCGATGGCGTTCATGCGGCCCGGCAGGTAGATGCGGTCGACGAGCTGTTCGCCGAGCGTGTTTTCTTTCTCCTTGGCGAGCCCCGCCACGGGCAGCTCGATGCCTATCTCCGACAGCGCCCGCGTCGCCATCGACAGCTGCCCCTTGCCACCGTCGACGACCAGCAGGTCGGGCAGCTCCCACCCCTCGTCGCCCTTCGCCGCGCGCCGGAAGCGGCGCAGCAGCACCTCGTGGATCGCGCCGTAGTCGTCGCCGGGGCGCGCATTCTTCACGTGGAAGCTGCGGTAGCGCTTGCGGTCCGGCTGCCCATCGGCAAAGGCGACGACCGCCGCGACCGTGTGCGTCCCGGCGAGGTGCGAGATGTCGATGCACTCGAAGCGCTGCGGTGGCCGCGGTAGCGACAGCGCCTGCATCACCTGCTGCAGCTGCCCCTCCACGTCTTCCCGGGCGCGCGCCTTCTCGTTGAACGCATGGGCCGCGTTCTCCATCGCCATGCGCAGCAGGCGCGCCTTCTGTCCGCGCTGGGGCCGCAGCAGCTTGACCGCATGCCCGGCGCGCTCCGAGAGCATCTCCGACAGGCCGCCCTCCGCCTCGATCGGTGTGGCGACCAGCACCTCGTTGGGCAGGAAGCTGCCGCGCAGGTAGTACTCGCGCACGAACGAGCCGATCAGCTCGTCATCCGGCACGCGCACGTCGCGCAGGGCGAACGTGCGTACGTCGATTACCTTGCCGCTGCGCGCCATCAGCACCGCGACCTCGGCCTTGTCGTCCCTGCGCAGGTACCCGAAGACGTCCTGATCGGCGTCGGCGACGAGGGCCACCCTCTGGACCTGCTGCGTCGACTCCACGGCGCGGATCTGATCGCGGTAGGTCGCCGCGAGCTCGTACTTCTGCGCGTCGGCGGCCGCCGTCATCGACTCGGTCAGGTGATGTGCGAGCTCGTCGTGGCGCCCGTCGAGGAACAGCCCAACGTGCCGCACGTGCTGACCGTACACCTGCTCGATGTCCTCGTAGACGCAGGGGCCGGGGCAGCGCTTGATCTGGTACTGCAGGCACGGACGCGTGCGGCTCTCCAGCTCGCGGTCGGTGCACGTGCGCAGCTGGAAGTGGCGGTTGACGATGCGCAGCGTGCTGCGCGCGGCGGTCGCCGAGTGGTAGGGCCCGAAGTAGCGCGCGCCATCCTTCTTCGGCTTGCGCACGGCCTCGAGGCGCGGCCAGCGCAGCTTCTCGTCCAGCCGCAGCGACAGGTACTCCTTGTCGTCGCGCAGCTTGATGTTGTAGCGCGGCTGGTGCTCCTTGATCAGGCTGTTCTCGAGCAGCGCCGCTTCCTTCTCGGTCTCGGTGACGAAGGTCTCGAGGTCGCCGAGCTCGCGGTCGAGGCGCGCGATGAAGTAGCGGTCGTCGCCGGTGCTCGCCTGGAAGTAGCTGCGGACGCGGCTGCGCAGGCTCGCCGCCTTGCCGACGTACAGGTACTCGCCGGCGTGGCCGCGGAAGACGTAGACACCCGGGCGCGGCGGCAGCGCGGCGAGCTTGTCGTGGACGGCCTTGTCGAGCATCGGGGGACTTCAGGCCGCGGATTCGACGGCCCTGAGGGTGACGTCAAACCGTGCCCCGCCGCCCTCGCAATTGGTAGCCTCGATCGTTCCGCCCATGCCCTCGACGAGCGAGTGGCAGACGGCCAGCCCCAGGCCCGTGCCCTGGCCGACGGCCTTGCTGGTCGTGAAGGGCTCGAAGATGTGCGCGAGGATCTCCGGATCGATCCCCGGGCCGTCGTCGCGCACCGACACCTGCACGTGTTCGTCGTCGCCCGTGCTCGCCGACACGTGCACCGTCCCCTTGCCGTCGACCGCATCCACGGCGTTGAGCACCAGGTTGAGAACCACCTGGGTCAAGCGCGTCTCGGCGCCGACCACGCGCGGTAGCTCGGCCCCGATGTCGACGTCGATCGTCACGCCGCGGGCCTTCTTCTGTGGCGCCACCAGGCCCAGGGCGTCGCGCAGCACCTGCTCCACGTCGGCGCTCTGCTCGGGGCTCTCGGCCGCCGCATCGCTGCGCGAGTAGTCCAGCAGCTCGCGGATGATGCCGTGGATGCGCTCGGTCTCGGTCTGGATGCGCGCGAGGAACTCCTGCTGCTGCTGCGCGGGCAGCTCGCCCCCGCGCAGCAGCTCGACGAGCCCCAGGATCGCCGCCAGCGGGTTGCCGATCTCGTGCGCGACCCCGGCGGCCAGCCTGCCCACGGTCGCGAGCTTCTCGCCGTGCACCAGGTGCTGCTGCGTGCTCTGGAGCTGACCGGTCGTGCGCTCCAGCTCCGCGAGCCGCTGCTGCAGCGCCAGCCGCTCGCGCTTGAGCTGCTCGGCCATGTCGTTGAAGGAGGTCGCCAGGCGCAGCAGTTCGGCGGGACCCTGCTCCGGCACGCGGACGCCCGCTTCGTGCGCCGCGAGCGCCTGCGCGGAGCGCACCACCTGCTCGAGCGGGCGCACGATCAGCAGCGTGAGCAGCACGTACGCCAGCACGATGACGGCGACGCCCGTGAGGCCGACGTAGAACGTCAGCAGGCGCTGCAGTGAGGCGTCGGACGCGCGGCTGCGCGGGGTGGGCCACATCGCCACGTGCGTACCGCTGGGCAGGGCGACCCGCACCTCGGGCTCGCCACGCAGCTCACCGGCGCTTTGCCGGGACCCGTCGTGCAACACGATCCGCACGCCCTGCACCTGGGGGCTGTCGGCGAAGTCGTCCGCGAGCTTGCGCAGCGCGTGCGCATCGTCGGGCCCGATGCGCGAGGCCGCCCCGGACAGCGCCTGGGCGCTGAGCGTGTCGAGGCGGTGCTTCTCGATCGCGCCCGCGCGCCGTGTCAGCTCGACGGTGACGGTTGCCAGAAGCGGTGCCGAGAGCAGGAACACCAGGCTCAGCGCCAGGATGATCTCTCCGCGAAGTCCCAGGCGAAAGCGCATGACCGGCCGGCGTGCGGGCGCCTACTTCACCAGGCTGTCGATGCGGACCTTGAGCTCGGCAAAGCGCTTGAGGAAGGGTCCGTTCTGGGAGCGGAACGCCTGCATGTGGCGGCGCTCCTCGCGCATCGCGGCCAGCTCACCCACGAGCTGGTCGAGTCTGCGCACCAGGTGCTGGGGCCCCTCGAAGGGCTGCTCGAGGCCCGAGCCCTTGCCGCCCTCGTAGCGCTGCACACTGCCCTGCCCCTGCGCGCTGTACAGCACGCCGAGCGTGTTGGTCTGCTGCGCCTGGGCGGAGCGCAGCAGCATCTGCCCCGGCAGGTCCGACAGCTCCTCACGCACAGCGATGATCTGAAACGAGAACGTGCACGCCTTGTCGAGCCCGGAGCCGCCGCTCATCTCGAGCGAGATCTCCCAGGGCTTGTCATTCATCAGCTTGGCCAGCTCCTGCACGAACTTCTGGTCCTCGTCGATCAACAGGATCGCGGGCTTGATCGCGAGGCCGGGGCCGCTCTGGCTGCCGCCGTAGATCTTGCGCGTCATGCTGAGCATGATCTTGAACGAGTCGTCGAGCACGGAACGGACCTCGCGCAGCAGCGTGCTGTCCTTGCTGCCCATCTGGTAGCGGTCCATCGCCACAGCGACCGCGGCCTGCAGATGATCGACCTGATCGGGTCGCTTGCTGACGATGTCGATGACGCCCAGGCGCATGGCGTCGACCGCAGCCTCGAAGGAGCGGCGGCCCGCCAACATGACGACCTTGGTCGGCGCAGAGTGCTGCTGCGCGAAGCGCGTCAGCTCGATGCCCCCGTTGGTGCCCTCTAGATCCATATCCACCAGCGCGACCGGGAAGAATTTGCGCTGCAGCAGATCGCGCGCCTGCGCGCGGGTCGCCACACCGGTACAGATGTAGCCAGCCCCTTCGAACAATTTGCGCAGACCGTCCCGGTCCCGCTCCGCCCCGTCGGCGATCAGTAATTCCTGTCCAGCTGCCATGTTGGGCGTTTTTCGGGTCGTTACCGGCGCGAGCGATCGTGACCCCAGCCTAGAATGATACCCCATCGGCCCCGGGCCGTTCCAAATTGCTCCCCCGGCCCGGGTTGCGCCCCGGCAGCGCCCCGGCGGCACCCCGTTGCGGCCGGGAACCCATGTAGGCCCCCCGCCCACGCCGCTTTCCGCTGCCTGTGCGCACGCGGTGGTCCATAATTGCATCAGGCCCCGACCGCCCAGGAGTATCGATGACGACCTTCGAGCAGCTGCACGCGCATGGATTCGGACAGGTGCACTTCTGCGGCGCGCAGGACGTGCAGCTGCGGGCGATCATCGCGATCCACGACACCCGGCTGGGCCCGGCGCTGGGTGGCTGCCGCTTCGTCGAATACTCAGACGAGGCCGCCGCGCTGACCGACGCCCTGCGCCTCGCCCGCGCCATGACCTCCAAGGCTGCGCTCGCGTCCCTCGCCCACGGCGGCGGCAAGGCGGTCATCATGCGCCCGGCCGGGGACTTCGACCGCGGGGCGCTCTTCACCGCCTTCGCGCGCTTCGTCGACGGCCTCGGCGGCCAGTACATCACGACGGCGGACAGCGGCACGGGCACCGAGGACATGGAGGTGATCCGCGCCGCCACCCCCCACGTTGCCGGCTTCGGCGTCGAGGCCGGTGGCTCCGGCGACCCCTCGCCCTACACCGCCCTGGGCGTTCGCCGCGGCATCGAGGCCATGGCCCGGGTCGTCCTCGGACGCGACGACCTGCAGGGCCTGCACGTGGCGGTGCAGGGCGTGGGTCACGTGGGCTACAACCTGTGCCGGGAGCTCAAGGACGCCGGCGCTCGCCTCACGCTCGCCGACGTGCGCGAGACGGTCGCAGCGGAGGTCGCCGAGGAGCTCGGCGCGCAGACCGTGCCTGCGGCGCGCATCCACCGCGTCGAGTGCGACGTCTACGCGCCGTGTGCACTCGGCGGTGCGCTCAACGACCGCACGGTCGGGGAGCTGCGCTGCAAGCTGGTGGCAGGCGCCGCCAACAACCAGCTCGCGACCGACCGCAACGGCGAGATGCTGATGCAGCGCGGCATTCCCTACGCGCCCGACTACGCGATCAACGCCGGCGGTCTTATCAACGTCGCCCAGGAGGTGGTCGGCTACGACGCGGAGGTCGCGCGCGTACGCACGCTGCGCGTCTACGACACGATCGTGGAGATCGCCGAGCGCGCGGCAAGCTCATCGACGCCCGCGCACCGCATCGCCGACGCCATGGTCGCGGAGAAGCTCGCGGCAGCGGGCGAGGCGCGGTAGCGCGCTAACGACCTGCTAGAGGACGAGCCAGAGCGGATCGTTGTCGAGTTCGATCTCGCGGCGCGCACCCTTGTCGTCGACGACGACGAGCTTCTTGTCGCGATCCGCCGCCAGCGACAGGTGCGAGAGCGCATCCTGGTCCGCCATGTGGCTGACCGAGAGCGGTCCGACCTCCACGATGCGATCGCCGACCTTGATGCCAGCGCGCTCCGCGGGCGAGTGCGGGGTGACCTCGAGTACCTTGAGCTCGTCGGGTCGGATCTCCACCTCGAGCCCGACGCCCTGGTGAGGCTTGGGCGCCGAGACGATCAGCCGCAGCGTGCCGAGGTTGCTCAGGGTGAGCGACGCCTCGGAGTCCGGTCGGGCCGTGACTGGCAGGCCCGTGTTGTGAGAGTGGCCGAGCGGGTCGCCGGCGAGCCCCGAGTCCTTGTCCCAGATCTCGATGCTGAACTTGTCGCTGTGCCCGACCAGGATGTTCGCGGGCAGGGTCGCGTTCCAGACCGGGTTGGTCGAGTCCTCTACCACCTCCGACTCCCAGACCGTCCTGCCCCCGACGATGACCTTCACGAAGCAATCGGGTCCGCTGCCGTCCGAGTCCCACTCACCACCGGTGTTCTTCCGCGGCGGCAACTGCGCGTCGAGGATGCGCAGCGACCACATGTCCGCCGGCGCGGACATGGCTGCCTTGCCAGGTGGTGAGGGGCTCACGTGCGTACTGCGCCGTGGGTAGGCGCAGCCCAGCGTGCAGCAGCTAGCCACCACGAGGACGGTGAGCAGATGCACAACCCGGTTACGGTGTGCGGCGGGGCGGGGTCTGGACGCGTGGGCAAGCATGGTCGCAGCATACTGCGGCGGCTGCCGGAGTCCAAACAGCCGACAGAAGGCCGTGGGGGTCACTCTTGCATGCGGTGACGGCGGCGGGTACACCGCGGGGGTCTTGTCATTTGATGCGGCAAAACGCGGTCTGGGGTGTCGGGAGACAACACCGCGTTGCCACGGAGGAAACGCCATGAAGATCCTTGCAATCGTCCTTTCCCTCGCCTGCTTCGGTCTCGTCGCGGGCTGCGAAGACGACCCCGATGACAAGGCGCACCTGAATGACAGCGGCGCCGGTGACGGTGATGGCGACGGCGACGGCGACGGCGACGGCGACGGCGACGGCGACGGCGACGGTGATGGCGACGGCGACGGCGACGACGCCGATGCGGGCGCCGACGCGGGCGCCTAGGCAGCGAGCGCGGCGCTCAGTGGTAGCGGTCGCCGCTGTCGCAGAGCATCGTGACGACGCGCTGACTGGGTCCGAGGGTGGCCGCGACGGTCAGCGCCGCGTGCACGTTCGCGCCGGATGAGGGGCCGACGAGCAGTCCCTCCTCGCGCGCGAGGCGCGTCACCATGTGCTCGGCCTCGAGGTCGGTGACCGTGACGACCTCGTCGATCAACGACCGATCCAGGATGGACGGTACGAAGCCGGCCCCCAGTCCCTGGATCGCATGCAGTCCCGGAGCACCCCCGCTCAGCACCGCGCTGTTGGCGGGCTCCACCGCGATCACGCGCAGTGCGGGGTGGCGGCTGCGGATGCCGCGCGCCACGCCGGTGATCGTCCCACCGGTGCCGACGCCCAGCACCACCGCGTCGAGCTCACCGTCGGTCGCCGTCCAGATCTCCTCGGCGGTCGTGAGCTCGTGGCTGCGAGGGTTTTCCGGGTTGTCGAACTGACGGGGCATGAAGGCCCCGGTGCGCGCGACGATGCGCTGGGCCTCCTCGACGGCGCCGCGCATGCCGAGCTCAGCCGGTGTGAGGGTCACCTCGGCGCCGTAGCCGCGGAGGATCGAGTGCCGCGCCTGCGCCATGTCCTGCGGCATCACCACGGTGCAGCGGTAGCCGCGGGACGCTGCCAGCATCGCGAGGCTGATGCCCGTGTTGCCGCTGGTCGCCTCCACGATCGCGGAGCCCGCCGACAGTGCGCCCGACGCCTCGGCCGACAGCAGCATCGCGCGGGCGGGCCGATCCTTGACGCTGCCGGAGGGGTTTTCACCCTCCACCTTGGCGCACACCTGCGCGTGCCCCTTCGATGGCAGCCGCGTTAGCCGAACCATCGAGGTGTTTCCGACCAGCGCCCAGGCGCCGTCGACGATGCCATCGCCCATGCACCGAGTGTACACCCGCCGCGCCCGCTGCACCCGCCGCTTGATTAACGCACGACCGCCTTGCATCTGCCTCGTCGCCGCCGGAGACTCGCGGGCTTCCCGGAGGCATCGCGCACATGGCCGAGTACATCTACACGCTGCAGGACGTCTCGAAGGTCCACCCGCCCGACAAGAAGGTGCTGTCGGACGTCTACCTTTCGTTCCTGCCGGGCGCGAAGATCGGCGTGCTGGGTGCCAACGGCTCCGGCAAGAGCTCGCTGATGCGCATCATGTCGGGGCAGGACACCAGCTTTAACGGTGAGGCGTGGGCCAAGCCCGGCGCGACCGTGGGCTACCTGTCGCAGGAGCCGGAGCTGACCGCCGGGAAGACCGTGCTCGAGTGCGTCGAGGAGGCGGTCGCCGACACGCGCAAGCTGCTGACCGACTTCGAAGAGCTGTCGATGAAGCTCGGCGAGGAGATGTCCGACGACGAGATGAACAAGGTCATCGAGGAGCACGGCAGGATCCAGGACCAGATCGAGGCCTGCGATGGCTGGAACCTCGACCACATGCTCGAGGTCGCGATGGACGCGCTGCGCCTGGCGCCGCCGGACACGATCGTCGATCCGCTCAGCGGTGGCGAGAAGCGCCGCGTCGCGCTGTGCCGCATCCTGCTGCAGCGGCCCGACCTGCTGCTGCTCGACGAGCCCACCAACCACCTCGATGCGGAGTCGGTCGGCTGGCTCGAGCAGCACCTCGCCAAGTACCCCGGCTGCATCGTGGCGGTCACCCACGACCGCTACTTCCTCGACAACGTGGCCGAGTGGATCCTCGAGCTCGACCGCGGCCAGACCCTGCCTTACCACGGCAACTACTCCGCCTGGCTCGACCACAAGCAGGAGCGGCTGCGCCAGGAGGAGAAGCAGCAGAGCGCGCGGCAGCGCAAGCTCAAGAGCGAGCTCGAGTGGGCACGCGCTGCCCCCAAGGCGCGGCAAGCCAAGGGCAAGGCGCGCCTGACCGCCTACGACGAGCTTCTGCAGGCGTCGGGCGACAAGAAGCGCGACCTCAACGAGCTGTTCATCCCGCCCGGGCCGCGCCTGGGCGACCTGGTCATCGAGGCCGAAGGCGTCGCGAAGGGCTTCGACGACAAGCTGCTGTTCGATGACCTCAGCTTCAACATCCCGAAGGCCGGCATCGTCGGCGTGGTCGGCGCCAACGGCGCTGGCAAGACGACGCTCTTTCGACTGATTGTCGGGCAGGAGACGCCCGACTCGGGGACGATCCGCAGGGGTGACACGGTGGAGGTCGCCTACGTCGATCAGAGCCGAGACGCGCTCGCTGGCGACAAGACCGTCTGGGACGAGATCTCCGAGGGGGGCGACACCGTGGTGCTCGGCAAGCACGAGATGTCGTCGCGCGCCTACGTCTCGCTGTTCAACTTCAAGGGCAGCGACCAGCAGAAGCTCGTGAAGAACCTCTCGGGCGGCGAGCGCAACCGCGTGCACCTCGCGAAGCTGGTCAAGAGCGGTGGCAACGTGCTGCTGCTCGACGAGCCGACCAACGACCTCGACGTCGAGACCCTCAGCTCGCTCGAGCAGGCGCTGCTGGCGTTCCCCGGTTGCGCGGTGGTCATCAGCCACGACCGCTGGTTCCTCGACCGCATCGCAACGCACATCCTCGCGTTCGAGGGCAACAGCCACGTGGAGTGGTTCGAGGGCGGCTACCAGGACTACGAGGCCGACCGCCGCAAGCGCCTGGGCGAAGAGGCGGAGCAGCCGCACCGCATCAAGTACCGCAAGCTGACGGTCTAGGATGGCGCGCGGCGTGGCGTCTGGGCGGCCGGCCCTGCCGATCGACGGCGCCCTACCGGCGATCGTCGAGGCGGTGCAGGTGGGCGGCAGCCTCGTGCTGGTGGCCGAGCCCGGCGCGGGCAAGACGACGCGCGTGCCGCCCGCGCTGATGGAGGCGCTGCCCGTCGGCGAGATCATCGTGCTGCAGCCGCGCCGCATCGCCGCGCGCATGGCGGCCCGGCGCGTGGCCGCCGAGCTTGGCGAGAAGGTCGGGCAGCGCGTTGGATACCGCGTGCGCTTCGAGGACGTCGGCGGCAAGGACACGCGCATCGTCTTCGTGACGGAGGCGATCCTGACGCGTCGGCTGCTGCGCGACCCCGAGCTGAAGGGCGTCGCGGCGGTCGTGCTCGACGAGTTCCACGAGCGCAGCCTGCACGCCGACCTCGCGCTCGCGCTCTGTCATCGGCTTCGCCGCGGCGCGCGTCCGGACCTGCGGGTGCTCGTGATGAGCGCGACCCTCTCGGCCGAGCCGGTGGCCGCGTTCCTCGGCTGCGAGGTCCAGCGCGTCGAGGGCCGAGCGTACGACGTCGACGTCGCGTACGACGCGCACGCCGACGACCGGCCGCTCGACCGCCGTGTTGCGAGCGCGTTTTCGAGCCTGCTGGACGACGGCCTCGACGGCGACGTGCTGGTGTTCCTGCCGGGCGCCGGCGAGATCCGCAGAGCGCAGGAGCGCTGCGAGGGCATCGCGAAGCGGGCGGGCGTCGAGGTGCATGCGCTGCACGGCGACCTGCAGGCGGCGGCGCAGGATCGCGCGGTAGCCTCCGGTACGGCGCGCAAGCTGATCCTCTCGACCAACATCGCCGAGACCTCGCTGACCATCCCCGGCGTGGTGGCGGTGGTCGACTCGGGCGTTGCACGCGTGGCGGGCCACTCGCCCTTCAGTGGGCTGCCGACACTGCAGACGCGCCCCATCAGCCGCGCGTCGGCGACGCAGCGTGCGGGCCGTGCCGGTCGCGTGCGAGCCGGTCGCTGCCTGCGCCTCTACACCCGTCACGACTTCGACACGCGCCCCGCGCAGGACCCGCCCGAGATCGCGCGCAGTGATCTGGCGGAGACGCTGCTGTTGCTCGCCGCGATGGGCATCGAGCTGTCGCGCGAGCAGTTCTTCGAGGCGCCCGCGGAGGGCGCGGTCGACAGCGCGCGGGCGCTTCTGCAGCAGCTCGGCGCGCTCGACGCCGGAGGCGCGCTGACCCCACGAGGCCAGCGCATGGCCGGCATGCCGTTGCACCCGCGGCTGTCGCGCATCGTCATCGAGGCCGAGGCACGCGGTGTGGGCGACGACGGGTGCCTGCTCGCCGCGCTGCTGTCCGAGCGTGACGTCTCGCTGCTTGCACGAGCGCGCTTCGGCGATGCGGGCGGCCAACGGGGCGCACGCGAGACCGGCCCTTCCGATCTCCTGCAGCGCCTCGATGCGGTTCGATCGGTGCAGGACGGCGGCGGGTCCGCGTCCTCCGCGCGCGCCCACGGTCTCGATGCGGGTGGCGTGCGCGCTGCCCTGCAGACCGCGAAGCGCCTGCGGAGGTTTCTGCGTGAGGATGCGCCGCTGAAGGTGGCAGACGACGAGTCGCTGCTGATGGCGTTGCTGTCGGGCTTTGGTGATCGCGTGGCCAAGCGCGCGCAACGCGGGGAGCCCGGGGTGCGGGGCGGGCGCCAGGCCGGGCAGCGCCACGACCGCGAGCGCACGGGCGAGCTGCTCGTGTTCGCCCACGGAGGCTCCGCAACCCAGGCGCCCGAGAGCGTCGTGCGCGATGCGCAGCTGGTGGTCGTGCTCGACGCGGCCGAGCAGAGCGGGCGTCGGCGCGGCGTGGTCGCGCGGCAGCTCAGCGCGATCGAGCCAGAGTGGCTGCTCGAGCTCTTCCCCGACGCGGTGGAGGACCACCTGGAGACGCGCTTCGACGCGACCAGCGAGTGCGTCGAGACGCGGACCGGGCTCTCCTACGGCAGCATCGTCCTCGACGAGAGCCTGCGTCGCGATGTCTCGGGGCCCCAGGTCGAGGCGACGCTCGCCGCCGCAGCCCGCGAGCACGGCCTGTCGAAGCTCTTCGATCTCGACGCGGCCGACGCGGAGCTGCGGCGCTGGCGCTTCGCCGCATCCGCCGCACCCGTCGATGGCGCGATGCCGCCCTGTCCGCAGGATGCGCTTGCGCTCGCGGTCGACTCCGCGTGCGCTGGCGGGCGTAGCTTCGCCGACCTGCGCAGGCAGGTGCTGGCCGATCATGTGCGCGGACTCCTGCCCCCGGATGCACTCGCGCGTCTCTCCCACCTCGCGCGCTCGCAGGTGCAGCTGCCCGGGGGCCGCAAGCTGACCGTGAACTACGAGCCGGACCGGCCGCCGTGGGTGCAGTCGCGGCTGCAGGACTTCTTCGGCATGGCCGACGGACCCCGGCTCGGCAGTGAGCCGCTCGTGCTGCACCTGCTCGCGCCCAACCGACGCGCCGTCCAGGTCACCACCGACCTCGCCGGCTTCTGGCAACGCCACTACCCCGAGCAGCGCAAGCAGCTCATGCGTCGTTATCCCAGACATGACTGGCCCGAAGACCCGCTGAGCGCGAAGCCGCCAAGCCCCACGAGTAGGCCGAGGAGGCGCAAGCGGTAGGCCGCGTGGCAGGCACGCGAGTGTGTACTGCCATCAGTCGACCACTGGAGCGCCAAAGGCGCGACCCGCTGGGGTGAATGTTGGTGTGTCCGGTGGACACACCAACAGAGGGGACGCGCGTGCGTCCCCTTGGGGGTTGCAGCGGCCGCAGTGCGCAGCACTGCGGACCGCGAAGGGGGCGCAGCCCCCTTTGTCATTAGCCCGCGCGCCGTCTATGACCTCCCCATGGCCGACGACGAACGACCGCAGTGGACGGGGCCCAGCCGCAGTCAGCTCAAGCGCGACGCGGAGGCGGTGCGCAAGCTCGGCGAGCGGCTCACGCAGATGACCGACGTGCAGCTCTCGCGGCTGCCGCTCGACGAGGATCTGCGCGATGCCATCGCCGAGTGCCATGGGCTCAAGAAGAACGCCCGGCTGCGTCAGCTTCGATCCCTGGGCGCCATGATGCGGGGTCGCGACCTGCAGCCGCTGCGCGAGGCCCTCGGCGAGGTGAACGGCGTGTTGGGTGCGGTCGTGGCCGTCGACCAGCAGGCCGAGTCCTGGCGTACGCGGCTGCTGGCGGACGGCGATACCGCGCTCGCCGAGCTGCTCGACGCCCACCCGAACGCCGATGGCCAGCGCATCCGGCAGCTCGCGCGCCAGGCGCGCTCACTCACCGCCAGACAACCCGAGGGCGCGCAGGCGAAGCGCGCGCGCCGCGAGCTGCTGCGCGCCCTGCGCGACCTCGGCTAATCAGTCGCGGATCAATCGCCGGTCAGTCCTGCGGCAGCCAGCTGCCATGGAAGCCGAAGGGCACGCGGCCCGGCAGCTCGATCACCGCCACCGGATCGTCGGTGAAACGCTGGGCGTCCAGCACGACCACCTCGCTTCGATCGCTCGAGGGATCGTAGACGACGCTCAGGAGGTAGCCCTCGTCCTCGCCGTCACCGACCGGCACGAACACGCCCTCCCCCGGCGCACGGCCGCCGCCGAACATGTGGGCCTGCCGCGTGCCCGCCTCGACGTCGTGCTTGATCAATCCGTCGAAGCCGCGGGCAGGATCGTCTGCGACGCTCACCGCGTAGCCGTAGCGATGGCGCCGCCCCTCTACGCGGGGGTCGACGCGTGGGAACTCCTGGCCATCGGCATCGATGGTATCGCTGTCGACACTGCCAGCATCAGGATCGATCGTCCATCGCACCAGACGACCGGGAGTCTCTTCGAGCGCGATCTGGCCGTCCACGAACGTCCGGTCGTAGCGCACCACGTCCATCACGATGCGGGCGCCGTCGTCGTAGGCATTGAGCGGGTGGAAGACGTAGCAGGGATCGATCTCGAGCCACCGCACGTCGTCGCTCCCGCCGCGTCGCGGCATCACGCCCAGCCGTGCCGGGTGCTCGTCGCTCCAGCGGAAGGGCAGCGACCGGCCGCGCTCGACCATCTTCAGGTCGAAGATCACCGGCAGGTCCATGTGGATCACACGCGAGGCGGTCACGCCGAAGTCGTGCATCATCGTCGCGGTGGGCTTGTCGATGTCGACGCTGTGGACCAGCGCGCCGGTCGCATCCGCCACGTGATAGCGCAGCTTCACGTCGAAGAAGTCGTAGCCGAAGAAGACGAGCTCGCCCGTATCGGGATCGATCTTCGGGTGCGCTGTCATGCTGCTCGAGAGCTTGCCTGCGAAGTCATACTGCCCGACGGTCCCCAGCTCGGCGTCGAGCTCGTACGGAAGCCCGACCTCGCTGAGCGCGAGGATCTTCCCCGCGTGCCAGATCACATGGACGTTGCCCCCGCCCTGCATCAGCGGCTGGTGCGCGCTGATCGGAGCGGCCTCCAGACCCAGCGTCTCCTCGATGCGGGTCGTGCGAATGTAGCGGTTGCGGTACCCGACGGCGCGCCCGTCCTCGATGCGTACGCCGTGGATCATCGCGTCGCCCTGGAACCAATGATGATCCGGTCCGGGGTCGGTCGGGTTGGGACCGTTGCGCAGCAGCTGGCCGGACAGCGCCCTGGGCAGGCTGCCGCGCACCTTCAGCTCGCCCGCGTCGGTCTCGCCTTCGACGGGCCCGAAGTTGCCCTGCAGGAAGGGGTTGTCGGCGGGGAGGATCACGTCGGGTACAGGCCTGGGATCGCGCGCGCTCAGGGTCGTCTCGGTCATTTTCCGTCTCCTATCTAGTCAGCGTCTAGATTAGCTAGCTACCTATCTAGACATTGTCAAGTTGAGGCGTTATGTTTTCAGACGAGAGGTGCCATGACCGCCGCCGCCAAGAGTCGCAGCTACCACCACGGGGATCTGCCCGCCGCCCTGCTGCGCGCGACGGCGGAGGCCATCGACGACTCGGGAGTATCGTCTCTGAGCCTGCGGGAGGTGGCCCGGCGGGCCGAGGTATCGCACGGCGCCCCCGCCCATCACTTCGGCGACAAGGCCGGGCTGCTCACCGCGCTGGCGGTCGAGGGCTTCGAGCGTTTCGAGCAGGCGTTGATCGATGCCAGGGATGCCGCACCGCCCGATCCGGCCGCGCGCTTTGCCGCGACAGGTCGCGCTTACGTGCGCTTTGCCGATGAGCACCGCGCGCACTTCGACGTGATGTTCCGGCCCGACCTGCACCGCCCGCTCGATCCAGGGCTGCGCGAGGCGTCCAACCGTGCCCACGGCGTGCTCACCGGTGGCGTGGCGGAGGCGCAGAAGGCCGGCTACGCGCCCGATGCCGACCCGGAGGCGCTTGCGCTGACGGCCTGGGCCACGGCGCACGGCCTGGCGACGCTGTGGCTGCAGGGTGGGCTGCCCAGCAGGCCCGGCAAGCGCGACCTCCCCTCGCTGCTCGATGCGGTCTTCGGCCCCGTCCCCTGAGTGACGCAAGCCGCGTGCGGCGACCGACAGAGGTTTCCCTGGGCCGCGTCTCGCGGTAATCCATGCGCGCAAACCGTCGCCTGGGGACGGAGAGATGAGCCGCCATGCCTGAATACAAAGTACCGCTGCGCGACATGCGCTTCCTGCTCCACGAGGTCTTCGATGTGGCGTCCCACTACGAGGCCGCCGGCTTCGAGGACGTGGGCGCCGACATCGTCGACGCCATCCTCTCGGAGGGTGCGAAGTTCTGCGAGGACTTCGTCGCGCCGATCAATGCGGTGGGCGACTCCGAGGGCAGTCACCTCGTCGATGGCAAGGTCACCACGCCGAAGGGCTGGCAGACGGCCATCGACGCGTACCGCGAGGGTGGCTGGGGCGCCGTGGGCTCCAACCCCGAGTACGGCGGCCAGGGGCTGCCGGAGAGCCTCGAGCTGCTCTTCAACGAGATGGCCGTCGCCTCGAACATGGCCTGGCGGCTGTGCACGAGCCTGACGCTCGGCGCGATCCACGCCATCGACGCGCACGCCAGCGACGAGCTCAAGCAGCGCTTCCTGCCGAAGCTGATCAGCCTCGAGTGGACGGGCACCATGTGCCTGACCGAGCCGCACGCCGGCTCCGACCTCGGCATCCTCTCGACGTCCGCGGTGCCGAGCGATGACGGCAGCTACGCCATCAGCGGCACGAAGATCTTCATCACCTACGGCGAGCACGACCTGGCGGACAACATCGTGCACCTGGTGCTCGCGCGGCTGCCCGATGCGCCCGCGGGACCCAAGGGCATCAGTCTCTTCATCGTGCCGAAGTTCGTTCCGGATGCTGACGGCAAGCCCGGCGAGCGCAACCCGGTGGTGTGCAGCGCGATCGAGGAGAAGCACGGCATCCATGGCTCACCCACGGCGGTGCTCAACTTCGAGGGCGCGAAGGGCTACCTCGTCGGTGCACCGAACCGCGGCCTGTCGTGCATGTTCACGATGATGAACTTCGCGCGCATCGACGTCGGTACCCACGGTCTGGGCCAGGCGGAGCGCTCGCTGCAGGGCGCCGTCGCCTACGCGCGCGACCGAACGCAGTTCCGCGCGCCCGGCGGCGCCGTCGCACCCGACCAGAAGGCCGACCCGATCATCGTGCATCCGGACGTGCGCCGCATGCTGCTGACGCAGAAGGCGATCGCCGAGGGGTGTCGTGCGCTGTCCACGTTCGCGTCGATGCAGCTCGACGTGGAGCACCACCACCCTGACGAGGACGCGCGCAGCAAGGGTGGCGACATGCTCGCCTTCCTGATCCCGATCACCAAGGCGTTCCTCACGGAGAGCGGCTACGAGGCCGCCTACTGGGGCGTGCAGGTGCTCGGCGGGGCCGGCTACATCAAGGAGAGCGGCATGGAGCAGTACATGCGCGACGCGCGCATCGCCTCCATCTACGAGGGCACCAACGGCATCCAGGCCAACGACCTGCTGCGCCGCAAGGTGATCGGCAGCGGCGGGGCGATGCTGCGCGACTTCATCGCGCTGATCGACGCCGAGTGCGAGACCGCCCGTGGCGTCGAGGGTCTCGGCACGTTTGTCGAGGCCCTGTCGGAGCAATCCAAGCAGTGGGGGCAGCTCGCCGAGTCGCTGTCGACGCGCGCCGGTGAGGACCCGGCCGTCGTGGGCGCGGCGTCGTTCGACTTCATGATGCTGTCCGGCTACGTCGTCGTCGCTTACTTCTGGCTGCGCATGGCGCGCGTCGCACAGCAGAAGCTCGACGCCGGCGCAGGTGACGAGACCTTCTACCGCGCCAAGCTCATGACGGCGCGCTTCTACTACGAGCGCATCCTGCCGCGCACACTGACCCTCGCCGCCACCCTCGGGGCCAGCACCGACAGCCTCATGGACATGCCCGACGACGCGTTTGTGATTTAGCGGGTCGCGCCTACGGCGCTCCGGGTACCAAACCGATGGGCCACGGGCCCCGCAGTTGTCATCGCCGCTGCGGTTGAGACCACGACGCGGGTCGCGCCGTTGCCGCACTGGCACGATCGCGAGGACGTGCCTGTGAACGGCAGGGTCGCGGTCACGAGCATGGGGACGCCCGCCATCGGCCGAGCACCGGAGCGCCGTAGGCGCGACCCGCTGGGGTGAATCTTGGTGTGTCCGGTGGACACACCAAGAGAGGGGACGCGCGTGCGTCCCCTGGGGGGTTGTAGCGATTGAAGGACCCGGTGGGTCCTTCAACTCGCGAAGGGGGCCACGCCCCCTTTGTCATTAAATTCCGTAGCCCAAACCCCACCATGTCTCCCCGACCACGTCGCCCCAACCCCACGCTTGCACCCACCCTTGCACCCGTGCGGGTTGTGACCTCTACTCGCACCGTGCCCGCCGCTGCCACCGTGACTCTTCCGCTGCTGCTGTTGAGCCTGCTGGCGAGTGCATGTGGCGGTGACGAGGCCCGGGCGTCCGACCCCGGCATCCTCTCGGGTCTCGAGCCCATCGTGGTTCGCGGCGTGCCGCGGCCCGAGCGCCTGAACGACGGCGTGGTCACCGCGCCCGGTGCGCCCTGGCGCTCGAGTGTGACGACCGAGCTGCGCGGACCCGGTGCGCGCGCGCAGTGGGACCTCGGCGCGTCGCATCCCATCGACGCCATCTTGCTGCAGGGCGACAACAACGACCGCTTCTTCGTCGACCTCTCCGAGGACGGCACGCGCTTCACGCAGGTGTGGGAGGCGCGCAAGGCATCGGGGCCGGGCATGCGCACCCGCACCGTCACCGGTCTCGGCAAGCGCGGACGCTATGTGCGGCTGCGCGCCCTCGGCGGCGACAGGGCGGTCAGCGTCGGTGAGCTCGCCCTCTACGACGCGACGCCGGCCGTCTGGCCGCCGCGCCTCGTGCAGCGCAGCGGTCGCGCGAACGCCGAGCGTTCGTGGCGCTCCATGCTGGTCATGCTCGCGCTGCTGTCGGCCTTCGTCGCGCTGTCGGATCGGCGCGTTCCACGCGTGGTGCGCGCATTCAGCTGGCTGCTTCCGCTCGCCGCGCTCGCCGTCTTCGCCCAGGCACTGCGGGAACACCACCCGCTTTCGCTGCGCGAGATCGGCATCCTTCGCATGGTGGTCGCCGGCGTTGGCGTGTCGTGCATGCTGCGGCTGTGGTGGTCGCGCGCCGAGGTGCTCGAGGGCCGCGTGGACGCCGTGCTCGGGCTGCTCGCCGTGCTCGCGCTCGCCTGCTTTCACAACCTGGGTCAGCCCCAGTTCGCCGACGTGGCCGGTGGCGGCAAGACGCTCGTGCACACCTACGACACGCGCGTCTACTACCCGGTCGCGAAGTACTTCGACGAGCTGCGCTTCGATGGGCTGTACTTCGCGAGCGTGGCGGCGTACCGCGATGGCGACCCGCAGGCGACCGTCGCAAACACCGCAGCGACGCGGCTGCGCGACCTGCGCGACAACCGCATGGTCAAGGCGAGCGAGGTGCAGGACGAGATCGCGGCCGTCCGCGAGCGCTTCAGTCCGTCCCGCTGGCGGAGCTTCGTCGACGACATGCGCTACTTCTGGGAGACGATGGGGCGCTCGGGCTACCTCGGGAGCCTGCGCGACCACGGCGGCAACGCGACGCCCGTGTGGCTGATGATCGCCCACGCGCTCTTCGCCCAGACCACCGCCAGCGAGTCCGTGCTGCTGTGGGCGGGATTGCTCGACCCGCTGCTCATCCTGGGGCTGTGTGTGGCCATCGCGCGCAGCTTCGGGCTGCGCAGCATGCTGCTGTGCGCGATCGTCTTCGGCACGACCGACTTTCCGCAGTTCGGCAGCAACTGGGCGGGCGCCACCCTGCGCAGCGACTGGATGGCCTACCTCGGCTTCGGATTGTGTGCGCTCAAGGTGGGTCGGCCGGGGCTCGGTGGCGCGCTGCTGGCGCTTGCGGCGCTGGTGCGCGCGTTTCCTGCGACGGCGGTCATCTTCCTGCCGGCGCCCGCGCTGCTGTGGTGGATCGCACGCCGCCGCGAGGGTGCGCCCAGCGATCTGCGCCTGCTGCTCTCTGAGCACGCGACGCTCGTGCGTGCTGCCTTGGCTGCGACGCTCACGGTCGCGACCCTCGTGACTGCGAGCGGCGTCGCGCTCGGCTTCGACGCGTCGTGGGGTGGCTGGGTCGAGAAGATCACGATGCATGCCGAGAAGCCCAACATCAATCACATGGGCCTGCGCACGGTCGTCGCCTTCGACCCCGCGCTGACCACGGGGCGCAGCGACAACTGGGTGCTGACGCAGCGCCAGACGCTGCATGACCGGCGCGTGCTCTACTACGGCGGCATGCTGTTGTTCGGCCTGCTCGCCCTGCTCGCCGCCAGCGGACGCTCGCTGCAGCAGGCGGCGCTGCTGGGGATGCTGTCGATCCCGATCGTCTTCTACCCCGCCAACTACTACCTGCACTGCGTGTTTCTGCTGCCGCTTCTGGCGGACGACACGCGCAGCGGTGCCGCACGCGGATGGCTGCTGTGGATCGGCTCGGTGATGCTCGCCCTCTCCTTCGCGCAGTACTTCACCTATGCGCTGGGCTGGACCGACGTGCGCTTCCACGCGCAGAGCGTGATGCTGCTGATCGCGATCGCGCTGATCCTCGTGCCGCTGGCGGCGCAGTCGGCCTTCCGACTGTACGCGCCCGAGTGAGCCGGTGAGTCGGCGGTCGGGGCTCAGCTGTCGCGCACGGCGCCGGGTGGCGGCGGTGCGGTGCGGCTACGCACGATGTTGTCCGTCATCGCTCGCAGCTCGCGCAGGTGCGGGAAGCTCCACGCTCCCAGCCCCATCGAGACGGCTGCGGCCACCGTGGGCACGGTCGGCACCTGGGCGACGGCCAGCAGCGACCACGCGCACATTGCGCAGGCGACCGTGGGCATGGCCCCGACGAGCAGTGCGTCCACGGCTGGGATCCCGATGCCGACGCGCGGCAGCCCGCCCTGGCCGTCGGCCGCGAACGGGCTGTAGCCATCGCTCACGACACGGATGCGAATGACGAGCAACAGCAGCAGCAGCGGAAGCGCCAGCGGCAGCGAGTGCAGCAGGCCCGCGCCGACGGCGCCCTTGTGCCACGAGAATCGGCCGCTGAGGTCCTTCAGCGCTTCCTCGGGCTCCATCCCCTTGATGCCCTCCCACATGCCGGTCTCGTGGGCGCGCGTGAACTCGGTGCCGCTCAGCGGCGGCACCTTCACCGTGCGCACGTCGAGCGGCACGGGGATCACGACGGTCGTCGTCTTGCCGCCCCCGACCTGCAGCGTCACGCTCGCGGCGGCTAGCGATGGGGTCGCCCCGGTGGAGCCGCCCGCCTTGAATGCGAGGCCCTGCTTCTCGAGCTGCGCATAGCGCTTGGCCGTCGCGTCCTTATCCTTGCCGCGCTTGTTGGCCTCGACGCGCGCCTCCTGGCGCTTCTCGTTGGCGCGGTTGATCACCTTCCAGTGACCTCCCCACTTCACCCGGGCGCGGTAGCTCTCGTCGGACGCCTCGTGGGCGGCCTCCGCCGCCACGTGCGCCTTCGCGGCCACGAGCATCGCCTGGCGTGCGTCGAAGATCTCGCGCTCGCGCTTGGTCTGCTCCTCACTGACGTCCGCACGCAGCAGCTCGATCGCCTTCACGGTGACGGGCTTGTCGGCACCGAGCCGCGCGATGCGCCACGACAGCCCGACCGCGACCGTCTCCGGCTTGACCGCGGCCACGTCGAGTGAGGCATCATCGGCGGAGTGCCGGTGCACGGCTTCGAGCGTCGTCAGGTCGAGCGCCGCGAGCGACGCGATCGCCGCGCCCTTGTCGGACGCCTTCACCTTCGGCAGCCCCTCGCCCTCGAGCTTCGACAGCACGTCGCCGACGGTGACGCGGTTTTGCACCTGCGCCATCCCGAGCAGTGTCTGCTCGAGCTTCTTCTGGTCGAACGCACGTGAGAAGAGCGACAGCTCCTCGACGACAGCCGTGAGCTGCGCATCATTGCCCAGCGGTAGGCCGAGCAACGCGACGAGCACGCTCGCCGCGACCAGCGCCAGGAACATCTTTTGGACGGCCTCGATGCGTTGCTTCACGTGTCCATCCACGGGGCGGCTCACAAGCGCGAGCCCGCCGAAAAATACCCCCGGTTGCTAGCCACTTCCCACCGCTATCGCAAGGTCCGCCGGGAAAACGGCTACAACGCCTGTAAAGCTACAGCGCCGTTGCGACACGTGTCCAGGGGCAGGTACGCCAAACGGCCTGCCGGCTACTTCTTGGAGAAGAAGCGGCCGAAGGCGCCGCCGCTCTTCTGCAGCGCCTTGATCTTGTCGGTCGCCTCGCGATTCTTCGGATCGACCACGAGCAGCTTGCGGTAGTGCGCGACGGCCGCGTCATTGCGCTTGGCCGCCGCGGCCTCCCGGGCCTCCGACATGTGCAGCCACAGCCGCGCGTCCTTGTCGGCGGGATCGTGGCTGATCATGTCGTTGAACACCCCGGTGGCCTCCCTGTAACGGCGGTGGGCCAGGTGCGTCATCCCCAGCTTCAGCTGATCGGCTTCGCGGGTGGAGTGCATGTCCTCGGTCTTCGGCGTCGGCGGGGCCATCGAGTCGCGGGCCGCGGGTGCCTCGGAGGTGCGGGGCGCTTCCGGTGCCGTGGAGGTGCGGGGCGCTTCCGGTGCCTTCGACGCGCGCGGCGCCTCCGGTGCCCTGGACGCGGTCGACCTGGACGTGCTGGGCGGCCGCAGGCTGCGGGCCGCCGGGCTGCGCGACGTGCCGGGGTTGGTCTGCCTGGAACTCGGCTTCGGCGGTTCGCGCATGCGTACCGAGCTGCGGGCGGTCTCCGAGCGCTTGGCGCGCCGCGGCTCCGGCGGGTCGGTGCGCCTGCGTTGCTGTGAGTCGCGCGACTCGCGCTCGGCGCGCGCCCGCTCACCGGGTGTCGGTGGGCCCGGGGGCAGGCTCGCCATCAGCTCCGACGGCGCCTGCGACACGGCGGTGGTCGAGAGCCACTGCGCGAAGGTGTAGCGCGGCGTCGCGAGGCTACCCTCGGTGCGCGCGTACTCCAGCAGCTGCGCCAGCGCGGCGGCGCGCGGTCCGTCGAGGTCGATGAACTCGATGCCGATGCCCGGCTGCATTTGTTTATCGACAGCTTGCGCGTGCTCGACCACGTGCACAATGCGGCCCTGCAGCTCCACCTCGTGTCCCGCGGGCAGGCTGAGGCGCACGCCGATCACGTCCCACACCGTGTGGGGCTCGGCCGTCGGGATGTACATCCCGCCGCGCGCGAGATCGCCCGCGCAGCGGTCGACGAACTCGGCCCAGGTGAGGCATCGAACGGTCTCGATTCCTGTCGCCTGATTGCCGCTCGGTTCGCTCATCGGACTAACAAACCTAGCACGCCCCAGGGATCGCACGCGCGATCAATTATGCCGTTCGCAGGTGAGGCCGTGTCCTACTGGGGAGGCCAGCGTAAGCCAAGCGCCGCCATTGGGAGTGCGTGCACACTCGGCGGCCGCGCTATCGCGCGGGTTTCTTGGTGTCCGCGTCGTCGCCCTTGACGGGCTTTGCCTTCGCGATCGACTCGCCGGCCCCGGCGCCCGCGGCGTCGTTGATCTTCGCCTCGATCTCGTAGGCGTTGTAGCCGACGAGCACCTCGTCGTTGACCGAGAATGTCGGCACCGTCTTGGCCCGGTTGAGCTTGCCCAGGCGCTTGTCGGCGCCCTCGTCGAGGTCGATGCGCGCCTCGATGAACTCCACGCGTGCGGCCTGCAGGTAGTAGCGCGCCGCGTCGCAGATGGTGCACCACTGCGTCGAGTACATGGTGACCTTCACCTTCGCGCGCGCCGCTTCGATGCGTGCGCGGCGGGCGCTGGCCACCTCGCCATCGGTCAGCGCCTCGACCTGCTCGGCCGTGGTGGCCTTGGGCGACCCTGCGTCGGGCACGCCGGCGTCGGTGGTACCGCCATCGCTGAGTGCCACCTGCACCGCGACAGGCTTACGCGTCGGCTTGGGCCCTGCTCCACTGCCCAGGGACGTCTCCTCGCCCGCCAGCTGTGCGGTCGGTGCCGGCTGCTGCAGCAGCCACACGAGGCTGGCCGTCGCCACGACCATGCAGCCCAGCAGCAGCACCGTCACGACCTTGTCGCCGGTCGTCTCGACGCGGCGCTCCACCAGCACCGCCGGTCGCTCAGCACGCCTACACAGTACGCACTTGCCATCGGTGGCGAGCGCCAGATTGTGGGTTTCGCAGATTTGGGACATGACGGTTCGGCCGGAGCGCGGCTCCGTGTGCCCATTGTGGCATCGGCCCGCGCGGGACCACAAATTACCGCACCGGTGTAGGATGGGCGGGCTGTGGAGGTGCACCGTACCCGGCCCATGCACGCGAACCCCCGCCGGTGGCTGCCGGCCCTGGTGCTCTGGGCAGCCTGCGCGCACGCTGCGCCGCCCACGGCCGCGGCCGCCGCCTCGGAGCTGGGGCCGTTGCGCCCGTTTACGGCCGCGGAGCGCGAGCGCATCGAGCGCGTGCAGCCAATCGTGCAGCGCGCGGCCGAGGCCCACGCCCTGTCGGTCGAGCTGATCAACGGGGTCATCTGGGTGGAGAGCAAGTTCGAGCGGCGCGCGCGCGGCCGTCGCGGCCCGCGCGGCCTCATGCAGATCATGCCGCGCACCGGCCGGGCGATCGCGCGCAAGCTCCACCGGCGCTACCGGCCGGCGAGCGCGGACTTCAACATCCACGCGGGCGCGTACTACCTCGCGTCGATGATCGCCCGCTTCGGAGGCGACGTGGCGTGGGGGCTCGCCGCATACAACCACGGGCCCGGCGTCGTGAAGGGCTGGCGCGAGTCCGGACGCTCGCTGAGCGACTCGAGCCGGGGCTACGCCGCGCGCGTGGCCCGGGCAGGTCGCGCCATCGCCGAGCGCCTCTAGCCCCCTCTGCCACCTGCGCCGCCGCCGGGCAGCTCGGCGGTGCGCGTCAGCAGCACATCGAAGAAACCCGGGTCGTCGTCCGAGAGGTAGTCCAGGCGCGCCCACAGCTGCGCCGTCTCCGACAGCTCCACGGGGCCGCCGTCCTGCGGCAGCAGCGCCGCGTAGGCGAAGCCATCGAGCGCATCGCGCAGCGCCCGCGGCCGGTCGCCGAGCCGCGACAGCCCTGCGGGCCAGTACTCGACGATGCAGTGATCGACCTGCGGCAGCACACCGCTCGCCCCCTTGATGACGCGCAGCTCGCTGCCCTGGGTGTCGATCTTCATCACGACCGGCGGCGACAGCGCCTCGCCCGCCAGCAGCGCATCGAGCGTGTCGGCCTCCACGCCCACGGTCCGTGCCGAGGTCGCGCGCTCGCTCACGTGGTGGTCGCCGGAGTTGTCGGGTGACAGCGCCATCGTGAGCTGCGCCCGCTGTGAGTAGACCGCGACCTGGCGCGTCAGGACGCGCCCGCCCATGCCGTGGCGCTCGACGTTCGCACGCAGCAGCGCGTAGTTGTCGGCGACCGGCTCGAACGCCAGGCAGCGCGCCTCACTGCGCTGCGCCACCGGTACGCTGAACAGGCCGATGTTCGCGCCCACGTCGAGCACGGTGGCGGGGCGCAGTCGGTCGCACACCAGATCGATCAGCGCCGGCGACCAGTCGCCGTGCTCCCGGTAGTGGCCGAACACGACGGCGTCGTCGAGCAGCCCCTCGAAGGTGCCGTAGCGCCCCGAGGCGAGCGCGGTGCGTCGGCCGTCCATCAACCGCTGTCTACCGCGAAACACGCATCCACGGGCGTGATCCTACAGAACGGCTCGTCTATACCCCACTATTCCGGTCAACAATAGTGGTTTTTTGTTGGCACACCCCCGGGCGGGTGCTAATTCACATCGTCAGGTCGGGTCCGGGATCGCGATCGATAGCGCCCATGCACGTCACCATGGTCAAAAAGCGGCTGCTCAACGGTGATCCCTGCGCCAAGTGCGCGCAGGCGGAGACGATGCTGCGCGGCCGCGGGCTGTGGGGCCGCATCGACGAGGTGGTGTGGGCCGTGGAGGGCGACGACAACTCCGACGGAATGCGCCTTGGCCAATCCCACGGGGTCGACGAAGCGCCCTTCTTCATCGTCGACAACGGCGGCGGCAAGCAGGTCGTCCGCAGCACACTCAAGCTCATGAAGCAGCTCGCCCCCGCGCGGCCTGCCGGGTCCTCTGGCAATGGCGGCAGCGCGCGAGCGCCACTGACCGATGAGGCGCTGTCGGCGACCGAGGCCGAGCTGTCGTCCGCCACGCCACAGCAGCTCGTGCGCTGGGCCCTCGAGCGCTATGGCAGCGACTGCGCCTTGGCCTTCAGCGGCGCAGAGGACGTGGCGCTGATCGACATGGCTGCCAAGACCGGGCTGCCGTTCTCGGTGTTCTGCCTCGACACCGGACGTCTGCATCCGGAGACCTACCGCTTCATCGACCGCGTCCGGAAGCACTACGGCGTCGCCATCGAGCTGATGGCGCCCCAGTCGGAGCCGCTGCAGGTGTTCGTCGCCGAAAAGGGGCTGTTCAGCTTCTACGACGACGGTCACAAGGAGTGCTGCACCGTGCGCAAGGTCGAGCCCCTGCGCCGCGCGCTGCGGAAGTACGGCGCATGGATCTCGGGGCAGCGCCGCGACCAGAGCCCCGACACGCGCGCCGAGGTGCCCCTCATCCAGGCCGACGCGGCCTTCGAGGGGCGCGACGGAGAGCTGATCAAGCTCAACCCGCTCGCCAACTGGACATCTGCGCAGACCTGGGCCTACATCCGCGAAAACCAGGTGCCCCACAACGAGCTTCACGACCGCGGCTTCGTCTCCATCGGCTGCGAGCCCTGCACCCGCCCGACGACGCCGGGCCAGCACGAGCGTGAGGGGCGCTGGTGGTGGGAGGACGCGACGCTCAAGGAGTGCGGCCTGCACTCCGCCGCTGCCGCGACCGATGCGACCGATGCGACCGATGTGACCGATGCCACCGATGCCCCCGATGCCCCCGGGCACGCGACCGATGCGCCCGTGGCCGGCGGGCCCGTGATCCGCGCATAGGGGTCGCCCGCGCGACCGATGCCGCGGTCGCCCGCTTGCCGAAAACCCGACGGGCTCGACCGCCAGGTCTATACTTTTGCAATGCCCATGCGCCGGAGCGCCGGCTGAGCGCGCCATGCAAGACCAGCCCCCACGCGTCTCGCAATTCCCGGTCGACATGCCGGTGGATCAGAGCCTCGTCGACGCCGCGCTCGACGAGATGCTGGCGTCGTCACTGCGCCAGGTGTGCGTCGGGCTCGCGCTGTTCTTCGCGCTACTAGCTGTCTGGTACGCGTCCCATCTGGAGCCGTCGGCGCGCAACCTGATGGGCCCGGCCTCCGGCCTGATGTCGCTCGGCCTGCTGACCGCCGCCGTCTGGTTCGAGCGAAACAAGCTCCCGCCGAAGCTCGCCAACCCGGTCGCGGGTGTGATCGCGATCGCCGTGGTCGGCCACTCGCTGCTGTTGTTGGTCGCCGTGCCCGAGCCGCGCATGACCACCAACCTGCTGATCGCGCAGCTCGGCTTCGGCTGTCTGCTGCTGTCGGTGCGCTGGTTCGTCTCGATCGCGCTGCTGTCGGTGATCGGCTGGCTGTGGATCGTCGGCGCGCGTCGCATCGTGCCCGAGTGGTACCACTTTGGATTGGCGCTCGCGGAGGGCACCGCCTTCGGCGTGCTCGTGCTGCTCGTGCGCATCCGCGCGTACCGCAACCTCAACGAGCTGCGCCTGCGCGACCGTCAGCTGATGCGCCGGCTCGAGGACGCCAACGAGGCGGCACTCGTCGCCGTGAAGGCCAAGTCCCAGTTCCTCGCGAACATGAGCCACGAGATCCGCACACCGATGACGGCGATGCTCGGCATGACCGAGCTGCTGCAGATGACCGAGCTCGACGAGGACCAGAAGACCTATGCGGATGCGGTCGCGCGCGGCGGCGACACACTGCTGACGCTGGTCAACGACATCCTGGACTTCTCGAAGATCGAGGCGGGCCTGCTGTCGCTCGAGGACGTGCGCATCAACCTCAAGCGGCTGTGCGAGGAGGTCACGGGCATGCTCGACGTCCGCGCCAACAAGGCGGGCCTCGACCTGGCGGTCGACTACGCCGAGGGCCTGCCCACGCGCTTCCGCGGCGACCCCACGCGCCTGCAGCAGGTGATCGTCAACCTGGTCGGCAACGCCATCAAGTTCACCAAGGAAGGCGGCGTCACGATCCGCGTGGGCGGTGAGGAGCTGCCGTCGGGCCAGTGGGCGGTCGAGATCGAGGTGGTCGACACGGGCATCGGCATCGCGACGGACAACCTCGATCAGATCTTCGAGGCCTTCACGCAGGCCGACGCGTCGACCACGCGCAGGTTCGGCGGCACGGGGCTCGGGCTCGCCATCTCGAGTCAGCTCGTGCGCCTCATGGGTGGCACCATCACCGTCGACAGCGTCGAGGACGCGGGCTCGACCTTCCGCATCGCCATGCCGCTGTCGCCCGACGAGGCGCTCAGCACGATCCCCGCGCCGGACTCGGGCTTGCAGACGGACTTCGACGCCAAGGTCCTGCTCGTCGAGGACAACCCGGAAAACCAAAAGCTCGCGAGGCAGGTGCTGACCAACTTCGGGTGCACCGTGTCGGTCGCCGACAACGGCACCGAGGCGGTCGAGAAGGTGGCCGCCGAGCAGTTCGACCTCGTCTTCATGGATTGCCAGATGGCGGGCATGAACGGCTACGACGCCACGCGCGCCATCCGCGCCTCCGAGGAGGGCGACGAGCACGTCACAATCGTCGCTCTGACCGCCAACGTGCTGCCCGAGGAGCGCGAGCTCTGCACGTCCGTGGGTATGGACGACTACCTATCAAAGCCGTTTAGTTTCAAAGACATACACGCCATCCTCGAGCGCTGGCTGTAGCCGCTTTCCGCGCTTGACACTGAATGTTTTTGCAGTAGTTTGAACAGAGCGCTGAATCGACGTGGCGTTGGCCGCGAAACGTCGTATGAAAGCGCGGCGGCGGTCCCGCGGACGCGGTGCCAACCTGAATCACGCCATGATGGACCCTCCTAAAGCTGTCGAGGCATGAGGGCCGGCGTTCGCGGGACCGACGCACCTCTGTAGAGAGCTGGCCGCTCGTTGCGGCGACCTCTGCGGGTCGCACTCCGGGGGCAGTCGAGTCGGATGGGAGTTGAGTCGGGCGGCTGCCGGGTGGCCGTCGGATCGTGGTCGGGCGACTACTTCAGCTTGTCGCGCACCGCGGCGCTGACCTGCTTGCCGTCGGCTGCCGGTCCCAGCTTCTCGAGGCACGCCTTCATCACGCGCCCCATGTCCTTCATGCCGCTGGCTCCGAGCTCGTCGATGGTCGCCGTGACGGCGGCGTCGACGGCCGCGGCGTCCGGCGCCGCCGGCAGGTAGGCGTCCAGGATCGCCTGCTCGGCGCGCTCGCGGTCGGCCAGGTCCGTGCGGCCGCCGTCCTCGTACTGGGCGATCGAGTCGCTGCGCTGCTTGGACAGTCCGCGGATCAGCTGGAGGATCTGCGCCCCATCCAGCTCGCCGCCCGTCTCGACCTCGCGGTTGGTGATCGCGCCGCGGATGTTGCGCACCGTATCGCGCCGCACCTCGTCCTTGGCGCGCATCGCCTGCTTGAGGTCGTCGGTGAGCTGCGTGCGGATGGCCTGGCCGTCGGGAGCGTTCATGCGCCTACCTATAGCGTGTGATGACGTGGAAGCCGAACGGGGTGTTTACCACGTCGCTGATCTCGCCGACGTCGAGCGCGAAGGCGGTGCGCTCGAATGCCGGGACCATCTCGCCGCGTCCAAACAGGCCCAGGTCGCCGCCGGGGCGCTTGCTCGGCTCGTCGCTGTAGGTGTCGGCGGTCTCGTTCCAGGTGCCCGGGTTGTTGCGCAGCTGGTCGCGCAGCCGCTCCGCGAGCGCCCGTGCCTCGTCCTTGGTGCGCTTCTGCTCGGCCGCCGCGCCCCGCGCGCCCTCGTGTGAGATCAGGATGTGGCGGGCGGCGACCTGCGTCAGCACCTCCGTCGAGGGGTCGTCGGTGCGCGCGAGCACCACGAAGCCCTGCGGCTGCTTCAGCGGTGCGCTCACGCCGCCGATCGGCAGGTCGAAGGCGATGTCCTCGAGCTGCGTGGCGAGCAGTCCGTTGCCGCGCTCGAGCTTCGCGCCGATGGTGCCGCGGCGCGCGAGCGGCTCCTGGTCGCTGTACTTGCGCACCAGGTCCTGGAACTTCTCCCCGCCTCCGCGGGCGCTGCCGGCAAGCAGCTCCGCGCGCTTCTTCGCCTGGGCCTCGGTGCGCGTGACGTCGGGCTTCGCGCCCTCGGCGCCGGCGTGGGCGATCCAGAGCGCGCGCACGCCGATGGCATCGGGGGCCGCGCCGTCGAGCTGATCGAGGGTCAGCTGGGTGCGCCCCTCCTGGGTCTGGATGGCGCTGGCGCTGCAGCCGCAGAGGGCCACCAGCAGCAGGCATGCGGGGTAGGGCGGGCGTGACACGGCCGGGAGCATAGCGAAACCGCGCCCGAATTGCGGCGCTTCCGTCGCCTGCGCCGCGCGGCGGGCGGACTGCACGCGACAGATGCTAACCTGTGGGCAGCCATGGGCGCTGCAGTGGAAGTTTCGGCCCGCCGGTCGCCTGGCGGCCCGCGCCGCCCGTGGGTCCTGTCCGCAGCCGTCGCGCTGTGGCTGCTGGCCCTTCCCGGCGCGTCCCTGGCTGCGTCGGGTGAGTCGCGCTGGGTGCAGGAGCGGGTCGTCTACGGCGACCGCCTGGCCGAGATCGCCGAGCGCCACGGCGTGTCGGTCTCGGCCCTCATCCGCTGGAACAAGCTCGACAAGAAGCGACCCCGCATCCGCGCTGGCAAGTCGCTGCGCATCAAGACGGTCCTGGACCCGCCCCCGCGCAGGAAGGTGCTGTACACCGTCAAGCGCGGCGACAGCTGGGCGAAGATCGCCAAGGCCCACGACGTCGAGCGCAAGCACCTGCGCAACCGATGGAACCGCAAGCGGCGCAAGACCTATCTCAAGTCGGGCGAGCAGCTGGTGCTGTGGATCGCGGCCGAGCCGCCGCCGCCGGCCGCCGGGCCTCCGCCGCCCGACAGCGACCTGCCGATCGTGAGCGTGCCGACGACGTCGATCAGCGTGGGGCGTGCGGACCGCGGGCGGCTGCTGGGTGGTCTGCAGCTGCCGAAGAACGATGCGCTCTACACGCGGCGCAACCCCGCGCAGAGCTACGGCTCGAGCCACACGATCATGCAGCTGCAGACGGCGGTCGCGCGCTTCCGGCGCGACAGCGGCTACGCGGGCGAGCTGGTGGTCAAGGACCTGAGCCGGCGGCGCGGCGGTCGCTTCCGTCCGCACCGCAGCCACCGCACCGGTCGCGACGTCGACATCCGGCTGCCGCTGCGCAAGGGCATCGCGGCGGGCACCGTGCCGCAGTCGACCAGCATGGTGGACTGGCCGGCCACCTGGAAGCTGATGCGCGCGCTGATCGACACCGGGCACGTGCGCTACATCTTCCTGTCGCGTGCACGTCAGCGGAGCCTGCACCGCGCGGCGCAGAAGCTGGGCGAGAGCAGTGAGCGGCTGGCCAAGACGCTCGAGTTCCCGGCGCGCGGCGGCAAGGCGCTGATCCGCCACTCGCGCGGTCACCGCACGCACTTCCACGTCCGCTTCAGCTGCGCCAAGTGGGAGAAGCGGTGTCGTGATTGATGGCGCGCGGGTTTGTCGATGAGTTGTACGGAGGGTGGGGGTGGGCCGCCGTGCTCAAACATCCGGCGCTGGGGGAGGGTAGGGCTCTTCCCATGCGACGGGCTCGTCCACGCGGCGATGGGAGCGCGCAGGCCGGGATCGCGGAGCTTCCCCGGCCCGCCACCGTAGCGGGGCGTCCACCATGTCCTCTCGTCACGCGCCACCGATGCCGGAACTGCGCGCGGCAGCCCACCCCCACCCTCCTGCGTAGTGCAGAGCCGCCAGCAGTCACGCGTGAAAGAGGGTTGGCAGCGGCGAGCGAGCGGATGGATCGTGGGGTGGCTGTCCGGGGCGCGGGTTTGTCGATGAGTTGTACGGAGGGTGGGGGTGGGCTGCCGTGCTCAAACATCCGGCGCTCGGGGTGGGTAGGGCTCTTCCCATGCGACGGGCTCGTCCACGCGACGATGGGACCGCGCAGGCCGGGATCGCGGAGCTTCCCCGGCCCGCCACCGTAGCGGGGCGTCCACCATGTCCTCTCGTCACGCGCCACCGATGCCGGAACTGCGCGCGGCAGCCCACCCCCACCCTCCTGCGCAGTGCAGAGCCGCCAGCAGTCACGCGTGAAAGAGGGTTGGCAGCGGCGAGCGAGCGGATCGATTGCACGATGAGCGACTTCGGGTCGCGCGCGTACCGCCCACCTCTCGCGTGGGAGATCAGGGCGACAGCGCGACCCACGTCGTCGGTCTGCCGCGCGCATATCGCTTTCCGTGATCAATGCAGCCGCGACCTTGCAGTCCGCTGCCAACCTTCACTTCCACGAGTCCCGCCCACGACCTCGTTGGCTGGCACCTCGCTTCCCGTCTCGCCACTGTCGATCCACGACGAGCCATTGCAGGTCGGAGGCCGCGTTGCGACGCGAGGGCGGTGGGGGTGGGTCGTCGCGCGCAGTTCCGGCTTCGGTACCCCGTGACGAGAGGGAGCGGTCTCAAACCATCGAGGAGGCGGGCCGGGGAAGCTCCGCGATCCCGGCCCACGTCAGCGGTGCGCCGCGAGGAACCGTACCGATGCGTGGGAAGAGGATCACCCACCCCGTGCGCCGGATGTTTGAGCACGGCGACCCACCCCCACCGCCCGCCCACCTCACTTCCCACGCTGACCGGCGGCTCCCCGTCCGCCCCACCCCCAACGCCGCCCGGCCGCGCCCGCCCATACACAGCCCATTCACGTCGCACCCGGGCAGGGACTTGATCCCTCCTCCATTCCCTCGCATTGTGCGCCTCGAATCCATGCGTTTTCTGGTGATCCCCCTGTGTGTGCTCGCGGTGCTGTCGTCCGGCTGTGCTGATGAGCTCGGTAGCTGCGACGAGACGACGGTGATGCCGGCCGAGGCCGACCGCGTGTTGGGCGCCAAGTGCCTCGGTTGTCACAGCAGCCTGCTGACCGGTGACGCGCGCGCGGGCGCCCCGGCCGGTTTGGACTTCGACAGCGAGGGTGGCCGCTCGAAGTGGGCCGATGAGATGTGGGCCGAGATCGAGGCGGGGCGCATGCCGCCGCCGAGCCCTGCGGGCAGCGGCGAGCTCAGCTCCGCCGAGAAGGATGCGATGCGCGGCTGGCTTGCCTGCGGCGCGTCCGACCCGGCGATCCCGGACGCCGGGATGTGCGATGACCCGGCCGGATGCGACGACAGCTGGTCGAGCCTCTGGACCGACATCTCGGGCGGCGCCGGCTGCGTCACCTGCCACGAGGTCGGCGGGTCGCTGACCGACAGCGCCGGCGACGGCGTCGGCTTCGACGTCATGGGCGACGCCTGCGCCGTGCGCGACAACCTGCTCGGCGTTGCGCCGACCGGCCCCGAGTGCCCCGACGCCGACGACTACATCGTTGCGGGCGACTCGGACGGCTCGCTGCTGGTGCAGAAGCTACGCAACGACGATGGTCTGTGCGGCGGGCCGATGCCGCAGGGGCGGGTGCTCAACGACAGTCGCTCCGATCTAGTCGACCGGCTGGTCGCGTGGATCGATGACGGGGCCGAAGCGCCCGAGTGCGACTGACCGGCTAGCGGTCGGCTAGTGCTTGCTGGCCAGTTGCTAGCGATCGAGTGCGCGCAGGCCGGCGCGGTGGACGCGGCCCGGTAGCTCGCGGTGCACGATCGCCTCCGCCACGCGCCCCGCCTCCCACAGCCTGTCCGCGTCGATGCCCGTCGAGATGCCGAGGTTGTGCAGCATGTAGACGAGGTCCTCCGTCGCGAGGTTGCCCGACGCACCCGGCGCGTAGGGGCAGCCGCCGAGCCCGGCCACCGATGCGTCGAAGGTGCGGATGCCCATGTCGAGGCCGACCAGTGCGTTGGCGAGCGCCTGTCCGCGCGTGTCGTGCAGGTGCAACGCGAGCTTGTCCGCGGGCAGCACGGCGAGGAAGCGCTGCAGGATGTCGCGCGTCTGCAGCGCGGTGCCGACGCCCGTCGTGTCGCCAAGGGAGATCTCGTAGCAGCCGAGGTCGACCAGCTTCTCGGCCAGCCCCACGGCCGGCGCGGGATCGACCTCGCCCTCGTAGGGACAACCCCACAGCGTCGAGATGTAGGCGCGCACGCGCAGGCCCTGGGCGATCGCCTCGGGCGCGAGCTCGGAGAAGAGCGTCATCGTGCGCTCGACCGACTTGTTGATGTTGCGACGGTTGTGCGTCTCGCTGGCGCTGAGGAAGACGGCGATCTCGCCGATCGATCCGGTCTGCGCGCGCGACAGCCCGCGCAGGTTCGGGCACAGCGCGCTGAACTGGACGCCCTCGGTGTGCACGAGCATCCGCGCGAGGTCGTCCGCGTCCGCCAGCTGCGGGATCCAGCCGGGCGACACGAAGCTCGTGACCTCGATGCGCTTGAGCCCTGCGGCGACCAGCGCCTCGATCAGGCGCAGCTTACGGATCGTCCCGACCGTGGCTGCCTCGTTCTGCAGGCCGTCGCGCGGGCTGACCTCGTAGACGGAGACTTCCTCGGGAAGCGCATCGAGCAGGGCCATGACTCCATTGTCCCGCGCCCTGCGCGCGGGTCAAGGGCAGCCGCTGTGACGCCTGCAGCTGCAGCGGCGCTCAGGTTGCGGCGTCGCCCTGGGCCGTCTCTCCGCTCGAGCTCTGCTTGCGCGGCTCGGCCTCGATGCCGGCGTAGCGATCGGTCGTGATCACCAGGTGATGCAGGATCTCGCGCTCGAACGCCGAGTGCCCGGAGCTGCCGGCGACGATCAGTCGTGTCCCCGGCCACGCCTTGCTGATGCGCCACGCCGACTCCATCGGGCACACCACGTCGTAGCGACCCTGCACGATCGTGGCGTCGATGCCGTGCACCCGCTCCATGCGCTCGTAGATCAGGTCGTCGCGATCGAAGAAGCCCTTGTTGACGAAGTAGTGGCACTCGATGCGCGCGAGCGCGAGTGCGAAGCGGCTCTCGCCCATCGAGCGCTTGAGGTCGGGGTTGTTGTAGAGGGTGCTCGTCGAGCCCTCCCACACGCTCCACGCCTTGGCCGCCTCCATCTGCGTGGGCTCGTCGTCGCTCATCAGGCGCTTGTAGTAGGCGCCGACCATGTCGTCGCGCTCGTCCTCGGGGATGGGCGCCTGGAAGCGGTCCCACGCGTCGGGGAAGAGCCGGCCGGCGCCGTCCTGGTAGAACCAGTCGATCTCGCGCTTGCGCAGCGTGAAGATGCCGCGCAGCACCATCTCGGTGACGCGCTCGGGATGCTCCTGCGCGTAGGCGAGCGCGAGCGTGCTGCCCCAGGAGCCGCCGAAGAGCTGCCACTTGTCGATGCCGAGGTGCACGCGCAGCTTCTCGATGTCGGCGACCAGATCCTGCGTGGTGTTGTCCTCGAGGCACGCATGCGGCGTGCTCTTGCCGCAGCCGCGCTGGTCGAAGAGCACCGCGTGGTAGTGCTCCGGGTTCCAGAAGCGAGCCTGTGGCCGGTTGGCGCCGCCGCCCGGCCCGCCGTGCAGGAAGACCGCCGGCTTGCCCTCGGGGTTGCCGAACTGCTCGTAATAGAGCGTGTGGGTCCCGTCGACCTCGAGGGTGCCTGTCGCGAAGGGCTCGATGGCCGGATACAGCGTGCGCGCTTGAATCGTGCTCATCGAGGGGCCCCTGCCGGGGCCGTGTGCATGGCGATCATTGGCCCCATGCTAGCCCGGATCCACCGGTCGAGCATGGGACAATCGTCGGCGTGAGGGGGGGCGCGGGGCGATTCCGCTCGCGTTGAACACGCGCCTGGCCCCGGGGGTAGGCTCAGCGCGGGGAGGTGCGCTCGAGCTCGTAGAGCGTGACCGGCGCCGAGTGGCGCAGGAAGACGCCGCCGCCGCATCCGCTGAAGTGCGTGCCGAGCTTGCGTCGGTACCAGCTCGCAAGGCGCAGCCGCAGCGCAGGGTCCGTGCGGCTGCGGTCGCAGTTGTCTTGCCAGTCTTCGCGCGTCAACACCTCGAGGTAGAGCGCGCCGCGGCAGAGTTGCGCGAGGTTGTCGATCGCCAGCGCGGCCTCGCGGTCGGGCAGGTACTGCAGCACGCCCTGGCAGATCACCAGATCGAACGGCGCGCGCGCGCGGTAGTCGACCACCGACCCGCGGTGCCAGCCGTGGCGCCCGCACAGGTACTCGCTGTACTCGACGCCCACGTACTTCGCGCTCGGGTACGCCTCGGCGACGGGCGCGCGCCAGTAGCCGAGGCCGCAGCCCATGTCGAGCACGCGCCTGACCGGTAGCCGCATGTGCGACAGGTACGCGGTCACGAAGCGCGCGAGCCGTGCGACCTCGGCCGGCGTCGTGACACGCGTGCGCGCGTTCTCGTAGTACTTCTCGTAGTACGCCTCATCGAACTGCTCGGCCGGCGCGTCGCTCAAGGCGCACCGGAGACGTGCACGGTGACCCGCCGCGAATGCGACGCACTGCGGTGCTCCCACAGGTAGATGCCCTGCCAGGTGCCGAGATCGCAGCGTGCCGCGTCGATCGGGATGCCGAGCGACGTCTGCGTCAACACGCTGCGCACGTGGGCCGCCATGTCGTCGGGGCCCTCGGCCGTGTGGACGTAGAGCGGGTCGCCGTCGGGTACCAGGCGCAACAGGAAGGCGTCCAGATCGCGATGCACGTCGGGGTCGGCGTTCTCGGTGATGATCAGCGAGGCGCTGGTATGGTGCACGAAGACCGTGCACAGCCCGACGCGTGCGTCCGCGCGTTGCACCGCGGCTTGCACCTCGGCGGTGATGTCGTAGATGCCGCGTCCGTGCGTCGGCACCTTCAGCTGCTCGATGTGCTGCACGCTCATACTCCCTGCACCTCCGCTCCCCAGATGTACTTGTGAACCTGCACCTGCACGCGCACAGGTAACTTGTCCTGCAGCGTCCACTCGACGAGCTGCTGCGGATCGAGCTTTCCATGCACCGGGCTCAGCAGCACGGCCGCCACGCGTTGCTGGGGCGCCTCGCGCGCGATCACGTCGCGGGCCCACTCGTAGTCGGCGCGATCGGCCAGCACGAACTTCAGCTCGTCGCGCTCGCCCATGTGCGAGAGGTTGTCCCAGCGGTTGCGCTCCGACTCGCCGCTGCCCGGCGCCTTGAGATCGACGATGCGATGCACGCGCGGGTCGACCGCGGAGATGTCGCGCTCGCCACTGGTCTCGAGCAGCACCGTGGCTCCGGCGTCGCACAGCTCGGCCATGAGGGGTAGGGCGCCCGCCTGCAGCAGCGGCTCGCCGCCGGTTAGCAGCACCAGCGGTGTGTCGAACGACAGCGCCTCGGTCAGCACCTCGGCGCGCGGCCGCGAGGCGCCGCCCGTGAAGGCCTGCGGCGTGTCGCACCAGCTGCAGCGCAGGTTGCACCCGGTCAGGCGCACGAACGTGCACGGCACGCCCACGAACGTCGACTCGCCCTGGATGGACGCGTAGATCTCGTGGATGAGCAGCCGCTCCGCCGACATCGCGGCCTAGGCCTCGGTCGCCGCGTACACGCCGAGCACTTCGTTGGCGAGGAAGCGGATCTTCTTGCTGATCGCGTCCTGCTCGGGGGCGTCCTGGGCGGCGGCCATGATCTGCATCAGCACGTGCTGCGAGCGGCGCACCTCCGCGACGAGCCAGCGTACGTCGTCGCCGACCTCGCCCTTGCTGTAGATGCGCTCGAGCTCGCGCAGCCTTCGCTCCGCGAGCACCGTGGACGAGGGCAGCTGGCCCAGGCCGCCGCAGTCGCTGCAGGGCCGGGGACCGAACTCGCTGGTGACCTCACCTTCGCCGTAACAGGTCGCGCACTTTTGCTGGCTGGTACTCACTTGGGCCTTCCTTTGGTCTTTCCCTTGCCCGGGCTGCCGAGGATACGCCTGTCTGACGGGGGTGCAATCGCCCCCGCATCGTGGGTGGCCGCGGCCGCCCTCGATGTGGGGGCGGCGGGCTTGCCGCCCTGCGACCCGGTCTGCGAGCGGCGCACCGCGCAATAGATGCGCTCGGCCTGCACCTCGGTCCACGTCCCCAGGGCCTCCGCGAGTCGCTCGCCCGCGGCCAGGCCCCCGTGGCTGAGGTTGTCGACCTCGTGCGGGTCGGCGCGCCGGTCGTAGAGCTCCTCCACGCCGGTCACGCGGTTGACGATCAGGCGGTGGTCGGGGCTCACCACGGAGACCTTCGGCAGGTAGTTGCGGGCGCCCTTCTGCACGGCATCGACGCGCCGACGCAGCGACTCGACGTTGCGTATGCCGCGCCTGGCCTCGCGAAAGAGGCTGCGCCCGCGCAACGGGAACGCCTCGGCGTACGTCAGTCGCCCCAGCCGCAGCGCCGGCTTGGCAAAGAGACTCAGGCCCGACAGCTCGCCGTCTGCGTAGGGCACGCCCGCGAAGTCGAGCACCGTCGGCGCGACGTCGGTGATGTCGGCGGTCTGCGTGCTGACCCTGGGCGCGAGCCCCGGAGCGCGCAGCATCAGCGGGATGTCGGAGTTGAAGCTGTTGAGATAGACGTGGTGCCCGAAGTACTGCCGCTCGCCGAGCGCCTCGCCGTGGTCCGAGAAGAGGATCACCAGCGAGTCCTCGTACCAGCCGTCCTTCTTCAGGAAGCGGAACAGCCTGCCGAGCTGCTTGTCGAGGAACGACAGCTCGCTGCGGTATTGGCCGCGGCGGCCGGGGCCGCCGTCGTGTCCCTTGTGGGTCTCGTAGGGCGCGTGCGGCTCGAAGTAGTGCAGCCACGCGAAGGTGGTCTGCTTGCGCCGTCGCGCGCGCCGCAGCTTCGAGATCATCGCGCCGGTCTGCGCCCTGGCGCCGGTGCGGCGTGTGGCCGCGGCGGTCTGGAGCAGCAGCTGGTCGACCACGGGCAGCCGGAACCACCGGCTCGACGGCAGGATGACGAAGCTCTTGTCGAAGTGCGCATCGGTGCGTGTAAAGATGTTGTCGATCGGGTGCGGCGCAAACAGGATGTCGCTGGCGCTGCCCCCGGTGACCGCCCCGCCGAGTGCCATCAGCGTGGCGGGGTAGGTCGTGACCGCGCGACGGAAGTCCACCGAGCGCTCGGCGAAGCGCTGCAGGTTCGGCATCAGGGGCTTGTTGCGGTACTTCCAGTCGACCGCATCGCGTCGCAGCGCATCGACGCTCAGCAGGATGACGTTGCGCCGCTTCTTCGGTGGCGTCGGCACCGCGTGGGCGACCGGCGGGCCCGGCGGGCGGTCGCAGTCGAAGCGCTCGGGCTTCGACAGGTCGAAGCGGGCGGCGCCCTGCCTGCGCACGTTGACCAGCAGGTCGGCGTGGGAGGCGGCCTTGCCGCGGCGCAGCACCTCGTGGCGCGCACGCGACAGCCCTGTGGGCTGGTGCAGGTGCACGGCGCCGATGTGCAGGCCGAGCGCCACGAGCAGCACCCCGGCGGTCCAGCCCACCTGCGGTATGCGGCGGGTGGTGTGGAAGACGAGCGTCGCGAGCAGCAGCCACGTCGGCCACAGCAGCATGCGCGCGAGGTGGGCGTAGGCGCGCAGGTGGTAGTGCAGCGTGTTGCCGAGGACGACCAGCACGGTGACGCCGAAGAGCACCCACACCCAGTAGCGCGACCAGCGCGGCAGGCGCGCGAGCGCGCGACCGACGGGGTGCGGCAGCAGCCCCCGCAGGTGCCAGTGCCACAGCGCGACGAGGCCGCCGACGATGCCGCACATCAGCGAGATGCGCGCCGGGTAGTAATAGACGGACCCTGCGATGCCATCGCCCGTCGTCAGGAACGCCGCCTGGTCGAACGCGGGCCATGCAGCCAGCAGGGCGGCCAGCAGCGAGGTCCAGGCGCGGAAGCTACGCCCGCGCGCGGCCAGCAGCAGGCGCGCGCCGTGCAGCAGCAGCAGCGGCGCGCTCGCCATCAGGGAGAACAGCAGGCACAGCTCGGCGAGGTAGGCGGAGGTGACGACGCGGTCGGGCAGCCCCTGGGGGTGGCGCACCAGCTGGATGCCCAGCATGCACGTCCACGCGAGGGTGGACGACAGCAGCCACAGCAGGCCAACCGAGAGCCAGTGCATCCGGGACGCCGTGCTCAGCCCATGCGCCACAGCATGAGCACTGTGGTGATGGTGAAGAGCGCGTGCTGGATGCCCGTGAACATCGACAGTCGCTTGCCCAGGTCACTCGCCCCGGGTGCGATGGCGTCGCCCTGGGCCGCCTGGACCAGCTTCTCCAGGGTCGAGCGAACGACGGTGGCGCCCAGGATGATCCAGATGAGCGTCAGGGTCAGGCCGATGTGGAAGCGCACATCCAGGCCGGCGAAGCCGCCGCGGACCATCACCAGCGAGACGCCCGTGAACAGCACGAGGAAGCCGGCACCGGCCATCATGCGCCCCTCGCGGGCGAGGCCCTCCAGCTGTGCGCGTGCGGCGCCGACCTCGCTGTCGAGGGCGAGGCGCACGCGTCTCGGGACCGACATCGTGCCGCCGAACCAGAGCATGGCGCTCATGACGTGGAAAATGAGCAGGAACTGAAAGAGCATCGGGCAAGCTCCGCCGCGTGGGGTGGGCCCGCGTCATACCAAAAAAACGCCGGCAGATCCCCCTCGCTCAGCGGTCCCCGCGCAGCACCAGGTAGGCGGGCATCGAGAGCACCGCCGCCAGCAGGCAGGTGATCTCGCTGATCGCCATCGCCAGGCCGAAGGAGTTGAGCGCCTGGTTGGCGCTCACGTAGAGCGACGAGTAGCAGATGATCGTGGTCAGGGAGCACAGGATCACTGCGCCCCCCGACTCGCGCACGGCGATCGAGACTGCGTCCGCGGCGCCCCGGCCACCGCGCTCGAGGGCATAGCGCCGCATCACGTTGACGCCGTAGTCCACGCCGTTGCCGAAGGTGATGGGGAAGGCGACGAAGTTGAGGAAGTTGAGCCGCTGGTCGAGCTGCACCATCGAGGCGCCCATCCAGGCGATGCCGAGCAGCAGCGCGCCCAGCGTCAGCATGCGCTGCATCAGGCTGCGGAAGCTGAGCAACAGCAGCAGTGTCGTCGCAATGAACGCCACGGCGATCGCCTTGGGCCCGTCGTGCCAGATCACCTCCACGATGTCCGCGAACACCGTGGCGCGTCCCACCACCGGAGGGCGCGAGCCGTCGTCGACGCGCGTCGTGCGCAGCGACTGGGCCCAGCGCATCAGGTAGCGGCCGTCCCAGGTCGACTGGCCCTTCTGCTGCTCGATGTAGAGGATGCGCCCCAGGCTCCCGTCGCGCTCCATGTAGCGGCGCGCGCTCGCGGACGGCAGGTCGGCGTCGACCAGCGGCCGCAGGTCATCGGGCGGGAGGTTGTCGTCGATCTCCTTCTGCTGCTTCTCGTTGGCGTACTTGCGCGCGTTGAGCAGCAGCGCGCGGATCTCGGCCACCACCGGGATCTTCGCCGCCTGGTCCTGCGGCAGCAGCCCGTCGATCGCGTGCACCTTGCCGATCGGCGCACCCCGCTGCTCGCGGCCCTCGTCGAGCCCGTCGCGCACCGCGATCGCCTGCTCGCGCGTCGGCAGGAGCATCACCACGCCCGCCCCCTCGCCGGCGCGGCCCACCGTCTGCTTGGCCCAGCGGTTGATCGTGCTGGCGCGCCCGGCGCTGTCGCGGATCGAGCGAAGCTTCTTGAAGTTGTACTCGATGGGGTCGGCCATGATCGCCTGCACGACGATCACGCCGCTGGCGATGCCCGTCACCGCGCTGACGACGAGAATGGCGCGCGGGAAGCGCTGCAGCACCGAGACGAACAGCCGGCCGTAGGGCGCCGCGGCCCTCGCCGTGCCCTGGGTCATCGGTCGGTAGCGCTCGACCATCGCGCTCAGTGATGGAAGCAGCAGGTAGGCGCCGAGCCAGCACAGGATCATGCCGACGCCGCCGATGATGCCGAAGTCGCGGAAGCCGCGGAAGTCGGTGACGATCAGCGAGCCGTAGGCGATCGACGCCGCCGATGAGGCGACCAGCGTCGCGCTCCAGCTCGCGCGGTGCGCGTTGGCGACGGCCGCCCGCACCTCCACGCCGCCGCGTCGCTCCTCGAAGTAGCGCGCGAGCCAGATGATGTTCGGGTTGACGCCGTTGCCGATCACGATGCTGCCGAGGAAGACGGTCGACGTGTTGAGGAAGTCGACCGCCAGCTCCGCGAAGCCGAACGTGATCAGCACCGGCGACAGCAGCGCCGCACCCAGCAGCGGGATGGCGCGCTTGCGGCGGAAGAAGATGTAGATGACCACGAAGACCAGCACGATCGTCAGCACGGTCGAGATCACCATCTCCCGTGCGATCGCATCGTGTTCCTCGCGCGCGCTCAGCAGGCCGCCGCCGAACTCGACCCGCATGTCGGAGGCGAACTTGGTCGGGGTGCTGTCGGCGATCTGCCCCTCGACGGCGGTGATCAGGGCGGCCGCGCCCGTCGCGTCGCCCGACTTGAGGTCGGTGCGCAGGAACAGCAGCAGCACGTTGCGCTCGGGGTGCAGGAAGAAGCCGCCGGGGTACTTGTCGAGCTTCGACTTGCCCTTGTCGGCCTTGTTCTTCAGCCGCTCGATGATCGTCTTCGGATCCGGCGGCTCCTCGTCGTCGAGGCTCACGTAGAGCGGGTTGGCGTTGGCCTTCTCGTACGCGACGCGGTCGTCGAGGTCGTCGCGGATCTGCGTCAGGTCCTCGAGGTTCGCGTAGAGGTGCTTGTGCTTCATCACGAACTGCTCGTAGCTCGCGATGTTCCAGTCGACGTAGCGCACCTTCTGGTCCTTCAGGCCGTCGAGCCTCGGGACGAGTTCGCGCGCGAAGTCCTGCAGCGCCTGCCGGTCGTCGGACTGCAGCGCGAGCGTGAGCGTCGTGAGCCCACCGATGCGCGAGCGCGCCGCGCGCATGTCGACCACGCTCGGCTTGTCCTCGGGCAGCAGCACGTGGAAGCCGGTCTTGAGGCCGAGCTGCAGGATCAGCGGGACCGCCACGGCCGCCAGCAGGTAGGCGACCACGATGAAGCGCATCGGCCGCTGCACCTGCAGGGCGGCGAGCCGGTCTATGAAGGGTGGGCGGGTCATCCTCTCAGCGCGCGACGGAGTATGCAGCAAGCGCCGATGCCCGGGAAGCGCGGCGACCCGCGCGCTGCGGGTTGCCGCTGGCACCGCCCCGTGGCTTGCGGTCATTCTGCGGCCATGACAGATTCCCGCAGCATCATGCGACCGTTTCCCCCCTTCGCCTCCGTGCTCAAGTCGCGCGACGTCGAGGACGTGGTGAACCTCTGGTTGCACCGGCCGCTCGCCTACGTCTTCGCGAGGCTGGTCTACCCCACGCCCCTGACGCCCAACCAGGTCACGCTGCTCGCCATGCTGGTCGGCATCGCCTCGGGTGTGGCGTGGGCGATCGGCACGCCGGAGATGATGGTGGCCGGGGGTATCCTGCTGTGGTCGAGCGCGATCCTCGACGGCGTCGACGGCATTCTCGCGCGCGCCAAGCAGATGTACACGGACCTCGGCCGCGCGCTCGATGGGGCGGCGGACTCGGTCGTTGTCTTCGCGAGCGTGGCCGGCGGCTTCTACCACCTGTGGCGCGACCACCCCGACACGCTCTCCTATACGATGGTGCTGCTGTGCATCGTCAGCGCCGTGCTGCACACGCACCTCTACGACTTCTACAAGGAGTCGTACATGCACAGCCTCAACCCGGAGTTCGACGGTCGCTTCCAAACCGAAGGCGACCTCGCACAGCGGCTGCAGGAGCTGAAGGGCGAGGCTGGCCACTGGACCGCGAAGGTCGCCACGGACATGACGCGCGGGCTCGTACGCAACCAGACCGCACTCGTCCGCGTGCTCGACCCGGACGGCTCGCGCGCGGGCCTGCAGTTCACGGGTGGCGAGCAGACGGCGGCGATCTACCGCAAGCACAACCGCCGCGTGGTCAAGGCCTGGAGCTACATCTCGCTCGCGCCCCACGCCTACTGCTTCAGCATCTGCGGCATGGTCGATCGGCTCGACATCTACGTCTGGATCCGCGTGGTGCCGATGAACGTCATGTTCCTGGTCATCCAGCTATGGCAGCGCCGCGCCAGCACAGCGACGCGCCACGAGCTGACCGCCGCCGGCCTCGCCCCGACGCCGCTCTGAGCGACCCCGTTGGCGTGGACGGCCGGCGTGGACCGTCGGCCATGCCGGGTGTATGTTCCGCGCCTCTGGAGGAGTGGCCGAGTGGTCGAAGGCGGCGGATTTGAAATCCGTTGAGCTCGCAAGGGTTCCGGGGGTTCGAATCCCTCCTCCTCCGCCAACAACGCCACGAAATCATGTGGGAAGCATGCGTGGCAGCCGGTTCCGACGAGATGAGGGGAGCCCTCCGGTGGACAGGTTTGCTGGACAGGTTCCATGGGGTTGCGAGCTGATGACAACTCCGGGCAGCCGAGATGACTGAACGGGCCCCCGCGTCGGCACTCTCGTGGCATTGGCCGAGCGCCATCGCCAGCTACGGTGTGGTTGCCGGCGTAGTGGCGGCCATGCGGACCCACGCACGGGCAGACGGGCATGGATTCAGCCCCCATGCGCTGGCCATCCAACTGGCCGTGTGGGCTGCGCTGACGCTGCTCGTCCGCCTCTGGCTGGGCATCCTCGACATCGGGGTTCGGCGCTTGCAGTCGTCCGCGGTTCGACCGCTGTCCATCGACGCCACGATTGGGCTCGGCCTGGTCGGCATCTTCGGAGGCGCCACGTACTACTGGGTGCTGCTGCCCTCCATGTTCGGCAGCACGCCGGTGCGCACCGCGATTCCGGTCGTCGTCATCGTCGCCGTGTCACCGTGGCTCGTCAGGGGATCGCGCGCGCTCGGTCAGCTCGGCCGCAGGCTGCTCACCATAGACAACTGCGACGGCGCGTCCACAGGTATGCGTTGGGCGCTCTCCGTCTTGCTCATCGCGGGTGTGTCGATCGCGTGGGTGTTGGCGACGCGCATGTACGACCGCATGTACTTCGCCGTCCACCAGCTCTCTGCGCTGGGGCTGCTGATGGGGGGCTATTTCGTGGTGCGCCGCATGACTGGTCCCGCCGGGGCCGGCCGTCCGGGCAAGCTTGCGTGGCCATTGCAGGTCGCCGCGCTCGTCGCGATCGCCCTCACCGTCGCAGCCACCCCCGAGCGACAAGACCGCACGTGGGTGCTGAGCGACCCAATCATCCGCCCGACGTTGCAGATGTTGCCCGCCGAGGACCGCGACGGCGACGGGTTCGATCGGAAGTTCGCCTGGTTTCGCGGTCGGGACTGCGATGATGACGATCCCTCGATTCATCCCAACGCCGAAGACATCGCCGGAAACGGCATCGACGAAAACTGCTATGGCGGCGACCTCGAAGAGATTCCCCACGTGTTGCGCCCTCCGGCCCGTCCTCACGAAGTCGCCGAGGCCTTCAGCCCCAGGCGCAACATCCTCTTCGTCGCGCTCGACGCGCTGCGCTTCGAGCACGGGACGCGCAACGGCTTCAGCAAGCGGCAGGCTCCCCGGCTCACCAAGCTTGCCGAGAGATCCGCGTTCTTTTCCGGGCTGCGCGTCTGCTCCACCCGCACGAGCGAGTCGGTGCGCATGATGTTCGGTTCACGCCCGCCGCCTGTCGACACCGACACCGCCGTGGGGCACCTGGGTGACCTCGGTTACCATACGATTCATCACTCCGAGTGCTTCTTCGGGACCAAGCCCAACGATGACTTCCAGGTCACCGGAGGCCGCGCGCTCAAGGGGAAACTCCGCTTCGACGACCGCGGAACGGTCAAGGAGGTTGCCGGCATGCTGGGCGAGCTCCCGCAGCCGTTCTTCATGTACCTGCACCTGGTCGACCTGCACTTCCCGCACCGGGCGACCAAGCCCTGCAGGAAGAAGGACTCGGCCAAGAAGCGCTACGGTTGCCTGCTTCGCCGGCTGGATCGCAACGTTGGGCGGCTGATGAAGGCGCTCGAGAACCAGGGGCTACTGAAGAACACCGTGATCGTTATGCTCGGCGATCATGGCGAGGAGCTGGGCGAGCACGGCGCGGTTGCGCACGCCAACTCGCTCTACGACGTCGTGGTCAAGGTACCAATGTTCGTGCTCGCGCCCGGCGAGTCACCACGGCGCTTGGACGCGCCAATGAACTGCTTCGACGTCATGCCCACCGTTCTCGACGCTGCGGGCATTGCGGCCCCGGACAATGCGATCGGGCGCAGCTACTTCCGCGGGGCCCCCGCCGAGCCGAGTCCGCAGTGGTCCGTGCTCGACTACAAGGAGATCGCGCTGCGCTCGGTCGTGCACGACGGTGCCAAGCTGATCCTGGACATGCAGTCTGGGGAGTCGATCTACTACGATCTCGATGACGACCCCCATGAGCGCCTGCCGCTCGGAAGGCCTGGCAAGGACCGCGTGGAGCCACTGACGCGAATGATGGATGCGTGGCTCTCGAAGCTGCAGGCGGCGGCTACGGACTGAGGATCTGGCCGTCGGCCTCGAGTCGCCCACGAAGTTCGTCGTAGGGCACATCCTGGACCGCCCGTGCGCCCTCGAGACTGAGCACGGCGGCGGTGGCCGCGGACTGGCCGAGCACCATGTAGACCGGCTCCATGCGGATCGAGCCGTAGGCCACGTGGGATGCCGATAGCGTGACGGGTACCAGCAGGTTCTCGCACTGGGATTTGCGCGGACGGATCGACCGGTAGCTGACGCCGTAGGTGCCCGACCGCGCGTAGAAGTGGCCCTCCTCCCGTACCTTGCCTTCGTTGTCGACAAAGCGCGCCACTCGATGACTGTCCAGCGAATAGCTCGCGAGTCCCGCCGGGTCCGGTAGCTGTTTCGCATTCGGCATCGCGTCCCGCTGGGTCATCACATGGTCGCTCACCATCCGCCGCCCCTCGCGGACGTAGAGCCTCCGGGGAAAGCCCCCGTTGTCGGTGAACTCGTCCTTGGGAAGGCCCCACCGCGCCATCTCGGCTCTGATGTGCACGGGGACCCGTGCGTCGTTCTCGAGAAACCAGAACATGCCCAGCGCGAAGGACCGGTGCTTGCTCCGAATCTCTGCTCGCTCCGCATAGCTGCCGTCGGCATAGCCATAGCCCGCGCCCACGAGGTCGATGCCGTTGACGTCCGCTTTCCGACTCGGCATCGGCGTGAGCGTCATGATCCGACGGATCTCGAGCGCGGGATTGAGTGCCAGGTAGCGGGCCAGGTACTCGTACCAAAGCGGGTTGTAGTCCTCTGGCTTGGCATTGGGCAGACGATTGCCCGGGTCGTCGGTCATCGTGACCCGGTAACAGTACGCCTGCGTGCGGGCATCGCCCTGACCGGTCTGTCCCGACGGCGCCGCATCGATGAATGGCAACAAGTCAGAGGAAGGCTCCCCTGGTGTCACGAAGGGATCGATCGACACGGGCGGCTCACCGGGTGCGCCGAACACATCGTTGGCGAGGAAGCCAGCGTGGCTCTCACCGTACTTCGCTTGCGATTCACGTCCGACCACATAGTCGACGCCGGCGAGGGCCATGAGGTCACCGGTGTAGCTTGCGTCGACGAACACGTGGGCGCTGTAGGTCTCGCCACTCTCCATGGCGACTCGCTGGATTCGTGCGCCTGTCTTCTCGACGCCTCCGGGCCTACGGAGGCGCTGACCTGACGCCAGGGTGACGCCGGCCTTGTCGAGCATGCGGCGCATGATCTTCTCGGCCACGCGCGACTCGTACACCCACTGCATCTTCGTCTCGTCGTTCTTGCCCGAGTAGACCCGCTTCTGAATCGATGCGAAGTACGTGGAACGATCGGGACCCCGCCAGGCCGCCTCGTCCTGATAGTGCGAGTAGACAGCTTGGTAGAACTCCCGAGCGACACCACCTACCGCACGGTACTTGTTCATATCCGTGGCTGTGAGTCCCGAAGTCGCCAGTCCACCGATGTGCCCATCCCGAGCGATCAGCACGACGCGCTTTCCCATTCGCGCGGCCTGCACCGCCGCGACGACTCCCGAGGATGTCCCGCCGTAGACCACGATGTCGAAGTCGGGCTCGGCCGCCGTGGTCTGCTCGACGCCAGAAGTGCCCCGAGATTCCGTGGAGTCGCCGCACCCCGCTGCGAGCGCCAAGACCGCGACGAACGAGAGACGCCACCAAACCACGCTTGCTAGTGTTCGTCGCATGATGTCCGTGTGCGTGTCCGAAAGTCCGACCGACCCGTGCGCCCCGGACGACGCTCGATCTTCGCCCGAACGTAGCACGCTGCGGTGTCCTCTCGACTCGTGATCGGCCTCTATCAGTACCGGTCAGCCCCCTGACTCGGCCAAGCGAGTTGTGCGGGCGCGGGCGCCGGCCTCTCTAGAACCGCCCGCGTACTTGGAGCATTTCACGGGCAGAGGATGCATCGGTCGCCACGGAGGCCGTACCAGGCCAGAGGGCCCAGCCAGCCGCTCCGGCCGCCACCGCCAGCAACCCGCTTGCGAGACTTGCGTATCCGAAGCGCTTGTAGTCATCCGCCAACTCTCTGGCGCGCGCCTGCCGGTCGGTAGCGTCGAACTCTTGCTTGGCATCGAGTGCCAAGTAGCCTGTGACCCCGGCTGTGACGAGTGCGGCGGAGGCTCCAGCAAGTAGTACGATGGCCATGCTCTTGTCGTCTGTCACTTCGTCGGTGCGGAGCATCTGCGCGGTGTGCGCCGCCGGGGTCTCCACTGGAAGCAAACCGCGGCTATCCACGAACCCCCGGTAATAGGCTACCGAAAAGGGCGTCTCGAATAACTGCGTTCGATACGCCTCATCAGTGCTGCCACGACTCGCGATCACTCTGGGCTTGAAGTGAAGTGAACGGAGGGCGACGACAGGTGTGTCTTCGGTCGCAAAGCCAGCTTCGTGGTCGTCGGTCCTCAAGTAGTAGCGGGGTCCACGCGGCACCGCCAGTGAGATCCAACCGTTCTGACCGTGGTGAGCGTCGACTACCCGGAGGCCGCCATCGTTCTCGAGGTAGAAGTGGCTCAGGTTCTCCGCCGAGCCTTCGATGCGCACCGCACCCTGCAGCTCATCGAGGATGATGAGCGGAGTGCGGCGATCGACAGCCGGCGGGTGACCGACGACTTGTGCAACCGCTCTCGGGTCCATCACGCCGCTGTTGGCGGCGGAGACGAATGCTTGTACTTCGCTGTACTCGATGCGCCCGTCGGCGTTGACGTCTGCAGCGCCACGCAGCGCAGAAAGAATCTGGTGCGTGAAGACGCCCGACTCGATTCTCGACCACTCGTGGGCTTCTTGTGTCGCGTTCGACGCGACAAGCGCCCCCACATTGGGAAAGCGTGCAAGGTGGGCTTGCTGCAACCATGCGTCATGCGCCGCGGATGCCAGTCGAACGCGCCTCCCTTCCACTTCCTCGTCGAATCCTCCACGGATGCCAACGACGGCACCGGCGTGGCAGGCATCAACGATAAGGTGAACTGGAATGCTCGGAAGCCGCCGCAGAATCTGATCCAGCAAGACGTCCCGTGTGATGCCTCCGTCCGCTAGCGCGAGGTACCGCTGGCCATCGACACCGAGGCCGCTGTGTCCACTGAAGGTGATGAACATCGCTACCGTCTTGCCCGCAGCAACCTCCTTCTTCAGCTCCGCGCCGTATGAGTCGAGCACGCGCAGCAGGTTGTCCATAGTGGGCAACTGACTCCGAGCGACGAGTTCGGGGTAGCGCTTCTGCGTCCGTTGATCGAGTACGCTCAGGAGGGTGCTCTGTCCCATGCTGCTGAAAAGCTCGTGATATCGGACTGCATCGTCATCCGCGAAGCGGAGCGTCTTCAGATCGGACTCGCTGTGAGGCGCCTCGTTGTTCCCGATTGTGACGGCGTAGACTGAGCGTTGCGCATGCGCATTGGTCGCCCACAAGCACGTGCAGACTGTCAGAATGGCGTGTAGCGCGCGGTTCATCACTGCGACTCCTCGCGCGCCGTAGCTGCACCAATCACCAGCATGCGGCGCACGACAATCATCCCTTTGGGCGACTTGGGGTCTCGTTCAAGTGCCGCCTTTAGTTGGTCTCGCGTTAGCGGGTGCCCGGAAAACAGCCCGACTACCGTGTAAGTGCCCTCGCCATGTGGGTCCCCGAGCTCAACAGCGTATTGGAGCAGCTCGGGCGCGTCAGTCCCTGTGTTCTCGCCGAGGGACAAGCTCCGGTCGCCCGGAGCTGGGTAGTACCACACGACGCGCCCCCGCCCATCCCGTGCAAACGCGGCGAAGAACCGGTGCCCCGCCCCGCTCCCAACCTCGAACTGGAGCACCTCACCGAGTTTGCAGCGGCCAGGTGGACTCGAACCGCATCGAACGCTGAAATCTACGCTGCGCGTGGCATCCCCTCGGGGCGTGAACTCGTCAGTCGGGACCACCAGAGCCCACGCGGCGGCTGCGCCGATGGCACCAAGAACTCCGAAGGACCAACGGGTGCGCTTCCGTCTCCTGCTCCGCGCAAGGACTGTTCGCAGCACCTCTTCCTTCTCCAGGATGGAGGGCTCATCGCGTCCAGCGAGCAGGCGTCCTAGCTGTCGATCATCCATGGCGCTCAATCCACATACGGGTCTGCGGGGCAGGCTGGCCAGCAAGTTTCCGTTGAGAACGACTTCACTCGAAAAGCCCCTTGTTTTTGAGATAGCGCTTCAACTCGGCCTGGACCTCGGTTTCCAGGCGACGCACACGACGGCGCGTGATCGCCATCGCTTCCGCAGTCGCGGCCTGGGAGAGTTCGTCGCGAAAACGCAGGGTCACGAAGCGCTGGGTTTGCTCGTTGCAGCCGCTCAGGAACATCTCGGTGGCGTCCTGCAAGGTGCTCCGGTGCAACGCATGTTCGGCGCTATTGTCGCCCGTCCCGGTCGACCCATCCGTGCGCTGCGCTGCGGGCGTCACAGATTGCGGATCGGCTACAGGGATCTCGCGTCCAGTCTTTCTGTGTTGATCGATTCGCAGATTGCGGGCGATGCGGGCGAGCCAGGTCCCGTACGGGCGGAGCCCGTCGTAGGACGCGCGAGCTGGTGGGGCGAACGCCCGCGCAAAAACTTCCTGGACGCAATCCATCTGCTCATCGATGTTCGCGAGCCCCGGTACCCGCCGAGGTGGGGTGCCGTCTACGATGAAGCCGCTTTGCAGGGCCCGCCTCACGCCATCCACGTGACGTCGGTACACCTCCGAAAGAGCCGCCTCATCGCCGCTTCGAAAGCGCTCAAGCAGGTCTCGGTCTTCCTCAAGCATGCATGCAGCGCGTAGTTGAGACGCGCTGCGTAGGCCCCCCTCCGCCGCCACGACCCCACCAGGAGCACGCGCCTCCATCGACGATAGCGGAAAAGTCGCCCAAGTCCTATTCACCGCTGGTCACCCGTCGACTTGCGAGTTGGCGGCGTCCTGGCAACGCAAAGAATCATCTCAGACGAGGACAGTGTGCGCGTGGTGATTCAGGGCCCGAGCTTTGTGATCTCCAGGGAGTCGCCCATTTCCCCCGGGTCGTCACCGCGGCTCGATGAATGGTCCACACCGAGCTGGCCTTCCGAGTTGAGCCCCCAACACAAGGCCGTCCCCCCCGTCGACAATACACAGGTGTGGTGTCTTCCGGCAGCTAGCAGGCTCGCCGAACGACTCGAACCCAGCTCGATTGCCGGTAGCTGTGGCATCTCTCCCGCCTCATCGCCCCGATCAAGAGTGTCTCCCAGGCCGAGTTGACCGTCGTCGTTCAGGCCCCAGCACTTCATGGTGCCGGTCGCCAGCAGTGCGCACGTGTGTCGGTTGCCCGCCGAGACGGCGACGGCAGGGCCTCCCAGGTCAACACCTGGCAGTGAGTCGCCCATCTCCTGCGCCTGATCCCCGCGTGACTCGACGTCGTCGAGGCCAAGCTGCCCGTTCTCGGCGCTTCCCCAGCATTTGACGGCCCCGTCGTCCAGCAACGCGCATGAGTGATAGCTACCGGCGGCCACCGCGACAGCGAGTCGTTCGGATCCCAGATCGATCGCTGGAAGGAGCCCCCCCATCTCGCTCAGCCCATCGCCTCGCGTCTCCGTATCCCCCTGACCGAGCTGCCCCCAACTGTTGCTGCCCCAGCATTTGACTGCTCCTGCTTCCAATAGCGCGCACGTGTGGAAGGCCCCTGTGGCGAGGCCGGTCGCGCGCACCCCGGCACCTAGATCGATCGCTGCGAGGTTGTCCCCGAGTTCTCCCTCGATTTCGCCGCGGTGAATCGCGTCTCCGATGCCCAGTTGCCCTTCGAGGTTGCGGCCCCAGCACTTGATTTCGCCCGCAGACGAAAGCGCGCAGGAGTGCCCGTAGCCCAATGCCACCGCCTCCGCATCGTAGTCGGCACCAAGGTCGATCGAGGGCAGATTGTCTCCCATTTCACCTTGATCGTCGCCACGTGACGCGCCGTCGCCTTGGCCCAGGTGCCCGGAATTGTTGAAGCCCCAGCACTTCACTCTGCCTCCGTCGAGGACCGCGCAAGTGTGACTGTGCCCGGCGTCAATCGCTTGCGCGCTACTTCCGAGGTCGACCACCGGAAGTGCGCCCATCTCTCCCGGGGCCCACCCGCGTGCGGATGTGTCGCCGAGACCGAGTTGGCCGCGGTCGTTTCGCCCCCAACACTTCACGCTTGCATCGTGGCGAATCGCGCAGGAGTGAAATCCCCCCGTCGTCACGCTCGCGGCGCTGAGCTGACACTCGGGGCTGCAGTCGGTCCCCATGTCACACGCCTCCCCGACGTCGACAATCCCGTTGCCGCAGATCTCATTGGATAGGCACGTCGAAGAGCAGCCGTCGCCGCTGTCGGAGTTTCCGTCATCACAGACTTCGGTTCCCTCGTGTGTCCCATCGCCGCAGACTTGCTCGCGGGTGCAATCAAGGCACTCGACCTCGCCGCCGTCGTTGTCGCCGTCGTCGCAGAACTCCGTGCCCTCAGTGCGCCCGTCACCGCAGCGCTGGATCAGCGTGCAGTTGAAGCACTCGCCTTCGCTGCCATCATTGGCACCGTCATCGCATGCTTCCGTTCCTTCAGCGACCCCATCGCCGCATGTCTGCAGTCCAAGACAGCCCAGACACTCGCCTTCCGAGCCGTCGTTGGTCTCATCGTCGCAAGCTTCTGTGCCCTGCTGCAGCCCGTCCCCGCAGTGCTGTACTGCCGTGCATTCGAGGCATTCGTCATTGCCCCCATCGTTGTCCCCATCGTCGCACGCTTCGGTACCCTCAGAAACTGCGTCACCGCACAGTTGCGTGGCGGAGCAGTCCAGACACTCACCTTCTCCACCGTCGTTGTCGCCGTCGTCGCACGACTCTGTGCCGTCTGAGCGACCATCGCCGCAACGCTGGATGGCGGCGCACGCGTAGCACTCACCCTCGCCGCCATCGTTGTCGCCGTCATCGCAGGCTTCGTCCGGATCACGCACACCATCGCCGCAGGTCGGCCCGGTGGTGTTCTCCTCGTTGGATCCGGCGTCCCCGGCTTCGTCGCTGCCGTTGTCGCCGTCCGACCCCTGATCGCAAGCATCGATACGCCCTCCCATACTAGCGTCGAGGCATGCCGGGGCGCACCTTCCATCCACGCATACATTCGTGCCGGTGCAGTCTGCCGAGGCCTCACAGCCATTCTTGTTGTCTAGATCGAGCCCGCAACCTGTGGCGCACGTCAGCAGGGTGATGAGGACAACTCTTCGTATGGTGTGGATGTGCATGATGTTGTCGCGATCTGGACGTCATAGATACCACCGTTGCGCATCGTCATGGAGGGCACGAGCACACCTGGCACGAACGTGCTTCACGGTAACGGAGTAGTCACTGTAGATCACCCATATTCACCAGTGACGTTCCAGCGCTACCACAAGAGTACGGACGCGATGGCGCGATGGGCCGCAGGTTCTGCTCGCGAGGAAGCAAGTCGGAGTGACGATTCGACTTTTTCTTCGGCCCGTACGGGCGCGCCGTCCGTATGCACTGGCAGACCAGGCATGCACGGCACGCGGTGCTTCGTCTGGATGCTGCGCCGCGAGCACCGTGGCGTGGTCACCGACACCAACGAGGAGAATCCCAATGCGAATAGTAGCACTCGTCGCCGCGGCGACCGTATTCATGACAGCGAGTTCAGTCCACGCGGCCGGGACGACGCCCGCGAGCAAGATCGTGAGTGTGTCTCATTCACATTCGTCGACGGAGAGCTGGTACATCAAGCTTGAGGACACTTCAGTCTGCGGCGGTGAACTACATCTGCGTGTGCCCGCCGCCGGCGATCCGCCCGCCGCCGGCGATCCACGCGAGCCCGTCGATGCGAGCTGGCGAGTCGTGCTCGCCGCGTTCCTCGCGGGCAAGGATGTGACCCTGTCGTACTACTCCGGCTGCGACGATGTGTATCGGGTCCAGATCGAGCCTTGATCGCATAGCGGGTGCACTGTCCGTTGCCATCGCCACGGCGTAGTGCGCGTTCTCGCAGGGTTCGTACACCGCCTTATTGTGCCCGGCACGAGTTTCATGGAGCCACTTCGAAGAAGAATCGGGAGCAACGATGTACGGATCATCAGGAGCCGCGATGCGCGGGCAACAACCGCCAGTGAGTGACCACGCGCGTGTAGTAGCCGGGAGAAGCCGGGCCACACGCGATCTGTGCGGTGTACGTCGGGGTAGGCTGGCTGCGTGGACGACGGGACTAACGGTATTGGCGCTTGCGTCAGCATGCTTGGCGCCACCAACCGAAGGCCAGCCACGAAGCTTGGGGGTGACGGCTGAAGGTCTCCATATGCAGCAGGGAGTATTCCTCTGGGGTAGCGGAGACATTGCAGTCTGCTTCACGCCTCGGCTGCCTGCCCACATGTCCGATCCTGAGTGGGGACCGACAACGGCGTTCATTCAGGCCGAGGTCGAGTCTGCGTTCGAGACTCTGGACGATGTCGCGATCGACTTCTCCGGCTGGGGACTATGCCCCGACTGGAGCAACCCCCAGCTCGGTACGTTGTCCGACCAGATTCGCATCATGCTGAAGATCAACCCTGCCGACGTGACCTCGAATTTCGGCTACCGCACCTGTGAGGTTGGCGATGTGACGACCGGGGACTGCGCCGGTGACGTTGGCTATCCGTTTGGCGACGAAGGTCTCGTATGGCTGAACCGCTACAGTTATGACGACCTGGGAGATAGCTGGACTACTGCGCTGTTGCATGAATTCGGCCACGGGCTGGGGTTCTGGCATGAGCACGATCGCGACGACAACACCCTCGGTGATCATGACTGCAACGGCAATGGCGCTGGAGGACTCGGAACCTACGTGACCGAGTATGACAGCGAGAGCATCATGAACGGTTCGTACTGCAGAGCCGATGGAAGCCAGTATTGGCCCGCAGCGCTCTCCGAGATCGATAGGCTCGGTCTGGAGATCACGTATGGGGACGCCGTTCACCACGCGGTGCGCGTGCTCGGCGGCTCCGGGTTCCAGACTGCAGAAGGGATTGTGCTGAGGGATGACGCAGTCCTAGTCGATGATTGGAGTTACCGAGGAGCCGGCGCCGACGCGTACTTCGCCCTGCCTAGCTGGCGAGAGCGCGATGCTATGGGTGCCCCGGTAGGCGGGGTGCTTGGGACAGGGAGCCTCTCTGCGAGTTCCTTGCCGTACCGTGAAGTGCGGGTCGGTGCCGACTTCGTCGCGTTCGGATCGGCCGCGCACACGGCTGGACCGGAGATCGTTGTTGTAGATGCGAGTCTGCACACCGCCCTAGTCGACGCGGTGCTCTAGTTGGGATCGGGGCCGCCGCATCTGGCGCAAGCGAGAGCTGGCGGCCCACTGCCCGCAGCGTCCCCCTTGTCGCAAGCCGCGACCCTCTCGTACCGCGAGGCTCGCTGTTGGGCCGATGGCGGCTCCTCGCGGCCCTCCAGCCGGCGTGCGCGTGATGTCCCACGAGGAACGTCAAGGCATGCCGAGCACAAGCACCGACAGATACCGGGTCCACCGACCCACCCTATGATTACGCCCACAACAGGAGGAGCGATGTTCCACTACCAATCGACAGAGAACAGCCACTTCGGTGACGCCCATACTGCAGCGTTGCTGACGTTGTGTTTGGCATGGGTGGCCGTCGTACCCGCTGAAGCCACGGCCCAAACACCGGCCGTGTGCACGAGCGACTCGACGGCCTTGTGCACGCTATTGCTGAGCATTGGCGATCCGACCGGCAATCCAGTCTATCCCGCGCTCACGGCATCCGATTGCGAGACCTGGCCGGTCGGCAGTGCGGAGTCCACGATGTTTCCTACATTTGCTCCACCTACGGCCGGTGGAGCATGTCGCGTCGCGGTGGTGTGGCCGGGAGACGGCAGGGAACCACGCCCACCGTTGATCGTCTACAACGAAGGAAGTGGCAATCAGAGCGCCGCCGCTACCGCAAACAACGGCACGCGCGGTTTCCAGAATGCCTGGCCTGCGGCAATCACAGTCTACACGCAGGCGACGGACAAGGTGGGTCACAACGGCCAGGCAGCCGGCTCAACAAGTACTTTGAACGCGCTCCATCGTGATTGGGCTCCTCGAGTGCCAGATCAGGAGCCTGTGCGAAACGGAAACGGGACGCTCCCGCTTGGAACGCACACCGACCTTCCCTACGTCGACGCGGTGCTGCAGAAGGTCAAGACGCTGTTTCCCTACAATGCAGACAATGTCTTTGCTGCGGGGTGGTCGTCTGGCTGCTTCTTCACGTTTGCAATGCTCGAGATGCGAGCGAGCACGTTCGCTGGGTTCGCGGGACTCGGTTGTCGCACGACACGTTCAGGAACGGGAACGAACGGCTATTCCAGCCCTTTCGGGCAAATGGTCGCGAGTCCGAGGCCGGTCTTGTACATGATGGGAGATGTTGACGGCGCAAGTGCGATCGGGAGGTGGACGCCCGTCCCCCCGCCAATCTGTCCAGCAACAGGCATCGGGTGCCGGGGCGGTGGCCTTGACAACGGAGCTCAACCGTTTTGGTGGACGTTCCTCGCTGCACCACCGGCACGTGTGACGACATGCCAGGGCGGGCCTTGCAGCGGAGTAGACGCGACCCTCAACCACCTTGTCGCCCGGAGTGGTGCGACACCGCCTATCAATACGGATTGCGACCAGAGTGGAGCGAACCCTGCTGCGTCCGGCCTGGACAACAACTGTGTGCTCTCGACTCTGGGCGTTACGACACTACCGGCGTCAGCGCTCGGCGGCGCGGACGTCGAGTTCGGCCTCTACGCGGGTTCGCACAACTGGGGAGCAAATCCCAACTCGACTGCGTGGACAGTCGACTTGTTTCAACGCAAGCGAGTACCGTATTTTGGCATCACGGCCGGAGCGGTCGTGATCACGGGGATGGTGACACAGGACCTGTGCCCGTACTTCGGCCCGAGCACGGACGCGCTCGAGAAGGCAATTTCGGTCGACGCCAACGGTGAGGTCATCTCCGTGGGTCTATCAACTCCCGGCGGTCTCGTGCCCACCGGAGATATGGACTGGGAGGACGCTGACGAGGTCTGGTGCACGTCGGTCGGTGGCTACGCGAGCACTGGCTACAGCATCCGCACGGTGCCATTGGCTGCGCTAATGGCGACGATGTAGCCACAACCGGCACCTGGAGCAACGTCATGACGGAGAGTTCAAAACGGCCTTGTGCAATACTTGTGGCGACTGCGCTGTCGCTCGTTGGTTGTGGCGAGGGCGCCTCGAATGCGCACGTGGATGTTGGAGTCCTGCCCGCACAACTGGCCTACACGGACGTGCCCCTTTGGGACGACACGGTCCTTGTTTGCTACCAGAACGGCCATCCTCAGGGGACTGGCAGCAGCGTCAGCTCGAGCGACTTCGCACAATGGGTGTCGGACTTCGCGACCGCTTTGGATGCCACGTGGGCGGCTGAGTCGGCGATCGTGTTCACTCACGACCCGAGTTGCTCTGTCACTGAGGCAAGCCAGAACCTCCTCGTCTCCGTCTTCGACGATGGTGGCGGCCGTGGCCAGTGCGCCTACGGCAAACCGGCCTCCTGCACCATAGATCTAGGATCCGTCCTTGCGTCGCCGACGGCAGACAACATGGAGTTCGCCCTGTTCGTCGCCGTACACGAGGTGGGCCACGCTCTTGGGCTTCCCCACGAGCACAAACGGGCCGATTCACCCAATGTCGGAATCGACAGTGCGGGAAACCCAACACACCTGTGCACAAGGGAACAAACGATTCTCGAGCAGGCCATCGTCAACGGCGCAGCGAACCTGATTGCGGATCGCGTGAAAGAGACCACCGGAACCTACTCCTACCTCACCGATCACGATCCACAGTCGGTCATGAGTTACTGCAGGGACGACCTGGTAGCGGATGGAGGTGGGGGCTGGCCCGGTTTGACTTGGGAGTTGTCCGATGGCGACGTCCTGGGGATTCAGATCTTATATCCACCATCGCACACGCAGCCGATCCGCGCGGGGTGGGGGCTGCCCTTCGCTGGGAAGACCGTCGTGCGAAGCAACGACGCGTTGACGACAGATTGGACAGCGCGGGGCGCTACCATTGGAGCGTACTCTTGGGGGCCGCTCTGGACATTTCAGGACCACGGGGGGAACGCCGCGTCTGGCACGGCTCATCCTCTCCCCGCATCGCAAGTGGGCGGCGAGGAGATTGAGATGGTCTTCTTCGACAAGTTCAACCGCGAGCACACGGACGATGGCGGACTGATCGTGAGCGACGCGAAGCACGCGGCTGTCGTGACTGCCGTCCTCTAGGTCTTGCGGGCTTGCTCAATCCGCGAGGAGCGAGCCTGATCGAAGCACCAAGCCTCCCCAAGACCCCCAGAGCGAGCCTTCGAAATTGAAAACTGGTCTCCGGTTGGTGATGGGTACGTCGATGCGTTCCGCTTTGCGTGGTATCGAGCGGTGGCTGATCGTGCGTTGCCGTAGGCTCACCCACTGCGCATCCTCTGTCGCATGCAAGTCGGAGCCTGGCCATCCGACGACTTTCGTCGTTCGAGCCGGGCGTAGCGCACGCCGGCGGCTCGAAGTCCAACCCTTCCGACCGCGGGCGGGCGGTTCAGTCCTCGAGTTCCGCGGGTGTGTCGTCCTCGCCCTCGTGCTCGTCGAACTCCTCGACCTCAACGGCGTCGTCCTCGACCCACTCCTCTTCGACGACTCGGCGCATCAGCTTTCGTTTGCCCATCGCGACCTCCCTTGCTCATCAAGTTAGGTTGATCTGGAACCTTCGCAAGACGCTCGCGCGACTCTCCGTGGACACCCTGTCCGCGGAAACGTTGAATCCTCTTGTGCAGTCGAGCTCGGCAACGTCGCACACCCTTCAATGTGCGGCTCTCTTCCGTACCTCGAGCGAACACGCGGGCGAGCTTGAGCATGGGAACGCCCGCCGCGGCCACCTCCGCGAGAAGGCGATCGCTTTCGTTGATCACCACGCGAAGCTCGTCCCGCAGCTTCGCTTCGCGCTCGATGAGCTGGTGGAGATCAGCGAGTCGCTGACGGGTATTCACGGCGTCCGACTATCGCTCACCGCTTCGATCTGGCAGCGGAGCGAGTGGAGTGCGTTTCGAATCCCGGGTAGCTCGGACTCCAGCAGCCACGGCAGGTACTGGTCGACTCGCTCGCCTTGCGAATCTCTTGGAACAAGCTCGAGCTGCTGGCGCAGCCATTGCACCATCGCGTCCAGTGCATCGAGGCGTTCGCCCGGGGGCGTGTGACCCAGGGCGTCGTGGTACTGCCTCCACACTGCCATCACTGTCTCGAGTTCCACTTCCAGGTCGATGGCCACGTCCACGGGCTCCGCGCCCTCGCGAAAGAGCTTGAGGATCCGGGCCATGGCTCGGCCGTCGATACCGATGCTCGTGGAGACGTTCCCGGCGGCGCTCTCTCCTATGGGTTCGTCGCGCCGCCTCGCCGCCGCCCACTTCACGACATCTGCTCGGCATAGCCAGACTCTCGTGCCGCGCGGCTTGCCGTCGCGCCCGATCAGGGGATGCCGTTCGACACGAATGTCGATTCCCTCCGCTCTGCGAACAGTCGCTTGGCTGCACCCGGCGAGTTCGGCCGCTTGCTTACGCGAGACCATGCCTTCCGTGTCGGTGCCAACCATTGCCGTCAGTGTAGCCACCGCGTTGCCGCCCGCAAACCAACGCATGACATTTCGCTTGCTATCAGAGCGTGGCAACGCGGTGTGCCGCTCGTGTGACCACGATTGAACGATGTGCATTCCAGTGCGATCCATGGTTCGTCGCGCTGTCGAGTTGGGTGGCACTGCCGCTCGTGGCGCTGCTGCGGCATCTGTGAGCGAAACGTGGGTACCGTATACGGCCGAACGACGACATGCGGTCGACGGCGACCGAAAATAGTTTCGGGCAAAAACGACGGCTATGTCGCTGTAACAGATTCGCAAAAGCGCTCACACGAGAGAGGACTTTCGCGCGTTCGCCCGATGCGCTTCACTGGTCTAGGCGCTCAAGCACGCGGCACATTGTTCTGCGTGCGTGTCGAAGCGATGACGAAAAAAAACGGGCGCTGGTATGTGCCAGCGCCCGTCGAACTCCTGGCCGACTGCGTAGGTCGCCCAGGCACGAGGAGGCAAGGTCGATTGCCCACTCACTGCGAACGTAGCACTGCAAGGGTTGTTGGCCCACTGGCTGTGTCATGAAGCTCGCCGAGCTCATGGCAATGCCGCTTGGGGAAGTGCTGCTCTCGTTGGTCGCACCGCGCCCAGCGGTCGACGACGATCCATGGATCGACTCCAGAGCAGAGGAGTGCCCGGTGCCTCATCGGACGCTCCTCGCGGCTGCGCAGAGGGGCGAACTGGTTCTCTGCAAGCTGCGGCGACGTTACTTGGTTCGACGGTCGGAGCTCGATCGATGGATCGAGCTTCATCAAGTGGTCGCGACTCAGTCGACTGGCGGACGGACAGCAGCGGAGACGGAAGCCGAGCGAATCCTCCGCCTCAATGGCTACGGGCAGGCCGGTCATGAGTAGGACGCGCGCGGTGCAGATCGATGATCTCTTGCAGGAGTCGCTGGGCGACATGAGTTCAGTCGGCACCACAGTGGGTGAGCTGGCTGTAGCCCTTGCTGAGTTTGCAGACCTCGCCTATCTCCGGCTGCGGAGCGAGGTCGCCAGGGAGGCTGCGCGCGGCGGTGCGATCGAGGTGATCGAGTCGCTGCACCTGGTACCAGATGCAGCGCGCCTCGTGGACGCTGCTTGGGCTGACACACGGCGGGCGGTAGCCCGTGGGTGAGGTCACGCGCTTGAGACGCACAGGTCAGAAGCCTGTGGTCTTGATCTCGCCCGACCGCATGAGGTCGGTTCAGGAGGCTCGCGCCGCGCTGACCGCGCGGGGCGACGTGTATCACCGCGGGGGGATCCTTGTTCGCGTTACTACCGACGAAACGGAAACCAAATGCATGGTCAGCCCGCTGGGCTCGCCTCGCATTTCTCGACACCCGGACAGCGTGTTGCAACTCAAGATTGCCGACTCGGCTCGTTGTCGGTCCAACAGGAAGCGACCTGACGGGACCTTTGCGCACGTTGATGTCCACCCTCCCGTCTGGCTTGCTAAGACGATCGGCGAGTTGGGGCAGTGGGACGAGTTCCCCTACCTGCAAGCGGTAGTAGAAACGCCGGTGCTCAAGCCGGATGGCTCGGTCCTCGATACACCGGGCTACGACGTTGACACCGGCATCCTGTTCTTACCGGCCCGCGAGTATCCACTAGTTCCGAAGCGACCCACGCCGGAAGATGTCAGTCATTCTCGCGAGGTGTTGGAGGCAGTGTTCGAGGACTTTCCCTTCGCCGCGCCAGTTCATCTTTCCTGCGCGCTGGCCAGTGTCATGACGCTCTCGTCACGATATGCCTTCCACGGCCCGAGCCCACTGTTTGGTGTCGACGGGTCGACGGCTGGCAGCGGCAAGGGGCTGCTCACCGACGTGGCGTGCATGATCGGAACCGGGCGCAAGGCCGGGGTCGCCATCGCTGGCAACAACGAGGAGTTGCGCAAGTCGATCACGGCGCACGCGATCGCTGGGAGTCGAACCGTCCTCTTGGACAACGTGATCGGTGACCTCGGCGGCGCAGCGTTGTGCGCTGCGCTGACCACCACCACTTGGAGCGACCGCATTCTCGGCGGCAACACCACCTACAACGGTCCACTGCTCCCGGTCTGGTTCGCCACGGGCAACAACATGACGCTCGGGCCCGACATGCATCGGCGCGTGTGCCACATTCGCCTCGAGCCAACCGAGGAGCGCCCCGAGGAGCGAACAGATTTTGCGTGCCGCGACCTGCGGCTATGGGTGGAGGAGTACCAGCCCACCTTGCTGGTCGCAGCACTCACCGTGCTCCGGGGGTACTTCGCGGCTGGTCGGCCAGACATGGGCCTGACGCCTTGGGGCTCCTACGAGGGCTGGAGCGCCGTCGTGCGTTCTGCGATGGTCTGGGCCGGCTGGCAGGACCCAGGCGACGCGCGGGAGGCGCTGCGCGACATCGCGTGCGTCTCCGACACCGCCGAGATTCGACTCGTCCGTGGCTGGCACGAGCTCGGCGAGTCGAGCGCGCGCGATGCTTTCGAGGCGCTGTACCCCGAGACCGGCCAGTGCCCGGAGCACCTGCTGCCGTTGCTGGAAGCTGTCGAGGAGGTCGCTCGGGGCAGGAAGGTGACCATTCAGCGACTGGGGAAGATGCTGGGCGGGATGAGGAAGCGTGTCCGGGGCGGGCTCTACATCGACGACCGGCCTTCGCAGGGCAAGACGCTTTGGGTTGCCGTTCACGTGCCGAACGCAACGCAGCACGAGGTGACAGATGCCTGAAGTGGAGCACGGTGGGGCAGGGTGGGGTCGCATCCGCCCATTTCGAATCGGGTGGGGCGTGGGCGCCAGTAGCCTTGAGGGTCAATTGGTCCACCCTCGTCCACCTCCTCAACCCGCGAGCCCGCTGGGGCAGCGGAATTGGTCTACTTCATTTCCACTTTGCCGAATCCGCCAGCCTGCGGTGCGGCCGCGGCGCGGTAGGCGTTGTTGTCGATTGCTTGCTCGATGATCTTGGCATCCTCGATCTCAGGCGGCCATAGGAAGAAGTCGTTCGGGCCTGCGCCCAGCGCTCGCCCATCTCCAAGATCGTGCCAGAGGAACAACGGTTCACGGGCAGGAACCTTTGCTCGAGACGCCATCTCTGGAAGCACGTACTTGTTGTTGAACTTGACCGCGAACTTGCCGACAGGCTCGGTCAGATCACAGCGGACCAGCCTCACGGTCGATTGCTCGCTAGTGATGGTCCCAAAGACGCGGCTGAGCGCCACGGCCATTTGGTCGTTGACCCGCGCGAGGGCCTGGACCTCCGGTTCCGAATGGAGTTGCTCGCGAGCAATGTGCTCAAGCCCCGTCTTGGCCTCGAGGAGTCTTCGTTCCCACCACGCTGTGACATGCATCGTTCCCAGACGGAGCACTGGATACGCACCGATCCAGACGGCCACGATCAGGATGGCGATCCACCAGGCGTCACCGTTGTGGGCGCCGATCGCCGCCCCGATCGCCTTCGTCGGATCGTCGCCCCCGTGCCACAAGAAGTACGCCGACTTCCAGTTGAGAACGACGTATGTGAGAACGAGGCGGCCGACGAGGGGGTCAGTCAGTCGGGCCTTCCACGCCTTTATCAAGTCTCCTAGCGTTTCCATAGCTGGATACTCACCGCGTCCGTGGGGATCCGCAACGGCGCGACGGTGTCATACGCCACGATCGCGGGTTGCTGAGTGTACATCAATCATATATATGATTGATTCATGGCAGCAGCCCGACGATTCGATCGCCGTCTCAGCATCATGTGCACCGACACCGAGCGCGAGATGCTTGCGGACATCGCGGAGACCGACGGGGTCACGGCGTCGGATGTCGTGCGTCGATACATCCGCGAGCGTCATGCCGAGTTGTTCGGCCGTCCTGAGCCGAAGGCGAAAGCCGGGAGGCGCCGCAAGAAGAGTTAGGCGCGGGATGTCCCCGCACCACGAAAGTGGGCCCGCGCTGTTGGAGCAGCCGGACCCGTGACCCACAGGAGATGAGTCCTATGAGTGTTCCGCTTATACCCGAGTCCTATTCGCCAGGGCCAGTCGCGCAAGCGTCCCGGCCTCCGTCGCTCAAGACGCCATCGGTGCTCCGGGGGGTGCAATGAAGTCGCCCAACCGGCATGGCAAAGGCACCCCCGAGTGGGTCGGCAGCCTCGAACGAGGATGCTGGCATGCGAAGGTCTCGATTCCAGGCGAGGGCCGCAAACGGGTCAAGTTGTCGAAGCCCGACGGTTCACCGTTGAGGGACAAGGAGAACGACCGCGACCTTGCCATGCGTCTCACGGCCGATGTGTCAGAGGCCATTCGCGAGGACCGGTTCCGAGCGGAGGCCGATAGGCTCGCCGCTCGGCTTACCGTCCAACAGTTTGGCGAGAAGTGGACTAGCGGCGAGCTGTACAAGAAGCACGGTGAGGTGCGACGGCTGAAGATCAAGGAGAGCGTGCGCGACGACCGAAGCCGGCTTGCCGCGCACGTGTATCCGCACATAGGCCACAAAGCGGTCGCCGATGTCACGGAGGAGGACGTTGAGCGATGCCTGGCCAAGGCCGCCCGGATCGCTGAGGAGAGGAGAGGCAAGCCGTGGCGGCCCGCAACTAAACTTCAGGTGTACCAAGTGCTCAAGCGGCTCTTCGACCTTGCCATCAAGCCGGGTCGCCTGCGTCGCGACACACCTGTATCGATCGACCTCCGGCCCGCGAGGGGCAAACCAAAGCTGTACTCGTTCCTGTACCCGAATGAGTTTACGACTCTGCTCGAGTGCACGGCAGTTCCGCTGGTTCGACGGGTGCACTACGCGCTCGCGGTCTACACTGGTTTGCGGCTGGGCTCACTGAGAGCGCTTACATGGGGCGGCGTGGATCTGGTCCACGGAACTCTTACGAGCCTGAAGAGCAAGAACGACCTGCCGCAGATTTTCGAGATCTCGCCGGATCTGGTGAGGCTCCTGACGCGATGGGCCGAATGCCGGGGCCAGCCGCCCGCAACAGCGGCATTGGTGGGTGACCTTGAGTGCACGGCCAAGAAGGAAGCAGAGACGCTACGCAATGACCTCAGGGCGGCAGGCGTCACGAGGGAGATCCTGTTCAGCTCCGCGGACAACGTCGAGGCACTTCGGTTTCACGACATGCGCGCGACGTTCGTGACCTGGGCCCGTCGAGCAGGACGCGGTCGCGGATGGATCTGCGATCGCACCGGCCACCTGACCGACAAGATGATGGCGCGCTACGACCGCGGCGCACGCATGCTCGCCGACCTCCAATATGAACCGTTCCCCGACCTCACCGAGGCCATCCCGGAGTTGACCGAGGACCTAGCCAACGTTTCGCGGCTCTCCGACTTCCGGCACGATTAGATCGTCTGGGCCGCGCTAGCCTTCCGTGCCCGGGATAGCGGCCTGCATCAGCGCCGCAACCCGCGCCATGTCCTCCTCGAACCTGCGGAGAAATTCAGGTATCTGCAGATCGCCGTTGGAGACCCGTTGAGCATACAGATCTCGTTGAATGCTGAGATGATCAGAGGCTTCGTCGGAAAGGCGTTCCAGAATCGACGGCAGATCGCCGCCATTGACAACGTAGCCGACCAAGCGCTCGAAATCGGCGACCGGAAGCATCCTCGGCATCGTCGCATCCGGAGGAAATACGAGCCCTTCCTCCGCACATCTCTTACGCATCCACCTTCGCATCGCCCAGTGATCACCGCTGGTCTCTTCGTATGTAACGATCAGACTATGGAGGCGGGCGCTTCGTGGAATGACTAGCTCGTGCACCCCAGCTCTGACGGCCGTTACGATGTCGTGAAGGTCTCGAACTGCCCCAGGCGTATCCTTTGCGCCAGCGGATCCCGCCCGTCGCTGCCGGAACAGCGCATGATCGAACCATTGAACGATCTCGCGTGCCGATGCTGCCCCTTTGAGGATCCTTTCCTGCATGACCCCAGATTTCACAGAGACGAGTAGGAATAGCGGCTCCGCGTCAGTCTCGCACTTAATGATGATGTCGATGATCTCGCCTTGCCCAATCACCTTCGACATGATGACGCTGTAGCCGTCTGCCTGACTCACGAAGGAAGCGACCCTCCGGCACCACTGCTCAAAGACGAGGCCAAAGACGCGAAGGAAATACAGGGAGTCGGGTTTGCCCTTGTCGTCGCGGGCTGCCAGTCGGTGCTTGTTCCAAAGGCCTCCGCGAAGAAGCTCTCTTCCGATGTGTGGGGATAGGAACAGAACTCGCCCATCGCTCAGACTCAGAATTGGCGAGTGAAGCAGCGGCGCGACCCCGGTAGGCACCCCGCTGCCATCGGATGCCTTCGAGACGGCCCTCGCTAACTCTCCTATTGTCACGGATGCCCTTCCGATTTCAGACGCCTGCCAGCCGGCGTCTCCGGGGTCCGTCGCAGGCCAGGGGAAATCGGGCGGTAGCAGCGGCATGCGTCTACGCCCATCCGCGTTGACGCATCCCCATCCTCTAGACGCCAAGTAGAGCGGAGCTGCCAGTCCGAGCATGTATTGGTCACAGTCTCGACCGAGGGCCCGACGTTGCCAATCGGCCCAGCGCGCTTGGTCCTGTGAAGAGGGCGTTTCAGCAAACAGGCGAGTACTGCGGTTGTACTCATGCACCGCGTCATGGTTCTGCCCGAACAATTGCGCTCGCGAGAACTCCGCGAGGAACGCTTCGTCATCCAGAAGCGCATCGGTCGGATCGGAGTCGTGCCACTTGCTGGTTACATCATTTGCCAGGAGCAGGAGGTGGAGGATGTCTCCCCGCGTCGGCACGTCGCCGCCATCCTTGGCATGCATGAGAACCATGGCTTGGGCGGCACAGACCCCCAATGGATTTGCTACGTTCGCCTGAAGGCCTGAACGCAACTTTGCGAGCAGGCTACCGCTGAGTGCATACCTGTCCTCGAGCATGCCAGTTGCATCGGGCCGCAAGGCATCATTCAGAAAGGCGCTGACGCCATCCGGATTCTCGTTGTGAAGCACGGCAGCGAACTTGGACAACTCGACAAGCAACGTCTCCCGATCGATAGCCTGTAGAGTCTCAGCAGCGATCTGCCCGGGTTGCATGTCGGAGATGAGATCGGAGAGTGAGATCTTGTAGCTGATCCCGAACACCTCCTTGGCACCGTCAAGGTCCATACGCTCCATGGTCAACTTCCGATCGGACCCTCTCTGAGAAACCATGTAGGATCCAACAGGTGCCCAAGGTGGCGAACGACTTCAGGCGTCCCACGGTGAGGAAAGAGGAGAACGAAGAAGAGGAGCAAGAGCGGTCTGTCCAGGAGTGGCTGAGGCACACCATTCACGTCTACGTGACGACTGGCTACGACGAGGTCCTTCCAAGCCATCGTGAAGGGGGGGGCGACCTCCACAGTCTGTCCGTGATCTGTCCGCCACTTACCGTAGCCCCATCGCGCTGAAGGCTGAAACTTCGAGAAGCGAATCCTCGTTAGCTCTGGCCACAGCAATTTGCAGGTGGGCTTGGAGCCGGTTCGCACCAGGAGTTGGAGCAAACTCTCGGCGTAGAAGGAGGTGAAGCCGACGGCCTCATTTTCCAAGGGATCCTGTTCCGTGCCGAGAACTGGGCTTAGTCGGTGCCTGAGTACGTCCTCGAAGGTCCAGTACGGTGACGGGAGGCCTGCGCCCTGGTTCGGATCGGGCCGGCGGACCGTCAGATTCAGAATGGAAACCAGGAATCCATCGACTTTCAAGGAACGTGCATCCGTGTTTCGCAAATACCAGTAGTAGGCGAGGAGCTGCGGGAACGCTCCTTCCCCCCACGGGTCGAGATGCACATTGCCGTCGTCCAAGAACTTCTCAAGTTTGTCCTGGTCCAGGGATTCTGGCCAACCCTCTCGGGAGCACCAGGCCCAAACGACGGACATGGTTCCGAGAAGGAGTGTGTAGCGACCTCGGTATGCCATCGCGTCAACATAGGCATCGCCCTCAAGAAGGTGCTTACGTTCGAGTACCTCTTCGGTGAGGTCCAACAATGCCTCCCGCGTGGCCGCGGTGGCGAGGTCAACAGACTGTTTCGCATTGCGCTTGAAACTGATGTTGAATCGCTCACAGGCAGCAATGGCATACGCAGCGAACATGGTCCATGCGGAAGCGATGGCAAAATGATTCCGTTGCTCCGCGTAGTTCTTGAGGAGGAGCGAGACAAGCATGGCGCCGCTCGCGATTCGCCGCCGTACCTCCGCGGCCGACCACTCCGGTGCTTTCTCCCCATCCAGCCCCAACAAGTGGCCGAGCAATCGGTCCGCTCGTCCAAAGGGGAACAAGTCCTTCCCGCTCTCCGTCAGAGTGAGTAGTAGGAGCTTGGTTTGAGTTATTTCGGTTGGCCACAGCGATGCTTCGAGTTGCTTTGCCATGTTGAGGAGGTCTCCCCGCTGCATGACTTCCAGATTGCGTTCCGGGAAGCCGTCCCGCGCATTGGCTTCGTTCATCTGCTGAATTGCGAGCCTCGCCTCCTCGTCTACGTGGCCGTTCGTAACGAGGAATGACCGATGCGGACCCTTTGGCATTCCGGGGCCGCTCAGAGCTAGGTGTACTAGCTCTCGGAGCTGAGGCTGAATCTCCCGGAGTTGCTTGAGAGTAAGACGAGTTCCTGGATTGCCCTTGAGTTGGTAGGCACAGGTAGTGCCATCCGGGGCGATCGCGACTACGTCCTTGCCAAGCTCGATAGGACTGTGCCGCGTCGAGTGGAGAATCCGGTACCCATTGTGGGCCAGCATTTGACAGAACGGTGCCTGATAGCTCAGCTCGCTAGCGCTATCCAACCAGTTCTCTACTAGCCTCTCGTACATTCCACTCCTCCCGCTTGCTATCGATCAGTGCCTGGAACTCTTGCCTCAGAGCCGGATCAGATTCCAACTTGGCAGTGGCAAGCTCTACAGTCTCTACTAGCTTGGGGTGAATGTGGATCGCTGGCAGCTTTGGAAGCCCATCTGGGCCGAAGTCGATTTGAATCTTTCCAAGACTCGTCAGCAGCATCTCGGCAGTCAACTTGGTCCCTCTCGCATCGATTGTATTCCCCACCCGCTCGACCGCTTCCGACAGGGACGCGTACATGCTGGTAGCGATCTTTCCGGCCATCTCCTGTGCCATCTGATCGAATCGCTCGAGGAGCTTGTCGAACGGCATGCCGATCAGTTCCTCCGGCGTTGCCTGAGTATCGACATAGGTTTCCTCAAACGGAACGTGCTCGATGTCGCCCTTGGCCCTGACAAGCTGTTGAGACTCGCCCTCGAACACCGAGGCTTGCCGGATCTGGCCAAGTGGCCCAAGGTGGACTTGGACCCGTTCGCGGACGAAAATCTCCAGCTTCTTGGCGAGATCTCCCTTTACTTGTGGCCAGTCCGGAAGCATCCAAGAAGGATACCGTGCCGCCGAATGCAGGTCGATGCCGCGGTCCGCTGGACACCAAGCAGCACCATCTTATCGATGACGCTGGTCAGATTTAGAGGCCGCCCCCGGGACCTCGCGTGGGTGCGGTGTCTCGTCGCCGGGGTGGCGCGAGCCCGCCGCTACTCGACCTCAATGACCGGGTAGTCCTCCGGGGAACCCGAGGTCAATACTTCAGCGTTGAGCGGCGCGGGAGGCTTCCGTGCGAGGAACTCCTGATCGAAGAACTCCTCCGCGCCCAGATTGCGCGGCTCGACGGGTGGCCCAGGTTCATCGACCACCACCTGCCGAATGAGCGGTTTGACGAGGCTTGCTACGCGAGCTCCATCGCCCGCTCTCCCGAGAACGATATCCACCGATTCGCAATCGACGTTCTCACTGATAGCCCTGAGAATCCTGCCTCGAGTGTACGCGTCCGTCGGCGGGAACTGATAGCCGCAGAATACAATCCGCTGCGCCGTCTTGACCGCCTCCATTGCGGCGTCCCAGTGTTGTCGCAGATGCTTCTTTACGAACGCAGTCTTGGTCGGTCCGGGCGTGGCCAACGCCATTTCGTCGGGGCTTGCGCTCAGCGCAAACGCAGCGTCAGCCTTCTCAATCTGGCCACCGGCAATCCTCCAATCGAGGCTGCCGTGGAGCTTGAGCGCAAGTGCAAACTCCGAGATCTCTCTTTCCTTGCCGGGGATCACCACTTCGATCCGAGCGTTTCTCCCGGGGTCATCTACGAGCGCCTCCAACACCAAGTCGTAGTTGAAGGAGAGTATGGTGTCGCTGTTTGAGAGTCTGCGGGCCCACCTGACGTATGGCAGCCACCGCTCGTCCTCGCGATCCGTTCCGTCCATGAAGAGAGTGCACTCGGCGGCGAGTAGCCGCAGTGCAGCGGTCCTCAGAGCTTTGAACCCGTCCTTGGTGTTGGGTCTCTCAAGGAGGTGGTCCGCGATGGTCCTGATCTTGAAGGCTTCCACGCCCTCCGGCTTGTCATGGGCTCGGTCGATACACTCAAGGAACTCCTCAGCGTGATCCCAGAAGTCCGTTGCGTGCGCCGCGTACATGTCCTCGGACGCGGTGACCACCGTTCGCGAGCCGAGTCCATACAATGTGGCAACTCTCAGTGGGGTCCAGTCCTCGCATGTGAGGGGCGCGCCATATCGCTCGTGAGCGATCTCTGCTGACGCCTTCGAAAAGAGGTCAGAGAGAAGCGGACCACCAAGTGCTCGACTCGCGCCCGCGCCCAGGATCCACACAGTCTGTTGGCTAGCAGGGGGCAGCATGTCTAGGAAGCCTGAGACCTACCGCACTCGATGGCAACACGGCGCTGCGGTGTCTGGGACGCGGGGTGATCGGGCCGGGGCCCCGCTGGCTAGCGCGGCGTGCACATGCGGTCTGCTGGAAGGCGCATCTGTCCCGCGAAGGCCGACCAAGAAACTGTCCAACGACCTGTCCAATACGTCGCGAAGGACCCCCTTGCGACACGTCCAGACACCCCCAACGTGTCGTTTCGCCCCAGCAAGCGCATTTCGCGACACCACCGACCGCGTTTGAAATCCGTTGTGCTCGTAAGGGTACCGGGGGTTCGAATCCCTCCTCCTCCGCCAGTAGCTCCCAGAAACCGATCGACAAACCCGATCGAGGTGACTTTCGCTGGGGGGCAGCAGGACCGGTTGCTGGACCAACGTGTTGGACCAGCCCTTGTTGGCAACGGTCTTCACGTTGCCCGCAGGGGATAGCGTGCGCGGTCAGCCGGGCTGGCCCTTGGCCGCCTGCTTGCGGATGTGCTGCCAGTACTCGGCGGGCGTGCGCGGTCCCGGGTTGTCCATCAGCGCCCAGCGGCGTTCGCCCAGCTCGCCGTCGAGCAGCTGCTTGCCCTGGGCCAGCTGGGTCCGGTCGATGTCGCCGATCATCGCGCAGGGGTCGATGCCGTAGAGACGCGCCGCGTTGAGGCCGAGGATCTTGCGCTTGCGCTCGTCCGTGAGCTCGGGGTAGCCGTGGCGCTCCTGGAGCTCGCGCGAGATCGTGAGCGTCTTGAAGGCCTCGATCTGCGGCTGCGGCGAGGTGAACCAGATGCACTCCGAGCCCCACAGGATGTTGTCCTCGCCGACGTGCTTGAGCAGCTTGCCGATCACGTGCTGGGCGCCGACCGCGTCGTCCATCACGCCGTGCCACAGGGTGCCGAGCTCGGCGTAGACGTTCGAGCCGGGCCCGAGGTCGTTGTCCTCGACCGTCTTGATGAGGTTGTTGACGCCCGCGTTGACCGCCGGGTCGTAGGGCGTGGTCGTGCCCCCGGACCCGAAGCCGTAGCCCGAGTGGTAGACGACGAAGCTGGCCTCCGGGAACATCTTCGCAACGACGCCCACGTCTCGCGCGTCGTTGTACTTCGGCTGGAAGCCCGGAAGCTGCGGTCCCTTGTGGCAACAGAAAATCGGTACGTCGAGGTCTATGCCCTTCTGGATGAAGGGGATGCCGATCTTCGGGTCGTCCAGCGCCCAGCCGCTGCCGAGCTCACCGGCGAGTCCTGCCCAGCCCGTATACGCCTTCCAGCCCGCGACGACTCCGAACTCCTCGTGGATGGCCTCCATGTTGTCGAGCCACCACTCGAGGTTGTCGTCGGGAGCGACGTTGCTGTGGTTCAGCATGCGCTGGCTGCTGGCCGCGAGGTTCACGATGTCGCGCTCGAGGGCCATCTTGTCGTTCTCGATGATGAGGCCGCAGCCGTTGGAGTCCGACGGGTACTCGCAGCCTGCGGAGGGGTAGCCGGAAAGCACCGCCATGGTCGTGTCGCTGCCGTAGAAGATCAGGTCGAGGTAGCGCTCGAAGTTGAGGCACTCGATACCGTCGCCGTTGTCGCAGTTGCCGCCCTCGAAGATCGACGCGCCGAACAAGCTGCCGCGGAACGTCGCGGCCAGGACAGGGTTGGTGCGCAGCCAGTCGCCGTCCTGGTCGACGTGGTGGGTCTGCATGTCGAGGATGAAGTAGTCGGAGGCATCGAACACCTCGTCACTGCGCGCGCAGTCGAGGGTGGCAGCGCCGGCATCGGCGCCGGTCATGTCGAAGCCACCGTCCTTGCCGTCCTCGGCACACCCGCTGAATAGGTTGATCGTACCGAGCGACGCCGCCATGCCGAGTGTGCTGGTCAAGAACTCGCGGCGGTCCATGCCGAGTCTGCGGGAGCGCTCGTCGGCGGTGGTCAGGATGTGGTCGAACATGGCCCGCTTGCGTGGCGTCTGGACGTGGAAGACCTCGCCGTTGCTGTAGCCCTCGAGGATGACGAGCAGCACGGCGAGTGGGAGCCCGGCGCTGATCGCGGCGGACTGGAGCGCCTTGAGACCGCCGAGCATCAGGAGGGCCGCGGCGACTGCGCCCTCGGTCAGTGCCCAGAAAGACCCGCTGCCAGATCGGCGGGTCGGGGTGACCGCCCGAGGTGAGCATGTCGACGACCAGTCGCGGCGCATCGCCCGGCGCTGGGGGGCTCGAGTCATCCATGGCGTGCTAGGCGGGCAGCTGTCGGCACCTGGCGATGTTCTTCGGCCCGACGCGGCCCCAGCTCGTTTGTCTCCGTGTGATCGCAGCGATGGGCTCGGGGGAGCTGATCGTGCTCTGCCCGTAGCTCCGCGTGGAACACGGGTGGACCCGGGTCGGACCGCCGCCCCGCCGCCCCGTCGTGACTCGCCCTGGGTTTGCTCCACCGCAACAATCGTGCAGGCCTTGCACGCTCCGTGTTGCACGATCGTGCCGACGCTGCACGATCGTTCGGCCCGTGCCGGATGCTTCGACCGGCCGCGTGACGGTGTCTGAAGCGGAGTTGTCCGGCGATCAGACCGCAAGTCTGACCGCAACCGAGTACGCGCAGGGACGTGGCATGCGGCTTGCGTGGGCGGGGTCCCAAGCACGGCCGATGGGTCATCGGACGCGCGCTACCACGGGGCGGGCCGCTGACCGCGTACCCCGCGCCGACACATCCATCGAGAGAGAAGGTTCCGACATGAAGAAGCTATCGCTGCCAGTCACGACTTCGAGCAATGACACCCACCGCACCGATGCGGGCGCACGCGCCGCGCACGGCAGCATGTCCCGGCGAATCGCGCGCGTTGGCAAGGCCACGGTGCTCGCATGCACGCTGGTCTTGGGCGCCATGGTGACGCCTGCATTCGCCTGCACAGACGCAGAGGTGACGATGGTCATGAGCCACAACTCGGTGTGCAATCCCGAGTACGGCGGGATGGCATTCAAGACGAACAAGTCCAACAACCTGTGGATCTGCACCAGCAGCCCCGCGTATCTGGGGGTCACCGGAATCTGGCCGGAGGTCACGAAGAACCTGAACAAGCTCATCATCGCGGCGAAGATGTCGAGCCAGAAGATCAACTACGTGTTGCTGGCAGGCGGCAACGCGTGCGCCCCGTCGGGGCACTACGCCGACTCGATGAAGTACGGGATCCTGATGCCATGAGTCGGCCATCCGAATCAGAGGCCGAGCAAAGGAGCGGTCCAGTCGCACGGAAGGAAGCTGCAATGAGGATGACGCTCTCGGCTTGTATGGTCATCGCGTGCGGCTGCGTTGAGCCCCCGACTGAAGGCGTGCCCGGCGACGGGTCGCTCGAGGGCCTCGACGACGACTACAGTGTGCTCAGCGGCACCGCCGGCGCCGCTCCGCTGTACGCACATCCGGCTCCGGACCCTGGGGGCGACGACAGCTTGCTCGAGGTGCCCGGCGACGAGGCTGGCTCGACGGCGACGGCGATGAGGCGGCCGCCAACGGGAACGGGGGAAGATACCGTGGCGTCCGAGGAGCTGACCGAGGGCCCACTGCAATCGGTCACGCCTTCGTTCGAGGAGTTCAGGGACGCGGCCCGGTTCGAGATCTTGGGTCGCGAAGTCTTCCTGGTGGAGACGGACATGGTCATCGAAGGGGAAGCGGACCTGCGCGAGTACTACGGGCTCTACGTCTCGGGGACGCTCGACAAGGCCATCGTCAACCGGACCCTGGTCTACTCAGGTCACGGCAGTATCTTCTACAATGTCTGGGACATTCGAGACGACGGCGACCCGTCGACCCCGACCACCGACATCAGCTACTGCTTCGACAACTCAGCGTGGGGTGGCGACTCGGACGGAGACGACAACCCCAACGAGGCGCTGCCCACACAGGACAGCGTACTGCAGGAGCTTCGCCGCGGAATGGCCGCATGGGAGGGAGTCGCCAACGTGCGCTTCGTATACGACTCGGGCAACGATGGCAGCGGCTGCGCCTCATCGGACTCCGACCTGACGGTGACCCTCGATTTCGAATCCAACTGTGTGGCCAGCGGTTCGTTTCCATCAATGTCCACACAGATGATCACGATTCCGATCTGCGGCCTGCCCGGCCACCTCGCACACCACGAGCTCGGTCACGTATTGGGGTTCCGGCACGAGCACATCCACTCGAACGATCCCAACAGATGCTCGGAGGATGATGGCAACTACGAGGAGCTGTTCGCGAGCTACGACCCGGATTCGACGATGATCTACGACAACTGCCGCAACGATGACGACCTAAGCATCGCCGACAACAACGTGAGCGCCATGGACGCCGTCGCGGCGCGGATGCTCTACGGCCAGCCCAACTGGTGGTGGTCAGGGCTCCTGTAGACCATGGCGCGCTGGCCAACCGAGCTGTCCCGGGGCTTCGGCCTGTGTGCCGTGGTCGTGATCGGCGGTGCGTGCGCCGAAGTTCCGGGGGACGCGGTTGGCGTTGGGGTCGCTCCCGTTATCTACGGTGACGACGATCGGGTCGATCCCTCGATGGACCATCGTGACCTGCCCGATGGCGCGGCCGAACGATCGGTCGCGCTCGTCGCCTCGGCCTGGGAGCTCGAGGTATTCCACCACCTTGACGGCGGCGTGGACGACTCCGACGCCGGTGCCGATACCGAGACCCCCACGGCGGGCGAGCGGTTCGAGCTGTGTCCGGAGGAGCGCTTCGCACAGCAGCCGAGCCTCTCCGACTGCTCCGGTGTGCTGATCTCATCGGACATCGTGTTGACTGCGGGCCACTGCTTCGAGGTCTCGGACACGTGTGACCGCTACGTCTATGGGTTCGGGTTTCGACGCACGGACGATGCGGGCACGATCGTCCCGCGCTTTCGTGACTGCGCCGAGCTGGTCGTTCGGGAGGTCGGACAACTCGACGACGGAAGCACGGTCGACTATGCGCTCGTTCGGTTGGAACGCGCGGCCACAGCCAGTGACGTGACGCCGCCGAGCGTTCGTCTCGATGGCGTGGACCCGGGCGAGACGATGACGACCGTGGGCCACCCGCTCGGTCTACCCCTGAAGCTCGAGCCCGCGGGTGAGGTGGTGTCCGCCGATCGGACTGGCTTCAACCTGTTGACTGACGTCTACCAGGGCAGCAGTGGCTCGGGCGTCTACGACTCGTCCGAACACCTGGCGGGGCTGCTGACGGGCGGCGAGTCCGACTTCGAGTGGGATGCGGACAGGCGGTGTCAGTCGAGCCGCATCATCGCTTCCGGGGATGCGGACATCGGCGAGCGAGCCATGTCCGTCCGGATCGCACTCGCACGCGCCTGCTTTCGTATACCGGACCTGTCCGTGTGTGAGCTTCTGCGGCCCAGTCAGACGCCCGGCATGGGCGCCGGCGCCAGCGACGAGCTGAAACCCTCCGCGTCACCACGACCGAAGCGCACACTGCCGGGGCCCGATGCAGGCAGCTTCGACACCGCGCCCCCTATACGGTTTGCGGCGGGGGAACCGGACGGGCTCTCCGCCGATGGCGGAGCCGCCGGTGGGTCCTGCTCGGTCGCCCCGGGTCCCGGTCGTGGTTCAGGCTGGCTGTGGATCCTCATGGGACCGATGGCGTGGCTGCGGCAACGACGCGCTCTCGGGTGACCTGATCGTGCTTTGCCGGGAGGGCCCGCGACTAGCGGCCAATGGCGATGTCGACGGTGCGCCGACTGTCGATATCGTCCGGGTCCTCGGTACCGGCCTCGTCCTCACTCTGGAGCGTACCCCACCAGCTTCGGGCGTTGTGCTGCGTCCAGTCATCCTCCGTCGCGACCCGCGACAGCTCCTCGTCGAGCTCTGCTGCCGTACGAAACCGGCGCTCGGGCAGCTTCTCCAGGCAGCGCAGGATGATGCGGTCGAGCGACGCCGGGACCGATGCATCGGCCCGTGCCGACGGCGGCTCGGGGGTCGTATGAATGTGGTGCGCGCAGACCTCCGCTACCGTCGCCCCCTCGAACACCGGCTTGCCGACCAGGAGGTAGAACCCCACCGCGCCCAGGGCGTAGAGGTCACTTGCCGGACCGACATCATCGGGTGACGTGAGCGACTCGGGTGCGAGATAGGTGGGCGTTCCGCAGATGGCGTTGTCGTCGGTGAGCTCGGTCGACTGCTCCACCTCCTTGACGAGGCCGAAATCCAGGACCTTCACCACGTCCGCGCGCTTGCCGAACCTGGACAGGAAGATGTTGGCGGGCTTGATGTCGCGATGCACCAGGCCCCTGTCGTGGGCGGCGTCGAGGGCATCGGCCACCTGGCGCAGGATCGCCACGGCCCGGGCCGGCGGCAGGGCGCCCTCCTGCTGCACCAGCGTCTGCAGGTCCATGCCGGGCAGGTGCTCCATCGCGTAGTAGAACTCACCGTCGGCGCTGCGCCCGTAGTCGTAGACCGCGACGATGTTCGGGTGGTTGAGCTCACTCGTCAGCTGAACCTCGCGCTCGAACCGCTCCAGGCCCAGACCACTGCTGCGCTCCCCGGAGAGCACCTTGACCGCGGTCGAGCGTCGTAGCAACGCGTGGCGAGCCTCGTAGACGACGCCCATCCCCCCGGTACCGAGCTTCCGCTCGAGCGTGTAAGGCCCCAGCTGTTTCTTCGCGTCCGCATCGAGTGTTCGCTGCAGCGCATTGGCTCGAATGCGCTCGTCCTCGGCGCTGTGCGCGAAGTATCCCGCGAACACGAAGAGCACGAGCGAGGAGACGCCGATGTTCATGCCGAACAGCAGCAGCTGCGTCCCCTCGGCCACAGCGAGGCCGCCGCTCGACAGGACATCATCGTAGCCGACGGTCAGCCCGAGGTTGATGAGGTGGAGTACGAGCCAGAAGACGGCGCTGCGCTGGGAAAGGAAGATGAGCGCCCCGATGGGACCGCAGAAGCCCCACGCGAGGACGAACCCCGAATCATAGATGCCGCCGACGCTCCACTGGATCGCCATCGTGACGTACATGATGCAGATCAGCTGTGCATAGACGGCGTAGGCGTGGTTCTTCGTGGCGTGGGAGACCGCCAGCGCGCAGCCCACGACGGCAACGAAGACGAGGGGCAGCGCGGTGACCACGCCCCAGCCGAAGATCGCCGCGTACATCGCGGACCAGACACATCCTGCCGCACAGCAGGACGTTGCCAGGACGAAGATCGCCCGCTTCTCGCGGCGTGTCTCCTCCGTGTCCGACGACGTGCGCGCAAACGTTCGGATCAGCGAGGACGAGGACTCTTCGGTGTCTGGCTGGCTCGTCATGCTCAGGAGCTCGCGAAACGATATCACGTTTGCTGAATGGCGAGCCGAGCCGCCAGCTGCGCCCAAGCCCAATGCATGGCAGGGCAGCGCTGCGATCCAGGAAGACGCTACATCCCTCATCAGGATGCGCGGCCACCGGCGCAGCTACATGTGCGCCAGGCGGTCTCGCCGTCGTGGTGTCACACCTGCCTGCTAGAGCGTGTCGCAGCGCGGCGGACCACCGCCGACGTAGCATCCGGTGCCGCAACACTGGGCGCTGTCGTTGCACTTCTCGCCGTCGGCCTTGCAGGCGGGGCAGTCTCCGTCGAGCACGTCGACCAGGCCGTCGCAGTCGTCGTCCTCGCCGTTGCTGCACGCCGATTCGCTGGCCGGTGGCGCGCCGCAGTCGACCGGACAACCGCAGCGGTCTTCACCGTCGTCGCAGCTGCCGTCGCCACAGAACGCGGCGGGCGGCGGCGGGCAGGCGATCGGGTCGCCGCTGCACAGGTCGTCGTCGCAGTCGGCAAGACCGTCGCAGTCGTTGTCGACGCCGTCATCGCAGATCTCGGCGCCCGGGCCGCCGCAGTCGGCCGCGCAGCTGCACTCGTCCTCGCCCGCGTCGCAGCTGCCGTCGCCGCAGCTCCAGGCCGGGTACAGCACCGTCACCGCGCTCTCGTCATCATGGTGCAGGCTGCGTCGGGGCCCCGCGTAGACCGGCTCCATCACCGCACCGCCGATCGTCGAGTGCCCGATGCCCAGGACGTGGCCCAGCTCATGCAGCATCACCGTCTGCGCGTCGACATCGCCGGCGTTGTCGTCGGACCAGCCGTAGCGCGTGTTCAGCGACATGTCCGCCTCGGGACCGAAGCTCCCATCGCCGGACCAGGTGACGCCTAGGGTGTTGCGATCCTTGATGCTGATCCAGTTGACGTCGTTGTTGCCGTCCCAGGTCTGCTTGCCCGGGCACTCCTTGACGAGCGAGGGGCAGCGCGTCGTTGCGCCGCCGTCGGTGATGACTGCGACCGCGGAGGGCACCTCATTCCAGCTGACCTGGGCGTCGGTCAGGATGCCGCGTCGCGCGATCGGTGAGTCGGACTCGTCGTAGTACTGGGTGACCGCGCCCCCGGGCCAGCTCAAGCCGGTGAAGGTGTAGCCGGTCTCGGTATCCTCGTCGTGCAGCGCATCCTCGATCGGGACCGCCCCCTGTCCGCGCACCGCGTCGAGCGCCATGCGGCGACCGCGCTGCCCACGGGGGACGCGCACGATCACCTCGACCCAGGCGTCCTGCCCGTTCACCGACGCGCGGCCGGTCGCCGCCACGATCTCGGTTCCGCTCAGGGACTGCGAGGAGCTGGTGACGGGCGCGCCGTCGCCGACATCGCCACAGGCGGTAAGCGCGAGGGTCACCAGCGCTGTGACCAGGAATAGTTGCTTGCGATTGCTCGACATGACGCCCTCCCGACCCACGCCGACCATGCCGACGTTGTGTGCAGGCTACCCCAATGTAGGAGTGCGCGGTAGGGGTGTGCCCCCTGAATCGGCTAGCGTCGAGCGCCGCTTGTTCTAGCTCGACGATCCCCCCCCGTCCTCTGGCGAACCGTCTGCGCGCATCCGGCGCGTGCTCCCGGTCGGGCCGGGGGCCAGGCTCTGGCTGTGCTCGAGGCTTGCCAGCGTCTCGACCCGACCCGCCAGGGCGGTGCTGTCGGTCGCCCGGTAGAAGGAGCGCGTCGCCGCCAGGTGGTGGCGGTAGAGTGTCCAGCGCTCCGCCATGGCAGCCACCTGGCAATAGGCCTCGTGAATGCGCCCGCGCGTCAGCGGGTTGTCGGACCCGGCATGGGCCTCCAGCAGCGCGTCCAGCTGCTGCGCGGCGCTGGTGAACTCACCCAGCCCGGCGTCGGCCACGGCGTGCTCGAGCTCGCAGGTGAGAAAGAGCGCGACGTATTTCCGGTCCTCCTCGCTGATGATGTCGACCACGCGCCGGCAGGTCTGCTTGGCGTCCGCGTAGCGTCCCTGCTGGTTGAGGGTGCGCGCGGTCTGCCCCACCAGGAAGCCCCAGCCGATGAAGCCGCGCGGCTCGGCCTCCTCCAGCAGGTCGAGGGCTCTCTGCGTGATGGCCTGTTCGGCCTCGCCGATGGGGGTGTCCTCACCGATGACGCGCATGCGGTCGCGGGTGGTGTGCTCGATCGCGAGCTCCGCCAGCCGCGCGTAGCGCGCCATGATCGGGTAGGTGCGGGCATTCTCCGCCAGGCGCTGCGCGGCGTTGCGCAGCGACACCAGCTCACCCGTGCTGCCGTGGGCGAGCAGCAGCGCCGCCGGCTCCCACAGCTCGACCAGTGAGGCCGAGCCCATCTCGACGGCGTGGATCTCGACCAGCCGCGCCTGTTCCGAGGCCTGCACGAGGCTGCCGCGGTTGATGTAGTGCAGCATGCGCAGCTCGGTGGCGACCAGCCGGTACATCTTCATGCCCAGCGCGTCGAGTGTGTCCGCCGCCTCGAGCGCACCCCCCTCGTCGCGGAACGCCTGGAAGACGCCACGCGCGAAGCCGATGCCGCCGTGGTAGAGCGGTCGCGCAGCCGCCGGCAGGGTGGGGTAGTAGCGCGGGTCGTGGAAGCGCGTTGAGAGGCGATCGAAGACCTCCACGGCCGCCGCCGGGTTGTCGCGGCCGAGCTCGCTCAGACCCAGGCAGAAGTGCCCCAGCCCCACGGGCGTCAGCCGCTCGGGGAGGTGCATGAAGGGCTCGAGCACGCCCGCGGTCCGGCGCGCGCCCTCGCTGTCGAGGGCACAGGCGGCGACCCCCGTCAGACAGGTCACCAGGCCCATCAGCTGCACGATCAGATCGCCGAAGCTGCAGCGCCTCGCCTCGCGCGGCGCGCGCAGGTAGCGCAGCCACGCCAGCCCCAGCCCGGCGGCCAGGCTGCCCGTCCTGCCGAGCCACGGTCGCAGCCGCCGCGCCGTCTTGAGCCCGGTGACTTCCTCGCAGGCGTCGATCGCGATCTCGCCGTACTTGTGCGCCCAGCGGCGGTGCTCGTAGTAGCCGGCCTGCGCCAGCGCCGCGAGCAGTGGCGCCCGCTCGAGCAGCGTGCGCTCCTGCCGCTCGAAGACCTCGAGGGCGGCCTCGAGGGCCGGGGCGACCACCTGCAGGTCGGCGAACGAGAGCCGCACGCCGATGTTGTCGTAGGCGACCGTGGCGAGCATGTCGGCGCCGCGCGCGTCCTCGCCCGCGTGCAGCAGGTGCCAGCCGGCCTCGATGCCCGCGTTGTGGCTCAGCGGCTCTCCGCCGTGCGCGATCACCTGCTGTGCCGACTGCAGGTGCAGCTCGCGTCGCCGCTCGGGGGCCATGCGACGATCGATCGCGTCTCGCATGGCGTTGTTGCGAAAGCTGTAGCCGTCGACCGTCTCCGACAGCACGTTGCGACGCAGCAGCTCCTCGAACAGTTGGTATTCGGCTTCGCCCGCCTGCTCCGCCGTGTCGAGGCCGTCGCCGTGGGCGAGGGCGCCGCGCCGGATCGCCACCGATTCCGCCAGCGCGTAGGCCGCGGGCGACAGCGCATCGAGCTGTCGATCGATCAGTCCCTCGAGCTGCGGCGGGATGTCCACCTGGGGCGCCTCGATGGGCAGGAACCACACGCCGTCACGAAATCGAATGACATCGTCGGCGTGCAGCTGCCGCAGGCTCTCGACGCTGTGCAGCGGCAGTCCGCCTCCGCGGCGGTGCAGCCACTGCGCCAGCCCCACGAGATTCTGCGCGTCGCCGAAGACCGTGCGCGACAGCTCCAGGGTCTCCTCCTGCGTGAAAGGTGCGACGGTGGTCGCGAGGGCGAGCCCGCGCAGGGTTGCCCACTGCGGGGAGGGCTCGGTCGACACGCGCCCCGCCATGACGAGCGCCAGCGGCACGTCGTCCACGCGGCGCGCGATGCCTTCGAGGATACCGAGGGAGGCGGCATCCGCCTGGTCCGCGTTGTCGACGATGATGAGTAACGGCGCCTGCTCGCTGGCAGCGCGCACCACGCCGAGGATGACCTCGCGCGCCTGGGCGGTGGGCTCGGCGGAGGCGACCTCGGCGGGCCCGAGCAGCGACGCGAGGTTCGGGTCGAGCTGCCCCAGGAGCGCAGCGTGGCGGGAGGCCTGCTTGCGTGCGGCCTCCGAGGCCTCGATCAACTGCGCGATGGCCGCCAGGATCGTGCCGCGCTGGCGGTCGTGCATCGCCGCGTCCACGTGGACGGTCGGGAGGTCGGCCATGCGCGCGCGCGCGTGAAGCTCCTCGAGCAGGCGTGTGGTGCCCACGCCACTGGGGCCCTCCAGCACGTGGGCCGCGCCCTGGCCCTGCTGCAGCCCCGTGACGCACTCGGCGAGCGTCTCCATCTCCGGGCCGCGGCCGACGAAGTGCGTCGTCGCCAGGTAGCTCTCCCCCAGCGCGCGCTCGGTCTGCTCGTCTTCGGGGGGCAGCTCGCCGATGCTGTTGAGCAGCTCGACGACCTCCGCCGCCGACTTCGGGCGCGCCATCGGGTCCGGATCGATCAGGCTCAGGATCAGCCGGTCGGCCGCCTTCGGGATCTCCGGGTTGTAGCGCGAGGGCGGTGCGGCGCGCCTGTGCCACAGCTCGGGAAGCTCGGTGAACTTGCGCGCCGGGTAGGCGCTCTTGCGCGTCAGGATCCAGTAGCAGAGCGCGCCGAAGGCATAGAGGTCGGCGCGCTGGTCGAGCGGCGCGCGCCGCAGCGCCTCGGGCGGCAGGTACGGGGGCGTGCCCACGACGCGCTCCGGCATCCCGAACGGCGTCAGCCCGCCGAAGTCGAGCAGCTTGCAGTGGCCGTCGCCGGTGACGCGGATGTTGCTGGCCTTGATGTCGCGGTGCAGCAGCCTGCGGGTGTGCAGCAGCGCCAGCGAGGTCGCCACGTCGCGCATGTAGAGGAAGGCGTCGGCGGCCGGCAGCGGGGCGAGCTCGCGCAGGTCCTGTCCGTCGAGCAGCTCCATCGTGTAATACGGGATGCCGTCGTCGAGACCGTAGTCGAAGACCTCGATGATGCGTGGGTGCCGGATGCCCGCGAGCGTGCGGTACTCGCGCTCGAACTGGGCCCGCGTCTTCGGGGTGGCGGGCGGCAGCAGGCGCTTGAGTGCGCGCACGTCGCCGGTCTGCTCGTCGACCACGCTGTAGACCGTCCCCTCGCCGCCACGGGCGATCTCCGCACCCACGCGGTACCGCTCGGCCAGCAGCGAGTGCTCAGCGATGGTGTCCGGATCGGTCTCGGCCATGGCACACGGGCACGTGATCACTCACAAACCCTGGCCAATTGTAGGTGCTCCGCGCCCCTGTGGCGATGGTGACGTGCGGATCGGCGAGGCCGACCGGTGCTGCCATGTGTGCACGCTCCCCGCTGGCTGATGCGAAATCCTCCCGACTACGCGGGTTCAGCCCTTGCGGGTGTGGGCGCGGGCGCGGTTGCCGGCACCGATCGCCCTCGGCGCTCGACGGCGGCTCAGCGCACAGCGGAGCTCGGCGACACCCCCGAGGCCTCGCTCAGCCGGTCCGCCAGGTCGGCCAGCGACGCCTCCATCCGGTCGTCGTCCATCCCGCCGGCGGGACCGAGGGCGGCGCCGGTGACGACGGCCAGGCCGCTGCCCGCGAGCTTCTCCTCGTAGGGCTGCAGCGCGGTGTCGGCGGAGCCGTAGGAGGTCACCGCCGCGACGACCTCGGGCATCGGCCGCAGCCCGGCGATGTGCGGGATGAGTGCCTGGCCCTCCGGCAACACCTGCAGGTACTCGGTCTTCGCGGCGACGACGACGATCGATGCCGTGGTGCCCTCGTCGTCCCCGTCGTCGATGCGCGCACAGCTGAGCTCGAGGCAGTCGAGGTGATCGAAGACCTCCGTCTCGATGCCGCGCGTGTGCAGCAGCTGTGCGAGCTGCTCGGCGTAAACGTGGCTGTTGTAGTCGGCCGTGGTGGCGCGGGTGATCGCGTCGGGGTGCTCCGGGGGCCCGTCCTCGGGAAGGTAGCCCGCGGTCTTCACGATGACGGCGCGGATCGCGGCGGACGACTGCCCCTGCGCACTCGCATCCTGAGTTGTCTCGGCGTCGTCGTCGTCGACCGGTCCGTCGCAAGCGAGCAGGCCGAGCGCGTACAGCGACGACGCCACCATCGCGGGCGTCCACTTCGACAGCATGTCCGCAGGGTGTGCACCTCAAACCCTATCCGAACAGGACCTTTGTGATCGACCGCCTGGCACTTGCGGACACGGGGTGCGGCGGGGTGTCGTCGCCGGGCGAAATTGCCGTCCGGCTGTCCGCAACGGACCTCGTCAGGGCAACCTCGAGGCCCCTAGTGTCGCGTGCGTTGGGCGGCTAGCGGCCGCAGGGAGGTCTACGCATGGTCAAGCACGAGAGGTGTCTGCTTACGCTGTTGATTGCCGCGGCTGTCGGCTGCGGCTCAACCGGGGGCTCGACGGATGACACGGTGGCGGACGCCGCCGAGGTCGATCGCGACGTCGCACCCACCTCCACCTGCGACGGCAGCGGTGAGCGCTGCGTCGACGACTGGGGCGTGGACATCTGTCCCACCGACACCGGCTACCCCGGTGACGGGTTGTCGATCTGCCAGCCCGCGGCTGGCACCGGTATGCTCTTCCACTACGGGCCGCGCGACTACGACGACCCGGAGGAGATCGAGAAGTACATGCTGCCCGCCGGCGGCGAGGACGAGAACTGCGTCTTCGTCGAGACGACCAACGACAAGCCGGTCTACCTCAACAGCTACCACGCGCGCATGCGACCCGGTTCGCACCACCTGATCGTCACCGTGGTCGACAGCCTCGACCCGGGCGTGGAGCTCGGCGAGCCGGTCTCGTGCAACCAGTCGGGCGCGATCGGCTCGCGCTGGCTGCTCGCCTCGCAGGATCCGCAGCTCGACATCGGTACGACCGGTGGCGACTTCGACGGTGCGCCCGCACAGCCGGGCGACCCCGACTACGCGGCGGGCACGAAGATCCCGCCGCGCTCGATCCTGCGCATCGACATGCACTACCTCAACCCGACCGACCAGCCGATCCTGCGCGAGGCCTGGCTCTACGTGAACGAGGTTGCCGAGGAGGACGTGGAGGTCTCGGTCGACATGATCACGTTCCTGCAGTCGAGCATCAACGTGCCCCCGAACACGACGGGCACCACAACGGGCATCGGCTCGTGCAGTGCGCCGACCGAGCGCTACGTCGGTCTCGTGACGGGGCACTTCCACGAAAACGGCACGCGCTTCACCATCTGGGCGACGCGCGACGGCAAGCGCGAGAAGGTCTACGAGACTTTCGACTGGGAGTCGCCGGGCAACGGCGTCTACATGGACCGTGCGGACAACCCGCCGCTGGGCGATCCGGGGGCGCCGTGGGGGGCGGACTCGGGCTACCTGCGGCTCGCCCCGGGCGACTCGCTCGACTGGCAGTGCGAGTTCGACAACCCCACCGACGAGGTCGTCGGCCGCGGCGACCAGGGTCGCGACCAGATGTGCAATCTGTTTGGGTTCTACTACCCGAGTGATGGGGACGTGTGGACGTGCGGGTGTGTCGGCGAGCTGTGCGCGGGGATCTGAGGGGGGGGCGGTGACCGTGACCGTGACCGTGGCCGTGGCCGGGCCCGTGTCGGTGGCCGTGACCGGGTAGTCGGCTCGCTGTCGCTGCGCTCCAGCATCGCGACTGCTTGTGGTCGGCTCGCTGTCGCTGCGCTCCAGCATCGCGACGTTGGGTGGCGGCAGAGGTGTAGTCGACTCGCTGTCGCTTTGCTCCAGCATCGCGACTGCTTGTGGCAGGCTCGATGTCGCTTTGCTCCAGCATCGCGACGTTGGGTGGCGGCCGAGGTGTAGTCGGCTCGCTGTCGCTGCGCTCCAGCATCGCGACGGCTTGTAGCCGGCTCGCTGTCGCTTTGCTCCAGCATCGCGACGTGGGGTGGCGGCCGAGGTGTAGTCGGCTCGCTGTCGCTGCGCTCCAGCATCGCGACGGCTTGTAGCCGGCTCGCTGTCGCTTTGCTCCAGCATCGCGACTGGTCGGGGTGGGTTGTCTCTTCGTTGGCCCTTCTAGCGTGCCGCCGTGCTCGCGGGCGTCAAGGGTCACCGCGTTGCGGTGCCCACGCTTCGCGTGGCTGCGCCCTTGACCCCCGCTGCGCGCGGCGGGGGTCAAGGGCGGGGTGCAACTTTGGAGGATGATATGGGACTGCGAATTCTGGATGATGCGTTGGTGATGGTGAAGGCGGCGTATGGGGTGGCGTTGGTGATTGAGAGGAGGGATCGGGATCTTGCTAGGCAGCTGAGGCGGTCGAACTCGAGTGTGGTCTTGAACATTGGAGAGGGGACGCACTCGGATCGGGGGAATCGGGTGATGCGGTACAAGAACGCGATGGCGAGTGCGAGTGAGGTGAGGACCACGCTCAAGGTCGCGGAGGCTGTGGGCTTCATCGTGGTGGATGCGGAGCTGGATGATCGTCTGGACAAGATCGTTGCGACGATGTGGCGGCTGACGCACTGAGGTGCAGGCCGGCCCGGTGATGCCGGGCCGGCCTTCGGGCTCAGGTGAGCTTGCGCAGGACGTTCATGATGTGCAGGTGGCGGTCGAGGACCTGCGGGGGCAGGGCTGGGATGTATCCGACCGCTGCCGCAGCCCGCAAGCCACAGAGGGTCTCGCGCGTCGAGCCGAGGGCGTTTTCGTACCTCGCCCGGCGAGTCCCTCCGGTGCTGCCAGAGCCCTCGCCCAGGTTCAACACCACGGACATGCTGGACCTTCTCAGCTGCCGGGCATGGTCCCGGTCCTTCTCCGCGATCACCTCACACAGCCGGCTCACGTCCCGGACCATCTCGAGCGCAACAGGATAGATTCGAAGCATCAGGATTCTCCTTGCAAGGGTTCCACCCCCCACCCCCGCCGCGCGCAGGTCGGGTCAAGGGCGAAGCCGGCGTAGCCGGGCCCGCGAAAGCGGGACCCTTTACCCGGCCGAGCACGGCGGTACCGTCACGCAACCTCAAAGCCCCACACCCAAGGGTCGCGATGCTGGAGCGAAGCGACAGCGAGGCGACCACACCTCAGGCGGTACCTACGGTCGCGATGCTGGAGCGTAGCGACAGCGAGGCGACTGCACCTCAGGCGGTACCTACGGTCGCGATGCTGGAGCGAAGCGACAGCGAGGCGACCGCACCTCAGGCGGTACCTACGGTCGCGATGCTGGAGCGCAGCGACAGCGAGGCGACCGCACCTCAGGCGGTACCTACGGTCGCGATGCTGGAGCGCAGCGACAGCGAGCCGCCTCCGCGCCTCCGCGTCTCCGCGTCTCCGCGCCTCCGCGCCTCCGCGTCTCCGCGTCTCCGCGTCTCCGCGTCTCCGCGTTTCCGCGCCTCCGCGTTTCCGCGCCCCCGCGTTTCCGCGCCTCCGCGTTTCCGCGTCTCCGCGTTTCCGCGTCTCCGCGTTTCCGCGTCTCCGCGTCTCCGCGTCTCCGCGTGTCGCGAGTCCCGAGTCCCGAGTCGCGTAGCCGCGTAATCGCGTGTCGCGAGCCGCGCAGTCGCGGAGACGCGTGATCGCGTGTCGCGAAATCGCGTAGTCGCGTGTCGCGTGATCGCGTGTCGCGAAATCGCGTAGTCGCGTGTCGCGTAATCGCGTGTCGCGTGTCGCGTAATCGCGTAGTCGCGTAGTCGCGATTTCGCGTAGTCGCGTAGTCGCGATTTCGCGTAGTCGCGTAGTCGCGTGTCGCGTGTCGCGTGTCGCGTGTCGCGTAGTCGCGTAATCGCGTGTCGCGTAGTCGCCCACTGGCGTCTCCGTGCGCCGCGCGGTTGGCGGCTCTGGGGTGACCGATCAGGCCATCCCACCGGCCCACCCCGCCACCCGCTCCCGGCCGCTTGCAAACCGCGACCGCCGGGCGATAGTGCCCCGATGAAGATCGGCATCTCCCTTCCCGTGCGTGAGCTGCGCAACGACGTGGGCGCGATCGTCGCGTTCGCACAGCAGGCGGAGGAGCTCGGGCTGACGCACCTGCGCGTGCCCGACCAGGTGCTGCGCCCCGGCGGTGGGCACCTGCACGAGCCGCTCACGCTGCTGGCGTTCCTCGCGGGCGTTACCAAGCGCATCGAGCTGGTGCCGTCGGTGATCGTGCTGCCTTCCCGCCAGACCGCGCTGGTGGCCAAGCAGGCCGCCGAGATCGACGTGCTGTCGGGCGGCCGTCTGCGGCTCGGCATCGGGGTGGGGCGTAGCGAGGAGGAGTACACGGCGATGGGCGTTGACTTCGCCGACCGCGGCGCGCGCTGCGACGAGCAGCTGCAGCTCCTCAGGCAGCTCTGGACGCAGGAGCAGGTGAGCTTCGACGGCCGCTTCCACACGGTGCAGGCCTCGGGGCTCAACCCGATGCCCGTGCAGCGTCCGATCCCGGTGTGGATCGGCGCCGGCGGCGTACCGATCAAGCGCATCCGCAGGCGCATCGGTCGCCACGCGGACGGGTGGTTCGTGCTGTGTACCCCCGAGCAGTACCCGGAGATCCGCGACGAGATCGCGGGCCACGCGAGCGATGCGGACCGCGATCCATCCAGCATCGGTGCGGAGGCGGGCGTCGCGGTCGTGGGGCCGCGACAGGCCGAGTGGCGCGACCGCGTGGCGGGCTGGCGGGCGGCGGGCCTCTCGCACCTGTGCCTGCGGACGCTCGGCGGTGAGCTGGACGCCCAGGGCCACCTCGACACGATGCGCGAGGCGCACGCGCAGATCCCGCAGTAGCCGCGGCGGGTACGACCGACCGTCACTGGGCGAAAGTGTCCGTCGAGCGGTGTGTTCTGCCATTGCCCGCGGCGCGGCAGATGCGCAGATAGGGGCGGCCCTTCCCAGAGGGCCACTACCCACATGCCACAAATGCCCGTGCACACCGCCGCAAGCTCGCTGCTGTTGATACACCTCCTCATCAGCGGGTGCGGCGACGGGTCGGGTGACGAAGGGGACCCCGTGGAGGGCGAGGCGGACGAGGGCGATCGCCCCGCGCTCCACGGGGACAACCGGGCCGCCGTCGACGTCGCGTCCGGCGGCGTCTGCAAGAGCCCGGCACTGCTGAAGGTGGTGCACGGCCGCTGCCAGTCGCCCCGGTCGGCGTGTGCGGGTGGCACCCCGGCGCAGCTGGACTTCGCCGCCATGTCGGGTCTGCTCGCGACGGGCATTCCGGTCGCGGTCGCGCCAGCGCCGGGTCCCGCGGTGGGGGAGGGCTCGGTGCCGCCTCCGCTGCCGGCGCGCGCCAACTGCGGCGAGGGTCTCATCTGTTGCCTCGATACCGACGAGTGCGCCGGGCTCGGCGCCCAGTTCCGCTCGTTCCCGTACATGTCGATCGTCGTGCCGGGGTTGCGCTGCGTCGAGGCGACGGGCGCCGAGGGAGAGCAGCGCTTCGGCTGCCCCGAGGGACAGGCGTGCGTCGTCAGCGCGGTGGAGGGCTAGATGCGCGCCGCAGCATTCGTCCCCGTCGTGCTTGCGGCGGCGCTGGTCGGCGCCGCGCTGCCTGTCGTGCCGACCGGGCAGGCCGAGTGCTATGACGACGTCGCCGCCATCGACTGCCCCGACATGCCGTGCGACGGGGACACGGCGTTCTGCGGCCAGGATGCGCAGTACGCCGACCACGCGCAGTCGCCGAGCGAGCTGGTCGTCTCGGACGTGGACGGCCACGACGTCGTGGAGGACGCCCTCACGGGGCTGACCTGGCGCGCAACCTTCGAGAGCGACATCGCATGGGACGACGCGGTTAGTCACTGCGACGCGCTCGAACACGCCGGCCGCGACGACTGGCGGTTGCCGACCATGCACGAGCTCACGAGCCTGATCGATTACGGCGAGTACGGCCCCGCGAGCCGCTTCCCCGGCATGCCCTCGGAGCTGTTCTGGTCGTCCAACCTCGACATCACCGGCGGCACCGTCGGCGTGGGCTGGATCGTCGGCTACAGCTTCGGCGTCGTGCGCCGGCAGACCGATCCACAGGGCAACCTGCACGCGCGCTGCGTGCGCGGGTCGTCCGCCGAGCTGTCCGACGAGCGCATGGAGCGGGACGGCGATGTGGTCCGCGACGATGCGACCGAGCTCATCTGGCAGTACGGCCAGGGCGAGCACCTGACCTGGTCCGCGGCGCTCGACTACTGCGAGGGTCTCGAGCACGAGGGGCAGGACGACTGGCGCCTACCGCAGGTCCACGAGCTGCGCACGCTCATCACCCTCGACCGCACCAACGCCGCCTCGCCCTTTCCCGAGCTGCCCTCCGACTACTACTGGACGTCGACGACCTCGGTGGCGCGCTCGGAAAACGCGTGGTGCGTGCACTTCCCCCTCGGCAGCGTGCTGTACGCACACAAGTCGATCGGCAGACTCTCGAGCGGCATCGGCATGGGCGCCAAGTGCGTGCGCGGCGGCCCGCCCGCGCAGTGAGCGCCTGCCAGCTCGCCGCCTAGCCTCGCTTGTTGCGCCGTCGCCACGCCAGCGCGACGAACAGCGACATCGTCGCCGCAAGTGCGGGTGGGTGACCCTGGGTCGCGGTCCCGATCCGACAGCTCGCACAGCCCCCGCGGGCCGGCGGCTCGGGTTGCGCCCCCTCGTCGGCCTTCTTCGGCGGGTCGACGGGCACCGCGCCGATGCCGATCACCCGCAGGTCCGGGTCCGCCTCGGCCATCGGCTTGGTGCCGCCGCAGCGATCGGATTGAAGCGCGTCGGCCGCGCCCGTCGCGTAGACGAGGTAGGCGGCGCCCTGGGCGACCGAGAGCCCGCAGCCGCCCGCCGTCTGCACCTCGAGCTGCTCGCGCTCCGGTCCGCGCCAGGTGCGCGTGACCGAAAACCGTATCCGCGTCACGCCCTCCTGCGCCTCGGCTCCCAGTACGGTCCCCTCGAAGACCGCCGTGCTGCGCGCCAGCGCGTCCGCAGGGGCCGGCGCGGCGCATCCACAGGCGGGCTGTGCCGTGGCCCCAGCCGTCGTCCAGGCCAGCAGCGCCGCAGACGTCAGCGCCAGCAGACCGCACAGGGCGGCGGGCGGGTGGCGGTGGTTTGTGGCGGGCGTTGACATGCCTTGGGCGGTTGTACATAACTTCGCGCGAAGCCGTGGTCCAGCCGGGCCGCACTTTGACAATTGCACGTGGGAGAGGTGACCGAGTGGCCGAAGGTAGGCGCTTGCTAAGCGTCCGTAGGTTTATCCCTACCGCGGGTTCGAATCCCGCCCTCTCCGCCAGCCACGCCGCGCCGCGAGGTCACCGCCAGGTCGCCGCCCCGTCACACCGGGGCCGACCTGTCGGTGCGCGGCTCCCAGCGTGTCGTCGGTTGACAGCGCGCAGCTGCCGGTCGATAACCCCAGCCCGTTGCGGTCGTAGCTCAGCTGGATAGAGTGCCTGTCTACGGAACAGGATGTCGCAGGTTCGAATCCTGCCGACCGCGCCGCCTTCGGGCACCCCCCCCGTGGCAAGCGGGGCGCCACGTGGCAAGCTCCCCGACGCGCACATGGTCGCCACCCACCGCAAGCTCGACGCGCTGCTGCAGACCCTGACCGACTCGGGTGAAGACCCGCGCCGCCTCGAGATCGTCCGCCGCGCGCTCAACTTCAAGCGCGCCTGGGTGGAGCTCGCCGAGGGCCTGACCACGCTCCAGCGCAGCCGCGCCTACGAGAAGTGGGGCTACACCGATCTGCAGGAGTACTGCACTGGCGAGCTGCACATCCGGCCGGCCACCACCGAAAAGCTGCTGCTGTCGCTCAGCACCGTGCGCGACCATGCGCCGCAGATGCTCGAGCAGGGCGCGCCGCACGACGTGCCGAGCATCGACTCGGTCGACTACTTCTCGCGTGCCCTGGACCTGACGGGTCCCGGCGCGAAGGACGCCTCGCGCAGGCTCGACGCCCCCGAAGACGTGGTCGAGGAGCTGCGGGCAGCCGTGTTCGACGAGGGCCAGTCGGTCGGCGAGCTGCGCAAGCGCTTCAACCCGGTGCTGCGCCCCAAGCCCGAGGAGCAGGAGGCCGCGGAGCAGGCCCGCAAGACGCGCACCGCCGCGGCGCGCCTGCTCGAGCTCGTCCGCAACCTCGACGGCCTGTCGGAGAAGCGCGTCGCTCGCATCGAGGCGTCGGTCGATGCGCTCATGCGCGACCTCGACAAGCTCGCCCCGCCGCCCGAGAAGAAGGCCAAGAAGGCCGAGCCGGCCGAGGCCGAGCCGGCCGACGCCTGAGCGCTAGGCTTTCTCGGCCGACACGCTAGCGCTTGGACTTCATGCGCTGCCCGCCATTGCCGCTGTCGCTCTGGGCGGAGAACGACACCTGGGAGTTGGGCGGCACGGTGGTGGTGACCCACGTGTTGGCGCCGATCGTCGAGCCCTCGCCGATGATGGTCTCGCCGCCCAGGATGGTTGCGCCCGAGTAGATCGTCACGCAGTCCTCGATCGTCGGATGGCGCCGGGCGCCGCGCACCGGATCGCCGCCCTCGTCGCGCTGCACCGAGAGCGCCCCGAGGGTCACGCCCTGGTAGAGCTTGACGTCGTCGCCGATCACCGCGGTCTCGCCGACCACCACGCCGGTGCCGTGGTCGATGAAGAACCGCTTGCCGATCGTCGCGCCAGGATGGATCTCGATGCCGGTCATGCCGTGGGCATGCTCGGACATGATGCGCGGCACCATGGGCACGCCGCATTTGTAGAACTCGTGGGCCACCCGGTAGATGGCGATCGCCTGGATCGCCGGATAGCTGAAGATGATCTCCTCGATGCTCTGGGCCGAGGGGTCGCCTACGTAGGCCGCCTCCACGTCCAGCGACAGCCGCGCTCGCAGCTCGGGGATGTCCTTGAAGACGCTGGTGACGAGTCGCTCGCACTCGTCGAACTCCATCGGGCTCGGCTCCCCGCCCTGCCGCCGCTGGTAGGCGACCGCGCGCGCGATCTGCTCCACCAGGATGCCCGTCGCACTGTACAGATGTTCCGCGACGTAGTGCCGGAGGTTGATCGGGCTCAGGATGCGCGTCGAGTAGAAGCCCATGAACAGCACGTGCTCGAGCTCGCCGAGCGCCTCGACGATCTTGCGACGGCTCGGCAGTGCCGCGCTCTCGAGGCTGTCGATGCCCCGGCCAAGCGAGTAGCTGTCCACCACCTGGTCGATGATGCCTTCGAGGGTCTGCTGGCCTGGGATGCTGGTCTTCATGGGTTGCGTCTATCGTCGCGCGGCGGCGCATAGCGTGACACCCGCAGGCGTCGGCGCCACCGGTCTGCGACCGCTTCGGCGTCCCATCAGGGTAGTTGAGCCACCGTGATTCTTCGACTTTTCGGTGCCTCGCCCGGACTCCGCCGAGGCCGCAATTCGCCGGCTCCCCGCGGCAAATGTTTCCGGCATGTGTCGAGTCATGAAGATCGCTGAAACAGCGCCAAAAGCGTATGGAGATCACCAATCGATCGGTTACATTCGCCGCCCAATTGAACGGGCCAGCGCGGGGAATGCCGCTGCGAAGTCACGGCCGCAACGTGGTGCATCAAGGAGAGATTCGATGGCGATCAAAGCAGAATACATTTGGCTCGACGGCGCCTCGCCGACCAAGCAGTTGCGTTCCAAGACAAAGATCCTCGTGGAGGGTGATGAGCCGCCTGAGTGGGGCTACGACGGCTCCAGCACCGAGCAGGCCGATGGCTCCGCCTCCGACTGCGTCCTGCGTCCCGTCTTCACCTGCCCCGACCCGATTCGCGGCGGCGACGACATCCTCGTCATGTGCGAGGTCTTCAGCGCCGACGGCAAGCCCCACGTGACCAACACGCGCGCGCTCTGCCGCGAGGTCGCCGACAAGCACCGCGCGCAGGATCCGTGGTTCGGCATCGAGCAGGAATACACGATGATGAAGGACGGCTGGCCCGCCGGCTTCCCGCAGCAGGGCTTCACCGGCCCGCAGGGTCCGTTCTACTGCGGCGTGGGTACCAAGAACATCACCGGTCGCGAGATCGTCGAGGAGCACATGGAGGCTTGCCTGCATGCGGGTCTCAAGCTCTCCGGCATCAACGCCGAGGTCATGCCCGGCCAGTGGGAGTTCCAGATCGGCCCCGCAGGCCCCGAAGAGGTTGGCGACCACCTGTGGCTGGCGCGCTGGCTGCTTCACCGCATCGCCGAAGACTACGGCATCGAGATCTCGTTCGCGGCCAAGCCCATCAAGGGCGACTGGAACGGCGCCGGCTGCCACACGAACTACTCCACGAAGGCGATGCGTGAGGACGGTGGCCTCAAGGTCATCCACACCGCCTGCGAGAAGATCGGCGAGGCCATGCAGCAGCACCTCGCGGTCTACGGCGACGGCATCGCCGACCGCCTGACCGGGTCGCACGAGACCGCCAGCTACAAGAACTTCTCCTACGGCGTGAGCGACCGCGGTGCGTCCATCCGCATCCCGCTCGCCACCGACGCGGCCGGCAAGGGCTACCTGGAGGACCGTCGTCCGAACGCGAACATCGACCCCTACGAGGTCGCGCGCGTGATGGTCAACACGACCTGCAGCTGAGTCCCTGAGCAAGCGGGGCCACACCCCCAAAAGAGGCCCGGTCGGCATGTCGACCGGGCCTTTTTTCATGCCCGCTCGCTGCCCGGGGGGGACGGCGCGTCCATTTGTGCCGCAGCGGGTTGCATGCGGCGGCAAGTCGTGGCGAGTTAGGCCCCCGATGGCGCGGTCGACAACCAGCCCTGCGGCACGGCCGCGGATGCGACCGCGCCGGCATCGACGCGGTGCGGGAGCACTGGTCGCCATCGCGCTGTGCGCAGCGGGCTGCGCCGCCGAGCTGACGTCCGAGAGCACGCTGCCGGCGGGGCCCATGGAGCCGGCTGCCGTGGACGCCGCCCCGGATCCGGCGGGGCTCGCCACGCTGCTGCCGCCCCCGCCAGGTGGCGGCGCGCTGTCGGCCGAGCTGTCCACGGCGGTGTCGACCGTCTCACAGCTGCTGGCGCAGGATGTCGCCAGCACCGCCCCCGTGCCCGGCGACTTCCCGGCGCCGCTGGCCCGCGAGAAGATCGAGGCCCAGTTCGACAGCCACCAGCGCTTCGAGGACGACTACCGCTTCCGCGCCACCGAGCTCGTCGCGGTGCTCATGGCGGGCCTCTCGAACGGGGCGAGCGACGATCTGCTGCGCCATGCGCTGTCCGCGATCGTGCTCGAGGACCAGGCGGCCCTCGGCTTCGGCGTGCCCGGCACGCGGCCCGGTGGAGACGACGTGCCGCCCCAGCACCTCGCCGAGCAGCTGGTTCGGCCGCGCGTACACTACGCGGCCCTGTCGGCCCAGGCGTACGGTCGCTGCGAGGCGTCGGCGTCGGCGCTCGGCTGGCAGCCATGGCGGTCACTGTGCGCAGCGGGCGCCCGACGCATGAAGCTGCGCGCGGCCGCCCTGCCGGCGTGCTCCGATGCCAGCCTCATCGTCTCGTCCGACGGTCAGTCCCAGCAGTCTTCGCCGCCCCGGGCGCGCGGCCTGCTGCTCAACGCGGCCTACGACGTCCCGCTGCTCGACGCCGAGCTCAAAAAGGTGCTCGGCAGCGTACGCGAGACGCTGGGTGATCTGCTGCGTGCGCCGCTCGAGTCTCCCGCGCTGGCCAAGGTAGCGGCCGCACCCGCCGGCGGCTGTGTGCGACCGCGTCGTCCCAGCGAGCAGCTCTTCGCGCGCTCGGCGGACGTCGAGTGGCTCGGGCTCTCGCTGCACTGCCAGGGCGAGCTGTGCGGCCTGAGCGCCTGCTCCCATGGCGAGGCGGGCTGCTTCACGGCGCCCCTCGAGGGCTCGGCGTTCGAGCTGTCGTCGTGGCTCGAGGCGGCTGCGCGCCTGTCGCGCAGTGAAGGCGGCCCGCTCATCGAGGCGCCGCAGACCGACGCGGCCAGGACCTCGGTCGGCCTCGATGCGTCGTCGTTCCATGGACGGTGGCCGCGCCTGGCCGATGCACAGCGCGCGCTCTCGGCACACCTGCCGCAGCTGATCGCCTGCCAGCGCGCCGAGCGCTACGCGGACGAGTGGTTGCTCGATGTCGATCGCAGCGGACGTGTTCGCGGCGTGCGCGCTTCGAGCCCCGCTCACCCCTACCTGATGGACGAGGCCGCGCTGTCGGCCGGCTCGGCGCGCCCGTGTGTCGGCGCGGCGCTGCGTGAGCTGCGCATGCCGAAGCTGCGGGGCGGTCGCAGTCTGCGGCGCCTGTCGCTGTCGCTGCACATCCCGGCGTCGCTGCAGATCGAGCTGCCGCTGACGCTACGGCACAGCCGGCAGGTGGGACCCCACGACACGCGCGAGCGGCTGTCGCGCGATGGCTTTGCGGTGGGGATCGCACGCTGCATGGCCGGCGCACAGCTGGCGCCCCGTGCCCTGGGCGTGTGTGCGCGCGTGACGCCCGACGGCCGGGTCGATGGCCTCGACATCGATCTGTCGCCGCTGCGCAGCCCCCGCGTCAGGGCCGTGCTCGCAGTGCCACCGGAGACGGGGGAGACGGGCACTGCGCCAGCTGCGCCGGACGGTGTGCAGCGCTGCCTCGCAGCGGTGTTCGAGGGGCTCGACTGGTCCTGCCGCGACGATGGAACGGTCGGTCACGTCGCGGCGACGCTCCAGCTTCCACGCGAGCTGCTCGAGCGGTTCTGAGCGGTTGTGAGCGCTCGCCGCTCAGCCGGTGCGCTGGATGATGTGGTAGCCGAAGTCGGTCTCGATCACGCCGCTGGTGGCGCCAACGTCCAGCCCGAACGCTGTCTGCTCGAAGGCCGGCACCATCTGCCCGCGCCCGAAGTTGCCCAGGTCGCCACCGCTGCGACCCGAGGGGCAATCGGAGTTCGCCTTCGCGAGCGACTCGAAGTCGCCGCCGTCATCGAGCTGCGACTTCAGCACGTTGATCAGCGACAGCGCGTCGTCCTTGCTGCGGCTGGCGGTGGAGCGGGACGAGCCCTGGTACATCAGCAGAATGTGGGAGGCGCGGACGGAGTCGGACATGGCATGGACCTCGCTGTGGGTCGCCCCATGTTAGCCCGGAAGCGTCAGCCTTGCGACCGCCCTGGGCGCTACTTGGCGTCTTCGGCCTTGGGCTCTTCGGCGGCGGGTGCCGCCTCGGCCTTGGGCTCTTCGGCGGCGGGTGCCTCCTCGGCCTTGGGCTCCTCGGCGGGCGCCTCTTCGGCCTTGGGCTCCTCGGCGGGTGCCTCCTCTGCGGGCGCCTCCTCGGCCGCGCCCTTCTCGGGCACGGACAGGTCGATCTCCGGCGTGCCCTCGAGCACATCGTCGTCGCCCATGGCAGCGAGCTTCGGCTTGGAGTCGTCCGCGCCGAGCGTGCAGATCGGCTCGTCGTAGCTGAACAGGCCCTCATCCGCAGGACACACGTAGTTGCGGCTCTCGCCACAGCCGGTGACCTCGTACTCGTTCTCGCCTGCACCGTCGTAGACCTGCCGTTTGACGACCTTGGTCTCCGGGCAGTCCGTCTCGGAGGCGACCTGCGTGCGAAGCACCTGGGTCATCTGGCCGTAGGCGCAGCCGGAAAGGGTGAAGAGGGCAGCCAGCAGGCAGGCTGCGAGCGCGTATGAGCCGGTGTGAGTCCGCATGGCGCGGAGCATGCCAAATCGGCCGCTGCTTGACAACGCCACCAGCTGGGACCTCGAAAGCCCGCCGCGGAGCGCGCCTTTCAGCACGTCCGCGGCTTGCGCTCCCTACTGATCAACTATCGTGATGGTGAGCCTGCGCCCGCCGCCACCGATCGCCTCGATCCGGCCGTCGGCGACGCCCGCACCGACGAGGCGCTGCTTGAGCAGCAGGCCACGCGTGAGCGACATCGTCTCGTCGCCCGGCGCCTGCAGTCGGATGCGCCGAATCTCGGGGCTGCGCAGGAGCATGTCGGCGAGCTCGGCGACGAGCCCCAGCGAGGCCGTCGTCGGCGTCGTCTCATCACCCTCGAACTGGATGCCGCGGATGGTGATCTTGTCGCCGCGTCGGGCGATGCCCGACTTGTCGGGCTTGGCGGCCAGGCTCAGCGTGACCGAGTGCTTGCCGCTCTGCTCGACGACCACACGGCTCGTGCGCCGCAGGTGCGCCTCGCTGTCCGGACGCAGCACGTACTCGCCGGCATCGAGGCCGGTGAACTCGAACTTGCCTTCGATGTCCGTGCTCACGTCGCCCGTGGCCGCACCCGACATGCGCACCGCAACGCCGCCGAGCGGCGTGCCGTAGGTGTCGACGACCGTGCCGGTGAGCGTCGCGGGCGGTGGCGGCACCGTCTCGAGCTCGCAGCGTACCTCGATGTCGCCGCCCTGCTCGGGGATGACCGCGCCGCAGCTGGCCTCCTCGTGGTTGGCGGCCGTCACCCGGACGTCGATCGGTCCGGGGTCGAACTGGTAGCTGGTGAAGCGACCCTCGGCGTCCGTCGACATCGCGGACCACTCGCTGCCGAGGAACTCGACGCGCGCGGATGCGATGCCCGCACCGGTCGAGCGATCGGCGATCAGGCCCACGACGCGTCCCTTGATGGGCGGAGGCGGAGGCGGCTCGGCCTTCTCCACGATGTAGACGGGCTCGATCGGCTTGGCGTCGTAGTCGTAGCCGAGTGCGAAGTGGAACATGAAGGGAGTCCGCGGGGCGAGCTCGCGCACGAAGAGGTCGTCGCCGACCAGTGAGAGGTCGATGCCGATCATCGTCGACAGTCCGCGCAGTGGCGGTACGAAGCGAACACCGAGCGAGACGGTCGTGAGCGGCCAGGCGGCCTTGCCCTCGTCGTCGAAGAGGCACGCATCGTCGAGGCTCTTGTTGGTGCCGCGGTCGCGGTCGCTCGACGAGAAGCCGCAGTCGTAGTCCTGGCGGTTGACGGGGATGCCGAGGTCGAGCTCGACCATCGGGTGCAGGTAGGTCTCGTGGGCGAGCTCGGCGGGCACCTCGAAGCCGATGCCGATGTTGAACATGTCGACGCGGTTGATGCCGAGCGCGACGCGGTCGAAGCGACTGAGCAGGTGACGGTTGTCGTCGTCCTCGCCCAGCGGGTTGGACAGCGTCTTGTAGCGCGCGTCCTCGGTGTCCTCGATCAGCTTGGCGCTGTTGTCGAAGAGGTAGCCGAGGTTGAGGCGGCCGATGATCGGGACCGGCTGCGGCATCTGTTGCAGGTCGAAGGCCAGCGCGCCGCGCAGCCCGACGCTCGTGGCGGCCATGGTGTTGGCGCTCGAGCCGGTGTCGCTCAGCAGGCGGATGCGCAGGTCACCGCCGAGGGCGAGCACGGGTGTGGCGTTGCCCTGGAACTTGAAGCCCAGGGAGGTGTCGCCCAGGGAGTGCAGCGAGCGCGGCGTGTTGTTGGCCATGCCGCGGTTCTGCAGGGTGGCCCACAGTTCGAAGAACTCGATCGGCGTCCAGCTGGCCGTGATCGACTGGCCGCTCAGCTGAACCTCGTCACCGTCGCGAAGCCAGTCCTGCTTGTCGAAGAGCGACAGCGTCAGCTGCACGCGGGCGGCGCCGGGGATGCCGGCGGTCGGATCGATCAGGTGCAGTCCGCCCGTGCCGCCTTCGATCGTGCTGAAGCGTCGGTTCGCGAGCATCCACGGCAGGCCGTTGCTCGTGGTGGCGGCGCCCATGTCGGTGTCCGTCTCGATGTCGGACATGCTGATCTCGGCCTCGGCCTCGGCCGCGACCGGTGCCGCGGCCGGTGCCGGTGCCGGTGCCGGTGCGGCTGGCGGTGGCGGCTCGGGTGCGGGTTCGGGTGCCGGTGCTGGCTCCGGGGCGGCGGGCACGGGCGTCGCTGGCGCGGTCGGCGCGGCGGTCTGGGCAAGCGCGGGCGTCGCGCTCAGTGCGAGCATCGCGACGATCGCGACACACGAGGTTTTTGACGCGCACAGGTGTTCGAACATCGGCATTCGCGGTTCCCTCGAAGGCACGGGCGACAGTTCCCGAAGGCCGATATCGTCTCTCACTTTTCCCGACAAAGTTCAACACTTCGGGACATTTGCACGTCTCAAGCGTGAGGGCAGTTGCGCAGTAGAGGGCGTCTTGTTGCGGCTACGTCTCGAGAACGCGTAAGAGTCTGCGCGCCTCGGTGGCGAGCGCGCCGTAGCGTCGCCTCAGGTAGTCCGGCATGGCCTCGAACTCGGACAGCAGCGTGTGCAGGGTTGCCCGCGCATCGTCTGCGCGTTGGGCCCGCTGCTGGTACTTCGCCAGCCCCAGCTGGTGGGCCACGCGCCGGCTGTGTCGGCACACCGCCTCGAGCAGCGACAGCGAGTCGTCGGTACGGTCCAGCTGGTAGAGCACCTCGACGAGCTCCGTGGCGACCGCGTAGTCGCGGTAGGCGAAGGAGCGGTCGATGACCGCAGACAGGTTCTCGGCCGCCTGCTCGAGCTGGCCCTGCGCGGCGCGCGAGAGCCCGAGTCCGAAGCGCGCGTCATTGTCGGTGGAGTGCGTCCTGAGCGCGCGCTCGAAGAGGGTCGCGGCCTCGTCCGCCTCGCCGGCGTCGAGCAGCGCCCACGCGAGCGTGACGCGGTTGTCGAAGCTCGGCGAGTGCTCCACCTCTTCTCGCAGCGCGCCGAGGTCGCTCGGCTGTGGCTCGTGGGCCAGTGGCGCCGGCCGAACGTTGTAGTCGCCCAGCTTGACCATGAAGAAGTAGATCAGGCTGCCAGGCGGGATGAGCATCACCAGGTACCAGAGCGGATGGACGGTGCGGCGCAGCGCATCGACGAACATCCACGCCTTGAAGGCGAGCCACAGGTACAACAGCATGACCATGCGATTCAGCCTTACATGCTCGCGTCCAGATTTCACGGGTGCCGGCGATGTTCGCCCCCGGCCGCGCCCGGCCGTCGCGGTGGCGGCCTCAGCGCTCGAGTTCAGCGAGCGCGCGCGCATCTCGCTCGCGCCCCTCGATGCGGTAAATGTGCCGCAGTTTCTTCGCGATCGAGGCCCGCCGTGCGCCCTTCGCGCGCTTGAACTGCGCGTACAGGCGACTGGCCCTGTCGTGCCCGGCCGGATGCCAGTGCCCCGTCACGTAGGCGCGTGCCCTGGTGATCGCCTCGGGTCGCCGCGGCTCCTGCAGCGCGGGTGACAGCAGCACGCCCGCCAGCGCCAGGGCCGCCAGGCCCAGTGGCACCGCGTGTCGGTGGCCGCGCAGCAGCAGCACGGGCACCGCGAGTGCGCACAGCAACAGCGGCAGCATGGAGGCGCTGCCGTAAAGCCCCAGTAGGCCCGCCGCGTTGCTCGGCGCGAAGTCGTGGGCGATCAGCAGCGGCAAGAGATCGCGCAGCGGAAGCTCGATGTTCGGCGGCGGGTGGGGGTAGTACGCGCCGATCCCGCCGGACGATGCGAGCGCCGCCAGCGTCGCGCCGACCGCGAAGACGAGCGTCGCGGCCGGGCGGCGCCGGTGCCATGCCTGCAGCTCGTGCACGGCGGCCCACCCCAGCAACGGCACGATCGGTGCGAGGTAGCGCGGGCCGACGCTCCAGCCGCCGCGCCAGTTGATCATCGCACCCATCGCGAGCACCGTGCCCACCACGGCGAGGCTTGCTGCCATCGCCTCCGCGCGCGCACCCGGCGTGCGCAGGCGGCGCAGCAGCCCCAGGGGCGCGAGCAGCAGGATCGGCGTCATCGGCAGCAGGCCACGGCCCGGATCGATCAGCAGACCGTACAGCGCCTCGGCCTCGATACGGTCCGCGCCGTAGACGCCCTGGTGGTGCTGCATGCGCAGCCACACGGTCTCGACGAACTTGTGCCCGGGCGTCCAGGGGCTGCCAAAGCAGCTCCACTGAAAGTGCATCATGGCAAGCGTCGGTAGCAGGCCACCGGCGGCGAACGGCAACAGCAGCCGCGGCCGCGCGCGCAGCACCCAGACTGCGAGCGCCGACAGCGCGACCGAGCAGATCAGCCCGGGGTACTCGAAGAACGTGACGCCCGCGGATAGCAGCCCCGCTGCGAAGCACAGCGCACGCGGGTTGTCGGGCGCGTCGCGCTGCAGGCATCGAAGGCAGGCGAAGGCGCCGAAGACCGCCGCCGCCGCGAGCGTATGACTCACCAGCAGCATCCCATAGGGATAGAGCAGCGATCCGAGGCCGACGGACAGCAGCACGCTGTCGGCCAGTGCCGCGTGTTCGACCTCGCCGATCAGGAAGCGCCGGTAGAGCCCCAGGAACAGCAGCGCGGGAAACACCACGGCGGTGAGGCGGCAGATGCGCAGCGCGAGCGTGCGGTCGAAGGGCAGGTCGAAGAGGTTGAGCACCCCGAGGTATGCCGCGTAGCCCGGCACCGCCATGAGGCTCGCGCCGGGTGCCTTGACGCTGTAGAGCTGCCCGTCGACCTTGGCCGCGTCGTTGACCCAGCCCCACTCGCGGCGCGGCGTATTGATCGCGTAGCGGCCCTCCTCGACGAGCGCGACCGTCATGTAGAAGCGGACGTTCTCGTTCGGGTTGTTGACGCCCGGGAAGTAGGGCGAGACGTAGAGGTAGCCGAGCGCGAGCAGCCCCAGGATGAAGCGCCGCTGCGTTCCGTCGCCCGTCACGACCCCAAGGTATAGGCAGCGCGTCACCGGCTCCACCGTCAATTGCGCATCGCCGGTGCGCGGCGCTCGCATCGGCCGATCCATCCGCGCTAGCATCGGCGCATGTCGAGGGCGGACAGCGGTTTCGCGGTGTACGGCGTCGTCCTGTCGGCCCTCGTCGTGCTGTGTACGTCCGGGGCCCCCACGATGCGCGCCCACGCCGACGATGCGGCGCAGCCGGTGGATGTGGCGGCGGTGGACACGGCCGGCGAGCTGCGCGCGACTCTCTCGCAGCTGCGCCAACATCCACAGGCGGACGCGGGCGCTGCGGCGATGCACGACGCGCAGGCCGCGCTGCGTCGCGCAGCCGAGCGACGCGCGCAGGCTGACGCCCCCGGTCTCGAGCGCGAGCATGCGCTGGCGCGCGCGCTGGTGTTCCTGGCCGGGCGGCAGATCGAGCTGTCGGCGGCGCGCCTGCGTCAGGCCACCGCCCAGCGCCGGCTGACGGACGCCACCGCCGCGGCGACCACCGCCCGCGAGGCGCTGGCCCACGCGCGCGCACAGCTGAAGGCGCCTGCGCCCACGGCCCCGGCCGCGGCCCCCGAGTCGTCTGCGTCGCCCGGGCCCCCACCTGCGTCGACCTCGCCGTCGGTGGCACCGTGACCACCGCCTCGCCCCGCGGCGCCGCGCGCAGGGTTCGCCTGCCGCGGAACCTCTGCGTGAGCGCGCTGTTTTCATTGCTCTGCGCGTGCTCCGTTGCGTCGCCTCCGCCCGTGCGCGATGCCCTGTCGGTGCGCCTCGACGCCTCGGCTGCGAAGGCCGGTGCCCCCGACCTCCACGCGCGTGCGATGCGTGCCTTCGATGCGGCGGCGAATGCAGAGACGGCCGAGCAGACCGTGGCGGGTCGCGTGCTGGCCGAGGTCTGGCTCGATGCGGCGGAGGCCGAGGCGGCCCGCATCGAGGTCGAGCGCAAGACTACGGCGCTGTTCGAGGAGCTCGACGCCGCCGAGACGGCACGCATCAACGACGAGCGTGCGCGCAGGCAGGTCGCGGCCGAGCTGCTGCGTCGAGATGCGGCACGCCTCGCGCGCGCCGAAGCCGCCCGCGCGTTCGAGCAGGCGAAGCTCGACGAGCAGGGGCGGCGCAGCGGGCCCGAGGTCGACGAGGCGCGTCGCCGGGGTGCCGCAGCGCTGCTCGCGCGCGCGCGCCTGGTGCTCGCCGCGGCGCGGGCACTGCAGGCACCGGACGGGGGACTGCAGGCTGCCACGGCGGCCATCGAGCTCGCGGCCAAGCGCACGCGCGACCATGGGGCGCGGCTCGCGACCGCCCACGCCGCGCTCGATCTGTCGATGCGGGCCCTCGGCGTCGCCCGCGCCGCCCGCCCGGGCCCGACGCCCCAGGAGCTGCAGAGCTTGCAGGCGGCGGCGGCCGACCGCGGCCTGCGCGTGCACGCTGTCGCACGCGGATTGCTGATCGACCTCGGCGCCGCCTTCCGCGGTCGCAGCGCGCGGCTCACGAAGGGGGCGCTCGCCGCGCTCACGCAGGTGCGCTCACTGCTCGGCGCCCACCCGCACGGGCCCGTGATGGTCGAGGCGTACGCGCCCCCGGGTGGTGGCGGCAAGCTCGCGGCCCGGCGGGCGCAGCACGTGGTCGAGGCCCTGAAGCAGGGGGACCGGGCGCGCGTCGCCAAAGGTGCGGCCGCGCTATCGCAGGACGGCCAGCTCGTGCTCGTGCTGACCGCCTACGCGCGCTGAGTGTCCGGGCAGGCCGCCTGGACAGCTAGGCAGCCAGGCAGCTAGACGGCGCAGGACATGTCCTGGCCGCAGCACATCGGCGACTTGATCTTGCCGCAGCCATCGGGGCACTTGGCGACATGCACCTCGGCGCCGTCGGGCTTCTTCAGCACGCCGTGCTCGAGCGCCTTGCCGCACTTGCCGCAGGTCATCCCCTTGACGCTCATTCCACACTTCTCGCAGCCGTAGTCGGACATCGTCGTCACTCCCCTCGGCGCACGCGATGCGACCCGTCTCTCGGGCCGCGCGACACCGGGTTGCCTACTTACCACACGAACAGGTTGCGCGTGGGTGTTCGGCGGCCCGTCGTGTACGATTGACGATCCCGTGTCCGCCCGCGAGAGCTACCGCCATGCGCTGGACGCCGCCCTGTCGCGCTACGCGCCCGGGTGCGCCGTCGCGGCCATCGACGACTGCAGCAACCAGGTCAGTACCAACGTCGTCTACCGCGTGAGGTTCGAGGATGGCGAGGAGTGCTTCGCCAAGGTATCGAGCTACGGCTCCTACGTTCACTTCCGGCAGGACCACCGGCTGATCGAGCGCTGGAGCGCGCTGCTGGACGGCGGTCGCTTCTCGGGCTTCCTCGCGCCGGTGCTCACCCACGCGGGCGCCGCGTTCACCCACCGTCACGGCGAGGTGTGGGTCGCGCTCTACGGCAAGGCGCCGTTCTATGACTTCCTGCCCCCGGTGCTCACCGACGATCAGGTCGACGCCCTGGGGCGCGAGCTCGCCTCGCTGCACCTCGAGTCGCTGCGCGTGCAGCCGCGCATGGAGCTCAGCTGGAAGTCCGTCGGCTCGGACATCGCCATCCTCTACGACGCCCTGCGGCGCAGCGACTTCGTGGAGCAGTGCGCGCTGTCACCCGATGCGTGCAGCCTGATCGAGACGCACTGCGACCGCTTCCTCGAGCAGGCGGAGGCGATCGGCTACGGCGCGCTGCCGCGCATCCCCGTGCTCGTCGACTGGAACATCACCAACTTCTCGGTCGGCCTGCAGGAGCAGGGCTTCCGTCTCTTTACACGCTGGGACTACGACTGGTTCAGGCTCGACTCACGCGTCTTCGACTTCTACTTCGCCGCCCGCGTCGTGCGCGCCGAGGGCGACCAGGATCACTTCACGTACGACGCCGGACCGCTGTTGGAGCCGCGCTTCGCGCGCTTCCTGCGCGCCTACCATACGGTCGCGCCGCTGACCGAGGCGGAGCTGCGCTTCGTGCCCGAGGCGTACCGCTTCTTCCTGCTCAACTACGTCATCCGTGTCGGCGAGCATTTCTTCCGTCCGGAGTTCTGCGAGCGTCTGCGTCGCGAGGTCGTCGAGCAGCACCTGCCCGCGCTCGACCGGCTCGACTTCGGCGTGTTGCTCGACGTGCTGCGCGACTGAGCCGAGCGCGAGCGCAGAAGCAACCGGCGATCAGGTGAACGCCGACTCGCAGATGTGCGATGGGATGATGCCGCTGGCCTCGATCAGCGCCTCTGCGCGCGTGCGCAGCGTGTTGCCGGAGAGCACGAGCACGGTGTCGAGCCCGAACTTGTTGGCCCCGAGGATGTCGGTGTGCAGGGTGTCGCCGACCATCAGGATGTCGCGCTTCGTCAGCGCGGGGCGCGTGCGCCGGGCCCGCTCGTAGGCGTAGTTGAACATCATCGCGTCGGGCTTGCCGAAGTGGATGAAGCGCTTGCGCAGGATGCTCTCCATCATGTTGGCGATCGATCCGATGGCGACGTTCACGCGCTCGTTGTCCACCGGGTAGGCCAGGTCGGCGTTGGCGACGATCATCGGCATGTTGTGACGGCGCGCGAGGTTGACCGCGCGGTTGATGTCGGAAAACCAGTCGAAGCCCTCGTCGTCGAGCAGTGCAAGCGCGTTGAGCTGGTCGTCGTTCTCGTCCGCATCGCGCACCGAGACGGGCTCGAGGCCCGCCTCTTCGATGAAGTGCGTCGCGGCCTCGGGCCCCAGGTAGGCGACGCGCCCGGTGCGGACCTTGTCGCGCAGGAACTCGGTCGCGAGGTGCCCCGAGGAGATGATGTGGTCCTCGCCGACCAGCGGCCCCAGGGCCGGGTGGTCGTAGCCCGACGCCATCGCCTTGGGCGGCCGCGAGGCGTCGTTGGTCAGCACGTAGATGAGCTTGTCCTGGGCCTCGAGCCGCGCCAGCAGCTCGGCGGTGCCCTCGGCGACACCGGTGGAGGTCTTGAGCACGCCGTAGGCGTCGAAGAAGACCGCTTCGTAGGACTTCACGATACTGTCGAAGGTCTCGATCACGTTTGCCAGAATACAACCTGGGCCCGCCGTCGCGAAGTGCGGCGGTGGCTGGGAAGAAACGAAAAACCCGCTGCAGTTGTCCTGCAGCGGGTTTTTCTTCACCACCGACCGGTGTCGGAGGCTATCGCGCCCTCAGCTCAGTTCGGGCACTCGTTGGTCGCCAGGCAGTTGCCGATCTCGGTGAGGATCGCCACCGAGGCCGATGTCACGCCCGCGGCGTCGATCAGGACCATGCACTCCGGGGCGAAGTAGCAGTCCATGCCGGACGCGCCGACCGCGCCACAGCAGATGGACATGCCGAGACACTGCTGGGCCGGGTCGTCGATGCAGGCGCTGAACTCGTCGCGGCAGCTCTCGCACATGCACTCGTTGCGCCCCTCGCTGCCACTGCCCGACGTGATCTCGAGGCACTGGTCCTTGTCCTTCGGAGCCTGCTGCAGCGTCGAGCACTCGATGTTGCAGTCGGCCGCGCCGTCGCCCATCGCGGCAGCACACATGTCGACGCTGGCGTCGATGCCATCGGCACCCGCAGCGACGCACTCGATGCAGGCGTCCGTGACATTTTCCTGGCAGAGCTCATCGGTGAGCGGCTCGCCCGAGATCGTGTCGCACGTGATGAAGAAGTCGCAGGCCATGTCGACCTCGGCCTGGGTCGCGGTGCGCGTGGGTCCGTCGCCGTCGCCGTCGCCGTCGCCGTCGCCATCGCCGTCGCCGTCGCCATCGCCGTCGCCGTCGCCATCGCCGCCGGCGTCGCTGTCGCTGCTGTCGTCACCGCAACCGGTGAGCGTAGCTGGCACAAGCGCCACGCTCAGGAGCAACATGAGCCGAATCGTCCAGTCCTTAGTCATTTTCAATCACCCTTGGAATTCCCAGAATCTAATGTGAACCGCGCGGACATCCCCGTCTGCCCACAGGCCTGGCGACACTACGTACCGGGTAGCCAGGCTTCCTGACCACTTTATGTTGATTTTCTATTGGCGGGGAGCGGAAAACGCTGCCAGGCGAGCGATGGCATGCGGTAACTATCAAGTAATTACAGCGATTTGAAGTCAGTGTATGGCCACGACCTCGATGTCGTAGATCACGTCGCCCTGGGGCTTGGCAGGCATGCCCTCGAAGGCCAGCTTCGCCGGGATCCACAGACGCCGTTTCTCGCCGATCACCATCTGTGGAACGATCTCCTTGAAGCCGCCGATCATCGTCCGGACCCGGGCCTTGTAGGGGCGGTCGTTCATCACAGTGCTGGCGATCAGCGTGCCGTCCGACGTCCAGCCGCTCATGCGCAGCGCGACCTTCGTCTTGGGCAGCGGCGCCTTGCGCGTGCCGCGGCCCTTCTTGAGCACCTTGTAGACGATGCCCGACTCGGTGCGCTGGACCCCGCGCTTGGGCGGCGTCAGCTGCTTGGGCGGATCGGGCGGGTCTGGCATGTCGACCACCTCGAGCAGCTCGACCTCGTAGACGAGCGGCTTCTTGTGCTGCGACGGCCGCTGGCGCACGACCTCGAGCGGGACCCAGACGCGCCGCTTCTCCCCGGCCTTCATCTGGGCCAGCGCATAGGTCACGCCCGGCGGCGCCTGGCCTGCCACCATCGCGTCGCTGCCGCCGTGGCGCGCCGAGCTCTCGAACATCTTGCCGCTCGTGTCCCAGCTGGTCATGCGGACGGTGATGCGGTCGTGCCTCTCCGGCGAGTACTCGCCGGTCGGCGGTGCGAGCACGAGGTAGCGCACGCCCCCGGGCAGCTCGAGGGCGTCCGCGGGCGCTGCTGCCACGTCCGGCGGCGCGGGCAGCGGCGGCTCGCCCTTGGCGATCGCAAGCACCTCCACCCGCGTGAGCACCGGGCCCTTGGGGCTGCGCTCGTTGGCGCGCGCCACGTCCGCGCCGATCCACAGGTGCCTCACCTCGCCCTTGCGCATGCCGAGCATCCCGGCGCGCAGACCCGGGCTCACCTGCGGCAGGTCGAAGCTGGTCGGGGCGCGGCGGGTGGCCGTGCTGAAGTAGAGGCTGCCGCCCGTTAGCCACGTGCTGTAGTGGACCGAGACGCGGTCGAACCGCTCGACCCGTGCGTCGCCGGCGCCTGGACGCACGACGATGTGGGCCACTCCCAGCTCACCCACCGTCGAGTTCGCGGGGGGCTTGCCAACCGTTCCGGGAGCGGTCGCCGGATCCACCGGCGCGCTCGGCTCCGGGGTCCCGGGCGGCTGCGCGGGCGCTGCTGGCGCGTCCTGCGTGCGCTTGCCGCAACCCACCGCAACGACAGTGAAAAGGATGACGGTCCGGGCTGCCACGTCGATCCACATACCCGTCCGTTTCGCACGCGGCGTCAGCCCGCGCAATCGCGCGGGTGTCCATTTGCGGCAACGGATTGGCAATGTGAGCCGATTGCCAGGGGCTCGTGCACCTGGTGATATAGCCGTGAGTGCGTGTGCTACGTTGTCTGCGGACAAGCCGAGGTGCGTCGGTAGGTCCAGGAGGTGGTGATGGGTCGAGGGTATTTGGTAGTTTTCTGCGTGCTTTTGCTGGCGGGGATCGGGTGCGGTTCCGATGGCGGCGATAGCTCGGGTCGCGGCGGGAGCCAAAGCGGCGGCGACGGCGACACCGGCAACGGACTGGGTGGCGACGGCGACGGCAGCTTCAACGCCGGCAACGGCGGCGGCACCGGTGACAACGGGTTCAACGACCTGATGGACCTGACCGGTGACGGGGTCGAGGTGACGGGCTCGTTCATCTGGATCGCCAACACCCAGGAAGGCACCGTCAGCAAGATCAACACCGAGACCATGATGGAGGAGGGTCGCTACCTGACCAGCCCCAACGGCTCGGGTCTGCCCTCGCGTACCTCGGTTTCGGGCAGCGGCGCGATGGCCGTCGCCAACCGCGGCCGCGCGGCCAACGACCTCGGCACCGAGTCGGGCGTCACCAAGATCTACTCCGGCGACGTCGCCTGCCCGGATACGAACATGAACGGCATGGTCGACACGTCCACCGGCAAGGCGGACGTCAAGCCGTGGGGCCAGGACGAGTGTGTCGCGTGGCACGTGCCGCTCGACTGGGTCAGCAACCGCGCGATCGCATGGGCGCCGTCGCCCGCGCCCGACGCCCCCGAGGTGCTCTGGACCGCGGGTGTGCCGGCGCCGGGCAACTGCCAGGATGCGGCCTGTGACTTCACGGTCCTGCAGCTCGAAGGCGGCAATGGCGCGGTCACGCACACCGTCCAGATCACCGGTCTGAGTGGTGTGAACATGCTCAACTCGGGCGGCAACTTCGCCGGGCTCGCGATCGGCAACTACGGCCCCTACGGCGGCGCGGCGGACCAGGGCGGTAACTTCTGGGTGTTCAACGGGCAGACCACCGACCTGATCTACGTCGATGCGGCCGACCCCCAGACGTGGCGCGCGTGGCCGATCGACCAGGGCAACGGCTACGGCATCACGATCGACCCACAGGGCAACGTGCACGTTTGCGGTCACTTCGGCGTCTCCAAGTTCAGCCCGGGGAGCCAGACGTGGCAGACCAACATGGGGCCCGTGCCGCTGGGCTACAACGGTTGCATGACGGACGGCGGCGACTTCATCTGGGTCGGCGGCGGCGTCGACGAGGGACAGGCCGGCCTGCATCAGTTCCGGGCGGACGACCTCAGCTACGTCGCGAGCTTCGACGTCGGTGGCGGCGTCAAGGGCGTGAGCGTCGACGTCAACGGAATGATCTGGGGCACGGGCGGGCTCGGCGCGCTCGGCGCCGGCGGTGCCGCCGGTGGCGGCACCAACGCCTACCGACTCGACCCCACGAGCGGCGCCGTCGAGATCTACGGCGGGCTCAACAATCCCTACTCCTACAGCGACATGACGGGCTTCGGGCTCAAGGGCGCCGGCTACGTGCCGGTCGTGCTCGAGTAGCCGCGCCGCGCGGGGGACCGCGCGCTCAACTCGACCACTCGAAACGGGGGGCTGCTTTTGCGGCCCCTCGATTCGTTTCGAAGCGGTGGCTCCCGTCCCGTCGCGCCCTAGCCGAGCTTGCCGAAGAGCTTGCCGATCACCGACGAGGCGCGGTCCTGCAGGCTGCTCTGCGACTCGCGCTCCGACAGCTCCGACAGCTCTCGGAAGCGGCTGGCGGAGTGCACGTCGTCCGGGTCTTCCCTCATCGCATGTGCGAAGTGCTCGAGCGCCTCGTGCGGCCGTCCGGCGTGCTCGAGGATCACGCCGCTGAAGCGGCGGGCCAGCGCGTTGCGCGCGTTGATCTCGAGCGCGAACGCGAGGTTCGCCAGCGCCTCATCGACGAGCTGCGGATCGCGCCCGCCGACCTCGAAGCGCAGGTAGCTGTAGAGCGCGATCGCGTCGGGCTGCACGTCGTCGGCGGCGACCGCTTGATGCGCATGGAAGAGCGCCGCGTCGTTGTCCCGCTCCTGCAGCTTGCGCCGGGAGCGTCGCACGTGCTGTTCCGCGCTGAGCACCCCCGACAGCCCGTGGCGATTGGACGGCGTCCCGCCGCCGGCGTCGAGGTCGGCGAGGTATTCGATGCGCAGCCACGGGTCGGAGAGGGTGCGGTGTGCCGCGCGCATGCGCCCGAAGACCGCCTTCGCACGCGACATCATCGGGGCCAGCTCGGCGGGCAGGCGCTGTGGCGTCCAGTGGCGCGCGAGCTTGGCGAAGGCGGCGTCGGCTGCCTTCGAGTTGGCGTGGCGCGGCAAGCCCAGCACCTGGAAGCAGTCATCGTGCTCGAGCCGATGGTGGCGCCCGAGGATCTCGCGCCAGCGCTGCGCACTCGGCTCGGGTAGACCCGCCGGGGGTGCGAGGTTCTCGATCGGGACCACCTGGGAGTCGGGCTCGAAGTCCGCCGTGTCGCCCGAGTCCTCGGCCTCGTGGGCGGGCGCCGACGTCGCGATGGTGATCGCCTTGGTGATCCGCAGCAGGTACAGCATTCGCCGCGCCTGGTCGGGTAGCAGGCCGGCGCCCTTGAGCAGCCGGTCGACGGCGATGGCGTGCACGAGCTGACGCGTCCACGCGAGCTCCTCCGGCCGCAGGCCGTAGGCGTGGTAGTCGGCGTCGCGCGACTCGCTGACGTACTGACCGTCGAGACCGGTCAGCACCGTATCGACGACCGCTGACGGGTAGCCCGTGCGCAACGCGTGGGCGACCACGGCCCGTGGATCCGCCGTGCCTTGCACGCTCGGTCGATCGGGGTCGAGTCGGTCCTGCCCGGAGTAGAAGGCGTAGCCGCCACCGGTCTGGGCGCACAGCGGGGCGAGGGACTCCAGCACGGTGCGCCCGTCCTGCTGCGTCTGGGCGGCCACCACCATGCCGCCCCGGACCATGACGACCGCGCTGGCATTGGGATCGCCGCTGATGCGCGGATCCGGATACACCACGAACGACCCGGTCAGGCGCTTGCCCAGGCAATAGATCAGGACGTGCCCCAGGGGGGTCTTGGCGAGGTCGCCCTCGACCGTAGGGCCGTTTTCGCCGCTGCCGCCGCTCATCAAACCACCGTCGCCCCCGAGCGCGTGTCCCTCGTCATGACTAGCTTAAACGAGTCCCGGCTGTCCGTCTCGTATGTCCCAAAGATTGGTAGGATAGCGACGCCTCTGTAGGACACGCAATTTCGTATCTTCGCGCCGATTTGGCCCTCGTCGCGGTCCATGGGGCGGCGGCCGGTCGCCGCCGCCCGTGGTACGCTCGCGCCATGGTGGGTCGCCCTCGAAGCGGGGTCGTGCGGGTCTGCCAGCTGCTGTCACTGGTGGTGATCGTGGCTGGTTGCTCGTCGTCCGACGATGGCGCGGCGGCCGGTCCCCTCGGCGGCGGTGGCCCGGACGCGGCCACCGGCACCTCCACGATCGGACGCGCCGGCGGCGAGATCCGCAACCCCGACGGCTCGGGCCTGCTGGTGCCCCCGGACGCGGTGCCGATCTCCGCGACCCTCGAGGTCACACCGTACGACGGCACGCTGCCGCGGCCGCCCGAGGGCTTCGCGCTCGCGGGCGGTGCCTACGCCTTCACGCCCCACGGTCAGAGTTTCGAGGAGCCCGTGACGATCCGCGTGCCCTACGAGAGCTCGCGGCTCGGCAAGATCGTGCTGTGGCTGGAGGCGCCGACCGACCCCAAGTGGGGCGTGCTCGAGGAAGGGCCCGTGTACTCGATGGGCATCGCGTCGATCGATGTCCGCAGCTTCAGCATCTACGCGGTGGCCCACCCGTCCGACGGAGAGTCGATCGTCTGCACCGACCCGCTCACCGCCTGCAACGGCGAGTGCGTCGACACGCGCAGCAGCAACGAGCACTGCGGTGCCTGCCGCAACCGCTGCGACACGTCCTGCGACGGCAGCGTGTGCGCGCCGCCGCCGCCGATGGACTGTGCGGAGGATACCGAGTGCGATGACGGCGTGTTCTGCAACGGCGTCGAGACGTGCGGCGGTGGGCTGTGCGTGAACAACGCCGCACCGACCTGCGACGACGGCGATCCGCTGACCACCGATAGCTGCGACGACGCCACGCAGGCCTGTGTGAACATGCTGGCGGACGTGGACGGCGGGGTCTAGCTCGATGCGCCGCGACCCGACAGCGGTCCAGCCGGGTGGGGGGATGCGGCTGCGCCGCCGTGCCTTCATGACGCGGGCCGCGGGCTGCGGGCTGCTGATCTCGCTGCCGGGCCTGGCAGCCTGCAAGCGCGACACGCCCGCCGCCGACGGTGCGGGCAACGGCGTCGTCGCGACCGCGGAGGTCGCCAAGGCGCCGCCCGCACCGGTATGGAAGTTCTACACCGCCGACGAGGGACGCACGCTGTCGGCGATGGTCGAGCGGCTGCTGCCGGGTGGCGGCCAGACGGGTTTGCCGTCGGCGCAGGATGCTGGCGTTGCGGCCTATGTCGACCAGCAGCTGTCCCTCCCGACGTTCTCCGGGCTCTCGCGCATGATGCGGGCGGGCGTGCAGTTCGTGGACCGCGCCGCACGCCGCGACCACAGTGGCGGCTTTCACACGCTGCCCGCGGCGAAGCAGGATGCGACGCTGACCGCGTTCCAGAGTGGCCGCGTTGGCGGGATGCGCTTTCCGCAGGCTGCGTTCTTCGACCAGCTGCTGCGCTTCTCGCTGGAAGGCTACCTGGGCGCTCCCGAGCACGGCGGCAACCGCGACGCGGTCGCGTGGAAGGCCCTCGGCATCGACCCACGCTGTCACAACATGTACGAGCGCTGCGGGTAGCATGGGCGAGCCCGCGGGGATGGCACCGTGATCGATCTCGAGGGACAGCAGGCCGACGTGTGCATCGTCGGCAGCGGTGCCGGCGGTGGCTCCGTCGCGATGCAGCTGGCCGAGGCCGGCGCCCGCGTGGTGGTGCTGGAGAAGGGCCCGTGGCTGGGACCGAAGGACTTCCCGCAGGACGAGATCCTCAGCGCGCGCCGCGACCTGTGGGCGCCCTTCGAGAGCGAGGAGCCCCACGTGTGGCAGGAGGGCGACGGTGGGGCGGCCCACTCCTCGCGTCTGGGCTGGATCGCCAGCTGCGTCGGCGGCGGCACCGTCCACATGGGCGGCTTCTTCTTCAGGCTGCATCCGGGCGACTTTGCGATGGCGAAGCGCTACCCGAAGCTGAAGGGCGCCGAGCTTGCGGACTGGCCGATCGACTACGCCGCCCTCGCCCCGTATTACGACCGCGTCGAGCGCGCGATCGGTGTCTCTGGCAAGGCCAGCGAGCATCCGCACGCGCCGCCCCGCAGCGGCGACTACCCGCTGCCGCCGCTGCGCGAAAACCCGTTGTCGGCGCTGGTCGACCGCGGCGCCGCGAAGGTCGGCGCCCACGCGTTCTCGACGCCGCGGGCGATCCTCTCGCGGGCTTACAACGGACGGGCGCCGTGCGCGTACCACAACTTCTGCGGCGGCTACGGCTGCGAGATCGGCGCCAAGTCGAGCGTCCTCGACGCGCTCATTCCGCAGGCGGTCAAGACCGGCCGCTGCGAGGTGCGCGCCGGCTGCATGGCCTTCGAGGTGACCACCGACAAGACGGGCCGCGCGACGGGCGTGAGCTACTACGATGACAAGGGCGCGGCGAAGACCCAGCGCGCGCGGCTGGTGGTCGTCTCCGCGACCGCGATCGAGTCGGCGCGCCTGCTGCTCAACAGCACCTCGGCGCGCTTTCCGCGTGGGCTCGGCAACGGCGCGGGGCTCGTCGGCAAACACCTGACTTTCTCGACGCTCGCGAAGGGTTACGGCGAGTTCGCCGTCGACGCACTGCCCCAGGAGCTGCGTGGCCGTCACCCGGTGCACTTCCTGCAGCGCACCGTCCAGGACGACTACTACCTGGGTGGGGACGCTGCCGGCGACGACGGCTACGACAAGGGGGGCACGGCGAACTTCCTGCTGCCGCACCGCAACCCGATCCACGCGGCCGAGCGGCTGTCATCCCGCAGCGTGCCGGCGCTGTGGGGCGCGGAGCTGCAGCGCGCGCTCTCACGCTACCACCGCGATGTGCGGGAGATCGAGGTGGAGGTCTTCGCAGAATTTCTGCCGACGGCTGGCACGCGCGTGGAGATCGACCCGCAGGTCAAGGACCGCTGGGGCATCCCGTCGGCGCGCATCCACCACCAGCACCACGCCCGTGATCTGACCCAGGCAAAGCACGTGCTCGACCGGGCGCTCTCGCTGCTGAAGGCCGCCGGCGCCCAGCGCGCGCAGGCCGAGTCCTCGCCGTCGACGACCCACGTGTTGCAGCACGGCACGTGCCGTTTCGGGAAGGACCCGGCCAGCTCGGTGCTCGACCCGGACTGCCGCAGCCACGAAGTGGACAACCTCTACGTCGTGGATGGTAGCTTCATGCCGAGCTCCGGCGCCGTCCCGACCACCTTGACGATCATGGCCAATGCGTTTCGCGTCGCGGAGTCGATCGGTGCACACCTGAAGGCGGTGCCCTGAGATGGGTCGGCTGGGCGGGGCGCTGGCCGTCGCGTTTCTATTGATGGCGGTCTGGGCCGGCGCCGATGCGCTGTCGCTGCACAAGGAGCACAAGCGCGTCGAGCGCGCCGCCAAGCAGCGCGGTGATCGCATGCTCAAGGATCACGACGGGCCACCGACCCTCGGTGCCGTCGGGCCGCGGCTCTTGAGCAACCGGACCAGCTACCCGTTGATGGTCTGGGGTTTCAACCTGCGCCCCGGGCTACAGCTGTCGCTCGGCGAGCACGTGCTCGAGCTGGAGTTCATCGACGACCGACACATGAGCACGCGGCTGCCCGCGGGAATCGGCGTGCCCGGCGGTCGCCCCGCGCTCGACCTCGAGGCGCGCCTCGTCGATACCGCGCGAGGTGAGGTGGGTGGCCGGGCAGTCATCACGCTGATCAACGACACCGACTATCCGGTGCCGACCTCGCTTGCGCTCACTCCCGATGGCGGTCACACGATCGTCGCGAGCGCGCCGACGGACACGCTGTGGATCGCACCGGCCGACGGCGCAGGCGAGGTGCGGCAGATATTGGTCGGCGACGGACCGGTTGCGCTCCAGAGCTTCCTACACGCCGGCGAGCCCATGCTCGCGGTGCTCCACGCGGACGCAGCGGAGCTGTGGTTGATGTCGCTGCCCGGGCTCGCCGGGCCCACGCGGCGTATCCCGCTCGCCCAGCAAGGTTGGAGCGGGGTGGGTGCTGCGGGGCTGCATGTGGATGTCGAGCGCGACCGGGTGTGGGTCAGCGCGCCAGCCCACGACGCGGTCGCGCGGTACGTGCTGTCGACGGGGGAGGGCGCCGGGCTCACGACGGTCGGCAAGCGGCCGGGCCCGCTGTCGGCGGTGGGTGACGGGGTGATCGTCGGCGAGGGACCGATGGGTGGGCTGTCGGTCGTGTCCGTCGACGGCCAGCGGACGGCGGCCGTGCAGGTCGGGGCCGGGGCTCCGATCGAAAACGGCGCGACGGCACAGCTGTCGGACTACGTGATGAGCGGCACGTCGATCCGCGATGTCGTCTTCGGCGCGCGCACCGGCGCGGCGTTCGCGAGCAGCATCGGCCCCAACATCGGGCCGAACCCCGAGCGCATGGAGGTGAGCATGAGCGGCGGGGTCGCGGTGATCGACCCGGTCGACGGTCGCTACCTGCGCCACGTGGCGCTGCCCCATGGCGTGCCCCAGGGCCTGCTGCTCGACGACGCGCGCGGCCTGCTCTACGCCGCCGACGTGGCCACTGGTCGCGTCTATGCGCTCGACGCGCGCGCACTGTTGCAGGAGTCGAGTGCGGCCAGCGCGCTGCGGGCGACGCTGGAGCTTCCCGTGCCCGAGGGTGCGCTGCTGCTGCGTCCCGCGGCGGAGTTTGGCACCACGGTGCGCAGCCCGATCTCGCTGCACACCGGCCCGTGGTCGCTCGCGCTCGCGCCCGATGGCAAGACGCTGTACGTGCTCGAGCGCTTCACGGGTCGCGTCACGCGCCTGGACGTGAGCGCGGCGCATACGGGTGCGATCACGCGCCGCGGCGACACGCAGATGGTCGACATGCACAAGCTGCGTCAGCGGCGAATCGGCGAGGTCGTCTTCTTCACCGATCTCGGCGACTCGCGGATGAGCTGCGACGCGTGCCACCGGGACGGCCACGGGGAGGGTGTGCTCTACACCAAGAGCGATCCGCTGCACGTGTATCGCGTGCCGACGCTGCGCAACATCCGCGAGACACCGCCGTACTTCACGCCAGCCATGCTCCGCTCGCTGCCGAAGATGGGCGCCGAGGTTCTCGGCCGCAATCGCTTTCACAAGCCCGAGCCGTCGAAGCTGGAGATCGCGGCGCTGTCGATGTACCAGGCCACCATCGCGGCTCCGCCCAATCCGCTGCGCGGACTCCGCGGGCAGCTACCGACCGAGGTGCACCTGCCGGACGGTCAACGTGGAGACGCGCTCGTCGGGCTCAGCATCTTCGAGCGCACCGGGCGCTGCATCGCCTGTCACACGGGCCCCGTGTTCACCACCGATCAGCGCCGTGCGACGCGCGGTCGTGCGCACGACGTGGGCACGCCGGTCACCCTGCCGCTGCGCCTCGAGATGCAGGACGACAAGCCCTATGACCTGCCGCCACCCTCGCTGTCCGCAGCCCGCGACAACTTCCCGCTGCTGCACAGCGGCGCAGGCGGCCTCTCGGTGGAGGACGGCCAGCTGCGCGCGACACACCCGTTCGCGCTGCGCCGCGTATTCGAGCTCGGCCGCAAGAGCAGGAAGCACGGCGGCATGCACGACCTGAGCAAGCAGCAGGAGAATGACCTGCTGGCGTACCTGCTGACGTTGTAGCGGGGTCGGGGACGAGGACGAGTGGTTGTTGTTGTTGGCGACGGTGTTCGGGGTGCAGCACTGAGCGGTCGGGTGTGCGGGGGTCCGCCGGCCGGAGCGCGGGGCTTGCAGATCGACGCGCTGGCGACAGCACGCCAAGCTCATCTCGCGCGTCGGCAAGCCCCGCTCGTGACTCGTGCCAGCCGCGGCCCCGGTGGCTGCTCGCGGTGCGGCTGGCACTCGCCACGTCCGGCCGGCGGACCCCCGCACACCCGACCTGTCGCGGCGTCGGTGGCAAACGTGGTGGCCACCCGAGGAGGCATTGGGGTTGGCAGCGGCGCGACAGCGTGTGCGCATTGGGCCGCGTCGGCGATCGGTGCCGAGCCATCCGGCCGCCGACTGGAGCGCCACCGGCGCGACCCGCTGGGGTGAATGTTCGTGTGTCCGTTGGACACACGAAGAGAGGGGACGCGCGTGCGTTCCCTTGGGGGTTGTAGCGATGGGAGGACCGCAGGTCCTCCCACTCGCGAAGGGGGCGCAGCCCCCTTCTTCAATTAAGCATACGGAAGCGCGACGTGGCTCTCGGGCCTCACCGCTTCGGCGGCACCCGTCCGTTGCAGGTGCGCAAGCGTCTGCAGGATGGTCGCCTCGTCCCAGGCGTCCGCGATCAGCTGCAGGCCCACCGGCAGGCCGTCGACCATGCCGACCGGTGCGGTGCCGCCGGGGAGCCCTGTCAGGTTGCCCAGGTAGCTGAAACGAGAGATCGCGTGCAGGGCCGGCGGGTCTACGAAGCCGCCGGCGGCCTCCGCGTCGGTGACCGGCGGCGCAGTCGCGCCCGTGGTCGGAAGTGCGATCAGGTCCACCTCGCGCAGCACCTCGGCGGCCTGGCGCCTCAGCCCGGCCCGTAGTCGCTGCGCATCGATGTAGTCGAACGACCCGAAGGCCGAGAACTGCCCGACGAAGATCTGCAGGTAGGGCTCGAGCACATGGATGCGAGCGCCGAAGTGGTTCTGCAGGAAGGCCGCGTTCTCAAGCCCGATCGTGAGGTACCCGATGGCGCTCGCGTGGGGCGCCAGCGGAAGCTCGACCGGCACGATCTCCGCGCCGTCGGCGGTGAGCGACCTCAGTGCCTCACGCGCCGGGTCGGTGATCGCCTGCGGTGCGTCGGCCCACTCGCTCTCCGGAACGCCAATGCGCAGGCCGCGCACCCCGCGCCCGAGCGCGGCCACGAATGCACCCTGTGTCGGCTCGGGCTGGCCGGTCGCGATGGGATCGTGACCGTCCGCGCCCGCCGTCGCGTCGAGGAACGCCGCCAGCTCGTGGCAGCCCGCGGCGATCGGCCCCGCGTGCACGACCGTGCTACCGGAGGGTGCGCCGTGGCCGCTGACCGGTACCCGCCCCAGCGTGGGCTTGAGGCCGTAGACCCCGTTGAGGCACGCCGGGATACGGATCGAGCCGCCGCCGTCGAACCCCAGTGCCATCGGCACCACACCGGTCGCGACGGCCACCGCCGAGCCGGTCGAGCTGCCACCCGGCAGGTGCCCCGGGCTGTGGGCGTTGCGTGGCATGCGCCTGTGCGGGTTGACACCCAGGGGCGACATGCCGAACTGCGTCATCATGCTGTTGCCGAGCACGATCGCGCCGGCCTGTCGCAGGCGTGCGACCGAGGTGCCGTCCTCACTGGCAGGCGCGTCGGTCCAGAAGTCCGTACCCAGCTGCGTGTGGAGGCCGCGCAGGTCGACCTCCTCCTTGATGACGGTCACCACGCCCTCGAGTGGCCGCGCCGTGCCGTCGCGCATGCGCGCCTCCGACTCGCCGGCAGCCCTCAGTGCCGCCTCGCGATCCTGTTCCTGCAGCGGTCCCAGCGACGGCCTGCGCCGGGCGAGCTTGTCGGCTTGATCGAGCGCGTGCTCGACGACCCGCGTCGGCGACAGCCCACCCTCGTACGCGCGTCGCAGCGCGCCGAGGCCGTGCTGGAAGTCGCGCGTCTCGGGGATCTCGAGGCCCAGGTCCTCGCGCGCGTGGCTCTCTCGGGCGCGCAGCGGTCGCTGGTCGATCGGCATCTCACCGCGCATCGACTGCGGTAGCGCAAGAACCTCGGTGATGCCCAGCTGTGGCCGGACCAGCGCAGCCGCAGCCTGGCGGACCGGCGTGCGCATGCTCGCGGCGAGTGCGCGCAGGGGCGCCCCCGAGATGCGTCCGATCTTGGCCGCCACGCCTACTCCGCTTCGCCGGGGCCGCCGCTCGCCCAGAAAGAGACCGTCTGCCCGCCGGCCGCCGCGTGCGCCGCGTAGGCGGCCCAGAAGCGCTCGGTCGCCTTGTCGAGCTCGCCGCGCAGTCGATCGGTGTCGTCACCGGCCTTGCCCATGGCACGCTTGGCGGCCGTCGCGTCGTCGCGCAGCGGCTTGAGATCATACACGGCGAGGTCGTGCAGCATGGCGCGCTCGGCGTTGGCCAGGTCGTGCTTCGCCTCGGCGAAGCGCATGAACTCGACGGTGTACGCCAGCTCCGCTTCGGCTACCTGCAGGCGTGACGTGGCCAGCGCGCGCATCCCCTTTGCGACGTCGGCCGCGCGGCCTCCGCTCCACTTGACGTCGAGCATGCGGTCGCGCCACGTCTCCACCTCCCGCACCTGCACGACCATCGCATCGTACTGGGCGCGTGCGACGATCACGCCGTCCTGCGCATCGGCGATCCAGTGCCGCGTCTCCGGGGGAAGCGTGGCGTCGCGCGGGTCGAGCGGCTCGACCGTCTGCCCGCCGCAGCCCGCGAGTACACCCAGCATCATCGCCAGCACGGCGCGCGAGGCGTGTGCGCTCACTTGCCACCTCCCAGCAGTCGCCCGCCCTCGCGTCCCTTGGGGAAGCGCTTCTTCGCGTCCTCGGCGGCGGCGCTGAGCCCTTGCTTGCCGAGCATCTTGATCAGGTTCTGTCGGCCCGCCTCGAGGCCGCCCTCCGCGGAGCGGGTGAACGCCGACAGCGCCCCCCCGGTGTCGCCGACCGCAGCGGCCGCGATCCCCAGCAGGTTGAACTCGAGCGGTCCGCCACCGCGCGAGCTGGCGGATTCGAAGACCATGCGTGCCAGGTGCGACTGGCCCTTGTCGAGGAAGACCGTGCCGAGTGCGCGCAGGGCGTCGAGATCCTCCGGGTTGACGCCGATGCGCTTGAGCAGCGGCTCGACGCCCTTGGGAGGCGCGCCGCCGGTGCCCTTCTGCAGCAGGTCGAAGCCGGGGTTGGGTCGCTCCAGCACCTTGCCCGCGAGGCACAGGCGCCCGGCCGGTCCAAACGAGTGCATCGCCCAGACCTGCTGCGTGCAGGCGCCGCGCGCCTCCTTGGCCGTGGCCAGCAGCTGTCCAGCGCGCGCATCGAGCGCCTGCTTGAGCACCGCCGCCTGCTCCGGCGGCAGACCTGCGCTCGCGTTGGCACTCTTGACGCGCGCCGCCACCTTCTCGAGGGCGTACGCGAGGCGCCCGAAGGCCCTCACCGTGTAGTCGGCGCTGCCCTCGCGCGCGGCGTTGAGATAGCTCTGCTGCGCGACGTCGGCGATGGTGATGTACTCCTCGACCAGCTCCGGGTCGGTGAGCGCGGGGTACTGATCGAGCGTGGCCAGCATCAGCTCCGCCATCCCGTAGTGGGCGCGTGCGAGCGCCTCCTGGGAGGCCGAGGTGCCCGCCGACATCACGGTCTGCAGGGTCATCTCGGCCTGGTCGTTCTGGCCGCTGAAGAGCTGCGTCAGTCCCAGGCGCGCGAGCACATCGGGGTTGCCGCCGTCGGCGTGCGGGCCGAGCTTGGCCATCAAATCGCGGCTGTCCCCGCGTCGCTCCAGCAGCACCGCGAGGTGCGACAGCGGCTCGGCGATCGCGGCGCCGGTGCCCGTCGCGATCGCGGCGCCATAGCTCTGCTGCGCCCCGGCGTAATCGCCCATCTCCTCCTGCAGCTGTCCGGTCGCGAGCAGCAGGCTCATGCGCTGCGGGTGGTTGGCGTTGCCCGCCTTGCGTAGGAACTCGATCGCGCGGTCGACCTCGAAGCGCGCGACCGCCATCTGCCCCAGCGTTGCCAGGATGCCCGGCAGGTGCTCGGACTTCGGATACGTCTGGGCGAGCTGGCCACCGAGCTTGTACAGCTCCTCGCTCTGCCCGAGCGCGCGGGCCGCCACGAAGGCGTTGACCAGGGCGCGCTCGCCCAGGGCGGTCCCCGCATTCTGCTCGGCGAAGCGCAGCAGGATGCCGTAGTCGCCGCCCTCGTCGCCCGCAGCCTCGAGCGAGACCTCGTCGAGCCTGCGCTGCTCGGCCGAGGCGAGGATCGGCTTGATCTCCGCCTTGAGCGAGTCGGGCGCCGGCGAGCCCGCCGCCATGAAGCGCTTGGCCGCCTGGATGAGGCCGCGGAAGTCGTTGAGTGTGTTGTACGAGTCGAGCACGAGCCGCACCGCTGCGTTCGACTCGCTGCTACCCGGGTGCTCGTAGGCGACAGCCGTCAGCAGATCGATGGCCTGTCGGTACTTGCCGTCCTGGTAGAGCGTCTCGGCGATGGCGAACTTGGTCTTGAGTGCCTGGTCGGCGTCGAGCTTCTCGCGCAGCAGCTCCGCGCCCGCGCGGCGCAGGGCTGCTCGGGCGACCACGCGGCTGTGCAGGTCCGCGTCCGAGGCGTCCGGGCGCAGCGCCTTCTGGAAGCGCACGACCGCCTCGTAGAGGGCCTCCTTGCGCTGCTTCTCCTTGCTGGCGTGCGCCGCCTGCAGGGAGCGCTGCCCCGCGTCGTAGTAGCGGTCCGCCGTCACCAGCACCGCGGACATGTTGCGCAGCATCTCGGTGTGCTTCGGGAAGTCCGAAAACGCGTGCGTGTAGGCGTGGTAGCCGCGCGCGAGGTCGACGGCGGCCTTCCGGTCGGAGAGCTTCTCCTGGGCGCGCGTGAGCAGGTCGCGCAGGTAGACCTCGAACTCCTTGCGCAGGCTGGTGCGCTGCTCGTCGCTGACCTCGGCGCGCACCAGGTAGCGGCTGAGAACGTCGGTGATCAGGATGCTGTCGACGCCGACTTGGCTCGTCGTCTTCATGGCCCGCAGCGTGCCGTGCATCTGGCGGGCGTCGTCGAGTCGGTCGGCGTTGCTTGGCCCAAGCGTCATCAGCTCGCGCAGCACGCTGCGTGCACCCTTGCGCGCGTTCATCACCTCGAGACGCCGCGCCATCTTTTCGAGCGCCTTGACGTAGGACGCGCGGTCGTGGGCGCGTGCCTTGAGGAAGCCGACCGCCTTGTTCGCCGGGCGCTCCTGCGAGTAGCAGTAGACGAGGTCAACGAGCGCAGAGCGCCGCACATCGATCGCGCGCTCGTCCTCCTGTGCGGTCTGCTGGCTCTGGATCAGCGCCTCGCCGTCCTCCTCGGGCGCGTCCTCCTCCTCGCCCTCCTGCGCCTCGAGCTGCGCCTGCTGCAGGGCGAGCTCACGCGCGCGCTGCGCCTGCTGGCGCTCGGCGTCCAGCGACTTCTCGAACTCGACAAGGGCGCGCTTGCAGTCGCCCTTGTTGACCCAGATCCACGCGAGCTTGTAGTGCGCCATCCCCTTGACGCGCGCGTGCTCGCCGGGGGTGATCTTCTCGTAGAAGCCGCGCGCCTTGTCGAGCTCGCTGCGGTCGAAGTGGTAGTCGCCGAGCAGCAGCAGCGCCTCGTAGCGCAGGGCCGACTTGGGGAAGTCGATGGTCAGCTGCTTGAGCGTCGCGACCATGTCGTCGAAGTTGCCGAGCTCGCGGTGCTCGTAGGCCATGTTGAACAGCACCCGATCGCCCATGTGCGAGTCGGGGAAGCGCCGACGCATCGTCTTGTACAGCCCGATGGCCTGCTCCTTGAGCAGTCGGACCTGGGGCACGTGCAGTGATTCAGCGCTGCCCTGGGCGCGCTCCTGGGCGAGGCGGTACTGGTACTTGGCCTCCTCGCTGAGCAGCTCGGCCAGGCGCAGGTAGAGCTCCGGCAGGTAGGGCGCGCCCTGGGAGCGCGAGATCGTCTCGCGCGTCTCGCGCGTGGCGTGTCGCACCTTGCTGATCTTGAGCCGCAGGATCTCGACGTGGGCCGCATCGTGCGGCTTCTCACCGGCGCTGGCGCAGCCGCTGCCGAGCGCGAGCGACAGGCAGAGCGCCGAGAGCAGGTAGCGCGTGGTGCTGTGGGTGCGTCGGGTCATTGCGTCATCGGTCCAGGCACCTGTCGGGGATGACGACGACCAGGTCGTCGAGCTCGTCGGTCCAGAACTCACCGACGAAGCGGTAGGAGATGTTGTCGCCACCGGCCTCGAAGGTGACCGACTCGATCTCGTCGGGACCGGTCGGACGGCGCCGTCCACGCAGCAGCCCGACGCTGAGCTCGTGCAGGATCAGCTGCACGCCGTCCTCGGCCGCCATCAGCTCGCGCGCCAGGCGCTCGGTCTCCGCGGCCAGCACGCTCTCCTCGCGCCGCTTCGCCTCCTCGATGCCCACGTCGTAGATGTGGCGAAGCGCCTTGCTCAGCGCGTCGCCCAGGTCGGAGTCCATGTCGTCGATGGCGGCCCGCTCCTGCAGCATGCGGCGGTGCAGCCGCCAGGAGGGACGGGCGCCGCCGCGGGCGCGGGCGCCGGCGCGGATCACCTGTGACTCCGCGGGTCGCACCCCTGCGTGCAGGTCCGCCAGCGCATCACCGTGCCGCGCCTGCAGGCGTACGGCGGCGGTGCGGGCGGGCTGGAACTGACACAGGCGCCGCAGCAGTCGCGCCTCGAGCAGGTAGCGCTCCGGCGCGATCAGTCCGCCGTAGACGGGCGCGTCGAGCGCGATGAGCAGGCCCAGCGAGCGGCGCGAGTCGCCGCGGTAGTACTGGGCCCACGCCATCTCGAGCAGCAGCTCGGGCTGGTCCTTGGCGCGTGGACGCAGTGCTTCGTAGTGCTCGGCGGCGTCGTCGTAGCGCTGCTCGTCCATGGCGAGCCGCGCCAGCGCCAGCTCCGCGTCGAGCCGCACCTCGGGGGCGCGCTCGTTGCCCTCCGCGAGCTCTTCCATCGCGGCCTTGCCTTGCTCGTAGTCGCCGCGGGCGAGCATTCGCACAGCTTGCACGTAGCGACCGCGCACTGCGAAGGCGTGGTGCTTCGGGATTCGGGCGAAGCGCTTGTCCGCCCACTCGTCGAGCCCCTGCGAGATGCTCTGCCGCCCCTGCAGGTAGTCGATGAACGCCTGTCGGTCGCGCGAGATCCCGCTCACGTCGTCGGTCGCCAGGAAGCCCCTCACGATGGTGTCGGCGTCGTGGGCGCCGTCGGCCATGACGATACGCTCGAGGCCCGCAAACGCCTTGTCGAGCTGGTCGACGTCGCGGCGCATCGACGCCACGTCGAGGTAGTAGCGCCCCGCCGCGTAGCTGAGGCCGAGGGACTCACTGGCCTGCGCCAGCAGCATCAGCGCGCGGTCGTAGCGCGGGTCCTCGGGCGACGACGTCGAGAGGTAGTGCTGGGCGTAGCCCGCGGCCGCCTCCCACTCCTCGCCGACCGAGCCCTCCACGGCGCGCGCGAATGCCTTGTCGCGCGGCGCGCTGTAGACGGTCGCCCCGCAGGCGCTGCTCAGCAGCCCCGCGATGCACAGCAGCCCCGTGGCGCGCAGCCTGTCAGAGCGTTGCTGCAAGGCCCAACCCCAGGAACAGCTCGTCGTGCAGCTTGAAGTCGAGAACGCTGTCCTCGAAGAACCAGTGGTGCCTGATGTCGACGCGCAGCGAGAGCCACTCGTTGAAGAAGACGCGCGTACCGACGCCCGCGTTGACCGCCGGTCGCTCCGAGCGGCTGAAGAACCCGACGCCGCCGCCGAGCAGCCCGAAGAACTCGCCGTGCAGGATGGTGTCGTTGAGGAAGGCGCCCTTCCAGTAGATGGGCTTCCACACCAGTGAGGACGTGGCGATGGTGTCGACCACCTCGAACGGCGCCTCCTGGATCTCGAAGGTCTCGAGCTTGCCGCGCAGGTCGGTGTCGTAGTGGAAGGCGTGGACGTAGTGGATGACCTCCCACGCCACCAGGTTGCTGAAGTGCAGCGTGTAGCCGCCGTTGACGGCGGCGCCCTTGGTGAACGCGTCGAGCGGCAGCAGGCCGCCCTGGATGTGCAGCTCGTGGCTGCCTCCGTACTGGCGATTCTGCACCGCCATGACCGCGTAGGAGGCGCCGACCTCCTCATCGTCCTGGGCGGCGGCAGGCCGCGGGGTGATCAGGCTGCAGGAGAGGACCGCCGCTGCGAGCAGCCATCCGCGGAGGGGGCCTAGAGTGCGCGCCATCGGGGGCATCGTCGCCTGACAGCGGCTTGGCCGGCAACCCCTCATTTGGGAATGTCAGACAGCCACCGACATGAATCACATGGCGCCCCCGCGGGGCTGTGGTAGCCATCGGCCATGGCGATCGACGAGAGCCTCTACCGTGCGGCGCGCAAGCTCTCGCGCGAGCTTGCGGTGATGTCGTTCGCCGAGCCCGTTACCCACGTCTACGATCCCATCGTCTACGCGGCTGCGCCGCACCGCGAGTACCTGCGCCGCTATGCACACAGCCAGAAGCGCGTCGTGTTTCTGGGTATGAATCCCGGGCCCTACGGCATGGCGCAGACGGGCGTGCCCTTCGGGGAGATCGCGCACGTGCGCGACTGGCTCCGCATCGAGGGTGTGGTCCGCCGCCCAGAGGCTGAACACCCCAAGCGACCCATCACCGGCTTCGCGTGCACGCGCAACGAGGTTAGCGGGGCGCGGCTGTGGGGCGCATTCCGGGAGCGCTTCGGTCAGCCGCAGAGATTCTTCGCCGATCACTTTGTCGCCAACTACTGCCCGCTGGTCTTCATGGAGGCAGGCGGCAAGAACCGCACGCCCGACAAGCTGACGCCGGCCGAGCGCGACGGCCTGTACGCCGCCTGCGACGCCCACCTGCGGACGCTGGTGCGCCACCTGAAGCCCCAATGGGTCATCGGCGTGGGCAAGTTCGCCGAGGGCAGGGCCGCCGCTGCGCTCGACGGCGTCGACGTGCGCATCGCGACCATCCTGCATCCCTCGCCCGCGAGCCCGCTCGCCAACCGTGGCTGGGCCCCGCAGATGGACAAGCAGATGGCGGCGCTGGGGCTGCCCCTGCCTGCGGTCACCCCGGTCACCCCGGTCACCCCGGTCACCCCGGTTACGGGGGGCGCATGAGCGGCTCGACGCGCCGGCTGCGGGTGATGACCTGCAACCTCTGGAACGGGGGCGCGCGGCCCGCGGCGCTGGCCGAGGTGGTGCGACTGCACGACCCGGACGTCGTGCTCGCCCAGGAGCTGTCGCCCGCCCAGGCCGAGGCGCTGGCGGACCACTTCGCCTGCGGCGTCCTGCGCCCCCAGCGCGACACCCACGGGATGGGCATCGCGCTGCGCCACCCGGCCTCGGTGCGCGAGCTGCCGATGCCGCGCCGCAACTTCCTGGCGACGCGGCTGTCGCCTGCGCACTGGCCGGGGCTGCGGCACCCGGTCGACATCTTCAACGTCCACCTCTCGTCGCCCAACGGATTGGGGCGGCTGCCCGAGCGCGTCGTGCAGGTGACCCGCCTGCAAGCGCAGCTGCGGGCCGCGCGTGGGCCGCTGCTGGTGGCCGGCGACTTCAACTCCTTTCCGCTCATGCCCGCCTACTGGCAGCTCAAGCGCTCGCTCACCGACGTCGCGAGCCGTGCGGCGCTGCGCAGCCTCTCGGCGCCGAAGCCCACGTGGGGCTTCAACGCCCGCTCGCCCCGGCTGCTGCGCATCGACCACATGCTGGTGGGTCGCGCGCGCACCGATCGCTTCCGCGTGGTCGACATCGAGGGCAGCGACCACTCCAGCCTGCTTGTCGACCTGCACGTGTGAGTGGCACGCTGGGGCATGGCATTTGCGCCCCAGCACATCACCGCCGAGCCGGCTGACTTCGAGGGCAACGGCGGTGCGGGCAGGCACATCCTGCTGCCTGGCTCGCCGGGGCGCGCGGCGTCCATCGCGCAGCGCTTCGAGGGGGCGACGGTCAAGCCGCACCCGCGCGGCCATGACCTGCACCTCGGCACGCTCCCGGTCGCTGGCGGCGCGGGCGGCGATGTCGACGTGGCGTGCATCGCGACCGGCATGGGCGGGCCGAGCGTGGAGATCATCCTCACCGAGCTGCTCGAGCTCGGCGCCCGCAGTCTGCTGCGGGTGGGCACGGCGGGTTCGCTGCAGGCCCGCGTGGCGGTGGGCGACATCGTGATCGCGACAGCGGCGGTGCGTGACGAGGCCGCGGGCGACGACTACCTCCCGCGCGAGATCCCCGCGCTGGCCTCGCTGCCGATGGTCGACCGCCTGCGCGCCGCCGCAGCAACGCTGGGCATGGACGACCGCACGCACTGCGGGCCCGTGCACAGCAAGAGCACGCTCTACGCGCGCGAGTTCGGCCGCGGGCCGCTCGGTGCGGAGCACGAGGCGCACAAGCGGCTGCTGCGGGCCGGCGGCGTGCTCGCCAGCGAGATGGAGTGCGCCACCGTCTTCGTGATGGGCATGGCCGCCGACCAGGCCGCCCGCGCGCTCGACCCGGCGCGCGGCGTCGACTTCGGGGCAGTGTTGGCGATCATCGGCGGCGCAGACGACGGCTTCGCCGACGGCGAGGTGGTCCCGGCCACGATCGACGCGACGATCGAGCTGGCACTCGCGGCGCTCGTGGGCTGATCGAGTTTGCCCGCGCTGCGGCAGTCGTCTGCTGCGGCACCCCCGCCGCCGCCGCCGATGCAGCCCGTGCCCACGACGGCTGCCACCACCACGATCATCCTCACGAACCGACTGCCACCGATCATCTTGCCTCCCGAGCGAGATCACGCGGCCGCCCCGTCGACCGTGGCTCCAATTCTAGCCGCTGGCGATCGTCACGTGAATCCGAGCAGCCGCCCGCCCTGGTAGACGATGAAGCTGCTGCCCCACGCGAGTGCGGTCATGTAGGCCAGCAGAAACAGCGGCCAGCGCCAGCCGTTGGTCTCGCGCTTCACGACCGCAAGCGTGCTCATGCATTGGCAGGCCAGCGCGAAGAAGACCATCAGGGACAGCCCGACGAGCGGCGTGTAGACGGGCGTACCGTCGTCGCGTCGCTCGTCGTGGATGCGCTGCCGCAGGCTGGGGCTGTCCTCGTCCACGTCGCCGCCGGTGCCGTAGACGATGCCCATGGTAGCGACGAAGACCTCGCGTGCCGCGAACGCGCCGATCAGCCCGATGCCGATCTTCCAGTCGAACCCAAGCGGCGCGATGGCCGGCTCGATCGCCTTGCCAAGCTGCGCACCGTAGGTCCCGCGCAGCTGCTCGCCGTCGCGCGCGGCCTGCAGCGCCGCCGCGGCGTCCCCGTCGTCGGCGGCCGCGATCGCCGCCGCGTAGTCCTGGCTCAGCGGCACGTCCTGCGGGAAGGTCAGCAGCGCCCACAGCACGATCGAGCAGGCGAGGATGACGGTGCCCGCCTCGCGCAGGAACGTGCTGGCACGCCGCCACATCATGCGCAGCACCGCGGCCAGTCCAGGCATGCGATAGGGCGGAAGCTCCAGCACCAGCGGCGCGGGCGGCGCCACGAGGATCGTCTTCGACATGACCAGCGCCGCCAGCAGCGCCATCACCACGCTCACCATGTACATGACGATCATCAGACCGCCCTGGATCGGGATGAAGCCGAGCATCGTGCCGGCCGGGAAGAGCGCCGCGATGATCAGCGTGTAGACGGGCAGCCGCGCGGAGCAGGTCATCAGCGGCACGACCATCATCGTGAGTATCCGGTCGCGCTTGCGCTCCATCGTCCGCGTCGCCATCACCGCCGGGATCGCGCAGGCGAAGCCCGAGAGCATCGGCACGAAGGCGCGGCCGTGCAGGCCCATCGCCCGCATGATGCGGTCCATGAGGTAGGCGACGCGCGCCATGTAGCCCGAGTCCTCCATCAGGCCGATGAGAAAGAATAGCAGCAGGATCTGCGGCAGGAAGACCACGACCGCGCCGGCGCCGCCGATCACTCCGTCCACTAGCAGGTCGGTCAGCAAGCCCGGGGGCAGGGCGCCGCGCACGCTCGACGAGAGCATCGCGAAGCCGTCCTCCACGAGCCCGATCGCGGGGTCCGCCCATGCGAACAGCGACTGGAAGAGCACGAACATGATCGCGATGAAGAGCGCGAAGCCGAAGACCGGGTGGATCAGCACGGCGTCGATGCGCTCGGTCCGGCTGCGGTCCACGCCGCCGGCCTGCAGCGGAGCGACGTGGGTGTCGAGCCACGCGTAGCGCGCGCCGATCACCTCGTCGTCGATCGCCTCGCCACCGAGCGCAGAGCCCTCGGCCGCGGCGCGCACGGCTTCGGTGACCTCGCTGCGACGGGTGTCGCGGCCGAAGCTCATCAGCGCCCACAGCGCCATCCCGTCGCTGTGCGGCCATCCCTCGGGCAGCGCAGCGCGCACCCGCTCGATGTCCGCGCGCAGCGCCTCGCCGGGCGCAAACACCATGCGGGGCTCGGTGTCGGGCTGCTCGATGGCGCTGGCGATCGCGGCGCGCAGCGCCTCGACACCCTCACGCCTCGGCACCGAGACCGGCACGACCTGGCAGCCGAGCTCGGCGCCGAGCTTGGCCGCGTCGGGCGCGTGTTCGCCGGCCTCGTCGACCATCGTCAGGGCGACGACCACGTTGAGCCCAAGCTCGCGCAGCTGCAGCACGAGGTAGAGGTTGCGCAGGAGGTTGGTCGCGTCGACGCAGACCACCACCACGTCCGGCCGCGGCTGCTCGCCCGTGCCGAGCAGGTGGTCCATCGCCACCCGCTCGTCCTCGGAGCGCACCAGCAGCGAGTAGCAGCCCGGGACGTCCACGACCTCGACGGGCGTCTCGACGCCCTCGAAGCGCGCCTGCCCGCGCAGCACCTCGACCGTCACCCCCGGGTAGTTGCCCACGCGCGCCTGCGCGCCGGTGAGCGCGTTGAAGAGCGTGCTCTTGCCGGTGTTCGGGTTACCGGCCAGGGCCAGCACGGGTTTCGTAGGCGCGCCCATGGAGCTCAGCCGACGACCTTGAGCGAGCGGCGCCCGGCATCGCCCGCGGCGTCCGCGTCGTCCTCCAGCTCGATGCGGCTCGCCTCGGCGGCGCGGATCGACAGCCGGCAGCCGCGCACCTCGAGCTCTAGCGGATCGCCCAGCGGTGCGTGGTTGATCATTAGCACCTGCGTGCCCGGCAGCAGGCCCAGCTCCATGAGGCGGCGGCGGAAGGGCCGCTCACCGGAGAGCGCGGCGATCGTTCCCGACTGCCCAGGTCGCAGGTCCGCCAGATCGTGTTTTGATGACATTTCCCTACATTACTGAATTTGAATGTTGATATCAGCTCATACCCCAGCGACCCCTTGGAGGAAAGCGCGCGCGTTTGCCTTTGCGGGCCTGGACTGCGAGCCTTCCGCGCCATGCGTTTCGCCCCGTTTGTCGACGAAATGACGCCATTTCTCGCCATGGAGGTCATGGAGAGGGCGCTCGTGCTGTCGGCGGAGGGCCGCTCGATCGCCTCGCTGGCGGTGGGCGAGCCGGACTTCGATCCGCCGGCCGAGGCGACCGCGGCGGTGCTCCGCGCCATCGAACAGGGGCTCACGCGCTACACCGAGAGCCGCGGGTTGCCCGCCCTGCGCGATGCGATCGCCGCCGACTGCGAGGCGCGCCGCGGCGTGTCGGTGGACCCCGAGCGCGTGGTCGTCACCACCGGGACCTCGCCGGCGCTCTCGATGGTGCTGCGCCTGCTGACCGGCCCCGGCGACGAGGTGCTGCTGCCCAGCCCGCACTACGCCTGCTACCCGAACATGATCCGCGCCTGCGGGGCGACGCCGGTGATGGTGCCCACGTCGGCGCAGGACGGCTACCGCATCGACCTGGCCGCGGTGCGCGCCGCGATGACGCCCCGCACGCGCGCGCTGCTCTTTGCTGCGCCCGCCAATCCCACCGGCGCGGTGCAGCCGCTCGATGTCGTGGAGGGCCTCGCGGACCTCGGCGTGCCGCTGCTGAGCGACGAGATCTACGACGGCCTGCTGTACGACGGTGCGCGCGTGCACTCACCGCTGTCGCTGAGCGACGCGTGCTTCGTCTTCGACGGTTTCTCGAAGCGCTACGCGATGACGGGCTTCCGGCTGGGCTACGCGATCCTGCCCGAGGCGGCGGTGCGTCCGATGCAGAGCATGCAGCAGAACCTGCACATCTCCGCATCCGAGTTCGTGCAGTACGCGGGCATCGCAGCACTTCAGCACGGCGAACCGCACGTCGCGGCGATGCGCGCGACGCTCGCAGCCCGCCGCGACCGGCTCGTCACGGGGCTGCGCTCACTGGGCCTGGGGCTGCCGCATCCGCCGGCGGGCGCCTTTTATGCGCTCGCCGACGCGCGCCGGTTCGGTGACGACTCACTGTCGCTCGCGTTCGAGTGGCTGCAGGAGGCGGGTGTTGCGGCCTCGCCAGGCGCCGACTTTGGGCCGCTCGCGGAGGGCCACATGCGCTTCTCGTTCGCGGTCAGCGAGCAGACCATCGACACCGCGCTGCAGCGGCTCGGCGACTACCTGTCGTAGACGCCGGCGTCGCGCAGCATCTGCCATGCCGGCTCGAACGCCGTGCTCTTGCCCAGCTGGATCAGGTGCCCGCCGGGGAAGGTGCTCGTCTGCGCGTCGAAGTGATCGGCGAGCTTGCGCGCCTGGCCGATGCCCGTGACGAGGTCCGCCTCACCTGCGATCACGAGGCTCTTCCCGTCGGGCAGGAGCGACGGCCGCGACAGCGGGCTGATGATCGAGTAGGCCTTTCGCAGCGCCTCGGTCTGCAGCTCCTGCTGCTCGTCGGTACCGACCATGCGTCCGCTGCCACGCGCGAAGTCCGCGATGCACGACAGCGGGATGTCGAAGATGCCGAAGCGAAGCCGCGGCTCGAGCGTCGACAGCAGCGCCGCGCTGTAGCCGCCGAGGCTCATGCCCGCCACGCCCACGCTCGTCGCACGCCCGTCGAGCAGGTAGTCGATCAGCGACAGGTGGTCGTGCGCCATGTGCCGGAAGCCCTCGACGGCGAGGCGCGGGTCACTGTCGGGGAAGCGCGGCGGCACCATGCGCCGCTTGGGATCGATACGCCGGCCGTGCAGCGGAAGCGTCGTGAGCAGGACGTCCATGCCGCCCTCGAGGAACGTGCGCACCGGCCACACCGCCTCCTCGATGCGGAAGTTGCCGCTCATGAAGCCGTGGATCAGGATCGCGCAGGGCCTGGGCCCCTCGTTGTGCCGGAACCACCGTACGTGCATGGCGCGGTTTTCGGGCACCTGATCGTAGCCGCGGGTCGGCGCGTGCTCGGCGCTCGCGATCAGCCGCAGCTTCGCGTCCGGCTCGATGTCCATGCCGTCGAGCCTGCGCAGTGCTTCCTCGTCGGACCACAGCGCCTCGAAGCCGCTGTCCCAGCGCAGGTCGACGACCTCGAAGCCGTCCTCCGCGCGCACGTGCTTCTCGCGTGGGACAACCGCCGGCAGCCGGGTGAAGGCGTCGGTGTCCGGCGAGAGCGCCATCGCTTCCTCGTAGAAGCGCGCGATCATCGCGAGCCCCTCCATGCGCGGGACGTGGCTCAGCGACTCGGCCTTACCGCGCCTGTGCGCAGGGGGCGTGATGACGTGCTGGACAACTGCGCCGTCGAGGGCGCCGGCTAGCTGGCGTCCGGCGGCGTTGATCAACCGCATTGGCATGCTGAATTACATAGCATGCCTGATCGCCCGCTGCGCCTTTGTCGCCCAAAGGTCGGGCCAGGGGCCAAAAACCCCCTAACGGGCGGCGTGGTGGTGGCCGGAGAGCAGCGGCCGGAGGCTCTTGCACTCCTCGTCGCTGCCGTGGCAGGCGAAGCGCACGTGCATGTGGTCGGCATGCTTGGGGAAGTGGCGGATGATGCCGCCGCCGTCGCTGCGTCCACGCGGGTACTGGAACCAGCGCTTGAGCTGAGCGCGCGTCGCACCGCCCCGCTTGGCCTCGCGGTAGAGCGCCTTCTGCAGCTTGTAGTCGATGAAGACGGCCTCCAGCACCTCGTCCTGCAGCCAGTGCGACAGCAGCGTCCAGTTGCGCCTCGCGTCGATGGTGCCGGGGCCCGCGCTGCGGAAGGGGCACACGCCGCCGTTGCAGGACCTCTGGAAGTACGAGATGTCGGCGTCGCGTCCGCTCTGGTGACTGCGGTGGCCGAACATCCGCCCGCCGCCCTTGTAGGACAGGTCGTGGACGCGCAGCTTGGGCGCCTGCGGGAACTTGCGCTTGAGCGCTTCGAAGGCGCCGACGATGTGATGCACCGTCTCCTCGGTGCCCCATGCGCTGCCCGGCCGGCGGATCACGTAGCCGTGGTGCTTGGGCAGCCGCTGCCCCTTGATGAGGTGGCCGCGGCTCGGTGAGCCGATCGACTTCGAGCGGCTGAGCGGCACGTTGGTGTAGACCGTGAGCTTCTGGCCGATGCGGATGTGGTCGGGACGCAGCCGCGGGTTCCAGCGCTTGAGCTCGCGGATCGACACCTCGAACCGGCGCACGATGGACGAGACGGTCTCGCCGGGCTGCACCCCGTGCTCGACGTGTCGCCCGACGGCGCCGGTCAGCAGCTTCTGGCCGATGCGGATGCGGTCGGGATCGAGGCCGGGGTTCCAGCTGACCAGCTGCTCGATGCTCGTGTCGAGCTTCATTGCGATGGCGCCCAGGGTGTCGCCCCGGGTCACGGTGACGGTCGGAGCACCTCCGGCGGACGGGCCGGCGGGCTTGGCCTTGGACTCGAGGCTGAGCTCGCCCCGCTTGTCGGCGCGCAGCGGGCCGGCCAGCAGCAGCAGGGCGGCGACGACGATGGTGAAAGGCAGGCGATTCATCGGTCTTTTCTGTGTAAGGCATCGACCCACATGTTCCAAGAAAGCGACACATCGCCGGCCGCCGAGCGGGCTTTTGTGCACCGCAGCCGGCGTGCCGGTGTCGCGGCTCGGTAACGGCTTGTGGTGTCACGGGCGGCGATCCGGGGTACTAGATCCCCGACTCCGAGCGACGAGGCCCCCCCGGCGGACAGTGGTGGGTGCTGGCAGCGACGGAGATCGGGAAGTGCATGCGCTACAGCCTCGGGGACCGCCATCCCCAGATCCACGAAAGCTGCTTCATCGCGCCGAGCGCCGACGTGATCGGCGACGTCAGGATGGCACCCGGCTCGAGCGTCTGGTTCCAGTGCGTCCTGCGCGGCGACAACGACCCGATCATGATCGGCGAGCGCACGAACATCCAGGACGGCTGCGTCCTGCACACCGACCTCGGGGCGCCCTTGACGATCGGTCGCGACGTCACCATCGGGCACAAGGTGATGTTGCATGGGTGCACGGTCGGCGACGGAACGCTGGTGGGCATGAACGCGGTCGTGCTCAACAAGGCGCGCATCGGCAAGCACTGCCTGATCGGCGCCAACTCGCTGGTCACCGAGGGCAAGGAGATCCCCGACTACTCCGTCGTGATGGGATCGCCGGGCAAGGTCGTGCGCACGGGCGATGACGAGCTCGCGAAGGTGCTCGGCATCAACGCCGAGGTCTACGTGAAGAACTCGCGTCTCTTTATCGAGCAACTGAAGGCACAAGGGGGAGACGAGACCTGAGGGGGGGGGGACGAACCCGGCATGTCGCAGACGAGGATGCAGTCGTGATCTTTGCGTTCGGCGAGTTCGAACTCGATGCCGATCTGTATCGGCTACGTCGAAACGATGAGGTCATCCGTCTGCAGCCGAAGGTCTTCTCGGTCCTCCACTACCTGATCCAGCACCGCGATCGCGTCGTCTCGAAGCAGGAGCTGCTCGACGAGAACTGGCCCGACGAGACGCTGACCGAGTCGGTGCTCGCGCGCACCATCGCGGTGGCACGCAAGGCGCTGGGGCAGAAGCGCGGTGATCGGCAGCCAATCGAGACGGACTACGGGCGGGGCTACCGCTTCACCGCCGAGGTCGCGGTCCGCAAGAGCAAGCCCAGCACGCCGCGTCGCGGCAGCATGCCTCCGCCGGTGCCGGACGACGGCGGCCCCCAGAGCGATCCCTTCGTCGGCCGCGTCGCGGTGATGGAGCGCATGCACGGCAACCTGCAGTCGGTGCAGGGCGGCCAGGGGCGACTGCTGCTGGTGGCGGGTGAGCCGGGCATCGGCAAGACGCGTGCGTGCGAGGAGCTTTGCGCGATCGCCCGCGCGGAGGGCGCCTCCGTGTGGCAGGGGCGCTGCTTCGAGGGCGACGGTGCCCCCGCCTTCTGGCCATGGATCCAGGTGCTGCGCGCATGCGCGCGCGAGGAGGGCCGGGTGTCTCTGATGGATCTGGCCGGTCGCGACGCACCGCTGCTCGCACAGCTCGCACCCGAGTTTGGCGGTCAGAGCACACCCGATCCGGCGACCCCCCCCGACCCCGTCCGCGAGGAGGGCGAGGTCGTCAACCAGCGCTTCATGTTCCTCGACACGATCACCCGCTTCCTCCTGCGCACCGCGCAGGACAAGCCGCGCGTGATCTTCCTCGACGACTTGCAGTGGGCGGATGAGCCGTCGCTGCAGTTGCTCGGCTTCCTCGTGCAGGAGATCAGCGCCAGCAAGATCCTCTTGCTCGGCACGGTGCGCGACCCCGAGCTGCCCCGTGATCATCCCAACCGCGCGAGCCTCGACGGCCTGATCCGGCCGCGTGCCTCGGAGCGGCTGGTGCTGTCAGGCCTCGAGCGCGAGGACGTGGACGCCTACATCGAGGCGGTCGGCGGCGGTCCCGCGCCCGCGGGCCTCGCGGAGGCGGTGCACGGCAAGACCGAGGGCAACCCCTTCTTCGTGCGCGAGTCGCTGCAGCTGCTCATGGAGGATGCCGGCGGCTTTGCGCCGAGCGCCGATGGGCCGTGGAACGTCGACCTGCCCGATGTCGCGCGCGATGTCATTCGCCGACGCCTCACGCACCTCGACGACGAGGTCCAGCAGGTGCTGCGCATGGCGTCCGTGATGGGGCACGAGTTCGAGTTCGCGGTGCTCGAGCAGGCCTCGCAGCTCGGCGATCAGCGCCTGCTCGACGCGCTCGGCGATGCGCTCGCCTCGCAGCTCATCGTCGAGATCGAGGGCCGCGTCGGTTTGTACTCCTTCTCGCACGGGCTGATCCGCGACACGCTCTACGAGGATGTCCCCAGCCGCGAAAAGCTGCGGCTGCATCGACTGCTCGGCGAGGTGATGATCGAGGTGTGCGGCGACGAGGCTGCGCGAGCCAACGAGATTGCCCACCACTTTCACCACGCGCTTCCCGAACCGGGCGTCGTCGAGGCGGCGGTCCGCTACGCCAAGCGTGCCGGCAACAACGCCATGCGCGTCTATGCCTTCGACGAGGCGGCCCTGTCGTATCGCTCGGCCATCGACGCACTCGGCTACGCCGAGGCGCCCAGCAAGACCAAGCGCTTCCAGCTGCTGCTGTTGTTGGGGCAGGCCCTGGCGAACGGGGGCGAGAGCCAGAAGGCCACGGAGGTCTTCAACCGCGCGATCGAGCTGAGTCGGGGGATGAAGCGCTACGATCTGCTCGGCTGGGCGGCGTTTTCCCTCGCCGTGGTCACGCGCCTCTACTTCACCTGGTCCGAGTCGGTCGATGCGGCCGTGCAGGAGGCGCTCGCGCACCTGCCGCAGGACGATCGTGTGCTGCGCCCGCGTTTGCTCATGGAGGCGGCGCTCCCCCAGTCGATGGTCTTCAAGCCAGAGGAGCGCAAGCGCCTGCTCGAGCAGGCGATCGCTCTCTTCGATCCCGACGACCAGGAGGTTGCCTGGCGCAGGCTGCGTGCCGGGATGCTGGTCGCAGTGGATCCCGCGAAGCCGCAGGAGCGCTTCGCGGCGATCGACGAGATGCTGCAGCTCGCGGCGACCAGCGAGATCTACCGCGGGCTCGAATTCGAGGCGAAGCGCTTCCGCTACGCCCTGCACATCGAGATGGGCGACGTCGTCGCGGCCGATCGCGACCTCGCCGACTCTGCCCGCATCGCCGCCGACCATCGGATGACCCTCGGTGTCTGGTATCCGCGCGTGGTCGCCGTCGGGCGCGCCTTCGTCGAGGGGCGCCTGTCGGACATGGAGGTGCTGCTACCGCGCGCGGTGGAGGAGGGGCGCAGGCTCAAGACGCCGGCCGCGGACCTGCTCGAGATCGTCTACGCGAGCATGCTGATCGTCGCCCGCGGGCAGGAGCGCATGCTCGACTCGGCGCGCCTCGACATCGAGCGCGAGCACTCCTGGACAGGCCCCCCGTCGCGCCTGGGCATGCTGCGCTTCGCGGCCGAGATCGGGCGGGCGGAGGAGGTCCGGCGCGACTATGACCAATTCGCTGACGCGGACTTCCAAAACGTCCCGCGCAACGAATTCTACCTCAGCTCGATCACCGCGCTGGCGGTCGCGGCCCACGCGCTGCGCGACCGCCGCGGCGGCGCCAGGCTCTACCAGCTGCTGCGTCCCTTCACCGGCCGGGTGGCGATGAACGGCCTGTACATGATCGAAGGCAGCGTCGACGGCGCGCTCGCGCTGACCTCCGCGCTCGACCACGACTACGAGGCCGCGCGTGAACACCTCGAGCGCTCCGTGGCGCTGTTCCAGGGGATGGGGTTTCACGCCCTGTCCCTGCACGAGCAGTACAACCTCGCGCGCTGTCTGCTGCGCACCGCGGATGCGGCGGACCGCCGACGCGCCACCGAGCTCGCGGAGGCCGTCCACGAGGAGGCCAGCGTCCTGGGCCTGCTCGGCATCGTCCAGCGCGTGACCAGCCTCAAGCCGCTGTAGCCGCGACGCAGCTACGACGGTAGGTCGAGCCCTGCGGGCCCCGGCTTGCCGCGGCGGCGCCTGATGAGCTGCCATGCGATGACGACCGCGATCGTCGCCGCAGTGAGCTCGAACATGTGCACGCGCACGAAGACGAGTATGGGATCGATCCACGGCTTGAGCGACTCGCCCGCGTAGTAGAAGACCGCGGACCACAGCACCTGCCCCGCCGTGGCGACCGGGAGGTAGAGCCGCTTGGGCAGCCCGGCCATGCCGGCCATCATCGAGGTGCCGGTCGGCCACAGGAAGGTCATCGGGTAGGGGTAGCGCTTGAAGATCGACAGCAGTACGCGCAGCACCCGCCCGCCGATGCCCGACTTCTCCTCGACCCACGTCACCGACTGCTCGCCGTAGAGGACCCCCAGGTAGTAGCCGCAGGCGGTTGCCAGCATGCGCCGGAAGGTGGCGACCATCACGAAGGGGGCAAAGGACGTGACCGCGGCGGCGAGGATCAGGTGACCCGGCGCCGGGCTCATCAGGACGAGCAGCAGCGGCGCCTCGGTGATCAGCGTCGGCAGCAGCGCGCGGCCGATCTGCGTGAATACGACCAGCACGGCGACGCTGCCGAGCACCAGCCGCGCGTTCGGGGCCGCGTCGCGTGGAGCACTCACCCGGCCAGTATGGCACATCGCCCCACCGGGTCGACCTCGTGCTCCGGCGCGTGGTCCCGAGCGCTCCGGTGGCGCGATCTTGCGGGGCGCTGGCTTCGGGTATAATCCGCCGCGGCAGTCATGAACATCCTGATCGCAGGTGAGGACGTTGTCGGCGTGCGTATCGCCGAGGAGCTGATGGGCGCCCACAAGGTCGTCTACGTCGCCGCCGAGGACAACGAGCGGCTCGAGCGGCTCGACGTCGAGTTCGTCCGCGGCTCGATTACCGCGCCCGACGTTCTGCGCTCCGCGCACGTGGACGTCACCGACCTCTTCGTCGCGTGCACCACCAACGACGAGCACAACATCGTTGCGTGCATCGCCGCCCAGCGGCTCGGCGCCAAGCGCACCATCTGCATGCTCACGCGCTCCGGCTTCCTCAACGTCGACGACGACGGGCAGGCGCTGGCGGAGTCGCTCGGCATCGACGTGGTGGTGCGGCCGGCGGAGCAGCTCGCCGAGGAGATCATCCGCATCGTGACGGTGCCGGGTGCGCTCGATGTGGAGGACTTCGCCGCCGCGCGCGTGCGGCTGCTTCGGTACGCCGTGGAGGAGCGGGCGGCGATCACGATGGCGCCGCTGTCGCAGCTGCAGCTTCCGGCCCAGGTGGTCCTGGTCATGCTCAAGCGCGGCGACGAGATGCTCGTGCCCCAGGGCGACACGGTCGTGCAGCCGGGTGACAAGGTGATCGCGATGGGGCGCGGTAGCGGCATCCGGCGCCTGCTGACCGGCTTCCTGCGCAGCGAGGACCACGGCGCTGACAAGCGTCAGGCCACGGTGGTCGGTGCGGGAACCGTCGGGCTGGCGGTCGTGCGCGGGCTCGAGGACGCGGGCTTTCGCGTCAAGGTGATCGAGGCCAACCGCAAGCGCTGTGAAGAGGTCGCAGGCCAGGTCGACTCGCTCGTGCTCCACGGGGACGGCGCGGACCTCGACCTGCTCGAAGCCGAGCACATCGGTGACAGCCCGGTACTGGTCGCGGTCGCCGACAACGACGAGAAGAACCTGCTGGTGTCGCTGCTCGCCAAGCAGCTCGGTGTCGCGCGCACGGTGACGCGCGCCAACCGACTGCACAACGAGAAGATGTTCGAGAAGGTCGGTATCGACGTGGTGCGCTCGGCCAAGGGCGCGGCGATCCGGTCGGTCGTGCGCAACGTGGACACCGACCACTTCGAGATCCGCGCCGAGCTCGAGCACGGCGACATGTGCGTGATCGAGCTCGATCTTCCAGACAGCTTTCCGGAGACGCGCCTGAGCGAGCTGAGCCCGCCGACGTTCGCGCGCGTGGGATCGGTGCTGCGCGGTCGACGCGTGATCGTCCCCGGGGGCAACGACGTGCTGCGCCCTCGCGATCAGGTGCTGGTCTTTTGCGGCCGCGCAGACGAGGAAGAGACGCGCGAGTTCTTTCTCAACTACGAGGGCGAGCGGGTCGTCGACGGCTAGTGCGAACTGGCGACGGCTCCGGGCGTCTGCAGAGGCGCCGCGGGCAGTGCACATCGCGAGCCAAAAACCGCGCGGAGTCGGTCGCGATCGGTCGCGATGTCGGCCGCGACGGAGTCGATACCGCGGTCCTGATCTAGGGATGCCCACATGTACGTGCACGACGCTATTTTCGGCGCTGGCAACGTGGACAGGAACTCCCAATCGCCTGAGGACTGTGGCACAGTGCGGCCTGTCGCGGCGGGTTGCGACACTATTGGAGCGCCCGCCGTGCACCCTGTTCCAGCGTCAGGGACGGGGCCCGGTGAGTAGCATCGGACTCCCTGACCGCGTCGCTTGAACGCTCGAACACCACCCTTCTGGAGGAATGAAAAAGATGAACACCGGACTTAAAGACAAGCTGCTCATTCTGGCCGCTTCCGCTGGCCTTGCCGCTTTCGGCGTCGCTTGCGGCGGTGAAGAGGCTCCTGCTGCCGAGGAGGGCGCCGCTGAGGAGAGCGCCGGCGGCGAAGAGGGCATGGGCGATGAGGCTGCCGAAGAGGGCGGCGAAGAGGCCGCTGCTGAGGAGGCTCCTGCCGAAGAGGGTGGCGAGGCTGCCGGTGGCGAGGGTTCCTGCGGCGGCTGAAGCCCCCAGGTACTCTGCTAAAGATCGCAACGCGTCGCACCTCCAGGTGCGGCGCGTTGTTTTTTTTGTAGGCTAGGTGCGTATGCACGACATGCCCAACGGAATCGGTCTCGGTTTCCGCATCGGCATTGCCGATGCGATCCTGTCTTGCGACCTCCCCGAGCTGCGCTGGCTCGAGGTCCACCCGGAGAACTACGTGGCGCGCGGGGGCCGCTTTGCTCACCTGCTGTCACAGGCCCGGGAGCGCTATCCGCTCATCACCCACGGGCTGACGCTCGGGGTCGGGGCGATCGACCCACCCGATGCGGAGTACCTGCAGGCCCTGCGCGCCTTCCTCGCCGAGATAGGCACGCCATTCCACAGCGAGCACCTGTGCTTCAGCGGCAGTGAGGGTGCGATGCTGCACGACCTCTTGCCAGTGCCCTTCAACGAGGAGGCCGTGCTGCACTCGGCGGGGCGCATCCGTGCACTCCGCGACGCGCTCGGGCTGCCGATCGCGATCGAGAACGTCAGCTACTACGCCGACCCGGCGCCGCCGGAGATGACCGAGCCCGAGTTCGTCTGCCGCGTGCTGCAGGAGGCGGACGCCAAGCTGCTGCTCGACGTCAACAACGTCTGGGTCAACGCGTACAACCACGGCTTCGACGCGCGCACGTACATCGACCAGATGCCGATGGAGCGCGTGGTGCAGATCCACGTGGCGGGGCACTTCACGCGTGATGATGGCCTGATCATCGACACCCATGGCGAGGCGGTGCGCGACGAGGTCTACGAGCTGCTGGAGTACACACTGGAGAAGACCGGGCCCATGCCTGTGCTGCTCGAGCGCGACCAGAACTTCCCGCCCTTCGAGGAGCTGGCGGCGGAGGTGAGGCGGCTCGATACGATCTACAGACGCGCCACGGGGGAAGCATGAGTCTCGAGGACGTTCAGAAGACGATCCAGCGTGTGTGCGTCGATATCGAGGCCGACGGCGGGGATCTCGAGAGCCTCGGTGATGCGAGCGTCTGGGCCATCTACCGCGACATGGTGCGCCGCAGGCTCTACGGCGAGCTCAAGCGCGTCTTCAGGCGCAGCCATGCGCTCGCCGGTGACGCGGAGTTCGCTGCGCGCTTCGACGCGCTGCTGCAGGGTGCGCCGCCGACGGGTCGTCGCTTCGCCGACGTGCCGCTGTGGTTTGCGCGCGCCGTCGTGCCGCTGTGGCGCGAGGACTCGCAGCGCCCGGCGCCGCTGGCTGACCTGTTGGCCTACGAGGCGCTGCGCTGGGAGGTCTCGGATCTGCTCGGTGACGTGGGGAGGGTCGAGGAGTTCGGCTTCGACGCCGCCGCGGTGCTGTCACCGACGCTACGGCTGATCGAGCTTGGCCATGCGGTGCACCGTGACCCGGACGAGTCCGGGCACTACGCGGCGGGCCCCTGCTACGTTGCGCTCTGCCGCCCGAGCGACGATTCGGCGGTGAAGATGTGGACCCTCAACCACGCCATGTTCGAGCTGCTATCGCAGCTGCAGGCCGGGCCCGTGACGGTGACAGATGCGGTGCGGGCGGTCGCCGAGCGCACGGGCGCCGAGCTGACCCAGCGCTTCGTCGAGGAGCTGTGCGGCGCGCTCGCGAACTTCATCGAGCGCGGCGTGATCCTCGGTTCGCGATGAGTACCGCTGCTGCGCGCTGGACGCTCGCGGCCCTGCTCGCGGCCGGGTGCGCCACGGCGCCGTCGAGCAGCGTGCCCGCCGCGTCTGTGCCGCTGGCGGGCGCCGCGGTGGCGCTCCACTACGAGCTGACCGTGCCCACGTCGCTCGAGCACCTCGACGTGCGGTTGTGCATCGAGGGGGCGCGCCCGACGCAGCTGATGGCGGCCAGCGGCGAGATGGTCGATGCGGTGACGCAGCTGTCGGTGGTTGGCTCCGGTGCCGCGCGCTCGCTGCCGACGGGTCGCTCGCCGGTTGAGCTGGGTACGCTCGAGGACGACGACTGCATTCACTACCGCGTCGCGGGTGAGGACGTGGGCGGCTTCGTGCCGGCGATGGATCGTATCGGCGACGCGCTGCTGACCGACACGCGCGTATGGTTGTGGCGGCCGCCACGCTGGGATCACCGCACCCGCGTGACCGCACGCGTGGCGCTGCCAGAGGGTTACTCGGCGAGCCTGCCGTGGGCACGCGATGGGGAGCGCTTCGTCGCCGACGCCAGTGCGCTGGGCTTCGCGGGCAACGCGGTCTTCGGCCGCCTCGACGTCGAGCGACTCACGGTGGCGGGTGCCAGTGTCGAGGTGGTCGTGCCGCCTGGACTGTCGTCGGACACGCGCGCCGCCGTAGCGCCATGGGTCGAGAGCGCGGTCGTTGCCGCCGCTGGCGCCTTTGGACGCTTCCCCACCGATCGGCTCCAGGTCGTGCTGGTGCCGCGCCCCGGCATGGTCGACGCCATCGGCTTCGGCCTCATGCGCAGGGGCGGCGGCGCATCGGCACGGCTGGTGGTCTCCCGCGATGCCGGGCTCGCCGAGCTGCGCGGTGCATGGACGGCCATCCACGAGTTCAGCCACCTGCTGCATCACTTCGTCGACAAGCGTGACGCATGGCTGTCGGAGGGCATCGCCACGTACTACCAGGAGGTGCTGCGCGCCCGCGCCGGCCTGCTGGCCCCCGAGCACGCGTGGCTGCGCATCCACCGCGGCGCCCTCAAGGGCAGCGCGAGCGAGCGCAGCCTGCGCGACGAGAGCGCCGCGATGTTCAGCGAGTTCAACTTTGCCCGCGTGTACTGGGGTGGGGCGGCGATGGCGCTGCAGGCCGATGTCGCGCTGCGCACGCATGCCGAGCACGCGTCGACGCTGGACGCTGCGCTCGAGGGGCTGACCGGTTGCTGCGGTGTGATCGCGCGGCCCTGGTCCTGCGTCCGCACGCTGGGTGAGCTGGACCGGCTTACGGGCACCACCGTCTTCGCCGAGCTGCTGAGGCGCGCCGAGTCGGGCAAGATGCCGGACCTGACCGAGACCTTTGCGCAGCTGGGCGTGAGGGTGCAGGGTGACCGCGTCAGCTATCACGACGCGCCGCTGTCGCACGTGCGCGACGCGATCATGGCGTCGCGCGTCGGTTCGGCCGCACAAGCGCCGTAGCTCGTGGGCCAGCTCCCGGGGCTAGTCGTCGTCGCCGAATTCGCCGAAGTCGCGGTTGCCCTGCCGGCGTCCCGAGTCCTCGCCGCGGTCGCGCCGCTTGCCCTTGTGCTGGCGCTTGTCGTACTTGCGGTCCTCCATGCGGCGTGGCGCTGCGTCGCGCCGTGGCGGAGCGTCGCCGCCTGCGCCGCCCGGGGCACCGCCGCCGCCGCCGCCGCTGTAGCCACCGCCACCGCCGCCGCCGCCGCCGTAACCGCCACTTCGGGGGGGGGGACCGGAGCGGGGCCCGCCTGGACTGCGCCGGCGGTCCTCAGCCTCGCGCACGCTGATGGCGCGTCCCTGGAATTCCTTGCCGTCGAGCCCGCCGATGGCGGCCTTGGCAGCTTCCTCGGTCGTGTACTCGACGAATCCGAAACCGCGGGGTCGCCCCGTCTCGCGGTCCTTGATCACGTTGGCGGAAACGACTTCTCCGAACTCCGCGAAACCCTCTTTCAGCGACGCGTCGTCTACCGTGTACGGTAGGTTGCCTACGAACAATTTCCTCGCCACCTTCTCGGCTCCTCCACTTGCCTTTGTTTGCAGGTCGGGGTTCGACTCGCCCCGGGTGGACTCCCCTGCGTGGGGCCGTCGAAACCGACAGACATCCACACCGCCCGACCTAGGCAGTCGAGCCTAACAAAGAACCCCGGGCTTTCCAAACGTCCCCGGGCGTAGCCGATCCGCGGCTTGCTCCTGGGCACGGGAGGTCCTAATTGTTCTGGCCATGGGTCGCCCGATCGCCACCCGCCCCAGCGTGGATGCGACCGTTCGCGTGCCGGGCTCCAAGAGTATCTCCAATCGCGCACTGCTGCTCGCGGCGCTCGCCGACGGTCGCAGTCAGCTCGACGGGGTGCTCGACAGCGACGACACACGCGTGATGGCCGCGGCGCTGCGCCAGCTGGGGGCGCAGGTGGATGTGCAAGGCGAGTGCTGGAGCGTAGCCGGGACCGCGGGGGCGTTGGCTGTTCCACAGGGCGTCCTCGACGTCCACGCATCCGGTACCGCGGCCCGCTTCCTGGCGGCGCTGCAGACCCTCGTGCCGGGGCCGAGCCGGCTTGACGGCACCGACCGCATGCGCGAGCGCCCCATCGACGACTTGCTCGGTGCGCTGCGCGGGTTGGGCGCCGACATCGCTTCCGCGGGCGATAACGGCTGTCCGCCGGTGCGCTGCGCGGGCGGCCCGCTGCCCGGCGGCAGCGTCGAGATCGACGCCTCGCGCTCGAGTCAGTACGTCTCGGCGCTGCTGCAGGTCGCGCCGCTGGCCACGTCGGACGTCGCGCTGAATCTGCGCGACGGCGTGCTGGTCTCCCGGCCCTACGTCGACCTCACGCTCTCGGTCATGGACGCGTTTGGCGTGGAGGCGGGGTTCGTGAACGATCGCACACTTGCTGTGGCGCACGGCCAGGGCTACCGGGCGCGCGACTACCGCGTCGAGCCGGACGCATCGACGGCCGCCTATTTCTTCGGCGCGGCGGCCGTTACAGGCGGGCGCGTCGAGGTGGCGGGGCTTCCCGGAGGATCCGCCCAGGCCGACATGGGGCTCCTGACCGTACTGGAGCAGATGGGTTGCGAGGTCAGCCGCGACGCCACCGCGACCTCGCTGCGGGCGCCGCGGGGGCTGCGCGCAGTCGACGTCGACATGAATCGCATGCCCGACGCGGTGCTGGCGCTGGCGGTGGTCGCGCTCTTCGCCGAGGGCACGACGCGCATTCGCAACGTCGCCAACCTGCGCATCAAGGAGTCCGATCGACTCGCGGCGCTGGAGACCGAGCTGCGCCGCCTCGGCGCGCATGCGACCGCCGACGCGGACTCACTGACCATCACGCCGGGTGAGCTGCACCCCGCCGCCATCGAGACCTACGACGACCACCGCATGGCGATGGCCTTCGCGCTCGCCGGCCTGCGCGTCGACGGCATCGAGATCAACGACCCCGGCTGCGTGTCCAAGAGCTGGCCGCGGTACTTCGAGGCGTTCGACGCGCTCTAGCGTCCGCTGTCACCGACCTGCCAGCGGTCGTTGTGCGCGCTACTCGAAGAAGGGCGCCTGCTCGACACCGTCGGCGGGTCTGCGGAAGTACGCCTGCCCATCGAGGCTGACGCACGCGTAGCCCGGGTCGACGGCACGCGCCTCGCTGTTGTCGGGGCATGCGCCGAGCTGCAGGGGCAGCGTCGCGGGCTCGCCGGGCGTCCCGACGCTTCCATCTGCGAGGCGCCTGCGCTCGACCTGCAGCGTGAGTACGTCGCCCGCTCGGCTCCAGGTCCCGCTCATCTGTTGCGGCCCCTCACCGCCGGCCGCGCGCGCGGCCGTCCAGCCGAAGCGGCCGTCCGCGAGCAGCAGGTAGCGTGGACTGTCCGCGTCGCCCTTCGGTGCCCAGAACTGGGCCCACGACCCCTCGAGGTCCCCCGGTACCGACGCGGTCGCGGGTGCGGCCGCGGCCTCATCGCCCGAGCTCGCGCTCTGCGGTGCCGCCGTGGGGCCCGCGCAGGCGGCGGCCAGGGTTGCCACCACCGAAAGGAATGCTGTGCAGCGCATCGACATACGCCGAGCATCCCATGGAGCGGCCGCCGGCGGAAGCGCTGCCTAGACGCTGGCGGGCAGGTAGGCGGTCACCGTGAGCGCGTCGTCGCGCCGGCTCGTCTCGAGTCTCGCGCCCAGATGCGACAGCCCGGTGCGCACCCGATCGGAGAGCAGCTGATCCTCGGTGGATGCACTGAGACCACCGTCGGACGTTCGTCGGTCGGTTGTCTCGAGCGGCAGCGGCCCGACGTCCAGCCGCACGAAGTCCTCCGCGACGGTGCTGTCGCCCGGGCCCCCGCGCTCGAGACGCGCGTTGCGCCCCCGGATGAAGAGCGGCCCCAGGGCGCTGCCGCTACGATGCTTGATCAGGGCCGCCCGCAGCAGCAGCGACTCGATCGCGCTGCGGGCAATCGTGACCGGATGCAGTCCATCGTCGAGCGCGATCTCCAGCATTCGATCCGGATCGAGGCCGTGAAGCAACAGGGGCTCCAGGTCACGCAGGACCGTCTCCAGGGACGTGCCGATGGGCGCCAGTCGTTGCGCGTGGCTGAAGGTCAGCAGGTGCTCGGCCAGGCCCGTCGCCCGCCACGCGGCCTCGCGCAGCTCGCCCACGTGCTCGCTCGTCTCCGCATCGTCGCCGAGGCGGCGTGACAGCACGTAGGTGTAGTTGAGGACCGCCGCCAGCTCGTTGTTCAGCTCGTGGCCGAGCTCGCCGGCAATGCGCGCGACGCTGCTGAGCGTCGGTTCGATCGGTTGGCCCATCGCGCGATCGCGACGGCGACGCTCGCCCGTCTGTCGCTCGGCACGCGGCGGATCGCCGGCCTCGGGCGCAGGGCTCTGCGCACGAGCGCCCGTGATGGAAGTGTCTTTACCCATGCCCCGCCAACGCTAAGCCCGTGCAGCGGTCTCCCCTGGACAGCCACACGGGCTACTTATACACAGTTGGGATCCGGCCGCAACGCGCCTATTCGCGCACCGTGGACGCGGGGGTCAGTCGTCGTGTGTACGATCCTCTTCATGCACCGGGTCCACCCGGACCACCCGTTGATCATCGCGGCCAACCGCGACGAGCGCCACGACCGGTCGTCGCAGCCGCCGGGCATCCTCGATGGTGAGCCGGCGGCGCTCGCGGGCCTCGACCGGCAAGCGGGCGGCACGTGGATGGGCGCCAACGCGGTGGGCATCGCCGTGGGCATCACCAACCAGCGCACGTACGCGGCGCCCGATCCCGACGCGCCATCACGCGGACAGGTGGTGCGTGAGGCGCTCGCGGCCCGAACGCTCGACGAGATCGATCAGCAGCTGCGGCGCATCGACTGTCGCAGGTACAACCCGTTCAACCTGCTGTTTGGGAACGCCGAGCGCGTGAGGTTGGCCTACGCGCGTCGCGAGCAGCGCGCGATCGAGATCGTGGATGCGCCCACCGGCGTGCACGTGCTGCCCAACGATCGACTCGGTGCCGACGGCTTTCCCAAGGCGCAGCGGGCGGTCGAGCTGGCCACGGCGATCGCGCACGAGCACTGGTCGCAGCTGGCGGGCGGCCTGGGCGCCGTGCTCGGCGACCACGCGCTGCCCGACATCGCGCAGGTCGCGCGACCGCCCGCGGGTTCGATCCACAGTCTCGAGCTGCTGCATCGCTACCAGGCGATCTGCATCCACGGCGAGGCGTACGGGACGCGCTCCTGCACCGTGATGGCACTGTCGCCCGGGCGCGTGGACCACTACCTGTTCGCCGATGGTCCGCCGTGCAGCGCACCCTTCGTCGACTACGCACACACGCTCAGGGCGGGGGTCTGAGCGTGTTCGGTCTGCGTGTGCCTACGCCCGCCGGCTGGCTGCCCGTCGTGATGGCGGACTTCGACACGTTCCTGCTCGACCACGCAGCCAACGAGCGCAAGGCGTCGGCGATGGCGATGCACCTCGTCTCGCACTACCCGGACCGACAGGAGCTGGTAGCTGCGATGGTCGACCTCGCGTGCGAAGAGCTCGAGCACTTTCGGCTCGTGTATGGACAGATCGCGGCGCGCGGCCTGCGCATCGCCCCCGACACGCGCGACGCCTACGTGCGCGCACTGCAGGGACACTGCCGCAAGGGCACCGAGCCGTACTTCATGGATCGGCTGCTCGTCGCCGGCATCGTCGAGGCGCGCGGCTGTGAGCGGTTCGGTCTTGTCGCGGCAGCGCTGCCCGAGGGCCCGCTCAAGGCGCTCTACGATGACTTCACGCGCTCCGAGGCGCGCCACCATGCGCTCTTCGGGAGGCTTGCCCGCACCTACTTCGACGACGCTGCGGTCGAGGCGCGCGTCGCGCAGCTGCTCGATCGCGAGGCGGAGATCGTGGCGGAGCTCCCGCTGCGGCCGGCGCTGCATTGAGCGCACACGCGATCGAGCGCTACCTCGCGGGGCACGCGGAGCCGGAGGCGGCGGAGGTCACGCTCGGTGCCCAGGGCCTGTCGCATGTGCTGACTGTCGTCGCGCACGACGAGGATGTGGCGCGCTTCGGGTTGCTGGAGACGCTGCCGGTCGGTGGTGGTGTGCTGGCGATCGTCCTGGTCAATGATCGCGACGACTGCGGCCCCGATGCCATCGCGCGCACGCGCGCCTTCCACGCTGGCCTGCTGGAGCGCTACGGGCCGGGTCGGGCGGCGGGCGGCGGTGCGACCGAGCATGCGACCGCCTTCGGCGCGCTGCTGCTGATGCGTCGCAGCGCCGACACACGCCCGCTGCCGGCCAGGCAGGGGGTGGGGCTCGCGCGCAAGATCGTCTGCGACGTCGCGCTCTCGCTGGCCGCGGGTGGGCAGCTCGAGACGGAGCTCATCCACGTCACCGACGCGGACGCCCAGCTGCCGTCGGAGTACTTCGAGCGCCTCGCTCCGCGTGGCGGCGCACCGCTGTCGGCGGTCTATCCGTTCGTGCACGTCGGCGACGACCCCACCCTGCGAAGCGCCACGATGCTGCACGAGCTGTGGCTGCGCCACTACGTCGTGGGCCTGCAGCGCGCGGGCTCGCCGTACGCGATGCATACGATCGGCAGCACGCTGGCCATCTCGACCGGGGCCTACGCGGCGGTGCGGGGGTTCCCGCGGCGGCACGGCGCCGAGGACTTCTACCTGTTGAACAAGGCCGCGAAAGTGGGGCCCGTCGAGCGGCTGGGCGGTGCGCCGATCACCCTGCGTGACCGCGCCTCCGATCGCGTCCCCTTCGGGACCGGCCCCGCCGTGCAGCGTATCGTCGCCGGCGAGGCAGTCGCTTTTCACCACCCGCGCTGCTTCGAGCTGCTCGCCGAGCTGCTGTCGGGTCTGCGGGGGCTCGCGCGCGATGGGGGCACAGAGGTGGAGCTGCCGTCCCTGCTCTGTCCTTCACTGTCGGCCGCGCACGCGCGGCGGATGGTCGCGTCGACCGGCATCGAGGGTGCGCTACCGGCGGCGCTCGCGCGTCCCGACGTCGAGGCGCGCCTGCGCCACCTGCACGACCACTTCGATGCGCTGCGCACGTTGAAGTTCGTGCGCGGCCTGCGCGAGGTGGGGCTACCGGAGCAGCCGCCGATGGAGGCGGTGGTCGGTCTACTCGGAGGTGGGCAGTCCGGCGTGGCCGAGGCGCTCGAGGGGCTGCGGGCGGTGGAGGCAAGCGAGTGCCGCGGTGACGTCGGTCCGACATGTCGGGCCATCGGCGACGCCTGAGCGGCCGGCCGAAACTCCACAGTCGTCGCGGCCCGGCGTATGCTTGCCGAGGTGCGTCCTGCCGTCTTCACCATCGCGCTCATTGCGCTTGCGCTCACGTCGCTGCTCTCACCGCAGCTGCGGGGCGGTGCGCGCGCGGAGGCGCTGTCGATCGGCGGGACAACGCCGGTGCTGGTCGAGCACGTCGTCATTCCGGGTGAGCGCCTGCGCGAGATCGCCGCACGGCATGGCGTGAGCGTGGAGACGATCGTGTCCGACAACGGCCTCGACCCCGAGCGGCCACGGTTGCGTGTCGGGCAGTCGCTACGCGTCCATGCGCAGCGCGTGCCGCCGCCGCGAAAGCGAGTCACGTACATCGTGCGCTTCGGCGACAACTGGCGGACGATCGCGGCGCGTCACGACATCGAGCAGCGGCAGCTTCGCCGCTGGAACCGCGACGTGCCACGAAGCTTCGAGGCCGGGCAGGAGCTGACGATGTGGGTCGACGCCGACGTCAAGCCGGTCGACACCGCGGGACTGGGGCTCGACGTGGGCCGCAGCGGACTGCGCCTGCAGCCCGTGGCCGCGGGGGGGCAGAGCGCGGGGCAGCCGATCCGCGGGCGGCTGATCGATGGCGTACGCCTGCCCGACAACCCCGCGCTGTACACGATCCGGCGCCCCGACTTCGCGTTCGGCGCCACGCACACGGTCGACAACCTGCAGCTTGCGCTCGCCAAGTTTCGGGCGAGCGGCGACTTCGGTGGTCGCATCATCGTCAGCGACATGAGCCGCCGTCGCGGTCGCGCCTTCGGCGGGCACCGCTCGCACCAGAGCGGGCGCGACGTCGACATCTGGCTGCCCGTGAAGCAGGAGCGCGATCTCCCCGAGGGGGACCTGCGCGCGGCCGCCGCCACCGGCCCGCGCGACGTCGACTGGCTGGCGACCTGGGAGCTGGTCAAGGCGCTCGTGCGCACCGGCGAGGTGCAATACATCTTCCTCGCGCGCAGCCGTCAGCGCTTCCTCTACAGGGCGGCGCGCGCCGCCGGCGAAGACGTCCACCTGCTGGGCCAGGTCATGCAGTACCCGCGACGAGCACAGACGGGCATCGTCCGCCACTCCGAGCGCCACCACAAACACTTCCACGTCCGCTTCCGCTGCGCCGAGGCCGACCGACGCTGTCGGTGACGCTCAGCGCAGGGCAAACGCCGGCGCAAGCGCGGAGGTCTCGATCGGCAGCGGGTCGCCGCCAAGGCGGATGATCTCGTGGCGCTGGATGTCGCCGACCACCGCGAGCTCCACCGCAGCGGGGCTGCCCTTCACGTGGCCGAGCAGCAGCAGGTCGGGGAGGCCGTCGCCGTCGGCGTCCGTGACCAGCGCCTGCAGGATGGACATGGCATCGCCCTCGATACGCGACAGCGGCCGGCTCTCGTAGCGCAGCCCGCCACGGGCTCGCAGCCAGCGCAAGCCTGGATGGATGTAGCCGACGATGTCGAGCTTGCCGTCGTGGTCGAGGTCGACCAGCTGCACGTCGCGCATGCACGCGTCGCCCTTGCACTGCGTCGCCTCGATCGCACTCGGCGTGAAGGCGCCCTGCTTCGACGCCTGCAGGATCCATAGCCCGTCACCGACGAGCAGCGCGTCGGCGTTGCCGTCGCCGCTGAGGTCGCCCGACAGGGTCTCGCGCACCGGACCCAGTGCGTGGGTGGTGATCTTCGCCTCCCCCGCCGACAGCCACCACCCCGCAGAGGCGCGCGCGCCACCGAGGACGACGTCGTCGCGACCATCGAGGTCGAGGTCGAGTGCGACCGCGCTGTGCGCATCGCCGGCCGCTAGCGTGATCGTCGTCTTCGGCGCCGGCTCGGACGAGAGCAACGACAGCGCGTGCTCGCCGGCGACGCGCGAATCTCCGGGACCGAGCAGGCCCAGTGCGACGCCCTTGCCGTCGAAGCGACCGTGGACGAGCGCGCGCGGGTAGCCGCCGACGATGCGCCGCGGCGGCGTGAGCGCTGCGCCAGCCGGCCGCGCCAACACTGCGACGCCGCCCTCCTTCGGTGTGCCTGCCGCGTCGATGTGCATGTAGGGCGCGATCAGGTCCGTGCGGCCGTCGGCATCGACGTCGGCGACGGCGGGTGACAGCGCGTGCCCGACCGCGCCCTCGGCGCGTGCGTTCAGCGCGAGGCTCGCCTCCAGGCGCGGCCCGCCCGGCGCCAGCGATAGCCACAGCACGCGCTCGCCGCAGTGCACCGCAAGCAGCGCTGCAGCGTCGAGTCGGTGCAGCGTCATGCGCGCGCCCCCCCGCGCGTCGTCGCACACCGCGTGGCGCGGCGTCATGGCGATCAGCGCGTCGCTGTTCGCTGGGCCGTGCGCGCCGGGGAGCTGGGCCGACGTGGTTGCTGGCGTGCCGTCACCGTCGTCGCGGCCCCCGCGCGCCGGCTCGCCCCGCGGCTGCGCGCCGTCGCGCGCGAAGAGCGTGGCCGGGAAGCTGTCGGTGAGCAGCCCCGCGGTCAGCGCGACTCCCCACAGTCCGAGAGCGACAGCGATCAGTCGAGGCGCCACCGGCCGAGTGTGCACCGCGGCGGGCCGGCCGCCAAACTTCGGGTTCGTCGGGTCGCGCTACCGAGGCCGGCAGCGTATCGGACCGACCACCGCCTCGGCCGTCCGCTGCCAGATCGCGCCGGTTGCGGCGCGCTGGTCGGGGTCGGTGAAGTGGTAGCGGTACAGCTGGATCCTCACCGCATCCGGGGCGGCGGGCAGCCGCGATACGAACAGTGGCTGCACCACCTGCGGCGATTCGCACAGCTTCTCCAGCACACTGCGGACGTACCGGGGCAGCCCGCGGCGGTGACCGAGGCCGTAGAACCAGAGCCGGAAGTCCACCCTCGGCTGGTGCGGGGCGACCAGCGGCGGGCCGCGCCGCAGGTCACCCGGCTTGTGGTGCAGGTCGTGGCCGCTCCAGCCGGCCTCGCCCAGCGTCTGGAACTCGGGCTCGATCCGCTGCCGCGTGATGTGGCCGAACAGGTGGTAGACGTTGGCGACGCGCAGCGGTGACAGCTGGCCGTAGAGCGGCCGCGCCGCGCTGGCGAGGGCGCCGTCGCCACCGAAGTGCACGGCCGCACCGGCCAGCGAAGCGATCACCCATCCGCCCGAGAGTGCGCGCAGTGCGCCGGCTTGCAGGCGCCGCCGGATGTCGGGCACCGTCATCGATGCGGCGGCGGCAGGCGTGTGCCCATCCGCCCCAGTCCCGCCGAAGCCGAGGCGCGAGCGCAGGGTCGCCGCGGTCGCCGCGAGGTCCGCGTCCGAGAGCAGGAACAGGTGCAGCGTGACCGACAGGTACGTGAAGAAGCCGTAGTTCGCGGTGGCGGTATTGACGATCTGGAAGAGCGTGAACGACGCGAACGCGGTCAGCCGGCCCCAGCGCGGCCCAAAGATCAGGAAAGGGATCAGCAGCTCGAGCACCAGCGCAAACCAGCTCTCGAGCCGGTGCCAGCTCTCTGGCAGGTGGTGCGCGTGCCAGGCCAGCGGCGCCGGCAGCGGCGCGGTCTCGTAGTAGAAGGTCATCGCACTGCCGTCGTGCCAGTCGCCGAGGTGGGACTGCCACTTGGCGATGCCGGACTCGAAGTAGAGCTTGAACAGCATCAGACGCATCACCAGATGCGCGCCCGGCGAGGGGCGATCGGAGGGCACGAAGGCCGACAGCAGCAGGACCTCGACCAGCATGTTGTCCCACTGGAACGCCAGGAACGCGTCTCCGACGGCCGCGAAGCTCTGGTAGAGCAGTGCGGCGAGCGGCAGGCAGACCCGTGGCCACATGCCGGTCGCGGCTAGCACACACGACAGTGCCCCCAGCGTCGCGCAGCTGTGCAATGCGGCGTCGCTACTCGAGAGCCAGAACAGGGTGGGCAGCTCCAGGATGCCGAGCTCCTGCGCCCGGGCGCGCGCTATCAGCTCCGCCACCGGCCGCAGGCCCTGGGCGCCGAGCAGCACGTCGAGCTGGGACAGCAGCGAGAGGAAGGCGGCCGCTCCCACCACGCCCACGCAGCGGTGGAACAGCCGGGCGACCCGCGGGCCCGACTTCGACGGCGCGGGGTCGACAATTGGCGGCTCGGGCTGTGGGTTGCTCATCTTCAACCGCGGCCGCGCAGGCGGGGTGGGCTTTGCGCCGGGCGTTGACGAACCGTCCCCTGATTTGTTAGCCCACGAGCGCGTTGCCATGATCGTCGTCGAAAACGTGTCGAAATACTACGGCGCCCACCGGGCGGTGTCGGACCTGACGTTCAAGATCGATCAGGGCGAGTGCGTGGGCTTCCTCGGTCTCAACGGCGCGGGCAAGAGCACCACCCTGCGGCTGCTCAGCTGCCTGTCGCTGCCCACCGCCGGGCGCATCTCGATCCAGGGGCTCGACGTCGTCAGCCATCCGCACGAGATCCGCAAGCTCGTCGGCTACCTGCCCGACGTGCCGCCGCTGTACGACGAGATGACCGTCGACGAGTACCTGCGCTTCGCCGGCAGCATGCGCGGGCTCTCGGGCGCCGACCTGACCAAGCGCGCCGGCCGCGCCATCGAGACCTGCGACCTCGGCCCCGTGCGCCAGAAGCCCATCACCACGCTCTCCCACGGCTACCGTCAGCGTGTCGGCATCGCCCAGGCGATCATCCACGGGCCCGCGCTGCTGATCCTCGACGAGCCGATCCAGGGCCTCGACCCGGTGCAGATCGTGGAGATGCGCAACATGATCGGCGAGCTGCGCGGCGAGCACACCATCCTGCTTAGCTCGCACATCCTCACCGAGATCGAGCACACCTGCGACCGCATCCTGATGATGCACGAGGGGCGCATCGCGGCGTCCGGCACCGAGCAGGAGCTGGCGCATCGCATGGAGTCGGCCAAGCGGCTGCGCATCACGGTGCGGGGCGAGCAGGCGGCCCTCGACACCTTACTCGAGGGGCTCGGCGAGGCGTCCGAGGTGACGACCGCGCCCGGCGAGGACGGCCTGTGCTCGGCGACGCTCGCGGTGGGCGACGCCGACCGGGAGGTCATCAGCCGCGCGGTCATCGAGGCCGGCATGGGCCTGGTCGACATGCAGAACGTCTCGACCGGTCTCGAGTCCGTCTTCCTGCAGCTGCGGGCGGATGCGGAGTCAACCCAGGCCGCGGGACCCGCCGCTTCGTAGCGGGCACTAGCCGATGAGAAACATCTCCATCATCGCAGGTCGCGAGCTCGCCGGGTACTTCAGGACGCCCAGCGGCTACCTGATCGTCGCCGCAACCCTGCTGGTGCAGGGGCTGCTCTTCAACACGCGTGCGATGGGCAGCGGCGCCAAGCTCTCCTCGCAGGTGCTGCAGGACTTCCTGCGCGACAGCAGCGGCACGACCACCGTCGCCGCCGTGCTGCTGGCGATGCGCCTGTTCGCCGAGGAGCGCCAGTCGGGCACCCTCACGCTGCTGTTCACCTCGCCGGTGCGAGAGTCGCAGGTCGTGATCGGTAAGTTCCTCTCCGCCTTCGTGGTGCTGGCTATCCTGATCCTGATGAGCCTCTACCTGCCGGCGTTGATCTTCGTCAACGGCAAGGTCTCGGTCGGCCACATCGCCGGCGGCTACCTCGGCCTGCTGCTGCTCGGCGGCGCTGCCCTGTCGCTCGGCCTGCTGGGCTCGGCGCTGGCGCGCTCGCAGCTGGTGGCGGGCGTGCTGTCGGCCGTCTTCATCTTCGTGCTCTTCCTCTCGTGGGCGCTGTCGCGCGTGGTCGACCCGCCGCTGGGCTCGGTCATCGAGTACTTCTCGCTCTACGAGCGGCACTTCTTTCCCTTCATGCGCGGCCTGGTGCAGCTGAGCGACATCGTCTTCTACCTGTCGGTCATGTACCTGGCGCTGCTGGCGTCCACGCGCGTCGTACAGAGCGAGCGATGGCAATGAGCGACGAGCGGAAGACCTCGACGCTGGTCGGCAGCGGCCTGCTGCTCGGCGGCCTGCTGCTGGCCTTCATCGGCGAGCGCGTGGTGCCGGAGGACCTGCGCATGATCGCAAGCGGCGGCGGCGGGCTGCTGTGTCTGGCGGCCCTCGCCATGCGCGCGGTGGCCATGGGGCGCTCGTCGGGCGACTCCCGCGCAGTCGAAGGCCGCATCCTCGCCTCCTACATCGGCGTGTTCGTCGCGCTTGGCGCGTACGCGGCAAGCACCGACGCCGGCCTCGAGCTGCTCGGCTTCGAGGGCGAGGGCAGGACGCGCGCCGGGGGAGTGCTGTCGGTGCTGTGGTCGGCGCTCATGCTGACCTCGGTCAGCGTGCTGCTCTTCATGGAGCAGGTCTACGTGCGCATGCCGCTGGCGCACTCGGTCGAGCTGCGCCGGGTCTCGACATCGGCCCACGCGGGCCTGATGCTGGCGCTGTCGGTGATCTTCCTGATGTCGATGAACTTCGTCGCGTCGGAGCGCGACGTTCGCAAGGACGTCTCCTACTTCAAGGTCTCGCATCCCAGCGACGGCAGCCTGGCCATGGTCAAGCACCTCGACCAGGACGTCCGCGTGATCCTCTTCTGGGAGCGCGCCAACGACGTGCTCGGCCAGGTGCGGCCGTACTTCGACGAGCTGTCGGAGGGCTCGGGCCGCATCCAGGTCGACGAGCTCGACTTCGATCTGCAGCCGCAGCTTGCCCGCGAGCACAAGGTCAAGGGCAACGGCTACGTGCTGCTCGTCACGGGCGACGGTGACAAGGAGCAGGGGCAGGCGTTCGAGATCGGCACCGAGCTGACGCGCGCACGCAAGGCACTCAAGCGCCTCGACGGCACCTTCCAGCAGCACTTCGCCAAGGTCGTGCGGCCCGAGCGCAGCGTCTACCTCACAGCCGGGCATGCGGAGCGCACCTCAGTCGACAACCCACGCGATCCGGGCGAGGGCAGCAAGACGATCAACGCGCTGTTTCAGCGGCTCAACCTCAAGAACAAGAAGCTGAGCATCAGCGAGGGGCTGGGCGCTGCAGTGCCCGACGGCTCGAGCGCGGTGATCATTGCGGGTCCGCGCGAGAAGTTCATGCCCGCCGAGGTCGACACCCTCATCAAGTACGTGCGCGAGGGTGGGCGGCTGCTGATGATGGTCGACCCCGGCGTCGACAATGGGCTTGCGCCGCTGCTGGAGGCGCTCGGCCTCGAGCTGATGGACGGCGTGATCGCCAGCGAGCGACAGCACATGCGCCCACGCCACGGCGGCGGGCCCAGCGACCGCGCGATCGTCTTCTCCAACGCCTACACCAGCCACCCGACGATGACGGCGGTGATGCGTAACCAGCGCGACATGGCGACGGTCTTCTACCGCGGCGTGGCGATGAAGGCGGCGGACAGCTGGAAGGATCAGAAGCCGAAGCCGAAGATCAACTTCCCGCTGAAGGCCAACGGCTTCTGGCGCGACCGCGACGGGAACTTCGAGCGCGACGCGGGTGAGGGCAAGGAGATGGTCAACATGATCGGCGTCGTCTCGCTCAAGGGCGACGACGGCAAGGAGGGCCGCGCCGTGGTGATCGGCGACGGCGACTTCATGACCGACCGACTGGCCGCCAACAACGGCAACATGCTCGTCTTCGTGGACTCGCTGGCGTGGCTGATCGGCAACGAGGAGCTGGTCGGCGAGGTCAACAACGAGGAGGACGTCGCGATCCGCCACAGCCGCGAAGAGGACAAGATGTGGTTCTACGCCACCACCTTCGCGGTGCCGCTTCCGATCGTGGCGATCGGGCTCTGGAACGCGCGCCGCAGGCGCCGCCGCTCGGAGACCGCGTCGTGAAGGGTGTGCTGATCCACGCGCTGCTCGCGGTGGCCGGGCTGTCGCTCGCGTACTCGACGTGGACCCGCGAGGAGGAGGTCGAGGACGTGGCGCCGGGGCAGGCCACGATCCTGGACTGCGCCCCCGAGCAGGTGACGCAGATCTGGCTCGAGACGCCGACCAATCACTTCAAGTTCGTGCCGCAGAAGCGCGGCGATGACGTCCTCTACTGGGTCGTCAACGAGACCATCCCGCCCAAGCCCAAGGAGCCGACCGAGGCCGAGAAGAAGGCCGAGGCGGCGAAGAAGGCGGCGGACGCGGGCCTGCCGGATGGCGGCGTGGCGCAGCCGGACGCGGGCGCACCGAAGGCGGTCGAGCCGCCCAAACCCGCAGCCAAGCCGCAGCCCCCCAAGATCACGCGCTTCCTGACGAAGTCGACCTACCTCGAGTACCTGAAGAAGGCCGCGCCGCTGCGCGCGGACCGTGCGCTCGGTGTGATCGAGAAGGCCCGCTTCGAGGACTTCGGCTTCGACAAGGTCGGGACCTACCTGCGCATGGACTGCGGCGGCAAGACGACCGAGCTCGAGATCGGCAGCCGCACCTACGGCACCGCCAAGCGCTACGCCCGCGATGCCAAGAGCGGTGAGGCGTACCTGATCGAGAAGTCGATCGTGCAGGACCTCAAGTCCGCACGCTACAAGTTCATGCAGACCGATCTGCACGAGTTCGGGCTCAACGACGTCGACGAGGCGGTCATCACCGCCGAGGGCGAGACGCGCACGCTCAAGCACCGCAACCGCCAGTTCGAAAAGGACGCGCACTGGGTGGACTCGAAGACGCCCGACCAGCGCAACCAGCTCTTCGCGAACTGGTTTAGCCGCGTCGCGCGCCTCAAGGTGCGCGAGTACCTGCCCGATGGGGCGGCGCCGGGCAGCGAGCTCGATACGGACAAGGGCAAGCCCGGCGAGGCGTACACGGCGGCGACGATCGCCTATGCGGTCGAGGGCAAGTCGCTCGGCCAGCTCGAGCTGGCCGCCGTCGAGCAGGGCGAGCAGACGCACTACTACGCCAAGACCGAGGCGACGAGGAACTGGACTGTTGTCTACAACTCGGCGGCCAAGCAGGTTGCACAGGACGTGCGCGAGGTTGTCGGTGGCGAGGCGCCCACCCCGCTGGCATCCGAGGGCGAGCCCGCTGCCAAGCCCGCTGCCAAGCCCGCTGCCAAGCCCGCCGCCAAGCCCGCCCACAACCCCAACTAGGCGCCGGCGGACTGCGGTTGCGTCGGGGCGCACGCTGGCCCATGCTCCCGCGCGATGCGCTATCCGCAAATCGCGTTCGGCACGCCGCGCAAGCTGCCCAAGGCAAAGCACCTGCAGGGCCGTGTGGTCGTGCTGGACATCGCCTTCGCTGCCGGGGTGGCGGGTGCGAGCTTCGAGCGCACGACCCGGCCGTTCATCGACGGGCTCGGCGATCGGCTCGCGATGTGGATCGACCATCACGACCACGAGGCCCACGCCGAGTTCGCGGATGACCCGCGCTTCGTACTGCGCACCAAGGCCGAGCACGGCGCGTGCCCGGAGATGGTCACGCCCGCGCGGGTGAAGTGGGCGGGGGTCGTCGACACGGTCTGCTGCCACACCGACTTCGACGGGCTGGCGTCGGCGGCCAAGTGGATCCGCGGGGGCGAGGAGCCCTACGAGGGCGCCGATGACGATGCGCGTGCGGTCGACACGCGCCTGGGCACACCGAGCGAGCGCGGCGCGCTGCTGGACCGCGCCCTGCGCGCGCGCCCGCGTGATGACGCGCTGCGCGGGCTGATCGTGCGCTTCCTCGCGGACGGCGCCACCGACGACGAGCTGTCGCGGACGATTCGCACGGCAGCCGAGGCGCTGCGTCCCCGCGAGGACGAGGCCCGGCGGCTGGCGAAGGACTACGAGCTGTGCGCCGACGTCGCACTCGTTCGCATCCCAAAGGGGCACAAGCCCTACGACAAGACGACGCTGCTGATGCTCGGCCAGGAGCGCGCGCGCATCTCCGTCGCCGCCGACCCGAGCACCGTCACGATCGCCGCGCGCTTCGACAGCGGCGTGAATCTGCTCGAGCTCTTCGAACTCGAGGGTGGGATGCCGACGGTCGTCAGCCTGCCCGTGGCGCGCCTGCCCGAGGTGCTCGAGAAGCTCGACTTTCGGCCCTGATCGACCGCACGCGGCTGTGAGGGCCAGGGCGTCCACGTGCGCGTGCCGGCGATCGCGCTACAATGGGGAATGTCCCTGCCGCTTTCCGCGTTCGAGCGCCTCCCGAAGACCGACCTGCACGTACACCTCGATGGCTCGCTGCGCCTGGCGACGATGCTCGAGCTCGCAGCGCAGGACGACGCCGAGCTGCCCGCGACCGACCTCGACGGCCTGTCGCGCGCAATGCACTGCGGCGAGCAGGTCGGCTCGCTCGTCGAGTACCTCAAGGCCTTCGAGGCCACGCTCGCGGTGATGCAGACCGAGCGCGCCCTGCAGCGCATCGCCTACGAGCTCGCCGAGGACGCGGCGCGCGAGAACGTTCGCTACATGGAGGTTCGCTACTCGCCGATGCTGCACAAGGGGCGCGGGCTGCGGGTCGCGGCGATCGTGGAGGCGGTGCTCGATGGGCTGCGGTCCGCAGAGCGCGATCACGGCATCGAGTCGCAGGTCATCATCTGCGGCATCCGCAACATCTCTCCCGAGGCGAGCCTCGAGATGGCGCGGGTGGCTGTCGCGTACAAGAACCGCGGCGTTGTCGCGTTCGACCTCGCGGGTGCGGAGTACGACCACCCGCCCAAGCACCACCGGGAAGCGTTTCAGCTGATCCGCGACAACAACATCAACTGCACGATCCACGCGGGCGAGGCGTTCGGTCCGCGCTCGATCGCCCAGGCGATCCACACCTGTGGCGCGCATCGCATCGGCCATGGCTGCAGGCTGCGCGAGGACGGCGATCTGCTGCACTACGTCAACGACCATCGCATCGCGCTCGAGGTCTGCCCATCGTCCAACGTGCAGACAGGGGCGGTCGACTCGATCGCCGACCATCCGCTGAAGCTCTACCACGACCTCGGCCTGCGGGTGACGATCAACACGGACAACCGGCTGATCACCGACACCAGCGTCTCGCGCGAGCTCTACCTGTGTCACGCCAAGATGGGCCTCGACCCGAGCGACATCGCGCGCATCGTGCTCAACGGCTTCAAGGCGGCGTTCATGCCGTTCCACATCAAGCAGGCGTACCTGCGCCAGATCTCCAAGCAGCTGGACGCGTTCGTCGACGACGCGAAGGCGGGCAGGCTCGACGACCCGGCCGATGCCGATGCCGATGCCGAGGACGTTGCGACGTCCGCGGGCGCGCCCGGGTCGACCGCCTAGGACCGCGTAGACTGCCTGGACCGCAGCCGCCGGCCTAGCGGCGCATGGACGAGGCGCCGCCGGTGCTGACGAAGGTGCCGACGGGCCAATGGCGGTAGTACCCCGCATCGATGACCGGGCCGCCGTTGTCGTCGAACTCGCCCGTGGGCGTTCCGTAGATCTTCATCAGCGCGCCGACCTGCAGCTGGTACTTGCCGGCCATGTCCTCGTTATGCGGCATGAGCGCGGCGGAGTAGGGCCCGCCGACCTTGCTCGAGACCGTCACGCGGCAGGAGTCCTCGGAGTGATCGCGGCACAGGTGACGCGGCTGGTGGAAGCGCAGCTCGAGCGCCACAGTCCAGTCACCGCCCTGCTGCTTCTTGATCTCGGTGACGCTGCCGAACCACGCGAGCGTGTGCTTCGCGTAGGCCTCCGGCTCGCGCCGTACCTCCTCGTAGCTCACCTGCACGGCCCGCTCGTAGTACGCCGTCTCGGCGTCGAGGGCCTCGTACTGGCGCGCATATCCGAAGCGTCCACCGCTGCCCGCGCAGCTCGCGAGCAGGAGCATCCAAACAATTGAGATAAGCCCGATCCGCCCCATGACAAGCCTCCGCTGGCCGGCAGTATGCAAAAAGGCGTCACGAACCGAAAGCATTCGGCAGGTTTTTCCTGCCGTCAGCGCCGCTCAGGCCCGATCGAGCTGCGCTGAGAGGGCTCCGGAGAGCTCATCGAGCTGGGCGCGCCTCAGCTCGCCCGTGGGGAAGCGGGGCAGCGACAGCGGCTCCATCCGAAGCCCGGTGCGAAGCCGCTGAACGCACGCCTGCTGGATGGTGTCGCGCACCACCCGGCGTCGAGCCGTCGTGACCCAGGGGGAGAGCTGGGGCTGCAGCGCCCCGTCGCTCGCCATGCGTTCGATCGCCTGCGCCTGCGCATCGTCGAACAGCGCCTCGCTGGCGCCGTTGACGACCAGACCGCAGATCGGGAGCTGCAACTCGTCGGTGATGGTCTGGTGCAGCTCCAGGGTCTCGTTGGTGGGCATCTCCTCCGGAAGCGTAACCAGGAGCACACCGGAGCGGGTCGGATCGCTGAACAGCGCCCACGCCTTCTCCGCGTCCCTGCGCAGCAGCCCGGGTGGCGCCACGTCGACGATCACGCGCGGCACGCGCAGCAGATCGAGGCCGTGACCGGTGGCGGGTGCATCCACGATCACGAGGTCGTAGCGATCGCTGCCGTCGGGGAGCTGCTCGCCCGCGTGGAACTGGGCCTTGCCGAGCATGGCCCACGCGTCGAGCCCCGGCGTGCCGTGCAGGAAGGCCGAGACGTACTTGTTCTCGAAGATCATCTTGTAGAGCGCCTCGACGCGCAGGACCATCCTCCCGTACTCGCGCATGGCGGCGACGGGCTGCATGTTGACGGCGTCGATGTTGGGCGCGACCGGGGTGATGTCGGGGCCAATCGGGTCGCACTGCAGCATGCGGCTGAGGCGCTCCTTGGTGTTGCACATCGCAACCAGCACCCGCTTGCCGCGCGCGGCGGCCGCGAGCGCGAGCGCGGCGCTGGCGACCGACTTGCCGACACCGCCCTTGCCAACCACGAATACGAACTTGAGATCGACCGGGCTCATCGACTGCGCTCGGGCAGCGTATCTATCACCGAAGCGGTCGCCGACCAAGCCTGGTGCACCCGCACCTCGCCGCCCTTCAGGCGCTTTCGGGGCTGCTGGGCGGCTGTGGCGCCAGCACCGTCGCTATCGCCCGAGAGGCTCAGCACGGTGCCGCGGCCGAGCCGCGTGAGATCCTGCCCGGGCGCAATGACGCCACGGCGCAGCTGCATCAGGCGGCACAGCCCCCCGGGGCCGCACACGTCGAGCTCGACCTTGCCCTTGCTCGACAGCGGTCCGCTGACCGCCCGCAGCGCGTGACCGGCTTCGTGACTGGGTCCGTGGCCGTGCGAGAGCTCCGCGACGCTGCGCGTGCTGCGGGTCAGCGTCAGGTAGCTGTAGGTCAGGCCCTGCTCGCGCAGCCCGGCGCGCGCGGCAACGCGCGCGAGCCTCTCTGGCAGCACGGCGGGCCATCGCTCGTGGCACCAGTCGCGTTTGCGTTGCAGCAGCGGGCAGGGCGAGTCGTGCGTGCACGGAGCAAAGACGTGCAGCTGCGACGGCGTCGTGGCGAGCTCGTCGCGTAGCTGTTGTAGCAGCCGTGCCTGCGGCCGCAGCGCCGGTTCGATGATGATGATCACGCCGTCGGGTGACAGCCGCCCGGTGAGCCCGTCGACGAGCGCGCGCCCGCGCCGCAGGGCCTCGTCGGGCGTCGGCGCGTCCTGCGTCAGCTCGTTGAGCACGAGGCCCGCGAGGATCACGTCGAACCCGCGCGCGTCCCGTGGCAGCTCGGCATTGCGCAGGTCGACCCGCCGCGTCTGCAGCTCGATCGGTGTGGTGATCATCTCCGCCACGGACGTCACGAGCGACTCCATCAGCGACAGCGCGCGCGCATCGCGGTCGAGTGCGGTGATGTGCAGCGCGCGCGCCGCCGGGGCTGCGTCGAGGAAGAGCGCGGCGGCGAGGCTCGTCGTTCCGAGGCCGCAGCCGAGGTCGAGTACGCGCAGCGCTTCGCGGTCGGGCAGGGCGCCCACGCGCTGCAGCTCCGACAGCGGACCCCACAGCTTTGGCAGGTCGCGCGGCAGGAAGAAGCGCAGGCGAGCGGCGAGCGATTGCGTATCCGGCGAGCCCTGCGACAGCACGTCTCGATCGCGCGTGTAGCTGTCGCTGACCCGTCGCACCGCCTCGGCCAGCCCCTCGTCGGACGAGCTCAGCTCGCGTGCCGCCAGGCCGTCGACGAGGTCGAGCAGTGCTTCGGAAACGGTCGGCTGCATGCGGCGGTGACGGCCCTCGGGGCGGCGGTTTTTGCGGTGTGCGGTCGCGTGCGGCGGCCGTTGCGGCCAGGCGCCATCGGGGCTAGAAGCTAGGTCTTGGCCCGGCGGGCGGGCGGTTTTCTTCTCGGCCGCACGCGCCGAAGGCATCATGGCCCACGTCATGTCACAACGCACCCCAAAGTTGCTCAGCGCACTGGCGGCCCTCGGGGCGGTGACCCTACTGACGACGCTCTACCTCATCTTCGTCGTCGCCCCCGTCGAGCGCCAGATGGGCATCGTGCAGAAGATCTTCTACTTCCACGTGCCGTCGGCCTACGGCATGTACATCGGCTTCATCTGCGCCGCCGTCGGCAGCGCGGTCTACCTCGCGAAGCGCGACGATCGCTGGGATGCCTTCGCCGTTGCAGGTGCGGAGGTCGGCTCGCTCTTCTGTCTGTTGATGCTGGTCACCGGTCCGCTGTGGGCGCGCAAGGCGTGGGGCGTCTGGTGGACGTGGGATCCGCGGCTGACCTCGACGTTGCTCGCCGGCATGATCTTCGTCGCCTACCTCGTGCTGCGCGGCTTCGGCTCGATCGGCGAGGTGGAGAAGCGCTTCGCCGCCGGGCTTGCGATCTTCGGGCTGCTCGATCTGCCGGTGATCAAATACAGCGTGCAGCGCTGGCGCGGCACGCACCCGACGGTCATCACCTCGAAGGGTGGCGGCCTGCACCCCGACATGTACCCGGCGCTTTTCTCCGGGCTGATCCTCTTCACGTTCGTGTGTGCGCTGCTGATCTGGCTGCGCGCGCGTCTGGAGCGGATGCGACAGGAGCTCGATGCCCTCGAGCTCGACGCCGCCGAGCGCGGTCTATTGGAGGAAGTGTGATGAAGCGCTGTTGCTACGCCGTCGTGCTCGGACTGTCGCTGCTCGTCGGCTCGACTGTCGTCGCAGATGCGCCACCCGTCGTGGACGACGCGGCCCAGGCTGCGGACGAGAGCCGCTCGCAGTCCTTCCAGGCGGTGGACGGCGCGGTCGAGGAGGACATCGCCGGCGGTCCGCTCATGCTCGCAGCCTACGCCTTCGTGTGGCTCGCGGTATTCGGCTACGTGCTGCGTCTGATCGGGCTGCAGCGCAGGACGCTCGAAGAGATCGCAGGACTGCGACGCGAGATCGACGCGGCATCGTCGGCACGCCCCGCTGGCGGGGCCAGCGACGCCGGCGGTGGCGCGGCGGGAGACGCGTGAGCGGCGATGCCGACGGTCGTCCACTTCCTGTACATCCCCGGCATTCTTCTGATCGGGGTTGCGATAGGGTTTGTGCTTGGCGCAAGGGCGGCGCGCTCGGAGGTGGAGCGCACGCGCAGGTCGCGCCGGCGCTGAGTGGTCCGCAGGGGTGTTGAGGATGCGCAGGCCGACGATTCCCTGGGGGCTGTCCTCGCTCGTCGTCGCGGGGCTGCTGGTGGCTTGCCGTGCGCCAGCGGCGGATCCTCCCGAGCCGCCACCCGCAGAGCCAGCACCCGACCCGGCGGCCGAGCACGTCGCACCGATGGAGCCCGAGGTCGCGCCGAGCCTGCCGCCGCCCGAGCCCATGAAGGTCGTCTCGCCGGTCGCGCTCAACGCGGGCCCGCCGATGCCGCCCATGTCCGCGTTCCCGCTGCGCTCCTTCGTCGGCACCGATCACGGTCAGGACTTCATCCTGCACCGGCTGCGCAAGGGCAAGACGCGTAGCTACGAACCCGTCGGATCCACCTCGACGGTCTTCAAGGTCAAGCTCGCCGGCTCGGTCAACGCGGCCTTCAAGTCGACCACCACCGACCGGCCCAACGGGCCACATGCGGAGGTGGTGGCCTACCGGCTGAGCCGCTGTCTGGGGCTGAACAACGTACCGCCGGCGATCCTCCGCGAGGTGCCGGTCGATGACCTGCGCAGGAAGCTCGAAGGCACCAGCCGCGAGCAGTGGGAGGAGATCCGACAGCGCCTGGTCATCGGCGAGGACAACACGGTGCGGATGGCGGCGATCTACTGGATCGAGGGCCTGCATCCGCTCGAGGTGGACTCCAACCGCGGCATGGAGCAATGGACGCGCTGGCTCTCGGCCGACGGGACGATCCCCGACGAGTCGCGGCGGCTCGCCGCGCAGATCAGCACGATGGTCGTGTGGGACTACCTGATCGGCAACTTCGACCGCTTCAGCGGCGGCAACGCGCGCGGCAACCCGGAGGGGGACGTCGTCTACCTGCGCGACCATGACGTGGCCTTTGCTGGGCGTCTCGGTGACAAGATCCATCATCGCATCCTGCGCCGCATGCTCCGTTCGGAGCGCTTCTCGCGCAGCTTCATCGAGGCGCTGCGCTCACTCACGCCGGCGCAGTACCGCGCGGAGCTCGCACGCGAGCCGGCGTGGGTGAAGGGCGCGCTGATCGACGACCGCTCGATCGAGCGCCTGTTCGACCGGCGGCATGCCGCCATCAGTCACATCGACTCGCTGATCGGTATCTACGGTAAAGACGCCGTGCTGGTCTTCGAGTAACGCGCGTACGCGCTACTCGTCGTCCGTGTCCGCGTCGCCCTCGCCGCGCAGGGTAGCGAGCCGCTCGCGAATACGCGTCTCGATGCCGCTGTCGAGCGGCTCGTAGTAGCGGTTGCCCGACAGCTCGTCCGGCAGGTAGGTCTCCCCGCGCGAAAATCCGCCCTCGTCGTGTGGATAGCGGTAACCCTCGCCGTAGCCCCATGCCTTCATGTGCTTGGTCGCCGCGTTGCGCAGCTTCTTCGGCACCGCAAGTGCTCCGCGCTTCTTGACGTCCTGTTGGGCAGCGCGCCACGCCTTGTAGGACGCGTTCGACTTGGGCGCGCACGCCAGGTAGAGGCAGCACTGCGAGAGCGCGTGCGTCCCCTCTGGCATGCCGAGCCGCTGGAACGCGGTGTCGGCGGTGACCGCGACGCGCAGCGCATTGGGGTCGGCATTGCCGATGTCCTCGCTCGCGAAGACCAGCATCCGACGCAGGATGAACAGCGGGTCTTCGCCGGCCTCGAGCATGCGCATCATCCAGTACAGCGCGGCGTCGGGGTCGCTGCCACGCAGCGACTTGATGAACGCGCTGATGACGTTGAAGTGCTCCTCGCCGCTGCGGTCGTAGAGCAGGGTCGCCGACGCCATCGCCTCCTCGACGTCCGCCACCGTGATCTGCGCGTCGTCCTCTTCACCGGTGCGCCGCGCGTGCTTGGCGGCGGCCTCGAGGACGTCGAGCGCGCGGCGCGCGTCACCCTGCGCGGCCGTTGCGATGGTGGACAGCGCGGTAGCGTCGGCGGGCAGCTGCAGCGCGCCGAGCCCGCGCTCGCTGTCACCGAGCGCACGCTCGAGCAGCACGCGCAGGTCGTCGATCGACAGTGGCTGCAGTTCGAACACCCGCGCGCGCGACAGCAGTGCCGCATTGACGGCGAAGGATGGGTTTTCGGTCGTCGCGCCGATCAGCACCACCGTGCCACGCTCGACGTGGGGCAGCAGGGCGTCCTGCTGGGCCTTGTTGAAGCGGTGGATCTCGTCGACGAAGAGGATCGTGCGCTTGCCGTAGACGCGTCGCTGCTCGGTCGCCTCGGAGACAGCACGGCGCAGGTCGGCGACCCCGTCGAGCACCGCGCTGAGTGTCGCGAAGCGCGCCCTGGTCTCACCGGCGACCACGCGCGCGAGCGTCGTCTTGCCGGTGCCCGGCGGCCCCCACAGGATCATCGAGGCGACCTCGTCGCTTCGGATCGCCGCACCTAGCAGTTTGTCGGGTCCGACGAGATGCTGCTGGCCGACGACCTCGTCGAGGCGCTGCGGGCGCATGCGGTCCGCGAGCGGCACGCCGTCCACGTTTTTGCGCTCCTGGTGGTCGAAAAGGTCCATGAATCTGCCGGTTCTAGCAGCATGGCCTGCCCGCCAAACCCCTGTAAATGCGTCCAGGTCAAAAACTTGTCCCAATGTGAACTGGTTCCTTGCGGCTCAATCCCAATCGTGGGACTTACACCTCCTACGTGTGGGTGCATCTGCGCCGGTTAATGCGGGGAGCCTGAGGGGGCTGGAGTTGCATCTCCAAGGAGTCGGCGCGATGGGCGACAAGCTAGACAGGATCTTCGAGTACCGGGTGCTGCTCACGAAGCGGGATGAGCTGAACATTCCGCTGTCGGCCTCGGAGTGCGCTCGGCTCGAGCGCCTCAAGGGTCAGCTCGCCACCGAGGTCGCCACGCTCGACGACCGCGACCCCTTCACGATGCTCGCGACTCCGCTGCCGGCCCAGTTCGTCATCGACGGCCAGTTCAAGGGCGGCGTCGTACGCAACGTCTCGGCCGCCGGCCTCGCCGTCGTGACCGCCGAGCCGCCCGAGCTGGGGCGTGCGCTCATCCTGCATGTCAGCGAGCCGGCCCACGGCATCGAGTACACCTTCCCGTGCCGCGTGGTCTCGCGCGTGCTCAGCGGCGTGACGTCCATCGGGCTCGCCTTCGAGGGCGTGCCCACCCAGACGCGCGTCGGCGGCCGCCGCAGCGGCGTCTGGCGCTCCGATCCGACGCCCACCGAGGACGATCGGCCGACGGTGCGCCGCACCAACGGCGGCTAGTCACCCGCCGCGTCTGCTCGCGGGTCGCGTCTGCTCGCGTCGCGTTCTATCGGAGGATCTTGAGGCGTCGCTGACCGGAGGTGTCCGGCGCCCGGTCTCCGCCGCCGCGCTTGAACGCGTCCACGGCGATGTTCGTCGTCAGCCGCTCCGCGACCTCGGTGAACACGCGCGCGCCGGCGTTGTCCGGCGCGTGCTGGACGACCGGCGTGCCGCTGTCGCCGCACTCGCGCACCTCGGTGGTCATCGGCACCTGGCCGAGTAGCGGTGCCTCCGCGAACTGCGCGACCTTCTGGCCGCCGCCACTGCCGAAGAGCTCGTGCTTCAGCCCGGCGGGGTCGATGAAGTAGCTCATGTTCTCGAGCACACCGAGCACCCGCAGGTTGAGCTTCTTGCACATCGAGACGGCCTTGTAGACGTCCTGCAGTGCGACCTCCTGCGGTGTGGTCACCATCACGACGCCTGTCATCTTCAGGCGCTGGGTGAGCGACAGCGCGACGTCGCCGGTGCCGGGCGGCAGGTCGATGATCAGGTAGTCGAGCGTGCCCCAGTCGACGTCGGTCAGGAACTGCATGAGCGCGCCCTGCAGCATCGGGCCGCGCCAGATGACCGCATCGCGCTCGTCCTCGAGCATGAAGCCGATGCTCATGAGCTTGACGCCGAAGCGCTCGAGCGGCTCGATGCGCTTGTCGACCGCGCGTGGATGGCCGCTCACCCCGAGCATCGTGGGGATCGACGGGCCGTAGATGTCGGCGTCGAGGATGCCGACGGTGGCGCCGGCGCGCCTCAGTGCAAGCGCGAGGTTGACGGCGCAGGTGCTCTTGCCGACGCCACCCTTGCCGCTGAGTACGCCGATGACGTTGCGCACCGTGGGCACCGGGTCGTCTGCGCCCTGCGCCCGCATCGGCACCTCGAGCTTGAAGCGCACGACCGCGTCGCCCAGTCCTGCGGCCCCCAGCGCCACGTCGACGCGCTCCATGAGCGCGCGCTGCACGCGGTCGACCGGTGCGTTGAGCGTGATCGACAGCGACGCGCGCTTCCCTTCGAAGACGATGTCATCGACCAGCCCGAGGTCGACGATCGACCTGTCGTAGTCGGGGTGGGTGACCGCTTGCAGTGCCGTCTTGACGTCTTGTGCGTCCGCCATGCTGCCTTTCCTGGGGTAGCGCGTGCCCGACGTCCAGCCGCATGCCGGGCCCTCGGGGCAGGGCCTTGTAGCACGCCGGGCGGCCACCGCGCCCCGCCGGGCTGCTGCGCGGCTGTGCCCGTGACGGCGCGGAAGGTGAAATATCCGGGCCAGCGGGTATTCTCATCCCATGTTGGCAAGCCCTGCATGGCGCCGCGCAGCGCCCGTGGCGCTCGTCTTTGCCGTGTGCGCAGGCATCTACGCCGCGACGCTGGGCGCGCGCGCGTCCGGCACCTCCGACAACGCCCACTACGTCTACCTGGCGGAGAGCTACCTGCACGGTCAGCTGCATCTGGTGGGCAACAAGCCCCCGGGCCGCAACGACTGGGCGCACTACGACGGGCGCTGGTACGTCTCGTTCCCGCCGCTGCCAGCGGTGGTGATCGCGCCGGCGGTCGCCATCTGGGGCGTGAAGACCTGGGACAGGCTCTTCTGGGCGGTGCTGGCGGGTCTCGGACCGGCCATGCTCTTTCTGTTGTTGCGCGGCCTACGCGAGTCGGGCCGCAGCGAGCGCAGCGCGCGCGACGACCTGTGGCTGGTGGCGCTCTTCGCGTTCGGCACTGCCTATTACTACACGTCCGTCCAGGGCACGGTGTGGTTCGCGGCCCATGTCGTCGCGGTGCCGCTCGTCGCGCTCTTCGTGCACTTCGCGCTCGGCGCCCGGCGTCCGCTGCTGGCGGGCCTGTGCCTGGGCCTGTGCTTCCTCGCGAGGCCCTCGACGCTCCTGCTGAGTCTCTTCTTCGGGCTCGAGGCGATCGCCGCGGCGCGGACGAAGGGCGCCAGCGACGCGGGGGACGACGACGCGAAGCCGCTCGCCCGCGCCTGGGCCCACGTGCGCGACGCCGACGTCTCGGTGTGGCTGCCGCTGTGCCTGCGCTTCAGCATTCCCATCGTGGCGGTGCTGGCCATCGCGATGGTGCTCAACCACGCGCGCTTCGACGACGTGTTCGTGTTCGGCCACGAGTACCTCAAGATCCGCTGGCGCAAGCGCATCGATACCTGGGGCCTGTTCAACTACCACTACCTCGGCCGCAACCTCGCGGTCTTCCTCGCCGCGCTACCGTGGCTCTCGGGCAGCTCGCCCTTCTTCAAGATCGGCCGTCATGGCCTGGCGATCTGGTTCACCACGCCGAACCTGCTGTGGTTGCCATGGCCGCGGCGCACCTCGTCCACGACGATCGCGCTGACCGTCGCTGCGGTGGCCGTCGCCCTGATGGACCTGCTCTACCAGAACAGCGGCTGGGTGCAGTTCGCCTACCGCTTCAGCCTCGACTACATGGTGCTGCTGATCGTGCTGCTCGCGCTCGGCGCCCGACGCTTCGGGCTCGGCTTCAAGTCGCTGGCGGTGTTCGCGATCGCGGTCAATCTCTTCGGCGCCATCACCTTCGACCGCGTGCCGATGTTCTACGACCGCGACCCGACGCAGCGCGTGATCTTCCAGCCGCACTGAGCGGCTACAGCTGGCGCAGCCTGCGCTCACGGTCCTGCAGGCTTGTCCGCAGCAGCTTCTCGTTCTGTCGGCTGAGCTGCGGGCCCGCCGCGAACATCGCAAACGACATCAGCTGGTGCAGCGCCTGCCGCAGGGTCGCGAGCGGATCCTCCATCCCCAGGCGCTCGACCGATGCCAGCAGCGCGTCGGCGTCGAGCCCACCGTCGGGGCGCATGCCATCGCTGAAGAAGTCCAGCAGCGGCCCGCCGGTGACGGCCTCGCGCAGGCTCCATCCCCGCGCATCGCCCGTGGTCTCGGCGGCGACCGCCTGCGAGATCTCCACCAGCGCCTCGCTGAAGCCTTCGATCAGCTGCCGCGGCGCGTCGTCCCTCACCTCCGGCACCTGCAGGTCCAGGTAGCCGATCTGCAGCAGCTGGGCGACGGCCTTGGTGGTCTCGAACTCGTCGAGGCTCAGCTGCTGCGCGATGTCGAGAATCGTGCGCTTCCCGTCGGAGAGCGCGGCCACTGGCAGCAGGTTCTCCGGCAGGGTGACGCGCTCGACGCCGGCACGGGATAGCGGTCGGACTTCTCCATCGGGGATGCGCTTGCGGAACACCGCCATTTCGTCGACGCGCTGCATGCTGTCGAGCAACAGGCCTTGTACGGGCAAGTGGACGGTGATCGGTGCGTCGATCGCGGTGCCGGCGTCGTGGACCACGAATGCGTACGTCCCCTGCTCCATCAGCACGGCGGCCTCGAACACGCGGCGCGCCTGGCGAACGAGCTGATCGAAGACGCCTTCCTGCGTGACGAAGCCGAGCGCGATCGCGACCTCGCCGAAGCGCTTGCCGCTGCGATCGGCGAGGCACTGCTCCAGCTGGGTCTGCGACAGCACGCCGAAGGCGAGCATGATCTCGCCCAGCCGCTCGCCGGGCGCGTTGCTGTGGGTCACCTGGAGCACGCCCTGGTCGAAGATCAGCCCGCGACGTGCGCCCGGCTCCTGCAGCGTCAGCTCGCCGCGCCACGTGCTCTGTGCGATCAGACTCACGATCTCGATGGCGGCCGTGCGGCTGCCGAGCTCGCCCGCCATCAGCACGGAGGGGCGCTCGCCGTCGACGTCGCGCGCGAGCATGACCACGGGCCCGCCGGCCTGGACCAGGTGGTAGTCGCCCTGCGCCTTCGACAGCGTGCCTCGCGTCTTGCGGTCGTGGATCTCGACCGATCCGTCGCCGCTGACGCTCACCTTTTCCCCCCCGCCCATTGGCCAATTATAGGCGGCCGGGTGAGCGCGGGCCAACCCCAAACGCCGAGCGTGTCGCGCGCGCGACGGTTAGTTTAGGCCAAGATCGACCGCGCGCCCTTGGCGAACTCCCGCTTGCTCTGCTCGTCCTGCACCGGCTCCTCGGGGACCGCGCGGCCGCGCTGCACCGCGGGGCGCTCGCGGATGCGCTTGCGCCACGCCCGCAGGTTGTCGAGCCCGTCGACGTCGATGCCGGACCACTTGTACGTATGCGCCCACGACCAGCACGCGATGTCGGCGATCGAGTACTCGTCCACCAGGTAATCGCGGCCCTCGAGCCGGGTCTCGAGTACCTCCATCAGGCGCCGGCCCTCGCGGTGGTAGCGATCGATGGCCGGCTGCAGCTTCTCGGGCATGTAGCGGAAGAAGACGTTCGACTGGCCCATCATCGGGCCCAGGCCACCCATCTGCCACATCAGCCACTGCACGACCTCGGAGCGCGCTTGCGGCGCCTCAGGTAGCAGCTTGCCGGTCTTCTCTGCGAGGTACAGCAGGATGGCACCCGACTCGAAGATGACGAAGTCGTCCTCGTCGTGGTCGACCAGCACCGGGATGCGGCCGTTGGGGTTCATCGCCAGGAACTCGGGCGTGAGCTGGTCGCCGCGAAGCAGCCGCGTGTAGACGACCTCGTAGTCCAGCCCAAGCTCCTCGAGTGCGATGGAGGCCTTCCATCCGTTGGGGGTCGAGGATGTGTAGAGCGTGAACATGTCGATCCAGTATAGCGCTGTCGCCACCGACGCCACTGCCGTTACGGCGGGGACGGTTCTGTCGTGAGAAATCCAGGCTTGCGTGTCGCCCCGATTTGGCGAGACTTTCCCTTCGTCTTCAGCGAGAGGTCGTCGAGTGTCAAAAGTAGCCTTCGTTTTCCCCGGGCAGGGCGCGCACAAGGTCGGTATGGGCCGCGCAGCCTTCGATGAGACCGAGCAGGGCAGGGCCGCCTTCGACGCCGCCGATGCGGCGCTGGGTGAGTCGTTGTCAGGGCTCTGCTTCGAGGGGCCCGAGGAGAGCCTGATGCTCACCGCCAACGCGCAGCCGGCGATACTCACGACGTCGATCGCGCTGCTGCGCGGCCTCGGCGAGCAGCCGGATGTGACCGCGGGCCACAGCCTCGGCGAGTACAGCGCCCATGTCGCCGCCGGCACGCTCGCCTTCGAGGACGCCGTGCGGCTGGTGCGCAAGCGGGGCCAGTACATGCAGGAGGCCGTGCCCGTCGGGCAGGGCGCGATGGCTGCGGTGCTCGGCGGCGAGGTCGCAGCGATCGAGGCGGCGTGCGCCGAGATCGACGGCGTGGTGCAGCCGGTCAACTACAACTGCCCCGGCCAGCTCGTGATCGCAGGCGAGAAGGCCGCGGTCGCCGCGGCTGGCGAGGCGATCGGCGCGCTCGGCGCGAAGGTGCGGTCGCTGCCCGTCAGCGCCCCGTTCCACTCGGCACTCATGCAGCCCGCCGAGGTGCGCTTTGCCGAGGACCTGAAGGCGGCGAGCTTCTCGGACCCCTCCGTCCCGGTCTACGTCAACGTCGACACCGAGCCGGTCAGCAGCGGTGACGTCGCGCGCGACTGCCTGATCCGCCAGGTCAGCCGTCCGGTGCGCTGGGAGCAGTCGATCGCGCGCATGATCGCCGAGGGCGTCGGGCTGTTCGTGGAGATCGGCCCCGGCAAGGTGCTCAGCGGCATGATCCGCCGCATCGACAAGGGCGCCGCCCGCGTCAACGTCGAGGCCCCGAAGGACTTCGAGGCCGCGCGCAGCGCGATCGCCGAGGCGCGCGGCTAGCCACGGCTGCCGCGTGGCGCGGCTGCGCGCTGCGGTCGGGGATCACACGTGGACCCCACGTTGACACTGCAGGGGGGCTCGGCTATCTAGGGCCGCGCGTAGCGCGCGCCCAGCCGGGCCGCGACCGCTCTAACTGTCCAGAATCACAGCAATTTTTACGTGATCCAGGCCCACCGCTGGCCTGTCATGGGACCGCATCATGAACGAACAACTGATACTAGCCTCCATCGGCGCCGGCGTGCTCGCGCTCATCTTCGCCTACACCAAGGCTGCCTGGGTCTCCAAGCAGGACGCCGGCACCGAAGAGATGCAGGAGATCGCCGCCGCGATCCAGGAGGGCGCGATGGCGTTCCTGGCGCGCGAGTACAAGGTGCTCAGCATCTTCGTGATCTTCGTGGCGGGCCTGCTGGCCGCCTCCAACATGGACGGCGACAACCGTAGTCCGATGATCGCGATGTCCTTCGTGGTCGGCGCGATCGCATCGGGGCTCGCCGGTTACTTCGGCATGCGCGTGGCGACCAACGCCAACGTGCGGACCACGGCTGCGGCTCGCATTGGCCTGACCGAGGCCCTCCACGTGGCGTTCTCGGGCGGCGCGGTGATGGGCATGACGGTCGTCGGCCTCGCGATCATCGGCCTGGGCGGCCTCACGCTCCTGTACATGGGCATGTTCGCCGGTTCGCTTGCGACCACGCTCAACGTGCTGACCGGCTTCTCGATGGGCGCGTCGTCCATCGCGCTGTTCGCCCGCGTCGGTGGCGGCATCTACACCAAGGCGGCCGACGTCGGTGCCGACCTCGTCGGCAAGGTCGAGGCGGGCCTGCCCGAGGACGACCCGCGCAACCCCGCCGTGATCGCTGACAACGTCGGTGACAACGTCGGCGACGTGGCCGGCATGGGCGCGGATCTCTTCGAGTCCTACGTCGGCGCGATCATCGGCGCGATGGTCCTGGGGCTTGGCTACGAGGCGGTGCAGGGCGGCGACCTCGGACCGGTGGCGCTGCCGCTGGTCATCGCGGGCGCCGGCATCATCGCTTCCATGATCGGCACCCTCTTCGTCAAGACGAAGGAAGGCGGCAACCCGCAGCACGCGCTCGACATGGGTGCGTTCGGCGCGGCCGGCGTCATGGCCCTCGCCACCTTTGGCATCGCCGATTACATGTGGCCCAAGGAAGGCACCGACGGCATCACGTCGACGGACATCGGCATCGCCACCGTCATCGGGCTCGCCACGGGCATCATGGTCGGCCTGATCACCTCGTACTACTGTTCGATGGGCAAGCCGCCCGTCGACAGCATCGCGGAGCAGTCCAAGACGGGCACCGCGACCAACATCATCGCCGGTCTCGGCGTCGGCATGCAATCCACCGCCGTGCCGGTCCTGTTGATCGCTGCGGGCGTCGTCGCCGCCAGCGAGATCGCTGGCCTCTACGGTGTGGCCGTCGCGGCCCTCGGCATGCTCTCGACCACCGGCATCCAGCTCGCGGTCGACGCCTACGGTCCGATCGCTGACAACGCGGGCGGCATCGCGGAGATGAGCCACCAGGAGCCTGCAGTGCGCGAGCGCACGGACATGCTCGATGCGGTCGGCAACACGACGGCCGCCATCGGCAAGGGCTTCGCGATCGCCTCGGCGGCCATGACCGCCCTCGCCCTGTTCGCCGCCTTCCGGCAGCAGGCCGGCATCGAGACGATCGACATCTCGAAGCCCCGCGTGATGGCCGGCACCTTCATCGGCGCCATGCTTCCCTTCCTGTTCTCGTCGATGGCGATGAAGGCGGTCGGCGAGGCGGCCATGGAGATGATCGAGGAGGTCCGCAGGCAGTTCCGCGAGATCCCCGGTCTGCTCGAGGGTACGGCCAAGCCGGACACCGCCAAGTGCGTGGACATCTCCACGTCGGCCTCCATCAAGAAGATGATGATGCCGGGCGCTCTGGCGATCCTCACCCCCGTCATCGTCGGCTTCACGATGCAGGCAGAGGCGCTCGGTGGCCTGCTCGCGGGCGTGACCGTCAGCGGCGTGTGCATGGCCATCTTCATGTCCAACGCTGGCGGCGCATGGGACAACGCCAAGAAGAGCTTCGAGGGCGGTGGCTACAAGTTGTCCGACGGCACCGTGCTGCCGAAGGGCTCCGAGGCACACAACGCGGCCGTCGTCGGCGACACCGTCGGCGATCCCTTCAAGGACACGGCCGGCCCTTCGCTCAACATCCTCGTGAAGCTGATGGCCGTCGTCTCGCTCGTGCTCGCACCGCTGCTCGCGGTCTGAGTTCGCGCTGACTTCGCCCCCGGCTTACCCGGCTCTGGTTTGGACCGGGGCGGTTGGGGCCGCACCGGTTCCGCGCTAGCATCGCGACGTGGCCCTGCGTCCCGTTCACGTGCTGCTGTTGCTGTTGCCGCTGTGCGCATACCTCTTCTATCGCGCGGCGGCGACCGAGGCGAAGGTCCACAGCCTCGAGCAGCGATTCGAAGGGCTGGACAGGCCCCTCGCCGCGGGTGGCGCCACACCACCGCAGGCTGGCGCCTACGCCACAGGCTCCGGTCAGCCGGGCGGCGCCGCCACGTCGGAGGTGGCGGGGCTGCAGCAGGAGGTGAGCGCGCTCAAGGCGGAGCTCGCTCAGGTCCGGGCGACGCAGGCCGAGGTCGGGACGCCGGATGCGATCCTGGGCGTGGTCGAGGAGGAGCAGCACCGCGTACAAAACCTGATGGTGGACTTCCATGCCGAGCGCTGGCACGAGGCGGCTGACGAGGTGCTCGAGTTCCTGGTGAAGCACGCCAACCTCAGCGATTTTCAGCGCAAGCGCGTGGGTGGTGCGATGACGGCCGAGGTCGAGCGTCTGGCGGAGATCGCGCGCACACCCAACGTCTTCGAGGACCCCGACAAGCTCGCAACCGACGTCATCCAGCTGATCGACGAGACCGACACCAAGGTGCTCGGCGTGCTCAACCCGAGCCAGCGTGCGGCATGGCAGCGGCACCGGGCCCACGAGCGCAAGAGCACCTATCCCTGGCTGCCGCGCTAAGCGCGCTGGGCTGCCGAGTCGAGCCAGGTGCCTACGGGTAGTGGTTTTCGATCACGAACTTCGCCGGGTGGGGGGCCGGCACCCGGATGAGGCCCACATCGTCGTATTCGATCGGCTCACGCCGTAGCGTGCACTTCGGCTGACACCGCAGGGCCTCGTGGAAGTGGTAGCGCAGGATGAGGTCGGCGTCCGGGTCGGTCCCGCTGACACTCAGCTTGTTCGTCTGGGCAACCACCTTGCCTGGGCTGCCGCTGAGCCGCGGCGTCGGGATCTTCACCTTGAGCACCCAGCGGTGGTGGATCGGTTGGGCAGTCCCGAGTAGCTGCGGCATCTGCGCCAGCTCGGGGTGCTCGCTGCGCGTGATGACCCAGCCCACGCCGTAGGTCTGCAGCCAGTCGCGCATGACCTCCTCGGGGATGACCTCGCCATCGTAGCGCCGGAAGATGTTCGCGTGCGCATGCTCGATGTTGCGCTCGCGGAAGCCACCGATCACCTCCACGCTGGAGCGCCACGCCAGTCGTTCGCCCAGCTCCGGTTCCTCCACGAGCGCGCGGCCGGCCATGCCGATGTGGCGGCTGGCCCAGGCGACCATCCTGTCGGTGTCGGGCAGCGCCTGGCTGGGGTGTGGCAGCGAGAAGTGCCGTGCCGTCTCGTGCGCGAAGTACCCGACCCCCGGGTAGCCCAGGGCGTGCAACGGACTTGCGAGGCTGTGGATGGGTGGGATGACCTTGGGCAGCGCGTGCGAGTGGAAGTACAGCACCTGCGAGGCGAGATGCTGGCCCGCCACCACCATCGCGACGTAGACGCCGCCGCGCGCCGCCGGCTGCAGGGCAGCGAGCGGTCGCTGTCGCAGCAGCGCGTCGATCAGCCAGGCGGCCGGCACGATCGCCAGCATCGACATCGGCAGCACGTGCCGATACGGCTGGATCTGCGCGGCCCCGGGGATGTACGCCCCCAGGTAGGCGAGGGCGCCGGCACTGCCGATGCCGGCCGCCAATACCGCGTAGCGCGCGTCGCCGTCCCGCCGCAGCTTGGCCAGCGCCGCGACGGCCAGGCCGAGGTAGAGGAATCGGAAGCCTGTCCGCGTGCCGATCACACCGGTGTCGGTCGGGCTGCGAAGCAGGTCGAAGAAGTCCGACACCAGAAACTCGAGCCCTGTCTGCGCGTAGTACGCGGAGTCGAGGATGTAGTGCCAGTGCTCTGCGGCGACGATCAGCCACGGCGCGTTGATGGCGCAGGTGAACGCGCCGATCGCCAGTACCCCGAGGTGCGCCCGTGTCGACAGCGCCGAGAGCCGCCGGCCGTAGAGCACGCCCATCGGCACCACCAGGATGAAGAAGCTGTACGGGTGGATCGTGTGCACGGCCGCGAGCGCGATGGCGCACGCGATGCCGTAGCTCGCGCGGGGCCTCTGCGTGTAGCGGTAGAAGAGCGCCAGCGGCAGTAGGCACAGGTAGCTGGCGAACCCGTAGGACACCATGCCGATCCACCACAGCCAGCGTGCCCACGAGTCGTAGAACCACAGCAGGCTTGCCAGGCCCATCGCGATCACCGACGCGCGCGTCCCGAGCCCGAAGAGCCGCGCCGAGGTGAACATCACCAGCGGCAGCAGCAGGTGTGCGAGCGCCGCGAAGAGGTTGAAGGACAGGCCCGGGGCAACACCCATGCGGTGGAGCCCGTAGGCGAAGAATCCCCAGCCCTTGTTGTCCGCGTCGAAGATCGTACCTGCGGGCTGGCCCGCGAGCAGTGACACATCGTAGGACCAGGTCTCGCCCCAGTGCTCCAGCGAGCGCATCATGCGATACGTCTGGCCGACGTGTGTATCGTAGTCGCCGCCGCGCAGTGGCGAGGTGCTGAGCAGCGCATCGGGGTCGATGAAGTGCTGGACCAGCAGCAGATGGCCCGCGATCACCAGCGCCGCCCCGAGCCACACGCCAAAGCGGTTCATCGCCTAGCCCTTGTCGGTGCAGTCCGAGCAGATCCCGTAGAGCTCGTGCTTGTGCGACATCAGCTTGAAGCCGTGGCGCTCGGCGACGGTGTCCTGGAGCGTCTCGATCGCGTCGTCCTCGAACTCGATGATGCGCTTGCACTGTGTGCAGATCAGGTGATCGTGGTGGTGGTCGGACTGCACGACCTCGAAGCGCGTGCTGGTGTCCCCGAAGTGACGCTCGGCGGCCAGCCCGCACTCCACCAGCAGCCGCATCGTCCGGTAGACCGTCGCGTAGCCCACGCCAGGCTCGCGCTTGCGCACGAGCGCCAGCACATCGTCGATCGAGTGGTGACCGCGCTGGCGAAAGAAGACGTCCGACACCAGCTTGCGCTGGTTGGTGCTGCGCAGCCCGTTCTGCTCCATGTAGGTCGTGAGCCTCTCGTGGAGGTTGTCGACGCTGGCCGGTTCCGCTGCGCTGTCGTCGGGTGTGCTCGTCATCGTGCTGGAAATTGGGGCGGTTCGACCCCGCCGTCTCCAAGTTCCAGTACGATGACATCCCACCGGGCGGGTGTCATTGGGACATTTGCCATCCACGACGGCCGGGGGCCCCATCGACGAGCAAAGCGAGCCAGGGCAGCGGCCTGCGACGCCCACGGACGACGGGGCGGCGACCGGCGAGCTGTCGCAGCAGCTGCCGCAACGGCTCGAGCAGGGGCTGCGCATCGGCGTCCCGGCCCTCGCCGGGCTGGTGCTCGTCGCGTACATGCTGGGCGAGACCGTCGCGATCGACCACGACCTGCGGGTGGTCGCGCCCCCGGCTGCGCGGCCCGGGGATGGGCTACCGGTGCGGGCCTTCCTCTATGGCGAGCTGCGGGCGGTCGAGGGCGCACGCCTGGTGGAGGGCGAGCTGCGTGCGCGAGTGCTGGACGAGGCCGGGCGGGAGCTTGCGTCGCAGCCACTGCGCGCCGGACATGCCGGCAGCTACGAGGGCCGGCTGCAGCTGCCCACCGACGCCCGGGGTCCGCTGCGCCTGGAGGTGCGTGCGCGCGTGGGTGAGGGCGCCACGGTCGCGGCCGCCGCGCTGCACGTCGACCCCGGGTTGCCGCCGCGGCTCCCCGAGCCGCGCATCCTGCGCGCACTGCAGCAGCACGCACCCGGCCCCGTGAAGCCCGTAGGCGGGGCTGTGGCGCCCGCGCCGCTGCGCACGGTGGTCGGAGGGGGGGGGTGCGTGCCGGAGCAGCCCTGCACGCTCTGGACGCACGTGGGCAGTCCGGCCGTGGGCCTCGAGGTCGAGCGCAGCGCCGCCATCTTCCCGCTGCGGCAGTCGGCGGCCGAGACCGACGGAGTGCTCGCCCACCAGATCCGCGTGCACGGCCCGGAGGCGGTGCTCAATCTGACCGCACGACGGGCCGGCGAGTCCGTCGCACGCCGTTCCGTGCGCCTGCCCGTCCTGCTCGGCGGTGCCGCGCTGAGCCTGCGGCCGCCCGCCGCCGACGGTACAGGTCTCGCGCTTTCGCTCGGCGGCGAGCCCGGCAGCTGCATCGTCGACGCCTACCGCGACGGGCACTGGGTCGACACCGCCACCGTCGAGGCGTGTGCGGAAGGCCCCTCGGCAGGCCCCTCGGCAGGCAGCGGTCCCGCGCCGCTATCACAGCTTTCAGCCCTTTCAGCCGGCGTGTGGCGTCTGCAGGTCCGCCGCGACCCCTTCTCGAGCGCGCGCGCCGCCGTCGCCGTGCTCCATGTGCCGCCGTCCGGCGGCGACGATGCGGCCGATACGCTGGCGGTGCTCGCCGGGCGCGCCCGTGGCCGCGAGCGCTCCGATGCCCTGGTCGCCCAGGTGCTGGCCGACCCGGCGCGCTTTGCCAAGCCCCAGGACGCGGCCGTGGCGACCCGGGGCTACCTGGCAGCCAAGCTCGAGCAGGGGGTCATCGCGCTGCCAGAGGCGTTCACGAGCTATGCGGAGGCGCAGCGGCGCTTCGTCGAGCGCCGGACCCGGGCGAAGTTCGTGACGATCGTGGCGCTCGTGCTCAGCGGGCTGTGCCTGGGCCTGCTGGTGGCGCGGCGCGGCATGGCCGCCTCTGCGCAGGCCCGCGACATCATGGCGAGGGCCGGCGATCCGACGGCCCGCGACCAGCGCCGCCGCCTGGTCATGACCCTGCGTGTGCTGGGGGTGATGGCGGCCATCCTGCTGGCCTTCGTCGTGATCGCCCTCTACGTGGTCGCCCGGGGCATATCCCTGAATTAGGACAATTGCAGTGTTCGTCGTGCTTGCGCCCACCGGGCCGGATGCTTAGATTCCCGCCACCCGCATGTTCGGAAACCTGATCAAAAAAGTCGTCGGATCGAAGCACGACCGAGAGCTGAAGAAGCTGCGTCCTCTCGTCGCGGCCATCAATGAGTTCGAACCGAAGATCGAGAAGCTCGACGACGTCGGGCTGAGGCGCAAGACGAGCGACTTCCGCCAGCGCGCCGACAAGGGCGAGAGCCTCGACGACCTGCTGCCGGAGGCGTTCGCCGTCTGTCGCGAGGCCGGCAAGCGCGCGCTCGGCATGCGTCACTACGACGTGCAGATGATCGGCGGCATCACCCTGCACAACGGGAAGATCGCCGAGATGAAGACCGGCGAGGGCAAGACGCTCGTCGCCACGCTTGCCGCCTACCTCAACGCCCTCGAGGGCAAAGGCGTGCACGTCGTCACGGTCAACGACTACCTCGCCCGGCGCGACGCGGAGTGGATGAGCAAGCTCTACGGCTTCCTCGGCCTGAGCACGGGCGTGGTCGTCAGCGGGCAGGGCGAGCGCGAGAAGATGTCGGCTTACCGCTGCGACATCGCGTACGGGCAGAACAACGAGTTCGGCTTCGACTACCTGCGCGACAACATGAAGTTCAGCATCTACGACTACGTGCAGCGCGAGCTGAACTTCGCGATCGTAGACGAGGTCGACTCGATCCTGATCGACGAGGCGCGGACGCCGCTCATCATCAGTGGGCGAGGCCGAAGCGCGAGTGAGAAGTACGAGAAGATCAACGAGATCCTCCCGCGTTTGCGCAAGGACGAGCACTTCACCGTCGACGAGAAGAACCACTCGGCCACGCTCACCGACGATGGCATCGAGCTGGCACAGCGCGAGCTCTACCGGCGCGAGCTGACCGAGGTGGAGAACCTCTTCGAGCCCGTCAACCTGGAGTCGCTGCACATCCTGCAGCAGCTGCTCAAGGCGCACACGCTCTACAAGCGCGATCAGAACTACATGGTCTCCGAGGACGGCAAGGTCATGATCATCGACGAGTTCACCGGGCGTGTGCTGCCGGGTCGTCGCTGGTCGGACGGCCTGCACCAGGCGGTCGAGGCGAAGGAGAACGTCAGGATCCAGGAGGAGAGCGCCACCATGGCGACGATCTCCTTCCAGAACCTCTTCCGCCTCTACAACAAGCTGTCGGGCATGACGGGCACGGCCGACACCGAGGCCGCGGAGTTCCACAAGATCTACAAGCTCGACGTGAGCGTGATCCCGACCAACAAGCCGATCCTGCGCGACGACCACGAAGACCTCATCTACCTGACCGAGAAGTTCAAGTTCAAGGCGGTCGCCGAGGAGATCATGGAAGCGCAGGAGCGCGGGCAGCCCGTGCTCGTCGGCACCACGAGCGTCGAGAAGTCCGATGCGCTCGCGAGCATGCTCGGGCGCATGAACATCGAGCACAACGTGCTCAACGCCAAGCAGCACGAGCGCGAGGCCTACGTCGTCGCCCAGGCGGGTCGCTCGCGCGCGGTCACGGTGGCTACCAACATGGCCGGTCGCGGCACCGACATCGTGCTCGGGGGCAACCCCGAGATGATCGCCCGCTACGAGGTCATCCAGGGCCTCTCCGACGAGCAGCGCGCTGACCCGGCCGGGGTCGAGGAGGCAATCACGGCCGCTACCGCCAAGTACGAGGAGGACTGCGCCGAGGACAAGAAGCGCGTGCTCGAAAACGGCGGGCTCTACATCATCGGCACCGAGCGCCACGAGTCGCGCCGCATCGACAACCAGCTGCGTGGTCGCGGCGGCCGCCAGGGCGACCCCGGCGCCTCGCTGTTCTACCTCTCGCTCGAGGACGACCTCATGCGCATCTTCGCCGGCGACCGCATGCAGGGCTGGATGGACAAGATGGGGATGGAGGAGGACGTCCCGATCGAGCACAAGATGGTCAGCAAGGCTGTCGAGAATGCGCAGACGAAGGTCGAGCAGCGCAACTTCGACATCCGCAAGAACATGCTCGAGTACGACGACGTCATGAACCAGCAGCGCAAGAGTATCTACTCGCTGCGCCGCCAGGTTCTGCAGGGCCAGTACCGCACGGAGCCCACCGAGCAGCAGCGGGAGGCGGGCGTCGTCTCCGAGCCGATGGTCAAGAAGCGCGACATGGCGTTGACGGAGCTGTCGGCGCCGATCGTCGAGGAGATGGTCAAGGCGTTTGGCTCCGACGAGCCCCCCACCGCCGAGATGAGCCCCGAGGAGCAGGAGGCGTGGCGGCAGGCGGCGATGGCCAAGCCGATCGACGAGATCGAGCGCGTCGCCGCCGGGCCGATGGCGCACCAGGTCTACACGGCCTTCGGGTGCCGGCTCTACCTCGACAAGTACGCCGAGGATCCCAAGGTGATGCTCGAGTACGTACGCGACGAGGTCTCGATGTCGCTCAGCGAGCAGCGCGAGCGACTGCTCGATCTGATGGATGAGATCGTCGGCACCATGGTGGAGCACGCCTGTCCCGCAGGCGAGCACTTCGAGGACTGGAACATGGAGGGCCTCGGGAAGGCCTACACCGAGCAGTTCGGCGTCGAGATCACCGGAGCGGATTCCTTCACGGACGTGCAGGGCATCGCCGAGCGGCTCTACCAGGACGCCGAGGGTGTGCTGAAGCGGCGCGAGAAGGAGATCGGCCCGCTGCTGTTCCTGCGCGTGTTCCGCAACTTCTTCCTGCAGGAGATCGACAACCAGTGGCTCGATCACCTGCAGAACATGGAGTCGCTGCGCGACGGCATCGGGCTGCGCGGCTACGGCCAGCGGGACCCGAAGAAGGAGTACCAGAAGGAGGGCTTCGAGTACTTCCTGCAGCTCATGCAGGCGATCAAGTCGTCGGTCGTCCAGAAGATGTACCACTTCGAGATCGAGCGCGAGGACGAGATCGAGCGCCTCGAGGAGAGCCGCCGTCAGCGCGTCGAGGAGCGTCAGGGTCGCATGCGCGCGAGCCACGCCGACGCGAGCGCCGGCGGCCAGGGCGGCCAACCGCAGCAGCCGCCCGCGCCCCAGTCGCGACACGCTCGACGCCGCGCGGCCGCGCTTGGCCAGCGCACGGCCCCGGGCGAGCCGGCCGCCGCACCGCCGCCGGAGGCCCAGGCGCAGCCGCAGACGGTCAAGCGCGACAAGCCGAAGGTCGGTCGCAACGACCCCTGCTGGTGCGGCAGCGGCAAGAAGTACAAGACCTGCCACCTGCGCAGCGACCGCGAGGCGCCGCCGCCGGCATAGTCAGCGCACCGCGGGCGCTCAGTCCGTGTTGAGCACCGACAGCCGCTCGCGATGACGGGCCTGGGCGGCCAGGTAGTCGCCGTCCTCGAGCCCCATGGCAGTGGTCGCCCTGCGCAGCAGGTTGGTCTCCTCGGTCGTGACCGCACCGTCGGCCGCTGCGAGATCGACGAGCACCTCGAGGATCTCGCGCCTCGTCCCGAGCGCCGCCAGCTCTCGCAGATCGCGCGTGTAGTTCTGCGTGTTGCCCGAAGCGAGCTCGACGATCTCGGCGTCGAGCAGCGCGCAGATGGCGTCGACGCCCGCCGCGTTCAGGCCGTGCACGTGTCCCAGCTCCTCGCGGATGTGCGCCTGCTCCGACGGCTCGTACTCGCGGTCGGCGTAGGCCACGCACGCCAGCAGTCCTGCGAGTGCGGCGACCAGGCGTCGCGTCTCGTCGTCGGCATCCGGCATGTGGACGTCCAACAGGCGCGCTACCTCACGCGCCGCCGGGTTGCGCCGGTCCTCGTCCTTGCTCGCTCGCTTGCGGAAGATCATGACGTCATAGCTTCCACGGCTTCGTCTGCGGCGCAACGGGTCGCTGACTCATGACTGCGCATCCGTCGTGCGGACCCACATCGCCGTCTGATCGCCCTCGTACACGACGCGGTCCTGCTGCCGGAACGTGAAGCCGTAGCGCGCGAGCACCCGGCTGGGACCGTGGCGCTCCTGCGTGCAGATGCACTCGATGTGGAGCGGCTCACCCGGTGGCGCGAGGCTCTTGAAGCGCGCCGAGTGGATCTTGCCGCCGTATCCGATCCAGCCGTCGGCATGGCGGTAGTCCATGATGTAGTAGAAGTGCGCGAAGCCGACCATGCCGGTCATGTGCACCATCAGGCCGCCACTGACGTGGGCCGGGTGGTGAAGCGGGTGAACCCGCTGCTCGCGCGTCAGCGGCAGCGACTGCGAGGTGGGCATGCGCGCCACGATGCGCTTGGCGGGCCTGTCGATCGTCGTGATCTCGTCCAGCAGCAGGCCACCGGGCCCGTACGGAGAGTCGCGCACGAACTCGGGGTCGAGCACTAGAAGCTGTGGTGCAGGCGCAGGCCGGCGTGCCCGGGGCCGACCGATGCGCTGAGCCGGGTACCTGGCCGCGCTGCATGCTCACCGGCAGCGAGGTCTTCGAGTAGCAGGTAGCCGCTGACACCGACGCCGATCGCGGCCGTGACGAACATGATGTCAGCGAAAGCCGCCAGCGTCTGGCTCGTCTCGAGCGCGTCACGCCCGAGCCTCCAGGCATCCTGACGCCGCGCCGGGTCCTGCGTGGTGTCGTTGGCGATGGCCGCGTTGGCCTTGAAGTCCTCGTCCGCGCTCTGGAAGAGCACGCCGAGGGTGATGCCGGTGACCAGGGCCGCCCCGGTGGCCGCCATGGCGATGATCGTCGGCGTCGAGAGGCCGCCGCCGCTGCCGCTGGCCTCGTAGGAGTCATCCACGATGGGCTCCTCCTCGGGCGGCGCTTCCTCCTCTAGCGGCTCCTCCAGCGGGGCTTCCTCGACGGGCTCGTCCGCGGGCACCGGTGCGGGCGCGGCGACGGGTGGTGCGCTGTCTGCGCCGCGCTTGAGCCGGATGTCGACGTCGATCGTCTTGCCGCCCTTGACCCGGAAGTCGCCCTCGTAGGCCTGGTATCCGTGCAACGAGACGACGACCTTGTGGTGCCCTTCGGCGAGCTGGATCGCCTCCATGATGGGCGCTGTCCTGCGATCACCGTCGTCGACCTGCACCTGCGCGCCGTCCGGCGAGATCAGCAGCTGCACGGCGCCGACCTTCTTCATGAGGCTCTCGATCTCCGCCTCGATCTCGGAGCGCTGAGACGCCTCGCCCTCGTCGGAAGCCAGGAACTTCTTGAAGTGGAACACCGCCTCGATCGGCTTGCCGAGCCTGACGTAGCAGTTGGCGATGTTGACCCGCACCAGCGGGTGGGGCTTGAGGCGGTACGCCTCCTGGAAGTGCGCCAGGGCGGTGGTGTGGCGGCCGGCCTCGAACGCCTCGACGCCGGACATGAACTCCTGCTTCGCGAGCGCCGCCTTGTCCTCGGCCAGCGCGGTCGATTGCGGCCACATCGCATGGCTTCCCAACAGGGTCAGCCAGACGAGACCAATGCGCGCCAGTCCGCGCCCGCCAAGCGCCCTCAGCATGGGCGGGACGGTAGCATGAAGCAGTTGACATGACTTCGCCGATCCGGTCATTTCGGGGCACGCGAAGGTGGCGGAATTGGCAGACGCGCCAGATTTAGGTTCTGGTGTCCTTTGGATGTGGGGGTTCGAGTCCCCCCCTTCGCACCGCGCTGCCACCGTCCAGCGGTGGCGTGTACAATGCGCGCATGGAGCTGGACGAAGAGGCGGCGACCGTCGAGCGGGCGCTGGGCTACCGGTTCACCGACCGCGGCCTGCTGCTCGAGGCGCTGACGCACTCGTCGTTCGCCAACGAGCGGCCCACGATCGCTCAGACCGACAACGACAGGCTCGAGTTCCTCGGCGATGCCGTGCTCCAGTGGGCGGTCTCCGCACTCCTGGCAAGCCGCTACCCCGAAGCGAGCGCAGGCGAGATGACGCGGCGCCGTGCCGACCTCGTGTGCGAAACCGGTCTGTGCGACATGGCGGTCTCCCTGCAGGTCGGGCCGGCGCTGCGGCTGGGGAAGGGCGAGGAAAGCTCGGGCGGGCGTGAAAAGCCGAGGCTGCTCGCCAGTGCGCTCGAGGCGTGCGTCGCAGCGGTCTACCTCGACTCGGACGCAGCGGGGGTGATGGACGTGTGCGAGCAGCTCTTCGGAGCCCGTCTCGAGCACGCCGCCCCTGGCGAGCGCGACTACAAGACACGCCTGCAGGAGGCGCTACAGCGCCAGGGCGGACGTCCGCCGCGCTACCGCGTCGAGTCCGCCGAGGGGCCTGATCACGAGCGCAACTACCGCGTCGCGGTACTCATCGATGGTGAGGTTCGGTCCCACGGGCTGGGCCGCTCGAAGCTGGAGGCCGAGCAGGCCGCGGCGGAGGCTGCACTGGAGACCGACCTGGCTGGCGATGCGAGCGAGGCTGGCGACGCGAGCGAGCCGGGCGCCTAGAGCCCGAGGTCTTCGTCTTCGTCTTCGTCTGCCGAGCCGGCGTCGCTGTCGTCGACGACCATCAGGTCATCATCGTCGTCGTCGAGGTTCGGGTCCCAGAAGTCGATGACGGTGCGGTATGCGATCAAGAACGTCATCGGACCCCGAAACATCTCGTTGCCGAAGCTGTCTTCGCTGTTGTCGCCGCCGGTCCAGCTGCTGTTGTGGAAGTTCGTCTGGACCACGATCATGTCGTTGTGGCGCACGAGGGATGCGCGCGTCAGGAACGTAAGACCGAAGGCGTACTGGTCGACGTCCTGCCCTCCACGCTCGAAGATCTGACGCGTGATGGTCGGTGCGATCGCGCCGAAGAACTTGTGCTTGAAGAACAGCATCGTGTTCCACTCGAACAGGCCGTCGTCGCGCACGTTGCTGCCGTCGAACGTGCGGTCGTCGAAGCCGTCGAGCCGGTACCGGATGCCCGTGACGCCGAGCATGTACTCGTTGAACGGAAAGGCGATCAGCCCGCGGGCCTCGTAGAAGGCGCGCTGGTTACGCTCGAAGTCGGCGGAAGCGGCGCGGAAGCGGCGCTGCTTGCGGTGGAACGCTTCGTCTTCGCCGAAGGCCATCTGGCGCCAGTAGTCGACGCCGCCCGCCGTCACGCCGAGCACGACGTTGAGGATACGCAGTTCGACATCGGCCTGGGCCGATGCGAACGGCACCGCGACGATTGAGCTGCCGCGAAGCGTCAGCGTGTTCGCGCCGCCGTAGATGTTGGTGCGGTGCTCGATGGCCGCTTGCCCGCCACCGACGAAGAGGTCGAGCACGGCGGAGGCGCCTTCGGGCCTCGACTCGCTGAGGACCCAGTCCTGTGCCTGGTCCGCAAGTGCAGTCGACGGCAGCGCCAAGCCGACCGCGATTAGTACCCCACCAAGCAGGTTCCCCGTCCGCATGATGTCGGCGACGCTAATCGCCTTCGCAGCGTGCTGCAAGGCTGTTGTCGGGTTTTTTCCGACATGCACGCAGACCCTAGGTGGGCTCATGCGCAGCTCATTATCTCTTTGTCTAGTAGGCGTTCGGCGGCGCTAGTTGGCGCTAGTCGCTGCGAGCTCGACGCGTGCAAGGGCCCAGTCGAACTGTCGCTGGGCGCGCACCTGCTCGGGGTCGTGCAATGCACCGCTGACCTCTTTGAGACGCGCCTCGGCGGCCTCGAGATCGCTGCGCGCCTCTGCACCATCGACGTCCTCTGGTGCAAGGTAGGACTCGGTGACGACTCGCACGCGCGTCGCGTCCGCTTCGACGAAGCCGCTGCTGATCGCCGCGCGGTGGGTCTTGCCGTCGTGCTCGAACTTCATGACGCCGGGCTTGAGCACCGCGAGGATCGGCAGGTGGTTGGGCAGTACGCCGAACTCGCCGGCGCTGCTCGGTACCTGAACCATCTCGGCCTCGGTGGTCAGAGCCTTGCCCATGGGCGTGGCGACCTCGAGTGTGACCTTGCCGGCGTCTGCCACGCTACTTCTCCTGCATCTTCTTGGCCTTCTCGCGGACCATGTCGATGTTGCCCACGAGGTGGAAGGCCTGCTCGGGCAGGTCGTCGCACTTGCCCGCGAGGATCTCCTGGAACGAGGCGATCGTCTCCGATAGCGGCACCAGCTGCCCGGGGATGTTCGTGAAGGTCTCGGCGACGAAGAACGGCTGCGAGAGGAACTTCTCCACCTTGCGGGCGCGCTCGACGGTCAGCTTGTCCTCCTCCGACAGCTCGTCCATGCCGAGGATCGCGATGATGTCCTGCAGCTCCTTGTAGCGCTGCAGTGTCTGCTGCACCTGACGCGCGACGCCGTAGTGCTCCTCGCCGAGGATCGCCGGGTCGAGCATCGTCGAGGTCGACGACAGCGGGTCCACCGCCGGGTAGATGCCCTTCTCCGAGATCGCGCGCGACAGCTCGGTCGTCGCATCGAGGTGGGCGAAGGTCGTGGCCGGCGCCGGGTCGGTGTAGTCGTCGGCCGGCACGTAGATGGCCTGCACAGACGTGATCGAGCCCTTGTTGGTCGACGTGATGCGCTCCTGCAGCGCGCCCATCTCGGTGCCGAGCGTGGGCTGGTAGCCGACCGCGCTGGGGATGCGGCCGAGCAGGGCGCTCACCTCGGAGCCCGCCTGCGTGAAGCGGAAGATGTTGTCGACGAAGAGCAGCACGTCCTGGCCCTCGACGTCGCGGAAGTGCTCGGCGACGGTCAGGGCCGACAGCGCCACGCGGGCGCGCGCGCCGGGAGGCTCGTTCATCTGCCCATACACGAGCGCGGCCTTCGAGATGACGGCATCGCCGCTGGCGAGCATCGACTCGTTCATCTCCTGCCACAGGTCGTTGCCCTCGCGGGTGCGCTCGCCGACGCCGGCGAAGCACGACACACCACCGTGGGCCTTCGCGACGTTGTTGATGAGCTCCATGATGAGCACGGTCTTGCCGACGCCGGCACCGCCGAAGAGGCCGATCTTGCCGCCCTTGCGGTACGGGGCCAGCAGGTCGATGACCTTGATGCCCGTCTCGAAGACCTCGGCCTCCGTCGACTGGTCGGTGAAGGCCGGCGGGTCGCGGTGGATGGGGGAGAAGTGCTTGGCGTTGAGGGGCCCCAGCTCGTCGACGGGCTCGCCGACGACGTTGAGGATGCGGCCGAGGCACTCGTTGCCGACGGGCATCGTGATCGGGCTGCCGGTGTTCTTCACTTCCATGCCGCGTACGAGACCTTCGGTGGAGTCCATAGCGATCGCGCGCACCGAGCTCTCACCCAGGTGGGTGGCGACCTCGAGTACGAGGTTGTCGCTCTTGTCGCTGATCGAAGGGTTGCTGACGCGCAGCGCCGTCATCAGGGCCGGAAGCTCTCCCGGGGGAAAGGCGACGTCGACGACGGGGCCGATGACCTGCGAAATCTTGCCGCTTTGAAGCTCAGTCATGGGAATCCTGGTCCTTCACAAAATCAAACATTGTCGCCGCTAGCCCTTGAGGGACTCGGCGCCGCTGATGATCTCCATCAGCTCCGTGGTAATCGCCGCCTGCCGTGCCCGGTTGGCCTGCAGGGTGAGTGAGTCGATCATTTCCTTGGCGTTCTTGGTCGCGCTGTCCATCGCGGACATGCGCGCGCCGTGCTCCGACGCGAGCGACTCGAGCAGCGCACGGTAGATCTGGACGTGCAGCGCGAGCGGCAGCAGCTCGCCGAGGAGCGTCTCCTGATCGGGCTCGTAGAGGTAGTCGCCGCCATCCTCCGCGAGCGTGGGGTCCGGCTCGAAGGGCAGCATCTGGTCCATGCGCACGATCTGGGTCATCGCGCTCTTGAACTCGTTGAAGCCGAGGTAGACCGCATCCACTTCACCGTCGATGAAGGCCTTGGCGATGGCATCGCTGATCAGGCCCGCGGCGTCGTAGCTCGCATCGTGGAACGTCTCGACGTACGTGCGATCGATGTTGGCGTCACGCCGCCCGAAAAAGTCGGCACCCTTGCGGCCGATGCCGAGCACGCGCACCTCCTTGCCGTCCTCGATCAGCTCCTGGTGCTTCTTCCACGCCGCCTTGTTCATGCTGGCGTTGAAGCCACCGGCAAGACCGCGGTCGCTGGTCAGCACGACCAGCAACACCTTGTTGACCTCGCGCTTCTCGAGCAGAGGGTGCACGGACTCGTCGTTGCCGACGCGCGCGCTGATGGACCCCATCATGTCCATCGTGGACACGGCGTAGGGGCGCATGTTCGTGATGGCCTCCTGCGCCTTGCGCAGGCGCGCGGCTGCCACCAGGTACATGGCCTTGGTGATCTTCTGCGTGTTCTTGACGCTCGCGATGCGAGTGCGGATTTCCTTGAGGTTGGCCATCGCCTACTTCTTGTCCGGGTCGAATCCCTCGCCGAACTTCTTGAGTGCTGTCTCGATCGCCGCTTCGAGGTCGTCGTCGATCTTCTTCTTCTTGGTCAGCTTGGCGCAGAGGTCCTGCTCGGTGGCGCGCAGGTGCTCCACCAGCTCCTCGCAGTAGCGCGTGACCGAAGGCACGGGCAGCTCATCCGTGAAGCCGTTGTTGGCCGCGTAGATGACGATGATCTGCTCGACCACGTCGAGCGGCACGTACTGACCCTGCTTGAGCACCTCGTAGAGGCGCTCGCCGCGGGCGAGCTGACGCTGCGTGGCGGCGTCGAGGTCGGAGGCGAACTGCGCGAACGCCGCCATCTCACGGTACTGGGCGAGGTCGAGCTTGATCGTACCGGCGACCTGCTTCATCGCCTTGATCTGTGCGTTGCCGCCGACGCGCGACACCGAGATGCCGACGTCGATGGCGGGGCGCTGACCGGAGCGGAACAGATCGCTCTGCAAGAAGATCTGCCCGTCGGTGATCGAGATGACGTTTGTCGGGATGTACGCCGACACGTCGCCGGCCTGCGTCTCGATGATCGGCAGGGCCGTCAGCGAGCCGCCCGAGTCGGGGAGCTTGGCGGCCTCGAAGCCGGCGCCCTTGGCCTTGGCGGCCTCCTCGGCCTTCTCCGAGGCGTCCCCGCCCACGAAGTAGTCGGTCGCCTTCGAGAGGTCGGCGGGGCGCTTGGGCGCCTCACCCTTGGCGACGACCGTCCACTCCTCGGCCATCTTGGCGGCGCGCTCGAGCAGCCGGCTGTGCAGGTAGAAGACGTCACCGGGGTACGCCTCACGGCCCGGCGGGCGGCGCAGCAACAGCGAGAGCTGCCGGTAGGCGGTGGCCTGCTTCGAGAGGTCATCGTAGACGATGAGCGCGTGGCGACCGCTGTCGCGGTAGTGCTCGGCGATCGTGCAGCCGGAGTAGGGCGCGATGAACTGCAGCGGGGCCATCTCGGAGGCGCCCGAGCAGACGACGGTCGTGTACTCCATGGCGCCCGCGGACTCGAGCTTCGAGACCACCGCGGCGACCGTCGACAGCTTCTGACCAATCGCGACGTAGACGCAGAAGACGTCCTTGCCCTTCTGGTTGATGATCGTGTCGATCGCGACGGCGGTCTTGCCGGTCTGGCGGTCGCCGATGATCAGCTCGCGCTGACCGCGGCCGATCGGGATCATCGCGTCGACGGCCTTGAGGCCCGTCTGCAGCGGCTCGGTCACCGGCTGGCGCTGCATGATGCCGGGCGCCTTGACCTCGACGCGGCGGCTGAGCTTGGTCTCGATCGGACCCTTGCCATCGATGGGATCGCCGAGGGCGTTCACCACGCGTCCCGCGAGCTCGTCGCCCACCGGAACGTCGAAGATGCGGCCCGTACGCTTGACGGTGTCGCCCTCGCGGACGCCACGGTCGGTGCCCATCATCGCGACGCCGACGCTGTCGGCATCGAGGTTGAGGACCATGCCCATGACGCCGCCGGGGAACTCGACGAGCTCACCGGCCATCGCGCCGTCGAGCCCGTAGACGCGAGCGATGCCGTCGCCCACCGTCAGGATGGTGCCGGTCTCCATCACCTCGACGGTCTTGTCGTAGGAGGCGATCTGCTTTTGGATGATCCGCGAAATCTCTTCGGCGCGCAGCTGCATCAGCTACCTCATTGGCCGGCAAGGCCATTTCATTGGGCCCGGTGAGGCCACTTCAAACATTGTCTACCGGAGGAGCTCTTCTTTGAGTCCACTAAGTCGGTTCTTCACGCTGCCGTCGAACACCTGATCACCGATGCGTGCCACCACGCCACCGATCAGGTCCGGGTCGGTCTTCTTGACCAGCACGACCTTCTTGCCGGTCACCTCCGACAGCCGCCTCTGCAGCTGCATGAAATAGGCTTCGGGCAGCGCCGCGGCCGTCGTGATCTCGGCCCGGACCTCGCCCGACCGCTCCTGGGCCATCGCCTCGAAGGCTTCCTGCACCTCGGGGATGTGCGTCAGGCGCCCGCGGTCCGAGAGCAGCTGCAGGCCGTTGCGCACGGCGTCGTGCATGCCCGAGCGCGCGGCGATCTCGATGATGATCTTGCGGCGAGCATCCTGGCCGAAGCCCGGGTTCTCGAACACCGCGCGCAGCTCCGGGCTCTCGCCATAGGTCTGCGTGAACTCCGCGAGGTGCTTGCCGATCTCGGCGACGGCGTTCTCCTGCTCGGCGAGCGCGAAGAGAGCCTTGGCGTAGCGCCGACCCACGATCGAGATGGTCATGCCGCACCTCCGTCGCCCTCGAGCTGTGCCTTGAAGTCGTCGGCGAGCTTGCGCTGGTCCTCGGCGGTTAGCGCACTGCGCAGGGCCTGCTCTGCGGCGGTGACGGCCGCGTCGACGACCTCGCGGCGAATCGAGTCGCCGAGCTCCGCCGAGTGCCGCTCGACCATCGCCGCGGTGTCCGCCTTGATGCGCTCGGCGCCCGCCTTGGCCTCTTCCTCGATGCGCTTCTTCTCGCGCTCGGCGGCCTCCTCGATGTCGGTGCGCAGTCGCGCGACCTCGTCGTCGAGGGTCTCGAGTCGCTCGCTGTACTCCTTGTACGCGGCCTCGGCCTTGGCCTTCAGCTCGGCCGCCTCCTTCATGCCCTCCTCGACCTCCCTGCGCTGCGCGCTGAGGTGATCGCCGAGTGGCTTGGCCGCCATGCGCCGGACGATGAAGATCAGCAGCATGAAGTTGATGACCGCGGCCACCAGCTCCATCGCGTGTTCGCCGTGCATCACGCCGTCGAGTGTGAGCTGCCCACCGTGCCCGTGGCCGCCGCCATCGCCGCCGGCCATCGCGATCGCGGGGAGGGCCAGCATGGCGAGTGCGGACAGGAGGGTGGCGACGCGCATGTTCATCAGCTCACGCTCCGGTCGAGCAGCTTGGAGGCGATCTCCTTGGCGAGACCCGGGATCGTCGCGTGCGCCTCCGTGCGGATCTTCTCGGCGTCCGCGTCGAGCTGTGCCTTCGCGCTCGCCATCGTCTTGGCGCTCTCGGCGCGGGCGTTGTCGGTCAGCTCGCGTGCGAAGTCCTGCGCGTCGCCGCGCAGGGCATCGCGCTTCTCGTTGGCCTCGGCGGTGACGCGGCGCATCTCCGACTCGAAATGCTCACGGCGCGACTCGGCGTCGCCCTGCATCTTGTCGGCCTCGCTCTTGGCGCCGTCGACCGCCGCCTCGCGCGCGTCGACCAGCTTCATGACAGGAGTGAAGACGAGCACCTTGAGGATGACGAACGCGGCGAAGAAGACACCCAGCTGCACGAACAGGGTGCCGTCCAGATCCATCACGGATCCGCCTGAGAGCAGCACGCCGAATGCGCTTGACGCCACCATGAAATGTCCTCGCTCCTTTGACCCCAACTAGGGCCGACTCGGGCGTTGTCGCAAGACCTGGAGCTGCGAATCTTGCTCCGATCAGGCGGGCCGAGCGCGCGCTATGTAACAGTGGGTCAGCAGCACGTCAACCGGCTGAACCCCCTGCGAAATTCGCCGACAAGGGGGGCGGTGCGGGGCGCTGTCGGGGGGCTACTCGGAGACGGTCGCGACGGGGGCTGTGAGCTGCTTGCGCAGTGCCTTGATGCCGCGCCGCGAGGCCTTCACGTTCTCCCACGTCACGAGGCTGTCGGGCAGCGGGACCTTCGGGTCGACGAGCAGCTTGAACCTCACCAGCGTCCGGGTGGCGGACAGCGGCAGCAGCTCCCAGCGCGCCTCGAAGCGCGACAGGTTGCCCTTCGTCATCTTGCCCTCGACGACCATGCGGCCGCCCTCGGCTTTGAGCGGGCGCATCTTCATCTGCGCCCAGACCGTCAACGTGCCCTTGGCGACCTTCGCTTCGACGTAGATGAGGGCCTTCTTGCCGCGCTGCGACAGCACCTTGGACTTCTTGAAGTGCGGCATGAACTGCGCGTACTTGGCGTAGTCGGTCACGATCGCCATCACCTGGTCGATCGGCGCCTCGACGATGCCGGACGCGTCGCCCCAGTCCACGTCGGTCTCGGGGTGGTCGGTCTCCACGCCCACGATCTCGCCGGCGGCGACCTTCGGATTGAGCCCCTTGTAGCCGTGCGGCCCGCTCTCCGCGAGCGCCGTCACGGGTGCAGCCAGTGCCCCGATCAGGGCCAGCGCTGTCAGTCGGCCAACCATTGCGTACCCCCCAATGATGTCTCGCGAGTCCATACCCGGTCGACGGGTGCTCACGCTGTAAGATTCAAGATTCGCCGGGTGTGGCGTCCTCTTCAGCGACCTCGGGCTCTAGCATGGCGCAGTTGCCATCGAGAACCACCCCCTTATCGACGAAAAGCTGCCTTGCGGCGATGTCCGCGTGGATCTCCGCAGGTGCATAAAGCTCCACAAGTCGCTGTGCACGCACATTTCCCCACAGTGAGCCGCCACGCACGATCAGGGTGCCCACATCGATGTCGGCCCGGACCTCCGCGGTGCTGCCCAGGATGAGCACGCCCTCGCTGAAGATCTCGCCCTCGAAGTGGCCGTCGATGCGCACGCGCCCCTCGAAGGTGAGCTTGCCCTTGAAGGTCACGCCCTGTGCGAGCAGCGCCTGCAGCTCGCCGATACCGGTGAGGTCCTGCTCCGACACCTAAGCGCTCCGTCGCCGTGGTCCGGGCCCATATGTGCCGATTGTGATACCTACGCTCAGGGCGACGCCGTTGCTGGCCACTGGGTTCCTCCGGGCTCGCCGGTGGGCGAATCGGCTCGCGACACTAGCCCGGATGCCGGAGCAGGTCCACGATCGCCGGCGCCCGGCCGTGCCCCGTGCGCGCTGCGCTGCGGGGCCGATCCATCCGGGATAGCATGCGTCCGCGATGCGGTCCGAACAGGCGATGCTCTCGCCCGACATGATGCAGTGGTCCACGCTGGTGCTCGTGGGTGCCGCGCTGCTGCTGGTCCACTTCTCGCTCCTGATGCGCACGGTGCGCATGCCGGGCCTGACGCCGCTGCAGCGCATCATGACCCTGGCGCTGCCGCCCGCGACGCCGCTGTTTGCCTTCAGCCTCGGCGCCAAGCGGCGTGCGGTCTTGTGGTGGGTGCTCACGATCATCTATGGCTGCGTGCGGTACCTCGTATGACCGACTCCCCACGCTACCCCTTCGTGCACGTCGACGTCGCGCCCGACGATGTCGAGCTGACCTCCCTGTCGCTGTGGGAGCTCGGCGCCCTCGGTGTGGAGGAGCGCGACGAGCGCACCTTCGAGCGCGGGCGGGTCGCCGGCAAGACGACCCTGGTCGCCAGCTTCGACACCCAGGATGCGGCCGCTGCGGCCATCGAGGCCCTGGGGCCCGAGCTCGGCGCCGCGCTGCACTGGGTCGAAGGGGACGGCTGGCGCGATGGCTGGCGCGCGTACTTCAAGCCGCTGCGGGTGGGGGAGCGCCTGGTGGTGCGGCCCTCCTGGGAGGCCTTCGACGCCGGGCCGCAGGATGTCGTCGTCACGCTCGACCCGGGTGGCGCGTTCGGCACCGGCACCCACGAGAGCACCCAGCTGGTGCTCGCGGCCCTCGAGCGTGAGCGCAACGAGGTTGCGGCCGCCGCGTCGGTACTCGACGTGGGCTGCGGCAGCGGCATCCTGTCGGTGGCGGCGGTGATGCTCGGGGCGGGCAGGGCGCAGTCCATCGACCTCGACCCAGCCGCGGTCGAGGCGACCGCCGAGAATGCGCAGGTCAACGGCGTGCAGGACCGCGTGGTGGCCAGCTCGACGCCGCTGTCCGAGGTGCAGGGGCGCTTCCCGCTGGTGCTGGCCAACATCGAGGCCCACGTGCTGATCCCGATCGCGGACGAGCTGGCAGCGCATGTGGCGCCCGGCGGGCTGCTCATCCTCAGCGGCATCCTGGTCCCGCAGACCGACGAGGTCCTCGCGGCCTATCCCGCGATGACCTGCCTCGCGCGTCCGGTGGCGGGGGAGTGGACCGCACTGCTGCTGAGGGCCGCGGGCCCGTGACGAGCGCCCCGAGCGGTCGCCGCCCGCGTCGGCTCTTCGTCGAGCAGATCGCCGCCGAGGGCGACGTGCAGCCGCTGTCGACCGAGGCCGCGCAGCACATCCGCGTGCTGCGGCTGTCCGCGGGAGACGGCGTGGAGCTGTTCGACGCCCGGGGGCAGTGTGCGCGCGCGGAGCTGCTGCCGCCTGGCGGCTCTGGTCCCAGCGTGCGCGTCGGGGCGCACCGCGAGCTGCCCGAGCCCACGGCCCGCCTGGTGCTGGTGTCGTGTGTGCCCAAGGGCAACAAGCTCGACCCCATCGTGCGCATGCTGACCGAGCTCGGCGTCTCGGAGCTGCGGCTCTGTCACAGCGAGCGCACGGTCGGCGGCCGCGACGCGCTGCCCGCCACCCGCCTCGACCGCTGGCAGCGCATTGCGCGCGAGGCCTGCGCCCAGTCGGGCAGGCCCCACACCCTGCGTATCGAGGCCCCCGGGGCGCTGCCCGACGTCGCGGCCCGGGCGCCCGACGGCGCGCAGCGCCTGCTGTTCTGGGAGCACGCCGACGCGCCCCTGGGCCCACTGTCTGAGCTCGCGGACGGCGGCGGCGAGGTGTGGGCGGTGGTCGGCCCCGAGGGCGGGCTGACCGACGGGGAGGCGCAGGCGCTGCAGGCCCAGGGCTACCGCTCGGTGGGGCTAGGCCCGACCATCCTGCGCGCCGAGACGGCCCTGATCGCCTCCGCGACCCTGATCCTCGACCGCATCGGGCGCCTGCGCTGACACCCTGACGAAGGGCTGTCGGCACCCGAAAATCCAGGCTATCTTGTGGGCGGTATGTCCGCCCTTACCTCGCTGCTGGCCCGCGATGAGGTCGTGTCCGTGCAGTCGATCGAGGACGCGCTGCTGCAGCAGGTGCTCGAGGGTGGCGAGGTCGATACGGCCCTGCTCGAGGGCGGGGCGCTGCCGGAGAACATGCTCAGCGCCTACCGCGCGGCGACCTACGCTGTGCCGCCGGCCACGCGTGAGCGCGTGATGGCTCCGCGTGCCGAGCCGCTCGAGATGCTCTCGGCGGAGCTTGCCGAGCGCTACCGCGTGATGCCGATGCAGCTGTCGGGGGACAAGCTCACCGTCGCCTGTCGACGCCCGCTCACGCAGGCCGAGCTCGAGGGGCTCGAGGGCGCCCAGTCCTACGAGATCGAGGTGCTCGTCGCGGTGGAGGTGCGGGTCGAGGCCGCGCTGGCCACGCACTACGGCGTCGAGATCTCCGGGCGCATGCGCCACCTCGCCGACGATCTCATCTCGGTGGACTCCGGGCCGCTGCCGCACGTCGATCCGCCGGACGAGCTCGAGACCATCCATATAGACGACGAGATCCTGCACGCCTTCGACTCGGAGCCGCCCCCGCCGCCGGAGGAGCCGGCGCCGGAGTCGGCGACCGCCGGCGTCGTGGCGGTCGCACCGGTCGTCACGCTGGCCGTCAAGCCGCCGGCCGATCGTGCCGACGCGGCGTCCGCACCCATGCCGGCGCGCGACGAGCCCAGCAAGGCGAAGCCGGGTGGCGGTGCTGCGACCGCCCCATCAGCCGAGCCCGCGGCGCCCCAACCGAAGGCCCAGAAGCCGAACCGGACCGCCCCGGTCGCGACCGGCCAGCCTCGCCGACCGCCGCTGCGCTCGGGCCCGATGTCGCTGTCGAGTGCGCGCGAGCACCTCGAGGACGCACACGACCGCGACGCCGTCGTCGAGATCTACTTCTCCTTCGCGCGACAGTTCTTCGAGTGCACCGCGCTGTTTGCGATCCGCGGCAACCGCGCGCTGGGTCTCGAGGGCAGCGGCGACCTCGACGTCGACGACATCACGACGGTCTCGTCGGAGTTCGGGCCGGGTGGTGCGCTGGCTGGCGTGATGACCTCGCCGCAGCCGGTGGTTGCCGATCTCTCGCAGCGCAAGCCCGACCACGTGTTCGTCAATGCGATCGGTCGCAACCGTGTGCAGCCCTGTGCGCTGATCCCGATCGTGCTTGGCAAGCGCGTCGTGTCGCTGCTCTATGGTGACCGCGACGGGGCCCACTTCGTGCTCGATGATCTCGCGGAGCTGGTGCCGATCGTGCCCGACATCGTGCATGCCTTCGAGCGCATCATCAGGGAGCGTAAGCTCTTCGCGATGCAGGCCGCGCGCACCACCAGCGCCTCCGGCGGCACGGCCTCGCCGGCGCAGAGCCCTGCGCCCGCGCCTGCGCCCGCGCCTGCGCCCGCCGCCAGTCCCTCCGAGCCTCCGGCATCGAGCACGGGCTCGACGCAGCCGATGAAGTCGGCGCCCCCGCCATCGGTGACCGCAACGCAGCCCCTCGATGCGCCGTACCGTCCCACGCCCGCGGGCGGGACGCGCCGCCGGCCGGTCGCCGAGACCCAGCCGCTCGACATCGGCGCAGGCGCCTCGGCGGACCCCTCGGCGGACAACGCGTCACGCCCGCCGCGTCGTCCATCGGCAGCGCCGACGCGCGAGACGCTGAGCAAGCTCGGTGTGCCGCGAAGCGCGCCGCCGCCTCCGGCGCGCAAGCCGTCGAGCAGCTCCATCGAGCGCAACCCCACGATCAAGCTCGAGCGCGAGTCGCCCTCGATGGCGCCACCAAGTCGCGCGCCACGCCCGAGCAAGCCTCCGCCCGGCGCCGGTGCATACCGCAGCGTGCAGCCCGGTCAGGCCGAGGAGCTCGGTGTCGTGCCGCGTGCCAAGAGCTCGCCGCCGCCGCGACGCGTGGACGGTGGCTACAGTGTCTCGGATCGTCCCAGCGAGGTCGTGCAGGTCGATCGCCCGCGCCGCCGTTCGAGCCACCCGCCGCCCGCGCAGTCCGACAAGAGCCCCGATCCGCTGTCGCAGACGATGGACCGCCGTCACGCCCCCTCGGAGCCGCGCCCGCATCCTGCGGGTCCACCGGCGCCGACGCCGCTGATCGACGCGCGCAGCGACGACGAGCCCGTCAGCTCGTCCGAGGTCGTCACGATCCCAAAGGAGGTCAGCGACTCGATCCGTCCCCCCGCCGCGCCGAGCCCGGACCCGGCCCAGCCGTCGATCATCGTCGACATGGGCGCCGACCTCGGGCGGCTGGTCAGCGAGCTGGAGCGCTGCGGTCCCGAGGACGAGGCACCTGCGGTCGACTCGCTGTTGCGCCTCGGTGAGGTCGCGCTGCCCACGCTGGTCGAGCGCTTCCCGGGCCCGCTGTGGTTCGATCGCCGGGGTGCGCCCAAGGTGCTGCCGGCCGGACGGGACGTGAGCGCGATCGCACGTGCGCTGGCAGCCTTTGGCGGGCGTGCCGCGCCGTACCTGGCCGAGCTGATGTCGTCGCGCGAAGCGGACGTCCGCTTCTATGCCTCGCTGCTGGCCACCGACAGCGCGCCTGCGTCGCTGCTCGACGCTTTCGTGGATCGCGCCTACGACGAGGATCCGCAGATCCGCCTCATGGTGCGTAGCTCGCTACCGCTGTTCGAGAGTGTCTCCGAGTACGGCTCGGCGCTGGCGCTGCTGCGTGTCTGCGCCGGTGACGTCGAGCGCGACACGGGCGATCGTCTCAACGCGCTCGAGGTCCTGGCCACCATCCGCGAGCCCGGCTCGGTCGACGTGCTGATCGAGCTCACCGAGGACACGGAGCGGCAGCTCACCGTGCCCGCGCGGCGCGCGCTGATCGCGATCACGGGCCACGAGTTTTCGACGCGTCGCAAGTGGCAGAACTGGATCAAGCAGCACCGCGAGCAGGAGCGCGTCGAGTGGTTGATCGACGGCCTGATGCATGCGGACGAGGCGGTGCGGGGCGTCGCGGGTTCCGAGCTGCAGAAGCTGACGCGCGTCTACCACGGTTACGTGGCGTCCGCGCCCAAGCGCGAGCGCGATCGAGTGCAGAAGCGCTATCGCCTCTGGTTACGCCATCAGGAGATGGCGGCCCGGACGGCGCAGTAGGGGTTGATGACAACGGGGCTGTGCCTGCCGTGCAGGCGTGCTTGCCGTCGTGCGCTGAGACTCCGTGAAGGCGTCTTCGCCGCATTGGTTAATGACAAAGGGGGCTGTGCCCCCTTCGCGGTCCGAAGTGCTGCGCACTGCGGCCGCTACAACCCCGCAGGGGACGCACGCGCGTCCCCTCTGCTCGTGTGTCCACCGGACACACGAACATTCAGCCCAGCGGGTCGCGCCTTTGGCGCTCCGGGTGCTGGGCTGTGGTCGTGATCGTGGTCGTGATTCGTAGTCGTGCACGTGTTCGTAGCCGAGACTTCGTGATGGCGTCTTCGCCGCATTGGTTAATGACAAAGGGGGCTGCGCCCCCTTCGCGGTCCGAAGTGCTGCGCACTGCGGCCGCTACAACCCCGCAGGGGACGCACGCACGTCCCCTCTGCTCGTGCGTCCACCGGACACACGAACATTCACCCCAGCGGGTCGCGCTTTTGGCGCTCCGCGTGGTGGGCTGGCCTGGGCTGTTGCGGGGTGGTCGTGCTCAGCTGTCGATCAGCTTTGCCAGGTCTTCTTCGCTGATGACCTTGGTGTCGTGCTTGTTGGCGGCGGTGAGCTTGGATTTGCCGACCTTGTCGCCGGCGACGAGGTAGGTGGTGCCCTTCTTGACGCGGTCGTGCACCTCACCGCCAGCGGCGCGGATGTCGGCATGGATGTCCTTGCGCGCGCGGCTCAGCACGCCCGTGACGCAGAGCGACTCGCCGCTCAGCGATCCGTCGGTGGCCAGCGGCTCGGGCGCGGCCTGCACCGCGACTACCCCCGCGGCCAGCAGCTTCTCGGCGACGGCGCGCCCATGCGCATCCGCGAAGTGGTCGGCGACGCTCTGTGCCATCTTGGGGCCGATGCCGTGGATGTCGGCGAGCGTCTCGACCAGCGTCTCTGCCGGCGTGTCGAGCAGCGTCCGCAGATCGCCGTAGCGCTCCGCGATCAGCCGCGCCGCGACTCCGCCGACCAGCGGGATGCCGAGACCGACCAGCAGGTTCTCCAGCGTGCGCCCCGTTCGCGCGGCGTCCACCGACGACAGCAGGTTGTCGACGCTCTTGTCGCCCATGCGCTCGAGGGCCCGCACCTCGTCGCGCCGATCGCTGAGCAGAAAGATGTCGGCCGCGTCCGCCAGCAGCCCCTGGTCCACGAGCTGCTCGACGAGCGCCTTGCCCAGGTGGTCGATGTTCATCGCGCCCCGTCGTGTGAAGTAGAACAGCCCCGCCTTCACCCGCCCAGGGCAGGCGGCGTTGCCGCAGCGCAGCGCCGCCTCGTCCTCGTCGCGGTGTGCCGCCGTGTTGCAGATTGGGCAATGCGTTGGCGGCTCCCAGCGCAGCGCGCCCTTGGAGCGCTTCGACAGGTCGACCTCCAGTACCTGCGGGATGATCTCACCGGCCTTCTCGACGCCCACCGTGTCACCGACCCGGACGTCCTTGTCGGCGATGTTGTCGATGTTGTGCAGCGAGGCGCGCGACACCGTGGTGCCGCTGAGCTGCACCGGCTCGAGGTTCGCCACGGGCGTCAGCGCGCCGGTGCGGCCCACGTCGCTCTCGATCGACAGCACCCTCGTGTACGCGCGCTCGGCGGCGAACTTGTACGCGATGGCCCAGCGAGGAAAGCGCGCGGTGCTGCCGAGCACGTCGCGCTGCGACAGCGTGTCCACCTTGAGCACGACGCCGTCGGTCTCGTACGGCAGCTTGCTGCGGCGCTCGTCGAACGTCGCGATGTACTTCAACACGGCGTCGATGTCCTCGCACGCATCGTGCTGCCCGTGGGTTGGCAGCCCGAGCTCCGCGATTCGCTGCAGCACCTCGGCGTGCGACTGCGCGTAGCGCTCGACCACGTCGTAGAAGTAGACGCGCAGCGGGCGCGCGGCGGCCTCGCGTGCGTCGAGCAAGCGCAGTGAGCCCGCGGCTGCGTTGCGCGGATTGGCGAACGGCTCCTCGCCGCGCGCGACGCGCTCGCGGTTGACGGCCTCGAGCTCGGCGCGCCAGATCACCACCTCTCCGCGCAGCGTCAGCTTGCGCGTCTCGGGCACCGACAGCGGTACGCTCCGCATGGTGCGAACGTTGGCGGTCACGTCCTCGCCGACCCGCCCGTCGCCGCGGCTGATCCCCAGCGACAGCGCGCCATCCTCGTAGACGACCTCGAGGCTCGCACCGTCGAGCTTGGGCTCGGCCACGTAGCTGAAGCTCGCATCGCTCGGCAGTCCGTCGCGCACCCGCCGATCGAACTCGCGCAGCTCGTCCTCGTCGTAGGTGTTGTCGAGCGAGAACATCGCGTGCTCGTGCGCCGCCTTCACGACGCCCTCGCGCGGCACCTCGCCGACGCGCTGGGTCGGCGACCCGGCGTGTACGAGCCCGGCGTGGTCGGCCTCGAGCTTGCGCAGCTCCTCCATGAGGCGGTCGTAGTCGCGGTCGCTGAGGGTCGGCGCGTCGAGCACGTAGTAGCTGTGGTCGTGCTCCGCCACCTCGGCGCACAGCTGGGCGTGTCGCTTGCGGACGTCCATCCCGTGGGTTTACCACCGCGCGCGAAAAACGAGGCCCGATTCTGGCCGTTTGCGCACCAACTGGCGGTTTGGGGGGCCGGTGGTAGAGTGACGACTGGTTGCGGCGCAGGCCGCCGCGACGTGCGATGTCCGCCATGTTGGCAACCGGTGACCAGGGCGGCTCGAGGGCCGCGACCGCAGCAGTGGCGAGCCGCGCGGAGTAGACCATGGTGCGTGGCGGTCTATCCCACCTGCTCGCGGCGGCGCTGATCGCCTACCTGGTCGCGGACGTCGCGGCGCTCTCGGGCGGGCTCGATCCGCTGGGCAAGGCGATCGCCTTCATCGCGATCGTTGGCGCGCTGTCGCTCATGTGGGTGGCGCGGGGGCAGACCGCGGCGGGCAGCCGCGCTGTCTCGCTGATGGGTCTCGCCGGTGGGCTGACGCTGGTGCCGATGAGCGGTCCCGATCCCAAGCTGCTCAGCGCACAGCTCTCCACGCTCCTGGGACAGTCGCTGCTCGCCGCGCTGGTGCTGGACCTGGCCGCACGCGTGCCCGACCGGGTGCCGTGGGCTGACCGTCGCTCGCTGCGCATGACGCTCCACATCGGCGTTGCCGCGGTCGCGCTGTGCGCGCTCGCCTCGGCGGGTGCGCCGCCGGACATGTTCGGTCCCGGCGTGATCGTGCCCGCGAGCTTTGCGCGCTGGCCCACGACTTTGCTCGCGCTGTCGGTCGCTGGTGCGCTCGCGCTGCGGTTGTCGCGGCAACGCGGCGGCAGCTCGGCGGCTGCCCTTGCCGCAAATGGCTGGGGTGTGCTGTCGCTGGTGCCCGCGCTGCTGTGCATGGCGTGGCTGCTGTCGGCGCGCGCCGGCTTCTTCGATCCCGGGCCGCTGGCGCCCCGTGCGGTGTGGTCGGCGCTCGTGGTCGTGCTCGGCGTGGGCCACCTGCGGATGGTCGACCCCACCGAGCGGGTGCGCGTGGGCCGGGCGACGCGACGCGCCGCGACGGTGAGCCTCACGTTCGCCACCGTGTGCGCGCTTGCGCTCCTGATCGGCACCCGCGTTGGCCCCGGGGTGGACCATCACGGTGCGACACAGGGGGCCTTCCTCGCAGTGTGGGCCGCCGCGGCGCTGGCGGTCGGCCTCGCGCTCGCGTCGGTGGTGCGTCCGATCGTCCGCGTGCTGCTGGCACCCTCGGGCGGTCGGCTGCTCGATGCGATCGCCACCGCGGAGGCGGAGCTGCCACGCGCGCGCCACCTCGACGGCCTGGTCGAGGCCATGCTCGCACCGCTGCGCGAGGCCTCCGGCGATCCGGAGAGCCGGCCGCGTCTCTTCACCTTCAGCCCCGATCGCGAGGCGGGCATCGATGCGGCCGGCCGCGGTCAGCTGTCGCCGCGCGCGCTGTCGCCGGTGCTGCTGCAGCACATCAAGTCCCAGCCGGGCGAGATCGTCCTGCGCTCGCCGCTCGAGGCGCTGGCCGTGCGCGAGCCCACACTGCGGCCGCTGATCGATGCGCTGGTCGAGCTGGATGCGCTGTGCGTCGTGCCGCTCGTGCTCGAGGCCGAGCTCGAGGGGGTGCTCGTGATCCCGCGCGGCCTGCGTCGCAGCGCGCTCACGCTCGAGGAGCTCGACGCGCTGTCCGGCTTCGCCATCGCTGCGGTTGCCAGCCTGGCGGCCCTGCTGGCGGAGGCGCGCGCCCACGAGCGCTCCGGGTCAGCGCTCGTCACCCAGGGGCGCAGCGAGGAGCGCATCGAGCAGCTCGAGGACGAGATCGCCCGCCTGCGTGGCGACGCGCGGGTGCTGCGCGCAGGCCGTGCAGCCGACCGCGCACGCGTCAAGGCAGTGACCTACAGCCGTGCCATGCGCCGGCTGACGACGCGGCTGCAGACGGTGGCGACGACCGATGCGCCGGTCGTGCTGGTCGCCGAGGGCGGTACGCCGGTCGAGTCGCTCGCCTACATGGTGCACGAGCAGAGCGGCCGCGGCGACGAGGCGTTCGTGGTGGCCGACTGCAGCGCGGTGATCGCCGCCGACTGCGCGGCGGCGCTCTTCGGCGACCCCGGCGCCGGCCAGCCGGGCTGGCTGAGGCTATCGGCCGAGGGCACGCTCGTACTGCTCGATGTCGTGGCGCTGCCCCTCGATGTGCAGGCCACGCTCGCCGAGGCCATCGCCTCGCGCCGTGCGAGCAGCGAGGGTGGCGAGGCGTTCGACGTGACGGCGCGCGTGGTGGCGACGGCGCGCGGAGCGCTCGACTCGCTGACCGAGGCGGGACACCTCGATCCGGAGCTGTCGGCTCGCCTCGGCGCGGCGACCCTGGAGGTCCCGCCGCTGCGGCAGCGGCAGGAGGACCTCGAGTCGCTGATGCTGCTCGCGCTCGACCGCGCATCCCGTATCCACGGGCGCGATGCGGTCGGCATCGATGCGGCCGCCAAGCGCGTACTCATGCAGCACGGATGGCCCGGCAACCAGCGCGAGCTGCAGTCGGTCATCGACCGCGCGGTCGCGGCCTGCGACGGCGCGCGTGTGATGCCCGACGACCTGCCGCCGCTGGCGAGTGCAGCGCCCACGAGCAAGGTCAAGGACCCGCTCGATGGCACGCTCGAGGCCACGGAGAAGCGTGCGCTCGAGCGGGCGCTCGAGGCCGCCGGTGGCAACAAGAGCGAGGCGGCGCGCGCGCTCGGGCTCAAGCGCACGACCTTCCTCGACAAGCTCAGGCGCCACAAGCTCGAGGCCGGTGGCCAGTCGAGCCGCGAGTCCTCGCCGCCGAACTAGTCGCGTCGACTCCGTTTCGTGTCCGCTCCAAAAATTGAGTTTCGGGATGCGAACTGGCTAGCGGGTCAGCGCTTCTTCACCGGCCCGCTAGGGTGCCTGGCAGCCGTCGTTGCCGCACACGTAGCTCGGGTCGATGTGCGTGCAGTTGGAGTCGCTCACGCACACGAAGCACGCCGGTAGCGATCCGCATCGCGAGTACGCGGGGTCGATGCAGTGCGCGTCTTCCGAGCAGACGGAGCAGGTGCCGCCGGCGTTGCACTTGTCCTGGGGCGCGCTGCAGTCGCCGTCGTTGACGCACGCGACGCAGCTGCCGTTGCTGCAGGTGCTGCGATAGGGGTCCGCGGTGCAGTCGCCGTCGACGATGCACTCGTCGCAGCGCATGGCGTCGTTGCACGAGTTCGAGGCGCAGTCGCTATTGGCCCGACACTCGACGCAGTGGCCTGTCTCGCAGAAGCCCGAGCAGTCGTCGTCCGTGATGCACTGGGCGCAGCGGCCGGACGGATGGCAGATGTTGCAGTCGCTGTCACACTGGGCGTCGCTGTCGCAGCTGCCGCAGTAGCTCTCGCGGCACTCGCCGCCGCCGCAGGTCAGCCCCGCGTTGCACTCGAACGGCTGGGCACAGGCCGCGCCCACGACGCCGGGTTCACCATCGCCGTCGCCGTCGCCGTCGCCATCACCGTCGCCGTCGCCATCGCCGTCGCCATCGCCGTCGCCATCGCCGTCTCCATCGCCGTCGCCGCCCGGGGGGCTGGCGCAGCTGCAGTCGTCGAGGCAGGTGCCGCTCGCGCAGTCCGAGTCTTCGGCGCAGACCGCGCCGTTTTCGCCGGAGACACAGGCGCAATCCTGATAGCCACTCGCCATGACGCAGCTCAGGGGCGCGGTGCAGTCCGAGTCGTCGGTGCACAGGGGGGTCGTCGCGTCTTCGCCGTCGTCCTCTTCGAGCTCGCAGCCGAGGCCGGGTGACAAGAGTCCGAGGAGCAGCAGTGCGTTGAGAGCGGTTCGTACCCGTGTCGGCATGGCGTTCTCCAAGTCAAGCGGAGCCGCCTTCGTAGCAGAGCCCCGCGCGTGGGGAAAGCTCGGCGCTGCGCTCAGTCCACGCCCTTCGGCGCGCGCTGCTTCATGAAGCCGAACATGTAGCCCGCGATGCGACGCATCTGGATCTCCTCCGCGCCCTCGGTGATGCGATACCGGCGGTGGTGTCGGTAGATGTGTTCGAAGGGCTTGTGCCGCGAGTAGCCCAGCCCTCCGTGCACCTGCATCGCCTGGTCGGCGGCCTGACAGCACAACCGGTTGGACCAGTAGTTGCACATCGAGACCTTGTCGGAGACCGAGAACGCGCCGTCGCGATCCATCTGCCACGCGGTCTTGTGAATCATCGCGCGCAGCATGTCGCACTGGGTCTGCAGCTCGACGAGTGGAAACTGGATCCCCTGGTTCGTCGCCAGCGCTTTGCCAAACGGCTTGCGCTCCTGTGCGTAGGCGACCGCCTCCTGCACGCAGAACTGCGCGGCGCCCAGGCTCGAGGCGGCCTGGCGAATGCGGTTTTCGTTGAAGAAGTGCTGCACCACCGCGAGCCCGCGCCCCTCGCCGCCGAAGATCGCGCCCTCCGGCACGCGCACGTCGGTGAACGAGACGCGCCCGTGATCGGTCGGCATGTTGAACGTCCACAGCATCTCCTCGATCTGCACGCCCTTGGCGTCCATCGGCACGAGGAAAGCGGTGATGCCGCGGCCATCGCCGGCCTCGCCGCTGGTGCGCGCCATCACCATGTCGTAGGGCGCCCTGTGGATGCCGGTGTTCCAGGTCTTCTCTCCGTTGATGACCCAGCTGTCGCCGTCGCGCACCGCGGTCGTCTCCATGTGCGTGGCATCGCTACCGTGCTCGGGCTCGGTGATACCGAACGCGAAGCCGCGGCGGCCCTCCGCGAGGTCGTCGATCCAGTCGGCCTTCTGCGCGTCGGTGCCGTACTCCAGCATGAGCAGCAGCCCGACGTTGTTGCCGACGATCGAGTGCTCGTTCTGCAGATCGTTGTGCAGCCCCAGGCCCTTGACCGCCAGGTGCTCGCGGATGATCGCCATGCCGAGGTTGTTGCCGTCCATGCCGCCGTGGGCCTTGGGGATCGGGTAGCGGTAGAAGCCCGCCTCGTCGGCGAGCCGCTTGGCCCTGTGTAGCAGCTGCTCCCAGGCCTCGTTGGGCAGCCCGTCGCGCTCCCAGTCCGTGCGCGCGTCCTCGCGACGATGATCGAAGAAGCGGATGTTGTCGTCCTGCTGCTCGAGTGGCCGGATCACGTCGTCGATGAACGTGTCCAGGCGATCGAGCAGCGCGGCGATGTCCTGAGGGATGTCGAAGTCCATGACGTCGTCTCCGGTCGGTGGTCCGTCGTGCTGCCTGCATAGCGTATGGCGCCATGCACCGCCATGCACCGCCATGCCCCCATTCCCGGTCTCGGTCCCCGGTCTACGGCAGCACGGCCGCCGCCGATGGTTGCGATCGATGGTCGCGGTGTGTACTTGATCTCGCCCAACGTCACGCACACGCGGGAGGAACGCCATGGATGCCGATGCAAAGAAGACAGCGCTGCGAATGATCCCCTACGGGCTGTACGTACTGACGGCCGAGGACGACGACGGCGAGGTCGCTGCCGCGACCGTGAACTGGGTGACGCAGGCGTCGTTCGAACCGCCGCTGGTCGTCGTGGGCGTGAAGGGCGACTCCGGCGCGCATGCGCTGCTCAAGAAGACCGGGCACTTTGCGCTCAACGTGCTGGGCAAGGCGCACAACGACCTGGCGTTCACATTCTTCAAGCCCGCCGACAAGCAGGGGGAGACGATCAGCGGCCAGCCCTACCGCCGCGGCTCCACCGGTGCCCCGATCTTGACGGAGCTGCCCGCCTACGTGGAGTGCAAGGTCGTCGAGGTGGTCGAGAAGGGCGACCACTCGGTCGTGATCGGCGAGGTCGTCGATGCGGGCGTCGCGTCCGCACCCGAGGGCCGGGCCGACGACGTCACGCTGTGGCTCAAGGACCTGGGCGAGAAGATGTACTACGGCGGCTGAGCCCGGGGTCGCTACCTCGGGCGCGGGGCTGGGGACTTGGCCCAGCCTGTGCTTAGATCACGGCCATGGTGATGCGGTGGTCTGAGCGCGCAATGCTTGCGCTGCTTCCGGCGATGCTTGCGGGTTGTGGCGACGAGGCTGCGCCCGACGGGGATGCCGGCGTCGGGGTGGACCTCGCCGCCACCGACGTTGCCGTTCCGATCGCGCGTCCGGTGCGCGGTGGCGAGGTGCACTGCCGGCTCGGGGGGACACGCGCCGGCGCGCTGCCGCGTGCGGAGCTGATCGGCCTGTCGGGGGAGCCGATCGTCGACGCGGTCGCCGTGGCCGCCGACGGCGACGACCTGCTGGTCGCGACCGCCGGCGCGACGATCGAGCGGCTGGTCTTCGAGGGTCGTGGCTACACCGTGGAGCGCGCCGCGGACCTCGGCGCGCGTGGGCGCCTGCGCGCGATGGTGCGCCATCCCGATCCGGCGCGCGCGCAGCTCTTCGTCCACCTGCTGCCCGATGGCGAGCCGCGCAGCTCGGTCATCGCGCGGTTGACGATCGACCCGCAGACGGGCCTCGTCGATCCGGGCAGCGAGCTGTCGGTGCTGCAGGTCGAGTTCCGCGGTGACGACCGGCACGGCGGCGGACTCGCGTTCGACGCCGATGGCATGTTGCTGATCGCGCTGGGCGATGGCGGCGACGGCGGGCAGATGTACAGGGACTCGATGGATGCCACCGTCCTGCCTGGCAAGCTGCTGCGCATCGACGTCGATGCGATCGACACGCAGGGCAGCTACGCGATCCCCCTCGACAATCCATTCGCGATGGGCGGCGGTGAGCGGCCCGAGATCTACGCCATGGGCCTGCGTGACCCGCGGGGCTGCGCGGTGGCGCCCGCCGACGGCGCGATCTACTGCAGCGACCAGGGCGAGCAGCGCACCGAGCTCAACCGCATGCAGCCGGGCGACAACCATGGCTGGCCCGAGCGCGATGGCGTGCTGTGCGTCGCGACACAGCAGCTGTGCCTGGACGAGCGCTATGCGACGCCCGAGGCCATGGAGCGGCACGTCGAGGGCCGCTGTGCCGGGGCGGGTCTGGCGTTCCAGAGCGCGCCCGAGCCCGCGCCACTGTTGGACGTCGCGGTGCACGGCGATGCCTGCGACCCGCTGATCTCGGGGCTGGCCGTCTCGAGCGGGACCGCCGCGGCCGGGGTCACGGGCACGATGGTGCGGGGCGATGTGGCGACTGCGGCGCTGGGGGTCGGGCCGGGTGGCGCGCTGATCGTGGTCGATGCCGCCGGCGCGCTATTCGAACTCGGGCTGGCGGGCGATGGCGTGCCGGGGACGTTTCCGGAGCGGCTCTCGGAGACCGGCTGCTACGGCGACCTGCCCGCGTTCGAGCCCGCGGCTGACCTGATCGAGTTCCGCGTCAACTCGCCGCTGTGGACCGACGGGGCGCACAAGCGTCGCTGGATGGTCGTGCCGGCCGGCGAGACGATCGCGGCACCCGAGACCGGCCCGTGGACCTTCCCGCGCGGCACCATCCTGGTGAAGGAGTTCGCGCTGCAGTTCGGTGACGGCGCAGCCGATGTACGGCCCGTGGAGACGCGCTTCATGGTCAAGCGCGACGTGGGCTGGGAGTTCTACGCCTACCGCTGGAACGACGAGGGCACCGACGGCGAGCTGGTGAGTGGCGACCACACCGCGAGCTACGACGTGCGTGAGGGGGGCGAGGCGCGCTCGCTCGACTACCAGTTCCCGGGGCCGGCGACGTGCCCCGTCTGCCACTCGGCGGCGCCGGGCCGTCCGCTCGGTCCGCGCACGGAGCAGCTCAACCGCGTGCTGCCCTACGAGGATGGCAGCGACAACCAGCTGTCCGTGCTGCGCGACGCGCAGCTGATCGCGATGGAGGGCGATGTGGAGGGCGATGACGACCTCGAGCGGCTGCCGCGGCTGCCGGACCCGGCTGACGGCGGCGCGGACCTCGAGCTGCGCGTGCGCAGCTACCTCCACAGCAACTGCGCCCACTGCCACCAGCCCGAGGGCTGGAGCTCGCCCAGCCTGACGATGGACCTGCGCTACGAGCTCAGCCTCGAGGACACGCGCATCTGCGATGTCGACACGCAGTTCCTCGCCCGGCGTCCGAAGCGCATCGCCCCCGGCGACCCCGACAGCTCCAGCGTGCTCGGCCGCATGCTCGAGCTCGACACCGACCGCATGCCCCCGGTGGCCACGACCGTCGTCGACCCGCTGGCGGTGGCGCTGCTCACCGAGTGGATCGAGGTTGTGCAGTGCTTGTGAGGGCGTGCGCGTGCAGTCGATGACTGCTTGCTTGCGGACCATGCGTGGTGGTTGTGGATGGGGTCCTCGCCACAGTGGTTAATGACAAAGGGGGCGTAGCCCCCTTCGCGGACTGGAGTGCGTGCGCACTCCAGCCGCTACAACCCCCAAGGGGACGCACGCGCCTCCCCTCTGTTGGTGTGTCCACCGGACACACCAACATTCACCCCAGCGGGTCGCGCCTTTGGCGCTTCGGGTGCTGAACCGCTGGGGTGTTGCGCGTGTTCGTAGACGTGTTCGTTGTCGTGCACGTGGGCGCGCGCGTCCTCGTCCCTACCCGCAGATCAGCGCGCAGTGTCCGTCGCGCGTGTTGCAGTACGGGCGGTCGGGGGCGCAGTCGTCGTCGCTGTCGCAGGCGGGCAGGCAGTCGGTCTCCAGGATCTCGCAGCCATCGGCCGGGCCGCAGGCGGCACACGAGGTGCCCGGCTTGGTGCCGTCGGCGCAGGGCTCTGGGCAGTCGGCCTCCGTGCAGCCCGTGATCTGCCCCTGGTCGCAGCTGCAGCCGTTGCAGCTGTAGGGGTCGGGGACGCCCGCGCCATGGGGATAGGTCTGCCCCCCCACGCGACACGCCGTCCCTTCACTGTCATGGCCGCACGCGAGGACGCAGTCCTCGAAGAGGGCGAAGTTGTTGCCGTTGCCATCGCACCCGCCGTAGATCCGCTGCTCGCACTGCCCGCTTGCGGCGTTGAACCACCAGACCGGGAATGCCGCGTCGCACGGTCCGACATCGAAGGGCAGCTCGCAGGTGGGGTCGCCACCGCCGCCACCGCCGCTTCCCATGCAGTCGCGTCGCGTGCACGAAACGCGCCCGTCGGACTCGCACTCGCACGTGTTGCAGCCATCACCGTCCGCAAAGGAGTCGCCGGCGTCGTATGTGACGCCGTCGTACTGGCACTGGCCGGGCACGCCGCAGCCGATCAGGGTGCAGGACACGCTGCCATCGCCGTCGCACGCGCACGTGTTGCAACCGTCGGCGGAGGGAAAGGAGTCGCCAGCATCGTAGGTGACTCCGCCGTACTGGCACTGGCCGGGCACGCCGCAGCCGATCAGCGTGCAGGACACGCTGCCATCGCTATCGCAGGCGCAGGTATTGCAGCCGTCCGTCGATGGGAAGCGGTCGCCGGCCTCGTAGCTCTCACCGTCGTACTCGCAGCCACCGCCTGAGCTGCCGGTGGAGCTCTCGAGACAGCCGGCGCAGAGCATCGCGGCGGCAAGGGTCAGGCCGAGTGAGCGGTGATCCATCGCATCCATCGCATCCCTCCTCACCGTTGAACCTAGCGCGATCGGCGTCCCACGCCGGTCCAATCCGGACCCGGGCAGGGAAATGGCGGTCGTTGCCGCTGCCCGGGCGCGAGCCCACGGAATATGGTGCGATGCATCATTTGCGTAGATCGGCAATAGTAAGCCACTTGACGACACCGTCTCACACGTGTATCAATAGAAATTGATGCAGCGCAACATCACAGCCTGGCCGAGCATGACCGCCCTGTGCGCAGGGCTGCTGCTGTCGGGTTGCCTCGCGCATCACACCGGGGCGATCCCGGGGGAGCCGACGGACTCGAGCTACGTCCAGCTGCCGGACGCCCGCGTGCGCTACGAGCTGCGGGGCGAGGGGCCGCCCGTCGTCTTCCTGCACGGCTTCATGGGCACGCTCGACCACTGGGAGGACGTCGTGCCCGCGGTCGTCGCCGCAGGCCACCGCACGGTCGCCCTCGACCTCAAGGGCTTCGGCTGGACCGATCGTCCGCAGGGCGAGTACTCGCCCCAGGCCCAGGCGCAGCTGGTCTTCGCGCTGCTCGATCACCTCGGCATCGAGCGGGCGACCGTCGTCGCGCACTCCTGGGGGTCGTCGGTTGCGCTGTCGATGGCGGTCGCGGAGCCCGCGCGCGTGGAGCGCCTGGTGCTCGTCGATGCGGGTGCCTATGCGGAGCTGTTTCCCTCCTTCTGGAACTGGGCGGACGTGCCGGGGCTGGGCGAGCTGCTGGTCGCGCTCTTCCACGACCAGAACTGGGAGCACAAGGCGACGGCGCCCTACTACGACGTCGACAGGTTGACGGTCGAGCACGTCGAGCGCGTCGAGGCATCGGTGCGGCGACCGGGCGCCAAGGCGGGTGCCCTGGCGGCGATCCGCGGCATGCAGGCGGGCTACCACCGGCTCGAGCCGCACTACGGCAAGCTGCAGCAGCCGACACTGATCGCATGGGGGCGCGAGGACCGGGTGACGCCGCTGTCGCACGGCGAGCGGCTCGCGGGGGAGCTGCCGAACGCAAGGCTGCGGGTGTATCCGCGCTGCGGACACTTCCCGATGCGCGAGGCGCTGCCCGCGTTCACGCGTGATCTCTTGGCGTTCCTGGCAGAGGAGTCGGGGGCCGAGTCTGGGTCAGTGTCCGCGCCCGCGTCGGGGGCCGCGTCCGAGTCTGCGTCGGTGGCCGCGGCCGAGTCTGGGTCAGTGTCCGCGTCCGCCCCCGCGCCCGAGTCCGCGTCGGGGGCCGCGCCCGCATCCGGGTCCGCATCGGCGTCCGCGTCCGAGTCCGCGTCCGAGTCCGAGTCCGCGTCCGAGCCCGAGTCCGAGTCCGAGCCCGCGTCCGTGCCCGAGTCCGTGCCCGCGTCCGCGTCCGAGTCCGCTGTGTCAGGGCGGGTGGTGCCATGAGTCGCTGGTTGCCCTGTTGTGCGGTCCTGCTCACGCACGCGGTCGCGTTCGCGACCGGTGTCTCGGCGCAGCGTGTGACCGCGATTGCCCCCACCGAGCAGCAGCCTGTGGACGCCGGCGTCGACGTGGTCGGCGAGGCGCGGCTACGGCTGGACACGCTGCACAACCTCGACCTCGACCGCGGGCTCACACCCTCGGGGCGCGCCTTCTACCCCGTGCCGCTCTCCGACACCGACGCGCAGAACCTCCAGCGTGCGGACTTCCGTCTGCGCACCGATCTCAACGCGCACACGGCGGGCGGCACCATGGGCGTGCAGCTGCGACTCGACGTGCTCGACAACATGCCGCTCGGCGGCGACGCCGACTTCGACGGCGTCGTGGTGTCGCAGCGCCCGCCGCGTCAGCGGGCGCTCGTGGTCCAGCGCGCCTTCGCCTACGCACTTTCGCCCGTGGGCGTGGTCGCGGCGGGGCGCATGGGCAACCGCTGGGGCCTGGGCATCCTCGCCAACAGCGGCGACTGCCGGGGCTGTGACGGTGCGACCAGCACCGACCGCATAAGCTTCGCGACGCCCCTGGTCGGCCACATGTGGGCCGTCTCCTATGACTTCAGTGCGAGCGGTCCCTTTGCGCCGAGCCGCGACGGTCGCAGCCTGGTCGACCTCGACCCCGAGACGAACATGCGTGCCGTCGTGTTCGCTGTCGACAAGACGCACACGCCCCTGATGCTGATGAAGCGTCGCGCGGGCGACCGGCTGTCGCTGGAGTACGGTGGCTACTACACCCACGGCTGGCAGTCGGACGACGTCGGCGTGCAGCGGTTGCCGACGGCCGAGCCCGTCGAGGCGTCGGCCGCGCTGGTGCAGGAGCGCGGCCTATCCGCCGACAGCTTCTCGCTGTGGGCGCGGCTGACCACGCGCAGCCTGCGCGCCGAGCTCGAGGCGGTGCTCGTGACCGGCACGATCGAGCAGCCGTCGTTGATCCCCGGGCTCGTCATCGAAGAGGCGGTCGAGATCACCACCTACGGCGCTGCGCTCGAGGTCGACTATGGGGCCGCCGAGGACCGCCACCTCATCGGCCTCAAGGCAGGCGTCGCGAGCGACGACGACGCGCCGGGCTTCGGCGCCTTCCCACGGCCCGGCGACGCGCTGCCGCAGGACGGTGACCTCGACGGCGCGCAGGCCGACCTGGTCGACGACTTCACCGTCGAGAACTTTCGCTTTCATCCGGACTACCAGATCGACCGTATCTTCTTCCGCGAGATCCTCGGCACTGTCACGGGCGCGGCCTACGCGCGGCTCGAGGGCAGCTACGACCTCGTGCGCAACGGCAACTTCCGCATCGTCGCGTCGCTCGGCGTGGTCGGCTCGATGGCGCTCAGCGACGCGACCTCGCCCGGCGACGGCGGGCTGCTCGGCGTCGAGCTCGACCCGACGCTCGCCTACCTGCACAGCGATGGCTTCGAACTCGCCCTCGAGCAGGCGACCTTCGTGCCGCTCGCCGGCCTCGACAACACCGAGCGGGGCTGGGTGGCCCAGCCCGCACAGCTGTGGCGCCTGCGCGCCCGCTTCGCCTTCTGATGGAGCACCGCATGCCAGCCGCGAAGATCACGTTGCCCATCCTGCTCTCCCTCGCGCTGACGGGCTGCTACGACAACCGCACGCCGCAGGAGACTGCGGAGGCGGGGGCGCTCTTCGAGTGCATCCCGAACCTCGACGGCTCGCTCGACGCGGCCGAGTTCCGCCTCACCGCGGGCCAGCGCGGCGACTACGACATCACCCTGCTACGCGACGTGGACAGCGCCGGTGCGGGCGCCGCCGAGGCGCGCAGCTGGGCTTTTGACTGGACTCGCGACGACGACGACACCTTCGTGCTCGAGGTCACCCGCGCGGCCGACGCGTGGTTTGCCGACCGCATCCCCGACGCGCTCTACGACCGTTTCGACGGCGAGCTCGTCGCGCTGCCCGCCGACATCGACGGGCGCTACCAGCTCATCATGGGCAAGGACGACGTATCCACCTGGTTGTTGGGCACGGCCTCGACCGACGAGTCGCCCGACGACGAGGGCCCGATGTGGCTGCTCTACGACGAGCCGGTCGCGATCCATCGCTTTCCTCTCACGCCGGGTGGTCGCTGGACGTCCGTGGGCGAGAGCTCCGGCGCCACACTTCCCATCCCGGGCACGCCCGAGATCACCGTCACCGAGGACCGTCGCGACACCTACGAGGTATCGGTCACTGATGTTGGCGAGGTCGACCTGGGTCCCTACCGCTTCGAGCGCGTCGTGAAGGTCGAGCAGCGCGTGACCCTGGAGTTCCCCGCCAACCCGCTGCTGCCGGCCAGCGTGCAGCTGCAGGTGCAGTACTTCGCCGAGTGCGGTGGCGAGGTCGCGCGGCTGACCGCGCGCCAGAACGACGAGGCCGAGCCCATCGAGCTGGCGGGCGAAGTGCGCCGCGCGCGGCTGTAGCGGTCCGGTGTAGATCGTGGGGCGTCGGTCGCTCAAACTTCGATGTCGATTGCCCCACGCACGGCCAGCGAGAGGGTCTGGCGCGAGAAGGGCTTGCTCAACACTTGGACGTGGTCGGACACGGGCGTATCGGCGTAGCCGGACATCATCAGCACCGGCAGCCGAGGGCGCTCATCGGCGAGCCGGGCTCGAAGCTCCACGCCGCCCATCTTCGGCATCATGATGTCGGTCAGCACCAGCCCAACATCCGAAACGGTCGTGAGCTTCTGCAGCGCGTCGATGCCGTTGGCGCTCTCCAGCGCGCGGTAGCCCAGCGAGCGGAGCATTTCCAGAGCCACCTTTCGGACCGCGGGCTCGTCCTCCACGACCAGCACCAGTTCGGTGCCCCGCGGGGCCAGGCTCTCCGCCTCGGCGGGGGCGACACGGCTGGTGTCCGCGGCGGGCAGCACGACATCAAACTCGGAGCCCTGGCCGTCCTCGCTGCGCACCTCGATGTGCCCTCCGTGCTCCTTCACGATGCCAAAGCAGATCGACAGCCCGAGTCCCGTGCCCTCGCCATGGGCTTTGGTTGTGAAGAATGGCTCGAAGATCCGCCCTCGTACCTCATCGCTCATGCCCACGCCGTCGTCGCGTACACGCAGCACCACGCTTCCGTCGGACTCCAGCGTGCTGATGGTGATCGTGCCCTGATCCGTGATCGCGTGTTGAGCGTTGACCGCCAGGTTGATGAGCACCTGTCCGATCTGGGTCGAGTCGACCTCCACGAGGGGCAAGTCCTCGCCCAGGAGAAGGACCAGCTCGATGCGCTCATCGAGCAGACGGCGCATCATCGGTTGCAGCTCGTGCAGCAGCGCATTCGCGTCGTGTCCCTCGCGCTTGGGGGCTTGCTTGCGAGCGAACGTCAGCAGCTGACGTGTGAGCGCAGCGGCCCTCATCGCGGCTGTCTCCAGCTGTGCGAGCCGCTCGGTACGCGCGGCCTTTTCATCGCCATGCAGCCGGAGCAACTCGATGTTCGCGAGGATCACCGTCAGCAAGTTGTTGAAGTCGTGGGCTACTCCGCCGGCGAGCTGACCCACCGCTTCCATCTTCTGCGCCTGGCGCAGCTCGTCCTCACGCTCGCGGATGAGCTGCGCGTCGTCGCGGTGCTGCATGATGAAGCGCTCCAGAAAGAAGACCGACAGCGCGGCCAGCACACTGACGAACAGTCCCGGGAGCTCCGAGAGGTGGCCAGCGATGTCGAACGACCAGCTCGAGCCAGGTCCGAGCGACTGCGACAGCGTCAGTATCTGCCGCGTCGCCATGAGGGCGAGCATCGCCGTGAGGAAGCCCATCCGCAGGTCGCGGACCCGTCGAAGCAGTACGACCGACCAGCCCATCGCGACGAGCCGGATCAGAATGGAGGCGACGAGAATCGGGCTCATGCGGTCACAGGGGGACTGCATGGCCCCCCGGGACACAGGCTACAACGGCTCGAATGCTGGGTCGAGTTGGCCCGGGCAACCCGCGACGCGTCCAGCCTCCGGTGCGGCCGCGGCACTGGCGTAGCCACTCCGCGTCCGCTCAGTCGACCGTGAAGACCTCGCAGGGGAAGCTCGCCTCGAGGTAGGCCGTGGACTCGGTCTTGAAGCGTTCGCAGGCGACGCCCTCGGCGCGGATGGTGCGCTCGTCGACCAGCGTCCAGCCGTCCGCATCGCCGTAGTCGAGTAGCTCGCCGTTGAGCGCGACCATGCCCTCCATCGCGCGCTGCTCGTCGACCGTGCCGTTGAGCGTGACCTCGCAGCTGACGTTGAGGCTGATGAGCTCGGAGAGCTGCTGGGCGAGCTGCTCCGGATCGTTGGGCACGTACAGCGGCGCGGCCTGTCCGCCGTCGCGGGCCATGCCCACGCCGACGTTCGCGAGTGCCTGCAGGTGCTCCGCGAAGGGCCCGCCCGCCTCCGCCAGGCTCAGCACGTAGGTGTCGACCCCCAGGCCCTGGCCGTACTCCACCGCCTGCACGGTGTCGTCGAAGCTCGGCACGAAGCACACGCACGTGCCGCCCGCGGTGCACGAGCGGATCTGCTCCGGCTGGGGGCAGTCCTCGAGGAAGCTCGCCACGACGTCGAAGTCGCCTACACAGTCGTTCGGCTCGCCGTCCGTAGTCAGCACGACCACCTGACGGCCGAGCTCGCGGTCGAGCGCGTCGCGGTCGAAGCCGTCGTACGCCTCGCGCAGCCCGCGTGCGGTGGGGGTGGTGCCGACCGGCATGTCCGGCCGGTTGTTGTCGAGCGTCTGCGCGATCACATCGGCGTTGCTCGGCAGCGGGTCGACCACCGAGCCGTCGGGGTAGGGGCAGCTACGGGCGTTGAGTCCGCCGCTCTCCGCCGCGGACTGGAACACGCGTACGCCGAAACGGGCCCTGTCCTCGAAGCGCTTGACCACGCCCGACGACCCGTCCACGAGCGCCGACTTCAGCACGTCCCAGCGCGAGCGGTCGTCGTCGCGGAAGCCGAAGTCCGTCATGCTGATCGAGCCGTCCACGACGATCACGATCTCCGGCTTGATGCGCGTGGCCACCGCCGAGCCCATCGGGCACTGCGGTGTCAGCAGCGGCGTGAAGTCGTCGTCGGCGCCCTGCCCGGGGCTATCGAGCCCGGTGCTACCGGCGCCAGCGCCGCCCAGCGCGTCGTCGTCGGGGCCAGCGGGCAGGCCACGCGCCCGTTCGTCCTCGTCGCCGGCGGTGCAGCCGGGGGCGACGAGCAGTGTTGCGAGTGCGAGTGCGTGAAGCGCGTGGGGTGTCGGTCGGGTGAACATGGCAGGGCCTCCCTGCGCCGGGCGTGAGCGCCTGCGCATCTGATGTTGCGGTGCGGTGATCGATTGCGTCGCGATCTTCCAAATTGTTGTTTTCATTGATTAATAGTCCTGTTCAGGCGCACGCGTGCGCGCCGTCGAGCCGCGCTCCAGCCACTCGGTGCAGGTGGCTGAGCGTGGCGTCGGTGAAGGCGGCGCTGTCCTCGAGCACAGCGCCGTGGCCGGCGCCCTCGATCTCGAACAGGCGGCAGTCGCGGATCGCCGCCCCCATGCAGCGCATCTCGGCCATCGGCGTCAGGCTGTCCTCGGTGCCGCAGATCAGCGCCGTCGGTACGTCGATGGTCGCCGGCACGTCCGCATAGTCGAAGCCGGTCGCGCTGTCCGCGAGGCGCTCGAAGGCCACGAACCAGGCGTCGTCCAGCACGCCCGCGAGCAGCTCGCGCCGCTGTGCGAGCCAGTCGCCGGCCCGCTCGTAGAACGCGGGCCCGTAGACGTAGGGCATGCAGAGATCGAAGAACTCGCGCGCGTCCCGCCGTCGGGCGGCCACCTTCCAGGCGGCTCCCACCGCTTCCAGGTAGGGGTTTGCCTGCGCCGTGATGGATGCGAGCACGAGCGACGCGACCCGCTGTGGGCGCGTGCGCATGAGCGAAAGCGCGACCTGTCCACCGTAGGAGACGCCGAGCACGTGCGCGCGACCGATGTGCAGGTGGTCGAGCAGCTCGCACAGATCGGCGACGTGCTGCTCCGCGCGGTAGCCGGTCTGCAGGTGGCTCGAGCGGCCCTGGTCACGGAAGTCGAGGCGCAGCACCCGGTGGTCGCGGGACAGCGCCTCGACGAGCGGCTGCCAGCTGGCGGTGCTCATCATCAGTCCGTTGAGCAGCACGAGCCAGGGGCCGCCGGTGCCGTCGATGTCGTGGTGGATGCGTCCACCGTCGCGCAGCGTGTGTTCCATGCCATCGACCCTAGGCCGATTAATGTTGCAGCGCAAGATAGAGTGACCACAATTCCTACACCGTGTCCGAAATATACATATATACATTGACAACAGTGAGGGCAAGGATATGTTGCAGCGCACTATCACATCGCAAATGAGGTGCCCGATGTCCCGAATGTCCGCCGTCCTGAACTGGCTCGTCCCGCTCGTCTCGCTCGCTTCCCTGGCCGCTTGCGCCCCGGAGGAGGAGGCGGCCGTCTGCACCGCTGGCACCGGCAGGGAGTGTCCCTGCATCGGAGGAGCCACCGGGACGCAGAGCTGCCTGGCGGACGGCGGTGGCTACGCGGTGTGCATGTGTCCGTCGTCCGCGCCCGAGCCGGCCGCCGCCGCCTGTGTGCCGGGCCAGAGCACCGCCTGCGCATGCATGGGAGGCGCCACCGGGACACAGAGCTGCCTGGCGGACGGCGCGGCGTATGGCGCCTGCGCCTGTCCGATGGAGCCGTCGCCGGCCGTCGAGTCGCAGGCGGGCGGGACGGCCGGCATGGCCGCGCCGGCGATCGACTTCCCCGCGTGCCCCGAGGCCTATACGTGCGAGGCGCTGCCGGCGGCGCCCGGCGATCCGGTCTGCCTCGACCCCGCCTCCGCGCAGGGCTTCCCGCTGCCGCCGCCGTGTGAGGTGACCGAGGACTGCGCCCAGTACGGCCTCAACGTCGCCTTCACCGACTGCATCGACACGGCGCCGACCGGCTACGACTATGGCAAGCTGTGCTTCACCGGGTGCACACCGTGAGTCTGTGGCGCTGCCATGCGCCGCTCGCGATCCTGTGCGCACTGGTCGGCTGCGCGACCGACGTGCCGGGCCGCGGACAGCCCGTCTGCACGCCCGGTCTGACCGCCGCATGCAGCTGCGCCGACGGCACCGAGGGCGTGCACAGCTGCACGCTCGGCGGCGACGCCTACGGCGGGTGCCAGTGCGCGGCGCCGCCCGAGGAGCTGGCAGGCGTGGCGGGGCAGCCCGCGACGGATCCGCCGCCGCCCGGCGGCGACGAGGTGGTGGTGGACGATGGAGGACCGGGGCCGGTCGAGCCGCCCGCAGGGCCGCGCGGTATGCAACCCGACAACCCGCTGCCGCCGGGGAAGCACACGCTGCAGATCGAGGTGGGGGGACGCACCCGCGTCTTCGACCTGGTGGTCCCCGACAACTACGACAACAGCGGGCCGGTGCCGCTGGTGGTCAACTTCCATGGCTTCACCCTGGAGCGCGTCGCCTACGAGGGCATTACGCTCTACGGCCGCAAGGGCGCGGCCGAGGGCTTCGCCGTGGCGACCCCCGATGGCGTGGACCGCTCGTGGAACGGCGGCAGCGCGTGTTGCGGCAACGCCAGCGCGGGGTTGATCGACGACGTGGGCTTCGCGCGCGCGATGGTCGAGGAGATCGGGCGCGGGCTCTGGTACGACCCCGGCAAGGTGTACGCGGTGGGCTTCTCCAACGGCAGCTTCCTCGCCCACCGCCTCGGCTGCGAGGCGAGTGACGTCTTCACCGCCGTCGCCACGGCCGCCGGCGGCCTGAGCCTGCCCGATGTGCTGCCCGGCTGCGCGCCCGGCCGCGGCGTGCCCGTGGTGACCTACTTCGGCACGCGCGACACCACGTACGCGACCCTCGGTGACACGACGCACCGCCGCTGGCTCGAGGTCAACGCCTGCACCGACAGTGGTCACGAGAGCTACCGCAACGGGGGCGCCGTATGCACCACCTACAGCGCCTGCCGCGACGGCGCCGAGCTCACCCGCTGCATCATCGACGGCATGGACCACTGCTGGCCCGCCGGACCCTGCCAGTTCCCCCAGAGCCCCGACCTCCACGCAACCGACCACAGCTGGCAGTTCCTCAGCGGGTTCACGATGTAGGGACCGGGTACGGGCGTGCGCGACCACGTGCACCCGCACGACTACGATCACGACCCCGCGCACGATTACCGCGGCGGTTCAGTCCACCACCGGAGCGCCGCAGGCGCGACCCGCTGGGGTGAGTGCTCGTGTGTCCGGTGGACACACGAGCAGAGGGGACGCGCGTGCGTCCCCTGGGGGGTTGTAGCGACCGGTGGGCCCGGTGGGCCCACCAGATCGCGAAGGGGGCTCCGCCCCCTTTGTCATTAACCCTCAGTGGCGAGGACGCCGTCGCAAGAGGAGACGCCGGCCCCCCCCCTCACCCCCGCCGCGTCTTGCGTCGCATCCCCGCGCTGTCCTTGACCAGCCGCTCATACCGCAGCATCAAGTCGGCGTTGCCGGTCGCGCCGAAGTGGTCCTGTGCCTGCTGGCGATGGTGCTCGTAGCGCATCGGATCGCGTCTGCGGATCGCCAGCCGCCCCAGCTCCAGGTGCAGCCAGCCGAGCATCAGCGGGTTGTGCGTCATCGACTGCGTGTGCAGCAGCCGCTCGAGCCGGTCGCGCGCCTCGTCGGGCATGTCGAGGGCGTGCTCCGCGAGCGCGCACTGCCGTTCGATCCACAGCCGCGTCGCCACCGCTCCCTGCGGCACGTCGAGCACCTCGAGGGCGCCGGTGCAGATCGCGTGTGCCTCGCGATGCCGGCCCAGCGCGTTGAGCGCGACCGCGCAGTTGCCGTGCGCCAGCGCCCAGTGCGGGCTGGTGCCCTCGGCGTAGGTGTCGCGCCGCTGCTCGAAGAGTGTCAGCGCCTGGGCGTGCTCGCCGCGCTCGAGGTGGTGCGCCATCCGCGCGACGTCGCAGACGGCGTCCAGCGTCGGGATCTCCTTCGCCAGCGTCTCGAGCTGATCGCCGGTGCGCTTGAGCGCGACCACGTCGCCGCACAGCTGGTGCGCGAGGATGAGTCGCGCCGGCAGCCACACCTCGGCGCGCCACGAGCCCGCACCCTGCAGTCCCAGCAGGTCCGCGCGCCGCTGGTGGGCCTGGGCGATCTCGGTCTCACCACGGTAGGCGTGGTGCAGCGTGAGCACCTGCTCGGCGTAGACTTCGTAGCGCGCGTGGCCCAGCTCCCGTAATCGCCCGGCGTACTCGGCGGCACGGGCATCGCCCTCGGACGACAGCAGCATGCCCAGGCCGTTGAAGAGGCCGCCACGAAGTGCGACGCGCATGTGCTCAGGCATGCCCGACAGGGCGTCGCGCTCGTCCAGCGTCGACAGCATCGACAGCAACCCGGCGCGTGCTTCGCTGTCGCGGCCGGAGATCATCTGTGCCAGCGCCACGTTGAACTCGTGGATCGCACGCGGAGAGCTGCCGGCCGGGAAGCTCCCCAGCGGCGCCACCCGCCGCAGCACATCGGCCCCTGCCCTCACGTCATCGCGTGCCTGCGCCGCCGAGACCAGCGCCGTGCTGCACATCAGGAGCTGGATCACGAAGGGGCTCTTCGCGACGACCTTCGGCGGGTCGCGCTGCAGCCCGGTCAGCTCGATCAGCGCCGACAGCGTGGGCTCGCCGTACTGCGCGATCAACCTGCGGTCGCTGTACATCCCGGCCACCATGAGCGGAAGCAGCAGCGCGATGCACTCGTCGGCGCCGCGCCCCTCGGCCCGATAGGCGACGAGGCCCGCCTCGAGGTCGCCGATCGATGCGCGTAGGCGCCCCTGGGAGTCGGCGAAGTCGACGCCGCCCGCGATCAACAGCTCCGCCCCCGCCACCGCATCCCCCGCCTCGACCAGGTGGTGGGCCGCCTCGATACGCGTCTCCGGGTCGGCGGTCGGGTCGTCGAGCAGCGCCCGTGCGATGCGCCGGTGCAGTGTCGTGCGCCGTCCTCCCTCGACCCCCGCCCGCAGCGCTGTCATCGATAGCTCGCTGCGGAAGGCGTAGCCGTCGCCGGCGGCGACCAGCACGCCCGCCTGGCTCAGTCCGTCGAGTGCATCGAGGGCGCCCTTCGCGCTGCCGCCGAGCGCGCGGCACAGCGACAGTGGCAGCGGCCCGCGGCAAAGGCTCAGCGCCTCGCCAAGTGCGCGCTCCTCGTCGCCCAGCTGCGACAGCTGGGCATCGACCAGCGCCTCGGCGCTCTGCGGCAGTGCCTGCGCGTCGAGCGACTGCGGCAGCACCCACGTGCCGCCGAGGTAGCGGATCATCCGCGCGTCGACGAGGTGTCGCATCATCTCCACGGACTGCGCCGGGTTGCCGCCGGTCACCTGGTGCAGCCACCGCGACAGCACCGACGCCTGCGGCACCTTGCCGAAAACCGAGTGCACCATCGCCTCCATGCCGCGCACACCCAGCGGGCCGAGTGGCAGCGCCGTGCTGAACCGGCGCAGCGCGGACAGCGCCTCCGAGTCCTGCTCGCGGCGATCCTCAAGCGCGGTCACCGTGACGACGGGCGCGTCACGCGCGAGGTGTGCGAGCAACGCGAGCAGCCCCGCGTCCGCCTCGCTCGGCGCATGGTTGCTGCCCAGCAGCAGGCACAGCGGTCGCTGCTCGGCGAACGCCTGCAGCCACCTGCGCAGCGCCGCCATCAGGCGCGCTCGCAGCTCGAGCGCGTCCACGCCCGCGCCCGTCTCGGTCCGGCGCGACTGCTCCCCCGGCACGTAGGCGCGCAGCTCGGGCGCGTGCTGCGAGAGCATCTCGGCGGCCAGCTCGGGCGCGCGCATGTGCACCGCACCGAGGATGCTCCGCAGCAGCGCCAGCCCCGGCGCGTGCTCGACGATGCGGATCTGCGCCACGTCCAGGCCCAGTAGCTGCGCCTCCACCGCGCACTCCGACAGCAGCCGCGCCTTGCCGATGCCCGCCGGTCCCGTGACCACGAAGGCCGAGCCCCCGCCGCCGCGCACCGCCGCGGCACAGGCGGAGGCCAGGCTCGACAGCGGGTCCTCGCGACCGATCAGTGCGGGCCGGGGCAGGTTGCGCCGCGCCGTGCCGAGCGCCTCCTCGGTCGGGAGCGACGCGGCCGCGCCGAGCCGGTCGATCACCTCGGCGGCGCTGTGGGGCCGGCCCTGGGGGTCGATGCTCAGCAGCGACATGATCAGGCGCTCGAGCTCCTCGGGCATGTCGGCGAGCTGTCCGAGCGGCGTCGGCGGCTGGGCCCACTCGAGTGGCAGCCGATCGATCGTGCGCGCGGGGTAGGCGTGCTTTCCGCCCAGCGCGTAGTAGGCGAGGGCGCCGAAGCTATAGAGGTCCGCACGCTGGTCGAGGGCGTTTTCGCCGAGCGCCTCCGGCGGGATCACCGGCGGCGTACCGACCACGAAGCGCGGCACGCCGAAGCGCGTGAGCGCGCCGAAGTCGATCAGCTTCGCGTGTCCGTCCGAGGTGACACGGACGTTCTTCGCGTTGAGGTCGCGGTGCAGCAGGTGCCGCGAGTGCAGCAGCGACAGCGCCCCCGCAACATCGCGCAGCAGTGGACAGGCCTGCGCCCACGGCATCGGCGTCCGCTGATGCAGGTCCTCGCCGTCGAGCAGCTCCATCGTGTAGTAGGCGCCGGTGTCGCTGACGCCGTAGTCGTAGGCGCGGATGATGCCCGGGTGGTCCAGGCTCGCGAGCGTGTGGTACTCGCGCTCGAAGAGATTGCGCAGCCGCCCGCCGCGCCCGTCGTCGGTCATCCGCTTGAGCGCCAGCGCGCGGCCCTCGGTCTCGTCCCAGACGGAGAGCACCTCGCCCATGCCGCCGCGCCCCAGCGGGCCGACGACCCGGTAGCGGCCCGCGATCCGCGCCGCCTGCTCAGGGTCGCCGGGTGGAAGGTCGTTCACGGGCTCGCCCGGAGCATACCATCGCCGCCCGCCGCGGGCCGTGCACGCGGCTCTGGTCCACGCACCGCACCATGGGCTCGTCGGGAGCTTTCTGATGATTTATCGCGGGATTCACCGCGTTTTCGCTGCGCTGCAAGAACGATTACCCATTCGCATGTCGCCGCGCACCGCGCGCTGCCACCGTGCCGTCGCTAGCGCCCCGAGCCCGTGCGCTTGCGGCGTGGGGTCTTGGCCACCGGTCGCTCGGCCATGCCGGTGGCGACCTCGCGGATCATCGACTTGAGCTCGTCGAGCTCGCGCCGCATCTCCTGCACCTCGGTCACCTGGGTCATCCCGGTCATCCCGGTCATCCCGGTGTCGCCATCGCTCGCCGGACCCGCCGCACCACCGCGCGTTGCGCCGGAGGTGTGAATGCCGGAGGCGAGCATCGAGTCGGGCGGCTCCTCGTAGCCGCCACCGCGGCTCGGATACGTCATGGGTGCGGGCATCGGGCGCTCGACCGATGTGCCGGAATCACCTTGTATGAAGCGCTCCAGGGCCCCCGGAAGGTGACGCCCGAGGAACTCCGCGAGCTCCTCGTCCGTCATCCGCACGAACTCGTGCAGCACTGCGCTCGGCAGCACCTGGTGGGCGCCGCGTCCTTCGAAGACGATCTGTGCGAGCGTCGCCTGGGTCAGGTCGCGCCCGCTCTTGGCGTCCACCACGCGCACCTCGACACCGTCGCCGATGGTCTGGGCCAGCTCGTCCTGGGTCAGGTAGTGGCTGTCCTCGGTGTCGTAGAGGCGGCGGTTTCCGTACTTCTTGATGATCCTCGGCGAGCTGAAGCGCGACATGGCGTTCTCCGATCTGCCCTGACTGTCCCCGATTTTCCGTTGCGTCGCAACAAGATCGTCTCCTGTCTGCTCACGATTTCGAAAAATCGGTGGTACCAGGTGGGGTTTTGTGATGCTGCGGTGCACAATTTCCTTGACGTCGTATGTTGCGGTGCAATATCAAAGAGACATCCGAAGGAGGTCGCCATGACGCAGAGCAAGAACATCCGAACCATCCTGGGCCTGTGCCTGGCCCTCGGGGCCGGCGCCGGCTGTCGCGACGACGCCGCGACGACGTCACCCGACGAGGGCGGCAGCGAGCAGGCCGTCACCGAGGACGACACCGGTGACGGTGCGGACGGCATGGACGCGATGGGCATGGCGGGTGCCGCAGCGCCTGCCCTCGGCACCCTCGAGTGCCAGCCCGCGCCCGAAGGCCCCGCCGTCTGCGGTGGCGTGACGTGCGCCGATGTGAGCGCCGACCAGGTGCTGCTGTGCATCGTCGCCTGCTGCACGGCGGACGACACCTGCGGCATCCAGGGTCGCGTCGACGGGCAGGACGCCACCGAGTGCATGGCAGAGCTCGACGCCGAGGCCGACGCGCGCTGTCCCGACGACGCCTTCGTCGACGGCACCGAGGGCATCGGGTGCTGCACCGACGACGGCATGTGCGGGCTCATCGATCCGGTCTTCGGTCTCGGCTGCGTCGAGCGCTCCGAGGTCTACGGCGTGACGCTCGAGTCGCAGCCCTGCGACGACTCGGCACAGGAATAGGAAGGGAGCGCATCATGCAAGGCAAGGATCTCAAGGTCATCGTAACGGGCGCCGGCGGCGGACTCGGCGGACACTTCGCCAAGGAGCTGCACGGCTGGGGCGCCACGGTCACCGCCGCCGACAACGACGCCTCGCGCATCGCCGAGCTCGCCCGCGAGGTCGGTCCCTCGGAGCGCTTTTTTCCTCGGCTGCTCGACGTCACCGACCCCGAGGGCTGCCGCGCCTTCGTGGCCGACGCGGCCGAGGCCATGGGGGGGCTCAACGGCCTCATCAACAACGCCGGCGTGCTGCGCGACGGGCTGCTGGTCAAGCGCGACCGCAAGACCGGCAAGGTCATCCGCCAGAGTGAGGAGGACTGGCAGTTCGTCATCGACGTCAACCTCACCGGCGCCACCCGCATGGTGCGCGAGGTGGCCGCCCGCATGCTCGAGCTCGAGCAGGGCCCCGGCGTGATCGTCAACATCAGCTCGATCGCGCGCCACGGCAACCGCGGGCAGAGCAACTACGTCTCGGCCAAGGCGGCGCTCGCCGCCAACACCGTCACCTGGATGCGCGAGCTCGCCCCCCACGGAATACGCGTCGGTGCGGTCGCGCCGGGCATGGTGCGTACGCCGATGACCGACGCGATGCGCGACGACGCGCGGCAGGCGGCGGTCGACCAGATCCCCGTGGGCCGCATCGGCGAGCCCCAGGACATCTGGCAGGCGGCGCGCTTCATCTTCGAGTGCGACTACTTCAACGGCCGGACCATCGATGTCGACGGCGGATTTGCTTTCTAGGAGCCTCCAATGCCCCACCTATCCAGCACCCAACCCTGCGGCCACGCCGCCAACCTGCTGAGCCGCCGCGCCGAGCTCACCCCCGATCGCGTCGCGGTGATCGACGAGACCGGCGCGGCTGCGAGCGAGGTGACGTTCGCCGAGCTCAACGCGCGCGCCAACCGCGCCGCCCACCTGCTCACCCACGAGCTCGGCGTGCAGCCCGGCGACCGGGTCGCGGTGCTGGCGCACAACACGCTCGCTTACCTCGACCTGCTCTACGCGGTCGGGAAGATCGGCGCGGTGCTCTGTCCGCTCAACTGGCGGCTGACCGGTGCCGAGCTCACGTACATCGTGGGCCACGCCGCGCCGAAGGTGCTCTTCGTCGGTCCGGAGTGCGTTGAGCTCGCGGCCGAGGTGCTCGAGGTGGCCGAGGTGGAGCGCGTCATCGCGGTCGACGACGCCGTGCTGGGCGACGCCCCGAGCTATGACGCCATGGTGCGCTGCTGGTTCGCGGACGAGCCGCCGCCGCCGAGCGAGCCGCTGCACGCCGACACGCCCTACGCGATCCTCTACACCTCCGGCACGACCGGTCGGCCGAAGGGTGCGATCATCCCGCACCGCCAGGTGCTGTGGAACTGCATGAACGTGGCGGCGTCCTGGGGGCTCGACGAGGACGACCGCACGCCGATCTTCCTGCCCATGTTCCACGCCGGCGGCCTGCTGGCTCTCACCACACCGCTGCTCTACCTGGGCGCGAGCATCACGCTGCACCGCGGCTTCGATCCGGACGACACCCTGCGCGCCATCGCCCAGCATCGCTGCACGGTGATCCTCGGCGTGCCCACGATCTTCCAGATGTGGCTCGACTGCCCGAGCTTCGAGGCGACCGACCTATCGCACGTGAAGTTCTTCATCACCGGTGGCGCGCCGTGTCCGCGGCCGGTCATGGAGCGCTTCAAGCGCGACAAGCCCGGCGCTGTATTCCGCCAGGGCTACGGGCTCACGGAGGTCGGTCCGAACTGCTTCAGCATGACCAACGCTCAGGCCGAGCAGAAGGTCGGGTCGATCGGCCGGCCGATCTTCCACAGCGAGGTGCGGGTCGTCGACAGCGACGGTGCGGAGGTCGCCCCCGGTGAGGCGGGGGAGCTGCTGCTGTCGGGGCCCCACGTGTGCGCGGGCTACTTCAATGACTCGGCCGCGACGCAGCGCGCGATCGTCGACGGCTGGTTTCACACCGGTGACGTGGTGCGGCGTGACGACGACGGCTTCTTCTACGTGGCGGGCCGCAAGAAGGAGATGATCATCACCGGCGGCGAGAACGTTTACGCCGCCGAGGTGGAGGCGGTCTTCGACGACCACCCCGCGGTGATCAAGTCCGCGCTGATCGGCCAGCCCGACGCGCAGTGGGGCGAGCTGGGCGTGATCGTCGCGGAGCTGCGCGACGAGGTGAGCGCCGAGGACCTGCTGCGCTTCGGCCGCACGCGCCTGGCCCGCTACAAGCTTCCGCGCCGCGTCGAGTTCACACGTGAGATGCCGTACTCGGCCTACGGCAAGGTCCTCAAGGGCGAGCTGCGCCAGCGCTACGCGACCCCGACCGACAACCCCCCGACCCGTGAGGCAGTCCGATGAGCAAGCCCAGCAACTCCAGTGAGGCCAGCACGCCCAAACGAACTCAACGACCGGAGCCCACGCAGTGCGGCGACCTTCACATCGCCAAGGATGACGTCACGATCCACTGGGAGCGCTTCGGACGCGGCGACCGGGAGACCGTCGTGCTGCTCAACGGCATCGGCATGCTGACACAGTCCTGGTACACGTCGGTGCCGCAGATCCACCCCGACTTCGACGTGCTGCTCTACGACTACCCGGGGCAGGGCGCCTCGTCGTCGGAGGACAAGCCCTACTACATTCACCGGCTCGCGGACTACCTCGCGGCGGTGCTCGACGAGCTGGGCATCGAGAAGATCCACTGCGTCGGGGTCTCCTACGGCGGCTTCGTCGGCGCGGAGTTCGGGCGCCGCTATCCCGAGCGGCTGCACACGCAGACGCTGTCGGGGATCCTGCTGTCGCGCGAGAAGCTCTTCGACATGTACCAGGAGATCTCCCTGCAGTTCTACGCGGGCGGGCCCGAGCTCTTCGATCTCTACACGCGCTACATGTACGAGAAGACCTTCGGCGAGCAGTTCGTGCGTCAGCTCGGCGACAAGATCGACAAGCTGCGCGGGCGCTTCTTCGACAACTACAAGGACCGCACGCGGTCGCTCGCGCGCCTGACCGAGGCGCAGAACCTCTTCTTCGCCAACATCGACAGCAGCCAGCAGGGCTACCGCGCGGTCAAGGCACCCACGCTGATCCTCGCCGGCGAGGAGGACCGCGTGGTGCCCGTGTGGATGCAGGCCAAGCTGCTCGAGCTCTACGACAACAGCCGCATGTGGGTGGTGCCCGAGTGCGCGCACATCACGTACCTCGAGCGGCCGGAGGTCTTCTGGCCGCTGCTGCGCAAGCTGATGACGGACAAGGACCTCGCGCATGACGCGCAGGGCGCGGTGGAGCTGCGCGCCGCGACGCGTACGGCTGAGACCATGGCCGCCGATGCGGCGCAGGCCTGAAGGGAGGACGCGATGGACAAGCAGACGCTGGCGTGGGGTGTGTTCGGGCTGTACCTGATCGTGACGACGGGGCTGGCGATCGCTGGCATGCGGCGCACGACGACGCTGTCGGGCTTCGCGCTCGGCAACCGCGACATGGGGCCGTGGCTGGTCGGGGTGACGCTCGCCGCGGCCACCGCGAGCAGCGCGACCTTCGTGATCAACCCGGGCTTCGTCTATGCCTCCGGTGTGAGTGCGCTGCTGCATTTTGGCGTCGCCGGAATGGGCGGCGTTATCTTCGGTCTGGTGGTGCTCTCGAAGGGCTACCGCAGTCTCGGGACGGCGCACCAGGCGCTGACGCTTCCGCACTGGCTGGGCGCGCGCTTCCAGTCGCCGGGCCTGCGCACGTACATGGCGATCCTGAACCTGGCGATGGCCGTCGCCTTCGTGGTGCTGATCATCAAGGGCTCGGCGCTGATCATGCAGCACACGCTGGGGCTGTCGTACCTGGCGTCGGTGCTGCTGATCGTCGTCTTCGTGTTCGGCTACATCCTCATCGGCGGCACCTACGCCCACTCCTACACGAATGCCCTGCAGGGCACGCTGATGATCGGAGTGGCGCTGGCGATCGTCGCCAGCGGCCTGCCGCTGCTGGCCGACGGTGTGGGGCCCTTCATGGCGCAGCTCGCCGCGCAGGATCCGAACCTGGTGCGACCACTCAACCCCGGCAGCGCCCTGTTCCACTCCGCCTGGGAGGTCTTTGGGTGCGGCTTCATCGTCTCGGTGGGCCTGGTCTGCCAGCCGCACATCCTGATCAAGTCGCTCTACCTGAAGCGCGACCGCGACGTGAACCTCTACTTGGCGTTCTCATCCGGCATCCTGCTGCTCTTCGCGCTCATCCTGACCGCCGGACTGTTCGCGCGGGTGCGCTTCCCGGAGCTGCAGACGCAGGACGCGGTCATGGCCGTCTACATCAACAGCAGCTTCTCCCCGACCCTCGGGGTGTTCATCAGCGTGGCGCTACTCGCGGCGGGCATGAGCACGATGGACGGCATCCTCGTGTCGGCCTCGTCCATCGCCGGCAACGACCTGGTGCTCGGCGCGCTCGGCCAGAAGCTGTGGCCGGGGCGCTCGCAGCAGGCTCGCGAGAAGATGGCCCTGTCGGCGAGTCGCTGGGTGCTCGTGCTGATCGGACTGGGCGCCACCCTCATGGCCCTCGACCCACCCAAGTACGTCGGCATCTTCGCTCAGGTCACGATCTACGGCCTCGTCTCCGCCGTGTTACCCGCGATGCTCTTCGGCATCTACTCGCGCACCGTCGACCGCCGCGACGTCATCGTCGCCGCCGTGCTCGGCCCCGCCCTCCACTACATGCACTACTTCTACGTACGCTACGGCCTCGACCAGCCCCTGCAGCCCGCCGCCACCGCAGTAGAGGGAACGCTGCTCGCGATCGCCTACCTGGGCGTGACAACCTGGGCCCGCCGCGGCGCAGTCAGCCAGCGGGCAAGAGCGTAGGCGCGGACGGGGGTCGTGCACGATCACGATCACGCCCACGATCACGATCACGTGCACGCGCACGAACAACGATCACGCGTACGCGCTGCCACCAGCTTTGCCCCCGGAGCGCCTGTGGCGCGACCCGCTGGGGTGAATGTTGGTGTGTCCGGTGGACACACCAACAGAGGGGACGCGCGTGCGTCCCCTGGGGGGTTGTAGCGGCTGGAGTGCGAACGCACTCCAGTCCGCGAAGGGGGCTTTGCCCCCTTTGTCATTAACCACCGTGGCGAATACGCCGCCACACATCGCAAGCGCACGTCATCAGCAAGCACTCGCGAAGGGGGCTTTGCCCCCATTGTCATTAACCACGGTGGCGAAGACGCCGTCATAGAAACGCCAGCGCGCACGCACCACCCTTCGCCACTAACCTACTCGACGTAGAACACGCCCCGCAGGTCCTCGGTCGCCGAGATCGGCGCGGCCTGGCCGTTGCCGGGCTGCCGCCACGAGGTCACCCGGAACTGGTAGTACATGCCAACCTCCATCGGGCCGCCGTATTGCACCGAGACGTCGCTGCCGCCTCGGCCCGCGGCGACGTTCTCGTCGGCCCAGACCTCGTCGCCGTAGGCGTTGAAGACGCGCACCTCGTACCAGTCCTCGCTGCTGTCGTCGGCCCACACGAGCGCGGGTGCATCGGTGACCGCGGTGGGCTCGTCAGCACCCGGTGAGCGCACGGCCAGCGCCTCGGTGACCTTGAAGGAGTCGTCCAGCGTGACGTCACCGCCGCTCACCGTGACGCGCACGAAGTCGGTCCCCGCGATGTTGGTGTCGGGGTCGCGCACCAGGTCGTCGTTCTCATAGGCGGCCAGCACGACGTAGGTGCCGTTGGGGACGCCGGCGATCTCGAAGCCGCCGTCCACGTCCGGCGCACCGCTACGCGGGGCACGCAGGCCGCGCGGCACCTCGCCGCGTACGAAGTCCGCGTCGAAGGTCGACTCGACCACGAGGATGACCGAGGTCTCCGCACCGCCCGGGGCGTTGACGATCTGAATGCTGCCGCTCAGCGTCGTCAGCGCATCGGATGACGGGAAGAGGTCGACGTCCACCACGGGTTGGTCCGCGACCTCGGCGCTGGCGGGGGTGAGCTGCACGTCGGCCGCATAGCCCTCGACGGCGTAGCTGCCGGGAGTGGCGTTGAAGATCGTGAAGCTGCCGCTGCGATCCGACAGGGCGCTGAGCGTCGTTTGGCCGCTCGTCGCGACCACCAGCACGCCCGAGACCTCCTCCGCAAGCGGCTGCCTGCCCTCGTCGACCTCGGTCACGGGATGCACGGTGCCCGAGATCGTCACCCGGTCGTCCGCATCGGCGAGCGGGATGAGCACGACGTCGACCAGTGTGCCGCTCACCACCCAGCCACCGTCGACCTCGGCCGCCTGCGAGAGGCTGATGGGCAGTGCGGTGCGAAGCCCGCCGGGGAAGACCTGGTAGTCCGCCGCGGCGGCGCGCAGGGTGTAGGTACCGTCGACGGGCGCGCCGGTCTCGTCGCGCAGCACCGGGATCTCGAGCTCGTAGCCACCATCGTCGTCGCTCACCGCGACGTCCGTCACCGCCACGCCCTCGTCGTCGATGCCGATCACGTGTGCGCCACCGATGGCCGATGCGTCCAGCGCGTCGCTGACCATCCCGCTGAAGAGCACGCGCCCGTGGCAGCGGTGCTCCCCGCCCTGAACCTCGGCGCACGTGAGCCCGTCCTGGCAGAACGGCTCGAGCGGATCGCAGCTGCCGCCATCGGCGACCAGGCACTGCGCTTCCTCTGCCCCGGCGTCCGGTGCCGCGCCGCCCACGCACTCCGCCCCCGGCGTGCACCCGCTGGGGTCCTCCTCCAGATCGCAGAACGCGCCCGGGGCGATGTGGCAGCGTGGCGCCTCCTCGGCGTCCGGGACGCACACGAGGCCATCCTCGCACGGCGCCTCCGCGTCGGGGTCGCAGCTGGCGAGCAGACCGCTCTGCTCCTCGTCGTCATCGTCATCGCAGGCGACGAGCAAGAGCGTCATCACGATCGGCAGGGGCATCAATAGGCGCAAGTAGCGTGTCATGGCTCGGAGACCTCCAGCTCTCTTAGGGGAGGCAGCGGCCAATCGGTTGCACGAACGGTTCAGATCGCGGTCGCCGCCACGAAATTTCCGCCAGACGTCGTACACTCTGCTCCCGTGACCACACCACCGCAGCGAACCCGCGCCGTCGCCGTCGCCTGGGTGATCGCGGCCTACATCACCGCGCTGGTCGCGGCCTACTTCACCTGGACCCGCGTGCCGGGCAGCGTGCTCGAGCGCACGGCCGCCGCCGATGTCGTCGCCACCGCCGTCGTGTTCATCTACAGCCGCATCTTCGACAACTCCAGCTTCTACGATCCCTACTGGAGCGTGAAGCCGATGGTGTTGACGGCGCACTTCTGGCTCCTCCCGGAGAGCGACGGCGGGGTCTTCGCACGTCAGCTGATCATCACACTGCTCGCCTGGGCCTACGGCGTTCGCCTCACCCACAACTGGCTGCGCGGCTGGACCGGCCTCGACCACGAGGACTGGCGCTACGTCGACCTGCGTCGCAAGAGCGGCAAGGCGTTCTTCGTCGTCGACCTCCTGGGCATCCACATGTTCCCCACCGTGCAGGTCTTCCTCGGCTGCCTCGCGGCGTATCTGGCAATGCGCAGCCCGGTGCCGCTCGGCCCGCTGGACGCGCTCGGCGCGGTCGTCACCGGCGGCGCGATCCTGTTGCAGGGCACCGCCGACAACCAGCTGCGCGCCTTCGTGCTGTCGAAGCCCGAGCCCGGCACGATCCTGAAGACGGGGCTGTGGGCCCGCAGCCGCCACCCCAACTACCTCGGCGAGATGATGCTCTGGTGGGGGCTCGCGCTGTTCGCCCTGGGGACCGACCCGCAGTGGTGGGGCTTCGTCGGCGCAGCCACAATCACCGTCATGTTCGTCGTCGTCAGCGTGCCCATGATCGACAAGCGCAGCCTGGAGCGTCGCCCGGGCTACGCCGAGCACATGAAGCGCGTGCCCACGTTCATCCCGCGTCCCTGGTAGTCGGGGTGCGCAGCATTGCGGCGAGCGCCGCTGGGCGAGTCCACCGGAGCTCGCAGCGTCTAGAACCGTCCCGCCAGCGCGAGTCCCGAGTCAGTCGGTACGAGCACGACGGCCGCGGCCCGCGGCCTGTGAAGGTGCGGTACCAGCAGGCCGATGGCCGCGCCGACCGCGGCTCCCGCGATGACATCGGTGGGGAAGTGCTTGCCCTCGATCACGCGGAAGCTCCCGACCACGCCGGTGAGCGCGACGCTGCCCCCGAGTACGCCCCAGCGCTCCCAGTCAGCACCCGGCCGCGCGAAGGCCATGTAGGTCGCGGTGCCTCCGAGCGCCGCGGCGATCGATGCGTGCCCCGAGATGAACGACAGCGCCGAGTTGGTCTCTTCGTTGGCCATGCCCGTGTCGCGCACGGCCGCGTAGGCCTCCGGGCGCGGCCGGCGGACGGCGATCTTCACCATGTCGGTGACGACCAGCGTGAGCGCCACCGACTGCGTGTACATGATGATGTAGTGGTGCCACGGATCCCCCCGGTCGTGCACGTCCGACAGCACTGCGTCCGCGATCGCGTAGGCGCCCATGCCGCCCAGCGCAATGCTGCTGATGCCCCGGTCGTGGCGGTCGTCATCTCTGGCGAAGGGGCGGTCGATGGCCGGCAGCTTGTCGGGGTCCCCCGGCTGTTGCGGCGTGAGCTCGCTGCTCGAGATGATCAGCTCGAGCGTCAGGCCCAGCGTCAGGCCACTCACCAGCAACCCGGTGTCGAGCAGCGGGTTGAGCTCGATGACCGGGGGCGGCTCGTCGGCCGGAGCATCCGCCCGGCATGGCGCGTGGGCCAGCGCGACGAGCAGCGTGATCGCGGTGAGCATCGCCGTGGGGGTCGCTTCCGTTGCGCGAAGCCGACGTGCAGGCAGGATCATCACCGACCATGGTCCGCCCCCGGCGCCCCCGGGGCAACACGATTTCGTCCGCGAAGTGAGCCGGACCTCGCATTGGCTGCTCACCTCCGCGGTTCGTGTCACGCTACCCACATGGGCTCGGGACGTGAGTGGTCGTCGCGTCGCTTCGCGTCGTGGTTCACGATCGCGCTGATGTTCGCGACCGCCGCATGCTCCCGCAGTCCGCTGGGCGAGCCGGTGGCGAGCGGCTCAGTCTCGAACCGACCTCCGCCGTCACAGGGCAACGGCGGCGGTGACTCGCCGCCGTCGGCATTCGACGACGGCACCGGCGGCCAGCAGCCCGTCGCGGAGCCGCCACCGGGCGGCGGCGCGATCACCGGCATGGCCGGCAGCGACGATCCCTTCTTCATCCCCAACGGTCCCCAGGGGGCGATCCGCGAGGACAACTTCTGCGTCGGCTTCGGCATCACGGTGCCGGTGATCGATCAGCCGCCGGTGGCGGGCCCCTTCTTCTGTGGGCTCAACTGCGCGTACGGCATGGCCTGCCCGCTCGGCCTGCAGTGCTGGGGCGTCTTCGAACCCGGCCCGCTCACACAGCTGCCGAGCGGCGACTACGTCTCGCCCACCGACATCGTCGCCTACCAGTGCTTCCCCCCGGACGGTGCATGCCCCGAGGGACAGCCGCCCGGCACCCTGTGCGCCAGCTGCCAGAGCGACGCCGACTGCCGCTGAGCGCCGCCGACCTAGAAGACGAAGGCGTTCGTGCTCCGCGCCGTCAGTGTCATCGACAGCTGGCGGCAGACGCCGCCCTCGTCTTGGCCCAGGTCCGCAAGACTCTCGATCAGCAGGTCCGCGATCTCCGTCACCTCTGCCGTATCGGCCTGGCGCACCAGCGTGAAGAGCTGCTCGATCTCCACGCCGCCCGCCATCAGGACGTCCATCGAGCCGTCCTCGTGCAGCTCGGCACGCACGTGCGCGTCGTGGATGCGCAGCACCTCGGAGAGCTGCACGATGGTGATCGGCAGCAGGGTCTCGAACGGTCCCGCCTCCACGATGCCGTCCTTCATGGGTGCGCACTCGGAGCTCGCCATGCCGTACTCCGGGTCGAGGTCGAAGGTCTGGCCCGGCGCGAGCAGGCCGTCGGTGCCGAGGAACGGCGTGCCGACGCCGGGGAACGAGCTGACGATCACGCAGTCGTCATCCTTCGGGTCGTCCACGCCGCTGATGCCGAGCATCCACAGCAGCTGCCCGTCGCTGATCGCGGTGGCGACGTAGCCGGGGATCGAGTCGCCGGTGGCGTCGAAGAGCAGCGGCATGAGCAGCGACGACTGGCTGTCGATGCCCTCGACACCGTCGGGGCTCGTGAAGTCTGGGTTGCCGCACGTCTGCGGGTCCGTGTCGTCGCTGACCCGGTGGTCCACGTCGAATCCGATCACCATGCCGGCGTCGTCCTGAAGCTCCCAGTCGAGGGTCTGCGCCACCGAGAAGTAGTCCTGGCAGTCGTCGGTCGAGCAGCCGTCGCCGGTGCCGGCGTCCATGACGTCCCCCGACCCGCCTGCGCCGCCGTCCGTACCGTCACTGTCATCGCCGCAGCCCACCGCCATCGCAAGCAGTGGCAACAAGAACCATCGTACGCTCTTCATGTGATCTCCACGGAGGTGAGGGTCTCGGAGCTCTCGCCCTCCTCGAGCCCGAAGCTCTCCTGCTGCGCACCCATCGCCTGCAGAATAGTCAGCGCGAGGTTGCTGGTGTTCTCGTCGGTGTTCGACCGGTAGTGGACGCCCTGCTGGATGCGCCCGCAGGCGGTGCCTGACAGCAGGATCGGGAAGTCGTCGAGGCTGTGACGCTGGCCGTGGGAGACGTCGGTGGTCGCGAGCACGAGGCTGTTGTCGAGCAGCGTCCCGTCGCCCTCGGTGATCGAGCTCAGCCGGTCGATCGTCACCGCGTAGTTCTCCATGATGTGCTGCACGATCGAGTTGACCTGCGGCTGCTCCCCCGGCTCGTCGTGGGTCAGCTGGTGGTGGCCGGCCTCGGCGCCGGGGAAGAGGTAGTTGGCCTGCGGGTCCGAAAACCAGTAGCTCGCGACGCGCGTCTGGTCGCACGCCATCGCCATCGCCAGCACCTCGGTCATCGCGGCGTTGCGCTCGAGCAGGGGAGGGCGGCCCTCGACGTCGGGGTAGTCCTCCGCCGGCGGCTCGGGTGCGGCGCAGGCCTCGAGCGCGGGCGGGTCGTCCTCGAGCCGTGCCAACCGCAGCTCGAGCTCGCGGATCGAGTCGAAGTGCTGCTCGAGCCGGATGCGGTCCCGGGCGCCCACGCGCGACATCAGCGCCTGCGAGTCGTTGCCGATGGCATCCAGGATGCTGCGGCGGATCGCGACCTCCGGGTCCGGCATCGGATCCTCGCCGGGTGCGGTGAAGCCCATGCCGAAGATGCGATCGAAGGCCGCACGCGGCGAGGACTCCACCGGGACACGGCTGTCGGCGCCGTTGTAGGAGCGGCCGCTCGTGTGTGGCCCGACGCCGAGCTCGAGCGAGCGGAAGCGGGTCTCGCCGCCGATCTCCGCGGCCAGCACCTGATCGATGCTCGGCAGCTGGATCGTCTCGCGCCCGCCGGCGATCAGCAGCGGCGCACCCGTCAGGAAGCCCGCCGGCCCCGACTCGTGGGCGCGGTCGTTGCCCGCGTGCACGCGCAGTCCCGACACGACGGTGACCCGGTCCTTGACGTCCGACAGCGGCATCAGCTGCTCCGAGGGGATCCAGTCCGGCCCCGTCGCGCTCGGCACCCAGCGATCCGGCTGCACGCCATTGCCCCAGAACCACAGCACGAAGCGACGCGGGAAGGCGGAGCCGTCGGCGTGGGCGGTGCCGTGTTCGTTGAGGAAGATGTCGAGCGCCGGCAGCGCGATGGACACCGCGGTGCCGCCCACGATCCCCTTGAGCACGGTGCGTCTCGACAGTGGCTTGCGAAGCACCATCAGCTGCCCTCCTCTTCGTCGCTCTGCATGACCGCGCGCCTGAACCCGCTGCTCGTCGCGATGTCCCGCAGCAGCGGCGTGATCACGTAGCCCTGCTCGGCGAAGCGCTCGGCCAGCGCCGTCAGCAGCGCCTCCTCACCGTCGGTGTCCGTGTGGCCCGTGGCGTAGCGGTAGATCGTCGAGACCAGGCAGGTCGGTAGGTCCGAGTGGTCGCGGACGACCTGCGTCAGCTCGAGCGGGTCGCCGAAGGTCGCACCGTCGAGCTCACCGCTGGCATCGATCATGGCGCCGTTGTCCTCGACGCGGTACGCGCCCAGGCCGTCGAAGTTCTCGAGCCCCAGGCCGATCGGATCGAGGAAGCTGTGGCAGCCCGCGCACGACGGGTTTGTGAGGTGCTCGTCGACGCGCTCGCGCAGGGTGCGGGTCATGCCGCTGGGCTCGGGCAGTGCCGTGTTCACGTCGACCGGCGGCGCAGGCACCGTCGCACACAGCAGCGTCTCGCGGATGAACTTGCCGCGCAGGGTCGCGGACGACGAGGTCGGGTGGGCGTTCTTCGCCAGCACGCTGACGTGGCCGAGCAGGCCGCGGCGCGGGCTGTCGTCGTCCCAGACGTGCTCGCCGAAGCCATCGCGCGAGGGGGCGGGCACGCCGTAGATCGCCGCGAGCTTGCGGTCGATGAAGGTCGTGCGCGTGGTCAGCAGGTCGCGGTAGTCACCCTCCTGCTCCAGCAGGTGGTGCGCGATCGCGCGCAGCGTCTCCTGCCGCGCCGACGGTCCGACCTCGGCGCTCGCCTGCACGAAGATAGTAGGGTCCTTCGTGAGCGCGTCGAGGCTCGCGAGGTCGAGCATGTCGAAGAAGAAGCTCTGCAGTCCGCCCTCGAGCCGCTCGGACTCGAGCATGCGCTGCACCGACGTGGCCAGTCCCTCGTCGGTCACCAGCTCGCCGCGCTCGGCGGCGTCGAGCAGCGCGTCGTCGGGGCCGGTGTTCCACAGGAAGAACGCGAGGCGTGACGCCATCTCCCAGTCCGTGAAGCGCAGCTGCCCGGTGTTGTCGGGGTCGGCCTCGCCCAGCTCGGCGCGGAACAGGAAGTTCGGTGACTGCAGCAGCGCCGACAGCGCGTAGCGCACGCCCACGTGGTAGTCGCCCATCACGTCTTCGGCGTTTTCCGCGATCGCCGACAGCGTCTCCAGCTCGGTGTCTGTCAGCGGCCGTCGCCACAGCCGGCGCCCGATGTTGGTCAGCAGCTCGGTCGTGCACTCGGCGCCGGGGTCGCAGGTGATGAGCGCGTCGCGCAGCTCGCCGGCCTCGGTGACCTGCGTGGCGATCTGAATGGCCGCCTCCTCGTACTGCTCGACGCCGCGTGGCGAGATGCTGCTGCGCGAGGAGCCCAGCGCGATCAGGCCCTCGCTGACGACGTCGGGCTCGAGCCGCGACGGCAACACCACCGCCTCGCCGAACACGTCCTTTACGACGTTGTGGTACTGCGCGGTCGTCAGCCGTCGCAGGCTGCTCTCGGCGGGGGAGACGTCGACGGTGATCGGCGTGGGTGCGTCATCGGCGTCGTCGTCGGACGACGAGCCGCAACCGAGCGCGGCGCCGGCCAGCGTCGATGCGATCAGCGCGATGGTGACGCGGCGTATCCGAAGCCTCGTTCGTGTTGTCGTGTTCATGTTCTTCCGTCGCTACGCGCGGAGCCCATGTCGCCCCCACGGCGGCGTCAGCCTAGCTCGCGCCATCGATCCGCGAAAGACCCCGGAGCCGGCGGCGCGTGGTCGCACGCGATCAAGCGTGTAGGCGAGGGTGGGAGTCCGGATCCCTGCCGGTGCAAGGCGCGCGGTGCACGATGGAGCTCACGTGCCGTCTATACCTCGTACCCTCATCCTGGCCGCAATTGCCGCACTCGCGTTGGCGTGTGGCAGCGACGAATCCGATCGCCAGACCGGCACGCCCGGCGGTCCCGGCAGCGGCGGTGGCGACGGCGACTCGCAGCGTGCGATGGACCAGGAGTTCGAAAGACGCAGTAGCGGGGCGGGCGGGGATGCCGGCGTGCGGGTGCTCGTGGGCGTGCTCGAGTGCGACTACGATCACGATCACGATCACGAGTACGTGCAGACCACGCTCTGTCGTCAGGGAGGCACTGGAGCGCCTTTGGCGCGACCCGCTGGGGTGAATCTTGGTGTGTCCGGTGGACACGCCAAGAGAGGGGACGCGCGTGCGTCCCTTTGGGGGTTGTAGCGGCAGCAGTGCGCAGCACTGCTGTCCGCGAAGGGGGCGCAGCCCCCTTTGTCATTAGCCCCAGTGGCGAAGAGGCTACCCCGAAGCACCCGCGTGCTTCGGGCAGCCCCCATCAACCGACGCTCACCCCTCCCGCTGCAGCGTCCTGCCACCCGTCGGGCCGTAGGCCTTCTCGCCGTGGAGGTTGATGTCGAGGCCCTCCAGCTCCACATCCTCGTCCACGCGCAGGCCCATCGTGGCATCGAGGATCTTCAACAGGATGAAGGTCACGACCACGGCGTAGAGACCGGCGGCGACCACACCGATGATGTTCTCGATGAAGAGCGCCGTGTTGCCCTCGAGCAGGCCGGCGGTACCGCCCCAGGCCTCCGCCGCGAACACGCCCGTGAGGATGGCGCCCAGCGCGCCGCCCACGCCGTGGACACCGAAGGCGTCGAGCGCATCGTCGTAGCCGAGCTTGCCCTTGAGCAGCACGCCGCCGAGGCACGCCGCACCGCCGAGCAGGCCCATGCCGAGCGCGCCGATCGGCGTCACGAAGCCCGCCGCCGGCGTGATCACGACCAGCCCCGCGACGATGCCCGATGCCACGCCGAGCGCCGTGGGCTTGCCCTCGAGCTTCCACTCGATCAGCACCCAGCTCAGCGCGGCGGCACCGGCCGCGATGTGCGTGTTGACCAGCGCAAACGCGGCGATGTGATCGGACGCCAGCGCGCTGCCGGCGTTGAAGCCGAACCAGCCGAACCACAGCAGGCCCGCGCCGATCAGCACCAGCGGCAGGCTGTGCGGCGGAGCGGGTCGCGAGCGCTTGCCGATCACGATCGCGAAGACCAGCGCGCTGATACCCGAGCTCAGGTGCACGACGGTGCCGCCCGCGAAGTCCAGTGCGCCGCGCACGCCCAGCCAGCCGTCCGGCCCCCACACCCAGTGGCAGATCGGATCGTAGACGAGCGTTCCCCACAGCAGGATGAACACGCAGTAGGTGCCGAACTTCATGCGCTCGGCGAAGGCGCCCGAGATCAGCGCCGGCGTGATCACCGCGAACATCATCTGGAACGCCATGAACAGCACGTGCGGGATGGTCGAGCCCTCCTGCGGTGCCATCCCGACCCCCTCGAGCATGACGTACTGCAGCCCGCCGATGAAGCCGCCGCCGGCGTCCGCGCCGAAGGCCAGCGAGTAGCCGATGACCACCCACTGCACCGTCATGATGCCCAGGGCGATGAAGCTGTGCATCAGCGTCGACAGCACATTCTTGCCGCTGACCATGCCGCCGTAGAAGAGCGCCAGTCCCGGCGTCATCAGCAGCACCAGCGCACACGAGACCATCATCCAGGCGGTATCCGCCTTGTCCAACGCTTCCATTTGCTTCGCTCCGGTTAGAGGGGAGGGTGCCGGGCGAGCCCTGGGGCCCCCGGCACTGCAGCCGCCTATTCCACTAGCGCTGAGTTTGTTTCATCAAGATTTCGCCTCGATTTCGGCTTTGTGCAATCGGCCTCGAGGCCCGGCGGGCCTGCTGTATTGCCCGTGTTATGAGACCCCATGATCTCGAAGGTCGGCGCAGTCCTCATCATCAGCGCAGATGCCGCGGCGCTCGCGGACTTCTACCGCGACGCGCTCGGGTTGCCGCTGCAGGACGAGGTGCACGAGGGGGTGCCGCTGCACTACGGCTGCGAGATCGGCGACATCCACCTCGCCATCCACGATGCCGCCCACTGGAAGCCCGCCGACGAGACCGGCGCGGGCGGCATGCGGGTGGCGTTCGAGATCGACGACGCGGCGGCCGTCGCCGCCCACCTGCGCGCTCGCGGCGTCGAGTGCACCGGGCCGAGCGACCACGGCTTTGCCCTCACACTCTCGCTGCGCGACCCCGACGGCAACCACGTCGAGCTGCTCCAGCCCACCGGGTGACGAGGGCGCCGCGCAGTCTGCGTCGGCTCAGGGTGCGCAGACTCCGTCGCCCGAGCACGACGTGAGCTGGCCGATGTCGTTGACGCAGTCGGCGATCCCGCCGATGCCGAAGCAGGCGCCGTCGTCGTCGCAGCCCCAGCCGCCGACGTTGTACTGCGTGTTGCTGTAGCAGCCATAGTCCATCCAGACCGGGCAGTCGCCGTCGTCGGCACACGCGATCGCGCAGCCGTAGTCGTCCTCGTCCGTGTCGTAGATGCAGGCCCGGGTGCCGTCGCCGATCACGCCGCCGGGGTTCGACACGTACGGGTCGCAGGCGCTGCAGTCCATCACGCCGCCGCAGCCGTTGGGTGTCTCGGGGTGACAGTCCGCGTCGAGCGCGTCGAGCGCCGCTGCGCAGTCCGCGTAGGGCGTGCATGCCTCGCAGCTGTTGTTCGGCTCGTGGCAGCTGCCGAGCACACCGCAGCCACCAATCTCGGCGCACTCAGCGACCACGTCGTGGGAGTCGCCGCAGTTGTCGACCAGGGTGCCGCACTCGGCGTTCGTCGTGCCGCAGTCGAACGTGGACACGCAGTTGTCGCCGTCGCCGTCGCCGTCACCGTCACCGTCACCGTCGCCGTCGCCGTCGCCGTCGCCGTCGCCGTCGCCATCACCGCCGGCGGAGTCTCCATCGCCATCACCGCCGGATGAGTCCCCGTCGCCGTCCCCGCCGGTCGAGTCGCCATCTCCGTCGCCGCCGCCCGTGTCCCCGTCTCCATCTCCGCCGGAGGTGCTCCCTTCGTCGCACGCGACGGTGAGCAGGACAGGATGATGGCCAGGCAGCCCAGGATGCGGTTCGACATGTTCCCCCCGGTGGTGTTGTGCGCCCTATCGTAGGGCTCGCATCGCATCCGCGATAGATGTGCGCGGGGTGGGAGCGTCTCCCCCATGCCCGGCGAGACATGCTCGGAGAGTTCGCGGCGGCGGCCGCGGCTACGCGACAACCTGGAAGAGCGTGTAGCCGGAGATGCCCATGATGATGAGCGACCCGACGCTGAAGAAGAAGGCGCGCGGCTCGTGGCCCTTGGCGGCGATGTACGTCCAGAAGTGTCCGAGGCGCGCGAGGACGAAGCCGTAGAGCACGACCTGGGCGAGCCACAGCGGCGGCTGGGTCATCACGAAGAGCAGGCCTGCCACCAGAAACATCGGGATGTTCTCGCCGTCGTTGCGGTGCATGCGTCGCGAGCGCTCGACGTACTCGTCGAGGTCCGTCTGCCCGTCGCGCGGCTCGGGGTTGATCATCCCGGCGTCGGCGTCCTCCGGGTTCACGAAGCCGCCGCCGACCTTCATCATGCGCGCGACCGTGATCCAGCCCTGGCCCATCATCTTGAGGATCATGAGGGTCGCTGCGATCGCGTAGGTGGCGAAAACCGGGTTGTCGAGGGTCATGGTCATTGCTGGGCTCCTGAGTTCGCGGCCTGACGAAAGGTCAGGCACAGATCGGCGATGAGGTCTTCGTCGCCGTGGATCAGTGGGTCGTCGGCGGCGTCGGTCATGGCCTTCATGTTGAGCACGCCGACGGTCGCCATGTGCGCGGTGAATGCGAAGCGCCGCGGGTCGCGCCCGGCGGCAAACGTGCCGGCCTGTTGGTCGGCGCGCAGGCGCGCCTCGGTGCCGCCGTAGAACATCTCGTTGACCGGGCGGATGCGCTCGAGCTCGTCCCGCGCCATGAAGCTGTCGCCGAGCAGCTCCGCGCTGGTCATCTGGTGGACGACCTTGAACATCTGCAGCCGCGAGCGGTAGCGCTCGAACACGGTACGCATGAGCGTCTCCACCGCGTCGGCGCCGGACCTCGTCGCTTCGACCGCGGCGTGCACCTCCTCGCCGCAGGCAAACCACTCGCGCCGCACCAGCTCGAAGAGCAGCGCCTCCTTCGACTTGAAGTAGTAGTAGAGCGCGGGGTTGGTCAGCCCGAGCTGCTCGGCGACCGCCGCCAGCGTGAAGCTCGCGAAGCCGTCGCGCAGGACGATCTCGCTGGCCACGTCGAGGATCTCGGCTCGCGTCTGGTCACGCCGCCGCTCACCGCGCGCGGCGCGCTTCGCCTGTGCTTGCTGGTTCGTGTCAGCCACAACGACGTTTTTAATCGTATTAGAATCCATTGTCAACAATTAAAGCGCGATGAATTGGCCTCAAAAACCACCTAGTGGACGGTGGGTAGCTCGTGCCCAGCGAGGTCGTCGGGCTCGAGCTGAACCTCGAGCAGGTCATCGAGGGGCCACTCGTCGTCGAGCAGCAGGTCGATGATCGCGTCGTCGCACTCGAAGCCGGGGTGCAGGGGTGTGTTGCGCATGATGGGTCTCTCCTTTCGCTCGGCTGCGGGGTCAGAGGCTGATGACGATCGGGCCGGCGGGGGGCGCGGGCACCGGCGCCGGTGAGGGGATTGGATCGGCGCTCGCCACGGTGGCGAAGATGACGACCGACAGGACTGCGAAGCTGCGAATGACGAATGACATGGGGCTCTCCTTGATGGGCGTCGGCGCTGCCGACACGTCATCCACTGCAGAGCCCGTGCCACCTGCGCGCAGGCGCCGTTTCACGAAGAAATGCGCCCGGCGCGCAGGTCGGTCATGTCCGCGAGGGAGGTTCTAGGCGGGGGCCCATGTCCAAAGGCACATGCCCCGGCCGCCCGCTGACGACCGCGGCCGACGGCTGACAACCGCGCCCGTCAGCTGCAGCTGCCGCCGTTGCAGGTGCCATTGCAGTCGAGGTCGCCGTTGCAGGGGTCGCCCGCGGTGCCGTCGACGCAGGTGTCGATGCCGCAGGCACCGTTGCAGTCGAGGTCGCTATCGCACTCGTCACCCTCGGTGCCGTCCACGCAGGAGTCGATGCCGCAGCTGTCGTTGCAGTCGAGGTCGAGGTCGCACTCGTCGCCCTCGGTGCCGTCTACGCAGGTGCTGATGCCGCAGCTGTCGTTGCAGTCGAGATCGCTGTCGCACTCGTCACCCTCGGTGCCGTCGACGCAGGTGTTGATGCCGCAGCTGTCGTTGCAGTCGAGGTCGTTGTCGCATGCATCGCCCTCGGTGCCGTCGACGCAGGCGCCCTGGGCGCAGCCGCGGTCGCACTCGAGGTCGCTGTTGCAGGGGTCGCCCTCGCTGCCGTCGATGCAGGTGTCGATGCCGCAGCTGCCGTCGCAGTCGAGGTCGCTGTTGCAGGGGTCGCCCTCGGCGCCCGTGATGCAGGTGTCGATGCCACAGGCCATGCCGTCGCTGCAGTCGAAGTCGGTTATGCAGGGGTCTGCGTTGCTGTCTCCGTCTCCGTCTCCGTCACCGTCGCCATCGCCGTCCCCGTCGCCATCCCCATCCCCATCGCCATCTCCGTCACCGTCTCCGGTGGCGTCTCCGTCTCCATCACCGTCTCCGGTGGCGCTCCCGTCTCCGTCCCCGTCTCCACCGGCGTCCGGGATCGTGGACTCGCAGCCGCCACTGCTGGTGCACACGGGCAGTCCGTTGAGGCAAGTGATCTCGCCCGGCTCGCCGTTGCACAGGCACGACGTCCCCAGCTCGTCCGCATCGCACATGCTGTCGTCGGTCTTCCCCGAGCCACTGCACGCCACCACCACGGCGGCGCACAGCAGCCACAGTCGTCTACGAAAGGTGCGACCCACCATTGCGGCGCCCGTCATGCATGCGGTTGGCATGCACCCATCGTCATACCAAGCGGCGGCGGGCGCAAGCCCGCCCGTGGTAGCGTCCAGCATGCCGACTCGCCGAGCCCTCCGCGCCGACCGCGCTGGCCAGGCCGCCGCCCTGGCGACCTGTCTGCTGCTGCTCGCGGGCTGCTCGGACTCGACCACCGACGCCCGGGCGCAGGACAGTGGTGCGGATGCGGCCGACACCGGTGCGGCGCAGCCGCCGGGGCGGCTGGCGCTCTCGGCCGACTGGCTCAACGGCAGCATCTCGCTGCTCGACTTCGATGCGCTGCTAGAGGATGGGGCCACGCGCGAGCAGGCCCTGATCGAGCGGGTGGACCTCGGCGACTACGCGGCGGCGGGCCCCTACTCGATCACGCTCACGCCCGACGGGTCGCGCGCGGTGATCCTGCTGTCGGAGGGCGCGGGCGCCACGCTCGCGCCGCTCGTGGGCATCGACGCCTCGACCATTCCCGTAGGCGAAGGCGCGGTGGTGATCTTCGACATCGCATCACGCGACGTGTTGGCGGACTTCCCGTCCGCCGCCGCGCCGTTTCAGGCCGTCATCGATCCCGAGGGCGAGCGGGCGTACGTGACCTCGCTCGGCAACGACGACGACGGCACGCTGAGCGTCTTCGATCTGCAGGCGCTCACGAAGCTCGAGGAGATCGCGGTAGCGTCGTTCACCGAGGGCGTCGCCCTCAGCCCGGACGGCAACCGCGGGGTCGTCATCGGCGCGACCAGCGGCCTGCAGTTCTTCGACCCGCTCGACGTGGAGGCGAGCCTCTCGGCGCCGCTGCAGATCGCCGTGGACTCTTCCTCCGCGGTCTACCTGCCGGGGGGTGAGCGGCTGGTGGTCGCCAACTCGCGCGACCCCGCCAGCTACGCGCTGCTCGACGTCTCGCTGCCGGGCGAGGCCACGGTGCTCGTCGATGCACAGCCGCCCGGCGGCTTCCCGTTCGCCATCGCGGGCGTCGGTGACAGCTCCGAGGTGGTGCTGCCGATCTACAACCTGGGCGCGCTGAAGCTGTTGCACGTCGACGCCAGCAATGACGCCCTCGACGTGCTGTCCGAGGTCGACGTGCCCGACGCACAAACGTTTCCACACACCGCCAACGTCGACCCGGACGGCCGCTTCGTCCTGCTCGGCAACGAGGGCGACCGCGAGGTCATGATCATCGACCTCACCGACCAGAGCGTGCGGCGCATCGCCTGGCTACCAGAGCCCGGACCCACCGCCCTCGTCGTCCAGCCGTGAGCGCGCGAGCTGCCCCCGGCGATACGTCTTCGCTGGGCATCCCGTGACGGTACTCCGCCGCCGCGCGATTGCGGGGTTGAGGCGGGTGGGGTACGGCTCGTGACAGCCGCTCGGAACCCTGCGCAGATGGAGCTCCCATGCGAATGCACGAACTCAGCTCACCGCCCACGCCATGGCTCGCGTTCGCACTGATATTGCTCTGCCAATGCACACAGGACAGCGCAGGCGACGGGCCGTCCGGGAGCGGAGGCAGCGCGGCCGGGCAGATGGGTGGCGACGGTGACGGTGATCTCGGGGGCGCCGGTGATGGCGATGGTGATGGCAGCGGTGACGGCGACGGTGACGGTGGCGACGGTGACGGTGACGGTGGCGACGGTGACGGTGGCCACGGTGACGGTGGCGACGGCGACGGCGACGGCGACGGGATGTCTGGACAGCCGTGCGATGCGGGCAATCTGATCGCCGAGGCGGAGGCCGTCGGTGGTGCCGACAAGAAGGTCGTGGTCTGGGGCCTCACGATCCGGGCCACGGACGGTGTGCCCGACGCAAAGCTGCTGCACGCGGCCCACGTGATGGCGCAGTACCTCGACAACGACGAGGACTGCGTCGCCGACGATCCGGCCGTACTCGCGGAGATGCCCTCGACGGCTCTGAAGATGGGAGCGACCGAGCAGGAGACCGAGGGCCTCAACATCAATGCTCAGCCGCTGTGGGCAGCGGAGGTCGTCCTTCCAGCCCAGGGCAATAACGAGTTCGATGCCACCCTCGAGGAGGTCCTGCACGTGGTGACGAGCCACGGCTGGGCCCGCGCGTACCCGAGTGCGTTCGGCGAGCAGGCCGGCTCCACGCTGGCCGACGCCATGGACCTCGCGCGCGGCGGGTACTTCGAGAGCGTGCCGGGGGGCGGCCCCAACTACGGCTACCCCGCCGGCAGCTGGTACCACTATGACGATGTCACCTGCGACTACGAGTGCATGAGCACCGAGTACATCTACTGGGCGATCACCTCGCTGCTCGGTGGCCAGGCGGGTCGTTGCAACGACATCGACAACGAGTGGGAGCCGTGCACCGCAGCCCTCGTCCAGTCGATGGACCCCGCTGTGTACTCGCTGCTACGCGAGTCCGGCTACGCCACGCCGCAGCAGCTCCCGGACGGAAGCTACACACCACGGATGTGAAGCGGGCCGGCGTGCGCCTGGCAGGCTGCCGTCTCAGGCCTCGTCGGAGCCGCCAGCGCGCTGAGCTTCGTGAAAGCTCCGCACCGCGCCCGCATCGATCGGACCCAGCAGTGTGTAGATGCACAGCTTGTTGCCATCGAGGTCACGGAAGTAGGCACCGTAGAAGTTGTCGGATCGGATCCCCGGAGCGCCCTCGTCAGCGCCGCCAAGCGACAGCGCCAGCGCGTGTGTCCGTTCGACGGTGGCCTTCTCGCGGGTGGCGAGCGCGACCATCATCCCATTGCCGACCGTTGCAGCCTCTCCGTCGTGGGGCCGGATGATGGAGAGGGCCGGTCCGGAGCGGCCCGCTCTGCCGTAGTGGATGACGCGCTCCGTTTCGATCAAGCGCACCGCGCCGAGCGGGTCGAGAACGGCGTCGTAGAACTCCGCAGCCCGCTCGAAGTCGTTGGTGCCGAGTGTGATGTAACCGATCATGGAGGGAGATCACCTTGCCTACCCGCCGCTGTCAATGACGAGCGCGGTCGGCGCGGTCGGCGTGAAACGGACAGTCTGATAGTCTCTGCGAAGTGACTCGCACCAGGACGACGGCAGTGTTGCTCATGCTCTTCGCGGGCTGCGGACCCCTCGAGGCCGAGGTCACGTGCCCCGACTCGCTCGAGAGCTATTGCGCAGACAACCTCTGTCCGTCGACACCGCAGCGTGCGGCCGAGCGGGCGTGCGACCACTATCAGATCTATCGGGATGGCGACTGGACCATCGTGGGTCGCAACTCGGGCCACGGAGCTCATCTGTTCCACTACAGCGGCAACCGCCTGGTGGGGGTGAGCTTCTTCAGCGACGCGTTGGGGCCGGACGAGCGGGGGTGCTCCACGTGGGAGGACTTCGGCCAGACCTTCGATTGGTTCCTCCTCGACACCGGCGAGGCCGACACCTGCCTGGATTTCGACGCCCCCAGCTGCGTGCCTGCCTGCACCTTTTGTCCGACGTTCGAGGAGATCGTTCCTCGATGCGCGGACGACGTCTTCGACAGCGCCGAGCGCTGAGGTCACACCGGCGCGCGACCCGGGCTCGTCACGGCGCAGATACCGGACCTCGCTCGACAGCCGCTGAACTTCGGTAGCGAGCAGGAGGCCGTCAGGCGTCGTCGGCGCCACCGCCGGACGTGCCCTGGGGCCCCGCCTTCGCGTCGCCGGAGCGTGGACCGCGTGGACCGCGTCGTCTGCGGCGTTTGCGACGCGGCGGCTGGCCGTCGGCGGTCGCGTCCGAGCGCGTCGGCGGGGTTGCTGCCGTTCCGGTCTTCGACTGCTGCGCCTGGGCGGTCGAGGACTGCTTCGCATGCTGCGGTGCGGGCTGGGCCGCGCTGCTCCCGTCCTGCCGACCCGGCGAGTCGGTCGCGCCGCGCTGCGCACCGCCACCGCCACCGCCACCGCCGCCGCCACCGCCGCCGCGGCGCCGTCGCCGACGCCGGCGGGGTGCTTGCCCTTCGGCGCGCTCGGCGCCCGCACTATCCTGCGGCCCGGCCTTGTGGGCGGGCGTGTCGCGCGCTTCGGCGGACGCCGATGGGCTGCGGGGGCCACCACCGCGAGCCGGACTTTGACTTGTCGCCCGGTCCGCGCCGCCTCCCCCTGACTGAGGACCGCCGCGACCGCCGCGGCCCCCACGACCGCCACCGCCACTGCGACCGCCGCCACCGCCGCCGCCGCCACGACCGCCGCGACCGCCGCCGCCACCGCCGCCACCGCCACTGCCGCCACCGCGACCGCCGCCACTGCGACTGCCGTCGCTGCCGCCGCGTGACTCGGGTGTGATGATGACCTCCTGGCGACGTCCGCGGCGCGGGGGCCCCTGACCCTCCCTGCGGCGCAGCTCGTCCTCGTCGGCCTCGCGGATGAGTCCGAGCAGATCGTGGGTGTCCACGCGTCGATCCGACGCCTTGAACTGCCCGCGAAGCTGGGTGTCGGGAGTCAGCTCGCCGCGCTGGTACAGCTCCCACATCTCCTGCGCGTAGGGCCTGGACCGCAGCTTGGGCAGGTAGCGGCGCGCGAAGTTGTGGAGGTTGTCGACGTCGCGCAGCAGCAACCTGCGCGCGCCCGTGTTTTGGCTCGCATCCACGGACTGTGGAAAGTCGATGATGACCGGCCCCGCGGTGTCCATCAGCACGTTGAAGTCGGAGAGGTCGCCGTGCACGACGCCCGCACACAACATGCGAATCACCTCGCGAAGCAGCTGCTCGTACACGCGGGCGACCGCGTCGGCGTCGAGATCGAGATCGCCGAGCCTGGGGGCGGGCTCACCCTCGCTGTCCTTGACCAGCTCCATGATCAGCACGCCATCGACGAAGTGATGCGGCGTCGGAACGCGCACACCCGCGGAGGACAGCCGGTAGATCATGTCGACCTCGGCACTGCGCCACGCCGCTTCGTCCTGGCTGCGCCCGTAGCTCGAGCGCTTCGCCATCGCGCGCCGGTCGCGTGAGTTGCGAGTCGTGCGGCCCTCCGTGTACGCGGTGCGGTGCTTGAAGTCCCGGTGGTTCGCCTCTCGATAGACCTTGGCGACGCGCTCCTCGCCGTCGGAGACCACGAGGTAGATCTGGGCCTCCTTGCCGCTCATCAGCGGCCGGATGACCTCTTGAATGAGCCCGTAGTCGGCGAGTCCGATCAGGCTGGGTGGCATACGCAACTGACTCGCCTCCTCAGTGCAGGCCCTCGCTGGCCCGCGGCTCCTGGTTGGCGCTCGGCTTCTTGGCCGCACCAGTTGGCCGCCACCCTAGCACGGCCCGGCCGTGAAGCGACCGCTCCGGTCCTCGGTGGCGATGGGATCGCCGCCTCGGTCGCCGTCGCCATCATGCAGCGCGCAGTTGGGTGCCGCCATTGGTCTACTTCCGCGCGTTTGCGAGGGAGCGATGATCCTCGAGCGCGGTCGTGAGGTCGTCGGGCATCTCGCTGACACGTGCCGGTCGTCGCGCTACCCTCCGGAGCAGTCGAGGACACGCAATGATGCCTTCACGATTCTTCATTGGGCTGCTGCTTGCGACCGTAGGCGGCTGCTCCAACAGCGTCGACGGTTCGACTGATCGTACCGACGGCGGGCCACCTTCGGGTGACGGTGCGGGCGCCGCCGCGACGTCCTCGGATGGTTTGGGTGACCGGTATCTCGCGAGTCTGCAGAGGTACAACGACCTCGTCTGCGACTGCTTGCCGAATGCTGTCGGCTGCGATCCCGATGGCGACAACGACGCGGGCAAGGATTGTCTGCGCGAGGAAATCAATGCAGGGGCCGCCGAGTGGGGCGAGTCCTTGGATTGCGAGATAATCAACCTCGGTGCCCGGGCCGACTGCCTGAGTGGCGTCACTGATTGCGACGAAGCCGCCTCAATCGCGTGTGAAGAGATGAACGAGCCCGACTGCCCCGAGCCCCCCGCCGGCGTGATGGACCAACTGCTGCGTCAGTGCACGAGCTGACCGCCTGCGACCTCGGCCCATGGAGCATCCGCTGTCGATGTGCCCAGCCGACGCTCGAATGACTGGGTGAGACGACCTGAGTCTCGGTGGTGTTGGCTGCGGCCATTGCGGCCATTGCCGCCCTCAGTCTCCACACGTCGGGTTGACGCAGATCGGCGTCTCCATCCCCTCGTCGCAGACCCATGCCGGGGGACAGGGGTCGTCGCCGGCGCAGCTGCGGACGCACAGCTGCCGTTCGGGGTCACAGAACATACGCTCATCGAGTCGGCCGTCCGTGAGCCGGACGCGGCACAGCGTGTCGGGGTCGCGCGAGATGATCGCGGTCTCGTCGTCGCAGCCCGGCTGCTCGCCCGTGGTGCACTGGGCGCCGCCGCCAACCCCGTATTCGGCTTCGCCTGGCTTGGTGAGGCCGTTGAAGTAGGAGGCCTTGTCGGCGATTGCATCGGGGACGGTGGAGCAGGGATCGCCGATCTCCGGTGGGTGGGTGCTGTGCGTGCTGTAGAAGCCGAGGTCCAGGTCCGGGTGGTCCGAGGCGATGGACTGGTGCTCCGAGAGGCACTCGAGCAGGACGGTCACACCATTGGGTGGGGTGGCGGCCTCGGTGAAGGTGATGCGCTGGGGCGCGATCGCAGCGCACTCGGCGACGACCTCGTTGGAGAAGTCGTCGTAGAACCAGCCGTCGCCTGCGGCCGTGACTCGATCGACGACGCTCTGGCGGTCCTGCTCGCTGCTCGAGTCGGCCTTGGCGGCGCGACGGTCGGCGGGCGCAACGTCGAGCTGCTCGACGCGGCAGAGCGTGCCGCCGTGGTCACCGATGCGGGGCTGGTCGGCTCCGCGCTCGTGCAGGAAGGGCTCGTCGGCGCAGCTCGAGGGCGCGCTTTGTCCGTTGAGGTCTCCGGAGGGCAGCTCCCACAGAACCTCGCAGTTCACCCTGCCGTCGGCGTCGGGGTTGAGCTGTCGCGGCAGGCAGACGGCGCCGAGCTGCCTGGCGACGATCTCGATGATCGAGTCGATGGCACCCGAGAAGTCGTCCTGGCAGATCGATTGGACGATGCCGTTTTCGCCGAAGCCCTGCGCGACCTCGACCAGGCGGCGGGGCGGGTAGGCCTCGCCCGTGGGGGTGTGGCACGAGGGGACGAGGTTGCGGTTCTGGACGACGGCCTCGGTCGTGTCGATGCGCTCGACCATGCGGTCGTCGCCGAGGATGCGGCCATACCATTGGTCGCGCATCTGCGCGTCGCTGAGGTCGACGGTGGGCTGGTCGTGCGCGTCGCGCAGCGCCACGAGGTCCACGGGAACGCCCGCGATGGCCCCGAACACGACGAGATGCTCGCGCCCGGGTCGCAGGGCCTTGAGTCCATTGACGTACCGCTCGACGGCATAGAGGTTTTGCTTGTTGTGGAAGCACCGCAGGTTGATGGGCTGCTGCGACAGCGGATCGCCGGCGGGCAGTTCGCCTGCTGGCCTGAAGTGATCCGTCGTGACGGACGAGCAGTCCTCCTCGTCCGTCACGACGATCACGCCGATGAGCGACTCCCCGCCCCGGTCGTTGCGCAGGAAGCCCGCGTTGTATCCGTCGCCGTGCCCGAGGGCGCCGTTGCCCGTCGCATCTGGAAGGAAGCTGACACGGTTGCCTGGCTGACCCGTGTCCGGGTCGATCCATTGCGCCCCGGTCTGGGCGTCGATGTCCAGTGCTGGCCACAGTGCCTTGAGGCCCGCCTCGAGCTGTTGCTCGAAACCGCATCCGCCCGTTCCGAGCGAGGCGACGCACTCGAAGTCGTGCGCGACGGCGACCGGGTCGTCCCCCTCGACAAACTGCAGGTAGCTCGGGTAAGCCGCGTCGCATCCGGGGACGTCGGCGCTACCCGCGTTCTTCAGCTTGCCGTCGCCGCCGAGTCCGTTTTCGCAGGACGGCACGGTGTTCACACCGGCCAGCCCCATGTCGGTGGAGACGACGCCCAGGTGCAGGTCCGTGACGGCGGGGAAGCGGTTGCGAACGTTGCCCGCCGCGTCCAGCTGCTCGCCGGTCGTGAGCGCCCGAACGAGCGCAGGGAACTCCCTGCGAAGCGACGCCTGCTCCGCCAACATCGACTTGGAGTCGTCCACGACGAACAGGAGGTCCACCTTCTCCACGCGGTCGACCGCGATACCGATGCTGACCCCGGACACGAGGCATGGGTTGAGCTCCTTGAGGTCGCGTTGCAGGCAACCGCTAGTCAACACAACCGAGGCGGCGACGAGTCTTGCCGCAACCGCTCGTGAGCGATGCAAACTGCACATCATGTGGCACAACCTCCAGCGGCCGCGGCACGCGACCGTCGCGGTGGTAGAGAGCAAGACGCGGGCCAATGCACGGGCGGTGCACGATCACGGGCCTATTTGTGTCGGGGCCGGCGCAGCTGGCATCCACATTGGCAATCGCTGCCACTGAAGTTGCCTGCCGCTGTGTGGCACGGGCCCCGTACGTTCCGACAACCGGGATGTGGTCTCGCGGGACTTCTTCGGCTTCAGAGCGTCTCGAGAAAGGCGACCAGCGCCTGCAGCTCTTCCTTCGACAGGTGGGACGTGCCGCCGTGGGTGTTGGGCTGCCCGTCGGTCTCGTTGAAGCCCACCTGTCCCTCGTCGAGCGCCGGGTGTCCGGGGGTCGCGAGCACCTCGAGCAGGGTGGCCGCGCGGCCGTCGTGCAGGAAGCGCGATCGATCCCAGCCTCCTCGCAGGGTCGGAACGCCCATGCGCAGACCGCCGTCCGTCTGCTGCACCTCGGGGAAGGTGCCGAGGAATGCCTCGTTGACCCTGTCGACGTCCATCCCGGTGTCCGGGCGCCGGTTGGGCGTGACCAGGTACGGGAAGGTCAGCGGGCCGGGGGCTTCACTGACCGGCGTACTGCGGGCCGTCGCGCCCACGGGCAGCGGATGGCACACGGCACAGCCGGCTTCACTCGACGCGAAGATCACCGCTCCCCTGCGGGCCAGCGTGGTGGGCTCGTCCGCGTTCGGGTTGGGCAGCGTGCGTGGTCGCGCCAGCAGAAAGATCCCCAGCGCCCGCGTGATGCCGGTGAAGCCGAGCTTGATCGGCCTACGCACGATCTCGTCCCCGACGACGCGCTCCGCAAAGAGGCTGTCGCCCAGGCTCTCACTGCGGCCGAGCACAGCCAGGGCAGCCTGCTCGAAGTGGGCGTCCCGGGTCAGGCTGCTCACCCCGTAGCTGCGCGCCGCACACTCCGGTGGTGGGTCGTCCTCGCACGACAGCACATGGTTGCAGCCCTCCAACTCCCGGTCATCCACACATGCCTCGGGGGTCGGGTAGCGAGACCAGATGCGGGAGTCGCTCAGCTCGCAGCAGAAGTTCTCCTTGCGGTCGAACTCGTTGATCACCGGAAAGAAGTTCTCTTCGTCCATGCCGGTCTCGACGAACCATGGCCGGCTGTCGTAGGCGCTTCGGTAGGACATGATGAGCCGCGCACCCCAGACGGGCGTCTCGAGCAGGGGCATGCTGACCGGCTTGCCCGGTGGCGTGCCGTCACGGTGGCAGTGCACGCAGGTCTGATCGCCGTCCACGGTAAAGGCGGCGGTCACCGTGTTGAATGCCTCTCCGAGCTCGGCGTCCGTGGCCGGGAACTGCCCCCCCGCAACATCGCCCACGACCTCGCTGCTCGAGGCATCGTCCACCGGGGCTGACAGATCGATGGCGGTCAGCGTCTCCGACAGACGATCGACCACCACCAGGCGGCGGCCGTCGTCGACGGCGACCGCATCCATCGCGCCGAAGCCGGTCCTGTACAGGCCCGTGCCGGCGCTCTCCCTCGGCGTCAGTGCGCCACTGCTTGGGTCGATGTCGAAGGTCTGCACTTCGCTACTTCCGCCGAAGACCACCGCAAGTGCGGGCTTGCCGTCGGGGCGAGTGACCTCGACCGCGCGCTCGGGCATGGCACCTGCGACGATCCAGCTCTCCTTCGGCGGCAGGAAGGCGACCCGCTCCGGCGGCCAGGCATCGACCTGTGCGAGCTCCAGGCCAGAGTCGGGCTTGTCCGGGTTCACGTCGCGGTAGTCACGGCAACAGATGGTGTCCGTCGTGTAGTGGTGCACGAGCTCGAGGTCCGAGAAGCGCAGGACGTCGATCTCGTTTTGCACATCCTGAAACCCCACATTGGCCGTGCCGTCGCCGGGGTGACCGTCTCGATCGCCATCGAAGCCACTGTCCGGGGCATGGTTGGACCCTCCTCCGATGTGCAGCACGTAGACGAAGTCGCCGATCACGGTGGCGTCGATGACGGGGGAGTTGGGTCGGTAGCTGGCCACCGGGGCGAAGTCGATGGTGGACAGCATCGTCAGGGTCATCTCCGTCTCGCTCGTCACCAGAACCCGCGCACCCCCGGCGTGAACACTGACGCGCCGCGGATTGGCGGGCACGCGGATCCCGACCCTGGCATCGCGCTGCCGCAGCGGGTCACGACTCTCGATCTCCAGTCCGTCCTCCCCATCGCGTACATCCCAGCGCAGCAAGGCATCCTTCCAGCGGTTGAGCAGGTACGCGTGCTCGCCGTCCGGGGAGAAGGCCACGGCCTCCGTGTAGAAGGGGACCTCCACCTCCTGCTGCACCTCCCGTCTCTCGAGGTCGATGATCGACGCATAGGACGCGAAGCGGTTGGCCACCACCAGGTGCCGACCGCCCGGATGCAGTGCAAGCCCCATCGGCCCCGGGCCAACGGTGATGCGCGCAAGGGTCACCAGGGTGTCTGCATCGACCACGGCGACTTCGCGCATCGGCGCGCTCTCGGTCCCCCGCAGGGCCACGTAGAGCTCACCCCGCTGCGCGCTGTAGGCGATCGCCGCGGGACGCTCCCGCCGGGGCTGCTCCGCCCACAGCGGGTCATCCGGACCGAAGGGGTTTTCCGCGGGACTCAGCTCCCTTCCATCATGGGCGTCCGGCTTCGCCCCCCCGTCGCAGGAGAGGAGCAGCCACATCAGCGGTGACAGGACAGTGGTGACAAAGGGCTTCACGGCAGCATTCCTATTCACATGCGAGACTCATATCCACCGCGCCGGCGTCCGGCACCGAAGCGTCAAACACACGGTCGAAGTCGATGCAGTCGTCGTCATCACGCAGCTCCACCGTGCGCGACAGGGCGCCCGTGCAGTCGTCGGTGCGGACGATCACCTCGAGGGTGGCGTCCGATCCAATGACCGACACCGCCGGCACGTCATTGATGAAGATGAGGAAGTCCTCCAACACGCTGTGACCTCCATCGACCTCGATCAAGGGCATGCGCCCGTCGCGCTGGTCGAGCTCGTCCCCCGTGCTGAGGCTCACGTGCGTGATGACGTTGACCTCGTCGACCGGGCTGCCCTCGACCTGAAGGGCCAGCTCGAGCATGCGGAAGCCCTGGAAGCCCAGCACGATCTCCGCCACGTCCCCCTCCTCCACCGCGGTGAAGCGCTCGCGGTCCCCCGTGCCGAGGGTGACCCCTAGCTTGCACTCCTCCCCCGGACCGGCCGCGTCATCGGGGTCCGCATCCGCCGGTGAGCATCCGGCAGCGCATGCCGCGGCGAGCAGCACGACCAGCGCGCAGCGCAAGACCGGGCACGCGTGGACTGTTGACGATTGTTCTCTACGGTCCATCGCTTACCTCCATGCTTCGAGGGCAGAGCCCACGAGCAACGTCGTTTCCCGTGGCAGCTTGGGCGTGTCGATGTGGCGTCTCCACGACAGCTCGCCATTGATGCGCACACGCCAGCCCATCCCGTTCCACTGGCCAAGTTCGTATTCCAGCCGTGCAATGCCGGCGACCTGGAAGCTCTCGGAGAGCTTGCGGTCTCCGGTCCGCCACTGCGGCACGCTCACTTCCCTTCGGTAGCGCCCACGATAGAAGGACGCCGCGCGCTGCACCCACGTCCTGCCGCCCAGGGTGCACAGGGCCTCCCCCAGCTGCGCTGACCCCTGCAGCTCACCACTGCCCCCGAGGATCCCCCAGCTATCCAGGTGAACGCCCGCCATCGCCCGTGCAAAGAGGTGGCTGCTGAAGGCGGTGCGGTAGCGCACGTTGCCAGCGCCCCGCAGCCGATCCTCGGGCACCGACTCCTCCACCCATATCCAGGCGTCATTGGCCCTGCCTACCGGGTGAATCGGAACGAATCGGTAGGGGTTTTCCAGGAAGCCGCGCTTGTATTCGACGGTCGATGCCACATCGACGACCGACCACTCCGACAACACACTCGCCAGGCTGAGGCTGCCGCCAGACGAAACCACGTGCCCGACCGGCTGCTCATCCCCCGCGCGTCCGACCGCATCGACCGCAGCGCTCAGCGAGATGCCAAGGGTCCGATTGCGTCCCGCGTCCTGCACGCTGCTTCCCAGCCCGAAGCTGCCCGAGGAGTAGTCCGGGGTGTGGCTCACGTGAATCCCGGCGTTCGCCCGGGCGGTGCGCGACAGGCCGTGGTCAACGCCCAGGGCCAGGCCATGGCGTGTCTCCTCGAATCCGCGCGGACTCGCCGCCGTACGGACGTCGATGGTGGCAGCGCTGATGACGTCCGCGTCGTAGGTGGCGCTCACCTCCGTGGACTCGCTGACGTCGGCGGAGGCGGTCGCCGAGGGATGAATCACTGTCAGCTGGTCGCTGCTGTCGTAGATGAACACGCTGGCCGCGGCACGGTCCTCGGCGTGAACGGCACTTGCGAACAGACCGCAGACCGCAAGCAGCAGCCACTGCCGGCATCGCGGCCCGCCATCAGTTACAGCCACAGCCACCCCCGCCACTCGCGCCCGGGTCGAGCGCGGCCTCGCGGGCACCGGCCACGTGGGCGCCCATGGCCTCGGCTTCGGGGTCCATGGTGTCGGCCATCGCCCGATGCGAAAGCTTCTCCTTCTTCCACGCCGGCACGTGGGCGCACGCGGACAGCGACAGAAGCACCCCGAGGGCTACCCATCGCATCACGGCAGCCCCCCATCGAGGGGGCTGCGCATTTGCAGCCAGCGGACCATCGCCTGGTAGTCCGGATCTGTGCGGTCGAAGAAGACGTCGTCTGCGCCGTGCCAGCACCCGCCCGCGCTCTGCGAAAGTGGTTTGCACAGGGCCGGGGAGTCCGTCATGTCCCCGCGCCCATGGCCATGGGCAAAGCCCGCGAGGCGGTGCGCGTTGGCCTCGAGCTCGTCGGCGGTCAACGCCTCATCCAGATAGGTGCGCTCCCCATCCATCCGCAGAACGCCGGGGGCGTAGAGAGCCAGCGGCCGTGCGGCCACCCCGTGGCAACCCCCGCTGGCACAGCGTTCGCTCAGCGCGGGCTGCACTTCGCTCTCGAAGCTCGCCATTGGACCCACCTCGAACGCTTCGTCTCCTGGCGTGGGCCCCGTGCACCCGGCTACCCATAGCAGCAGCCACAGGTTCGCCATCGGCGCGCGCCTCGATTTGCCGACAGCGTCAATCGCCACGGTCTTCCTTTCGGTCGAGGTCGTAGAAGGCGCCCCCCTCGATCCATCGAATCACCGTTGCCAGCTCCTCGCTCGGCAGCCCGCCCGGGGGGCACTGCCCCGTGACCCGCCCCGGCGCATCGAGCTCTTCGCCCAGCAGGCGCTCGACCAGCGCACTGGTCCGTGCACGCAGCCCCTCCCGGTCCACCGGCCCGTCGAGCAGGCTCTGGTACGCCGTGGAGAAGCGACCCGACTCGGTCCCATCGTCGAGCGCAAGACCCGCTGCGGGGGTGGCCCCGCCGTGACATTCGCCCGACACGCACCGGTCCTCGAAGATGGGCGCGACGCTGTGGACGTAGTCGATCGGCGTGGGCTCGGAGCCCATGTCACGTGGCTCGAGCGGAAGCCGCGGGTTGCGGTCGCGGTGGGTCGACAGCGTCACCGAGGCCGAGGTGATGGCGTCCGGTGCAGCGGCCGACGCGTCGTCCGGGTCCCCCGACAGCGCGCCATGGCATGCCGTGCAGGCATGGGCATAGGTGGCCGCGTTGGTACCCCCGGGCACCGTCTCCGCACCGTCGGCGAAGTACCAACGGTCGAGCTGATTTCCGATCAGCATGCCCCGCGCGTCCAGCCACTGCAGCCGGACGGGCAGACGCGCGGGCAAGCGCAGCCAGGCGGACCGGTCACTGGGCAGCGTCAGCTCGTCAACGAAGTGCGTGGGGGCCCAGGCGGAGGCGCCGACGGTGGTGCCGCCGTCGCCGTAGCGCGCCAGGTCACGGTCGAGCGCGCCGCCCCAGGCGATCACACGCACCGCTGCAATGTCCTGTCGCAGGTTGCGCGCGCCTGTCGGCTGGGCGTGCCCGTAGAGCGTCTCGAGGATGGCCACATCGCGCAGAATGACGAATCCATCATCGAGCTCCGGGTCACTGATTTGATCGTGGGTTCCGTCTTCCCGAGGTCTCGAAAACACCGGCACCGGGGAGCGGATGGACTGCCCGGCGACCGCCAGCAGGGGCTCGAGCGCGTCGAGGGATGCACCGTCGCCATCATCCCGGATCGAGACCAGCCACAGACTGTCGAGGCCGGGAGAAGACTCGTCGTCAGCCGCCACGACGATTCGCCCATCCGGCAGCGGGGCGGGGTCACGGAAGCGCGGGCTCGCATCGAGCACCGTCATCGGCTGCCGCTGCCCCCCCAGGCTGCTGAGCTCATCGGGTGCCAGCGCCGGACCCATCGACCGATCGAGCAGGGCCAGCTGGCCGCGGTCGTCCTGCGCGTCGGGCCGCTCGAGCAGCACCATGACCTGCCGGCCGTCGGCGAGATCGCGCGCTGCCAGGGGCGTGCGGGGGGCGATCGAGGCGCCGAAGTGCACGTGGTACTCCGGGTCTCCGTGGAAGTCGGGGTTGTGGCAGAGGGGGAAGCGGAACATCACGCCCTGCGCTCCGTCCTCGCCCCCGCCCCCGTCCCCGCGGCGCGTCGAAAACAGGAGCTGCCCCGCCGTCTTGCCGGTCGCGAGGAAGCTCGGACTCACCTCGGGCGCCGGCGTGTAGGTCAGGCGCTCCACCTCCCCGCGGGCATCGATGGCGACCAGCTCCGGTGCAATCCCGTCGCCGTCCGCGCCCGCCCCACCGTGTCCGTCCCAGACCGCAACGATGCGTCCGTCGGGGGCATAGGTGGGCTGCACCAACGAGCCCGACAGCGCAAAGGGCACGCGCTGCGCCTCGTGCGAGCGCAGGTCCATCTCCCAGAGCGAGAAGTGCGTCTCCCCCTGGCGGCGCATCGCAAACACGAGCGCGTTGCCAGCGTGCGAGAGCGCGGGGTCGCGAAGCTCCGCGGGCCCCTCGGGGTGAAGGTCTGCCGTGAGGTTCAGCTGCTCCGCGGGGTCGACCGGCCAGGGACTCCAGTAGACGTCGCTTCCGGGGAGCGAGGCTTCGATGCGAAAGGGCAGCCTCGGCGCCACCGGCCCACCCACATAGACCAGCGCGGTGGGCACTCGGCCCGCTTCGCTTCCGACGGCCGAGCGCTCGGCATCCGCCCACTCGAGCATCGCCTCGAGCCCGGGCGCCTCCTGCGGATGTCCCGGTCGGGCCTCCGGGAAGAAGCTGTTGTTTCCACCCCGGTGCACCATGCCGCCCTCGAACTGACCGATCGCCTTGCGGATGAGTCGCGAGCGCTCCGCCGTGTCGCTCCACAGGTCGAGGTGCTTGCGCGCCGCCTTGTAGGTCGCCACCGCATCGAGGGGAGCGAAGGCCCCTGTCTCCGCTTCGGGGGTGGCCGCGAAGCTCGTGAACGCGCCGTCGTCCGGACCGTGGCATCCGGCACGCGCGCAGCGCTCGACGAGCACGGGCATGACGGTCTCGGCGAACTGCGCCTGGAGGGGCGACAGCTCCACGTCCTCGCCCCCCGATGCCTCGCTTTCGATCCACGCGCGCAGCTTGCCTGCGGCCCGATCCTCCGGCCCCTGAAACAGGTCACCGCCGGCGTGGGTCGTGCCCCCGGCCCAGCGCGGCATCGGCTCGCGCAGCAGAGAGGAGAGCGTAGGTGCAAGCGTGGTGACCCGCGCCAGCGCGGCAGTGTGGGCGTCCTGCAGGTCCCTGGCCGCACCGCGCGCGTCCACCTCGATGAAGAAGCCATCGCCGGCCGGTGTCTGCTGTCCAGGCCCCACACCGTGACACGCAACAGACAGGCAGCGCGCCTCGATGACAGGCAGGGCCATCTCTTCAAACTCGTGAAACGCGCCGTCGGCGCAGCCGGCCGCAGAGGCGCCGACCGCGACGACGACGGCGGCGAGGATCACCGAGGGCACGGCAGATTGCCCGGCCGCAGGTCCGTACCGACGTGGGGTCAGGCTTTGCCCCCGCCGACCACCACCGCGCAACTTTACTGCGTCCTTCAAACGACTTCACCCAATGCACCGGGCGCCACTCGCATGCGCTCATGTGTTGTAGCGCCCCGTGGGGTGTGTCGGGGTGACCGCATAACGGCAGAAGCACCGCGATTGCGCCAAATCAAGTGTTGCTACGTAAACCGGCTATCGCCCACAAACCAAGCAGCCTGAAACCGTGTCCACTGTTCCGGGTGAAGTTCAGTGAAGATGCGGCGCCTAGTTGGGCAGCTCCTACAGTGATTCGCGAGCCGTCAGCGGTGCCAATGGTCTTGCTCGCGAGCTCGCGGCAGCATCTGGTACGAGTTGTCGATGACGGCTTCGGGCTGAGCATCGAGGTCAAGCTTCAGGTAGTTCAGGATCTCGTGTCGGAGTTCGAGAGCGAACTGCGGGCATGAGCTTGGGTCGCACAGCAAGAGATAGCCGTAGGTGTCGTACGGCCCCTCCATATCCCAGAGCTTGAGCGTCTCGCGAACCTGCTCGGCGGTGTAGTGCTCAGCGGGGCCGAACTTCCGTTGGACCCGCTGCGGGAGCGAGTAACCGTACATCCTGAACGCGCGGCGTTTGCTAAACCAGGTGAGAAGACCCACGGATTCTCCGGCCTACACGGGGCACTTGTCTGCCCAACGGATTTGGCGTTCAGCTGCGAGCCGCGCCAGTCGGCTTCAGAGTAGCACGGCCGGACGTGGCCGGCCCGAGCGCCCTACCCCGGGGATGTGGCCGACCCGGATCGTCAAGATGCAACGCCTAGTTGGAACGCTCTCGCAGCCCAGAATGTACGGCGGCGCGTGACTGTGCATGCTCACAGAGTCGGGCGGCCGCCTGCCCGAACTCGAGCCACTCTCCTTGTGCTCTTCGCCTCGCCCCCAACACTGCGCCTGGTCGTCGGACGCGCGTATCCCGCATCATGAAAGATGCCGTGACGCAGCGGATAGATTCGTGTGGGTAGAGGGCATCACAGCATGCGGTCTTCGGGGGGAGTCAGGATACCTATCGCCCTATCCATGGTCTATGATCCCGGTCATGCGATGGGCCGGCCTTGGTATTTCGCGTTGCGCGGCGGTTGCCTTCGTCGTCTGCAGTGCAACGACGTCGTCTGGAATCGCCCAGTCAGTGGACGGGACGTTGCCACCCGTCGAAGCGCTGGCGGACGGTGGACCGGAGGTCGGCTCGGACGACGGCCGTGGTTCCGAAGCACCCGGAGACGATATCGGCGCGTCGCAGGGCTGGGGAGACGAGGACGGGCTCGACGACGAGACCCCCGCGTCGCCCGAGGAGAGCCCCGATTCGAGGCGAGCCGAGCAGTTGCGGAAGCTGCGTGCCGAGCGAGCGCGTCGTGCGGAGAGGCGCCGGCTCGCGATCGACAGCGACGACCGGAACCTCGATGACATGGAGAAGGAGTACGACCGCAAGTACGGCGAGGCCCCTCCCATGGGTCTGACCATCGGCGCATCGGCGGTCGCCCTCGGGAGCCTCCTGTACGGCTTCAAGTACGCGAGCGAGCGCGACGACTGCTCGACCAAGTCGTTTCCCAAGGTGTGCAGCGAGGATGACCTGGATACGCTCGCGAGTGCCATGTTTTATGCGAGTGGGTTCAGCGCTGCGGTCGCAATCCTCGGCGCCGTCTGGTGGTCGGTCCGTCGCAGCGAGGGCGAGACGCTGCGCGAGGAGATCAAGCAGCGCAGGCGCATGACGCGCGCAGACGTTCAGCTAGTGCCTTCGCCGCGCGGCGTTCAGCTGCTCGTGCGCTTCTAGGGATCTGCATCGCAGTCGCCTTCTCGTCTTCAAGGATGCGACACCACGCGCATGTCGTTCCAACGGATTTGGCGTTCAGCTGCGAGGCCGCGCCGGTTGGCCTCAGACTAGCACGACCCGGCCGACCCGTCGGCCGTACCCCGAGGGAAGCACGGCAACCGGGATGTGGCGTCCCGGAATCGTCACGATGCAATGCCTAGTTGGAACGCTCCGTCAGACGAGGATGACCTAGAAGACATAAGCCACGCTAAGCTGGCCCCGGCCAACGGGTGGGACAGGCCGCCGCTCCACCGGACTTGTCGATGCGTGCCCGGGTGCTCAAGGCCCAACGCCGTCGAGCACGTCGTTGGGGCATCTGTCTCGCACGTCCTCGAAGTCTGGGCAGAAGGTGCAGGACGGCAAGCACTCGATTCCCTCGGTTGCTCGGTTGCAGCCGTCGCGGTTGCCGTTGCCGCCCAGTGTTTCGAGCGTCCATCCATCGGCCACGAGTTCGCCGTGGTCCACCACGATGTCGTCGCGGCACTCGCCGGCTGCAGGCAGGGTGTCTGTCCACCACTGCACGCCTACGAGTTCGCCCCGTCGGAAGTGGTACGTATACCCACCCAAGCCGCCAGCGATACCGATGATGACACCGCCGCCGGTCCGCCACACCTGCGGATAGTCGCACGGTTGCTCGACGGCGGCATACGGGCTCGACGGACAACCGCCCCCGGCACAATAGGCCTCGACGGTGTCGTCAGGACAGTCATCGTCCGGCTCGAGCGGCCCGCAGCCGGCGAGTAGAATCAGACAGATGCCGAGAGAGAGTCCGCGGCTCGCGTTCATGGTCGGATGCTCACACCAATGCGGGCCGTCGGGTAGCAATGAGCTAGGGACGAGCCGCTGTCCGCGCACTGTCTCCTACTCTTCAAGGATGCGACACCACCCGCATGTCGTTCCAACGGATTTGGCGCTCAGCTGCGAGGCCGCGCCGGTTGGCCTTCAGGCTAGCACGACCCGGCCGACGCGTCGGCCGTACCCAGAGGGGAAGCACGGCAACTGGGATTTGGCGTGACGGGATCGTCAAGATGCAGCGCCTAGTTGGGCAGCCTCCGCACCGCGTGGGCCCCTCTTCCGGACGCGGAGTGGGCGGCTCACTGGTGAGGAGTGTGCTTGAGTCTCGCTGGGAGGTGATGGCCTGCCGCCACGTAGATACGGGGACTTGCTCGACGTACGTAGCCGCCCATTGGGGTGACAGCCGGGGGCCTCGCAAACACAAGGATGCTCGCGCGCATGTGGCCCCAACTGATGATGAACGCTTCTCGGTCTGGATGAACGTCCAGGCGCAACACGGCTTCAGGATTTCGACCGAACAGTTCGTTCATGTCTCGAAACCGGTCCGGCACCCGCTCGAGTGGGATGAGCGGTCGTTCGAAGAAGGAGCGAGGAAGGGTAGAAGCCCTAGGTCCAAACTCGCGGGAGAGCGTGTCCGCAAGCGCTTCCAACTCGGCTGCAACCCGACTGTCTGACAGAGCGCGAGTAGTGTCGTTTACCCACTGTTCCATTCCTGACTCGCCGCCCAGCCATCGGCGGAATCCGCCCAGGCCGGACGAGTCAGGTGCGCTCCAGACAGTGTAGGCACCAACGGAGGCTCCCACGAGTGCGACCGCAATCATGGTTGCAACGATGCGTCGGTCTGAACTCTGCGGAGCCGAGGCTTGTGAGGACAAGTGCTGGCCTGCTTCCGACAGCGAGTGGGACGGTGGCAGTGGTCTGCCCAACGGTTTTGGCGCTCAGCTGCGAGGCCGCGCCGGTTGGTCTCAGGCTAGCACGGCCCGGTCCGTCGCCGAAGGCGGCGGACCGCTCCGCGCGGTGGTCGACTGGGATGTGGTCGTCCCGGCATCGTCAAGCTGCAGCGCCTAGTTGGGCGGGACGAGCACGGCAGAAAGGATGAGTGGTCGCCTCGACGGTTGGGCCATTTCGCCCATCAGTTTGGCGCGAGCTCGACGTCAACCGAGAGCCGCTCCTCAATAGAATCGGGGAAAGTACATCGCCAAGGCGGAGTGGCCGTGTGCGGTGCGGGTTCACCTCGACATTTCGTCGGCCGGCCCCCCCCACGCCGAGGGGGCAACAAGTGCCGCGGGCGCGTTGGGGCGTTGAACCTAGGCGAGAGAAGAGGCCAACCGGCCCCTCTTGAGCCATGAGGCGGTTGCTCGAGAATAGGCGGAGTCAGAAATTTCGAGCGATCGCTGACGCCAGACGAGGCGGGGTCCGCGATTAATGCCCTCTACGCCTCGTCCGCCCAACGGATTTGGCGCTCAGCTGCGAGGCCGCGCCGGTTGGCCTTCAGGCTAGCACAACCCCGGCCGCGGAGCGGCCGGCCCGAGGCGGTGGTCGACTGGGATGTGGCCGACACGGGCTCGTCAAGATGCAGCGCCTAGTTGGACGGCTCCCAATGCCGAGGCGGTAGTGGCGCTGCATGCTTGAACGAACCGACGCGCAGCTACGTCGCCCGCTCGCCTCGAGCTCATCGCGGGCCGCGCCCACGCCGAGGCGGTTCAGGCCCCGCGGACGCTTCCGGGAGTCGAACCTAAGCGTCTCGAAGCGTCACCGTTCCTTCTTAGCCATGAGGCGGTGGCTCAAGACGAAGTGGAAGCAATGATTCGCGACCCTTCGGTGGTGACGGGCAGGGCGGAGGCCAAGAGTAATGCCCTCTACGCGAAGTCCGTCCAACGGATATGGCGTTCAGCTGCGAGGCCGCGCCGGTTGGTCTTCAGGCTACCACGGCCCGGTCGCCGTAGGCGACCGGCTCGGGGCGGTAGCCGACCGGGATGCGGCTTCACGGGCTCGTCAGATGCAATGCCTAGTTGGACAGCTCCCTACAGTTCGACGATGAGGTTCCAGTCGATTGTCGCGTGAATGATGCCGGGCCGATGATGGGCCTGCGCTCGAAGGGCGGACACCGGACCGGTCGAGTCACGGTTCGCTGTCGAAACTTGAGCGAGGGGCCTCGGCATCTTCGGGTGCGTCGTCCATGAAGACGACGCTTGCCAGCCTACTTTCCTTGAAGCGAAGGCCCACGTCGCCGACGTAAAGTGTGTCGCCTTCCCGATCGATTACCCTGGTGCCAAAGGCTTGCCTTACAACCGCCTCTATCTCTCCCTCAGAGCGTACGCGTGCAAGCTCGACGGCTATCTCGCCCAAGAGCCTCTTGTCCTCTTGTTGACTCTCCCAGGAGGCCTCCAAATACGTGACGGTCACGCCAGTATCCAGGGTTCGGTACGCTGAGTAGAGATTGGTAGCGACAAGAACGGCGACGATCGGCAGCAGGGCTTTCCTCGACATGCGGCTCCTCTGGATCTCAGGCACCGGCCTGAATTGTCAGTACCAGCGTCGTCGACCTCGGGCTCTCGAGGGAACAGACGCTCGCAGTCTGTCCAACGGATTTGGCGCTCAGCTGCGAGCCGCGCCGGTTGGCGTTCAGAATAGCACGGCCGGACGTGGCCGGCCCGAGGGCCCTACCCCGGGGGATGTGGCCTACCCGGATCGTCAAGATGCAGCGCCTAGTTGGACGGCATCAGTGTTGCACTAGTCGGACGGCTCATCTTTCTTAGGGGGCGGGTCGAGGGGGCCTCGGCCGAAAACGGAACGCCCGGGGAGCGTCCAGCGTGCATTTCGTTCGTGGCGCTTCCTCTGCTCGTTGGACTGCGTTCCAAAGAAGTGGGCGCCGACTACGGCGAGTATCGAAACCCCAACAAGGGCACCAAGAGTGGATGCTATCAGTTCCATGTCCATGCTCGCCTCCTTGTCTGACTCAGAGAGAAACGTCTGTCCGTCCAACGGATATGGCGCTCAGCTGCGAGGCCGCGCCGGTTGGCCTTCAGGCTAGCACAACCCGGCCGCGGAGCGGCCGGCCCGAGGCGGTGGTCAACTGGGATACGGCCGACACGGGCTCGTCAAGCTGCAGCGCCTAGTTGGACGGCTCCCAATGCCGAGGCGGTAGTGGCGCTGCATGCTTGAACGAACCGACGCGCAGCAACGTCGCCCGCTCGCCTCGTTTCTTGCGCGGGCCGCGCCCCCGCCGAGGCGGTTCAGGCCCCGCGGACGCTTCCGGGAGTTGAACCTAAGCGTCTGGAGGCGTCACCGTTCCTTCTTAGCCATGAGGCGGTGGCTCAAGATGAAGTGGAAGCAATGATTCGCGACGCCTCGGTGGTGACGGGCAGGGCGGAGGCTAAGATTAATGCCCTCTACGCGAAGCCCGTCCAACGGATATGGCGTTCAGCTGCGAGCCGCGCCGGTTGGGCCCCAGAATAGCACGGCCGGGCATGGCCGGCCCCAGGGCCCTACCCCGAGGATGTGGCCGACCCGGATCGTCAAGATGCAACGCCTAGTTGGACAGCTCCCAACAGTCATTTTAGGTGGTAGTAGAACACCACCATGCCCACAGCGTGATCGACTACCGCTGCGCCAAACCTGCGAACCTGGGAGCGCATTTCCCGTCGGAACGGGCGGAGGTCGGTGTCGCCGCGATGGTTGATCAGTCTCTCGTTCGCGTCGACGACGCGACGGCACTCGGACCAGAGGATTCGCGCGGCGTCGAGCGCGCGGGCGCACGCATCACGCTCGTATGCGGGCGCGCGGCGTTTGAGGGCGCGAAGCGCGGTCGCCTCGTTACACCCGTACGAGTCGTAGACGTCCAGCCGCCAGGCCACCTCGACCGCTGCCTCCCCTAGTTCCTGGTCGATCGTCGGCACGCTGTCTGTCCAACGGATTTGGCGCTCAGCTGCGAGGCCGCGCCGGTTGGTCTTCAGAGTAGCACGGCCCGGTCCGTCGCCGAAGGCGGCGGACCGCTCCGCGCGGTGGTCGACTGGGATGTGGTTGTCCCGGCATCGTCAAGCTGCAGCGCCTAGTTGGACCGCTCAGTCCGGCACTAGGGTTGCCGTTCCATGACCCGGTGGGTCTCTGTTTGGCCGACCTCCTTGAAGCCAAGCTTCAAGTAGAAGTCGGCTGCGCGGGTGTTGGGATGCAACACCTGGAGCTTCACTGGAACGGCCTGGGCCTTCGCCTCTTCACAGATCTGGGTCATGAGCGCTGTACCGATCCCCTGGCCGGTTCGGTCGGCTTGGATGAAGAGCTGACTCAGCCAGTAGCCTTCGGGTGAGCGGTCAAGAACGAGCGCTCCGACATCGACGCCATCGCACTGGACCACGTTGAACTCATGGGCCAAGTACTGCTCTCGGTGTCGGCGTCGTTGGTCGGCGTCGTCCCATCCCCACAGTGCCTCGACGTGACGTCGCATCGTCGACCGCTTGCTCTGGAAGGCGAACTCGATGTCGTCAGGAGAACCGGGCCTGGTCGTTACGTGCACGGGCTTGGCTCAATAGCGGAGACGTCGCGGCGTCGGTCGGTCCAACGGATTTGGCGCTCAGCTGCGAGGCCGCGCCGGTTGGCCTGCAGGGTAGCACGGCCCGGCCCGTCGCCGAAGGCGGCGGACCGCTCCGCGCGGTGGTCGACCGGGATGTGGCCTGCCCGGCATCGTCAAGCTGCAGCGCCTAGTTGGACAGCGCCCCGCCGAGAGCTCACGTCGATTTGAGCCCCGCGACCTCGAGCCGCGCGCGACCGTCGCCACCACTTTCGACGCGCGGTCGATGCTCGCGAGGTCCCCGCGGCACCGCGCCGCAGGCTCGTCGAGGCGCTCGTGGGAGATGACTTCGATGCCTTCGGCCTCGCAATGATTCGACGCTTCCGTTGGCCGCCGCTGCCACCCAACAACCATCATCCTTGGTCGCTCGTTGCGGCTGTCCAACGGATTTGGCGCTCAGCTGCGAGGCCGCGCCGGTTGGCCTTCAGGCTAGCACGGCCCGGTCGCCGAAGGCGGCCGTACCCAGAGGGAAAGCACGGCAACCGGGATGTGGTGTCTCGGGATCGTCAAGATGCAGCGCCTAGTTGGACAGCGCCGTCTTCAGCTCCGCCGAGGGCGCTCAGCTCTCTGAGGGCTCGGCCCCGGGCTCTTGTCCCAACGCCTTCCGCCACATCAAGCGGTGAACATGAAAGACGGCCACCAGCGCGGCGATGAAGTAGACGAGTCCCGCGACGCCGGCGACCTTCTCGACCATCGGGCTCACCTTGAGCTCCAACGCCTGCACCGCGTCAAACGGCAACAGCAGCACGGCCAACATCGTCATGGAGGTCATGGGGAAGAGGATGATGAGAATCACCTTCTTCTGACCGTTCTCGCGATTGCCCATGCCTCGTCTGTCCAACGGATTTGGCGCTCAGCTGCGAGGCCGCGCCGGTTGGTGTCAGGCTAGCACGGCCCGGTCGCGAAGCGACCGGGCACTGAAGGCGGTGCTGCATGGGTCGAGGCCGCCAAGGCCTCGTCCGATGCAGCGCCTAGTTGGACAGGCGCATGATGGACTGGAAGGGGTCTTCATCGCCTGAGGCACGCTTGCGGGAGCCGCGACGGTGGACTCGGGCAGCTCGGTCGCGCTCCGGTACAACCACCCCGACAGGATGCGCTCGGGAACCGGGGCGCTTCGTCCTTGGGCGCGAGAGGCGAGAAAGCGGTACTTGTCTCCACTACAGGCTGCCGCCTCGCCGCGAGTCATGCGAGCGATCAGCCGCAGTATGGAGGCTGGTTGATGGCTGCCGACCTGGGTGCTCCCGTCGCTACCATTACGCCGAGGCCATGGTGGAAGCTAGCGAACCCCAAGCACGACGCTGACTGCGCAAAGGAGAAAGGACCAGGCCTTCACTGCGCGCTGTCCAACGGATTTGGCGCTCAGCTGCGAGGCCGCGCCGGTTGGCCTTCAGAGTAGCACCAGCCCGGTCGCGGAGCGACCGGGGTGACGCGGTGGTCAGCCGGGATGTGGCTTCACGGGATCGTCAAGATGCAGCGCCTAGTTGGGCAGCCCCATCAGTCAACCTCATCGCTTCTGCGGGAATGACATGTGGTCGCAATCGGTGCATTGTGGACCAGCATGTCGGGTACGGTATTGCTGGCGTGGGCCTTCGCATCCATCGGGCCCCTTCTCTTTGGGTCGAAGGCGCTCCGCGGGTGGGCGCGCGTCCGAGAGGCCCAGAAGTGGCAAATGACTTCGGGGACGATCACGGTCTCTGGGATTCAACACGGCCATGACGGCGGAGGGAATCAGGTTAGCGAGGCCAAGATCGAGTACGAGTTCGAAGTCGACGGTCGAGTTGTGGGAACTACTCCGCTGGCTTCGGACCAGTTGTTCTTCGGTCCCGATGACATGGGTGCGTTCGTTCGGCGCTTTCCTGTCGGCGCGAAGGTTGACGTGTTCTACGACCCGAGCAACCCAAGCAGAAGCTGCGTCGATCGCAGCGACGTCACCTCGATCAAGACGAATGCGATACTCGCGGGAGCCCTTGCGGCGCTCGGAGCGGTGGTCGTAGTGCTCGTCAGGTGAGGTCCGACGGGACGGCGAAGGTCTGCCCAACGGATTTGGCGCTCAGCTGCGAGGCCGCGCCGGTTGGTTTTCAGGTTAGCACGGCCCGGTCCGTCGCCGAAGGCGGCGGACCGCTCCGCGCGGTGGTCGACTGGGATGTGGCCTGCCCGGCCTCGTCAAGCTGCAGCGCCTAGTTGGGCGGTGCGAAGGGACCATCAGCGGGGTGGGGTCGGACGGGCGAGGCGTACGTTGGTGCTCGGCGAGGCGTCTCGGGCCCGAACTCGGGGGAAAGCTCTCGTTGGCGCCGGTCCTGGTCAGTATTGACCCTACGGCGCGGCCGCCCGGCAGCCGAGGTAAAGAGGCCGCAGCGGAGCTCGGCGCACGGTGGTGACGAGGAAAGCTTTCGTTGGCGCCGGTGGGGCAAGCCGTACGGCATTCCTTTTGCCCCCAGGAGGGGATGAGCCTTCATTGAGCACGAGACGGCACGACGCCTTCCGCGCGAGGGCGGCGCGGCAGAACAGTCTGCGGCGCCGACTGGACTTCTCAACCTCGTTGCCGACGTGCGATCAGCTCGTGAGGAGAGGCGAAGAGCGTCGGGGTGCCACGTTAGAAGCAGCTCACGATTGCCAGCTCTTCATCCGCCCAACGGATATGGCGTTCAGCTGCGAGGCCGCGCCGGTTGGCCTTCAGAGTAGCACGGCCCGGTCGCGAAGCGACCGTTCCGCGCGGTAGTCGACTGGGATGTGGCTGGCTCGGACTCGGCAGATGCAACGCCTAGTTGGACAGCGTCCCCTCGGAGCGCTGAGAGGCGTGCTGTTACCGCGCCAGCGTCTTCAAGGGTGACAGAACTCCACCCAGGAAACCGAGAGCCAGCAGCACAACGGCGGCAGTCTTCGGCCACAGAATCATCCACGGCCACGCCAACATGACGGAGGCGGAGCCCAGCAAGGCACCGACCACCGGAACCCAGCCCGGTACGACGGCTAGCGCATTGCACTCACCGCACCGGACAGGATGCGAAGTAGTCGCGAAGAGCTTCTCGCGGAGCGACAAGGTGCGTTTCGCGCAGGTCGGGCAGCGGAAGCTCATGCACGTCTGTCCAACGGATATGGCGCTCAGCCGCGAGGCCGCGCCGAGTGGCGTCAGGTTAGCACGACCCGGTCCGCCGCCGAAGGCGGCGGACCGAACGCGGCGGTGCTGCATGGGACGAGGCCTTCACGGCCTCGTCGGATGCAGCGCCTAGTTGGGCAGCGCCCCGCCGAGAGCTCACGTCGATTGAGCCCCGCGAGCTCATGCCGCGCGTGACCGTCACCGCAATTTCATCGCGCGTTCGATGCTCGCGAGGTCCCCGCGGCACCGCGCAGTCGGCCCGTCGAGGCGCCGATGGGAGATGACCTCGATGCCTTCGGCCTCGCAGTGATTTGACGCTTGCGTTGGCCGCCGCTGCCGGCCCAACAACCCTCATCCTTGGTCGCTCGTTGCGGCTGTCCAACGGATTTGGCGCTCAGCTGCGAGGCCGCGCCGGTTGGTCTTCAGGCTAGCACGACCCGGTCGCGAAGCGACCGCTCCGCGCGGTGGTCAACTGGGATGTGGCTGTCCCGGCATCGTCACGA